>SCPN01000088.1_pt1:0-455000 | contig 596836 bp, 706 predicted proteins | sample 6106831 | NCBI WGS metagenome assembly SCPN01 (sample SAMN10720447, study PRJNA508395) | human gut metagenome | isolation source: Participant 1, 0 month | reverse complement strand
TGAATATCATATCATAGGCAGTTGTCGTTGTCAACTATTTTTTCTTAATTTTCAAAACATTTTCGCAAATAAGAAAACCTGTGATATTCGATTTTCCCTGCATATGCAGACCAACGTCAAAACACGTTAGAGTTAGAGTTAGAGTTTACCATTTCAGTATTAACTTGTCAAGGGATTTTCACTTGTTTTTTCATTGTTTTTTCGCTGACATATTCTATACAGAATCATTGCGCATCCTCGCGGAGTGTTTGTTTCAGTCGGAGACCCAACTCCCACTGAGACAAATTTGCTATTACTCGCCACCTAAAGAGGTGGGAGTCTTCTCGACTGAGATAAAAAATTTGGCACACCTAACTCATCACTAAGTAGCGAGAATGCGGTGTGCCGTTTTTCAATATCACAGTTTTTCTCTATAAGCTTTTAAATAATCCGTTTCACAACACCCATCAGAATGCTTCCAAGCATATTGTGGTCATACAGCCAGGTCAGCCATATATTGCTTTCTATCTGGTTCAGGAAAAGTTCACCAATCGCCGTTGCCGAGAACAGTGTAATAAGCAGTGCTGCAATCCAGACGAAAAAGATCCCTTCCGCGCCCCCCAACACGGCACCTGCCAGACGGTTCAGCCCCGATATGATCGGCAGCCGGGAGACCACATTGAGCGATACGGACAGAACACGCAGTCCGCCGAACACGGCTGCAAACAGCAGAAAAAAACTTATACTATTGATCAGGCTGTTTGCCAGATAACGGCTGACGTAGTGGGTAAAGCTGCTTACACCCAGCGCCTCGTAAACTTCGCTGTTATTATTCTCCAGAAGCGCATCCTTTAACTGTTCCGGAAGCTCCATTTCTTCAATAATACTGCGCTGTACGGATGGCGGCGCCGCGTCAGCTGCCTCATTTTCCGCCTCATCGTCCTTTTGATAAATTTCGTCACGCTGTCCTCCACCGCCTGATAGACCACCTCATTGCTGCGAAGCAGATTCGCGACAGACGGCGCACCAAAATGAACCACCCCAGCGACAGCACCAGGGAAACGGCCGAGACTGCCAGGCGGACAAATCCGCGGTAATGCCCGTACAGTACCATGGAAACCAGATAGACTGCCACCACCACGAACAGCCAGTTTTCTTTATATAAGCACCCATTGTCTGATCGCCTCCGCTACGCCCTCTTCCCGGTTCGAAGCGGCAATCCGGTCTGCGCGTTCCTTTAAAATGGGGCGCCATTTTCCATCGCTACGCCGATTCCTGCTGCCTCCAGCATGGGCCAGTCGTTTTCGCCGTCTCCAAATGCCATCGTCTCCTCCGCTTCAATTCCCAGATACTGACAGAGATTCCGCAGCCCGCTCCCTTTGTGATGCCCGCCGCGTTGAGTTCCAGATTCCACGGAAGCGAGGAGGTCACCAGAACCTCCGGCATCGCTTCCAGCTTTGCCCGGACTGCCTGCTTGCTCTCCCGTTAAAATTTAAATTCATCTTCTGCACCGGGCATTTTTCTCCCGCAGATACTCCACCATGTCAGTAACTGCCCGGCGCGTCGCCCGGATATAGGCGCATTCACGTTCCGGTATCCCGTATTCTTCCAGCTGTGCCAGCAATCGCGTCTCGCTGACGCCGCCCTCCGATACATACATATCGTAAATAACCGGATGCCGGCGCAGCACCTCAATCACCCGGATCGTCTTTTCCCAGCTCAGGCAGCTTTCCGACACCCAGGTATTTTTCCGAAATCCCGGACGACCGCCCCATTTGTAAATATGCCATAGTGGACGCCCGGCAGGCTCAAAACCTCCTCTGGCACTGCCGGAGCGCGCGCCCGGTCGCCGGGACAATCTCAATCCCCGCTGCGCGCACAGTTCCATCACCTGTCTTGTTTTTCCGACACGTGCATTTTTCATTTAACAGTGTCCCATCTAAATCGAGGGCTATTAACCGTGTTCCCATCTTTCTCTCCCGTATCTCTTTTACTGTCCACTACCAGAAAACGCTGCCGGGAAGCATTCCCCGCAGCGCTCTCTTTACTAATTAGTTTTAATTTTAAAATTTCTCGAATTGTTTTAATTAATCAAAGAAATGTTTCTCTTTCAGAATCAGAAGTCCATCCTTATCATATTTCGATGAGAACAGTCCGCTGAAGGATTTCTTCTCCGCCTTATCTGCAGCTTCCTCGATCAAATCTTCGGCACTTGTCTTGGTAAGCGGTTCTCCGTCCTCCTCCATCATCTCAGCGCGCTCGTACAGAGCCAGCATGCTCTTTCCTGAAATACTGCAGTCGATCTCCGATGCATATTTGCAGGCATACTGAACAAACTCCTCAACATCCATATCGCCGGACTTTTTGGACGGTTTCTCTTCCGGCTCATCCTCTGGATAATTGGAATACTCGTCGTCCTCGCGTTCGTCTTTATAGCTGTCTTTGTAATCGTCCTTATAATCATCACGATAGCCGCCACGCGCATAATCATCCTCCGGCTCATACTCGTCCTTCTCGTAGTGATCTTCTTCGTCTTCATACTCTGGCTCGTCATCGCGTCTTGCCTCTTCCTGACGGCGCAGTTCTTCTCTCTGCTGCTCTGCCAGACGGCGATCTTCCTCCGCTTTACGCGCTTCTTCTGCCTCTTTGGCTGCCAGTGCCTGTGCTTCTGCCTTGGCGCGCTCTTCTTCCTCACGGCGGGCTGCTGCTTCCTGCTGTCTGCGTTTTTCCTCTGCCTCTTTTCTGCCTGACGGCGGATCTCCGCTTCACGCTCTGCCTGGCGTTTTCTGGCTGCTTCTGCTTCCTGCTGCGCCTGCTGGCGTTTCAGCTCTTCCTCGCGCGCCTGTGCCAGCTTCGCTGCATCGTCTTTCTGGTTTTCACAGCCGATATACTGGAAACGCTCTGCTAATGCCGGATATGCGCGGTGCATCTGCTCTAAACGTGCCTGCGTATCAATCAGAACAACGACCATGCCGGTTTCATCCTGTGTCATCAGTTCTTCCAGCTCTTCCACCGTCAAATCGTCCAGATCAGCTGCATGCTCGACCACCAGATCCTTGCCTGCCAGGCGCTCCGCCACCGATGCGATGCCGCGATGGGAAAGGTTTGCACCGCTGATCTTGGCAACCGGATGCTTGGTTCCCAGCTCGCGGTGAATCTTTTCAGGGAATCAAGTGCCATCGCAAGACCGGCTGCCGGATCTTCCGCCTCGATCATCAGATGATTTGATTCCTTGATCTCCTCTTCTTCCTCTTCCGGTTCGAAATCCCAGTCTTCCACTATGGTTTCCTCTTCCTCTTCAAATTCATGAATCGGAGCTTCCTCGCTCTTTTCCTCTGCCTCTGCCGGCTCTAGGTCGCGGAGATTCCTGAAAACACGTGTCTCCCCTTCGGATGCGCCCTCTTCCTCATCGTAAGGCTTGATCTTGGACACTTCTTTTGCCAGCGCTTCTTCCGCCTGTGCTTCATGAAGGCTTGCTACTACATCCTCGTCCAGCGCAGCCTTTTCTACTTTCTCGTCCGCCGGTTTTGTCTCGGCTTTCGGTTTTCCAGCCTTCTCTTCTGGCTCTGCCTGCTCCGGCTGTCCCTCCGGCTCGTTCTCCGGTTCGTCGTCCAGCTCTGCCTCCGGCTCATCCGTATCCAGATACTCTCCTTCCGGCTCTGGCTTGCGGTATGTACCGTTCTTGTACTCTTCTTCCACCGCACGCAGCTTCTCTTCGTACTTCTCGCGGTTTTCCACCAGATCCATCTGATATTTCGTCAGCGGCGCATACTGAAGTTTCAGTTCCATTGCCTTGTCCACATATTTGCCAAGACCGAACATCAGCATGATCTTGTCGCAGATCCGCACACAGTCGTCCGCCTGGTTCGCCTGATGATAAAGCTCTGCCAGGTGGTACAGCCATTTCTCATCCAGCTCTTCCTGACAATATCTCTCCAGAGAATTGATCTGCTGCTCTAACGGCGCATCCTTCGCCTCCAGAATCAGGAAACGAAGCAGGTACTGGCGCGGGTCATCGCCGGACAGCTCACAGAACTCCCGGTAATATGCCTCTGCCTCCTGAATATTATTTTCACGCAGTGCAAGGTCGGTCAGCTTATATAAAACCCTTTCCAAGCGGCGCTCTCATATGCCAGCAATAAAATATCCTTGGCATCCTGATACTCTGCATTTTCTCATAAATCTGGGAAATCATCGTAAGCAGGCTGGTGCTGCGTACACGACGCCAGTCGATGGTATCGGCGATCTTCATCGCCGTCTCGAAATCTCCTTGTTAACCAGTTTCTTAATCTGCTCTACCTTGATGTTAAACTCGTATTTATCCATCTTATGCATCTCTAACTTCCTGCCGCGGCAGAGTTTTATTGTTACTGTTCACGCATACGTGCCCAGTAACGTTTTATTTGCTCACCGGCTACAGCTCTGTACGCCCATCCAGCGCGCGAAGCGTTACCTCATCAATATATTCCAAGTCGCCCCGACCGGAACGCCGCTGGCGATTCGCGTCACCCGGATCCCTGTCGGCTTAATCAGCTTGCTCAAATACATCGCGGTCGTCTCGCCCTCCAGGCTTGAGTTGGTTGCGATAATGACCTCACGAACCTCCTCTTTCTGCAGGCGAGTCATCAGCTCCTTGAGCCGGATGTCGCCCGGTCCGATCCCAGCATCGGGAGATCGCCCCATGCAGCACATGATAGACCCGTTGTATTTTCCTGTCTTCTCATATGCCGCCAGATCTCTGGTATTTTCCACCACCATGATAGTCTTGTGATCACGCCGGTCGCTGCTGCAGATCGGGCACAGTTCCTTATCAGTCAATGTGCAGCACTCCTTGCAGTAACGCACATTCTGCTTGGCTTCCAGAATCGCGCCGGACAAGTGCCTGACCTGTTCTTCCGGCATATTGATGATATGAAATGCAAGACGCTGCGCCGATTTACTTCCGATTCCGGGAAGTTTTGACAATTCTTCGATTAGCTTGCTAATCTGGCTACTGTAATAATCCATCGCTTAAAACGGGAATCCGCCTCCCAGACCGCCAAGGCCACCGGTCAACTGGGACATCATCTGGCTGCTGTCCTCTTCCGCCTGACGGAAGGCCTCGTTGGTCGCCGCCACGATCAGATCCTCTAACATCTCGATATCATCCGGATCCACTACTTCCTCAGACAGTTTCACGGAAAGAACCTCTTTTACCAGATACGGTCACGGTTACAGCGCCGCCGCCTGCGGATGCGCTGTACTGCTTCTCCTCCAGCTCTTTCTGCTTCTCTTCCATCTGGCGCTGCATTCTCTGCGCCTGCTTCATTAAATTGTTCATATTGCCCGGCATACCGCCTGGGAAACCGCCACGTTTTGCCATGGTGTCATTCCTCTCTTTCACTTCTTTTATTTATATTCAGACTGGCTGCCGATTGCAGCCGGTTCTATATCATATAAACCCACTAATATCATTTATCTGCATTTAATCACAGCTTCTTGCATTACAAAACAAGGCTCATCTTTGGCAAGCTCCACTACACGGAATCATCCTCTTCGACAATCACATCGGTATGGATTGCGTTCTTTAAATCCTCATCACTGACATAAACCGTTCTTTGCGGCACAGCAGATGATTCTAAACGGACTTTAAATTGCAGAGTCTTTTGTATTTTCTTGCACTACTTCCTGCAAATTTTTAAGCTCAGGCTCCCGATTGATAATTCCAAACGTATTTTCATCTGTACACACAATGCAAAGGCAGCCTTCGCCCGCCGGTTCTACACTTGTCTTGGGAAGACTGAGTCTAATCGAACCCAAAGCTGGCTCAGGGACGCAATCCGTCCCCATTCTTTCCGCATCAGCATCAGATCTTCGTACTGTGCCGGTGGAAGGGATACCTTCTTCGGCTCAGGCGGCGTTTCCACCACAGCCGTTTTGGAGGATACCGCCTGCCCTGCTGCCGGTGCAAGGGACGCCAGTTTCTGTAGATTGTCCGGCATTTCCTGCATTTTCTGCTCTAATAGCGTAATCCGCTGTAAAATGGAATCAAGATTCTGTTCCATCGACGGCGTCGTCAGCTTGATAAAGGCAATCTCCACCAGAATCCGCTTCTGTGACGCGTAGCGCAGCTGCCCGGAAAGTTCCGAGAAAATACGGATGTAACGCATCAGCGTTTCCGTATCAACGCCTGCCGCCTCTTCCTTTAAAACTGCCAGATTTTCCTCCGACATATCGAGCATATCGCCCGGTTCGTCGGTCGTCTTGGCAATCAGGAGATTTCGCATATACCAGACGAAATCGTTGACAAGCTGCGAAAGATCGCGCCCTGGATGATCATTTCCTCAATCTCACGGATGCACGCCTTCGTATCACTGCAGCACCGCCTGAAACAGCTTGCTGAACACGCGGTTATCGACCGCGCCCAACACCTCGAGCACATTGTCATACGTCAGCTTTTCCCCGAAATGGAATGCCACGCACTGATCGAGAAGACTTAACGCATCTCGCATCGAGCCATCCGCCGCACGTGCCACATACCTAAGTGCCCGATCGTCTACATCGATCTGCTCCGCCTGCGTCAGCTCCGCCAGCCGTCCCGCGATGGTATCGATCGAGATCCGCTTGAAATCATATCTCTGGCACCGGGACAGGATCGTGATCGGATCTTGTGGACCTCCGTCGTCGCCAAGATAAATATAACGTAGGACGGCGGTTCTTCCAGCGTCTTTAAGAGCGCATTGAACGCGCCAATCGAAAGCATATGAACCTCGTCAATGATGTAGACGCGGTAGCGCCGTCCGTCGGCGGGTACTGCACCTGCTCCCGGATATCGCGGATATTTTCCACACCATTGTTGGATGCCGCATCGATCTCCACCACATTGAGGGAAGCTCCTTCCGCAATCTGGCGGCACATACTGCACTCGCCGCAGGGGCTGCCGTCCACCGGATGTTCACAGTTGACTGCCCGTGCAAAGATCTTGGCAATACTCGTCTTACCGGTTCCGCGCGTCCCGCAGAAGAGGTACGCGTGCCCGATCCGCCCGGAGTTGATCTGATTTTCAGGGTCTTTACGATATGGTCCTGACCCGGACCTCTTCAAAGGACGTCGGACGCCATTTTCTGTACAGTGCTGTATATGACATAAACTACTACTTCCTTACTATTCGTCGCCGAAGCTGATGCCTACATCCTTAGCTTCCCGGATAATATCGCTCTTCGGATCGACCATCTTTAATTTACCGGCAATGTCCGCGAGCGGAATTTTTCAATCTTATTGTTGTTTAAAGCGACCATATAGCCGTATTCTTTGCGGCGGATCATCTCTGCTGCCTCCGCGCCGAGGCGCGTCGCAATCACGCGGTCATACGGACATGGCTCGCCTCCGCGCTGCATATGCCCCGGAACCGTCACACGGATCTCCTGCCCGTCCGCTCGGAAATCTGGGCGCCCAGCTCGTAAGCGACCGACGGATAAACCGGTCCATTTTCTTCTTTTCTTTTAATTCTTTCTTGGTCAGGGCTGCATTTTCCTTGGAAATCGCGCCCTCTGCGACCGCCAGAATCGTGAAATTCTTGCCATTTTAGTACGGCTGCGGATCGCATTTACCACCACATCAATATCATACGGGATCTCCGGCAGGAGAATGATGTCAGCTCCGCCCGCGATGCCTGCATAGAGCGCCAGCCATCCACCTTGTGGCCCATGATCTCCACGATGAAGACTCTGCCATGAGACGCCGCCGTCGTATGAATACAGTCGATGGCATTGGTCGCCACATCAACCGCACTATGGAATCAAACGTATCGCTGCCGAGATCGTTGTCTATGGTCTTCGGAAGAGAAACGATATTGAGTCCTTCCTCCGCAGCAGATTTGCCGTCTTCTGGCTGCCGTTGCCGCCTAAAATGACGAGGCATTCCAGTTTCAGCTTGTAATAGGTGTGTTTCATCGCTTCCACTTTATCCAGACCGTTCTCGTCCGGCGTCCGCATCAGCTTGAAGGCTGTCTGGAAGTTCCCAGAATCGTACCTCCGCGTGTCAGAATCCCGGAAAAATCCGACTGTTTCATAATCCGGTAGTCTGCATACATAAGACCTTTATAGCCGTCTTCAAATCCAACTATCTCTATGTCATCGAACATCTTGTACAGCGATTTTGCCACGCCTCGCATCGTCGCATTTAAGCTCTGGCAGTCACGCCGCTGGTTAACATACCGATTCTTCTCATGAGCGCTTTCCCTTTCTTCATAACCGTCCAGTACCTTCACAGTTACCCTTATTCTAAGTTTCCAACAACCCCATATCAGGATAAACTACACCCATTTTGTAATTATAATACAATCATATCCCGCGGGCAAGAAAAATTCCTTACAAATATCATAGACATAAAATACCGGGATACGCGCTTTTAATCTGCTCCGGCACGGTATTCCTACCCTTGGCAAATCAAATTCCACATATCCCGCTATATTCACACACCTGCAAAATGCTTGTTTCTGTATCTATTATTTTCTATTTTTTATTTCATAGGAAGCAATTTCCTATGAAATAAAAAATCCGCTTCGAACGTATGCCATGGACGTTACCCTGACAGTTAACTCGGTCGGCTGCCTTGCGGCACAGAAGCTTCTGCTTAGTGCTGCTGCATTCCTGCCCTGACACGGTTCACAGATTTCTGTTGCGCAAGACCAGACTTCAACGCCACTTTTCAGGGGCAGCCCACAGTAAAACGCCCTCGGTCGGACAACACCCTGCTATAGCGGATTGCAGGTACAGGGCACCGCTAACTCCCCGGCTGTGCGGAAACTTTATGACTTGGTCTTATATGACGGAATGACCTGCAGACCGTCAGCCTGTTTAGTATACATGGCAGCCGCCGTTTTGTCAAGCCGGACTTGACTAACAAGCATTGTATAAAAATACATTTTATTGTTTTTATCATTTTTATCAGAATCTTGCAACAGAAGAAAAATCATTATAATAGGTATAAATCTAGCGACTGCAAAAGTCAAACAGTTACTAAATCATAAAATTCTGTAAGATTGGAGCAACGATTATGGAAAAGAAAAATATCGACTGGAGCAACATCGGTTTCGGCTATATGCCAACGGATTACCGCTATGTTTCCATGTACCAGAATGGTTCCTGGGACGAAGGCGTCCTTACCTCCGACCCGAATATTACCCTGAATGAATGCGCCTGTGTTCTGCAGTATGCACAGACCTGCTTCGAGGGTCTGAAAGCGTATACGACCGAGGACGGCCATATCGTTACGTTCCGTCCTGACTTAAACGGCGAGCGTATGGAGAATTCCGCAAAAGGCCTTGAAATGCCGCCATTCCCGAAGGAACGCTTCGTAGACGCCATCACAAAAGTAGTAGAAGCCAACGCAGCATTCGTACCGCCGTATGGTTCCGGTGCAACCCTGTACATCCGCCCGTATATGTTCGGTTATGATTCCATCATCGGCGTTAAACCGGCAAACATCTATCAGTTCCGCGTATTCTGTACACCGGTAGGTCCGTACTTCAAGGGCGGCGCTAAACCGATTACCATCCGCGTCAGCGATTTCGACCGTGCAGCGCCTCACGGAACCGGTCACATCAAAGCCGGATTAAACTACGCGATGAGCCTGCATGCGATCGTAGATGCTCATAAGAACGGTTTCGATGAGAACATCTATCTGGATCCGCAGACACGTACCAAGATCGAGGAGACCGGCGGCGCAAACGTTATCTTCATCACCAAAGATGGCAAGCTGGTAACCCCGAAGTCCAACAGCATCCTTCCGTCTATCACACGCCGTTCTATCCTGCAGGTTGCAAGAGATTACCTCGGCATGGAGACCGAAGAGCGTGAAATATACTTAGACGAGGTAAAGGATTTCGCAGAGTGCGGTCTGTGCGGTACCGCAGCTGTTATCTCCCCGGTTGGCAAGATCGTTGACCACGGCAAGGAAATCTGCTTCCCGGCAGGTATGGAGAAGATGGGTCCGGTTACCCAGAAACTCTATGAGACACTGACCGGCATCCAGATGGGTCACATCAAAGCTCCGGAGGGCTGGATCCACGTAATCAAATAAGGACTGTATTTTTCGGTTTGAATGGGAAATATGGAATGCAAAAAGCTGGTGGAAATCATTCACCAGCTTTTTCTTCTTTCTTCTTTTTTCTCTTTTCACGCAATTCTTTGAAAAATTCTTTCAACATCATCGAACATTCCTCGCCCAAAAGTCCTTCTTCTGTCTCCACCTGATGATTGAATCCTTTTTCATCCAGAAGATTCAGTACCGAACCGGCGCAGCCGGCTTTCGGGTTCATGGAACCGATGTAAACTTTTGGAATCCGCGCCTGCACGATCGCCCCTGCACACATCGGGCACGGTTCCAGCGTCACGTACAGCTCGCATTCTTCCAGGCGCCAGTCGCCCATGCGCTTGCACGCTTTTTTGATTGCCGCGATCTCCGCATGTGCCAGCGCGCTATGATCGACCATCCGGCGGTTGTAACCCCTGCCGATGATTTTGTCCTCATACACGATCACGCAGCCGATCGGCACTTCTCCGAGCGCCCAGGCTTTCTTCGCCTCGCGGATCGCCGCTTTCATATATTTCTCTTCCCGTGTCAATTTTGCTGCCACTGTTTTTTCCTCTTTCTTGTTTTATATATTTCTATCTTTTTCCTCCGTTTAAATTTATCCGCTTCCAACAACAGACATCCTTATCCCAGTTTCCCGGCAAGTTTGCTCCGCTGCCAACCAAACACCTGAAAACATTTGACCCGTGTCCATCCTACCCAGAAAAGCTATCCTTTGTCAAGCGTTCTCTAAAAGGATCGACCGGCTTTTATGTAAAATTCAAATCCGTATACCAATACCCGAACCGGCTGTCGCGCGGCGGCTGGCGGGTGGAACGGACAAAGCGGTCAAAGCCGAACATCGCCGCCATATATTTTTCATTGTTTCCATAATGTCCCGGCACGCCCAGAATGTAGCGCCCCCGTTCGCCGGGTTTCCCCAGTCTCGCCAGAATCAGATATCGGTAGTTGTAATAACCGTGCAGAAGAAAGCTGTTATTTCCATACACCCAGTTTTCCCGCGGCAGAAGCCCGATATCCTGCGGTTTGATTACCAGAATCTCGCAGCCGCCGGCGCATTCGAAGGCGGTTACTTTCGGATAGGTAACGCGCAGGCGGTCCCAGAGAATCTCGGCGGGATCTTCTTTGGGAAATTCCTTGGAAGAATCTGGTTGCGGTTGTTTTTGATTTTGAGAGCCTGGCTGAAATGCTTCTTGATGGTCTGGTGGAGAATCTGGAAGCGCCTCTTTCCGGACCTCCCGGGTGGATTCTTGAGAATCTTTCCGCCGTGCTTCTGTCTGTGCTTCCTGATAGGATTCCTGAAAACTTTCCTTCGGTGTCTCCGTTTGCACTTCTTGAGTGGATTCCTGAAAACTTTCCTGCGGTGTTTCTGTTTGCGCTTCCTGAACAATTTCTGCCTCTTGATGATCGGATGTTTCTGAGATATCTGGAACCGCTTCCATGGTTTCCGTGTCCTCGAAAATCTCCAGGTTTGAATCCTCCAGCTTTTCTGGCTGGGGCTGGCTGATTCCGAAGTCCGTTTCGTTTATATTCACAGCTTCTTTCTTCTCTGTCTCCGTGGATGTGTCCTGACTCTCCATTTCTCCCGACCGGGTAAGTTCTGACGCCTCATCCAATTTTTCTTTCCCTACAGACGCGCTGTTCACTTCCCCAGATACATTCTCTGCCAGTTTCCGCGTTGCCTCTTCCTTCTCCGCTTCCTGCTCCCGCACTTTCTCAGCAGTCACATCCGCCAGCTCAACCTCTGCCGCATGCGCGACAGCATCTTCCCAGATCGTCGTATAGGCACGCCATGCGCTGTCCGTCTCATGAAGAGTCAGACCACAGCACTCTTCCATATTGCAGCCGCTTCCTTCAATATTTTCACAATTGACGACGGCACGAAACTCCCCATTTCCGCCACGGACAAACAGGGTGCCGATACGGATCTCCTCCTGCCCTGCCAGAAGATATACGCCGATCGGGCTACCGCCCGCAAAGACACGGCGGACGCTGACCTGAATCCGGCAGGAAGTTCCCCGCGTCTCCAATTTCGCAAATCCCGTATTTTTCCCTTTGATTCCGCCCTCGTATGCATAGATATATGATATTAACCGATGATATACAGACATGTTTTCACTCCTTTGCTTTGTATTATATGCAAAAGAAGCGCCGGTTTATGACAGGATTTCTATATCCTGATATAAACCAACGCTGCAAATACGTCCGTATAACGCAAAATCGGGAACAGTTAAAAACTGTTCCCGATACTGCCGGCGACCGGAATCGAACCGGTACGAAGTTTAACCCTCGCAGGATTTTAAGTCCTGTGCGTCTGCCAGTTCCGCCACGCCGGCATCATGATTACTCATGACTGGCACAAAGCCAAATGGATGGAGGTGGATTCGAACCACCGAAGCGAGACGCAACAGATTTACAGTCTGCCCCCTTTGGCCACTCGGGAACCCATCCAAAATTGCTCTGACAGTTGAAGATTATAACATGGCTGTCTCAAAAAAGCAAGTGTTTTTATATATTTTATTTAATATTTTTATTTCCATTTTTTCCTGCTTTTGATTCTTCTCGTTCAACTGCCAGAAATCATATATCTTGTCGAAGCCGCATTTCCTACAATGCCGTATCATTTCCCGTCAAAACGATACTTCCGACCGGTGGGATTTTCACCTCGATATAGCCGTCCTTTACCTCATGTTCAACCTGTCCGGCGTTGTAACCGTCCTCATAGGTCATCATTTCCCGGCGCAGAACCGCCCCGTCGCGCGCCCCGATCTGCCAGACCGGAATCTTGAGCGTCAGCCAGTCATCACCTGTATTGACCGCCGTCACTCCGCAGCACGCGCCGCCAGCTCTCTGAGCACTCTGAAAACGTCCATAGGCAATATAGCCATCTCCCGCCGCCAGCGCTTTCAGGGAACCATTTCTAAATGCCGGACAGCGTTTCCGGATGCCGCTCATGTAGCGGTGGAACTCGATCAGCTCCAGGTTTTCCCCGCCCCACGGGTACGTCCGGCGGCTGTCCGGATCGGTCCATCCACAGACGCCCGCTTCGTCACCGTAATAGATCGTCGGTGCGCCCGGCCAGGTCATCTGCATGACAACACCCTGGCGGAAAATGCCATAGCTGATGCCTTCCTCCGCTGCTTTTGCACCTGCCGACGCAAGACGGCCCACCCGGCGGTTTGTCCGCGTCATAAAGCGGGAGTGATCGTGGTTGGACAGCTCGTTCATCGCACACTGCACGGAAGCCGTCGGCATTTCACTCATATGGTAGCGCATCGCCTCAAAAAAGGCGCATCCATCCCCAAACAGCGCCGGATTTTCTTCGTCACTGTGCTTCTCCATCCCGGTCAAAAACCATGACAGCGGCTCCATAAACGCATCATAATTCATGACCGTATCCCACTGATCGCCCTTCAGCCAGTCATACGGGCTGCCATAATGTTCCGCGATCATGACCGCCTCTGGATTTGCCTCCTTGACTGCCGCGCGGAAATCACGCCAGAACTGATGGTTCATCCCGGCGCTCCGACCCAGATCTGCCGCCACATCCAGCCGCCAACCATCTGCTCCAAACGGCGCCGACACCCATTTTTTCGCAATCCCCAGAATGTACTGGTACAATTCCGGCGATTCTTCGTAATTGAGCTTCGGAAGCGTCGCGTGTCCCCACCAGCCGTCGTAGCTGTCATTAAACGGCCAGGCATTTTCATTGTGGAACTGGAAAAAATAGCGATACGGGCTGTCTGCCGAGACATATGCCCCCTGCGGATAGCCGCCCGCGTGCTGGTACAGAAGTTCCGCATCCAGCCATTTATTGAAAGAACCACAATGGTTGAACACACCGTCCACCAGCACCCGGATTCCCCGCTTGTGTGCTTCCTCAATCAGGCGGGCAAAAAAGGCATCGCTCGCCTCCAGGTTCTGCTCATCCGCCGTCCGCGTCATATATTTATGTGCGCGGTCATTGTCCGTATCTTCCGGGCACACCAGCCCGTCTGCGTCCTCCAGAATCACTCCATAATGCGGATCGATATGGTCGTAGTCCTGACAGTCATACTTATGGTTCGACGGTGATACAAATACCGGATTTAAGTAGATTGCTTCTATCTTGAGACTCTTTAAATAATCAAGTTTATCTAAAACACCCTGCAGATCACCGCCGTAAAACCGTCCCACATCGAGTGTACTGATCGGTTCCTTCCAGTCTGTCACCCGGGTGACCGGCTTTTTCAGATAAATATATTCATTGGTTTCCGTATCGTTTGTAGGATCGCCGTTGCAGAACCGATCCACATAGATCTGATACATCAGCGCGCCCTTGCTCCACTCCGGCACATGAAATCCCGGAATCAGGCGGAACGGGTGCGCCGCCGCATCCTCTGTCAGCCCGATCCGGTTGTAAAGACAGACGTTCTCGCCCCAGGTCACCTGAAATACATACGAAAATGTTTTCGCTCCCAGAGTCAGCGCACAGCTGTAGTAATCAAAACGGCTGTCTGACTTGTCAGCCATACCGCTACCATCTATGCCTCGATTTGTATCTGTACCGTTCCCAACGCTGCCAGCACAGCACTCCCACGAAAGCCGTTTCATCTGCCACTCCTGCAAAAGCGCCCCGGTCTCCGGGTCACATTCCAGCAGTACAACCGCATCTGCTCCATTTTTCTCTGTTCTGAAATAAAATGTAACGACTTCACCCGCATCTGCCTCCGAAGGACAACGGTAATCCTCTGTCTCGTCGCAAAATAGCGCGTCGCGATTGATCTGCTCCATCTGTTTCCCTTTCCAGCGGTTTCACCGCTTTCACAATCATGTTATTTTCTGCCCATATTTTACAGGATTTCCCCAAATTACACAAGTTATTTTCACACCCCTAATTTTAGGTAATAAAAAAGAATGTGCCTTGGCACATTCGGGCGTCTCGCGCGGTCGCTTGCGACATGTTTCTGCTTCGCGCGAGTGTGCATCCTCGCGGAGCGTTTTTTGTTTCATAGGACGTAATTTCCTATGACATAAAAAAGGTCAGCGGGGTAGCTGACCTTTTTAGGAGAAGGTATTTCGTTTTATGGGGTGTAGCAAAAACTATATAATGTATTGGGGGGGGGTTACGTCTATTATAATAGCATAGGAGTGAAAATAAGTGTGCACAAACATCGTTTTATTTCGATTTCTTTTTTGTGCAAATCAACGCTCTTTCCAGAAATGTCCAGCAAAATCCGCCTGAAATTTGCATAAAAGAAGGTGCCGCCACTGCCATTTCCATCTATCCGATGGCTGTCCGGGATGTCTCCCGCACATTCTGGCAGCTGACTGGCACCTTTTTTCAGGCTTATTTCCAGACCTGTTTCATGCTTTGAACTTTTTATGCTTCTGTCACCGGAGTTTCAGCTTCCCCTGACGGCTTTTCTCCATCCTGGAACAGCGCTTCAAACTCAGCCTGACCGATCTTCTCCTTCTCCATCAGCAGGGCACAGCAGGAATGAAGGACATCCTCGTGATCGAGAATGATCTGTTTTGCCTTGGCATAGCATTCGTCGATGATGCGTTTTACCTCGCTGTCGATCTCGCTCGCCACTTCCTCGCTGTAGGTTCTCGTATGCGCCAGGTCGCGGCCAATAAAGACCTCGTTGTTGTCTCCACCGTAGTTGATCATGCCCAGTTTTTCTGACATACCGTACTCGGTTACCATCGCGCGCGCCATCGAGGTCGCCTGCTTGATATCCTGGGAGGCGCCGGTCGTGATGTCGTCAAAGATAATCTCCTCGGCGATTCGTCCGCCCAGCGAAACCATGATATTTTGAAGCATTCTGCCCTTCGTCATATGAAGCTCATCCTGCTCCGGAAGCGGCATCGTATAGCCTGCCGCACCGACACCGGTCGGAATGATCGAAACGGTGTGAACCGGTCCCACATCCGGGAGGACATGGAACAAAATCGCATGACCCGCCTCATGGTATGCGGTAATCTTCTTATCTTTCTCGGAAATCACCTTGCTGCGCTTCTCAGCACCGATTCCCACTTTAATAAAGGCTTTCTCAATATCCGTCTGGGTCAGGAACTTACGTCCCTCTTTTGCGGTATTGATCGCCGCCTCATTCATCAGATTTTCCAGATCGGCTCCGGTAAATCCAGCGGTTGTCTGCGCAATGCGGTGTAAATCCACATCCTCGCCCAGTGGTTTTTCCTTCGTATGAACGCCGAGAATCTCCTCGCGTCCCTTGACGTCCGGTCGTCCGACTGCCACCTTTCGGTCAAATCTGCCCGGCCGCAGAATCGCCGGGTCGAGAATATCCACGCGGTTCGTCGCCGCCATGACGATGATGCCCTCATTGACTCCGAAACCATCCATCTCAACTAAAAGCTGGTTGAGCGTCTGCTCTCGCTCGTCGTGACCGCCGCCCATGCCGGTACCACGCTGTCTGGCAACCGCATCGATCTCATCGATAAAGACGATACACGGGGCATTTTTCTTGGCTTCCTCAAACAAGTCGCGGACACGGGATGCGCCGACACCGACGAACATTTCAACAAAATCCGAACCGGAAATCGAGAAGAACGGAACGCCTGCCTCACCCGCCACCGCTTTGGCAAGCAGGGTTTTACCAGTTCCTGGAGGTCCGACTAAGATCACGCCCTTCGGGATGCGCGCCCCGACGCCGGTGTATTTCTGCGGATTTTTCAGGAAATCTACGATCTCCTCCAGTTCCTCTTTCTCCTCTTCCAGACCGGCAACTTTGGTAAAGTTGACCTTGCTGGTCGATACCATCCGGGCACGGCTGCGTCCAAAATTCATCATCTTGGCATTTGCCCCGCCGCCGGAACGGGAATTGATAAACATAAACAGGAAGATCAGGACGCCTGCGGACAAAGCGATCGGCAAGATCACCGTCATAAAATAGCTATCCTGGCGGACGCTGGTGGTCGTGTACGGAACCCCCGCCTTGCGCAGCGCCATCTCTACTTCCTTCACATCCAGCACATTGAATTCCTCCCGGTCGCCGGAGGTTGTCTCAAAAACAACCTCACCGGTCGGCACCTCGCGGTTCGGGCGGATCTGTGCGCTCTCTACGGTCTTATTTTCCAGATATACCATGAACTCCGGATAGCTTAATTCCCGCTCCGTCGCCATTCCAGGGACCTTCAACGAGAAAAACATGATAACGAGCAGCATGAGGATCAGAAGCCCCACGCCTCCCATCGACTGACGTTGTTTCAACTGGTTTCCTCCTTATACTTCCACAACACCGATGTATGGCAGGTTGCGGTATTTCTGATCGTAATCCAGGCCGTAACCTACGACAAACTCATCCGGGATTGTAAAGCAGGTATATTTAACCTGAACCTGTTTTTTTACACGGCGCTCCGGCTTGTCGAGCAGGGTGCACAGCTCGATATTTTTCGGATTTCTCTGTTTTAATACCTCGATCAGATATGCCAGGGTGCGTCCGGAATCGATGATGTCCTCCACGATGATGACATTCTTGCCCTCCAGCGGCTCGTCCAGATCCTTGATAATCTTTACCACACCGCTTGACTTGGTGTCGGAACCGTAGCTGGATACAGACATGAAATCCAGGGAAACCGGAATAGTCAGGCGTTTTGCCAGCTCACAGGTAAAAAATACACCGCCCTTTAAGATACAGATCAGGTGGATCTGCTTTCCCTCGTAATCTTTGCTGATCTGCTCTGCTACTTCACTGATCTTCTTGTTTACTTCTTCTTCCGTTAATAATACACGAATCTTATCAGCCACTGCTTTTTCCTCCGTTAAATTCCACCTCAAGGATGGTTTTTGTCTGTTCTGTTATCTTATAATATGCGCTGATCCGGTGCCCCACTATCCACAGGATATGTTTTTCTTCCGCCAGAAGCCAGATTTGCTCCCGCTCCTGTCTCGGAATTTTCTCATCAATCATCCAGGATTTCAGTGTTTTCCGACCACCGGACGGCAGTGTCAGGTAGTCCCCCGGCTGCCGGTGTCTCAGCGATAAGGTACCTTTTATTCTATCATAGTCAAACCATTTCGTATACTGGTTTTTCGGAAATTCATCCCCATTTTCACAGGGGAAAGTATGCATCTGCAAAAGATTCTCATCCTGGCTGCCCGGAAGCAAAACCTCTTTTCTTTCCCCTGGATGACTAAGCGAGCGCACTTCAAGAAATCCATATACATTCACCGCCCGGAACCCATGCGGCAGCGAAATACTCTTTCCGGTTCCCTGATGCAGAAGTTCCCGCACCGCCTGCACATGCGTCTCCGTCACGTCCCGGAGCGGCATTTTGCTCTTTAAAAACAACCGCCGCACAATATAGCCCTGCACAATCTCCGCCTGTTCTGCCAGCGCTCCTGCATCCACCCTTCCATCCGGTGCATGCTTTTGAAGCCATTCTTCTGCCACCTCTTCCAGATAGGCATCTGCCTGCCGGATGCGTCTGCCCGCCTGATCGATATGGCGGACTGCCTGTGCATTCAAGCGCTTTCCTACCGCCGGAAGCAGTTCATTCCTAAGCCAGTTGCGGCTGTATTCACTCTCCCGGTTCGTCGAGTCCTCGACCCAGTCCTGTCCCTGCTGCAAAAGCCATGCCTGAATCTCACTCCGCTGCGCCCAGAGAAGAGGACGGATGATGCGCCCCCGCACCGGAGCAATGCCGGAAAGCCCGGTCAGACCGCTTCCGCGGAACAGGTTAAAAAGAACCGTTTCCGCATTATCATCCGCATGGTGGGCGGTGGCGATGTGAACCCGGGCGGCTGCCGCCTCTTTTTCCCCCGCATTCTCCGATGTCAAATCCGGACACATCTCTTTCTCCCACGCAAGCGCCGTCTCCTCATACAGGCGGTACCGCGCCTGCCGTCCCGCCTCCTCGACGGAACATTTCCGGTCAAGCGCCTCTTTCGCCGCATCGATACGGAACTCATAAAAAGGAACTTCCAGCCGTTCACACAGCATCCGTGAAAATGCCGCATCCCTATCTGCCTCCGCGCCGCGCAGCCCGTGATGGACATGGAGCGCCCGCAGGGAAATCTGAAACGTCTCCCGCAGCTTCCAGAGCACCAGCAAAAGACCGACGGAATCCGCTCCCCCGGATAAACCGACCAGAACGCCATCCCCCGGCCTGGTCATATGATTTTGTCTCATATAAATTTCTGTTTGTTTCTGCATTCTTTTATATTTCTTTTTATCCCTCTTAACATCCACTCGTAACTACTGTTCCGTACCTTCACAGTATAACGGATCTCCTCTTATTTCTCAACCTGCCAGATTCTACGTTACTGTTCACGCATACGTGCCCAGTAACTACCCACGTTCCAGCACCGTCCCGACCAACACTGTGCAGTCATCCACCACACCCCCGTCCGAAAGCCCGGACGCAAACGCCAGGATCTGTTCTGCCAGTTCCTGCGGGTTGCCGCCGGAAAGGTTTGATATAAATTCCATGAACGTCTCTTCCTTGTGTTCCCCCGGCATCGCTTCGAGAATACCGTCGCTTATCATAATGATTTTTTCGCCGTCCCACATTTTCCGCGACATCAGAACCGGCTCCGCGTTCTGTACGATTCCCATCGGCAGCCCGCCTGCTTCCAGAAACTCAACGCCCTCACGCCCCAGAATAAAGGTCGGCACCGCGCCCAGCTTCATCGCTTCCAGCACACCTGTCCCCAGATCGATACAACATAGATCGATTGTTGCCGGATTCTGCTCCGTACCCGCCAGCAGAAGCACCGTATTTACCAATTTGAGCGCCGATCGTGCCGAAAATCCCGTCTCCAGCAGGCGCTGGGTCAGCTCAATGACCTTCTCGCTGTCCTCGCTGGCGCTTCTGCCGCTTCCCATACCGTCCGACAGGCTCATAATCACCTGCCCCGGAAGCCCGGTCTGCACCGTACACGTATCGCCTGAAATCGGTTCACCCTCCCTGGGGCTGCACGCCATGCCGTACACCATCCGGTATTTACCTTCTTCCACAAAACGGAAGGTCGCCGCATTGCGGGTGATCAGGCTTTTGCTGTCTTTCGCCACACTCCAGTGGCTTCCGGCGATCGCGCGTCCCAGAAGTTCCGCCACATCCCGCGCCGTCATGCATCGCCCGTTGACGCTGCGGAGTGTGAGAAACGCCTCCTTCTGCTGATTTTCATATTGAAGCACCAGCATGTTGTCCACGCGCAGATGGCTTCTGCGGAGTATCCCTGAAAGCACCTCCTCCCAGGATGCCGTCACATCCGCCGCCTGTTCCATCTGGTTGGAAAATTCCTCCAGAATCGCCGCCAGCTCCCGGAACTGGACGATCACCGCGTCCCGGCTTTCCAGAAAACGGTTTTCCATCCCAGATTCATCGTCGCCCGCCCGAGACTCCGGTTCAATTCCCGCAAATATGCCTCTCTCTGGGAACAGATCTCATGAAACAGGCGAGGCATGTCCTCCAGGTCGATTTTCCCTTTCTGCTCGAACGTCCGAAGCAGATAATAGAGATAATAACTGTCGTCCCGGCGGCTGCCATAATACAGGTTGCACCGTGTACAATCGCCGCATACCGCCGACGCCGCCGTCTGCATTGCCGCCAGTCCGTCCTCCTTCGTCAGATGCCCCTGCCCGCCGATCTCATCCGCAAACGCCTGCGCCAGACCACCCAGTGACAGCGCCATGCTCTTTAAACGTCTTGCCGTGTAGACGTTGACATCCGCCATATCTCTATGTAAAGTTCTCCGTTTAAGCACAAAATCCCTCCTAACCTGTATAACGCCATTATATACAGGCTGGAGGGAAATATTTGTCAAACGGAGGGAGCAAAACCAGGGAAAACTTCGACATTTTCCGACCTATCTATGAACACTGCTCCCCGTGTGCCATACTCCAGGCATTCTAGGATGTGCTGCAAGCCTAATTCGGATTCGACGGCTTAAGCAGGATCTCATTGCGGTTTACAAGTCCCAGCTTCTCCTTCGCTACCTTCTCGATATACTGCTTGGTCTGCACGTATACGCGGTATTCCTCAAGCTGTTTGGCACGTTCTTCTTCTTTCGCAACCTGTGCCTCCAGATTTTCCTCACGAATTGAATAACTCCTATCCTTTTCCTTGAGATCGATGCCCTTGATGTGCACGGCAACCGCCAGACTCAGCACTACCATCGTAACGCCCACAAGCGCCATCCGGTTGTTTAAATTGTCCTTTTTTTTTCCGTGCATTCCCACCCGGTCTGCCTTCTGACATCTGTCTACGCACCTTCATCTCACTTCCTTTCCAGATTCTCTGCCTGTCCCCTTGTTGTATGTTCCTTTCCGGTCTTCTGGCTTTTTGCCTCTTCTTTTCATTTTAATCCATCTGCTGCATTTTTCAATACCGTAAACAAAGACGGCTGCCCGTCCGGTCATAAAACACCATGCCGCCCAGCACGCCCGCCACCGCATAGCCCCGCAGGACTCCGTCATTGTGCCAGAACAAAAGCCGGAACGTCGCAAAGCTGGCAAAGAGCCAATACGCCGCATCCTCCATGCCTGTCCAAAATGAGTCGTGCCGTACCAGCCACCGGAAGATCCTAAGCCCGTCATACATCATCATCAGCGCGATTCCCGTACACACACTGCCGCCAAGCAGCCATATTTCCCCCACCATCCCGCTCATCCGCCACCGCCTAACGGAACAGCCGTCCAAAGAACGACTCCTGCGATTTCCGGTGGGACTCGTTGCAGGAATACGAAAAGCTTTCAAACTCGCCCTCAATATCCACTTCGCCCTTTTCCAACGTCAGACGGCTCACATGCAGCGCCTTCCCACGCACCGTCAGAAGCCCCATGTTTGTATCGAGAATCATCTGGTTCTCATCAAATGACACCACATCCTGGATCCCCGTCACACTCCCCTTTTCCCGGTTCAGAAGCTCCAGCTTGTGAGGTCTGGCATCCAATTTTTCTTCCATAAAAACCTCCCAATTTATCTAACTTATAGCCTATAGCTGCCTATTGTTAAATATATTGGGAGGTTTTCAGGTTTATGAATGATTATCTGGCCGGTTCCCAGACACCGTCTGCATTTACATAATAGCCGTCCGGTGTCCACTCAGCCATATAAAGGGAGCCGTATGGACGCCCTGCGCCCTCCATGTAAACCCAGGTTTTAATGCTTCATCATACGCCCAGGTCGGCTGCGGTGCATACGGATTTAAGTATACATAGCCCAAATCCGGAATCAGCTGCCACTCCGTCAGCATCTCTCCGTTGCCGGATCCAGATAATACCATCTGCCGTCCTGCGGATCCAGATACCAGCCCGTCCGCATGCCTGTGTTTTCGTCCACATAGTACCATTTGCCTGCGCTGTAATCATAGACCCAGCCCGTCCGGATATATCCATCGGCTCCAAACGCCCACCATGCGCCCGGAGCTGTTTCCACACAACCTGTTCAACCTGTCTGCCAGTCATCGGATCCAGAACCAGGCTTCCGGACAGATACGTGCCATTTGACAGGCGGTAGCGCCATCCGGCACTCTCTTTTACCCATGTGCTGGTACTTCTGTCGCGGCTGGAAGTGGCCGTTCCTGCGGATTGCCTGGAGTAGACGGGGTCGGATTCGATGGATCCGGTTTCGTCGGATTGGACGGGGCAGACGATGCTTTCTTTGTCTGGACGCGACCGCCTCGCTGGCTGCTGATGCCATCGTATTAACACCCTCTTTGAGTCTCACATAGAACTTGTAAGTTGTTTCCGGTGTCAGCCCGGTAAATACCGGTGAATCCTGCCATTCTCCTGATCCGCGCAGTATTCCAGTTCATATCCCGCCGGAATCGCGGTTCCATCCACAAATGCAGACGGCGCTTTCAGGGTCACGCTGGTGTCTGTCCACGCTGCTGCCTGCGGTGCTTTCGGGGTCTTTGTTCCTATTTTTGATCGTCAGGCGCACTGTAATCGGATCACTCTTATAATTTACGTTACTGTCCGGGATCTTAATCCTACAGGAATACATTCCCGCATTGGTCGGCGGTGTCATGCTGGAATAAACGGTTCCGTTCACACCTTCATAGTGCACCTCATACTGACCCTGAAACTGTTCCGAAAGATCATATTCGCCTATGGTTGCCTGAATTCCATCCCCAACAGACTTCGGCGTGCCATCGTAATCAACCTCTTTATCCGTACCATTCAGTGCAACCTTATCTTTGTCCCCAAAATACACATGTGTCTCAACATCCTGCGCCGGCATCTTAAAGGAAGCGGTCCATTTGCCGCCTGATTCGGTAAATTTCGGCGGGTAAACAACTATAAGTAAACCACCGCTGTATGTAAGGCATGCATTCTTGTTCTGCATCTCCTTCATCTGCTCAACACCTGCATCTGTCAAGGTCGCCGTTACCAGCTCCCCGGCTTTTGCCGTAATCTTGTCCAGCGTATAATAAGAACTGCTTTCCAGCTTCTGCGTAATTGAAAATACTGCATTCAGATCATCCTGGACCTCGATATCCACAGCTACCATGCCCGTCCATCTAAGTATACATAGAGAGTCGGGAGACCGGTTGTATTATCTTTTCGATGTAATAATCGCCGTTCTTTTAAGTTCTGCTCTACTATTTACCTTGTTCGGTGTAACTGAACCTTTCTTATACAGCGACATTGATTTTATATTAAATTCTTTAAACAGCTTGCCATTGATAATCTTTGTTACTTCCAGAGAGCCAATATGATCCCCTCCACTCCACTCTTTGGTTTCAAAGGCTGCCGTCGTTCCCCAGGTACCCCATTCCTGTCCTACGAACCAGGTATACTGGGTTGCATTTAAGTTTACTGCATAAGAAACCTCCACCGAAGCATTTGAGCACGGCATTGTAAAATAATATACCGTTGGATCTTCAAAATTGCACAGAGTCGCATCCACCTTTGAACCATTTGCATCGGTAATTGTTACTTTGCTTACGATATCATCCCGATCCAGACCCGTAAATGCAAGGTAAACTTTTCTCCGGCTTCTGTGAAATGTAAATGTACTAGTTTCACTACCTGTCGTAGAAATTGGATTTGTTCCCTTTTTGCATCATCCATGGATGCATACGCTTTCACGACTGCATTCGGGGAGTTTATCGTATTCTCCCGTTCTACTGTAACGGTGTGTTCCGCCGTATCAACTGTCAGATTGCATACTGCCTCCTTGGAAGGATCCGCCACGCTGGTGGCTGTGATCGTATAGGTTCCCGCTTTTGCCACATCCGCAGCAGTTACCCGTCCGTCCTCTACCTTGACTGCCAGATCACTGCTTTTCCATTCCACATCTCTGGACGCTCCGTTTGCCACATCGACGGTCGCAGTGAGCTGGACGCTTCCTCTCGGTAAATCGTCTCATTGGTCTTATCCAGCGTAATTCCGGTAACCGAAGGTGTCAGATCCAGCGTCAGATCCGGAGATAAGGTCTGGTTTTTCAGAATCGGGAATGCATACCCGCCGGTTGAATCCATCATCCAGATAGAATCAAAATCCCAGCCCAGACCTTTATAAAATTCCGGATCTTTCAGGTTTGCCGCCGTTGCGTCCGCTCCATATAGCTTGTCTGCCCCATCGTATCCGGATCCGGGGTCAAAATCGTTCCATCTGATTTTCTCGCAACTGTGCCGGCAAAGCCGTAGTTATCCCGCAGCTTCCCGTTGTTCCGCCAATCCGGTTGAGCGATCGCATCTCCGGAAAATGCTGACACAAGAGGAAATCGAACCGTTGGCGGAAATGCCTGCCACGGATGCGCCAATGGGATTTTTTGTCAGGGCTTCGCCTGCCGCGTAGCTGTTGGAGATCGTTACGTTGCCGCTTCCTACCAGTCCGCCGATATAATATCCCTTATCAAGGTCCATATCCACAACTGCATAGCTGTTGTCAATTGTTGTAGTTCCAACACTCAAACCGACCAAACCACCTGCAAACCCCCTGTCAGTGGTTCCTTTGATTTTAGCATCTGCATAGCAGGACTGAATCTTTACTGAATAATTCTTCATTACGTTTCCAATCAAACCACCTGCCGATTCAATCTTATTCGTTCCATCTGCAGTTTCGATTGTTCCACTGACGTAACAATTTTCTACTGTCAGAGAACCACGTACATCACCAACCAGGATGCCAACTCTCGCCTCATCGCGGGAAGCTTTAATCTCCGCATTTTCTATGGTCAGATTCTTAATTTCACAATTCGAAGAAATTGCTTGAAACAATCCCACATAAACATTACCGACCACATTCAAGCCTCGAATCGTATGTCCGCATCCATCAAATTCAGCTCCGGCATTAGGAATCGAAGCAAAGTCGTGACCGCCCATATCAATATCGCACATCAGTTTCGCTTTCCAGTTTGAAATGTTCGTATCTCTGAAATACGCAAGCTCTGCCCCTGTACTAATTTGATAATAACCATGTTCGTCTTTGGTCGGTTCCACAGCTGTTATTCCATCCCACTGATCCTGCACCCATACCGCCTCAAATGCCACATTTCTTTCCGGCATTGTATAACCTGCACCACTGGCATATGTATTAGTTCCGTCACTCCAGCCTTTAAAATTCATGCCGTATACCTTAAAGGTATTCTCCGGAAGCCTAATCACAGTTTCGGCTGCTGCATTTCCCAGTGTCGGCGCAGTTCCCTGTGAATCCTGACGTCCAGATGCAAAGGTAATTGCATACTTCGCCGCGATTAGAAGATTTATTTCGATTGTTTCTGTTGACGCGCCCTCAGATGTATTGCTCAAAACTATCGTTCCTGTGATACTTCCGTTATGTCCCGGATCTTTTCCATCCGTTGCCGGTGTTAGCTTGAACCCATTTTCATCGGACCAGTCCGCATGAATTTTTTTATTTGTGATAACCTTCTGTACAACCTGAAAAATTTCTTCCGCTGTTGTCTCATTTGTCACTGTCATCGCCTGCAGCGCTGCCTGTGCCGCTTTTTTGACATCCTCTAAGGTCTGCTCGGAAAATTCATAGGTTCCACTCGTCGCCTCCTCGCTGTCACCATAGGTTGAAGCAGCTCCCGTTGCCCGGACTCCAAACCTATAGGTTCCGCTCTCTGCAATCTGGGCGGTAAAATCGTGACCGGCTTCATCCACCCCAAGTGTTACCGGATCCCCCAGTGCTGAATCATCCTTATAGAGCTGTACTTTATAGCCCGATGCATTCGCAACCGCACTCCAGACGGCCTTTCCTTTTACTGTCTCATCCCATTTGACATTCTCAGGTGCCGCAAGCTGAACAAGGTTTACCTCTTTTTTCAGCACAATCGAACCAATCGAACTTCCCTTGTAATGGACATATAAGGTTATTTTATTCGTATTGCCAAGATTCAGCGATTTAGCAAATTGAATCTTTATACCCTGTCCATTTTCTGTATTGTCCACTGCAAGAATTGTAACTCCGCCATACGCCGTTCCATCTTCCTCGGATGAAAGTTTAAAATCCCCCGGCTGCAAATTATCTGTTCCTGCATATGTAAGTTTAATTTCTCCATCTGCCGTGACAGTGTCCGCATCGGTTGTCTGGAAAGTTCCTGTCACAATTTGTCCGAAAGCATGGAAACCGGGTTTGTTTCCATGGTGAATTAAGAGCTTCTGAATCCGAAATCGTAACTTTTTCTTAACCGTAAGATATCCGGTCTTTTTGATTGTTACGTCATATTCTCCGTTGGCAAGATCTATGCTAAAGGTTCCATCTGAACCTGTTGTCGCCTTTTCTCGCTGCTACCCTTCTTAAAAGTAATCTCCGCGTCTGCGATTCCGGTTTCTCCAGACTTTACTGAGCCTGTTTTGTCTCGGTTGCCTCAAGATACTCTGGTATGTCTGTGCCGGAGAATATAGTTACTTCTCCACTATCTCTTTCCATCTTTAGCGTTGGAAGCTGATTAGCGGCAAATTCCCAGTTTTCCGCATCACTTCCCAGCCAATCGTGTTTTCCAGAAATTGGTTGTTAAAAGGTCTGTTTTGGAAACATCTTGGCCATAATGCGAGTCTGGTTCCTCATTTGGTTTAGTAAGGAGGGTTTCATTATATTTAACCCTCATACCCTGATAGGCAAAATTTTGTCCACCGCTTACATACTTATTGCTGTCATAGCCAAAAATTCTATTTACATAGGATTTCCAACTGTTTGTGGAAACCTCTTCTTGTAATGCTGCACTCTTATTAATTGTAACTGCTTTATTTGGTCCACCAACTAATCCACCTGCACCGCGACCTGCATCTGTTGAAACACGTCCCATTGCAATACAGTTCATAATATTCAACTGCTTGTCATTTCCACTTGAACCAGAACCAACCAAACCTCCAGCTAAAGATTCCCCTTATTATTACCTTTGTTTTCAATATCTGCATTAACAATACAATTTTGAATTTCCAGCGACCCGACTGAACCTGTCCAATTAATCCACCTGCGGCAACACTTCCTGTAGTAGCAAGACTGCCACTGATATAACAATTTTCAATCTGCGAATTACCACCTACAGTTCCCGCAACCGCTCCTACAGGTCCTCTATCTCCCGTGATGCTTACATTAGACAAAATCAAATTTTAACAGTCCCCGCCAAAACATTAAACAACGGCTGCGAAATTCCACTCAACTCATATCCATTACCATCTAAACCAGCCGTTAGTGTTCTTGACTCCACGACGTATCGCTTAGATCGATATTATCCCCCAATTTAATATATGCATTTACACCAAAGGGCCTATATCCATTATATTGATTTCTTTGGCCTTTACCCATAACAGTAGACCACTGGTCTGCATTACAAATCACATAGGGTTCCGCTTCCGTACCTTTTCCCGTGATTCCTTCATCCGCATACAGCGCAATCCCCGCGTCTCCCACCTGCACATGGATCTCCGGCAAAGCAGTGTCTTCCGGTATCTCTTCGCTTTCCGGAATCACCGGAACATAGGTATAGATCGCCCCATTGTATTCTTCATTGGCTTTATCATAGCCTTCCCAGGTCTTTTCTTCGGTTTCTTCTGGTTCACCGTCCTCATCGAAGCGGTCAAAATAGTCCTCCGGCGCCAGTCCGCCCTGAAATTCGGAATAGTCGCTGTTTTCCGCATCCAGTTTCCACGTGATACCCGACAAAGTCCGCTCGGTGGTTTCTTCTCCCATCGTCTCACGCACGGTAAGAGTCTCCGGGAACTGGATGTCGGATTCTTTGCTTCCAAGCGGGAGAATCTGATCGGTGATCGATTCTTCCAACGGTGCAAATTCCAGCGTCGTTTTCGCCTGCTCTTCTTCCAGGACCGTGATCTGGATCACCGGAAGTTCGTCCTCATCTACCTCATAATTGCTGCTTTTCAGCTCTGCACGGAACAGGTAGATACCCGGATTTTCTCCATCATAACGGGATGCCTGGCTCTCTTCTGCATCCAGAACCCAGCGCACCTTTACTTTTCGCCAGAAACCTTCCTTTTCGTCAATCTCTTCCTCGGTCTTCTCATCCGTCTTGACATCTTCCTTCGGTTCATCCGTTTTTCCGTTCGAAGAACTGCCATTTTCATTCAAATCTGCATTTCCACCCGAAGAACCGGAATCTGCCTTACCGGAATCGTCTTTCTCATCGGATTCACCGTTCCCCGGATTTGCATTTTCATCCTGAGAGTCCCCATTTTCCGCCGAATTTCCATCTTTCCCAGAATCTCCCTGTTCACCTGAACCGGATTCCGCTTTCTCTAAGCCCTCTCCACCTTCGCTTTTGTCTTTGCTATTCTCTCCGGCATCTTTTCCTTCAGTATCTTCTTTTTCTCCCTTCTCTTCACTGTCTGTCTTTTCCAGCACGGCATCATCATCTGTGCGGTTGGCAAACGCAGCTACATTCTCATCGTTCCCTGCGTCAGGCACATCTTCATTTTGCCCCCCCCGCTGACAAAAACGTCTATGCTGTCCGGCATCTCCAGATCCTGATACCGGGTGCCATAGGGAACTTTCTGATACAGAACCTGTTCCGATAAACTCTCGATCTCCCGGATCTGATAAAAATTCGTGTTCGCATAAACTCTAGGCACAGAGCCATATGAACTGCACGTTATCACTACCACCATTCCTGCTGCCAGGATTCTTCTTTTTCTCCTTCTCATACGCTTTTTCCTCTCATTCTCGAAATGTTGATTATCCGTCATAAAGTGTGTATACACAAATGAGTCGTCACTATATTTATATTATAATAATCAACTCTCACAAATTCAAGACAGAATCTGTTCTTTTAAGCGCATAAAGAAAAACGAGACGACCGAAGTCGTCTCGTAAAAGTCTAACTTTGAGGGGGCACCTCATTCTCTTGACTTCTTTTTTTATTTCCGTTCTTTATATCATTGTTTTCCCAGGTTCTCCGGGGTTCTGCACCATGTCAGGAGCATTTCTTTTAAAAATTCCAGTTCCTGCGTGTGGTCTGCCTTGTGATCGTCCGCCCACACAATTCCCTGTGCATAGCGCTCAGCCACTGCCAGCATCGCAATCGCAACGCTTGTAAATAACTGCTGCTCCGGAATATCGGTCCGGATGCTTTTATCGCTCCTCGCCTGCTCATAGAACTTATGATACAGCGCTCCTGCCGGCTTCAAAACATCCAGATGTTCAGCCAGCGCTTCCCCCTTGACTTTCTCCCGGGAGATAAAGTTTTTATAGTTATTACTGAACCGGAGCATTTCCGGTCGTTCCCGGTAAATCCGGATGATCTGGTCCGTATAAAACTCAATGTACTGATACGCCGTGAATGATTCAAATATCTCCGGTCCCTTTTCTTCCAGAATCTCCTTCCAGAGATCGCCCCAGATTTTTCCGCTGATCGCTATCACAAGCTTGACCTTCGTCTGATAATAGTTATATAGGGTCGCAACGCCCACTTCCGCAGCGTCCGCCACTCTTTGTAAGCTGACATTCTCGATCCCATATTGCGAAAACAGCCTGAATCCAGCTTCCATCAGCTGTTCTTTCCGGCGCATCGCCTCTTTTTCATCCCGCTCTATATTTCTTGGCATTTCGTCCTCCGCGCCTTTTACTGACGTCTCTTGGATTTTTACAGGTATTCAAACATTTCTTTGGCATCTTCCTTGCGGATAGTCTCCTGTACGCTTGTAATGCGGACCTTCACCGATTTATTGCCGAAAGCAATTTCAATCACATCCCCAACCTTGACCTCCGCGCTGGCTCTTGCCACTTTATCATTCAGCATCACTCGTCCGCTGTCACACGCTTCATTGGCTACGGTTCTTCTCTTGATGATGCGGGACACTTTCAAATACTTATCTAGCCTCATATTTTTCCTTTCCATAGCCCCTTGCAGGGCACTTTCATCCTGGCGGAATCCCTTCGCTCCTATAATACTAAAGCCCTCCATGATATTTTATCACGAAGGGCTGTCTGTCACACATATATGTCTGAGATAATTATGCGTTTACCATATCCTTTAATGCTTTACCAGCTTTGAACTTCGGAGTCTTGGAAGCTGCGATCGGCATGGTCTCGCCGGTCTTCGGGTTTCTTCCCTCTCTAGCTGCTCTCTCAGCTACCTCAAAAGTACCAAAGCCAACCAGCTGAATCTTTCCGCCCTTAACCAGTTCCTCGGATACTGCATCTGTGAAAGCCTTGATTGCCTTCTCTGCGTCTTTCTTGGAAAGCTCTGCTTTCTCAGCTACAACTGCGATTAATTCTGTCTTGTTCATCGTATATTCCTCCTAGCTTATATCTTTGCACATGAATCCTCTTAGTTTTCTTCGTACATGCCCGCAAATCTTACTTTACATTTATATACATTTCTCCTTGCTTTGTCAAGGTTTTTTGCACTTTTCCTCACATTCCGAACCGACAATCGTTACGACTCGCAAATAGGAATTTTCTAAACTGAAAATTCCGTACGATGCCGTTTAGGCAGCAGATTTTTCCGATTTTAAATGCGAAGCATCGCCAAAATCATAGTGTGAAGCACACGCAAGCACTTCACACTGTGATTTTTTGGTGTGAAAACCCGTGTAGTATCTGTGAAATCCCTTGTGCTTTTATCACATTTCCGATCATGTTTTCTATCTTTTTTGCATGCTTTTCTCCATCTTTCAGAATATCGTTTTTACAGGCTTTCGTCAACCTTTTCGTTACAGTTACACTGTCTTCTTTACTTGCCTGAACCCCATTCTTATGGTAAGATCAAATAATGTACTTCAACGCCTTATAGTGCCAAAACCACGCTGCTGTCTGCATTTCCTGCAGCCAGCTGCAAATATCCGGCCTATTACGGCAAACATATAGAAAGGCTGAAAATTATTATGAAAAAGCAAAAACTATCTTCCCTTCTGCCTATCGCTGTATTTCTGATCTTTTATCTGGGGCTAGGAATCTGGTCAGAATATATCATGAAGATCCCGATGGGCTTTTACAACATTCCGATTGTTGTCGCATTTATGCTTGCGATCCTGACGGCCTGTTTCCAGAACCGTTCTCTTTCCTTTGACCGGAAACTGGAGCTGATGGGGCAAGGCATCGGAGATAAGAACATCATCACCATGCTTCTCATCTTCCTGACAGCCGGAACCTTTGTCGGTGTCGTAGGACGAAGCAGTGCTGAAAGCGTTGCTTATCTGATGCTGTCTCTTATCCCGGCCCGTTTTTCCGTTGCTGTTCTCTTTGTGGTAGCGTGCTTTGTCTCTACCTCCATGGGAACCTCCGTTGGAACCATCACCCTGATCGTTCCGATTGCCACTGCCGTATCTGAGACCTCTGGTTTCTCTCTGGCCCTTTGCGTCGCATCTGTCATCGGCGGTGCCATGTTTGGAGATAATCTCTCTTTCATCTCCGATACAACCATCGCAGCCTGCAACGGTCAGGGATGTGCTATGAAGGATAAATTCCGTGAGAACTTCGGCATCGCACTTCCGGCTGCCATCGCTTCCCTGGCACTTATCCTGGTCGTTTCCTTCCATCAGGATCCGGGAGCTGCCATCATAAAACCATACAACCTGATTCAGCTGATCCCCTATCTTCTGGTATTAGCAGGCGGCATTGCCGGTATTCAGGTATTTGTCGTTCTGTTAGTCGGAATCGTATCCGGTGCCATCATTATGCTGGGCTCCGGCCAGACTACTCCCTGGGAAATGCTTACCAACATGGGTTCCGGCACTTCCGGCATGTTTGAGACCAGTATGGTTGCCATCTTAGTTGCAGCTATGTGTGCACTGATCCGTGAAAACGGTGGCTTCGACGTTCTTCTTAACGTTATTCATCGCATCTTCCGTGGAAAACGCGGCGGTCAGTTTGGTGTCGGCCTTTTAGTTACCCTGCTGGATATCGCAACTGCCAATAACACAGTAGCTATCGTTATGGCCAACCCTATTGCAAAGGAAATTTCTGAAGATTATGGCATCAGTGCCAGAAAGACAGCCTCCCTTCTGGATACCTTTTCCTGTATCTCCCAGGGAATCCTGCCTTACGGTGCTCAGATGCTGGTAGCATTATCGGCGGTTCATGAGCTGGGCTATGAACTGTCTGCCTTTGAGGTCATGCCGTTTCTGTTCTATCCAAGCATGCTGTTTATCAGTTCTTTAATCTGTATCTTTCTGCTTCCAGAGCGCGGAGACCGTGTCAAAGCAAAAAAATAACAGCGGAACCCTTTCCACTGCACACATAAACGCATTGAGGCATAAAGAAGAGCTGTCCGACTTTCTCGTCATCAGACAGCTCTTTTATGAAATATCTCGAAATTTCACTATATAACCTCTCTTTCTTAATTTTAACAAAAAAAGGGGCGTGTTCACAATTTATTTACTCATGCGTTTGTCGTGCGCCTTGCTGTGCTTTTTCTGTGAAAAATCATGGAGTATCTGTGAACTCCCTTGCGCTTTCGTCTGTTTTTCGATATATCTGTTATATCAAATACCAGTTTTTATCAAATACAGGACTATCAAAAACAGGATCGATGGACAACCGCCCAGGAGTTTTATCTCTCTTTACGTTTTCCATCGATCCCGTCTTCTTTTTTCTCTCACCGCCTGTTTCCAGGCAGATTTATCTCATTTATCTTTTTTTATCCTTCCATCTGACGTCCCAGAAATCCGGCTGCCGTCGCTGCCAGCTTCATCTCCGCCCCTCCAAGCGCCTGCTTTGCCTCCCGGCTGAGGAGAATCACCGCCCCGATCGCATCGCCCTCGCTCAAAATCGGCACAATCACCTCGGCGCTGCTCTCCTCCATCTCATCCGAGGTAATCGGGATAAATGCTTTTTCTCCCCGCGCCGCACAGATATTCTGACGTTCGGAGACTGCCAGCTCCAGCGCCCGGCTGATCGTCTTCTGGTAATATTCCTTCTTTGGTCCCCCGGATACCGCGATGATCTGATCCCGGTCCGCGATGCAGACCATCAGCCCCGTGGACTGCGCCATCGCCTCCGCGTACTGCACGGCAAATGCCGCCAGCTCCACCATCGGTGAATATTTTTTCAATATAATTTCGCCCTCGCGGTCCGTGAATATCTCAAGCGGCGTCCCTTCCCGAAGGCGCAGCGTCCGGCGTATCTCTTTCGGGATGACAACGCGACCCAGATCATCGATTCTTCTCACAATTCCTGTAGCTTTCATGATTCTTCCTCCTGCATACCACGTTTGCCATATCGTGTGTCTTATGGGTAGTATGTGGAAATGCAGGCGGATTATACATCTGAAATGGTTCGTCCTAATTTTAGAACTGAAAATTTTTGCGTTTTTTATTCCTGCCGTTTCTTCGGATTCGGATTGATCGCCACACCGCGGTTGATGTCGCCCTGTAAATTCTTGCCGAACTGGTAATCATTACCCGGAAGAATCACATTGAGCAGAACGCCCGCAATCGCTGCGATCGCAAGGCCTGTCAGGGTAACCGAGGTTCCTGCCGCCTCAAAGGTCAGACCGCCGGAGAATCCCAGCCCGCAGACCAGAATTACCGCAGCGATTACCAGGTTCCGGGATTTGGTTAAATCCACCTGGTTTTCGACCACGTTGCGGACACCGATCGCGGAGATCATACCGTATAGCATGAAACTAACGCCGCCGATGATGGCAGACGGCATCGAACCGATGACCTCTGCCATCTTCGGAATAAAGCTCAGAATCACCGCAAAGACAGCTGCAATCCGGATGACACGCGGGTCATGAACACGGCTTAATTCCAGAACGCCCGTATTTTCACCGTAAGTCGTATTGGCAGGACCGCCAACGAGTGCCGACAGAGATGTTGCGATACCATCGCCGACCAGCGTCCGGTGCAGTCCCGGATCCGCAAGGAAATTTTCTCCGACCGTCGCGGAGATCGCCGACATATCGCCGATATGTTCCATCATCGTCGCAAGCGCGATCGGCGCCATTACCATGACCGCCGTCGGGTCAAATTTGCACAGCTGGAACGGAGGAAGTCCGACCCAGGAAGCCGTCGCTACCTCTGAGAAATTCAGGATCGCACTTCCGTCCGGGTTTGTCATTCCCATCATCTGGAAGACTGCTGCCGCTGCATAGGAGATCACAACGCCCATCAGAATCGGTATGATCTTGAACATTCCCTTGCCCCAGATATTAAAAACGATGATGGTTCCCAGCGCGATCAACGCAATCAGCCAGTTTGTCGATGCGTTGGCGATCGCGGACGGCGCCAGTGAAAGACCGATACAGATAATGATCGGACCTGTCACAACCGGCGGCAGATAGTGCATGACGCGCTCCACGCCTGCCAGCTTGATGATCAGCGCCAGAATCAGGTACAGCGCACCCGCTACCACGATACCGCCGCAGGCATATGGCAATTTCTCGCCCATCGTCATATCTGCAAAAATACCGCTGTCCAAGTTTGCCACCGTCGCAAATCCACCGAGGAATGCGAACGAGGAACCGAGGAACGCCGGGACTTTTAACTTAGAGCAGGCATGGAAAAACAGTGTTCCCAGACCCGCACACATCAGCGTTACCTGAATCGAAAGTCCCTCTCCCTCAAAATAGGTATTGACCAGAATCGGCACCAGGATCGTCGCGCCGAACATCGCGAACATATGCTGCAAACCTAAAAGCAGCATCTTCGGCAGACCCAGTGTTCTGGCGTCTTTAATGACCATGTCGTTTTCATTCATTTTAGATAGATACCTCCAACAATTCCCTTCATTTTATAATGTACATAATTTTCATTTTCCAGAATATCCTTTTTGACTTCATTCGTCAACCTTTCTGCCGCGCTTGCTTCGATTTTCTGTAAACAAAACAAAGAATATGCCTTTTTGTGTAATGGGGAATTCCAAGGAATTTCCTATTGCACAAAAAAAAGAGCTGTCCGACTTTCTCGTCATCAGACAGCTCTTTTATGAAATATCCCGAAGTTTCACTATATAACCTCTCTTTCTTTTATATTTTGTTTTAAATGTGCTATGGACCTCTTCCTTTCATATGAATCTCCTCCTTTGATTACATGTATCTATGTAAACTCTTTTAGAGATTGTATGATGATGGATTCCATCGATACCGATTTTTATCTTTTTATTTATTGGATAAATTCGGTTTTTAAAACCATGATCATGTTTTTTAGTAACTAACTATCCCATTGGACCGTCCTCCTTGTTCCTTATTTCGTCCTAGAAACTATGGTAACCGTTTGTTGGGGTTATCTCTGTTTCTTTTGATGGTTTTATTCTACTAGATAATTTTCATTTTGTCAAGCATTATTTCTAATTATTTTCCATATTTTTCTTTATTTATCTGATTATATTTTTGTAATTGTTGTGTATTTCTGTTTTATTTGTTCTGTTTCTAACTATTATTGCGCTTTACAATCGTGTTTTCTTGTATTTTTTGTTTTATAGGACGCAATTTCCTGTAAAATGAAGAAAGTCCCATGAACAAATCATGTGCCTTGACACATCCGGGCTTCTCGCACGGCCGCTTGCGGCATGTTTCTTCTTCGCGTGAGTACGCATCCCGCAGAGCGTTTTGTTATAGGCCGAAGCTTCCTATGACAAAAAAAGAACCACTCCAAAAGAGTATACAGATACTGCACTCCCCCTTCTGGAAATGGTTCTATTTTCTTCTATCTTCCCTAGTGGAACTGGAACACGATTCCAATCACAGCCGCCGCCACGATGTAAAAGATCGGGTGCTTTTTCCATTTGACTAAGCCGTACCAGATCGCAAGCGCCAGTACGATCGCCTTCCAGTTGATGATGGAAAACAGCTTGGAAAGCACCAGGCTGCCATCCTCGCCGACATGGAGGAACGCTATCTTTGCCACGCCGATACCGGCTGCCGCAATCAGGGCGGTGGATGCCGCGCGAAGTCCATAGAGGGCATTCTGTACGATCGCGGATGCTTTAAACCTATCGAGAATCTTCGAGATGATTATGATGATAATCACGGACGGAAGCACCAGCGAAAGCGGTGACGCCAGGCCGCCGAGAATCCCCTTGATATGGAAGCCGACGTAGGTCGCCATGTTGACGCCCATCGGTCCCGGTGTGGACTCGGAGACAGCAATCATGTTGGAAATGTCACTAAAGGTATACCAGCCTGTCTCCTTGGAAATATTGTAAAGGAACGGGAGGGTCGCCAGACCGCCGCCGACCGCAAACAGTCCGCAGCAGAAGAAGCGGAAGCATAATTCAAGTATCAGCATCATTTCTTCTCCCCCTTTCCGCCCTTCAGTACAATCCCGATCACACCCGCCACGACAACAAGAAGCGCCGGAGAAACCGATGTAAACAGTGACAGTACAAACACAACCGCCGCAATCGCGATCGCGCCTTTATCAACCAGCGATTTCTTTGCCAGCTTGACAACCGCACTGCCGATCAGCACACAGACGCAGGCGCGGATGCCTGCAAAGGCGCTGCTCACAAAGCTAAGTTCAATAAAGTTCGAGATAAACGCCGCGATAATCATAATGATGACAAGCGACGGTGCAATGACTCCCAGTGTCGCCGCAATTGCCCCCGGAATCCCCCGATTTTTATAACCGACAAACGTCGCCGTGTTGACCGCGATGATACCCGGTGTACACTGACCAATCGCGTAGTAATCCATCAATTCTTCATCCGTCGCCCAATGGCGTCCATTGACTACCTCTTTCTGCAGCATCGGCAGCATCGCATATCCGCCGCCGAAGGTAAACCCTCCGATTCTGGCAAACGTCAGAAACATATCCAGCAGTTCTTTCATTTCTGCCCACTCCCTTCCATATTATCCCTACACTTTTATTTCTCTGGAATTTCCAGTATATACCTGCTTATGTATCATACCAGAATTCAAGGAGCCTGAAAAATACCATTCGGATATAGAATATATATCGAAAAAATATAGTTTGCCTGTTATTCTATCGGATTTTGTTATATAATATATCTGCCGTATACACAGTTTTACAACGAATCCGAACAGGAAGGAGCATTTATGGAACTTCGCCAGTTATCCTACTTCACCACCATCGTCAACGAGGGAAATATTTCCCAGGCAGCCAAAAAACTGAATATCTCACAACCGCCGCTCAGCCACCAGATGAAGCTTCTGGAGGCAGAACTGGGTGTGACGCTATTTGAACGCGGTTCCCGCCGCATCCGACTGACACCTGCTGGAAAGACGTTCTACGACCGGGCGCTTGCGATCCTCGATCTGAGCCAGGCTGCCCGCACGGAGCTGACTGCACAGAAACAGGAGATTCAGGGCGTTGTGCGCCTTGGCATCATCTCCTCCGCCGTCGAATTTGTGACCCGGCATTATCTTGCCCCATTCCGGCGCTCCTATCCCAAAGCCCTGTTTGAACTCCATGAGTCCAATTCCTACCACCTGCTCGATCTGCTTCACTCCAACCAGATCGACCTCGCCGTGATCCGGACGCCATTTGCCAAAGCCGGGCTGGAGATGCAGACACTGCCGCCGGAGGCATTTCTGGCGATCGGGCGCGAAATGATCTGGAGCCATTACCAGGAATGCCCGAATGCCCTTCTGACCGACATTCCTCCATCCGACACTGGTTCTGTGATTCAAAGTTCCCACCCTATGCCTGCATCCGACGCTTCCGAACCACAAAAAAGCCATACGCCCACATCTCTTCCCCTCTCCGCCCTCACCCGCGCGCCGCTCATTCTTTACCGCCGCTGGCAGCCGCTGATTCTGGGATATTTTGAGGAACAGGCGCTGGAACCGAACATCGTCTGCATTGCCGACGATGCCAGAACCGCCCTTTTATGGGCGTCCGAAGGGCTGGGCATCGCGCTCGCGCCTGAATCTGCCCTCTGTTTAAATTCCGATCCCGCCCTGATCCGCCGGATCATCACCCAGCCGCAGATCCACTCAAGTATCTGTCTGGTCAAACGGAAGGAACGGAGTTTATCGCTGGTGGGGAATGCGTTTTTCCAAAGTTTCCATGCCACCGCTATTTCATAAAGAGGATGCGGACAATCTTCTGCTCCGGCAGAAACAACCGCAGCTGCTACCGATACACCGGCGGAAGATACGACCGCTTCCTCCGATGAAACGAAAGAAATCGGCAGTAAACGAACCAATTTTCGTTTACTGCCGATGCTTTTACGCCTCTTTCGTCCCTTTATTCTTTCGATCCAGAATAACCAGAACCACAATCAGCGCTGCGAATCCCACGCCGGTTCCCACCCAGCCATTGGCGGTAATTCCGGCCGCCAGATAACCGAGGAAACAGCACGCCGCTACGCACAGCACATACGGGATCTGGGTCGATACGTGGTTGATGTGGTGGCACTGGGCGCCAGCCGACGCAAGGATGGTCGTATCCGAGATCGGGGAAACATGGTCGCCGCAGACCGCACCTGCCAGAATCGAAGCCGTCACGATCGTAAGGCTGTTCATATTTTCAGCGCCAACCACCGCAAATGCAATCGGAAGCAGAATACCGAAGGTACCCCAGGACGTACCGGTCGAGAACGCCAGCCCCGCCGCGATGACGAACATCAGGGCCGGCATCAGGGAGCCGACCAGCGCATTGCCGCCCACTACCTCTTTGACATAGCCGCCGATGTTTAAGTAATCCGCACTGCAGATACCAGACAGAGTCCAGGCAAGGCACAGAATCATGATCGCCGGGATCATCGCCTTGACGCCGATCGTGAAGGATTCACAGAACTCATTGAACCGGATGACACGGCGGATCATGTAAAATGCAAAGATAAACACCAGTGTGAAGAAGGAACCAAGCACCAGGCTCAGTGCCGAATCACAGTTGGCGAACGCCTCGACCAGACCAACGCCGTCCAGGATGCCGCCTGTATACAGCATACCGCTGACGCAGAACGCAATCAGAACCAGGATCGGAAGAATCAGATCGATAACCTTTCCGTTGCCGGAGATCTCCATCGCCTCCGCCTCGACCGTCGTCTCTTTTCCGGTCTTTTTCACCTGTTCTTCATAGCGTTTCATCGCCGCGAAATCAAAATCGCCTGCTACCAAAAAGAGCATGAAGCAGATCGTGAGAAGCGCATACAGATTAAACGGAATCGTGTGAAGGAACAGACTGAAGCCGTCCACTCCGCTGTCCTCCGGAAGCGAAGAACCGACCGCTGCCGCCCAGCTTGAGATCGGCGCGATGATACAGATCGGCGCCGCCGTCGCATCGATGATGTAGGCTAACTTCGCACGTGTGATCTTGTGCTTGTCCGTCACCGGACGCATAACCGTGCCGACGGTCAGGCAGTTAAAATAGTCATCCACGAAAATCAGCATTCCGAGGAACATGGTTGCAAACAGCGCGCCCTTCTTCGTGCGGATCGCGTGGGACGCCCACTCACCATAAGCCTTCGACGCACCAGACTTTGTGATCAGTGCTACCACGATGCCGAGAAATGCCAGGAAAAGCAGAATGTTGACATTGCCCCCGATCTTCTCGCCCATGATCGCGATCATTGTTTCCACCGCATGAAGCGGATTTGGACCCGTAAATAAAAACGCGCCCGACATAATACCTATCAGCAGAGACAGGTACACCTCTTTCGTAATCAATGCAAGCGCAATGGCTACGATAGGCGGTATTAAAGAAAAAATCGTACCGCTCATAATTACCCCCTTATGGATTATCTGTACACATTCGGGCAAATTCTGCCCGTTTTTGAGCACACTATATCTACATAATAAATGTCCCCGGGCACTTTGTCCAGCGTCCGGGGACATTTTTTCATATTTTCTCTCTTTTTACTTTCTTTTCCTGCTTTTTACTCTGCTTTCTCCAGCTCTGCCAGTTCCAGAGCTGTCGCCTCGTATTTGGCAAGAATGACATTTTGAATCATGTCTCTGGTTTCCGAATTAATCGGGTGGGCAATATCCCGGTATTCTCCATCCGCAGCCTTACGGCTCGGCATAGCAATAAAAAGTCCTTTCTCTCCCTCAATAACCTTGATATCATGAACCACAAATTCATTGTCAAGTGTGATGGATACGATGGCTTTCATCTTACCTTCCTTCTCTATCCGCCGCACTCTTACGTCTGTAATCTGCATACCCATTTACCCCTTCCGTCTGTTCTTTGATGTACCCTATAATGTAAACCGCTCGTTCTTCTCAATGACAATCTTTACATCTTCCGGCGTACCGATGTGCGTCGTGTTGGCACGGATCGTATCACGGCTCTCTACAATACAATTCTCAATCACTGTATTGTCCCCGATGTAAACATCATTTAAAATAACAGAATTCCGGATGATACAGTTATTGCCTACATATACTTTCTTAAACAGAACCGAGTTCTCCACCGTACCATTTAAGATACAGCCGCTGGATACCAGGCTGTTCTTGACATTTGCACCCGGATTGTATTTTGCCGGCGGAAGATCATCTACCTTGGAGTAGATCTCCGGGTATTCCTTGAAGAAATAGTGGCGTACATCCGGTTTTAGGAAATCCATGTTCGTCTTGTAGTACGAATCAACCGAAGCGATGTTGCTCCAGTAAGTTCCTAACTTATACGCGTAAATGCGTTTGAGGTTCTTATATCTGACTAAAATATCGGTAACAAAATCATACCGATCCTCTGCTGCACAGCGCTCCAGAAGTTCGATGAGCTGACGGCGGCGGATTACATAGATACCGCAGGAGATCATGCTGGAGGTCGCCAGCATCGGTTTTTCCTCAAAATCTGTGATACGTCCGTCATCGTTTAACTTCACCAGACCGAAGCGGGTAACGTCCTCCTCCGGAGGCATCTCCTTGCATACTACGGTAATATCCGCTTTCTTTTCAATATGATACTCCAGTACCTTGCCGTAATCCAATTTATAGACACAGTCGCCGCCTGCAATGACCACATACGGCTCATGACTTTTCTTTAAGAAATCGAGGTTCTGATACAGCGCATCTGCGGTACCGCGGTACCAGTCGCTGCTCTCTGCCGTGATCGTCGGTGTGAATACATACATGCCGCCCTGCTTACGTCCGAAATCCCACCACTTGGAAGAACTCAAGTGCTCATTCAGGGAACGGGAGTTGTACTGCGTCAGTACCGCCACACTCTGGATGTGGGAATTGCTCATATTGCTCAGAGCAAAATCGACACTGCGGTAGCTGCCTGCGATAGGCATCGCTGCGATGGCTCTCTTATTGGATAATTCTCTCATTCTCTTGCTGTTGCCGCCAGCTAAAACAATCCCGATCGCTCTCATTGTATTCCACCTGCCTTTATGATATAATCGCCGCTCTCCAGCTCGCCGCCGTGATAATCTTCTGCCGTCGTCACGCCGGAAATCGCTGTGTTCCGTCCTATCTTCACTCCATCCGGTATCACGGAGCGCTCTCCGATCGTTACCAGATCGAACTGATATACCTTCTTGTCGTACTTGCTCTCGGCATATTCTCCGACGCCGACCTCGGCATTCTCACCGATGGTAACGTCCTCCGCCACGATCGCCTTATCCACAACCGTGCCAGCGCCGATCGTCGTGCCCTTCATGATGATCGAATCACGGATCACCGCGCCTTCTCCGATCGTAACGCCTGCTCCGATGACCGAGTTAATGACTTCGCCGTATACCTCGGTGCCCTCGCCGATGATACTGCGCTCTATCTTGGACTGCTCCGATATAAATTGTGGGGGAATAATATCGCTCTTCGTGTAAATCTTCCAGTATTCTTCATACAGGTTGAACTCCGGAATGATATCGATGAGTTCCATGTTTGCCTCCCAGTAGGAGCCAAGGGTTCCGACATCTTTCCAGTAGCCGTTGTACTCGTATGCGAAGATACGTTTTCCAGCTGCATGGCAATACGGGATAATGTGCTTTCCAAAGTCACATCCAGGCTCGTCCGAGAGCTTGATGAGCGCTTCTTTGAGCACCTTCCAGCTGAATATGTAGATACCCATGGAAGCCAGGTTGCTGCGCGGATGCGCCGGCTTCTCCTCGAACTCGGTGATGCGGTTATTGTCATCGGTTATAACGATACCGAAACGGCTTGCCTCCTCCATCGGAACCTGCATCGCCGCGATCGTCACATCCGCATTGTTTGCTTTGTGATACTCCAGCATAACCTCGTAATCCATCTTGTAGATGTGGTCGCCGGAAAGAATCAGAACGTAGTCCGGATTGTAGCTTTCCATGTACTCCAGGTTCTGGTAAATCGCGTTCGCCGTACCGGTGTACCAATCGCTTCCTTTGCTCCGCTCATACGGCGGAAGTACCGTCACACCACCTACGTTGCGGTCCAGATCCCACGGAATACCGATTCCAATATGTGCATTCAGCCGCAGCGGCTGATACTGGGTCAGAACGCCTACCGTGTCCACTCCCGAATTGATACAGTTACTTAACGGAAAATCGATGATTCGATACTTTCCTCCGAAAGAAACCGCAGGTTTTGCTACTTTTTGAGTTAAGACACCCAGACGACTGCCCTGTCCGCCTGCCAACAGCATAGCTATCATTTCCTTTTTAATCACGATATCACCCCTCGATGCTCACATATAATGTGTATTTTAAACCTGTTTTTATTATAACATACTTCACGAAAATAGTGAACAAATTTTTAATAGAATTTGTCCCAATTTTGTACATTTTCCGACATTTTTCGTTCCTTTTACATAATATTTTCGTAATTCCGGGATGTGGAATCTAAGAGCGAACCTCCCGTGAACTGAAAAAAAGCCCTGAATCTGAGACACTTTTGACTCAAAAGCATTTCCGATTCAAGGCTTTTTTACTGTATATTCTTTCTCAATTCTTCCAGACTCATCGAATCTGCAATCCGCGGCAGCTCCTCCTGTAAGATATGGACAAAGTCTTGTATATACATCGGATGCATCGCATTCCGGTGGCTGACCAGCTCAATCTTTAACTCCCGTCCCAGGTTCCGGATCGGGAACATATAGAGTTCATCCTCTGGCTTACAGGTCTGATTGTGACGGTAAGCAGCTGCCAGCAGCATTTTCGGGCACAGCGCCGCACAGATGCCGGACGCGCAGAGCAGAATCTGCGTCTCACTATCACTGATGTTATAGATGACATTAAGCTTTACATTATAACTGTCCAGATATTCCTGAATCGCATGGTTGACTTTTCCGGTCTTGAAACTCTGCGTAAACGGAATGTTGGAAAACCGTTTCAGATCAATCCCATCCTCCATCTGCCGGATCTCCTGCTTGCTAAATTCCCGCCTCAAAAGCTTGGCGGAGATAACCAGGATGATCTCATCCGTCGTCAGGGTCTGGATTTTATAATCCGGATGCGGTGACGTATTGACCCCGATAAATAAATCTACCTGTCCGTTCAACAGGCGTTCCTCCAGGATCTGTGTGTCCTCCTCCGTAAAGGATATATTTACCTTCGGGTAACACTGGTAATATCGCGGCAGCACACGGGGCAGTATGATCGGCGCGCGGGATGTACTGATTCCCAAGGTAAAACCGCCCACCGTCCCCTCCGCTATCCCCGCCAGACTCCGGCTCATACTCGTCTCCATAATCTGGATATTTAACAGGTTATGAAGCATGATCTCGCCAGCCTGCGTCAGACGGAATTTGGGACGCCGCTCAAACAACACGACATTATACTCTTTTTCCAGCCTCTTTATATGATCGCTGGCGCACTGCTGTGTAATATGAAGCTCATTTGCAGCTTTTGTAATACTCATTTCTCTGGCTACCACCAAAAAAACTTCGAATCCTATTTTCATTGTTTCCTCCGCCAGTTCTCAGTTCTATCTATTTTCTTATTCTAACCAAAAGGAGCCGTAAAAAAACAGCGCATTGACCTTTCAAGTCTCTTCTGCTGTCTTTTCACAGCCCCTTTTTCTTACGTATTTTTCTAATACTTAGTATCCGTACCCCATTAGTCTCGGAAGCCATGTGATGATTCCCGGTACATATGCAAATACAAACAGAAGCAATATTTCCGTCAAAAGGAACGGAAGCGCTCCCTTTACAATCTGTTTAAAATTCAAGCCTGAAATCGAAACCGCCGTAAACAGATTATATCCAAACGGAGGTGTTACGAATCCAACTACCAGGCAAATACAGAACAGCATACCGATGTGGAGTTCATTACATCCGAGTGCAATTCCAACCGGAATTAAAATTGGTGCCAGAATCAGAGTTGCCGCTACGTTATCCATCAGACAGCCTACAATTAAGAGCACTACAACTAGTACGAAGAGATAAAGTGCCTGGCTGCCACCTACGAAGCTGATAAATGCATTGGAAATCACGATTCCGATCTGGGATTTCGATACAACCCAGGAGAACAGGGACGCCGCCGCGATGATGAAATTGACCATTGTCGATGTTTTCAGGGAATTGATCAGGATCTTCGGTAAATCTTTTACTTTCAGTTCTTTCAATGCAAAACCCAGAATCAGCGCATAAACAATGCCGACCGCTGCGGATTCGGTTGGTGTAAAGATACCGCCATAAATACCGCCTAGAATCAGAACCGAAGTCCCAGAGCGCCCAGCGCTTTCCAGAACAATTTCATGGATTCTTTAAAATCAACTTCATCGTCTTCGCATGTTTCAGAACCTCCGGATTCCTGTATGCGAATACGACATTGACTAACGATAACGCCAGTGCGATAACAAGTCCCGGACAACCCTGCCATAAACATTGCCGGAATTGAAAGATTCATTGTAACTCCATAAATAATCATGGGAATACTCGGAGGAATGATTGGTCCCAATGCACCTGCCGATGCAACTAACCCCGCGCTCGTTTCTCTGGAATAACCTGCCTTCAGCATGGAAGGAAGCATAATTGAACCAATCGCTGCTACCGTCGCCGGACCAGAGCCCGTCAGCGCTGCAAAGATCGCACAACTGAATACGGTTACAATTCCAAGTCCGCCCGGAAGCCAGCCTAAAATACTCTTCGCCCAATCGGTCAGACGTTTGGAAATACCACCGAAATCCATCAGGTTTCCTACCAAGATAAACAGTGGGACTGCAAGCAGTGTGAAGGAGTTAAGACCGTAAATCAGCCGCTGTGCGACTACCAGCATACTTCCTCCCGTTGTCGCCAGATATGCCATTCCGGCAGAAAGGATTGCAAATGCAACCGGAATGCCTAAAAGCATCAGACCAAATAATACTACTAATACAAGTGTCATAATACCGGTTTATCCTCCTTTCTCTCTGTCGCTGATACGATCATCGCAATCGCTACAAATGCCTGGAACATCAGAAGGATTCCGCCGACTGCCACGGAGGAATTGATACACCACATCGGGACAGAAAGCGCGGTACTCAAGTTAGTTCTGGAGCTGTACGCAAGCTTTAAGCCTGCATACAGCATTACGGTTCCATCAAAAAAGATAACTAATTCAATGATAATATCGACAATTTTCGAAGTGTTCCATGCATCAGATCCAGGATTGCTGTTACTGTAGCATGTCCGCTTCCCTCAATCAACAAGGAAGCACCCAGCATATGCATCCAGATAAAGCAGTACCGGGCAAGTTCTTCGCTCCAGGACAGTGAATTATTCAGAATGAAGCGGAAAACACCTGTGCCACACAGGCAACAATCAGGATAATAAAAATCACCATTCCTATGTAACTGACGCACTTATTAATTATGTCTGAAACCTGCTGTAATTTTTTCATGCTGTCAAACCCTCTTTCTGCAATCACTCTCCGTGCCGGTCAGGGATTTAATCTGATCCACCCACTCAGAACCGATGTAGGATTCCATCTCGTCATAGCACGGCTGTACGGCACTCTGGAATGCCTCTGTATCTACATCCTCAGAGGATACAATCGTCATGCCCTGAGACGTCAGATCCGACTCCATCTTTTCAGCGGTTGCATCGTTGTTTTCACGTGTTTCTTTGGCTGCTTCCTGTGCTGCTTCTTTTAAGATCGCCTGATCTTCCTCAGATAAGGACTCATATACACTGGTAGAAATACATACCGGAAGTGGAGAATAGAACAGGTTTACATTATCAATGTATTTGCAGATATCCGGAAAACCGTTGGTATATAATACACTTAACGGTGCGTCACAGCCATCTACGGTACCCTGCTGCAGAGCGGTTAAAAGCTCGCCCCATGCCATCGGGGTTGCATTTACACCCAGCGCCTTATAAGCAGATAGGTAAATCTTTGTCTCCATGCAGCGGATCTTCAGTCCATTCAAATCGGACGGTGCTTTGATTTCTTTGTCCTTTGTACACAACTGACGGAATCCGCCCTCAGAAAATGCAAGACATGTAACGCCTGTTCCGTCCATATTGTCGATCAGGGACTGACCGAAATCGCCGTCTACGATCTCACGTGCCTGTGCCAAATCGCTAAAAATGAACGGAAGATCCAATGCACCGTTTGCCGGTACATAAGAAGAAACATATGCATTCGTCATGACTGCCATGTCGCATGTTCCGGTCTGCATGCCTTCCCACATCTCCGGCTCGGAACCAAGCTGACTGCTCGCATACAGGTTGACCGCAATTCTGCCCTCGGATTTTTCTTCCACGATCTCTTTGAATTTGGTTGCTGTAAAGTGATACGGATCATCTGCGTTTGCTGCGGTCGTATAACCGATGCTGAGTGTTGTCTCGGCATTCGGGTTAGCGGTGTTCTCGACTGCCGCCTGTGTTCCTGCCGCCGCTGCCTGTGTGGTACCACCTGCCTGTCCGCCGCCGCACGCTGTCATGCTGAGCGCTGTCACTGCTGCTAATGCCCTGCCAATACTCTGTCTTTCCTCATAATGTAAAATCCTCCTTCTAAAAATGTGCATTTATATAAATTTATCTGCATACCACTTCTTCCGGTACCTTCTGGACATGTCCCGTATCTGTGCTTCCGCAATCCCACAGGTCAGCATCACGGCGATAAACCGTTTCAATTCCGAAACGGGTGTCGGCGCCCCTTTCTGCCCTCGGTCCGTTGCCAGATATACGTGTCCACTTCCAACGGTCCGAATCGTCTCTGCCATCTCTTCCGGCATCACACTTTTCTGTGCCAGATTAAACCAGTTCTTCTCAATCACAACCCCCAGCTTCGCCAGTTCCGCCTGATCGTCTCTTCCTATCCTCGTCCTTGGAAACTCTGGATGTGTCAAAATCATATTGACCCCCCGTTTCCGTCCTTCCCTGCATAAAATCAGGGATTCCTCCGGGCTGATATGTCCTGTTGCCAGAAATGCGTCTTTTTCCTTGATAGCATCCATGATGTCGTAGACGCATTCTTTTAATGTTCCATCCTGTTCCAGAATGGTAATACCCCTGCGGTCGAAGAAATCTCCCTCCATGTTTCCGAATACTAGGCTGTTTTTCGCATCCCGGGTCGGCATCCATACAATTTTTGCCCCCGCCCGCAATGCATTTTTCACCGCGTATACATTCAAGCCGCCCGCCGGGCAGTTGAGGCAGAGCCCGCCATACGCTTTCGCCTTACAGCCGCTGTAGCGGTTGATCAGTTCTGCCCGTAAAGCCGTTGATTCATAATGACTTTTCAGCATCACTCCCGCCATTCCTGCCGCGTCTGCCTCCCGGATCAACTGGAATCCATCCAATTCTCTCGGAAAAACAGAGGGCGATGAATGTACATGTAAATCGTACGCACCTTTCAGAAGCTCTTCCGCTTTTTTATTTGCGTCAAGTTCAGTCATAATTCTTCTGTCTACACCCTTTCCGTTTGATAGACTCTTTGAAAGTATTCCGCGGTTTTCTTTCTTTATCCCCATTCTAACACCGGGCATTTGTCTCTGTAAAACAAGTATTCACAGAGTTGACACAATACCCAGCTTGTTTTCTGCCCTTTCCTTCTGTTTTTGCATTTGTTTCTGTTAATTTTTAAAGCTGTCACTTTTTATACGGGCAGGTTTCTTCCCCCGCAAATTTCCCTCCGTCCCTTGAATCTACAAGAAAAATACAGTATAATGAAAGTTAAACACGGTCTGCACACTGCAGGGCAGTCCGCATGAGAAAGTTTATTTTGCAAAATAAGGAGTTTACTGAAATGAATTTAACCACTGTAAGAGAAATTTACCGTTCCAGAGAGACGTATCTGGACAAAGAAGTTCAGATCGGCGGCTGGGTACGAAGCGTGCGCGGTTCCAAGAACTTTGGCTTCATCGTTGTGAGCGATGGCAGCTACTTTGAGACGCTTCAGGTTGTTTACCATGATACAATGCCGAACTTTGCAGAGATCTCCAAGTTAAACGTAGGCGCATCCATTATCGTAAAAGGTACCCTGGTTGCGACCCCGGAGGCAAAGCAGCCGTTCGAGATTCAGGCGACCGAGGTAGCCGTTGAGGGACCGTCCGCTTCGGATTATCCGCTTCAGAAGAAGCGCCACACCCTGGAATATCTGCGTACCATCACCCATCTGCGTCCGCGCACCAACACCTTCCAGGCTGTGTTCCGTGTACGTTCCCTGGCAGCTTACGCGATCCATCAGTATTTCCAGGAGCGCGATTTCGTGTATGTCCACACTCCACTGATTACCGCAAGTGACTGCGAGGGCGCCGGTGAGATGTTCCAGGTTACCACGATGGATCTGAACAATGTTCCGAAAAAGAACGACGGCACGGTTGACTACTCCCAGGATTTCTTCGGAAAACCAACTAACTTAACTGTAAGCGGCCAGTTAAACGGCGAGACCTACGCTATGGCATTCCGCAATATCTACACCTTCGGACCGACCTTCCGCGCAGAGAACTCCAACACGACCCGTCATGCAGCTGAGTTCTGGATGATCGAGCCGGAGATGGCATTTGCGGATCTGAACGACAACATGGAAGTGGCTGAGGGCATGTTAAAATATGTCATCCGCTACGTCTTAGAGCACGCACCGGAAGAGATGAATTTCTTCAACCAGTTCATCGACAAGGGACTCCTTGACCGCTTAAACCACGTATTAAATTCCGAGTTCGGTCATGTAACCTACACCGAGGCTGTCCGCATCCTTGAAGAGCACAACGACGAATTCGACTACAAGGTATTCTGGGGCTGTGACTTACAGACCGAGCATGAGCGCTACTTAACCGAGAAGATCTTCCAGAAACCGGTCTTCGTTACCGATTATCCGAAGGAGATCAAGGCATTCTACATGAAGATGAACGAGGACGGCAAGACCGTTGCAGCGATGGACTGTCTCGTACCGGGCATCGGCGAGATCATCGGCGGCAGCCAGCGTGAGGACAGCTTAGAAAAGTTAGAGGCGCGTATGGACGAGCTTGGACTCAAAAAGGAGGACTACGATTTCTATCTGGATCTGCGTAAATACGGTTCCGCAAGACACTCCGGATTTGGTCTTGGATTCGAGCGCTGCGTGATGTACTTAACCGGCGTTTCCAACATCCGTGATGTCATCCCGTTCCCGAGAACCGTAAACAACTGTGAACTGTAAACAATAAGCAACTATGGGGCTGTCGCAAATACTGGAATCTGCTTTCTGCTATTTGCAGCAGTCCCTTTTCTATTATTATTTCAATATGTACATACGGAGTGACAGACTCCTGAAAGGGGGAGAGAATGTGAAATTTATCCATACCGGCGATATCCACTGGGGCATGTCCCCGGACAGCGACAAGCCTTGGAGCCGGGAGCGCAGCCGCGATATCCGCGATACGTTTACCGCCATCATCGCCAAGGCAAAGGAGCTGCGCGTGGACTGCCTGCTCATCGCGGGTGATCTGTTCCACCGCCAGCCGCTGCTGCGCGACCTGAAAGAGGTCAATTACCTGTTTTCCACGATCCCGCAGACACAGGTTATCATCATCGCGGGCAATCACGACCGGATCCGCAAAAATTCCGCTGTTTTAAGCTTTTCCTGGGCTTCCAACGTGACGTTTCTGGAAAGTGAGGATGTCTCATCCGTCTATTTTGAGGATATCAACACTGAGGTGACCGGCTTTTCTTACTATACTGCGGAGATCCCGGAGCCGCGCCTCGATGCTCTTGAAGCGCCGGAGGATGGAAAAATCCACATTCTGCTGGGGCACGGCGGCGACGCGAACCACGTCCCGATCGACCGGGCGGCGCTGGCTTCCTCCGGATTTTCGTATATCGCACTGGGGCACATCCACAGGCCAGAGATCCTACTGGACAAAAAGATGGCATACTGCGGTTCCCCGGAGCCGCTTGATAAGACCGAGACCGGCAGGCACGGCATCCTTTACGGCGAGATCGACCCGGAAAGCTGTCAGGTAACGACACTGGACTTTATTCCGATGGCGAAGCTCCGCTACATCCCGCTCATCGTCCGCGTCACGCCGGATACGACCAACACGGAGCTGTACTTAAAAATCGCCCATGAGATCGAACAGCGCGGCAATGACAATATTTTCCGCTTCAAGGTGCAGGGCATGCGCGATCCCGATATTTCCTTCGATCTGGACGCCTTAAAGCTGCGTTTCCGCATCGCGGATATCATCGATGAGACGGAACCGCAATACGATTTTTCCGCCCTGTTTGCCGAGCATCCAAGCGATATGATCGGCTTTTACATCCAGGCACTGAAAAAACCGGACATGAGTCCGGTGGAGAAAAAGGCGCTGTTTTACGGCATCCACGCCCTGCTTCTCACCACCGATGAAAGGAGTTAGCTTCCATGCGTTTTCTTGATCTTTATATCAGTGGGTTTGGAAAATTTCATGACACAGCCGTCTCCTTTGAGGACGGGTTAAACGTCATTTACGGTAAAAATGAAGCCGGCAAATCCACGATCCACACCTTTATCCGCGGCATGCTCTTCGGCATCGAGCGTCAGAGGGGGCGCGCCGCCAGAAACGACATCTACAGCAAATATGAGCCGTGGGAAAACAGCGGCACCTACGAGGGGCAGCTCCGGCTTGAATCCGACGACGGCACCATTTACCGGATCGAGCGCTCGTTCCAGAAAAACAAGAAGGAATTTACCGTCATCAACGAGACGACCGGACGCGAGGAACCGGACGGCCGCGCCGTATTGCAGGAAATTTTGGGCGGCATGAGTGAAACCATGTACAACAACACCATCAGCATCAGCCAGTTAAAGAGTGCGACCGATGAAGGTATGGTTTCGGAACTGAAAAACTATATTGCTAACATGAATACCTCTGGCAATATGGCGCTCAATATCACTAAGGCGACCGCCTATCTGAAAAATCAGCGCAAACAATTTGAATCCCAGTTAAGCCCGGAGGCTTCGGTCAACTATACCTCCCTTCTTAGCGAGATCCGCGCGCTGGAACGCGAGCTTTCTTCGCCAAAATATGAGAATCAGTTACAGGAATACTCAAAGCTGCGTGACTCGGTTCGAAATGAACTGGAACATCAGAAAATAGAAAAAGAAGATTTATCCGACCGGCTGCAGAAGAGCCGTCAGGTACTGGATGAGTTTTCCTTTACGGATGAGGCGTCCATCGAGGCGTACCGCAGTCAGGCTGAAACACTCTACCAGGACTATCAGCATGCACAGGTGTCTTCCTCCAGCAAGGGATCCCGGTTTTTCCAGGTGTTTTTCTTTATCGCAGCGGCGATCTGCGCCATCTGCGCCGCATACTACGGATATCTGGCGTTCTTCCCGCTTCCGTCCCCGTGGCTGGGAGCTGGTCCCACCGCCCTCATATTTGGCGTCGCCGCTCTTGTGCTTCTCATGCTGGGAATCTGCGTCACACGGCACCGGAGCCGCCGCAGGCAGGAGGCGGAGAAAAGTGCCTCTGTTTTATCGGAGATTTTGAGCCGCCACCTGGGCGAATCCGAGATTTCGGATGAATCCATGAAGCTTTTGTCCCAGCGGCTGGACCGCTTCATCACGCTCTGCCACGCCGTTACAAACTCGGAGGATTCACTGGTAAAACGTTCCGAACAGATCTCGGCGCTGATGGCAAAGCAGAATGACTGCAGCCTTGTCATCGAGGAACAACAGCGCGTCCAGTGGGAGTTAGAGAAAAAGCTGGAGCACCTATCCGCCTGCAAAGACCGGGCAGCGGCGCTCAAACACATTTTAAATGAAAATGAGCGCATCCATCAGGAGATCGCCTCCGTGGATCTGGCGCTTGATACCTTAAAAGAGCTTTCCACGACCATCCGGGATTCTTTCGGCCTGTACTTAAATAAGACTGCGTCCGACCTGATCGCCGGAATTACCGGCGGAATTTATTCCAGCATCAGCATCGATGAGAACTTGAATGCGTTTTTAAATACCCGCCGGAAGCTGATCCCGCTTGAACAGGTCAGCAGCGGCACCGCCGACCAGATCTATCTGGCGCTGCGCCTCGCCGCCGCCCACTTTATCCAAGGCGATGCAGACCGGCTGCCGCTCATCTTTGACGACAGCTTCGTCCTCTACGACGACGAGCGCCTGAGAACCGTCCTCAAATGGCTGCCAACCGCCTATTCCGGGCAGATTCTTGTATTTACTTGTCATGAGAGGGAGATGCGGGTGCTGAAGGAAGAAGGAGCTGCGGTGCATGAAGTGCGGTTGTAGGACTCCTTTCATACATAACCGTGACATTGCCTGTTTCCTATGACATTAAAAAGAACGCCATTTTTTGACATGTATTGGTCCGGAAATGACGTTCTTTTTGTTTCTATTTTAAAGGTCTATTTTTAGTCCCGTATTCCCGCCCGATACTTCGCCAGCAGCTTATTGATACGTCCAGTCGGATTTAACAGCTCGCTTAAGGAGGCATCGTGGTTCAGGTTATCAATGATGAGCGCGATGTATTTGCTCATATCGACGCTGATATAGTACGGTCTGGAGAGAAGCTCCGGTGTCTGGTATACCAGGTTGGTGGTCAGGACGCGGTCGATCAGACCGTTCTCATAGTACTCGTCAAACTTCTGCAGTCCGTTGGTAAACAGACCGAAGGTCGCACATACGAATACCTTTCTCGCCTTGCGGCTCTTTAATTCCTTCGCTACATCTAACATGCTCTCGCCAGAGGAGATCATATCATCGATGATCAGAACATCCTTGCCCTCTACGCTGGAGCCTAAGAACTCATGAGCAACGATCGGGTTGCGGCCGTTGACGATCTTGGTGTAATCGCGGCGTTTGTAGAACATACCCATGTCGAGTCCCAGCACGTTGGAGAAGAAGACAGCGCGGGACATACCGCCCTCATCCGGGCTGATGACCATCATGTGGTCACTGTCGATCTCAAGCTCTTTCTCATTCTTTCAGCAGATATTTGATAAACTGGTAAATCGGCTGAACGGTCTCAAAACCCTTGAGCGGAATTGCGTTCTGGACACGCGGATCGTGTGCATCAAAGGTAATGATATTCTCAACGCCCATATCTACCAGCTCCTCCAGTGCCAGGGCGCAGTCTAAGGACTCACGGCCGGAACGCTTGTGCTGACGGCTCTCATAGAGGAACGGCATGATTACGTTGATACGGCGTGCCTTTCCACCTGCTGCCGCAATGACACGTTTCAGATCCTGATAATGATCATCCGGGGACATATGGTTTACCATGCCGCACAAAGAATACGTCTGGCTGTAGTTGCAGACATCCACGATCAGATACAGATCATCGCCGCGCACCGACGCCTTGATCTCGCCCTTTGCCTCGCCGGAACCAAATCTCGGTGTGTTTGCCCCGATGATGTAGGAGTCCCTCTGGTAACCCGAAAATGCGATCGTCGTTTTATGCTCGCTCTCGCGCTCATTTCTCCAGTCTACCAGATATTTGTCTACCTTGCCTACCAGCTCCTCACATCCCTTTAATGGGATCAGTCCCAGCGGACCTACCGGTATCGTCTCAATGATTTTCTCTTCGTACAGCATTTTCCATTTTCCTCCAGCCTGTTTACTCTCTGTTAATACACTTTTTGCATATGTTAGCGCATTCTAACGTCTCTTTTATATCATTATGTCCCTTATAAGTCAACCCATTACCGGTTTTCCAGCTTTTTTCGGATTCGGATATCCTCGCCGTAGAGCGGAATGATCTGATACTGGCTCATAATCCGGGACATGACGCGGTCGGTGAACTCGTCGCGCATCTCATTGGCCGGCAGATTGGTGGAAATGATCGTGCCTTTCTTCCGGTTTAAGCGCTCGTTGACCACATAAAAGAGCTGGGAAGTCGTAAACGTATTCACCAGTTCCGTCCCCAGATCGTCGATGATCAGCAGATCGCACTCTAATAAATACTGGGAACGGTCGCGATCCTCATCGGTCGCATCATTTGCGAAGCGGTCCCTTGAAAATATCTCATACATCTCCACCGCTGGGAGATACACGACGCTGAAACAGCGCTCAATCAGCTCTTTCGCGATGCAGTTGCTTAAAAACGTCTTTCCAAGCCCCGTTTTTCCGGTAAATAAGATATTTCCCTTTTCTTCTTTAAATCCGTCCACATAGCGGTGGCAGAACGCCGTCACCTGCTCCATATACGCGCGGGCAGTCTTGCCGCTACGCGGATCGATCTTCGTGTCATCAAAATAATCATAGGAAAAATGAGAAAAATTCTCCCGCTCCAGCACTTCCCGGATATTCGACTGGGCGTATAACAGATCGATCTCCCGCTGACGGAAACAGTGGCATTTTATGCCGTCTTTGTACCCGGTATCCTTACAGTCCGGACAATTATACTGCATCTCCAGATAGTCCGCCGGATAGCCGTAGGCGCTCATCAGCACCTGACGCTGCTCTTTCAGGTCTGCGATTGTCCCTCGCAAACGTTTCACCGCGTCCGCATCGCCCGCCAGAAGCTCTTTCGCGCTCTTGACCGCCGCGGCGGCGATCGCATCGTTCATCTCCCGGACCGCCGGTATTTTCTCATAGACCTCGTCAACCCGCGCGTCCAGCTCATGTTTCTTCTGAAGCTGTGTCCGGTTATAAACACGCATGATCGATTCATACTGCGAATTACTGAGTGCCATCGTCCCCTCCTGTCTTCTGCGCTCCGTTTATCATGCTCCATACCATCTCGTCGTAATCATATCCGTGTTCCTCCAGATTGTGGAACCGGTTGGAAGAACGGCTGCTGCCTGCAGACGCCTGCCGGCGCTTCGCCCCGCCTTCTTCCTTCCGTTTTTTATCTAGCTCTGACACATCCCGGAAGCTCTTGACCCCGGCATTTTTCCAATCCCGCAGGATCTTGTCTGCATAGTCAAACGACGGTTTATGTATCTGCCGGATCGTGCGGCTGCACGCCTCGACGATCAGCTCCCGCGTGAAACCGTACTCCCAGAACCATTTTTCGATAAATTCACTCTCGACCTCCGCCGGGCTCCGGTCCGAAAGCCCCATCGCCCGCATAACCGCGAATGAACCTTTCGTGTAGCCCCTGCCGCTCGCTTTCGCCTGTTCCACATCCTTGATGCCGCGCTTATGCCAGCCGAGCGCCACCTTTTCCATATAGCGCAGGCTGGTGTGGTGGTTCTGCACGCAGTACTCAATCAGGTATTCCAGCAATTCCCCGGAAAATCCCAGATTCGAATAGAGATTTCCAAGAATCTGGCAGTCCGTCGGTGTGAGCAGCTTGTTTAAATACTGCTGGGCAATATAAATGAGCTGCTTAAACGACTCATCCGAGGTCAGGCGTGACATATCGCAGGCTGCGGCTTCCCGCGCGGCAGTTTTTGTAGATGGCGCAAAGGAACCAGCGCCTGCCAGGGATTCCGTTGAAGCGGAAACCGGCGAAATTTGCTGTCCCGGCGTCTCCTGAAACGATCGCTGTGCCTCTTCACCGACTTCCGTTCCCAGCACCCCGGCTCTCTGCCAGTATGCCAGCGCGCGCTGCACGTCCGCCTCCGTGTGATTGAGCGCGTCCGCGATCTGTCCGATCGAGACTTCCTCCTGCTGGTGGCGGAGCAGGTACAGATATACCTTCACATATTCTCCACTGGCCCCCGCCATATATGTATCAATAAATACGTCCGGAACCGGCGTCGCGCCCACCGCCAGCCGGTTTTTGAATCCTATTTCCATCGTCTAACTTCCCTCTTAGCCATTCTGTGTCCTCACATTTCCTGTTACCATTTATCTATCAGCAGCCTGCGGCTGTGTAAACCATTCAAACTGCTGTATTTTACTTTTATTTTGAAATATTCTCTATTTGTTCCATCCAAATCTTCCTGTTTTCTTACTTTTCCACCGTTTTGATTTTGTTTCCGGACTTTTCCACAATTTTGCTCCGGACAAGACAGTTTTCATCCATTTATCACAGGTTCACTGCGTCTGTTCCTATCATAACATACCTTTTTTTAAAAAGAAATACTCCTAATTATGGTTCGCGGCCGACACTTTTAGACCAATTTTTCCACTATTTTGATTGTGGATAATGTGGATAATGTGGAAAAAGCCTTCAAAAATCCTCAAAAAACAACCCTTCCTCCGACAAAATCCTTATTTTATCAACATTTTCGGCATTTCGCCATTTTCACATTTAGGTGCAAAAAATCCACATAGTTCCTTTACATAATATGTTGAAAACTATGTGGATAATGTGGATAACTATATGTACTCTGGGAGTGCATCTATTTCGCAAGGAGGTTTTCCCCTACATTTACAACGTCTCCGGCGCCCATGGTTATCAACAGGTCGCCCTGTGTACAATGTTCCATGACAAATTTTTCTATTTCATCGAACGTCGGCAGATACCAGGCTTCTTTTCCTTTTTCTTTTAGAAGTTTCACGATATCCTCTGAGCTGATGCCGAGCGTGTCCGTCTCGCGCGCCGCGTAGATATCCGCCAGAATGACTTTATCTGCCAGTGAGAGCGCCTCGGCAAACTGCGGCAGAAATGCCTTCGTCCGCGTGTAGGTGTGCGGCTGGAAGATGCACCAGAGTGTCTTGTGTGGATAGTTCTGCGCCGTCTTTAAGGTAGCCTCGATCTCATGCGGATGATGCGCATAGTCGTCGATGATGGTAAATCCATTTACCTCACCCTTCTTTTCGAACCGGCGGTTGGTTCCGGTAAAATGTGCCAGTCCCACGCGGATGGCGTCCATGGAGATGCCATTTTCCAGGGAAACAGCGATGGCTGCCAGCGCATTATATACATTGTGCTCACCTGCCACACCGAGCGTCAGGCGCTCTTTTTTCTCACCGCCGATATAAAGATCGAAGGACGGATGCGCGTAATCGTCATACTGGATATCACCGGCACTGTAATCGTTGCCGCGGCTGTGACCAAAAGTAATAACCTCGCCTTTTGCCGCTTCTATGATCTCCTGATAGTTCTCGATATCGCCGTTGATGACAATCGCGCCCTGAGCCGGTACGCGCTCGGCAAACAGCTTGAAGGAATGACGGATATCCGCCAGATCCTTGAAAAAATCGAGATGGTCTTCTTCTATATTAAGGATGACCGCCATCGTCGGGTAGAAGGATAGGAAGCTGTTGGTATACTCACACGCCTCCGTCACGAAAAATTCCGGTCCGCCGACGCGGATGTTGCCGCCAATCGCCGGAAGGATGCCGCCGACCGAGATCGTCGGGTCATTTTTCGCCTGCAAGAAAATCTCCGTCACCATCGAAGTGGTTGTCGTTTTGCCGTGTGTTCCGGCAATCGCGATCGCATTTTTATAGTTCCGCATCATCTCGCCCAAGAGTTCCGCACGGGTCAACATCGGGATGCCGCGCCGTTTTACTTCCTGAAATTCCGGGTTATCCGGGTGAATCGCCGCCGTGTAGACTACCACATCGATGCCATCCTGGATATTCTCCGCTTTCTGTCCGATATATACCTTCGCGCCGCGCGCCTCCAGGTTATCGGTCAGCTCCGAACGGTGTGCGTCCGAGCCGGACACAGTGAATCCCTCGTCCATCAAAATCTCTGCCAGTCCGCTCATGCTGATACCGCCGATTCCGATGAAATGGACGGATTCTGGTTTATTAAAATCAATCTGATATACATTCTCACTCATATTTGTGCATTCCTTCCCCGCCGCAGGCGGTTTTTGTTTTCGCAGACGCCATAGAAAAACGATATGGAACCGCGAGGCATTGTGTTTTCACGTCCTTTTAATTTAACTTCTTTTACATGAAATTGTCAATATAAGGCAAAAAAAAATAAAAGATACACGCCAGCCATCGCACTGCGATCCGTCTGTAACATGCATCTTTTATATCATTTAAGTTATGTCTTTTTCTTAGCGTCCCGTTGCCAGACACTTGCCGAACAGCATGGTTTTATAACGGTTTAACGCCGCCAGAAGAATGCTTCCCAGCACACCGATTGCCAGCACCTCGCCGATCCCGACGGTCAGCATCATGAACGGAATCAGATCCTCAGAGCCGTATGCAAACCGGAGCACCCACGGTACAATGATCGTGTTAGCCAGGATCGGCGGTACACATACCAAAACCTTACTCTTGCGAAGCGCATAGGAGCCGACTGCCCCGATCAGGGTTGCCAGGCTTCCGAATACGATATCCAGTCCGGCTGCCCCGCAGAACAGATTGGATAAAAAGCATCCGACAAAGAGTCCCGGAATCGCTGCCGGGGTAAAGAACGGCAGGATGCAGAGTGCTTCCGAAATACGGAACTGCACCGGTCCGAAACTGATCGGCTGGAATGCCATCGTCAGCGCTACGTAGATGGCCGCGATCGCCGCACCATACGCCAGAAAATACGTGTTTTTCAGGTTGTTTTCTTTCATATTCAATTCTCCTTTAGTTTTGTTTTACGAGTGGAAGGTCACGAACACTCGATTCATTTTACGCCGGAAATCGGCGGCAGCCCTGTAAGACCTTGTTTTTGCGGGCTTTGCAACGGGTATGAGTATAACATAGAGCAGATAGAAATACAAGTTTTCTTTTCGCTTATCGCCACTGCAAGTTCTGCCACTGGCCACACGGAACACGGGCAAAAATTTTTTCTCTATTTCTCTATCACTCTGCCATAAAAAAGCACTTTCCCTTTCTTTCTATCTCCTGTATAATAGAATCTACATGATTTTGTGCCGGATGCTGCACAGACAGTTGAATCATTCGGGAGATATTGCATTTGCACATTTGAATCAGCTCCCCGACACTCGTCAACCCCATTTCATCATCACAAAGGAAGTATGTATTTTATGAAAGCACTCTATGAACGCTGGACAGCCATCAGTCTGCCTAAACGAATTCTGGGCGGCATGATCATCGGTGCCGTTTTAGGAATGGTGATTCCGCAGGCAGTCGGAATCTCAATCCTTGGAAATCTATTTGTCAACGCATTAAAGGGCATCGCGCCCCTGCTCGTATTTTTCCTTGTTATCAGTTCCCTCTGCCAGGCAAAGCAGAGCCACGGCGGCATCATCCGCACCGTTGTCTGCCTTTACCTGTTCAACACACTGCTCGGCGCTGTGATCGCGGTCGTCGCAAGTAAACTGTTCCCGATCACCCTGACACTTGCACAGGCTGCAGAAGAAACCTCTGCCCCGCAGGGAATCGCAGAAGTCCTGCAGACACTTTTATTAAATGTCGTAAAGAACCCGATCACCTCCATCGCAGAGGCAAACTACATCGGTATCCTGGCGTGGGCGGTTCTCTTCGGCGTGGCGATGCGCGGCGCCAGCGAACGCACGAAAGAAATTATGGACAATTTTGCGGTGGCACTGTCCAAGGTTGTTACCTGGATCATCAACTTTGCCCCGTTCGGTATTCTCGGACTTGTGTTTGACACTGTATCCACCAACGGTTTACAGGTATTTACCGAATATGGACGGCTTCTCGCCGTGCTGGTTGGCTCGATGCTGTTTATCTACTTCGTGACCAACCCGATTCTCGTATACTGGTGCATCCGCCAAAACCCGTTCCCGCTGATTTTCAAGTGTCTGAAACGAAGCGCGGTCACCGCCTTCTTTACCCGGAGCTCGGCGGCAAATATCCCGATCAACATGGAAGTCTGCGAGGAAATGGGACTGGACAAAAATACCTACTCTGTTACCATCCCGCTCGGTGCGACCATCAATATGAACGGTGCGGCTGTTACCATCACCGTCATGACGCTGGCGGCAGCCAATACGCTAGGAATTCCGGTGGATATTCCGACCGCCATCATTTTAAGCGTCCTGTCGGCACTTTCCGCCTGCGGCGCATCCGGTGTTGCCGGTGGTTCCCTGCTTTTAATTCCGCTTGCCTGCTCCTTGTTTGGCATCTCCAGCGACGTGGCCATGCAGGTCATCGGTGTTGGATTTATCATCGGTGTAGTACAGGATTCGGTCGAGACAGCACTCAACTCTTCCTGCGATCTTCTGCTTTCCGCAGCGGCACAGTTTAGGGAGTGGAGAAAAGAAGGACGGGAGATTACCTATTAAAATTATATTATATGCATATTGAAATCAATTTTTCCATATGCTATAATGCCAATAGGCAAACGAATGACAGTACTCACAGAGTACACAAAAAGCCCCCGGTGTGTGCTGACACCGGGGGCTCGCCTTTTTTGAAAAGGAGGCTTAAACCTTTGCTACCTACTCATCTCCATCCAGCCACTTACAAATATAGTAAGCCACAATGCTGGCTATCACAGAGAGCACGAATGACAGTATTCCTCCCACACAGTACACCCCCTTTTCGCACCTGTCTAGGGGTGGTAGCTGTATCAGTATAACACAGAAATTAATCACTCGCACTATATTTGTGCTTCTGCATCTTTTTTAATTGCATTTTAAAAGCGGCTAGATTTTTTCCAGCCGCTTTTATCTTATTTATTCTTCTTATAGATAATCCACAACCCCCGCAATAACAATTCATCATCTAATTCTATCTGATGCCGACACAGCGGAATGATTTTTCTGGCAAGACCGCCGGTGGCTACAACGGTGGCTTTCTGGCCGAGTTCCTCTTCAATCCGGTCTACCATACCGTCGATGCAGGACGCATTGCCATAGAGCGCGCCGCTCTGCATACATTCAACCGTATTCTTGCCGATCAGGCGCTTTGGCGGGTCAAGGCTGATGCGCGGAAGCTGGGCGGTCCGGCTGGTCAGAGAATTCATCGATACACCTATTCCCGGCAGAATCATGCCGCCGATGTACTGCTTGTTCTCATTCACCACACAAATGGTGGTTGCCGTTCCCATATCGATCAGAATGAGCGGCACCGGATACCGGTTGATTCCCGCGACGGCACCGACGATCAGATCGGTACCGACGGAGGACGGATTGTCCATCAGCACTTCCAGACCGATATTCATATCCACATTGACGACCAGAGCTTCCTGCCCCGTCACCTTGCGGATCGCCTCCCGCATCAGGGATGTAACCGGCGGCACTACCGAACCGATGATCGCGCCGGTGATCTCACTTACCTTGATTTCCCGCAGCTCCAGCACCATTTTCAGGGAAATCGCATAGTCAAGCTCTGTTTTCCCGCTGTCTGTCGCCATCCGCTCGGTAAAGAGAATTTCCCCATCCGCAATACAACCGAGAACCACATTCGTATTTCCGATATCCAATGCCAAAATCATACTGTCTTACCCCCTGCTTTTTTCCAGAGCCGGTACAAATTTTGCCCGGTAAAGCGCTGCGCCGACTGCACCGGTGATGATTGTGGACGATACCATCTCGCATACTGCATTGATTCCTACGAAACCGCATACGAACAGGATGATATTTTTTCCGCCGATCAGCCCCTGCATATATTCGGTATTGCCAAACAGAACGACTAAAGCCGTCATAAAGAAAACTGTATTTAAAAACGCGGAACAGAATCCGGTTACCAGACTTGCCATGTACGCATCGGTTCTGCGGCGTACAAACTGGAAAATGTAGCCTAACAGAAGACCGTCCAGCATACGTGGAACGAATCTCTGTACAAATGCCAAAAACGGGTTAATGCTGAAAAGCATCGCGCCCATCGCACTGCTGCCGCCGATGCCGATGCACTGTAAAAAGCTGGTCATGCCAAAAACTGCACCGATCGCTGCGCCGCCTGCCGGTCCCAGCGTGATCGCCGCAATCGCAACCGGAATCACATTAAATGTAATCGCCAGCGGTCCAATATTCAGATATCCGAGGGGAGTGTACGCCATCAGCAGAAGAATGCCGGTCATAAGACCTAAGATGACAAGTTTAGATGTGTTGTTTGTTGTGTTCATGAAATTTTCCTCCTTGTTATTATTCCCGATTTGAAAACCTGCTGCACCTTTTGTTCACCAGACTGCCGCTCACCTGCGCCAATATCATGTGCATAAAATCCTTACAAATTCCGTTCTTTCCGGCGATACCATCCAGAAAAGCTGCGAGCCAGGGCATTTTAATTCCCCGTCTCTTCCGGTATGATTCTCCATCTCAGATACAGATCCGTATGCAGATACGCACATTCCGGCAGAAGTTTCTTCTGCCGCTTTCCGCGGATTTGCTGCCAGCACGTTCAGTGCCTGTTTTCTATGGGATACAATACAACTGCTGCCGCCTGTCCCTGTTCACATCCAGTGAAAACCAGGCCAGTCAGCAGACACTTCCACACTATATCACATCACTTTTCAACATACAACCAACAATTCTACCAGAATATGTACTGTTTTTTATTGTCTTTTCACAAAATACATGTTTCTTTCCTCTCCTGTTATATGCGCTTACCAAAGAATCTGGCAGAGAACGGAAGCCAAAAAGGGTTTACAATTTTTCCTCCAGATGCTATGCTGTTCGAAAATGACCCAGAAAACCAGAGTACAAACCGAAAGGATATATATCATGTTAACTGGAAAAACGATTATTTTGGGAGTAACCGGCGGAATCGCCGCATACAAGGCGGCGAACCTTGCCAGCCTTTTAAAGAAACAGCACGCGGATGTACACGTGATTATGACTAAAAATGCGATGGAATTTATCACACCGCTTACCTTTGAGACCCTGACCGTCAATAAATGCCTGACGGACACCTTTGACCGGAATTTTAAATTTGAAGTGGAACACATCGAGCTGGCGAAAAAAGCGGATCTGGCGATCATCGCCCCGGCGACTGCCAATGTCTGCGCCAAACTGGCACACGGACTTGCCGATGATATGCTGACGACCACGCTCTTAGCCTGCCAGTGCCCGCGCATCATTGCTCCGGCGATGAACACACGGATGTATGAGAATCCTATTACCCAAGATAATCTCCGCCTGTTAGAACATTACGGCTTTACCATCATCGAACCAGCAAGCGGTCTGCTCGCCTGCGGCGATTCCGGAAAGGGCAAATTCCCGGATGAGGGGCTGATCCTGGAATATATTCTCCGCGCGATCGCCTACCCGAAGGATCTCGCTGGAAAGAAGATCCTTGTGACCGCCGGTCCGACCCAGGAAGCGGTCGATCCGGTGCGCTACCTCACGAACCATTCGACCGGAAAAATGGGCTATGCGCTGGCACGGATGGCGATGCTGCGCGGTGCCGACGTGACACTCGTCACCGGCGAAACTTCACTGACTCCGCCTCCATTTGTCAATACTGTCCACATCAAAAGCGCACACGACCTCTTTGAAGCAGTCACCTCCCGGAGTGAGGAACAGGACATTATCATCAAGGCGGCAGCCGTCGCTGACTACCGTCCGGCAGTCGTTTCTGATGAAAAGGTCAAGAAATCCGACGGCGATCTGAGCCTGGCGCTGGAGCGCACTGAGGACACTTTAAGCTACCTCGGCGCACACAAACGTCCGGGACAGCTGCTCTGCGGCTTCGCGATGGAGACCTCCCAGCTGGAGGAACGCGCCCGCGGCAAGCTGGAACGCAAAAATCTGGATCTGATCGCTGCCAACAACTTAAAGGTAGCCGGCGCCGGATTCGGAACCGATACAAACGTCATCACGCTGATCGATAAGCAGCAGACCCGCCATCTGGAGCAGATGAGTAAGGAAGCAGCGGCGATGGAAATATTGACGGTTTTACGCGATATGATGAAATAGATTTTGATTGAAATAGATAGAGAAAGAGGAAGCAACCGAGGTTGATGGACGGATGCCTCCTCTTTCATTGAATATGGAATATATCATAAGCATTATTTTTAGAATGTGGCTATTTAAAACGAATCCGCCATACTCCTATGATCAAGATAATTTCACAAAGCAATCGCAATACTTTCGTGATTCGATAAGCCGTATCCTCTTTTATCTCTGGACTCTCCTGCAAGTATTTGCATTCAATAAAAGCCCTTGCCGCAATTTCTCCAAAAACTGCCAGCGCTAAAAATAAAGAAAAGCCTGCCATGCCTTTTGCATAACTGTACAATGACAATAAGAATAAAATAGAGACGCCTAAATTGTATAATGTCAGCCAGAATTTTTTCTTCATATCGATCACCTCTCGATTCTACCTAAGCAAAAAATCTCATAAAATATTTGTTATCGCTTTTTATTTTTACAAGATTGCTTTTCTAGTTTCTTATTCGTATAATATCAGATCTCCCCTCCGAAATATATAGACAATTTCTTACGAAATCATTACGATAAAACTCTCTGTATTTTTGTTGAAATTTTGTTCGAACGGCTATATTTTTATTTGAATAAAATAATAAAGCCGTTCGACTATATTTTATGCTGCATATCGTCAAACGGTCTTATCAACACTTGTGAAGTTTACTCTATACTCGCCTCTTACCCCTGCGTAATCAACTCCGCGATCAATCTCGCCCCATTTACAATATCGCCTATCTTCGCATACTCCCGCACGGAATGAACATCGTACATACCGCATGAAAGCACCGCGCATGGGATTCCGTGCTGCATCATCGTGTTTCCGTCGCTGCCGCCGAAGGTGCTGCCGAATTTCGGCTCGATTCCCAGGGTGCGGCAGGCCTCGGCAAAATGAACTGCCACCGGCGCGTCCGGTTCCAGATGGAAGGCTTTAACATGGAGGCGGTGTGTGAAAGAAAGCTCTGCCCCCGCCTCTTTGACGGCGGTTTCAAAGACATGGCGGACATCTTCCAGGGTCTCCATTGCCTTTTCATGGCTGTAGCTGCGGATCTCGCCCCGGCAGGTGCAGAGTTCCGGAACGGCATTCACAACCGAACCGCCCGAAATCAAGCCCACATTCAGGGTTGTTTCCTCATCCACGTGCCCCAGCTTCAATGCGGCAATCGCGCGGGCCGCCGTCTGAATCGCGTGGATGCCTTTCTCCGGCTCGAATCCGGCGTGTGCTGCACGCCCTTTGACTGCCGCCTCAAAGGAAAGGATCGTCGGTGCCTGCAGGATCGCTGTCCCGACTGGTCCAGTTACATCCAAAACGTAAGATTCCTTCGCTTTCATCTGGCTGAAATCGAACTCCGAGCTTCCTCTTGTAAACGGCTCTTCCGCCGCCGCAAATAAAATCTCAATATCCCGGTGCGGGATTCCCGCATCCTGCACGGCACGGATGCCTTCTAAGATAGCAATCACGCCGGTCAGATCGTCCGCGCCAAGTACAGTCGTTCCATCCGAGGTGATGGTTCCATCCTCATGAAAAACCGGCTTCTTTCCGATTCCCGGTGCCACCGTGTCCATATGTCCGGACAGCAGGATTGGCGTTCCAGAGAGTCCGCCTTTTAACCTGCCGAAGAGGTTTCCCGCATTGCCGCCTATTTTTTCGGCTGTGTCATCTTCCTTTGCCTGAATTCCAAGCTCTGCGAGCTTTTCCTTCAGGCGATCCGCCAGCTCGCGTTCCCCGAAACTTTCCGAGTCGATCCGCGCCAGCTCGCCGAATTCGGCGCGGATGCGGGCTTCGTTTATCTCAATCTGTGCCATGATGACTTCCTCCTGTTTTCCATTCTTTTTTCTATCTATTTTTTACTCTCCCGCTAATTCCTACTATTTTTCTCTGTTTTGTGTATTATACACCGGAACATGATTGTAAGCAACGCGGAAATTTTTAAATGTATCTTCATATTCTTTTTTATATTCGCTGAAAAATCTGTTATACTAAAAATACAAAAAATTTTAATTTCAAGTCGAACGTCCGTGAGACAAATTTGCTATTACTCACCACCTGAAGAGGTGGGAGTCTTCTCGACTGAGATAAAAAGGAGAGACCATATATGTGTACAGCCGCAACTTACAAAACCGCCGATTTCTACTTCGGCAGAACCTTAGATTATGAATTTTCCTACGGGGACGAAGTAACCGTCACACCTCGCAACTATCCACTTACTTTCCGCCACGCAAGCGCGGTTTCGACCCACTATGCCATCATCGGCATGGCACATGTGGCGGGGGATTATCCGCTTTATTATGATGCTTTTAATGAGAAGGGGCTTTGCATGGCGGGACTGAATTTCGTCGGCAATGCCTCCTACCAGAAACCGCAGGAGGATCATGACAACATCGCACAGTTTGAGTTCATCCCCTGGATTCTCAGCCAGTGCGCGTCCGTGAAAGAGGCTCGCATCCGCCTCGCCCAGATGGTACTGACCGACACCCCATTCAACGAGCAGTTTGCCCCGGCGCAGCTTCACTGGATTCTTGCCGATAAAAATGAATGCATCGTCATCGAGCCGATGGCGGACGGGCTGCATATCTACGACAATCCGGTGGGTGTCCTGACAAACAATCCGCCGTTCCCGCAGCAGCTGTTCTCCCTCAACAATTACATGAACCTGTCCCCAAAGCAGCCGCAGAATACATTTTCTACCGATCTGCCGCTTACAACCTACAGCCGCGGCATGGGCGCTCTCGGACTTCCGGGAGACCTCTCCTCCGCTTCCCGGTTTGCACGGGTCGCTTTTACAAAATCAAATGCCCGCTCCGGCGCATCCGAACTAGAAAGTGTCAGCCAGTTTTTCCATATCCTAGGTTCGGTTGACCAGCAGCGCGGATGCTGCGAGGTCTCCGATGGAAAATATGAAATCACACTCTACACCTCCTGCTACAATGCGGATAAGGGGATTTACTACTACACGACATATGAAAACCATCAGATCACGGCAGTGGATATGAACCGGGAGAACCTGGACGGGGAGACGCTTTCGCGGTTTCCGCTGGTACAGGGGGAGCAGATACGGTGGGAGAATTAGGACGAAGCATTTTCTTCTATCCTCTTCTTCACGCATGGCAGGCAGCCCACCGTATGAAGACTCCGGACACACGTTCCTATAAAGCAAAAAGCAGGGAGAGGAAATATTCCGCAAACATTTCCTCTCCCTGTTCAAGCCGAACGGCCGACATCAATAAACCGGATATACGTATTCATCCTCTGCCGCCTCTGCTTTTTCTACCTTCAAGACCTGAATCTCCATTCCTTTCTCTTCATCATAATGATAGGTTCCTGTGACTGTCACCCATTCATCCTGTGAAAGAGTTTCCGCCTGATCCCAGATACACAGCGGTCCGCAGGGCTGCAGATCTGCCACACAGCAGCTCATCAGCATACGGATCAAGCCAAACTGCCCCACTGTGAGTGTATCATCCCGGTAAACAGTTCCATGCATCTGGATTTCATATCCTTCGTACATCTCCGGATAATAGCTGAGCTGCACCAGCCACGGATAAAAACTGGCATCATCCACGACAATCCGCCTGTTTTCTGTATCCAGCCCAGGAGGCGTTTCGATCCTTTCTGAATCTTCCTGTGCTCCTGCTGTTTCATCTATATTGCCGCCCTGTGTTTCTTCTAGGGATTCTGTCCCGTCATCAGACGAGCCGGTATACATATCCGCTGCCTGTGTCACTGCCGCTTCACTCTCGCCAGACACAGCCTGCTTATCCGTCTTCTCATTCTGTCCGCTTTCTTCTCTCGGACGCCCCGCCTGTACCAGTCCCTGGCTGGAATAGGACATATTCCCCGATGCCCCCAGCGCCTGATATGGCAGCTGCAGCGCCATGAGTGGGATTAGAAGAACCAGCGTCCGGTTCAGATGCTGCCGGTATTCCGGTATCCCGGTCCGGGCAAAGCAGGAAAATGCCCAGACTGCCATTACCAGCGCCGCAAAATACAGATACCCTTTCATCCTGGGAGTCACAAAGAGAAGATACTGGCCTGTATACGCCATCCAGAAGAGTTTCAGTCCAAAGAGGAGGCTTATCACTGCCTCAATGAGTGCCCCCGGATTGATATAATGCCTTCTCATCCTGCCATTCCTCCTCCCAGAAGTCCTGCTGTAAGCACCACTCCAAAGCAGACTGCAAATACCGTAAGCGCCAGCCTGACAATAAACGATGCTTTAAAATATCCTAGCAGCATCATCACGTTTTTGATATCCATCATGGGTCCAAATACGAGAAATCCAAGAAGCGGAACCGTTGAAAAAGTTCCCGCCATGCTTCTCGCCACCACTGCATCCGAGGACGAGCACAGAGAAAGCAGAAATGCCAGCAGAATCGCCGCAAACAACGCCACCGGAAGGCAGGAAGCCCCCCATTCTTTTAAAACTCCCAGATTCACCGCCTGAAACAGGGTGGATACCGCAATTCCCACAACCAGATACCTGGCAACCGAGTAAAATTCCATGCGGGCATGCCACAAAAATTGTTCTGCCCTGCCCAGCCTTCCGCTTCTGCTCTCCCGATAGCAGCCACAGGTACAAAATGAAGTGTTTCCAGCTTCTCCTTTCAAATAATCCGTCGGTTTCCGGATGAAAAAGCTGGTGCCAATCAAAAGGAACAGAGGATTCCCAGACCGGTCCGGTAAAACTGCCCGAAAACTCCCATTAAAAGCATAATACGTTGAAAGAAGTACAACGGGATTTACAATTGGTGCTGCCGTCATAAAACAGATGGCAGCCGGAAGCGGAACCCTTTTCAGTAATCCTTGGAAACAGGGATCGACGCACAGTCACACACCGGCAAAAATCCGGCTCCAATTCCCATTCCCATCGCAAAGACCGGATTAGACGGAAATATCCGCTCCAGAACCCTACCGGAATGAAGACCTGAATGGCCGAGGAAATCAGGACACCCAAGAGTAAAATGGAACCGCCTGCAAAACACTCCCATAAAAATAGTAAAATAGCGGATCAACGGCACGCCTCGCTGTTCTGCCAGTGCCACTACCATCAGTAAAAAACAGGCAAGCAGCGCGAAAGCGAGCCATTCTAACAGCGGGCTTCCCTTCTGTTTTCCCAATTCATCCAACAGGGCTTCTTTTGAATATTCCCAGACTTCTGTCGATGGCGCCAGTGCTTTGCACATATGCTCCAACTGCTTTACCGCGTTTTCATCTTCCGTATTTCTCAAGTAAATCACATCACTAGAAGCTACCTGTGAAATCGGACCTTCCCCGGTCTGTCCAAGCATCATTCCCGCCATTTCCACATCTGCCAGATACATTACCCTTTCGATATGAATCCTTCGTCGGAGCGCATTGGACAGGAGAAGCTTCTCCAGTGTTCCAAAACGTTCCATTCCGTTCCACTCCACCCAGATCTCTTCATAGCGGTGGATTTCAAGCTCCACCTCCACTCTGTCTGCTACCTCTTCCAGATGTGTCTCCAGCTCATCCCGATCCCAGCTCCGGATTTTCCAACTGCACCTCTCTGCCTCCTTTGTATCCAGTACCTCTTCTCCTTCTTCAAACTGAAAAATCAGTACATTCCGGCAATGTCTGAGACGAAGACTATTTTCTATCAGTTTCGTCTTTCCGCTGCCCAGAAACCCTTCTACGATATAAACCGGTGTTGTCATCGTCCCATCTCCTTTCCTTTGATTCCAAGAGCTGCCACAAAGCACGCGACTTCCAGAAGTACAATTGTACCACCCGGTTTTGTTCCCCAATAGTACGAGATAAACAATCCAAGAATCGTTGTCCCGACCGCTGCCAAAACAGACCACAGAACCGTCATCCGATAACTGTTTCCCATCTGCATTCCAAACGCTACCGGAACCACCAGCATCGAAGAAATAATTAAGGTTCCCACGGTTCTTGATGCGATCGATACGGTACATGCTGTTAAAACAGTAAATAGAAAATTCACCTTACGCACCGGAACTCCCGAGATTCTGGCTGCATTTTCATCAAATCCTATATAAAAAAGTTCCTTCCGAAATAAAATAAGAAGCAGCAGTACCGCTGCGCTGACAGCACATACCCCCAAAAGTTCCGCTGTGCTGATTGACACGATACTTCCAAACAAAAAGCTGTTAAAGTTAGCACTGTTTTTAACAAATCCGGACAATACTCCGGCAAGACCTATTCCAGCAGACATAACGATCGCAATCGCATTTTCTGAATACCGGGGAAGACGACGCCGAATCGCCTCAATTGCCAGCGCTGCCACCACACAGATACCGCCTGCTCCGGCTACCGGGTTGATTCCAAACAGCATTCCGATCGCTACCCCTGCTAAAGAAGCATGGGCCAGTGCATCTCCCACCATCGACATCCGTTTAAGTACTACCGTCATGCCAATCAGCGGCGTAATAACAGCCAGCAAAATTCCTACTAAAAATGCCCTCTGCATAAATCCATACTCGAAAATACTCATTTTTCCTCTACCCCTCCTTCTTCCATCTTAAAAAAGCGATTTGCTCCGGAAAATACAGCTTGATTTCCGTGGGTAATCAAAAAAATTGTCATCGCCTCTTCTTGATTTCTGCGTTTTAATACCGCTGCCAACTGCCGAAGGGACTCCTGATCCACTCCGACAGCCGGTTCGTCCAGAAGGAGAAGCTGAGGTTTGGAAATCAACACACGTGCCAACATAACCCGTTGCTGCTGGCCACCGGAAAGTTCCCCTATCCGCCGGTTTAACGCATCTTTCATTCCCATTTCTTCCAATGTCCGGCATATTCTTTCCTTTTTATCTTTAACAGCCCACTTTTTCCAGAATGGATGATACATTCCGGTTTCCATGATTTCCTCCACCGTTGCCGGGAAAAATGCGTTGCGGCTGGTTCCATTTTGCGGCATATAGCCGATGCGGATTCGATGAAGCGCTGCTGTCAAAGAATCACTTCCTGCTATCACAACCCTTCCTTTTGCCGACTCCAACTCTCCCGACAATACTTTCATCAATGTGCTTTTACCGCTTCCATTTTCCCCTGTCAGCACTGCATAATCGCCCTGCCGGATTGAAAAATTTAAATTATGTAACACTCTGCGGTTCCCATATTCAAATGAAAGATGATCTACATCCACTATCTTCATGCCCGCTCCCTTTTCTTTACTGATTCAGTGCTTCCACCAATGTCTCAAGATTTGATTCCATTACAGAAAAATAATCCGCCCCTGCTTTTAATTCCTCATCACTAAGCCCTTCTAATGGATTTAACATCTTTGTCTGCGCTCCGATTTCTTTTGCAATCGTTTCCGATATCTTCGGACTTACCAGCTCCTCAAAGAAGATGGTCTTAACCTGATGTTTTTTTGCAAAATCCACAATCTCCTTCATCCGGGCTGCATCCGGTTCTGAATCTGCGGATAATCCTTCGATTCCGCTCTGGTTTAAACCGTATGCCTGGCACAGATACCCAAATGCCTGATGTGCAGCTATCACATCCCGTGTTTTCACATCCGATAATTTTTCCTGATACTCTGCATCCAGATCATCCAGCTTCTTCGCATAGGTCTGGTAGTTTTTCTCATAATACTCCTGATGATCTGGATCCGCTGATACAAGTGCATCTTTTATATTTTCCATTTCCTTCTTCGCATTTTCCGGCGCTAACCACACATGGGGGTCATAGGTAATCTCTTCTGCATACTCATCCTTCTCTCCGTTTTCTTCCTCCTCATGCTCTGAGCCTTCCAGCAGATCAATTCCCGTAGATGCTTCCACCGCAATCAGGTTTTTATTGTCCAGCGACGTAAGCACATCGGCAGCCCAGTGCTCCATTCCGGCTCCGTTGTATATAAAAATATCTGCCTCTTCCAACTTCTTGATGTCAGAAGCTGCCGGTTCCCAGTCATGAGGTTCCGTTCCCGCCGGCACCATATTCGTCACCTCCACCCGATCGCCGCCTATCTTTTGGGCAAAATCATACATCGGATAAAAGCTCGCCATGACCTTTAACTTGTCTCCATCGATGCTTATTACATCCGTCTCTGTTTCCCCGCTTCCGTCTTTCTCCTCCTGTTCGGTCTCTATATCGGACGATTCCACCGCCCTTCCGGCACAGCCCGTCATCCACACGAGTGCAGAGATTGCTATCATTCCCATAAACACACTTTTCTTTTTCATTCTGTCTGCTCCTTTCAGCTGTAGGTTATCGCATAGCATTTGCAGAAGCACCTGCCTGTCAACAGCAGGCTTTGTGTCTTCTGCTCTACATTAATAAATGCAAGTAATTTGCGTTTATTAATATAGCACCACATCGTCAAGATTAATTTGCAAATGAGTTGCATTTTATTCTTATGCGGCTTGACGCTTCCTCCCTCGCTAAAATAGGAGCTAACAGACAAAGGAGATATTGCCGTATGACTTCGATCCGAAAACCATATACAACCAAAACAAGGACTGAGATTCTCGAATACCTGAAAGAGCACGCTTCCAGCACGGTAAGCGTTGCCGATATACAAAATTATCTGAAAAAAACGGGCAGAAACCAATACTACCACCATTTACCGATTTTTAGACAAACTGTGCCGAGAGCACATCGTTATCAAATATCCAGATGCTGAAAATGACAAAGCCGTTTACCAATATGCCGGAGAAGGTGCCCACTGTATGGAGCATCTTCATCTTAAATGTACCCGCTGCGGACGCCTGTTTCACCTTGACTGCGATTTCATGGATGAACTCCGTCAGCATCTCCTAGAAGAGCATGGCTTTCTGCTCCAATGCAGCGGTGATCTGCTGCATGGCCTCTGCCAGGAATGCGCCGCCAAAGAAGGTTCTGAAAAGAGCTTTAATGTTCCTGCATTTTTAGTATACTGGTAGCATATGCACACGAATTTACCGGAAAACGGCCGTTTGAGGCGGATTTTCCCATTACCGCATATCAATATCTTTTGGAGGATTTTATCATGTCTGAAATCACAGGACGCAATGTCGGCAAAACCTGCCGCACTCATTACAAGGGTACTTTTAACGATGGCACACAGTTCGATTCTTCTTACGATCGCGGCGAACCGCTGGAGTTTGTCTGCGGTGCCGGTCAGATGATCAAAGGCTTCGATGCCGCTGTCGCTGATATGGAAGTAGGCGAGGTGAAGAGATTCACCTGATGCCGGAGGAAGCTTACGGCATGCCGGATCCGAATGCCATTCTGGAACTGGAGATCGCTAAACTGCCAGGTTCCGAGGAACTGGAAGTTGGACAGCAGGTATACTTAACCAACCAGATGGGACAGCCGTTCCCGGTCAAGGTTATCGCAAAGAATGAGGTAAATATCACGTTTGATGCCAATCATGAGATGGCTGGTAAGGAGCTTAACTTTAAGATTGAGCTGGTTGAGTAAAATAACCGTAACACAACTGCCCTTACATTATAACAACACGCGCCGTCAGCGCCATCCCGGAGCTGGCGGTATTTTTCTTGACAACTTCTCATTTCTCTATATAATTATCTATGGTAATTATCACAAGTAACTATTTGATAAGGAGACTTTCCATATGACCATTGAAACAATCAAGCGGATGTTGGACGCCTGTTATCAGGGCAAACGAATCCGGGATATGCTTCCGCCGCTGCCGAAGGGTGTCACTTCCTCCTATATTCAATATCTGGACGTCATCCAGTCGCTGGAGCGAAACGGCGTCCATGTAAAATATCGGACATCAGCGATGCGCTGAACCTGCCGCGCCAGGCGTGACCCGGACTGTCAAGGAGATGGAAGCGGGCGGTTATCTCCAAAAAAACCTCGCAGAACGACGGGCGTGTTACCTACATTTCCATCACCGAAGCGGGCAGGACGCTCTCACAGACGTATGACACCGAATACTTCAGCGCGCTCGCCCCGTCTTTAGACACCATTACTGAGGACGCCCGCCAGATGATTCAGACGATGGAGACATTTTATCAGATTATGTGCAAACGGAGGGATTCCCATGAATAATGATAAAGCTGATTTTACACAGGGCAGTATCCTGAAAAACTGATCGCTTTCATGATTCCGGTGCTCGGTGCACTGATTCTGCAGGCGGCATACGGCGCGGTCGATCTGCTGGTGGTTGGACGGTTCGGTTCGACCTCCGGTCTTTCCGCCGTTTCGACGGGCAGCCAGGTCTTAAACCTCGTCACCTTCGTCGTAATTCAGTTCGCTATGGGTATCACCCGTTTTGATCGCCCGCTATCTCGGTGAAAAGAAACCGCAGCAGATCGGCGCAGTTGTCGGCGGAGCTTCGATTGTATTTACGATCATTTCCGCCGTTTTATTCGTCGTCATGGTCTTTTGCCCGCCCGATCGCCATTCTCATGCAGGCACCCGAGGCGGCGGTGGATCAGACCGCCAGCTACATCCGCATCTGCGGAGGCGGCATTTTCTTCATCGTCGCCTACAACCTGCTGTCCTCCATCTTCCGCGGGCTCGGTGACAGCCAGTCACCGCTTCTCTTTGTCCTGGTTGCCTGCATCGTCAATGTGATCGGCGACCTCGCACTGGTAGCTGGTCTTCATATGGACGCCGCCGGTGCCGCCATCGCGACCGTCTCCGCGCAGGCGCTCAGCGTTATTTTCGCGATTATTCTTTTAATTAAGAAAACTCTGCCATTTACGATCACCCGGCACGATTTCCGTTTCAACACCCAGTGTCCGAAATTTCTTTCCATCGGACTGCCGCTGGCGCTTCAGGAATTTTAACCCAGCTTTCCTTCTTAGCCCTGTGCGCCTTTGTCAATCGACTGGGACTGGAAGCGTCCTCCGGTTACGGTGTAGCATGCAAAATCGTCAATTTCGCCATGCTTGTCCCGAGCGCCCTGATGCAGTCGATGGCTTCCTTCGTCTCCCAAAACGTGGGGCAGGAAAGTCAAACGTGCCAGGCACACCCTTTTACGGGAATCGGCGTCGGTCTGTGCGTCGGCTGTATCGTCTTTACCCTGGTTCTCCTAAAGGCGATGTCCTGTCCGGCTTCTTCTCGACGGATGCGGCGGTCATCCAGAACAGCTATGATTACCTGAAAGGATTCGCACTCGAGTCCATCGTGACCGCGGTTCTGTTCAGCATGATCGGATATTTCAACGGAAATAACCAGACACTTTGGGTTATGACACAGGGACTCATCCAGACACTTCTGGTGCGTCTCCCGCTAGCGTATTTCATGAGTATCCAGCCGGATGCCAGCCTGACCAAGATCGGTCTCGCAGCCCCGTTTCTACGATCGTCGGCATTGTACTAAATATCGGATATTATATCTACTGGACCCGGAAACAGCAGCACCCGCCAGTAGAAGAAATCATATAAAAACACAGGAACTGCTCCGTAACAGGCAGGCACTTTCAGAGCGAAGGTGTCTGCCTGTTATCGTCACGGCACTTTCGGTTTCAAAAGTGCCTATCCTTGAATAATTGCGCTGTTCACAAAATCTTCACAGAAAATTAGCACTCACCTCTTGACAGTGCTAATTATGTGTGTTATATTACAGCTAGAACAAAGGAGAGGAACAAGGAAATGAGAACAAGCTTGTTGCCGCCGATGTTTTCACATAGATGTTAAGATGTTACTGGGCACGTATGCGTGAACAGTAACGTTAAGATAATACGAAAAGGAGAGATGACTTATGTATATGCCGAGTATTTTTAATAATAGTGTATTTGATAACTTTGATAACTGGATGGATTTTTCCTTCCCAAGCTTTAACCAGAGACTGTATGGTGCTTCCTCTTCCCAGCTGATGAAGACGGATGTCAAGGAAACCGATAAGGATTATGAAGTTTCCATCGACCTGCCGGGCTTTAAGAGAAGAGCTCAGATTGAACTAAAGATGGTTATCTGACCGTCAGCGGTTCGAAGGAAGTTTCTTCCACGGAAGAGCCGAAGGAAAATCAGAAGGATGCCAAAACCACAGAGTCGGATGCTTCCAAGAAAGATGATAAAGCCGAGCAGAAGCCGGTTAAATACATCCGTCAGGAACGTTACAGCGGAAACGTAAGCAGAAGCTTCTACGTCGGCGAGAACCTAGAGGAAAAGGATATCCATGCCAAATTTGAAAATGGCACTCTGACCCTGACCTTCCCGAAAGAGCTGAAAAGAAAGCAGCTGAAGAGAAACATTTCGTTTCCATCGAAGGTTAATATAAAACGGCTGTGGCTCACACCTGATAATATCAGCAGCCAGTTCAGAAGCTGTCGCAGAATGCGGCAGCTTCTATCATACCAATCTTTATCATAACCTAAATAATTGAAACCTAAATCACTGCACATACGGAGGTGATAATCGATGGCAGAGAAAGAGACTATTATGACATACTGGGGATAAAACGGGATGCCAGTGCGGAGACGATCAAAAGCATTCCGGAAACTTGCCAAAAGTATCACCGGATTCCAATGCCGGTAATCCCCAGGCAGAGCAGATGTTTAAGGATGTCAACGAAGCCTACTCCATCTTAAGTGATCCGGAGAAGCGAAAACTCTACGATCGCTTCGGTCACGCTGCGTTTGACCGAACAGTGCCGCATACGGCACAACTGGCGGTTCCGGCGCTTCTGGAGATCCATTTGGCTCTGGCTTTGGCGGTGCCGGTCAAGGCGGTGCCTGGCATTACCAGAGTGGTGGGCGGTTACGCAGAGTACCATTCGCGGGGATGACATGGGCGATATGGGTGACATTTTCGGAGATATGTTTGGCGGTATGTTCCACGGCAAGAGTTCGGGTGGCAGCTCCGCAGCCGTCATTTTACGGGCGGATCTGGGGCTCATTTTACCAGCGGTTCCGATTTTGGTGGTTCCAGCGCTCATTTTGGCGGCGGTTCTAGATTCGGCGGCAGCCAGAGCTTTACGGTGCTGGCTTTCAGGAGAAAGGTTCTGACCTCACGTCCGAAGTAACCGTAAGTTTCGATGAAGCAGTATCCGGCTGTGAGAAAATCATTACCCTGCAGAACCCACAGACCGGCAAGCGCCAGTCTTTACAGGTTCACATCCCAGCGGGCATCGATACCGGTAAATCTATCCGTCTGAAAGGAAAGGGGATGCCGGGAACGGGCGGCGGCGAGGCGGGCGATCTTCTTTTAAATATCACCGTCACGCGAAACCGGGATGGGAGCGCAAGGAGATGGACGTTTACTCGACCGTCCGCATTCCGTTTACCACCGCAGTCTTCGGCGGTGAGGCGCTGGTTTCCACCCTGTACGGCAATGTCCTGTGCAAGATCGCAGCCGGGACGCAGTCGGGAACCAAGATTAAATTAAAGGGAAAAGGCGTTGTTTCCATGAAGAATCCGTCCATCCATGGTGATCAGTACGTGACGGTTCAGATCGATGTCCCGAACCATCTGACCCTGAGGCAGAACAGAAACTTCGCGAATTTGAACACGCCTGCGGACTGGATAAAATGGTCACGGCGGACATAACGGCAGGAGCGCAGCTTGACGGCTCCTGCCGTTTTATCTCAGTCGAGAAGACTCCCACCTCTTCAGGTGGTGAGTAATAGCAAATTTGTCTCAGTGGGAGTTGGGTCTCCGACTGAGATAAACGCTCCGCGAGGATGCGCAGTGATTCTGATAGGAATATGTCAGCTTCGCTGACCAGAATCACGCGCCAAGTCTCACGGACGTTCGACTTGAATTTCTCAATTTGCAGGCACACCTATTCCATGCTGCACCCGCGTTTCCCACCTGGACATTTCATCAGCCAAAAGCATTTTCATTTTTATGATTTTAAATTTAATTTTTATATATAAATGAACTTCTATTTTTCTATTATGAAATCATTTCATTTTTCTACTTTTCCGTTTTCCTTCTTTTTTCTCCCTGCCCTCTGTTTTCTTGTCTATTTTTCTGTTTTCTCACTATGAATTGTATTTTTAGATAATTTATCATAACCCTTGTATCTAATCTCTTATTTATGTTATACTAAAACCAATATTTTATCGAAAATATATCGTTTATTTTTCACACTTATGAAAGGAGTTACACACCCTATGAGCAGACTCGTCATTCCAACCAACAGCGAGGCTCAGAATGTCGTAGAGGGACTTTATAAGGATCTGGAGCGGCGTATCATCGCCAGCCCGCCGGGCCTGTGTCCTGTCGATCTGACCGCTGCATTTTTAAAATGTGCCATGCACAAACCTGCGGCAAATGTGTTCCCTGCCGAATCGGTCTCGCGCAGCTCTCAATCTTCTGGAAGACATCCTGAACGGAAAAGGAACCATGAAGCATTTAACCATGCTGGAGGAAACAGCCCGTGTCATCGAAAGCACGGCTGACTGTGCCATCGGCTATACCGCTGCCAGATGGTTTTAAAAGGACTGGACGGCTTCAAAGAGGATTTTATGGAACATATCTTACACAACCGCTGCCGCAGTAATCTTGATCAGCCGGTTCCCTGCGTAGCTCTGTGCCCGGCCGGAGTTGATATTCCGGGTTACATCGCCCTGACCGGCGAAGGACGCTATGCCGATGCAGTCCGCCTGATCCGCAAGGATAACCCATTCCCAACCGCCTGTGCGCTGGTATGCGAGCACCCATGCGAGTCCGCTGCCGCCGCAACATGCTGGATAATTCTATCAATATCCGCGGTATCAAACGTGTAGCTGTGGATATGGCAGGATATATACCGGCACCGGCCTGTCCAACCTCCACCGGCAAGCGCATCGCGATCATCGGCGGCGGCCCCAGCGGCCTGAGCGCTGCTTATTATCTGCAGCTGATGGGACATCAGACCACTGTATTTGAAAAACGCAAGAAACTCGGCGGCATGCTGCTGTACGGAATTCCAAGCTACCGCCTGCCACGAGCGCGCCTGCAGGATGATATCAATGTTATTCTGGAAACCGGTGTGGAAGTCCGTCTCGAAACTTCAGTCGGCAATGAGCCGGGACAGCTGTCTCTGGAAGAACTCCGCAAAGAATATGATGCTATCTACATCGCCATCGGTGCTCATAGTGATAAAAAGATTGGTATCGAGGGAGAAGATGCCGGCGGTGTTATCTCCGCTGTCGAATTCTTACGTGCTATCGGCGACGGCAAATATCCGGATCTTACCGGAAAGAAGGTCTGTGTCATCGGCGGCGGCAACGTAGCCATGGACGTAGCCCGTTCTTCTGTCCGCCTGGGTGCAGACAAGGTGGCAGTTGCCTACAGACGCCGCAAAGCTGATATGACAGCTCTTCCGGAAGAGGTTGAAAGTGCCATGGCTGAAGGCGTAGAGATCATGGAACTTTATGCACCAGAGCGGATTGAAGCAGACGAGGACGGCCAGGTAAAAGCTCTCTGGGTAAGCCAGCAGATGCCGGGAGAAATCCGCGGCGGACGTCCTTCACCGAAGGCTATCGGCACCGACTCTATCCCGGTTGAATGTGATATCGTCATCGCAGCTGTGGGTCAGGGCATCGAAAGCCGTTACTTCGTAGAACAGGGTATCGACGCAAAATGGGGCATCATCCAGGCAACCGGATGGACCTCCATTCAGAATATGCCGGGTATCTTCGCCGGAGGCGACTGTGCAACCGGACCGGCAACCGTGATCCGTGCAATCGCTGCCGGCAAGGTAGCCGCAGCCAACATCGACCAGTATCTCGGCTACAACCACGAGATTACCTGCGATGTGAAGATTCCGGAACCGGATCTCTCCGACCGTACTCCTTGCGGACGTGTCAACCTGACAGAGCGTCCTGCCGGAGAACGCAAATGTGACTTTACACTTACCGAATGCGGCATGAGCCTCAAGGAGGCTGGTCAGGAAGCCAAACGCTGCCTGCGCTGTGATCACTTCGGTTATGGAAACTTCAAAGGAGGGCGGACCACATCATGGTAAATACGAATCTTGTATCCATCAAAATTAATAATATACCACTGCAGGTTCCAGAAGGAACCCGGATTCTGGACGCCTGCCGCGACAACGGTTTTCACGTTCCTTATCTTTGCTATCTGAAAGATATCAATGAGATCGGTGCCTGCCGTGTCTGCGTTGTAGAAGTGAAGGGAATCCACCATCTTGTTACTTCCTGCAACAACCAGGTTCAGGAAGGCATGGAGATTCTCACAAACTCTCCCAGAGTCCGTGAAGCCCGCAAGATCAACGTAGAACTGCTTCTTTCCCAGCATCACACCAACTGTCCCACCTGTGCGCAGTTCCAACTGTGAATTAAAGCAGGTGGCAAGTGATCTGAACCTGACGGTAGACCGTTACAAAAACGAATACCCGGAAATGAACTGGACTTCTACATTCCCACTGATTCGCGATGCTGGAAAATGCATCAAATGTATGCGCTGCGTCCAGATCTGTGATAAGATCCAGACCTTAAATATATGGGATGTATCCGGAACCGGTTCCCATACCACGGTCGATGTTTCCCACAACCTGGAAATAAAAGAATCCGATTGTTCTCTCTGCGGACAGTGTGTAACCCACTGCCCCACTGCCGCTCTCCAGGAGCGGGATGATGTGGAAGCCATCAATGGTATCCACGGTGAACTGGCAAATGATGACAAGGTAACCGTAGCGGTTGTCGCTCCGGCTGTCCGGGCCGCCTGGGGTGAGGAATTTGGTCTTTCGCCGGAATTTGCTACTGACAGACGTTTCGTATCCACCTTAAAATCCGTTGGATTTGACTATGTATTCGATGTTGACTTTGCAGCCGATCTGACCATCATGGAGGAAAGCAACGAGCTTTTAGCCCGCTTACAGCAGCCGGATAAATACAGCTGGCCTATGTTCACCTCCTGCTGCCCTGGCTGGGTCAGCTTTGCAAAGAGCCAGTATCCGGAGCTTCTGCCGCAGCTTTCCACTGCCAAGTCCCCGCAGCAGATGTTCGGTGCTGTCATCAAAACTTATTTTGCACAGAAAAAAGGCATTGCACCGGAAAATATCACCTGTGTTTCCATCATGCCGTGTATGTCCAAGAAGCGTGAACTGACTCTTCCGGGCATGGACAGCGCCGGAACTGGACAGGATATTGATTATGTTCTGACCACCCGTGAAATCTGCCGTCTCATCAAGGCCGATCATATCGATGTATCCAGACTTCCGGAGTGCGATTTTGACGATCCTCTCGGCGAAGCAACCGGAGCCGGTGTTATCTTCGGTGCCAGCGGCGGCGTACTGGAGGCAGCTCTTCGTACCGCTTACCACACCGTAACCGGTGAAAATCCGGAGATCGGCGAACAGAGTCCGCTGAAGGTTCTGCGCCAGATCGGTTCCTTTAAGGAACTGGAAATCGATATCAAGGGTGTGAAACTGCACTGTGCAGCACTCAGCAGCCTAGGAGAGGCCAGACGCCTCATTCAGGCGATGAAACGCGGCGAATGCCACTATGATTTCGTTGAAGTCATGGCATGTCCGGGCGGCTGTATCAACGGCGGCGGTCAGCCGATCCGCCCATCCTTCCAGAATAAGCCGAAGGACTGCGCAGACCGCGACCAGTGCCTGCGCGGCTACGACGCCCGCAGCGCCATCCGGTTCAGCCATGAAAACAAGGCGGTTCAGACACTGTATGACGAGTATCTTGAAGCTCCGTTATCCGATCGTGCACATCATCTGCTGCATGTGGAGGAATATTAATATATCCAAACGGTCACACAACAAAACCCCAGAGAGTTGCCGCTCTCTGGGGTTTTGTGTCATTCACAGATGACCAATCTGAGGCTAGTTACCAACTACTTACTCTATCTTTTCTTCTAGCCTCTCAGCCTCTCTTCAATCTCCTCCATCTCCGGAATTGCCGAGATTCCGCCGCGGCGTTCGACGCACAGGCTTGCCACTGCGTTGCCGACCCTGCCAAACTGAATCATCTGCGCCCGGGTCAGGTGTTCCGGCGAGGTTTCTTCCTGCAGATAGGAGGCGAGAAAACCGCCCCAGAAGGAATCACCAGCGCCGGTTGTATCGACCGCATGGGAGGAAAAGCCCTCCGCTTTTACGATTCCATTTTCATTGCCGATCAGTGCGCCATCTCTTCCGAGCGTCACTGCCACCAGGTGCACGCCCTGACGGAGCAGATACTGAATCGCTTCCTCCGGGTCCTGATACGGGGTCAGAAGCGAGGTTTCTTCATCCGAAATCTTCATCATATCTACATAGGGAATCAGCGACTGCATCCGAAGCTGTGCGGTCTCCGGATCACTCCAGAGCGCCGCCCGGTAGTTCGGATCGTAGGAAATCACCGCACCGCTGTTTCTAGCAATATTGATCGCCTCATAGGTTGCCGTCCGGGATGGATCATCGGTCAGCGACAGGGAACCGACATGAAATACTCTCGTATTTTCCAGGATCTCCGGATCGATCTCTTTCATGCACAGATTCGTATCTGCCCCCGGCTTTCTCGCAAAGGCAAATTCGCGCTCCCCGTTTTCTTTCAGGCTTACAAATGCAAGCGTGGTAAAATACTTCTCATCCTGAATCAGGTTGTCCGTATTGATACCTGCCCGGATCAGGGTTTCCTTCAGGAAATCACCGTGCATATCCTTACCCACCTTGCCAATAAATGCTGTCTTCCTTCCAAATTTCGCAGCCGCCGCCAGCAGATTGGCCGGCGCACCTCCCGGATTCTGCTCAAACAGACGCATTCCCTGCTGTGAAACGCCTGCTGGAGTAAAATCAATCAGAAGCTCTCCCAGCGCTGTGATGTCTGTTTTTATTCTCATACGAATCATCCTCCGTATTACAAGTTATATCAATGGTGCCGCCATCCAGCCCTCTCACAGGCGGACAGCCACATCCGTTCGTCTCTCACAAGGAATTTTACTTCCGAATCGCGATATTTGCAAATTCTACTTTCGCGTCCTGCGCCAGCAGACCGAGCTCGTACTCCGGTTTCCGGAAAATACGATAGGTAAACGCCACCTGCTCGCCCACAAATACCTCTACCATGTCATGATCCACCGAAATCTTGACGTCGATTGCCGCGCCATTTTCAATCGCGAAGGTTTTCTCTGCCACGCGCACGCCATCCGGTCCCGGTTCCGTTGCTTTCGGAACCGCCTGGCAGGACTGCTCCCAGAACGGGTCAACTCCCATCGGCAGGGACAGAAGGGACACTCGCTGCATCGCCACATCAAACTCTAAGAACAGGCAGCCGCTTGCCTCCCAGTCGGATTTCAACAGGATTCCGAAGGAATCATTCGCTTCTTTCGGGATCACCGTGCCGGTAAACAGGAACTTTTCTTCCGGCTGCTCCAGGAAACCATACGAGGTTGTCCCGCATCCATCCAGCTCAACCGTTGTATCTCCATACAGCTTGTATTCTCCCATGACCGGAAGGTATTTCCAGTCAACTTTCTCTTTAAAGCAGTTTACATATTCTTCCGGAAGCTTCACGTCCAGCTGTCCGTCTGCCGTTGCAACGACCTCATGCGGAATACAGAACGTGCCACCCCAGTACCACTCGCCGCGGTCGCTGTTTTCTGCACGGTCATGCGCCCAGGCAAAATAGAAACGGCGCCCGTTGTCATCCTGCATGGATTTAGCTGCATAGAAGCGGCGTCCGCCGATGCCGTCTTTCTTCGGCTTTTTCCACGGTCCAAACGGAGATTTGGAAGTGCGGTAAATCGTGTTGACAAACTCGGAAAAGCGGGAATAGGAAAGATACCAGGTATCGCCTATCTTGTACATCTCGCTGCATTCCGGACAATTCGTATTGCCTGCCGAATACAACGGACCATAATACTCCCAGTTTACCAGATCTTTCGAGCGATACAGGACGATACAGCCGCGTCTTGTCACCGGCATATCCAGCCGTCTCGCCGAGATCAGAATCCAGTAACATTTATCTTCCTCATTATAAAATACATACGGATCACGCCAGTCCAGCTTTTCATATAACTCTATCATCGGCGTGATAACCGGGTTTGCCGCGTCCTTCGTCCAGGTGATACCATCCTCGCTCGTCGCATGGCAGATCGTCTGCTGATATTCTGCCGTCAGGCAGTAACCCGTATAGAATGCGTGATATTTTCCTTCGCCGTAGATAACCGAGCCCGTCCACACGCCGGACGCATCCGGCTCATCGCCCTCGCCCGGATACAGTGCTGTCGGCAGCTCCTCCCAGTGCACCAGATCCTCCGAAACAGAGTGGCTCCAGGTAGTACGCAGTCTCGCCGGATATACCGTGGTTCCTGGCGGGGATGTCAGTGAAAAAATATGATATTTACCTTCATGATAAAACGGAATCGCGTCACCGGTCGAATCCGCAAATGACATTTTTCTGAAAAAGTCCATTCTTCTCTCCTTGCCTTTCTAAATGTGCTCTTGGAATCATTTCTTTTTTCTGAGGAGTGCCAGATTGCCCTTCTGGGAATCCAGTACAACCGCGCAGGCAATGATCAGACCTTTTACAATCAGCTGCCAGTAGGAGCTGACGCCAATCAGATTCAGACCATTGGAAATAATACCGATTACCATTGCACCAAATACTGTGCCGCTGATACGTCCGCGTCCGCCTGCCATGGAGGTTCCGCCGAGGACACAGGCTGCAATCGCATCCATCTCATAACCGCTTCCGACGGACGGCTGTCCGGAATACATTCTTGATGCCAGAACCAGACCTGCAAACGCCGCCAAAGCGCCGGACAATGTAAACACGATGATCTCGACTTTCTTGATCGGAACACCTGAGAGACGCGCCGCCTCACGGTTTCCGCCGATCGCATAGACATAGGTACCAAATTTTGTTTTAGAAAGCAGAAAACTAAATACGATAATTAAAATAACCATATAGACAACCGGCAGCGGAATAATGTTAAACAGATAACCCGTTCCGATTGCAATGAAAAACTTATCCGTAATACGGGTGGACTGTCCGCCCGAATATACATACGCGATACCGTTGCAGACATTCATCATTGCCATCGTAATGATAAATGCCGGAACACGGAATTTCGATACAACCGTACCATCAATCAGACCAGCCACAACGCCAATGACGATGCCAGCCGCAATCGCCACGCCAATCGGAAGTCCCTGATTAACTACAAATCCTACGGTCAGAGTTCCACTCATCGCTACGATCGCGCCAACTGCCAGATCGATGTGTCCGAGAATAATAATCAACGTCATTCCCAGTGCAATGTATGTATTAATGGAAATCTGTCTGAGCACTGAAATGATATTGCTCGGTGTCAAAAATTTATCGGTTGCCAGTGCGACTACCACACATAAGATAACCAGCACTCCAATAATTCCTGTATTTCCGGTAAATACCGAGAGTACCGAATTGCCTGCTGTACTTTTCTTTCCGTTCATCACTCTTCGCCTCCTGCTGCATACTGCATGATTCTCTCCTGATCCAGTTCTTCTCTTCCGAGCATTCCCGTCATTTTTCCCGCCTTGATGACACATACGTTATCGCACATATTGATGATCTCCGGCAGCTCGCTGGATACCATGATAACGGCGATACCCGCCTTCGCCAGCTCATTAATAACGGAATAAATCTCAAACTTCGCATTGACATCGACGCCTCTCGTCGGCTCGTCCAGAATCAGGACATCCGGCTTGATTGCCAGCCATTTTCCAAGGACAATCTTCTGCTGGTTTCCGCCGGAAAGACTTCCCGCTTCCACCAGTTCCACCCGGTCTGCCACTGCTTTGATATGAAGCTTTTCTTTATAATAATCAATCACTTCCTGACATTTCCGGTCGCTGATGGCAATTCCGTTAATATAAGAGTCAATCGATGCCAGCGTGAGGTTAAAACCGACCGTATTGCCAAGGACAAGTCCCTGTTTTTCCGATCCTCCGGCACCAGTCCGATGCCCGCCTTGATTGCCTGGATCGGTGTCGTGAAGCAGACTTCCTTTCCATTTAAAAGAATGGTTCCGCTCTGGTATTTTCTGGCTCCAAAGATACATTCCATGATCTCGCTTCGTCCGGCTCCGACCAGACCCGCAAATCCCAGGATCTCCCTTTCTTACCCGGAAGCTGATATCTGAGAACACACCCTCACAGGTTAAATTCTTCACTTCCAACGCCGTTTCTGCATGTCCCAGATCGTTGTAATCTCTGGCATAGAAGCTCTCTAACTCCCGTCCTACCATCATGGCTACCAGCTCGTTCGCATTCGTCTCCGATGTTTTTCGTTCCCACATAGCGCCATCGCGGATGATGGTAACCGATCCGAGATCCGGAACAGTTCTTCCATACGGTGGGAAATATATATAATGCTTACCTGTTTTGCTTTTAATCTCTCAATGATTCCAAATAACTGTTCTACCTCGTCATTGGAAGGGAGGACGTCGGCTCGTCCATGACGATGATCCGTCCGTCGAAGGATACCGCCTTTACAATCTCAACCATCTGCTGCTGGGCGATCGTCAAAGATTCTACCAGCGTATCCGGGTGGATATTGACCCCGAGGTTTGCCAGCATCTCGCCTGCCCGGCGGTTCGTCTCCCGCATATCCACGGTGCCGAATTTCGTCTTGATTTCCCGTCCCAGGAACAGGTTCTGCGCGACCGTCAGATACGGAACCAGGACGATCTCCTGATGTATGATTCCGATTCCTTTCTCCTGGGCATCCGAAACACCATTTATCTCAACTTCCTGACCATTAATCTTGATTGTTCCGCTGTCCGGTTTATAAATTCCTCCAAGGTTGATAAGCGTTGATTTACCCGCTCCATTTTCTCCCAGAAGCGCATGAACCTCGCCCATTTCCAGGGAAAATTGATCCCTGACAATGATAGATCCGGAAAAACTTTTCTTGATATCTATCATTTCCAGAATTGTTTTTCCCATAGAACCCTCCGTTTTTTAGAAATGCGGCAATGAACCCCATCGCCGCATTTTCCATGTTTTATTTTATTTCACGTAACTGTTAAACTTCCTCGCAGTCCATTACTGCCAATCGTTCAGAGTCTTCTCTGCCTCTTCTTTCTCTACCAGATGGGAATCCAGATATACTTTCTTCTCATCGATTGTGGTGTCGCCGCCTACATATTTCTCGGCTGCGTCAAATGCATATTCTGCAATCTGAAGCGGAACCTGGCATGCAACTGCGGTGAACTCGCCGTCTAAGAGTGCCTGTTTTCCATCCGGGGATGCATCGATGCTATATACACCGATCTCGCCGGTCTTGTTTGCTGCCTTGATAGCTGCTGCCGCACCCAGGGCAGACGGGTCATTGATACAGAAGAATGCTTCCAGATCCGGGTTTGCTGTGATGATATCCTCAGCCAGTCCCATCGACTGATCGAGCGCTGCACCGCCATCCTGCTGTGCTACAATCTCAAATTTATCCTTCTGATCGCCAAGACCCTCAAGGAAACCATTGACACGATCCACGCAGCTTTCATTGGACGGGAAATCCAGAACTGCAATCTTTGCGCCATCCGGATAATCTTTCGTCATCTGCTCGCCCACTAACTGACCTGCCATGTATGCGTTGGTTCCAACGAACTGTGTCACGAACTGTTCGATATCATCATCGATGACTGCGGTATCTACGTTGAAAATCGGAATGCCTGCGTCTGCAATCTCAGCCAGTCCGGAGGTAATACCTGCGGAGTCAACCGGGATAACAAACACTGCATCGTAACCGCTGTTTGCACAGTCAGATAACTGGCTGAGCTGCTTGTTTAAATCATAATCTGGATCCAGGCAGGTGTAGGAAATGCCGTTTTCCTTGCACAGCTCGCTGAGCTTTGCATCAATGGAACTCTGGAAAGTATTGTTTAAAGTATTCGTACAGAATGCAAACGATAAATCGCTGGTCTTTGCCTCAGCTTCCTGCGTATCTGCCGCTGCCTCAGAAGCATCAGCTGCCGCTGTTGTATCGGCACTGCCGGAAGAGCCGCATCCTGCCAGCATTGCTGCCATCATGCAAACTGAAAGACCTGCTACTGTAAATCTAAGACTTTTTTCATAAATCTGATCCTCCTCTTACTTCGTCACTGTTTAGTGCATTTCAAACGGATTGTTATAGTTTTCTTTTTATTTTACGTAAAATTTTTCTCTCTGGAAGGAGTCTCCCTGTCTGATATCTAGATATTACTCTATTCCATGCCCTTTCGTCAATACTCTTGTGGCATATTGCACTAATTTCAGCGATATATTCATCCTGTTTTATTGATATTTATGCATTTCTACCGTTCCTTTTAATTTTTACGTAAATTTCATTCATCTTATCGTTTTACCCCAATTTTTGTGCTATAATCAAAACAGAAATATAAAACTGCGGCAAATCCAAATCCAGCCGCGCAGGAACCGCCGGACTAAATCCGTACCAGCAAGGGGAGTTTTATGACCATCAAAGAAATCGCCGCAAAGGCAGGCGTCTCCATCGCCACCGTTTCCCATGTTATCAACCATACGCGCTATGTCAGCCCGGAACTGGTGGATAAAATCGAAGCTATTATTGAAGAAAGTGGATATTCTGAAAAATCAAAAGGTGCGTAAAATCCGCAGCGGACGCAGTTCACAGATTGTCGCTGTCTTTCCAAATATCAAGAGCGCGCTCTACTGCGATCTGTGCAATCAGCTGCAGTCCTACGCGACCAGCCAGGGCTATCAGTTTTACACCGCCGTCACCAACGACAACCTGGAAGAGGAGAAAAGCATCCTGCAAAACTTAATCTCCAGTGCCAAGACCATCGGCATCTTTCTCTCCCCGGCAAGCAGCAATCCGGCTGCCTATTCATTTCTATGAATCCGGTATCCCGTTTGTCTGTGTCGAACGATTCATCGATGACGATGTCACTCCACGGATCCTTTTGATTACACCAAAGCATTTCACTCCGCTACTTCCTATTTTTGAGAGCGGACACGAAAATGTGCTGTTTCTGGTAGAAAAACAGACAGCCTCGCCAAACAGGACAAGATTGCCGGATATGAGCGGGCGCTTCTCTCCGCCAACCATACCCTGAGCAGTTCCTGCATCGCGGAGATCAATCTGTATCAGTCCAGTGATACCATCAGCCTGAATATTCAGAAAAGCATCACCCGGTATCTCCCCACCGCTATCATCGCCGGTGGAAACCGGCTGACTATGTTTCTTCTCAAGGCGCTGCGGGAGCTGGGAAAAGACTGTCCGCGCGATATTTCCATCATCGGATTTGACGATATGCTCTGGTGCGAGCTGACCGCCCCACCGCTATCCTGCATCCACCGGGACATCGACCAGATGGCAGAACTCGCCTCGCAGGCACTCTTTGACGAGATCAACCACCTCTCCGGCGCGCCTTTGACCCGCTATGCAGATGTAGAGCTGATTTTGCGTGATTCCACCCGGATCATCGACAACGGTCCGCTCGGTGAACACGCCGTCTCCCGGACAGCATCCGCCTCTCCAAGGAGGAAAAACAGCTTTGCGAACTGGAAATTACCGCGTCGCCATCTCCTTCCACTACACTGGAACCGCCTGGGCTGCCCTGCATCAGAAAGGCATCCAGGATGAACTGGAACAGTACGGAATCGATATTATTTCCACCATGGACGCCCATTTTGATCCTGCCCTCCAGAATATGCAGCTCGAAAGCATCAAAATGCAGCACCCGGACGCCGTCATCGCCATCCCCACCGACGATGTCCAGACGGGTCCGGCATTTCAGAAATTGTCCAAAATGACGCGGCTGGTCTTTTAAGCAATGTCCCGCAGAATTTCAGCCGGAACAATTACGTCTCCTGTATCTCCGTCAATGAGCGGGAAAATGGCACCAATACAGGGCGCATGATCGGTGAATATCTGAAAGAAAACCGCACGCCAAAGTCGGCTTCATCATCCACGGTGCCATGTTTTATGGCACTACCGAGCGTGATAACTGTGCCGAAAAATATTAAGGGAATCCTATCCCGACATTGAAATCACTGCCAGAAAGGGATTTATTCAAATTGAAAATGCCTACAAGGTATGCTATGAGATGATAAACGAGCACCCGGATATTCAGGCGCTCTATGTGAGCTGGACCGCCCGCCCTGCTCGCCATCAAGGCCCTGAAAGCTTTGAACCGGACAGATATTGCTGTCTTTACCACAGATCTGGATTTTGAGATTGCAGAAGAAATGAATCAAGGATTTGTAAAAGGACTCAGCACCCAGAGACCATATGACCAGGGAAAAGCGGCCGCTCTTGCAGTCGCCAAATCCCTGGTCAGTGATAACGTTCCTAAATATATTGGAGTGCAGCCCTATGTAGTTCATGAAAACAGCTGAAACGTGCCTGGAAGGATATTTTCTTTGAGGCACTGCCGGAGGAGCTGGGGAGAAGGTAACTGTTCACAGGTAGGAATTTTCTGAACTGAAAATTCCGTACGATACAGTTCTGGCAGCAGATTTTGCCGATTTGAATGCGCAGCATCGGCAAAATCCGTTGCTGGGCACACGTGTGTGAACAGTAACGGGAAGCAGATGGGTCAGTAGCTATCTCGCGATCACCGCGTCCACATATTCCTCCGGTATCAGAGCGCCGTTTTGCAATTCATGTGATTGCAAAACGGTTTTTACAAATTCAAATCTCCCAGACCGGAAAGATAATGTTTGCATATATCCAGGAATTCCCTGTTCTTTTCAGCGAAAAGCTGTTCTTCATCCACGCATAATTAATGAACGTCTTACATTTAAAATCGTTAATATAAATCTGGCTCATTACACCGCGATCCAGGTTTTTCTGCACGACAAACTTGTATACAAATGAAAGACCTACATTTTCAATGACAAGGTTGTGAATGCTATTGATGGTTCCGGTTTCCACAAAAGAAGCAAAATTATGTATGTCCTGGTTGTAACCGTGAAGGATAGAACGCAGATTGAGATAAGATTTTGAACCTTCTTCCCTGAAAATCAACCGATAGGGATTTAGCTCTTTAAAATCCACGGTTTTTCCGGCAAGCGGATGAGTAGGAGCACAGATGCAGATGGTTTCAGACTCAAATAACTCGTGACATTCATATTCTTCCGGCGGGCAGTAGGTGTCCACAATACAAGCCTGAATTCTTCCATTTGCTAATTGAACTAGCAAATCATCCGATTCACCCATATAGATGCTGACCTTTTTCAGGATATTTGTCCAGATATCTTCCCATCACCTTTGCAGCAAATGTTTCTCCAAATCCGGTCAGGGAGCCTAGTTTAAAATGTCAGGTTCGTTGATGGGGACAGAAAGCCGGTTTTATAATTTCTGAATCAGCTTGTACAGATTGGGCGTATGCGCGGAGAAGCCGTCCCTGATCTGTCAGGTAAGTCTTTTTCTCATCATAATAAAATAGTTTTGTTCCGTAATACTGTTCCAGATATTTGATGTGCTGTGTTACGGCTGGCTGAGTCATATGAAGCTTTTCAGCGGTTTTGGTATAATTTTTCGTTTCACAGAGCTCTAAAAGGTACTGAGCTTATAATTTAACACAGATATACTCTCTCTGCGTGAATATCTGTATAAGGCGGTTTCGTGGGTGGTGGGCTATATCAGATATGAAATAACGCACATCTGGCAGCAAGAATGCCTGGGCATTCTTGAATTTGTAGACCAAAATTCAGACTACAGTCTGTATAATACAGATTTATCACTTTATAAAATAACATAATTTCATTTTATTTGATTTATATGCTAAGATCAAGACAAAGAAAAATATTTTCGTGAATTTCAAAAAGTATACTAATCTGAATTCATTCATTGCATGACAAAAGAAAGGAGGAAATTTATGAATAAAAACACCCATCTGCATGGGATCCAGCTATTATGTTGTTAAATATTTTAGTTTCTGTGATTGGTTCTATCATTGGTCTTGAGTTAATCGCCAGATTGGGAATCAGTACAAATACATCTATCATCGGTGCTCTGTTCGCAATTATTATTGCCAGAATTCCGTTGAAGATATTCCAGAAATATAAAGATATTAATACCCAGAACCTTGTCCAGACAGCTATGTCAGGTGCAACGTTCGCAGCTTCAAACGGTATCTTCTTATCCATCGGTATTCCTTATCTGTTAGGAAGACAGGATCTGGTTATTCCGATGCTGATAGGTGCTTCATTGGCGGTTATCATTGATGCAACCATTCTTTATAGAGTGTTTGATACAGAGATGTTCCCGGCAAAGGAAGCATGGGCACCGGTATCGCAGCAGCTGAAGCTATGCTGGCAGTTGCTGAAAAGGAAAGAACTCCGTTATCCTTATGATTGGTATGGTTGGCGGAATCGTCGGAAAGTTTTGGTATTCCGACCGATATCCTGGGCGTGGGCTGGATCGGAAATATGTGGGCTCTTGGTGCATTTGGTGTGGGTCTTCTGATTTCCGAATACACTCCGAAATTCTTCAACATCAAACTTGGCGATTATTATATTCCCATGGTTTCATGATTGGTGCAGGATTCGTCGCTCTTATCCAGATGGTTCTGATTCTTCAGAAGAAGAGCAAGAAAGAAAAGAAGCGGCAGCAGCTGAAGCCGCAACCGGAAAGGTAGAAAAGAAAGAATTTACCAGAAGCTTAAAGAGCATGAAGTTGTCCCTCGCAGGAGGTTTTGGCGCATATATTCTGGTATCCATTGTTATGGCAGTTATGTGTGGATTCTCAGCAGATATGAGTGCCGGAATGTTCGTATGGTGGATTATCTTTGCAGCCCTTTCTGCAATCATTTCCGAGTTAATTGTTGGTATCTCCGCCATGCACTCCGGATGGTTCCCGGCATTTGCAACAGCTTTTATTTTCCTGATTCTTGAATGCTGTTTGGATTCCCGCCGGCACAGCTGGCAATCCTGGTTGGCTTTACTTCTGCAACCGACCGGCCTTTGCTGATATGGCATATGACCTGAAATCTGGTTATATTGTCAGAGGCAACGGCGAAGATGTTCCGTTTGAGATGGAAGGAAGAAAACAGCAGTATATTGCAAAATGGTCAGTGCTGTAATTGCAATTCTGGTTGTTCTCTTTACTTACAAAGCATATTTTGAAAAGGAATGCTCGCACCGGTTGATGCCGTATATCTGGCAACCATTGATGCGGGAACTAATATGGCAGTCGCAAAGAACCTGGTTATCTGGGCTATCCCGGAGCACTTCTTCAGGCAATCGGCGGTTCGAGCCGTCAGTTAGGTGTGTTATTTGCAACCGGTCTTCTGATTGCTTCTCCGATGGCTGGTATTACAGTAATTGTTGGTCTTCTGATTCGTTACATTATAATTAAGAAATATGATCTTGGACAGAGCAAACTGTATATTCTGGGTGCCGGATTCATTACCGGTGCTGCGCTGTACAGCTTCTTCAGCTCTACGATGAACCTTGGAAAGAAACTTAATAAATAAAAATATATATTATAGGAGGAACTTATTATGGAATATCCAATTGGCGTAGAAATGTCAAACACTTACTTATCATTTGAAGTAACAAATGCTGCTTTAAAACTGGTACGTGATTTCATGCTTGTAAAAGAGGGAAAATGTAGTTATCACCGCTGATACATCCGCAGATTTCCGTGTAGTTGAGGCGGTTGCAGGTGCAGCCTATTCAGTTGGTGCAAATCCGGTTATTATTCACTATCCGACTTCCGGAAAAGCGTTTGAAGAACCGATTCGCCCGGTTGCAGATGCAGTAGAGCATGCAGATGTATGGATTGAGTTAGCATACTATTGCTCTATGCATACTCCTTGCTTTAAAAAGCATTGGAAAATGGTGCAAGATTTACTTGCTTAAATGGTATGGATGTTATCATGCTGGTAAATACGGTTGGCCGTGTTAACTATGATGTCCTGATTGAATTTGGTGAGTATCTGACAGATAAAGTTCATCGCTCAAATGAAGTAATTGTTACGGATAAGAACGGAACAAATTTAGTTGGATACAATCAGGGACGTGGCGTTAAACATTCTGGACAGAGAGCAACCAAGAAGGGCTATCCGGTTATGTTAGGTGGTCAGGTAAGCTGGTGTCCGGTAGAGGAGACCATCAATGGTAAATTAATCTTTGATGCTGCTCTGTTCCCACCGGATACATTAGGCCTTCTTAACAGCAATGTAGAGTTGACCCTGGAAAAGGTGTTGTAACGAAAATCGAAGGCGGAAAAGATGCGGCTATCTTCGAAAATGGCTGAGTAAATTTAACGACCCGAATATGTTCCGTCTGGCTCATTATTCCATCGGCTTTAACCGGGCGTAACCAAACCTACCGGACGTATTGTTGAGGATGAGAGACTCTTTGGATGTATCGAGATGGGTATCGGAAGTCAGGAGCCAGCTTAATGGGAGCTTGCTGGGATGCTGCTTCTCATACAGATGGTATTGTTTCCAAACCGACGATTCTTCTGGATGGCTATAAACTGGAAGAAAACGGAATCTACGTAGATCCGGAAGCAAGAAAATTCTGTAAAGCACTTGGCGTTGAAGGATATTAATCATTACAATGGTAGTAAATATACCTAAATAATACATCTAATTGGTAAAGGGCGCTGTCAGAATTGTCAGCGCCCTATTATCTCAAAAACATTTATCCTAAACTTTCGTGTCAAATTGTATGTATGGGGAGATTATTTATGGAAAGACAATCTAAAAATGAAAAGCTGCTTCAATATTTTAAAGATATCTGCCTTATTCCAAGACAAACCGGTGACGAGGAGGCTATCAGCCAGTATCTGCTTGATTTTGCAAAGCCAGAGGCCTGCAGGCAGAACGGGATGCCCATCATAATGTGCTGATTCGGAAACCGTCAACGATTCCTGGGTATAACGGACCAACTGTTATTGTGCAGGGTCATATGGACATTGTCTATGAAAAGAGCGCAGATAGCACTCATAAGTATGGAGATGGTATCCATGTTGCGGAAGAGGACGGTTATTTAAAATCAGCGGATGGAACCTCTCTCGGTGCAGATAACGGACTGGCAGTTGCTTATGCAATGGATCTGCTGGATCGAAATGATCTGCCGCTTCCAGCTCTGAGATTTTAATTACTTCCGGTAAGAAGTAGGCCTAGAGGGAGTTAAGCATCTGGAACTTACAGATGTAAAGGGAGTTATCTGATTAACCTGGATGCAGAAGAAGAAGGTGTTTTCAAGCTGTGCAGGAGGAGTCAGAACCGATCTTTCCTTCCGCTGAAATATACGGGCTCAACAGAAGATATTACATATACATTAACATTATGTGGATTAAGCGGAGGACATTCAGGCCTGGATATAGCTCTTGGAAAAGCGAATGCAATTCAGCTTGTGGGAAGAATTCTTTATCATATTGCTCCATTTGCACGTATTTCTTCGCTGGATGCGCCTGGAAAAGCAAATGCGATTGCTTCTAAAGGAACGATTGTTATGCACACATCAAGCCAGGACGAAGGGGCATTATTAAAAGAACTTTCTAAACTGGAAGAAATGCTCACAGCACAGTTTTCTGAAACAGAAAACCTGTCATTCCGCCTGAGAAGGAAGAACAGAAAAAGAGGTAAATGTGTTTACTGAGGAAACGGTAATTCGATTATCGAGGCAATTACGTTTCTTCCGTGCGGCATTATCAGCCGAACCAGAGAAAATGTGAAAATGGTACAGACATCTTCTAATATAGGCAGTATGACGATTCAGGATGGAGCGCTTGAGTTCCTGTGTTCCGGAAGAAGTTCTGTGAAATTAGAAAAGCACAGTTAAAAGAAAAATGCAGATATTATCGAAGGCCCTGGGAATGAACTGCACCTTCCATGGTGATTATCCGCAGTGGGAATATCGTAAAGAATCCAAACTTCGTGATATTTGTGCGAAGACATACCGTGAGTATTCCGGAAAAGATGCTGTTTCACAGGAATTCATGCCGGAATTGAATGTGGATATCTGGCAGAAAAACTGGGAGATCATATCGACATGATTTCCTGTGGTGCAAATCTTTATGATGTTCATACACCGCACGAAAAGCAGATGTGAAATCCTTCTATCGGATGGAAGAAGTGATCATTGCGATCCTTCAGGAGATTGCAGAAGCTTAGTATTTAGCATAACATAGAAAGCCCCGGAATTACAAAACTCCGGGGCTTTTGCTATGAATGTATGAAGTTTTACAGTCTTGAAATGACTGCTTCTACATATTCTTCTGTCGTTGCGGTTCCATGCAGATCTCTTGTCAGGTGCTTGCCCTCTGCCAGCACTTCATCCACAGCCTTGCGGATGCGTCCGGCTGTTTCATTTCACCTAAGTACTCTAACATCATGCAGGCAGACCACAGGAATGCAGTCGGATTTGCCAGGTGCTTGCCTGCAATATCCGGTGCGCTGCCGTGTACGGCCTCAAACATAGCATAGTCAGAACCGATGTTGCTGGATGGAACCAGGCCCAGCCCGCCGATCAGGCCGCTGCACAGGTCTGAAAGAATATCTCCGTACAGGTTCTGCATTACCATAACATCAAACTGGTTCGGGTTCATAACAAGCTGCATGCAGGTATTGTCGATGATTTTATCATCGCCTTCAATCTCCGGATATTCCTTTGCGATCTCCTTAAAGATGGAAAGGAACATGCCATCGGACATTTTCAAGATATTTGCCTTATGAATACAGGTTACTTTCTTCCGTCCGTTCTTTTCGCATACTCAAATGCATCGCGGATAATGCGCTCGCTGGCCTGTCTTGTGACAATCTTAATTGCATGAACCGTATCCGGATTTACCTGCTCCTCTACACCAACATAAAGACCTTCTGTATTTTCGCGGAAAATCACGATATCCACATTCTCAAATGGAGTTTTACTGCCGCGTTGGACTTAACCGGGCGGATATTGGCATACAGGTCATACTGTCCGCGAAGTGTTACATTCAGGAGCGGAATCCTTTTCCAACCGGAGTCGTAATCGGGATTTTAAGAGTACTTTGGTGCGCTCGAAAGAAGCATAAGCTTCCTCTGGAATCAGGGCACCATTGCGTTTCCACTCATCCTCACCAACATTGAAAATTTCATATTCCAGCGGTGCATCTGCCGCTTTTAAGATTTTAATACATTATCAACCAGCTCCGTCCGATACCATCGCCGCGAAATACTGTAATTTTATGACTCATTTCTTTATCCTCCTTCTTGATTTTCCCAATCGTAACTGTTCAGTACCTTCACAGTCACGCGCAAAAATCCATTAAAATTTCATCGAAAGCTGCCAGAACAGGCTGACAGCTTTTCGAACAAACAACTTTCAATTAAATTTCCCTTACAGAACAACTGCTACAATCAGGTTATATACCGCACAGCAGATAACGCTGATAGGTACTGCTACAAAGAGAAGACGGTTGAATAAGTGATTTCGGTCTTCCTCGTTTCCGCAGGAACCAAGAATCAGGCTGCCGCCGGATGAGAACGGGCTGATCGCACTGCTCTGTGCACCAAGAATCGTGCAGGCAAAGAGCGCTGCCGGATTTAATCCGGTTGCTGCCGCAAGTCCCGGAATCAGCGGGAACAGGGCCGGTGCTACAACACCTGTCGTAGAGCTGAAGAAACTCATAAATGCGCCTACAAAGCTGAATGCCAGCGGAATCAGGGCTGTCGGAACATTAGAACCAATCCATGCGGATAATGCATCAATGGTACCTGCCTGAACTGCAACGGCGATAAGCATACCGGCTCCGGCAATCATGAGGATGGTGTTCCACGGAACACGTGCAATCACTTCCTGCGGCGCCAGGTCAAAGAGCAGTGCGATGATGGTAAAGCAGAATGCCACCAGTCCTACATCAACCTTTCCAGCAATTTTTCCAATCAGTTCATTACCAGGAACTGCCATCTTTAAGAGTGGGAATACCAGGACAATTACCATCATCAGAATCATTAAATGCAGGGTTGTTTTCTGCTTTTATCAAAGGTTCCGGACGGTTAAAGGTTACGCCCTTTCCGATACCGCGGTTGCTCTTGAAGCCAAAACGGAAAATCGCAATCAGAATCAGGGAAAATACAATCGCAAAGGCGAAAATTTTCATTTCATCTACAAAGGAATTGGTTGCTTCAATGGCCGCTTCTGACTCATAGGCAGTATCAATCAGACCGCGGAATACGACGCCCAGCGAAGCTGTGGGGAAGTTTCCGCCTGCCAGTGCACCGCAGTTGATCGCCACCGCACCGGTCAGCTTGTCCATCTTTGCTTCCTCACAGATAAGGATGGTAATCGGTGCCAGGAATGCCAGAACGGTAAAGTATGCAGCACCCATAACAGAAAGTACAACTGCTACAAAAATAATGCAAAAGGAAGCATGCCCGGAAACTTACGGCACATATAGAGAAGACTGGCCGACATTTTTCAAGGGTTCCATTCACAGCTGCAAAGTTGTAAAACAGTGATACTGACAAGATGACGAACATGGTGCTGACCGGCCAGAAGCCAATCAGTTCTTTTGTTTTCAATCCCATGCCAAAACAACCAATCAAGTATGCAAAGGCAATACAGAAAAATCCCGTATTGATTTTCGTTTTATATCCCAATATAACGGCAACCGCAATGGATGCCACCAAAACTGCACTTAACATATGACGCGTCCCCTATTCTTCGATGCCCAACAGTTTTGCCGGAATAGTGTGTGTCATATGGTACACGTGTTCTTCCGGAATTCCATGATCTACCAGATACTGCATATATTCTGCCAGCGCCAGCTCCCAATGCGGGTTTTCTGTCTGGCCGCCATCGGTATCAACCATGACATTTTATAGCCAACCTCTTTGATGAGTTCCAGGTTGTCTGCCAGATTGCTCTTATACTTTCCGCCGCCCATGTTCTGTGCATAGCAGCGCTCTAAGATAACGTCATAATCCTTTACCAGACGAAGCTGATCCTCATGGCTCATGCCTACAATCCACCATTCCGGATGCGTTACAACGATGTTTTTACTCCCATATCCCGGGCAGCTTCCACAACAGTGAAAATCTCCTCCGGTGCAATATGTGCGGTTCCCAGTACAGCGTTGTGGTCACGAATCAGCTCCAACACTGAACGCAGCTCCGGTACAATTTTACCATCTTCACCACTTCCACACACTGGCTCAGATCCTGATTCATCTTCTGCATATGGTTTTGCCGACTGGGTCGGAAGCCATACTACCTTAGCACCCAGACGAAGCGCCACATCGACTGCCTTCGGATTGATGCCGCCGACTACCTTGTTTAAGGTAATGCTGCCAAACATCGTAAAATTGTTCGTTTTCCCGTGTACAATCTCGTTGTGGCGGTTGCACAGATACGCCCGATCCATCGTGGTTCCCTGATGCGTCTTGATGACGATAGCCCGTGCCCCAACCCGAACAGCTGCCTCCATCAGTTCGAAATCATCATACGCCCGCAAACGCAGATCGGGATTCGTGTGAACGTGCATATCGATAACGCCCTTCATTAAATCCTGTTTCATCTTGCTTATTCCTCCTATTTGTAATCGTCCACAGAGGCTTTTCAAAGCTGCGTTTCCTCGCCGGATTCCTATTCGATTTTCCAGCCGCTGCTTCAGTCTCTACCATTGATTTTTGCTTGTTTTATCTTATACTATTTTTGTTATAGGAGAAAGGCAAGATTTGTTATACCAGATATCGGAAATCCGATATCTCGTGAAGGGATTCTCATGGATTTAAAAGAACTAGACTATATCGTAACCGTCGCTAACGAGGGGAGCATCTCCCGCGCGGCCGAAAATTGTTTATGGCGCAGTCAAGCTTAAGCCAGGCAGTCCGCCTATTTGAACAGGATCTGGGAACGCCGATTTTCGTCCGAACAGCCCGCGGAGTCCGTCCAACCTCTGCCGGGGAGGCGTTTATTTTCCATGCCAGACAGATTTTACAGCAGTACCAGGAGGCGCGCAGTGAAGCTTCGGATATTGAAAATTTAAAGGGCGGCACCGTCATCTTCGGCATCAGCACCTACCGGGGACGTACCTGCTGCCGCCGGTTCTGAAAAATTCCATGCCCTGTATCCACGAGTTCATGTGGAGATCTGTGAGATGGACAGCATTGATCTGGAAAATAAGATTTTAGAGGGACTTTTAGATCTGGCGCTGATCGCCGCGCCGCCGGTCCGAATCAAACACGGTGTGGATTCCCTGATGCGGGATGAGATCATGATCGCCACTACCGCCGACCACCCGGTCATGGCGTTTGCGAAGCCATGTGAATCGGAGCCGGAACAGATGTGGATCGACCTAAAGGACACCGCACCATTTGAATATATTCTGGGCCCGCCCAGCACCGTCCTCGGACGGACTGCCCGCCGATCCCTGCGCGAGGCAGGTGTGGAACCTCTGGGGCTCGACACCTACCTCTCCGCCTCCTTTGCTGCGGCGATGGCGCGGGAGGGTCGGACTCGCGTTTACCTACCGTTCCTGCCGCATCATGCGGGATGAGTTCCGCTATCTGCGGATCGGGAAAGATGGTATTTTCCTCGATCTGGCGCTCGCCTGGCCCGCTGGAAAATACCGCTCGCAGGCGGCACTGGCGCTTGCGAGGCTGTTTCAGGAGATGGCGCCGGAGCTGCTGCGGAGAAAATTTTCGTAAATTAAACATCAAAAACGTTTCAGTGCTGCTGGATTTACCGTTTTTCCGTTTTCTAACCATTTTCATTCTATCAAAACAGCCGCCCCGCGATTCATTTCATCCTTCGCGGAGCGGCTGCTCTTTAACTATATTTACTCAAAGCAAACCCGTTCTGCCCCTTCAATCTGAAGAGTGGTCTGGTAGAATTTCGTCAGTGCGCGGATTGCGTACTCAACGTCCTTCACACCTGCCGTTTCGTAGCAGGAATGCATCGCAAGCTGCGGCAGACCGATATCGACGGCATGGACGCTGACCTGCGTGTTGGAAAGGTTTCCAAGGGTGGAACCGCCTAAAATATCACTGCGGTTTGCAAACACCTGAACCGGAACACCTGCCTCATTGCAGACATTCGTAAATACCGCACGGCTGAATGCGTCCGTGGTGTATTTCTGGTTCGCGCTCTCCTTGATGACGATACCTTTGTTCATCCAGGAGCAGTTGACTGCATCCGTCTTCTCCCCGTGGTTCGGGTGAACGGCGTGCGTTGTCGCAGCTTACGAGGAAAGAACCGGCAACTGCCTGATAATAGTCCTCCGGTGTCTTGCCAAGTGCGCCGTTGATGCGGTGCAGGACATCCTGTAAAGGTGGACATCGCTCCCTGCTTCGTATTGGAACCAACTTCCTCATTGTCGAAGCAGCAGTATACGCTGACATCGCGCTCATTCTTCGCCTCCAGGAATGCTTTCAGGGAAACGTAAGCGCACTGTAAGTCGTCCAGTTTCGGACTGGAAATGAACTCGTCCGCATACCCCAGATCGTACCCGGCTGGCGGTTTACAAGGAAGAGATCCTTTCCTAAAATATCCTCCGCTGCCACACCAAGCTCTTTCGCAATCATCGCGTCAAACGCGCCTTTTCAGCTCACCAGCGGAGAACAGCGGGCATAAATCAACCTGACGGTTGTATTTGTATCCATTGTTCACCTCACGGTTGAAATGAATCGCTACGTTCGGAATGATGAGCAGGTCTTTATCGATGTACAGAAGTCTCGCGCTCACGCCCTGACCGTCTTTACCAGTACACGGCCTGCAACGGTCAGAGGGCGGTCAAACCAGGTGTTGTCGATCATGCCGCCGTATGCTTCCACATCGAGGCGCAGATACTCGCCCGACCATTTAACTCCGGCACACTCTTGATCTTGTAAGTCGGTGAATCACTGTGGGAGGCACATCTGGAAGTGATAATCAGTCAGCTTCTCTCTACGCGAAACGCAATGATACTGGAATGGTTGCGGATTGTATAGTAATCTCCGCCCTGTTTCACGTCCCAACGAGCCGACTCCGGCAGGTATGTAAAACCTGCCTCGTCCAGCATACCCTTGATTGTCTCGATGGAATGAAACATACTCGGGCTGTTCTCAATAAAAGTCAGTAATTCGTTTGCAGCATTCATTATGCAGACTTCCCTTCTCTTCTTAATCGCCGGTAAAATCAGTCCCAGTGCTACCAGAACGACTGGTGTGATGACATTCAGCATGGTTGTGTACAGATCACCCTGTTTGTACATACCTAATAAGCAGCAGGCTGCGGTCAGGATAAAGCACCATGCGCCAAAGCCCAGTGCCACTCCGTTGTTCTTCACAAAACGATACTCGCGCTCAAACTTATCTGAATGTTTGCGAAGCATGAAGTACGCAAAGAATACCCACAGATAACGCATCGGCATGGTAACCGAATTAAGCTGTGTCAGCTGGCGCAGAACCGTATCCGCATTCGGAACCAGAACCTGAGCCAGAATGATGGAACCGGACAGGATGACTACCATCCAGATACCATTGACGTAAGCGCCAAATTTGTTTTTCTTTAAGAGCTTGATCGGGATGAACTGACGCGCATCCTCGTTGTCAAGCAGCATACGAAGCGGTGCATCGATGCTGACTACCAGCGTCGAGAACTGGCCGATCGCGTTGCAGGCTGCATAAATGATCATAATCAGGTTTCCAACGCCGTAATACTCACCAGTTTCTGGAATGCCCAGTACTGTCCATTCGCATTGTAAGAGTCAAAATTAGCCTCAACCAAGGATACATCGAACATCATACCCATCGCGATTGTACCGAAGATCGCGCAGACGATTACCATGATCGCTGCAAAATCATACTCTTCGGGAATCCCTTGGACGGATCCTCTACCTTGTTTACATATGGGGAGATCTTCTCACAGCCGCCGACTGCAAATACAAGGATGGACAAGCTGCTGAAATACTTCCAATCAAAATGCGGAATCAGGTTTTCAAGCTGAAATCCACCGACAGGTAACCACCGTTCGGATTGATGACCGGTGCAGCAAACATCAGCAGAATGTACAGGATACTCATGACAAACATACTGGTTCCCGCCAGGGTAGCCAGTTTCTTTAACGGGTTTAAGCCGCGGCTTGCAACCCAGCAGAAGAACAGCAGTACCGCAAAGGTAACTAACTGAACCGCTTTCGTGTTAAAGGACGCATACTTCTCTGCGTTCTGGAAAATCATCCAACTCAGCGCTTTCAGACCGCCGGATCCCTTCGATGCGATGTAGGTGACATGGCAAGCCCAGTAGCAACCTGCGTAGTATGCAGCCTTCGCGCCGGTTGTCTCATGAATCCAGGAGCTGACACCGCCGCCCGAATTCTTAAATGCGGAACCAAGCTCTCCGACCATCAGTGCGTACGGTACAAAGTACAGTGCGAACATCAGAATCCAGGAGAAGATAACCTGTGTTCCATTGAAGTATACGAAACCATTTAAAACGTTTCCAAATCCCAGAGGGTGGAGAAACACATAAAGGAAAGCATATACCACTTGATTTTGTTTTGTTGTGATTTGTTCATATCTTATTTTCTCTCCTTACTGAAAGTATCTTTTTATTCTTCATATGCTGCGTTAATTGTCAAAAGTATTTTTTATTAACCCAGTATTTTCCAGTCCGAATCGGTAGTATTCTGTAGTTTGTGGCTATTTTTGTTAAATCCATACAATATGCACCTATTTTTCCCAAAAAGCGGCGATTCGAAGAAAACGCCGCTTTTGCCTCTTGTTTTATAAATATTTTATTATATCATTTTCGATATACACAGCTCCTCCAGCGCCACGTTAACCCCGCGCAGAGGAAGTGCCAGAGACTTAACTTCTGTCCCTACTTCATATAACCTTTCAGCGCCCACTCATACATCTCGATCGCCTGCTGCAGGTTCATGTTAGCTGTCTCCTTATCGATCTGCTTTTCCAGTACGGAGACTTCCTCGCTCTTGTACTCCATCTGAGTCGCCATGCCAAGCTCCAGCTTCTTCTGCATCGCATTCATCGCCTGCGTCTCTGCTGCCAGAGACGCATCGGCAAGCTGCAGGGCTGTCTGCTTCTGCATGATGTCGTTGTAGAGTGTCTGCATACTGGAGCGGATCGTCTGCTCCTGGTTCTTGATGGTGCGGTCCATGTTTTTCTTATCAGCTGAACCTTCTGCCATATTGGCATAGCCGCGCTTATTGGACTGTAAGGACAGGTTCTGTTGAGCGCCGTCTGTGTGTCCGCCGCCAGGTTCATTGCCGCGATCCGTCCAAGATCCGCCTGCGGCAGATTCTGGATATCCGGTTCCGCGTCATATCCAGCCGGTCTGGACGCAGAGCTGCTGGTGCTGGGTCTGAAGCCCCGCTTTCGTCTGTGTCAATGTGGATTGAAGCGACTGCAGCGATTTCTGTGCATTTAACACATCAATCTGGGTCGCCTGGCCGAGCTGCTGGCGTTTCTGAGTCATCTGCAGTGTCAGTTCCTGCAGTTCCAGCGATTTCTCCATCAGCGGAATTGTCTTTTTGACCTGATTATACGCCGCAAACGCTGCCTCTACCTGTACCACGACCGCATCCTGGCTGTTCATATAGTCCAGACGGTCCATCTCGCTGTCACGGTAGGAGGCATCGGCCGACTGCTGCGTTTTTAATGCATTCTGCTCGACCATCACCGATGCAGACATCAGGCTGGCATACGCACTTGCCATGCCCGGCACTGCCAGATAATCCTCAATCTGGTCTGCCTGATCCCGCAGGTTATCCGCGCTGTCATACAGGTCATTTGCCTGATTGTACTGCTTATCCTGCACTTCCTTCGCATTCTTTGTATCGCGTCCTGCCTGATAGGTTGTCTGGTTGTTTAAATACGTCGGGTTGTACTCCTGTACCAGATACGGCAGCTCGCTGTATTCCATCACATTGTCCTGAAGCTTCGCCCATGTATCCGCATCGTAGGCGAACTGCGGGCTGGCAGCCAGCGCCGCAAATGATCCCTGCAATACCAGAACCGCTGCTGCCGCTGCGCTCAGAAGCGCCGTTTTCCTTCTTCTATGTTTCATTTCCGGTTCCTACTTCCTTTCTGTTCCCATTCACGTTACGGTTCACGCATACGTGTCCAGTAACGGAATTTGCCGTGGCTTCGCATTTAAATACGGCAAATTCCTGACGAACTACTTGCTTACAATCAGGCCTCTAACTGCCCACTCATAATTTTCCACCGCTTTGGTATATTCCAGCTCGGCGGTCTTATACGATGCCACGCTGCTGAGCCAGGAACACTCAAGCCCCAAATAATTGGCTCTTGAGAGCATTCCCAGTGCGTTCTGGCGCTTTGCCGCCTCGTAACTCTGCGCGGCCGCCTGATATCCGGCTGCTGCACTGTCATACGCCTGCTTCTTGGATACTACCGCCGCATAGAGGTTCTGGATTGTGATCGCCACCGAATCCTCGGTATAAGCAACGTTTCTTTTTGACCGTACGGTTGGAAGAACCCGTTGCCTTATTTGCACGTACCGACATCAGATCATAATTCGCACTGACTGCCGCCTGTGTATCGGTACCCAGATCCATTGCCGCGATCCGGGACGCATCCGGAACCGGCACATCCGCAAGGTTACCGGCGCATCCGCGTCAAATCCAAGTAGCATTAAAATATTCTGTTTGAGCTGCAATGCCCCGTTTTCTGCCTGCTGGGCGCTGGAATTGGCCTGCTGCAGCGCCTTCTGCGCCGTCAGAACCTCCTGCGCGGAAGCACGGCCGAGCGCCTGCATCTTCTGTGCGGCATCCGCATTTACCTGGCACATCTCCACATTCTTTTCGCTGTCTCCACCTGCGGGAGCAGTTCCTCATACTGGATGAGCAGGTTCTGCACCGCCTTGACTAACTTATTCTTCGTCTGGCGCAGGGCGGGCGTAGGTGCCGGAAAGCTCCTTGTTCGTAAGCTTTGCCCCCTGTTTGCGCAACTCTCTCGCTGCCGCCTTGTAGCCCTCAAACAGCTCTCTCGTCTCCGCATCCATATCGTCGGACTTCAGGTCCATCGCATCTTCCATGAGGGCGCTTGCCTCAGCCGCCAGGGCAGTTCCCGCCGACTGGCTGGTCGCCTGTCTGTAGAGCTGGGAACGCAGGTTTAAATACGTGCTGTTGTAGCCCTCGATCCGCCATGCGATCTCACCGTACTCCAGCGTCCCGTCCTCAAGCTGCTCTTTGGTGTACGGGAAGTCTCCTCCTCCATCTCGGTATTGCCGCCCGTCAGCACCGGACCGGTCGCATCGTCACCGATCCGCGCATCTGAGCCGATCCCCGGTGTTTTAGCCGCATATGCCGGCATCGTCATAGCCGTGCTGACTAACGCCGCCTGTAAAGAATGGCAAACAGTTTCTTCCTGTTTTCTTCATCTTACTCATCTTCATTTCCTTTCGGCGCTCTACGCGCCTGCTCCCGATTCTATCCCGCGCCCCGTTTCAGGATGCCGAGCGTCCGGACAAACCGTTCCCGGATACGGTTTTCCGGGACTCCGTCGTGAAAGCTCTTGATCTCCATCGCGATCGACATCATCGCCATGCGAAAAGCTCATATATTCCTCCCAGCCCATCTTCCGCAGGATTTTCCCACGCACGCCTCATAAGCGGCGCGCTCCAGTGCGTCCGCGCACGGCGCGCGGGCTGTCCAGGTCATAATTGAATATATCGAAGGTCAGCGCCTCCCGACTGCTGCACTCCATGATGTTGCGGATGAAATCCGCGCGTTTCTGGTCGCGGCACAGGGCGAGTGACCCATTTAAGGACTGGTCAAGCATCTCCCAGATGTCCCCTGCGCCGCTTCGAGGCAGCGCTCGCCGCATTCATAAAATTCATTGATAAAGCTCTCACACAGATATCCTAAAACATCCCATTTACTGTCAAAATACGTATAAAACTGCCCGGGAGATCCGGCATCTTCTATCATACGGTTGAGCGATGCTTTTTCTATCGTTGTCCGCGTATATTCAGCCATACACGCGTCCCGGATTTTCTTCTGTTTTCCTCCGGCAACCGCTTAAATCGTTCCGACGGCATCTTCTTCTCCCCTTTTTCTATCAGTACAGGCAGCTTCCCCCCCGGGTGCCGCCTGACAGATTCACTGCTTAACCTGCTTTTCCTTAGTCGCAGTCCAGTTTCTCATACTCTTCTTCTTTGCCTTTTCCCATGTTATAAACCACCCGGTAGAAGGATGGAAGCAGTACCAGCGTCAGGATCGTCGCCGCAACCAGACCGCCGACGTTTACAAGGGCTAAGCCCTGCATCATCTTGCCCGCCTTGCCAAATGCCAGACAGTTCGGGATCATCGCAATGATGGTCGTCAGTGTCGTCATGCAGATTGGGCGTACACGGATCGCACCGGCTTCTACCAGCGCCTCGTCTAACGGCATCTCCATCCGCAGCTGGTTCACCGTATCCACGTATAAAATACCGTTGTTTACAACCGTACCGACCAGCATCAGGAAACCAAGCATGGAGTTCATACTGATCGGGCAGTCCGCCAGAAACAGGAATCCAAAGGAACCGATCAAACTGAACGGGATCGTTGCCATAACCATCAGGGAGAATTTCGGGGACTCAAACTGGATCGCCATGACAATGAAAATCAGAAAGATCGCTGTGACAAGCGCCATTCCCAACGCGGAAAGCTCCTCGCCCATCGACTCATCCAGGCTATTGGTCGCCATCTCAACGCCGTACTGGGAATTCCCAGTTCTGCACGAAGCTCTTGACATCTTTTCAGCCGTCTTCTTATAATCTGCCTGTGCCTGCATCGTGATCGATACCTGGTACTGTTTCTCTTTCGTGAAATCTCCTGTGGGCTATCCTGGTAGTAGATCTCGCCAGATCCTCCAGCGGAAGCGTATTACCCGTCGCCGTCGTGATCATCATGCCCTGCAGTTTCGCGATGGAATCGTAGCGATCCGGCGCAAATTCTACCTTCACGTCCTGATCATTGCCGTTGACGGAGATCGTCGCCGCTTTCACACCGCTTAAATTACTGTATACCATCGAACCGATGCTGGCCGGGGTCAGTCCCTCTGCCTCTGCCTTAACCGGATCCACATTTACCTTGATAACCGGCGCCGCATTCTCAACAGAAGAATGTACCTGCATAACATCCTCGCGCTTGCGAAGCTCAGTTACCAGATCATCCGCTGCCTTCTTTAGGGTGTCGTAATCGGTACTCTGCAGATCCACCTCAATTGAATCACCGCTGCTCATGCTGCTGCTCATACTGCTGCTGCCCTGTTCCAAGGTAATGGTCGCATCAACGTAGTTCTGTGTCGCATATCTCCACTTCTCGATAACCTCGTCCGTGGAAAGTTTTCTCTTATCTTTTAAGTAGGCATTCAGCGTCACATCACTTCCGGAAGTCATGCTGACACCACTGTTTCCATATGTCATCAGGTAATGATCCACATCCTCGTCTGTCTCTACCATATTTTCCAGATCGAGCACAGTGTCACGGATCGCCGATACCGAATAACCCGGTTTCGTCTTGATCGTCATCGTGACGATACCTTCATCGATCGAAGACATCAGCTCCAGGTTCAGTCTGGACGCCATGAGGATGGACAGGACAACCAGCACTGCAGTCGTTCCGAATACAAGCGCATAGCGCTTGATGACATGCGGCATATGCTTGCGATACCAGCCCTGGATGCCTTTGATTATACGTCCTGCCGGCGCATGATCCTTCTCAACCGGATGCCAGAACATATAGCAGAGCGGCACGATGATGACTGCTGAGAATAAGGAAGCCGTCATACAGAAAATGATCGTGTACCCGAGCTGTGTAAAGAGCTGTCCAGACATACCATTTAACATCAGAAGCGGAATAAATACAACACAGGTTGTCAGCGTACCGCCGGTGATCGAGCCGATCATCGTGCGCGTACCTTCCAGCGCCGCATCATAGAAATCCAGTTTTCCTTTGCCCGGAAACATCCGTCGAGGACGTTGATCGAGTTATCAACCATCATACCTACACCGAGAACGAGCGACGTCAGGGAAATAATATTCATTGAGAATCCCATCGCCGCCATACAAATGATCGCCAATACAACGGAGATCGGAATGGACGTACCTACGATGACCGACGCACGCAAATCGCCATAGAATAAGAACAGAATGATCATGGACAGGATGATCGCCAGGATCAGGGTCTGGATTACGCTGCTTAAAGACTGTTTCAGCGTGTCACTGGCATCATCTACCACGGTGATTTTAAGACCCGGATACTGCTTTTCAATTTCCCGCACCTTCTTGGTTACCTGGTTGGAAACCTCGATCGCGGTGGAACTCTGCTGTTTTTGATTCCCAGGGAGATAACATCTTCGCCATTGTAACGTCCGATCGAGCTTGCATCCTCCAGCGCCTCATAGACATTTGCGATATCAGAAAGATGGATCGTCCACCGTTTGCCAGCGGAAGTACGACATTTTCAGACTTTCCGTGCTCTTAAATTCGTTGCCGACACTGACGTCGAGATCCTGTTTTCCAACCCGGACATCGCCCGCCGGATCGTGAAATCGGCGGCACCGACTAACTGTGCAACCGTATTCATATTCAGGTGGTACTGTGCCAGTTTTTCCGGAATCAGTTCCACGCGGGTGTAGCTATCCTGACCGCCGGCAATCGAAACCTCGCCGACCGAGCTTAATTTCTCAAACTCAGGAACAATTTTGTCATCTACATATGTATAAAGGTTCTGATCAGCGTCGCCGCTGACTGCCAGCGTAACCGTCGCCATCGAGTTGATATCCAGCTCCATGATATTCGGATCGTTGGCATCGTCCGGCAGATCGCTCTGAATGCCATCTATCGCCTTTTCAGGTTAATGTATGCGGTATCCATGTTGGTACCGTACTCATACTGGACAATGACGATCGATACATTTTCACGGGAAATGGACTGTACCTTATCGACCGAGTCCAATGATGTGATCGCATCTTCTTCTTCTTGGTAACCAGATCGGTTACGTCCTCCGGGCTGGCTCCCGGATACACCGTAGCGATGATTAACATCGGCATCTCCATCTCTGGCGTCAGTTCCAGCTTCATGCCCATGACGGACTGAAGGCCGAAGTACGCGATGGTAATCAGACAGAGAATGATGGTAACCGGACGCCGCAGTGCGAGTTTTGTCAGTCGAATCATTCTTTGTCACCTGCCTCTGTCGTCTCCGCTGCTGTCTCATTGTTTCCGTCTGTCTGCGCGCCATCGGTATCCTGTGCTAACAGGACTTCTCCCTGATCCACCAGCTCGTTGCTCCAGCTCACGATGACCTGGCTGTCACTCGTCAGACCCGATTTTACTTCCATATTTTCATCGTCATAGATACCTGCTTCGATCCGGTCTTCCGCTTTTCCATCCTCATAGAGGTATACAAACGGGGCACCGTTGTCATAGCTGACTGCATCGACCGGAACGGTCAGCACCTGGCTGACATGTCCATGATAACCGTCATTTTACGCGAGAACCATTCGTAAGACCTGCTGCATCCGGCACCATCGCACGCGCGTCATAAAGGCCGCTGCTCTCGTTGACCATAGATCCGATTTCGGTTACAGTACCGGTGTAATCCGCACCATTTTTCCAGCGTCACGCTGTCGCCCAACTCCATCGTCTGGTGGATCTTCTCGGTGATGCCGAATTTAACCTGTAACTGGCTGGCACCGGAGATCGCAGATCCTCGCCTGCCGGAGATACATGATCATGCGGCTCGACGCTCCGGACTCGATCACACCGTCGATCGGCGCCGTCACGGTCGTATTTCACCTGCAGATCGTACTGGTTCTTCGCAGATTCATAGGAAATCTTCGCATTCTGTGCGCTGTTTTGTGCCTGCTCCATCGCCTCCTGGAGACAAAACCATCAGCAAAGAGCGCCTGGGTACGGCTTAAATTGCTGTCCGCATTCTTTAAGGCAACGGAAGCCGCATCCACCTGTAGCTTTAACGCTGTCAACGCGTCGGAATCGATCTTGCACAGCGCCTGCCCTGCCTGGACCGTATCGCCCGCCTGGAAGTAAACCTCCAGCACCTCGCCGCTCATCTTCGGCATGACGCTCGCGCGGGACTGCGGCTCTACCAGTCCGGTCAGATCCGTGTACAAGCTGATGTCCTGACGAACCGGATTTTCTACTCTTACGGTTGGACGGGATTCATATTCCACCGCCGTATTCTTATGACCGCACCGGACAAAACGACAGCGCCAACAACTACAATCGCAGCCAGCGCCAGAATCTTTCCTCTTTCATAATTTCCATCTATGCTTGTTCTTGGTAAAAATTTTTCTCAGTCTATATTTTACTCATCTCGTATACACTTTGCCACCCCAAGTTCGGACAGGTGTGTACACAAATTTGTCAAAATGTATCCATCTATGTTCATCTTTTTCATAGAACCCGAATTTTCCTGCCGCTGACCGTTTTTCCGGATACATGAGAGCAAAACGCAGGAAAACCAACCAAATACCGCTGATTCCTCCTGCGTTTCCTTGTTCCATTTTCTAATTGATAATAATTCGTAACTGTTCAGTACCTTCACAGTCACGCGCAGACCTACTGAACAGTTACAATAATTCTCAAACTGCCGGAAACTTGCTTTCCTAACGGACCTGCATAGGGTCGCACCCGGTGCATTTGCGGATCACGCTCATGAACGTGGCGACGCGCTCCTTCACATCCGCCTCATCCTTAAACGGCGCGTCAAACGCAACTCCCATAACCGAGAAAATGATGATCTGCACCGCCATCGCCGCCTCCGGCATCGTCAGGTTCTTAAACATACCAATCCGCTCCAGATGGTTATAAAATACTGGTACACCTTTTCTCCCATCTGACGGCGCAGCGCCATGAACTGTACCGACTCGGACAATGCCCGGATATGCTTCTGATTTTCCATGATATACATATACAGCTGTGTCAGCGCCTTCTCCGGATCTGGCTGGCTCATCGTCTCTTCCATGACGCGCTTCATCTCGCGTTCCATCCGGTATTCCATCAAATCATATATATCTTTAAAGTAATAATAAAATGTTTTTCTTGTGATCCGGCTCCGCTCGACCAGCGCCGTGACCGTGATCTTCTCGACCGGTCTTTCCGACTCCAGCTCGATATAAGCCTCTACAATCCGTTCCTTCGTATTTCCTGCTGCATACTCTTTCCTCCGGCAAACCGTTGTTGTTTAAGTATAGTTTATAATTCAACAAACTGCAAGTATTGCCTGAAATTTCCATGTTCCTACTATGAATCCGCGTTACGGTTCACGGATAGGCACTTTGGAACCGAAAGTGCCGTAAGAAAACGTGCTTACTTGTGAACAGCAGCCGATACGGCCGGTCCGATTTCGTGTTTCACACGCCCTTCCACCTGCGGCAGTTTCTGCGAGTATACAACCACCCGGTCGCCTTCCAGTATCTGCGTACCGCCGTCTGGAATGATGATCTGGCTGCCCCGCTTTATCATCACAATGATCGTATTCTTATAGAAGCGCGCCTCCGCGATCTTCTTACCACACCAGCGGTGATCTGGTGTCATCAAAATCTCTTTTAAAAGGATTCCCTGGCTGTCCGTAAAGCCCTCTGCACCCAAGACGACGGTATCCCCTCCAGAATTACAGTCTGCCCTTTGGGCACAATCGTCTGCACGCCGCGCCGGATCACTGTGATTAACATACCCGGAAGCATCTCGATCTCACAGATTTTACGGTTTTTCCACGGATGATTGTCCCCGATCGGAAGCTGCACGAACTGAATCTGCATATCGCCCGTATAGTCCGAGAACGTCCGCATGACATCGGTCGAGTTGTCGATCATGTCACATTTTTCTGCCACCTTCGGAAGCAGCGAACCCTGAAAAATGATGGAAAATAAAACAACGCAGAACACAATGTGGAATATATCATATTTCATATATCCCTCACTGAGCGTCGCCATGATCGCAAATACGATTGATGCCGCACCGCGCAGACCCGCCCAGGAAATAACCAGATACTGCCCGATCGGCGGTTTCGACGGTGCGAGCAGCAAGCCAACCGCCGCCGGACGCGCCACAAATGTTAAAAACAATGCGATTGCGATCGCCGGAAGTACGATCGACGGCATCTGCGAGGGAAATGCCAGAAGTCCCAGTAGGAAAACAGAAGCATCTGCATCATGCCGGTAAACGCATCAAAGAAGCCGACCAGCGCTTTCTGGTTCTTCAGCTCCTGATTTCCGAGGATAATACCGGTCAAATACACACTTAAGTAGCCATTTCCGCCAATCTGGGATGCAAGCGCGTAGGAAATGATTGCCGCCGCAAAGACAAAGATCGTGTCAAATCCCTCGCCATAAAAGGCATACCGCTTTAAAAGCCATGTCACCAGCCACGCGACCGCCGCGCCGGTCAAAGCCCAAATGCGAGCTGGCGGATCAAAAGCAGAACCGCCGAACCGCCGCTCACACTCCCCGTCATCGCAGACAGCAGAATCACCGTCATCATGTACGCAAACGGGTCGTTGCTTCCGCTCTCTAACTCCAGCATGGATGCCGTGCCGTATTTGAGGTTCAGCTTGCGCGAACGCAGGATCGAGAACACGGATGCCGCATCGGTCGATCCAAGAACTGCGCCGAGAAGCATTCCTTCCATCAGTGCCATCTTAAGCACCAGATGACAGAACAGCCCGGTCAAAACGCCGTCAGCACTACACCCGCCGAGGATAACAAAATCGACCGCCCGCGACCGGCTTCGCCTCACTCCAGCGCGTGCCGAACCCGCCGTAAAACATGATAAAAATCAGTGCCACCGAGCAGACCTGTTCCGCCAGTGCAAAATTGCCGAATGGAATCTTAAAAATACCGTCCGATCCAAACAGCATTCCCAGCATAATAAAATAAACAACGTCGGTACCCCAGCCGCCCCGAAAGACGGCTTCCCGCGATGCAGACAAGGATAATAATCGCTACGACCAGAAGCGCAAATGAAGTTGAAATATGTATCATTCCTTTCTATGTTTAGTAGGTATCATAAATGTGGTGTTTTATAATGATACAATATCTCTATGCCTCTTTCGTGTTAAGATTCCATTAAAAAGAAGAAATCTTACAGCGACAGATCTCCTTCGCCCGCGCCCTCCGGTCGCGGATCGACTGGATCACCGGCACCAGGAACATTGCGACGATACCGCCCGCAAATCCATTGTTATAGAGGTTCATGCCCCATACACGATCCCGACATTGAGCGCCACCGACGCGTGCAGAAAACCGGCTAACACGCCGCATAAAATTCAAACTCTCCGGCGATCGGCGCCAGCGTCGTGGAAAAGAGCAGCGCCAGAAGTGCCGACGGATTCGTGATATCCCACGCCCGGACGGTACTCGCAATGCAGACGCCCGCCATGATCGGGAAAATATTCCGCAAATGTTTTCCAGTCGCACTGAATCCAACGATGGTAAAGATTCCGCCGATCGTCGTCCATTTAGGTTTCCGCCGACTGCCAGCACAAAGAAGGTCGCAAACAGACCATTGAGTCCCATGTTGAGAAGCGTCACCGCACCGCCCAATTCCAGCAGGTAATCGGTACCGCCAATTCCCGTTGTCGCAAGGAGTTTTTCATACCCTAAAAGCGTATCTTTTCCGCGCCACAGCACTGCCACCACCGACATGCCTGCAAACAAGACAAATAGCAGCCCTAAAAGCATCGCATCATTGCCGGAGGACCAGATAAGACGCGCCTCCGTCTCAATTCCAAAGGACTTAAACGTGGAGACCAGGACCGTCGCAATGATGCCAGAGGCAAATCCCACATTATAAAGGGAATATCCCTTATGGGCATAGTGGGAATGCGTCGCGAGCGGTGGAAGCACGAATCCGATACAGATTCCCACCAGAATCGTCACACAGAAGCGCTGCCAGATCGGCAGCTCCACCACGTGCATCAGCTGTGTGATGATCGGAGACAGGCTCGTTCCGTAGATGCCGACATAAATATAGTTGGATAAGTGCATTTTATGATATTTTGCATAGAGAAATACACCCAGAAAAATCGCCCAGATATTCATCAGATTTTTTCCGAACAAAGAGAATCCAAACATCAGACAGCAGGACGTGATCGTATGCCCGTCCATCTCCATCCCAAGACTATAGACAAAGTAGATGCTGATAAGCGCCATCATCCCGGCATTGACAAACGCGGCTCCCATGCCGCCGACCGCAATATAATCGGTGATCAGGAAATCCGGCTCCCATATGATTTCATAGATACCAGTCACAATGGAATCAAACGGCTGTATAATCAGCCCCACTGAAATGAAATAGATCGGAATCAGTGCCAGAAGAAAGAATTTCATCTCCCTGGACAGAGATTTCACTGTAGTCATATACGCACACCTTTCAAAAAAGGGATGCAAAAAAGATTCCGCATCTTTGCACCCCGACTGTTAACATTCTATAAAAATGGTTACTATTCTATTGTATTGGATTTTCAACTGTTTTGCAACTGATTTTTTTCTCACTGTAACCCGTCCGACAGAACCGGCTGCCCCCATTCTCATGTGAAATTGTTACTCTTCCTCCGGCGCACTTCCCAGCACATAACCGCGCTCTTCCAATATTTCGCGCAGCTCATCAACCACCGCCCCCAGCTCTTTACCTTCCTCGTCGATCGTGATGTCCGCGTATTTCTCAAAATACGAGATCCTCTCATGGTAGAGATCCAGAAGTGTCATGCCGTCTTTCAGCGCCACGCCGCGATCCTTGACATCGCCGACGCGCTTTACCAGCTCGTCATAGGTTATTTTCAGATAGACAACCAGTCCGATGGATTTTAAATGTTCCATCGCTTCCTTTCCGTAGATCACGCTGCCACCCGGTGCAATGACCGCCTGCTCGGCTTCCACCCCCGCGTTGACGCGGTTCTCCACATCGAGAAATCCGTCCAGTCCCTGTTCTTCGATGATCTCGCGCAGACGCTTACCTTCCTGTTCCTGAATCAGCAGATCCACATCTATAAAGGAGTAGCCCAGTCTCTTTGCTAAAAGCACTCCGACCGTGCTCTTTCCTGCGGACGGCATACCAATCAAGGTTACATTATTTTTCATCTTTGGCACCTCTTCTTTTTCTTTACACTCCATCCAAATGTTCCAAGAAGCTCTGAAAGCCCATAATAGCCGCCATGCGAATACACAATCGGTTCCGCCTTTGCAAGCTCCAGGCTGCCGCGCTCGTTGAGCCACTGCTCGTCCACGCTGACACCCGTTACCTCTGCCAGAAACATATGATGTGACCCCAGTTCCTTGACTTCGGTCACCCGGCACTCGATCGCGACCGGGCTTTCGGCGATCACCGGCGCTTTCACCGTCTGCGCCGGAACCGGTGTGAGCCCGGTCTCCTTCCATTTATCCACATTCCTGCCGGAGCGGACGCCGCAGTAATCGGTCGCATACGCCATCGACTCCGTCGCCAGGTTGATGACAAATTCGCCGCTCTCCCGCAGCATATGGTAAGAATAGCGCTCCGGGCGCACCGAAATGTACGCCATCGGCGGGTTCGTACAGATCGTGCCCGTCCAGGCAATCGTGATGATGTTGCTGTTTCCTTCGCAGTCCGCCACTGTGACCAGCACCGCCGGAACCGGATAAATCATATTGCCCGGCTTCCACTGGGCGCGCGGTCCCGGAGTGTTCCGGGTCTCCACCCGTTTTTTCAACTGTCCTTCCGGGTTCTGCCTTGCTCCTCCCCGGCGACGCTCTTCTGGCTTTCCAGCCGCTCTCTTCTGTGCCATCCCTATATCCTCTTAATCGTTGTCCGGGAGAAGTTTGATCCGGACCATGATCTGTTTCACCATGCTTCCTTCCGGCAGGCTCATATCATCGATATGCGTCTGTGCCGGCAGATCGCCCTCTTCCTCCAGCTCCAGGCTGATCCAGTTGTACGCTGCCTCCCGCGCATTTTCCACCGCATCCTCCAGATCCGGACCTTCCGCCTCACAGCACTCCAAATCCGGGAAATATGCATCATACCCTTTTCCATCTTTCTTAGGCGTAAAAACCGCCGGATATACAAATGTCATGATATCCTTCCTTTCCGTCCGACCTTCCTGCCCTGCACGAACTATCACTGGATTTTCCGTATGAAACAATCCCGTCCGCGCACTGTCACCTGATTTACTGCTCCAGTGTCACTGTCAGTGCCGGAATCAGCTGTTTCTTTCTGGAAACAACGCCCGGCAGTGTTGCCGTCTGCTTCAGCTCTTCATTTGCATCACCTACGTGGAACGCATCTGCCACAACCTGTGCCGCCCCCTGTCCAACACAGAGAAGTTCGGTCGTCTCCGTCAGGATATTCGTCAGCATGAAGAAGATCATATCCAGACCTTCGTCCTCACGCGCCTTCTCCATAAACGGCAGCATACGGTTCTTCAGCTTTCCAAGCTCCTCTGCATTCAAGGAGTTGATCTGACCGACGCCGAAGTTTGTCTTTCCAGCTGAGAATTTCTTGAAATCCAGATACAGAATCTCTGCATCGCTCTTGCCCTTTAACTCGCTGCCTGCCTCAAACATCTGGTTTGCGAACTCATCCAACTTGATGCCTGCCATCTCAGCCAGAGAAACCGCTGCCGCCCGATCCATCGGTGTGCAGGTCGGAGAACGGAACAGAAGCGTATCGGAGATGATCGCACTGCAGAGCAGACCTGCGATGGTCTTGTCGATCTCCAGCCCCTGTTCGCGGTACATCTGGAAGATGATCGTTGCCGTACAGCCCAGCGGCTGGTTACGGAAGAAGACCGGTCCGACTGTCTCCACAGTACCCAGACGATGGTGGTCAATCAGTTCCAGGATATTGGCATTCTCGATGCCGTCTACCGCCTGGCCGCGCTCATTGTGATCGACCAGAATCACGTTCTTGCCGCGCGCACCCAGTAAGTTACGGCGGGAAATCAGGCCTTTGTATTTGCCTTCTTTATCGAGTACCGGGAAATGACGGAAACGCTTGCTTGCCATCACATCCTTAATATCATCGATGAAATCATCTGTATCGAAGGTGATCAGCTTCTCAGTCTTCATGAAATAGCTGATCGGCATACTCTGGTTAATGAGACGAGCTGCCGTGTAGGTATCATACGGAGTTGTGATGACGGTACAGCCGCGCTCCTGTGCCAGTTTTTTGATCGTCATGGAAACGCCAGCGCCCTCGCACACGATGATACAGCTTGCACCCATCTCGATCGCGCACAGCTGCGACTCATAGCGGTTGCCGAGGATAACCAGGTCGTTCTCTTCAATATAATATTCCATCATATCCGGATTAGCTGCCGCAATCAGGACTTTTCCTTTATCAAAGTACGCTTTCTCATCGCCAACAAAAATCGCGCCCTCCAGGGTCTCGATGATATTTGCATACTGGGTGCATGCCTTGGAAAGAATGCTGCTGTCGTATACATTCATATAAGAACGGGTGATATCGCCGACTGTGATCAGACCTTCCAATATATTCTTATCGGTAACAGCCGGAAGTGTTACCAGACCGTCCTCCTGCATCAGGTTCCATGCTTTTCTCAGGGAAATATTCTTGGAAACACCTGGAGTCTCGCGGATCTCAACATCCTTGACCTGCGTTTTAACGGATTTAATCAGTTTCGGCACATCTACCTTAAAGTAATCCAATACGAAGGTCGTCTCCGGGTTCAGTTCTCCAGCACGGCACGGTACATATTCGCCGCCCGTCTGAAGTGTTTTGAAATTCGCATAGCCGATTGCAGAACAAATCGAATCCGTATCCGGGTTTTTATGTCCAATTACAATCGTTTTCTTTGCTTTTTCTGCTGCCATTTTTTCCTCCTGATTCGCACCGTGCGCTGCAAATTCTGCCATTTTTCTTTCTATCCTCTGTTTTGATAGAGAAACCTCTGATTCATGAAACTTTTTTGTACAAAATCGCCAATTTTCATAATCTGTTTACACGGTGTTCATATTTTATTCATATCTTATTTTTATACTAAAAGCATAAAATATTTCACTTTTCAAATTTGTTTTATAGTGATTTTGCACATAGATTTTTCATAATTGCCCCGGATGCTTGACCGCTCCGGGGTCTCCTCTTGTCTACAGCATTTTTCGGCATATCTGAACGTTTTTCTATCCCTATTTTCTTCAAACGTCCAGCCCCTTTACCCTGCACTCTGTCACTCAAAACAAGGCGTCTAATCGTAACTGTTCAGCACCTTCACAGTTACGCCTAATCTAAGATCAGTCTTGCCGCCCCATAGATACCTGCATCATTTCCCAATGTTGCCAAGCGAACCTCGCCCTTATTCTCAGAGATCGGGGTCAATTCGCGGTAATAGCGGTCAATCCAATCCGTTAAAAAAGTCCCCGCCTTGGATACGCCGCCTCCGATGACGAAAATCTCCGGATCCACGGTCATCGAAATGGTCGCCAGCGCCCATCCGAGATAATAGCACACGGTGTCCATAACCTCCAGCGCCAGTGCATCCCCGGCTTTTGCCGCATCCAGCACATTTTTTGCGGTAATCGCATCACCGTAAGCACGCATCACCGATGCATCCGGCTTTGCCGCCATCTTCCGTCTCGCCTCCCTGGCGATACCGGTCGCGGACGCTACCTGTTCCAGACAGCCGTGTCCGCCGCAGTTGCAGGTTTCTTTCTCGCCCTCGCGGATATGGATATGACCGATCTCGCCGCCCAGTCCGTGGCGTCCTGCAACGATCTTCTGATCGTGTACCACGCCGCCGCCGACACCGGTTCCCAACGTTACCATCACGATATCATGGCAGCCCTTGCCGCCGCCCTGCCACATCTCGCCGAGCGCCGCCACATTAGCATCATTACCGGAGCGGACCGGCATTCCATCTAATAACTCACTCAAAATCTTCTGCGGGTTCAGATCGCGCCATCCTAAGTTGACGCAGACCTCCACATAGCCGTCCGGCTGCACCGGTCCCGGAAATCCCATGCCTGCGCCGATCACGGCATCCATCGGAATTCCCCGCTCGTTCAATTTCTTCCTGATCGAAGCGGCTACATCCGGAAGAATGTACGCCCCATTCTCTTCCTTGCGGCTCGGAACCTCCCACTTATAAACAAGCGTTCCGTCCGTCTCAAAAATACCAATCTTAACCGTCGTTCCACCGACGTCTATCCCAATACATTTTTTTTCCATGTCTGGATCCCTTCCCTTACGGCTACATTGGCAGCCTTTCTTCTATGCCCTCATCTTTTTTCTGCGCTGGCTCTTATTATACGCAATGCATCCCCGTTTTGCAAGGTTTGGAAAGCAAAATACACCTGCCTGCCGGAGAAAGGCGCATTTCTGCTTAAGCGGTACCGCATTCTTTTCTGCCGACAGACAGGTGCCTGTCTTTTATCTTATTTTTACCTTCAAAATCAGTATTTATCCTGAACATTCTGCCGGTGCACTGGCGCCGAAACTTTCCATCGCGATGATCTTGCCGTCTAAGCCGGTGTACTTGTCCCAGCCGAAGCTTCCAAGCGCCTCTACTGCTACACGGCGGCGTACTTCTCTCGGAAGTACGGACTCCTTGTACTCCTCGCTCTGCTCCTCGAACAGATCCATACACGGCATGGAGACAACGCGGACTTTCTGACCTTCTGCTGCCAGAGTCTCTTTTGCATGAACCGCCAGAGCTACCTCGGAACCGCTGGCAATCAAAATTAACTCCGGTGTGCCCTCGCAGTCGTCGATGATGTAGCCGCCCTTTAATGCCTCACGGCTGCTGCCTGCCATCGGCTCCAGATTCTGTCTGGTCAGCACCAGTGCGGTCGGTGTGTGCTCGGAAGTAACAGCACTGTACCAAGCTGCCTCTGTCTCGGTCGCATCGCACGGACGGAATACATGGAAGTTCGGCATCGCACGCAGCGCTGCCATCTGCTCGATCGGCTCATGGGTCGGTCCATCCTCGCCAACGCCGATGCTGTCATGCGTAAATACATAGGTCAGCGGCACGCCCATCAGTGCAGACAGTCTTGCCATCGGTTTGCAGTAATCGCTGAATACGAAGAAGGTCGATACATACGCGCGCAGACCGCCGTGCAGCATGATGCCATTTCCGATCGCTGCCATCGCAAGCTCGCGGACGCCGAAGTGCAGGTTGCGTCCAGCTCTGTCCTCCTTGGAGAAGTCGCCCGCATCCTTCATGTTAGTCTTGTTGGACGGTGCTAGGTCAGCAGAACCGCCAAACAGGTTCGGCAGAACATCCTTGATGTAGTTGATCAGGCGTCCGGAGATCGCACGGCTTGCTTCCGGTTTCTCCTGTTTTGCCCAGAATCCGGCGTCATCTTTCAGCGCCTCGCCTGCCTTTGCATTGTGATACTGGTTCCAGAGTGCTTCCATCTCCGGGTACTCCTGGCAGTATGCAGCAAACATCACGTTCCATGCTGCTTCTACCTCTGCCTTCTGCTCTGCGATCTCGGAGTAGTTTTTGTATACCTCTTCCGGTACGAAGAACGGCTCTTCGCTCGGCCAGTTTAAGTTCTTTCTGAGTGCTTCCACATTCTCTACGCCCAGCGGCTCGCCGTGCGCGCTTGCCTTGCCCTGTTTAGCCGGGCAGCCGTAGCCGATCTGGGTCTTGATGGTGATGAAGGACGGATGCTCGGTATCTGCCTTTGCAGCCTCGATCGCCTTGCCGATCGCGTCGATATCATTGCCGTCTTCTACAGTGATCGTCTGGAAACCAAATGCCTGCATACGCTCCTGTACATTCTCGGTGAATGCGATATCGGTGCTTCCCTCGATGGAGATGCGGTTGGAATCATAGAGAACAATCAGCTTGGAAAGTCCCAGGGTACCTGCCAGGGAGAATGCCTCGGAGGAAATGCCTTCCATCATACAGCCGTCGCCGCCCAGTACATAGGTGTAATGGTCAACTACCGGATAATTTTCTTTGTTGAATACGCTTTCCAGATGTGCCTCAGCCATCGCCATGCCGACTGCCATACCCATACCTGCGCCCAGCGGACCGGTCGTCGCCTCAACGCCAACGGTATGACCATATTCCGGATGTCCCGGAGTCTTGGAATCTAACTGGCGGAAGTTCATCAGATCTTCTTTGGAAAGATTTCCGTAGCCAAACAGGTGCAGCAGAGAGTACAGCAGCATGGAACCATGACCGCCGGATAAGATGAAACGGTCTCTGTTCTCCCACTTCGGGTTAGCTGGGTTATGGTTCATATGATGTGCCCACAGTTCATAAGCCGCTGCTGCACATCCCAGCGGAAGTCCCGGATGACCGGAATTTGCCTTCTGGATTGCGTCTGCGGATAAAATCCGGATCGCGTTTACGGATAATGTGTCAATCTGATTCATAAGTAACCTCCTGCTATGTATCTTAATTTTAAAAACTAAACGTGTGTTATTTGAGGCGGATCTCGCGCATCCGGTCGCCGCCGCTGATAATCAATGAATTGAACGCGCGGCCGCGTGTTACCTGCGCCACAGAGAAATCAAACTCCCCGGCAAACCGCTCCTTGCCGGACAGACTGTAGACCCGACAGGAATTTTCGTTATTTAGGATGACGAAATCGCCCTGTATATTTATGTTACGCCACGAATACGAGAAATCTGCCGTACCCATAGCGGTTCCATCGGATTTAAACATGCTCAAACGGCTCTCACTTCCGCCCTCGGTGTTGTCCGAGATGACCGCCACATAGTCCTTCGACCATGCCACGCCGCGGACTTCCCCGTCGATCTCCGCCTGGCGCACCAGCGCCGGGCTTGTTACATTTTCCAAAGAGAAAAATGCCACCTGATCATCCGCAAATGCACACGCGTGATCCTCGTCGAGAAACCGGACGCGCGGACAGATGCTGTCTCCCAGCTCATCAAAACCTCCGACCAGACGGTCTGGATAATTCTTTCCATATTCGGAGAAATTGTAAAATACAATCCGGTTTTTGAGTGCCCCGTCCTGCAGATACAGGTCAGAAAGCATGACCTGCGTACCATCCGGCGATAAGGAAACGTCCATCAGGTAACCATTTCCCGACATAACCGTCTTGATCGCCCAGTCAAGCTCGCTGCCGTCTTTCTTGAAAAGGTCACATACGAAGCATTGCTGTCCTCCACCAGCGCCGCCACGATGCCGTATGCCGATACGCTGACGCGCAGGATCGGCAGAAGCGTCGTCGCCTGTCCCTGGCTTCCGGTCTTGTCCACAATATAAATATCATTGCCCTGCTGGTCCCGATCACGGCATAATCGCCGTTGACATAGCAGATCGGTGATTTCAGCTCATAACTCATCGACCAGACTGCCTTGCCGGACTTGTCCAGATAGGAAGCTCCGTCCTTCGTGTATTTCAGGACATTTTCCCCAAACGGGACAAATTCCGTCGTGCTGCTCTCACTCGCCGCAATCTCTTTTTCCCACGCCACCGTATAGTCCGTGTAGGCATGGTTATCTTTATAATACATAAAACCAACCGCCAAAAGCGCCGCGATTAACACCGCCGTCAGCACCTTGCGGAGACGTTTCCGTCTGGAATGGCGCTCGGCTTTCTCCGCCACCTCTTCCTCATTTTCCCCGTGGCTTATGCCCCGGCGGGAAACATGTCCTGCGTGGCGGTGTCGATCACACGCCCTCTCAGCTGCTTTTCTTCTGTTCCCGTTCAATCGGGTTCATCTCACTCATTTTTATCTCCTGTAGCTGGACTGCCATCTTGATTATACACTATTTTAGATGGTTTGGCATTATCTTTTGCTATTCTCCGGACACATCCGGCAGCACCAGCGTCTGCCCTGCGATAATGCGGTTTTCATCGGTCAGATGGTTGACTGCAAGGATATCGTCCAGATGACGGATATTGCCATAAAGCTTAAAACAGATCCCATAGAGCGTCTCCCCATCCCCGACCGTGTACGTGCCGCCGGGCTTCAAGTTTGTGACCGGATAGTCCTGTCCCGCCGTCGAATTGCCGCCCGGATTCGGCAGGTCGCGCTGTGCCTCCGGCTCCGGCAAAATGTACGGGGCTTTCGTCTCCGCCATTTTTCCGTCCTCTTCGCTCTGCCCGCCGGAAGCCTGTCCATTCTGTCTGCCTGCTATGGCAGTGCCCTCTGTATCTCCATCCGCCGCGCTCTCGTGTCCATTTATGCGCCTGTCCTCCGTTTTCCGCTGTTGTTCCGTCTGCATCCACATCGCTGCTCTCAAGCGGCGTCACACTGCCGCGGAGCTGTTCCACCGTGACCGCCTCTTTCCCGTCCGCAGTGCCCCGCACACCATCCGGGAGGACGGATACCAGCACACTCTCCATCTCGCGCATTTTCTGGTAATTGCCGAAAAGCACCACGCCGCCGGCAAGCACCGCGACCGAAAGCACGCCGCACAGCGTCCCCAGCGCCCGGATCGTCCCGTAACGCGACGCCGCCTCCTGCTGCCGCTCTTCCATCCGGTTACGGAAATCGCGGATCACCCGATCGCCGGTGCCTGTCTCCACCCGGCGGGCGTCCTTCCGCAGAATCATATAGTCCTGCATCATCTGGTTTTCTCGTAGTATATATGATATCCTTTCAAACGGTAAAACCCGTCCTCCGACATCACATAGTATGCCGCCCTCACCGTCCACACCGCTGTTTATGTACATGAGCTGGTTTTCCCACCGAAATACTGCTTGTGCAGCCGCCAGTAGGTCAGGGGACTTAACATACACCCGGCGCGCCGCAGATAAACCACCCTGCACGGTCTTTTCGGAAATGTCTCCTCCATCCGCTGGTATGCCTTTTTCCATGCCGCCTCCGAAAAGACAATCTTCTCCCGGACGGCACAACCTCCTCCATCTCCAGCGCCCCGTCCACAAAGAGGCACGGAACCTCCTGCTGTGGATCCGAATTTCCGAGCAGCAGCCCGACCCGGAGTCCCGTCCGCCGGATGGATATACCTGTTTCAAATACGTGTTTACATAATCCTCCACATACAACCGGACACCTCATCCCGCTCGCCGATCTGCCGGATATTTTTCGGCAGTTCTGCGCGGGAACCAGAATATTCTCCCATATGTTCACCCCGCTATGATAGATTCTCCTGAAACCGGGTCTGTACTTGCTTCCATGATTTGATTGCTGCACCGCGCAGCATTTTCAGTGCTGAAAATACCTGCACAAATACAGTAACATGATTTTCCGTAATTTCAGGAGTATGATGAATTTCTTTCCGCCTATCATAACGCCGATTGCATGCAAAATTTGTCAAACGGAGGCAGCATCCAGGCAAAATTTTCGACAAGCCCGATCCCGCGCTGATGCAGTCTGCCAGCTGCATGACGAGTGCCAGGCGGATACTCTGCAGCATCATCGGATCGTAATGGCTGCAGCCCGCCACGATCCCGGTGATAAAGAGATCTCCGACCGCGTGAAGCTCCTTGCAGACGCCAAGCCCCGGCTTTAAAGCCCCGCGCCCTAACGTGACATAGCCGATATGGTTTTCATCACCAACCGAGGCATCGACCGCCACCACCAGCGCATCCGGTAGCCATTTTTAAAACCTGCACGTAATGTTCCAGGTTCATCGCGTGCACGGGGCGATCAAGTGTTCCGAATACCAGCGTACCGCGCCGCCGTTCCTGTTTGAGTTTATATCCGATCAACGGTCCAGACTGTCTCCGGTCGAGCGATCCGTGCCGATGCAGAGGAAAACCAGTTTCTTTTATGCCTTCGGGTCATTTCTTCCTGAATCAGCCCACTTAACTGCCCTGCCAGCTCTCCCACCGCGTCCCGGCGGGCTGAATTGTAATAATATATCTCCGGACTGCCACCGAACCGGCTGCGTCCCCGTCTGTTCATCTCCCACACCGTCCTGTTTTCTCCTGCCTGTTGGACAGGGGTTGTTTTACCTTTATTATAGGCGGGGTGGCAGGAAATTATGCGAAAATTGAAGGATATATACAGGACGAAAAGATGTGACAGAAGGCAGCTTTACAGCGCCCGGTGTCACATCTTTTCTGGTTGTTCCTATATCTAATTATTTATTTTATGAAATAATTTCCACAGTTTACTTTCCGCCGCGTTCGCGGTACTCTGCAATGACCTCGCTTAAATTAACGGCTGTGCTGTTATCCAGAATATGTTTTAGCGCGTCCAACTTTTCTGGATTCAGAAATTCCTTTGCCTAAGTAGCACTCGTAGGTATCTGTGATAAAGATTCTCTTTTCCTTGATTACCGTCTCGGTATAGTGCAGGCGGCTCTCGACCTCCTGATGGCCTTCTTTGAGTTGTTCGAGCTTTGCACGGCTGTTGCTGGTGATCTCATCGGTCAGGATGGTTTTGTCACATTTTCGAAGGTGTTTAATGCGTCCTTTTCTTCTTCGCCGTCTCCAGATCCTGCTCCATCTGGGAGATCTCATCGTCGTATTTTTCCAGATCGTAGAGCGCTTCACTGCGATCCCGGCGGATCGAGGAGGTGATCACCGCGATCTTGCGGTTGTTCGCCGCGATCAGACTGCGGATCGAACGTCCTTCCTGCAGCGCCGCCAGATGGCGATCCTTCGTCCAGTTTCCAATCAGGATATACAGTCCGCCAAAACAACCACATCCACGCCGTAGATCATCGCCAGGTATAAAGTCTTCTGTTCTGGAAGCAGCTTGTAGATGCCGCACGGGATCAACAGGAAACAGATCGCAAAGGTAATCAACACCGTCAGAAATTCTTTGAATCCCCTCGGAAATACAGCGCATAGTACAGTGGGCTTTTGCAGACAAATGGAACACGATCCGACTGGAACAACGTCCGCATCCGCACGGAAAGCTCTCGGTTGTGCGCGTGAAGCTCCTGCGTTTCTTCCTTAATCCGCCCTTGATGCCCTGGTTTTTCGCCTTTTCGCGGCGTGTCCGCGTGCGTTTCAGCTTATCCTGCAGCTTCCCAAGCTCATCGTCATAGCTTTTTTCAATCTCATCCCGGCGCCTTTTCACGGTCGAATTCACGGCATCCGCCACCGCTTTCCGCTCCGTCTCCAGCACGCGCAGACGCTTTTTCTCTTCCTGAGCAAGCGTCTCCTCCTGTTTTTCAAACTCCGCCAGCTCCACCACTGCCTGTCTGGCGTCTTCCAGAAATGTTTTCACATCCGTTATCGCCTGTGCCATCTCGCCCCTCCCGGTCTTTGTCTTTTTGTAACGGCTGCCTGCCCTTTATTCTTCCAGCACCTGTATCTCCAGATAATCGAAATCGATGCTCTCGATAAAGTTGTCCTGGGTAAAACGCGCCTTATCGTGGCGTTTGAACTCCTCGATCGTCTTATCCAGCCAGACCGGATGCCCCAGATCAAAGTCATAGCAAATCTGGTCGATCGCGTCAAACACCATCGCCGTTCTTGACATTGTATAATCACCGTTGCTGATCACAATATCCCTAAGCATCCGGTTTTCCTTCATCATTTTTCCCCAAAGACGAAACATCCTGCCGTTCCTTTCCCGCTGTCAAATTTCATTTTTACCGTGTCCGGATGTTCTCTCCGGACATCTTTTCTCACAATCTTATGTCCAGTATATCAGCTTTTTTAAGAGTTGACAAGGCGGGGCTTTTCGGCAAAATTCACTGCCACTGTGTCATCGTGCAGCACTTCCCATTTTCAAAAGAAACTGCAGATCTTCCTCAATCCCCCGCACATTTCCAGAAACGTCCATCGCATACTCCATGACCCACTCGGCATCCGGCGTCGCCTGCTTTGCCAGTTTTAAAAAGCAGTCAAAATCAAGTGTTCCCTCATGAATCCTCTGATGGCTGTCGTGGACACCGTCGTTGTTGTGGAGATGGTACGCCACAATCTGGTCCGCCAGCGCGTTTACGACCCGCTTAAGCGACCAGCCGTTCGCCCAGGCGTGCCCGATGTCGATGAGCACCGCATACTGTTCCCGGCGGCACAGATCGATAAATTCCTGCTCATCGAAGAGACGGTTTCCGCGCTCCAGAACTCCGGCATTCTCCACGACCACCTGGGTTCCCGCCTCCTCACACAGCTGTTTCACGGTGTAATAATTTTCACAGGAAACACGGACGCGGTCTTCCTTCTCGCCCGGTATGATGCGGCAGTTGTTGTGATGATAAACGAGATATTTGCTTGAAAGCTCTTTCGCATACGAAAGCGTCTTTTCAAGCAGCTCCATCGTGCGCGCATACTCTACAGTCCCCTCCGCTGCCGAATGCTCTGCCTGATAATATGGACCATGGAAGCTGACCGGGACTTCCTTTAAGAGCGGCATGGCGTCCCGCAGGTTCTTCTCAAAGCATTCCTCATGAAACATCGGAAACACCTCGACTCCCACCTGTCCAGGAAACCGTTTGAGATATGGAAGAACCTGACCGAACTCGCTGCCTTTATACATATTAGTGCTGATAAGAATTTTTCTCATGATTGCATGTCTCCTCTTCAAAATATACGTTCATAATCTTGTTTTGAAAACACTTTTTTCGCTCTATTATCTCTATTCTTACTGGGCGATCGCCTTTTCCAATTTCGGCACCGCCAGCTTTTCCTGTGCGCGGATCACCATCTCCGGGTAACCGAGCGATTTCTCCGTCCCGCAGTCAAACAGATGCAGCTTTTTCGTCTCCACATGGATGTATACCTTCTCACCCGGCTGTGGAATCTCGCCCTCGCGGATGGCAATCAGCTCGTTCTTGTCTCCCTCGACCTGAATATAAACACCGTACCGGTTTCCGTAATCCTCCACGTAACGGACCATGCCCTCGATCGACCGCTCCTGCGGGGTGCGGCTCATCATCACGTGTTCCGGGCGGACACCTGCGTACAGCAGTCCCGACGGGCACTGCGCGGCGATCCGCTGCCAGATACCCGGAAGTTCTACCTTCTGTTTCCCGATGACAAGCGCCCCGTTATGATATTCCGCCTCCACGATATTCATGGACGGCGAACCGATAAACTTCGCACAGAACACGCTTGCCGGACGATTGTACACGTGTGACGGGGTATCGAGCATTTCCATCTTGCCCCGGTACATGAGCGCGATCCGATCGCCAACCGTCATCGCCTCGATCTGGTCGTGCGTAACGTAGACTAACGTCGGGTGGTACATTTCATGGATTTTTACCAGTTCTTTTCTCGCACGCATCCTAAGCTGTGCATCCAGGTTTGACAGCGGCTCGTCCAGAAGGAAATAGTCGGCGCGCTTTACCACGGCTCTCGCCAATGCCACTCTCTGGCGCTGTCCGCCGGAAAGCTCCTTCGGCTTCCGATCCTCCAGCCCTTCCAGTTCCAGCATTTTGAGGACTTCTTTTAAGCGCGCATCGATCTCGTTCTCATCCATCTTGTGCGCTTTTAAACCATATATGATATTATTCTTGACGCTCATATGCGGAAACAGCGCATAGTTTTGAAACACCATCGAGACACCGCGCTCGCCGCACGGCACATCATTTACCACCTGGTCGCGCATCCACAGGTTTCCGGCGGTCACATTTTCCAGTCCCGCAATCATGCGAAGTGTCGTCGATTTTCCACAGCCGGACGGACCTAATAAAATCAGGCGTTCGCCCTCCTTTACCTCCATGCAGAGGTCCTCCACGACCACATTTTTGCCATACGCTTTTTTAACATTTTCAAATACAATATTTTTCATTGAATTAATCTATCCCTTTCTTATGTCCAGCGCAATCTCCCGTTATCCCTTCAATCCAGACGCCGCAAATGTATTGATGATATAGCGCTGGAAAATGATATACAGTACCAGCGGAATCATCATCGTGAGCACCGACACCGCCATCGCGATCGTAAATTCCGTACCGCCCTCGGCGCTGATGTACATCTGCAATGCCAGCGACAGCGTATAATTTTCCTTGGATTTTAAGATCAGCACCGGCCACACATATTCATTCCACGAATTGATAAAGAAAATGATGCCGGTGGAAATGATGGACGGACGCACCAGCGGAATCACAATGTCGCGCATGATTTTCATGTGCCGGATATTTTCCATCCGTGCCGCCTCAATGAGTGCCAGCGGGATTCCACGCATTGCCTGGCGCAGCAGGAAAATTCCCAGCACATCCGCCAGCTGCGGCAGTGCGACGCCCCAGATACGATCGCGCAGACCGATTTTAGAGATCAGAAGATAATTTGGAATCATCGTGACCGTAAACGGGATGAACAGCGTACTTAACATAATAAAATACAAAAATCCTTTTCCCTTAAACCGGAAATAGACGAACGCATACGCCGCCAGAAGTCCCGTGATTGTCTTAAAAATCGTGACCGTCGATGCGATCAGAAACGTATTCAGCGTGATTTTCACAAACGGCAGTTTGTCAAATACATGCCGGTAATTTTCCAGCGTCGGATGCAGCGGAATCACCTGAAAAACCGTGTTGAACGCCTCCTGCATCGTCTTGAAAGAGTTGGAAATTGCAAATACGATCGGCATCAGAAGGAGGAAAACGACCACCACCAGAAACAGATGCCAGCCGATCTGTCTGTCTTTAGTTTTCATAGTAAACCCCCTTTTCTACAAACCGGAATTCCAGCACCAAAAGAATGATAAAGAGTGCCATCGTCATGACCGATACCGCCGAGGAAGTTCCTGTTTTATAGAGTGTAAACGCCTCATGGTACGACATATAAATCAGGTTCGAACTGGCATAGTTCGGTCCTCCCTGTGTGACGACCTTGATCGGCGTGAACACATACTGGAGTCCCTGCACGATCGTCGTAATAAACACATAGATTCCAGTTGCAGAACTCATCGGCACGACGATATCCTTAAAAATCTTCCACATCGGCACATTTTCCAGACGCGCCGCCTCGATGACCTCCATTGAGACACCGGAGACGCCCGCTAGGATGTTGATGAAATTGTAGCCAAACGTCTTCCAGGTCGTGATAATACAGAGTACCGCGATGACCCAGCCCTCCGTTTTCGACCAAAACGGCAGTTTCAGCCCAAACCAGCCTGCCACAATCGCGACCGGACCCGAAATCGGATTCAGAATCCATGTATACAGAATCGAGCCGACGACCAGCGAAATCACACTCGGCAGGAAAAAGACCGCCTTGTAAAAACTCTGTCCCTTTTTGATGACGCACGAAAGAATGAATGATAAAATGTACGGCATCACAAAGTTAAACACCAGAAGAATCACGATGTACCAGAATGTATTGCCAAAGATTTTCCATGTATTCGGATCCTTCAAAACGGAAATATAATTCCCCAGTCCCACAAACTTCTTGACCGGCTTTACCATGTTCCACTCAAAAAAACTCAAATACAGCGTGTAAAAAAGCGGATAAAACATAAATACCGCAAACATGACGAGCGACGGCAGCAAAAAAACATATCCAAGCGCTGCCTGTTTTTTGTCCTCCCGATTCAAACTATTTCCTCCATTCCAATGCATTTTATGAAGGGGCTGCCGCCAAACAGCTCTTTCGCGCTCCGGCCGCTTCCTGCGTCTTATCTGCACGCAGTCCATTCTGCCAAAACACGTTCTGCTATTCCGCAACAACCCCATTCTCATTTCTGTCCTAAATTTTGTAATGATTTTTCTGCCACCCGAAAGCCGTTCCAAGCGTCAGGCTGCCTGTCCCTACTGTGCATCCAGCAGCTGGTTGATCGCATCCTGTGTGCTCGTCATACCATCTTTCGCAGATACCTGACCGCCCAGAATCTGGTCTCTCATATCCAGAAGAAGCTGCTCTGCCTCAAGGCCTGCATCGCCCGGGAATGCGGTCCATGATACAACGCCGTCCATCTGCTCAATCGCTGCATTCATCATTGTGTTCTCAGCCAGAAAATCTTTCAATCCATTTTCTGCCTCTGCCACATCTTTTCTCGGCGGTACATAACCGGTTCCCTCGGTCCATGCTGCCATTGATTCTACGCTGTAAAGATACTTTTCAAACTCCCATGCCGCCTGAATCTGCTCGTCGCTCTGCGCGGTGATGGCTAAGAAACAGCCGCCTGCCGGAACCTTGCGCTCCTTGTCGTTCCACAGCGGGGATTTCACGGTTGCTACGTCAAACTGTGCCCCCTTCTGTACGGAAGCGCGTCTCGCAATGGTGGTGTAAAGCATCGCGCAGTTGCCGTCGATAAAGCTCTGGCAGCCCTCTTCCCATGAAACATGAAGGGCAGAACCATCTTTTACCATATCCTGCATCATCTGCATTGCCGCAATGCCGTCCTCGGTTGCAAAGCTTGCTTTTTTCTTGCCGGATGCATCCGCAGTCAACATATCCGCTCCCGCGCTCTCAACCAATGCCTGCTGCGCCCAGAAGTCTGCCGGTTCCTGCATATAGAAACCATATTTTCCTGTCTTCTCTTTGACTGCCTCGGCAAATTCCTGTACTTCCTGCCAGGTCTCCGGTCCATCTTCGGAAAGGCCCGCTTCTTTTAAGAGATCTTTATTGATGTAGAGAACCGGGCTGCTTAAGGAGTACGGGATTCCGACCTGCTCGCCGTTGCTGTTGACCGCCAGGTCTAAGACATTTGGAAGGAAATTGTCGGTTAAGAAATTTGCATCCTCGCTGTCGAATTTATCAATCGCATCCTGCGGCGCCACATAGTCAAAGTTATTGGAGAAATAATCCAGAAATGCCCAGCCAATCTGAACAAGCGCCGGTGTATTTCCGGTCGCCGCTTCCGCCTGCAGATTCTGCATCAGACCTTTGTACATATCCGGATTGTATTTCGCTACTACCTCGATGTGATCATTTTCCTCATTAAATTTCTTTACCAGATCGTCTACGACCAGACCTCCCTGGGTTTCTGCGTTACAGTGCCAGTATTCAATCACCGTTTTATCGCCGGATGCCGTCTTCTCTGCCCCGCTCTCTCCGGACGCGCTCTGTGTGTCGCTGCTTCCTGTCGCCGAGCTGGATGCTTGGCTGCATCCTGCCATCAATGTCATCGTGCCTGCCATCGCAAGCGCCATCAGACGTCTCATACTTACCTTCATTCGTTCTCCTCCTGCTGCGGTGTCCCATCTCCCAGTCTCTCTTACCTTGGAACCAGCCATCTATGTCAAAATCGTGATCGGGAGTCCTTTGCCGCGCTTCTCTTCTGTCAAATCACTTGTGCTGTGTCCAGATTCTATCTTAAAGATGGTCTGTAAAATGCAGGAGGCGATTTATGTAAAAATTATCTATAATTTTTGAAAATTGTTTTTTCGAGATTCTGCGGCATAAAAGAATGTGCCTTTTTGTGTAATGGGGAATTCTAAGGAATTTCCTATTACACAAAAAAACGCCTCTATCAGTTTTTGCTGATAAAAGCGTTTTTTATTCTATGTTCCATTTTCTATTTTTAGATCCGGACTGCAGTTTCCTTCATGGAACATGCCAGAGTGAACGCTGCAGAACGCATATTCTTTTACAGACCTGCCCCTTACAGTCTCTTAAGCAGCGCCTCTCTCGCTTCCTCATAGCCCGGTTTGCCAAGCAATGCAAACATATTTTTCTTATAGCTCTCTACGCCCGGCTGGTTGAACGGATTGACGCCCAGAAGGTATCCACTGACGCCGCAGGCAAATTCGAAGAAATAGAAGAGCTGTCCTAAGCTGTACGCATCCATCGCCGGGATCGTCACTTTCAGGTTCGGCACACTGCCGTCGGTATGTGCCAGAATCGTGCCGTTCATCGCACTCTTGTTGACGAAATCCACGCTCTTGCCAGCCAGATAGTTCATACCGTCCGTGTCAACATCTTCTTTCTTCAAAATGATCTCCGCCGGAGATTCAGCCACTTCCAGAACTGTCTCAAACATGATTCTCGCTCCGTCCTGGATGAACTGACCCATCGAATGAAGATCGGTCGTTAAATCAACCGCTGCCGGGAAAATACCTTTCTGATCCTTGCCCTCGCTCTCGCCGTAGAGCTGTTTCCACCACTCCGATACATAGTGCAGGCTCGGCTCATAGTTTGCCACAATCTCGACCTGTTTGCCCTTCCGGAGCAGAATGTTGCGGACCGCCGCATATAACAGGGCAGAATTCTTCTCAAACGGAGTCTCCAGTGCATTCTTTCTCGCGTCTGCCGCGCCCTGCATCAACGCATCTATATCCGCGCCGCTGACCGCGATCGGAAGCAGACCGACTGCCGTCAGGACGGAGAAACGACCGCCAACATCATCCGGAACCACGAAGGACTCATAGCCCTCTTCATTTGCCAGATTCTTGAGTGCTCCCCGCGCCCGGTCTGTCGTCGCGTAGATTCGCTTGTTTGCCTCTTCTTTACCATATTTCTCAATCAGCATCTCCTTAAATACACGGAATGCGATTGCCGGCTCCGTTGTCGTACCGGACTTAGAAATAATATTGATAGAGAAATCTTTTCCATCGACCAAATCCATCAGATCATGGATGTATTTGCTGCTGATGCTGTTGCCAACGAAGTAAATCTCCGGTGTTTTTCTTTTTTCTTTCGGAAGATTATTGTAAAAACTATGGGACAGGAACTCGATCGCCGCTCTTGCGCCCAGATACGAACCGCCGATACCGATTACCAGCAGGACATCGGAATCCTTCTGAATCTTCTCCGCCGCTTTTTTGATGCGTCCGAACTCTTCCTTATCATAGTCCACCGGAAGGTCGATCCATCCAAGAAAATCATTGCCCGCGCCGGTCTTTTCTACCAGCGTCTCTCTTGCCGCCTGCACGCCCGCCTTGATACCGGCGATCTCTTCCTCATGAATAAATGCAGCTGCTTTTGAATAATCAAAGATCACATCTTTTCCCATATGTTTCCTCTCCTTTGCATTTCAGCCGTCCGCAGGCGGCGTGATTACTTTGTCAAAAACTTAACTTATCTTTATTATAGCAATCTGGACACCCGTGTGCAACCAGTTTTCAGTTGGAATCATCATTTACAACCCCGATAAATACTCCCTCATAATATCCCCCAGAACCTGCGCCTCCTCGCGGCTCAAACCTTTCATCCAGTCACCCGCATTTGCCTCGCCATTTCGTGTTTTCCGCGTATCCCGGCTTGCTGCAATCTGGTCGAGGCTCTGCTTCAAATACTCCATTTCCTTGTCGCCGGGACGCTCCTTCGCTTCCTGCCTGGGACCCGTATTGTTTTCCGTTTCATTTCCTGATACCATCCGGCGATCCGTAAGATGCCCATCTGTCTCATGCTTGTCCCGTTCCTCCGGTTCGCGCGGTGCAGTGCGAACTGCCCGCATCAGATTCTGTGCCCGTGCATCCCGCTCACGGAACGGATTCGCTCTCATCGCTGTCCGCGATTTTCCTTTTTCAAACTCCGTTTCTCCCAGATCCCGGTTATCCGTTTCAGCACCATCCCGACCGCTCACGCCGCGATCTGCCCGCAGAGTACTCTGCAGCCATTTCGGCATTTCCCGCACATTCGAGTCCGCGCCAGCAATTCCGCCGGATACTCCAGAAACTCCTGACATTTCCTGTCCGCGCGTCTCCTTCTCACGTGCCGCCCGAAGGAACACCGAATTATCCACATACTCCAAAAGCGCCGTTTCCAGCCGCTGCTGTTTCTGGTCAATCTGGAAACAGCTCTCGATAAATGCCAGAAACAGACCACTCATGACAGCTGCCGATGCATACAGCACAATATAGCTTGCATCCAGCTCATACCAGTACGCCAGAAATGCCTCCGCTGCTCCGGTCAGAAGCCCTAAAAGCACCATTTCCATTGACACGCCGTTCCACGCATCCAGCGAAATATGTAAAAATGAAAATCCGTCAATCTGCTTGTCCAGATATGCCTGCGTGTTCACGATGTTCTGTCCCAGGCGGCAGGTATTTTCCAACCGCTGCTTCAGATTTTGAAGATTCTTGTTCCGGGTCATCGCCATGTTGTCAGTTTCTTTTAATAATCTTTTGTAGAGGCTCCGTGTAATCAACTTGCTGACAAATCCGATCATTCCGATCGCCGCAAGAACGGACAGCGCTTTTCCAGTTTGTAAAAATTCCAGCATAAAAAAGCTCCCCTTTCTCTACTTCCGGATCACTTCCGGATGGCTTGCCACAGGTCAGGTTTAGGCGCTTCGCAGTTTGTCTCTTGCAATTTGCTTTTTACAATCTGCTCTTCACATTCTGTTTTTTGCGCCTGTCAAATCCCGCCTGCATCGTGGCTTTATTATATCCGCCGAAAGAGTCTTTGTGAAGATGAGAAAGGGGAAAATCGTTCGTCAAATTCTGCCTTAATTCGATTTTTAATGGATGTTTAAGCATGCAATATCATTAAGTTATACCATATATTTCCACATATGGCAAACACTCGTTCTGTGTTTTGCAAAAAATTTGGCACACCTAACTCATCACGAAAGTAACGAGAATGCGGTGTGCCGTTTTTCAAATTTTCGTGCTTATGAATTTAATTATGCCTCATAACGAGATGCCATCTCTAATAAGAGGTTTACCGAATGCTTGATCGCCTGCGCTTCAAATGCCGCATAGTCCATACCCGCACTGTCATCTGCCTTATCCGAAATGGCACGGATGATCAGGAACGGGATTCCGTTTAAATATGCCGCCTGTGCGATCGCTGCGCCTTCCATCTCGGTACAGCTTGCGCTAAACTGCTCGATCAACCACTCCTTTTTTGCCTTATCCGAAATAAACTGGTCTCCGCTTACCACGCGTCCCGGAAATGCCTGAATCTCCGGATTTACCTTCTGATTGCACTCAATCGCCAGCTCGCGCAGCTTCTCATCCGCCTCAAATGCAAAGGTATCTACACGCGGAATCTGTCCGATCCGATATCCGAATCCGCTCGCATCCATATCATGCTGCACCGCATCCGTTGATACAACGATATCGCCAATGTTGATCTCCGCGCGTAGGGAACCAGCGATACCTGTGTTCACAATCGCACTGATATGGAACCGATCCGCCAGAATCTGACTGCACATACCTGCATTTACCTTGCCGATACCAGAGCGAACCACAACTGCGTCCTTTCCGCCCAGTTTGCCCTGATAAAAATCCATACCGGCTACACTTGTCACGGTAACATCCGTCATTTTCTCCTTGATCTGAGCCACCTCTTCATCCATCGCTCCGATGATTCCTAACATCTGTTTGTCCTCCTGTTTTTCTGTTCTTTATTCTTCTGCCTTTCTTTTATAGATTTATAGAAAAAGAAATTCTTACTATTTAATCTTCTGCGCTTATACCCCTGCATCTCTTTCCTCAAATCCATTGGCTGACTCGGCTCTACAGTCAGTGTGTGCCTGCACCATCATTTTTCATTTGAAAATCGTTCATTTACTTTATAATAGCGCAGCCGCATCGTTACCATGTATACCTTGTACAAACAGTAACACCGTATCTTTTCATGAGTATACTGGATTTTTGTTATCTTGACAACACCTTTACTGGCAGACTATAATCATTTTACTGCGGTGGATTCCCGCCACAGCAGATTAAAACACATACCATTTTGAGGAGGTTTTACCATGACATACAAGACAAAGGGAGTCTGTTCCCGTGAGATTAATTTTGAAGTAGAAGATAATAAAGTAAAGAATGTGCAGTTCGTCGGCGGCTGCTCCGGCAACACACAGGGCGTTGCCCGCCTGATCGATGGCATGGATATTGACGAGGCAATCTCCCGCATCGAAGGCATCCAGTGCGGCTTCCGCCCAACTTCCTGCCCGGATCAGCTGGCACAGGCCTTGAAGGAGTATAAGGCGAACGTGAAATAGGAATCTTTGAGGAGATTCTTTCACGCCTGTTGGCATAATGAAAAACCGTTTAAGAAACCCCCACCTGAAAACATCTGGAATTTTGAATCAGAAATTCCTGGATGATTGCAGGTGGGGGTATTTATGTGATCGCTTTTTTCATACTATTTCGTGTTGCAAATATAGATTTCGTAACACTGTCCCCGTTGGGAATTAGTCGCCGTATTCGGTGATCATTACACCCTTTGTCTTTGTCATAAATGACTGTCCTTTTCCATTAGACTCAACATAATGAATTCCTACTACTCTATACTCATAACCTGTTTTCTGATTTTTCACTGTAAAATCATTTGTCATTCCAGACAAATCTTCTGTAGGAAAGTCTTCTTTACTTGCATCATACGTATATCTAGAAACTTCTACCCATTTTCCACCTTCTTCTCGCTGTAAAACTGCAATGTTTTTTATTTTATCACATTCTACATGCGCTAGTGTTTGAATAAAAATTCCAATGTCTCCTTTTCCTAAATTACTGATGCTGGTCATTGCTGTGTCAATAATACTTCCTCTTGGTTCTATTCCTTTAGCAATTCCTTCTGATGTATCCTCATCTACCACGCGCGAAATGTCATAATCTGCCTTTTCAATATTGATTCCATCAATACCTTCAATTTCTGCTGCGTAACTTGACATAGCACTCGCTACCATAATTAATCCTGCGCATATTAATGTATATAATTTCTTTTTCATAATTCCTCCTTAACTAATCTTCTAAAATCAAATTTTCAACTATTTTTTTGAATTCCTTTTTAGGCATTATTCCTGAAAGTTGATAATACATATCTCCCTTTACAATATACGAACTATATTCGACTTTTCCATTGTCTGTTTTAGCCTCATCTATGTATATTTTTTGTTTCAAGAAATCATTATAAATACTTTCTTTCTTCTTCCTATCAGACACAACATTTGCTGAATTACCCACATCACCTATTCGTTGAAAAAATTTTATTTTATACTGTGCATAATCAAAATATATTACAGCCCACTTTTCTCCTATATCTATTTTAATAAATTTCATACCCGCAGGTATATAAACCAGCTTTAACGGATGAATATCTGTTTTTTTAACTATTTCTTTGTATGCTTTATCTAGTTCATCTTCTCCCTGAACAGTATCCACATTATTCAAAACAATATCACTCCGCACACTATCCCGTTCCCGCACCACATACCGATACTCCCTCTTCGCCCCAGCCGAAATCCCCATCGCCACAACCATCACTGCGATAGCGGCGGCAGCTACAGGGACTCTCACAATCGTTTTCAACCGGCGTGGTTTGCGAGCTTCTTCGTGCAGTTTGACAATGTTCTCGCTGGATGATTCTTTTTCACTTTCCGGGCTTGTTCCCACCTCCGCTTCTAACTTTGCCATCAACCTCTCAAAGCCATCTTCTGATCCTGGAGGTATGTCGCTGTCTTTTACTTCCGTCTGTGCAAAGATAAAATCCTTCAACAGCTGATCTTCGCTGACTCCAAACGCTTCCTGCAGCAGGCGCTCTGCATCTTCTCCAGCTTTTTTTCCGCGCCGGCTTCTGCTCACTTTTTATCCCTCCTCTCTGTCCTCGTCCTAACTTTTAGGTTGACTTTTCTTTTTTTCCGTTTACTATACTAAATGTAACCCTTTGCGGGTATGATAAAGCATAAAAACAGTTGTTTTCAGGTTATGGTTGTCCCCTCACACCGTAACCAGCGGCTGATGTGTGGAGGAAACTACTATGAAAAAAATCATTCTGACCGGCGGTGGTACTGCGGGTCATGTTACACCGAATCTCGCCCTGCTTCCGGCACTGCGCGAGGAAGACTTTGAGATTCACTATATTGGTTCTTATAACGGCATTGAGCGCCGCCTGATCGAGGCAGCCAACATCCCTTACGATGGAATCTCATCTGGAAAACTGCGCCGTTATTTTGACCTTAAGAATTTTTCAGATCCGCTTCGCGTTCTGAAAGGATACTTTGAGGCTCGCAAGCTTATGAAAAAATACAAACCGGATATCGTCTTTTCTAAAGGCGGTTTTGTCGCTGTTCCGGTCGTTCTGGCTGCCAAGCATTATAAAGTGCCTGTCATCATCCATGAATCCGATATGACCCCAGGACTGGCAAATAAAATCTGTATTCCAGCCGCTTCCAAGGTATGCTGCAACTTTCCGGAAACCCTTAAATATCTTCCGGAAGATAAGGCGGTTCTGACCGGTTCCCCGATCCGTGAAGAGCTTCTGCACGGAGATCGTCTGGCGGGACTCCAGTACGCCCATCTTTCTGCCGATCGCCCAGTAATTCTGATCATCGGCGGAAGTCTCGGCTCCGTCACGGTCAATCAGGCTGTCCGCGGCATTCTTCCGCAGCTTCTGAAAACCTATCAGGTAATACATATCTGCGGGAAAAGGCAATCTGGATGAGTCTCTCATCGGCACCGAAGGATATGTTCAGTATGAGTATGTGGATAAACCACTCCGCCATCTCTTTGCAGCGGCAGATCTGATCATCTCCCGCGCAGGCGCAAATTCCATCTGCGAAATTCTGGCACTCCGCAAACCAAACATTTTGATCCCTCTGTCGGCTGCTGCCAGCCGCGGCGACCAGATCTTAAATGCCAACTCCTTTGCAAAACAGGGATTCAGCACCGTTCTGGAAGAAGAAGTTTTAACCGCAGATACTCTCAGCCAGGCAATCGAAGAGACCTATAAAAATCGCCAGCAGTTCATTGATAAAATGTCTGAAAGCCACTTAAACAATGCTGTCAAAACCATCATGGGGCTGATTCATGATTGCACACGCAGTTAGTAACATTGCTACGTTTGTATAGTACAAGACTAAAACACTGAATATGTAAGCTTATCATCACATCGGACAGATTCGAAACGGCTCTGCTTCGATGTGATTTTTAAATATCAAACAGCTTTGCCCTCAACACGCGCTTCTGCAGTTCTGCTTTTGCCCTGTAAAGACGTGTACAGCATACCGTTGATTTGATTTTCAAAACCGCACAGGCTTCTTCCGCCGTCAATCCCTCCAGAACACGGAGAATCAAAACATCCCGCCAGTCCTTCTTCATAGATTTGACAATCTTCCATACGTTCCAATAGATATCCCTATCGATAACCTCCTGATCCAGAAGCTGAATTCCTATCTCCCCTTCCAAAAGAAGGTTCATAATCTCTTCTTCCGCATCCGGATCTTCCAGATGCAGCATCTCGCGGCGCCGCATCTGCCTCCGATTATCGATCCACTTGCTCCGTAAAATGCGGATCAGTAAAACCAACTTTACTTTATGATCCAGATCTAACGAATAGCGCTTGTAATATTCAATGAAAGCTTCATGCACCATATCCTCAATGTCATCGTACCCTACTCCAATTCTATACGCATATTTCTTCAGCGGTACCAGGTACTCTCTGTAAAGCGCTTCAAAAAGCGCCATTTTTTCATTCTCATGGTGCATATCCAAACTCCTATCGCGTCAGTTCTTCGCGGATGGAGCTACTAATTTCTGCCAGCTCTTCCGGCGTTGCTTTTCCTGGCGCCCATGTCACCATATCCGGTCCATTTTCATATCTCGGAATAATGTGTACATGGAAATGAAAAACTGTCTGTCCTGCGGATATGCCATTGTTCTGAACCACATTGAACCCCGTGCAGCCCAGTGCTTTCTTCATCGCCGCACCAATCTTTCCAGCTAATGGAAGAGCTTTTGCCGCAATCGCCGGATCCAGCTCACATAAATCTTTGAAATGCTGCTTCGGCAGAATCAGCGCATGTCCCTTCGATGCCGGTCCTAAATCCAGAATCACACGAAAATCTTCATCTTCATAAACCGTTGAGGATGGAATCTCTCCGCCAGCGATCTTACAAAAAATACATTCTTTGTCTGTCATGTCGGTCTCTCCTTCTCTCTATGCTTCTCCATTCACTGGAAAAGCGGTATTTTCTTTTGTCACTTGGCTTGAAACTTCCATGTCAAGTGCCTTTATTATAGCATATCCCCATGGCTTGTTCTATGTAAATTTGCAGAAACGCGAAATTGATGTACTTGCAAAATAATTCACATCAATTTCGTGTTTTTGGTTATTATTTCATATTTTCAGATAATTTATCGGTGTTCCCAAAATTTATATCCGACATCCGCCAAATAAATGGAATCCCCATTCCCCAAACTGACTGTTTCATTTGCCTGAAGCGGATAGCCATTGACCGATGTTCCATTGGTTGAATTGAGATCTGTCAGAATGTATACGCCCTCCTTCTGATCGATCCGCGCATGAAGACGGCTGACGGTCGGACGGTCAATACATGCGTCCGACAGCCCCGGATGTTTTCCAAGTGTAAATGGAATATAGGAAATCTGAATCACTGTTCCTCCGGCTTCCACCGGCTCTAAGCGCACCGTTCCTTCCCCATTCTTTGAGGCAGACAGAAGCGTAGTCCCCGCTTCTCTCGCTCGCTCTATCTGTGCCTCTTCTTCTCTTCGAAGTTCCTGCCGATAAGCTTCTTCACTCTCCGGATAGACCTGCCAGCGGTTTTCAGGCGTTGTCTGCTGCCAGTCTTGATATGATAGATCCACTTCCGTGCTATCCTCTCCCTGACCTCGATTTTTCTTCCTGCCACCATATACCTGCCATTTTCTGCGGGCTGCCAACATCTCCCTCAAAAACACGATTCCCCCGATGCCGCTGCTGATTGCATACAGCCATACATCCATTTCTCCCGTCACGTACCAATACACAATGCCAGCTGCCACCGCGCTTCCAAGTACCTTTATCCACCTGTTCTGCCATTGTCCCTTTTGTTTTCCACCTGCCCTTTCAGACTTTTCCCCCACTTCATCTGAGTTCTCTACCGACTCCAGGTTCTTTTTCATCGTTTTCTCCTGATACAACGCTTCCTGCCTATATTTCCAATCCTTCCTGGCTGGCGTTTGAGTGTCAGAAGCCATTTTCCCAGATCGAGATTCCAACGTATCCCTCCGATTTTGCTCCGCTTCAAGCCACTCCTGCCGATCCGCCCACACTCCCGCTGTCTCAGGATCCCCCTCATCCTCGTTTCGTTTTTCTGCCGAAAAGATCCGATCTTCCCCCGAAAGCTGGCGCAGCAGATCTGCCGTTCCGTAATTCTCCCGCAGACTAATCTGATACAGATTATAAGCTAATACAACAGCCTCCCGATCCTGATGATCCGCACGTTCCAGAAGATACCCCAGCAGTTTTGAGAGCGCCTGCGGCGCCTCTTCCCGATGCCCCGGAACCAGACATAATTCCACAGTAAAATGATCGGGTTCCAGATACAGATATTCCGGATCCAGCAAAAGCTGTTCCTCTTTTAACAGGTACTCTTCCACCCGCTTCAGAACCGCCAGCACACCAAGCAGAATCGACCGGAGTTCTTGTCCCGACAAGGTCCGTTTTTCTAACACCCGTCTAAGCGGCTGTCTCGACGTTATCTCATAATAATATTCTCTCGCCTCCTCCGTCTGGCGGACCCGGAACTTCAAAAGCCCTTCGATGGCATTCGCCGACAGCATCTGTACCGCATAGCCCGTTTCTTCCTCCGGCGCTTCGATTATCATATAATTATGATTCATTTCCCGGCTATACCGAATCTCCATCCCGTATCCTCCATCACTCTGCATTTTCCAACACTGTCAGCAAACGGATCGCCCGCTCCGGCTCCTGTCCGCGCAGGGATATCTCCGTCTCTGTACTGCTCTTTACCCTTCCGTCCAAGTCTCCCCCATCTTCCCGGATCGTCAAAACTGCATCCCCGCACCGGAAGAATCCACGCAGGCGCTGTCCAGCTCTGCTGCTTATCTCCCCCACAGTCATTCCATCTCCCCGCAACGTTTTTTCCTCCCGATACAGGCACCGTTCCATCGCCTCCTGCAGGACAAAACGCCCCGTAATCCTGCCATGCACCTCAAACACCCCATTTAACAGTGCCGCGATAAAAAAGAATGCAACCGCCATCACAAACGAGGCTTCCACCGTATAACTGGCAGAAACCTCCCGCTTCATCCAAGAGATGCTATCAGCATCCAAATCCACACTGGAAGCACACACGGCAGAAATGGCAGCTTCTTTTTCCGTATTTTCTCCCATAGACCATTCCCCTTTCCGCCAAGCAGTGCCGTAAGCATCCAGACACCTCCTGCCAGACTGCTCACAAGTACAGCTCCCATCAAAAGTTCAAGCGTCCGCCATCCCCCCAGATAGCACCCAGTGATCAGAAAAAAGCAGCCATCTCCCAGTCCGACCGCACCTTTCGTCTGCCGCTCCATCCAGAACAAAAAAATCCCCGGCAGCATTCCCAAAAGCCATACCGTTATCTGCAACGCACTTTTTTTCCAATCCCATCCATCTTTTATAACCGACAGCACACACCGTATCATTGTAAGCGCCATTCCTGCCGTTCCAAATCCATATAGCCAGCTTACGCGTATCCGTTTTCTATGAAGATCCTGCCAGGAAAAGACCATCAGAAAAAGGGAAAAAACAACCGCACAGAGGAAACATACTGCACTTTCCAAATCCATCCGCGTAAATCCCATGAAACTTATCCCTGCACTGTTTTCCATCACTCCGTCCTCTCACCCCTCCTTGATTCTTTCCGCCATCCGCACCTATCCACTTCCACAGTATGAACACACACCCATATATTCCACCTCTGATCGCCGCACCTTCTGCACATAATATGCCAATGACGAACAGTCCTGCTTTCCATGGTAAACCTCGCCGGACGGAAGAATATACACCAGACCTCCCGCCGACACCGTCTTTCCACAGTATCTGCAAGCCTTATAACGGCATCCCCCGCTGTTTCTAAGCACCCCCGAAATTACATCTGCATACGCAGCCGCGGTGATCTGATTCGATATATAATGGCACGAAGGCGAGAGATGGTAGCGCGTACTGTCCCGCCCCACATAGACCCATTTTCCCTCCGGTTCTGAAGCGTTTTTCTCTGAGAAATACCCGCCTTCCGCCCCAATCCATCCCCGCTTCCGGCTCCGGGAAGTAAGCGTCACATGGTCAAGCGCAAATACCGAGAACGGCAGCCGCACCTGATAGGAGGCGCGCAGGTCAATCCATTCTCCATCTTTCGATACGCGGCTGGCGCCACACTGGATATTGGACACTTTGTTCCCGCCCGCTGTCTGAATCTTCTCCTTTAAATATCCCTGCAAGATAAGCCCGGACGGAAGTTCTGACCAGCCCCCCGTTCCCTTTTCTCCTGCCTCTGCCGCTTTTCCCGCCTCCAGTTCTGCCGGATGCACCGTATGGGATGTCCGATACACCTGCCATCCCAGTTCCCGCCCCGTCACTTCCAGCACCGTCTGCACCTTTCTCTGAGTATCCAGTATTTCCATCGGAACTGACAGGAGAATCACCGTAAACATAAACAATGTCAGACTAAGCGCCGCCTCAATCGTCAGGCTCGCACACAGGGAAGCAGAGGACAATGCCCTTTTCCAGGGTCGTTTTGTTACTTGGGCTCTATGCCGCCGAAGGACGGGTATCCCGACCGCACAGATACTTTCATTTATTCGTTTTGTTAGGTTAGTTGTCATCATCTTTTTTACTGGCTTTCTTTATGTACTTGGAGAGGCACATTCACTTGCATCATCTCCTGAAAAAGGACACTGTCCTCCACTCCCCTGTAATTGTGTTTAATATTCCTTCTGGGACGTTCTACGAAGCGGTATCAACGTTCCCTGTGCCGCATAGGACACACTTACCCCATACTGGCACTGATCCATCCGAAATCCCGGCTCTTTTTCTGAAATGCGGTTCTGAATCATATCCATCATCCGGTAACAGAAACGGCTCTTTCCCTGTATCAGGAAAAAGAGTTTCAGCCAGTCCTGGTAGTCCAGCCCTCTGTCGTCTGTCCCGTTTTTCAATGAAGGATCCGTCCCCGTTTCCAGAAAGATGGACGCGCCCTTTTCCGTCAGAGCAGAAAGCGAAATCTGCCACTCCCCCGGCTGTTTGAAAAAAGGAATTTTTCCGCCCGCCAGCAGAACCTTCACATCTGCCACCGACTCTGCAAACGCCCAGACTGTCATGATAAAGAAGGATGCCGCCGCCGTGATCGGTGTGATTCCCGCCAGCCCCGTGATCGCCAGCGCCAATGCTTCCGCCTCCGACCGTTTTTCAGAATCCGCATATAAAGCTGCCAGATTCACCGCCTCGCGCACAGCCAGAAGTTCATTGACGGTGCGTTTTAAATTTTCCCGCTCCGACGCATTTCCCTGTAAGAGATATTCCTGCTCATAATGGACACTTCCCGTCTTTTCCTGCCCGAACCGGGTAAAAAAATGCGCCGCATACGCATCTAAAAGAGCCCGTTCAAGCCCCGCCGTCCAGACACCCACAGCTTCCCCCCGCTTTCCGCTCTCTCCGCCTGCATACAACACCGACGGAAATGCCGCGGTCGAAATCCAGTTTTCTGAAATCACAGTTCCCGCCGGCACACAAAGACTCAGCAGATCCGTCCCCGACAGGCGACTGACTGCTTCCAGCACATTCATTTTTTTCTTGTCTCGGACCGCCGGAACCCGGAAACGTCCATCCTTCTGAAAACCCGCTGTGATCGTCAGAACCGGCGCCCACAGCGCTTCCTCGTCCAGCTCATCGTCCTCATCGTCAGGCTCCCAATCATCAATATAATCCTGTATCTCCTTTCCTTTCCGGACTGCTTCTGCAACCACCTCTTCATTTCCGTGAGCCGTCTCTTCTGTCTTTTTTACCTCCTGGCGGCGCGCTCCATCCGCATCTAAATACGAACGATACCCCCGCATCTCCTCCTGTACCATGCCCCAGGAGCCTTCTTCCAGATCCGGCTGGGCTTCCTGCGCCCCCTGCTCCGATCCCTGCAATTCTTTCGCAAGCCGGTCCGCCTGTTTTTCATACGCCGCAACCAGCCCCGGAATCTGCTTTAATTCTTTCTCTAAGCTTTCCGCCGATTGAAAGAACGAGCTTCCATCCGCCTGGCGGACCGCTGCCTCCATCTCCTCCAGATGTTTCTCCTGTTTTTGCAGGCAGGCTCCGATCGCCTCGATCGACTCTTCCAGACGCAGCACTTTTCTGCCATTTTCCTGATATCCTTCCGCAATCCCATGAACCGCCCTTGCCTCCGTCATCCGTTTTTCCATCTCAGGCAGTTCAGACTCCTCACTTTCCAGCGTCCAGACACCCACTTTCATATAATCGGTAACTTCCTTCGCAAAGAAATCCCCATTATGCCCAGTGATCGCATCCATCGCTTCGATCTGTACCTTTCCGCCGCTGACCGGATAAAAGGGCGCTGCCGCCAGATATGTTTCCATCTGCGGCTCCATCTCCGCCGCCAGGCGCTCTTTATCCGCACATTCCAGCACAAAAATCCGGTATTTATCCCAAATCTCCCGGTGATAACAGCTCATCAGCGAATCCAGTGAGGAATTGAGCGCCATCTGCATATACCAGCCGCTTCCGGCTGCCCGGGCGGACTCAAACAACCCGCCCATCAGCGCACAGATACAGGTCAGAATCAAACTCAGGAAAACTGTGAGCTCCCCGCAAACTTCCTTTTCTGTTTCAATGTGCCGTTCTGCCCGGATCAATATACCTCCTTCGACTTACTGTTGATCTGTTTAAAGATATTTGTAAGAAGCGTATTAATCTGCTTTTTAAAGACAATGACCAGACCGATCAGCACCACCAGAATCAGCACTAACTCAATGACCCCCACACCATCCTCGTCCATCAGAAACGATTTTACTTCTCTTACCAGATACGCTTTATCCATATACTTTTTCTCCTTTCTCCCCATTTTTCAGATCCCAAACGCCAGAAACGCCGGGACTGAAACCATCACCATAATAATCATCAACATCAAAAACAATGGAAGCATCAGCTTTGTGGATGCCTCTTCCCCCCGGCGTCTTGCCAGTGCTTTCTCTTCTTCAAACGCCGACTCCATCTCTGTCTCCAGCGCCTTTCGAAGTCCTTCTGCCCCATTTCTGACATTCTGCTCCAAAAGCCCGGAAAGCTTCCGGTACGGTCTCAGGCGGCAGCCCGCACCAAATTCCGCATATGCCTGTAGTTCCGGGACACCGCGCTGCATCCGGTGATATGCCGCTGCCATTTCCCGGTATGCCGCCCGCTCCGTCTGTGTTCCCGCCCGGCATGCCGCCTCGTATTCCAGCACAATCCGCTCCCATGCCCGGCGGACCGGAAGCCCCGCCCCGGAAAATACAGTCAGCTTTGATACAATCTCCGGATAATCTTCCATCAGCTCCCGCTTTTTCTTCTTTTTCGCCTCACTCTCCTTCTGTTTTTCATAAAGAGGAAGCAGAATTGCCGCCGCAATCCCCAGCACCGGAAACAGCAGATATTCCCTGTCTCCGCGCACCCGGTAAGATAAATTCTTCCCCTCATACATCTTTGGCAGAACCAGCTGCCCTTCCGTTCTCTGTGCCTCATCCATCTGCTTTAACAGCCGCTTAAAACCTGCCTCTTTTTCCTGCTGCTTCGTCCGAAGCGGCGGATATAGCGTGACCGGAAACCGGTACTCCCGGCTGAATACCCCCGCCTGCAGGGATGCGGTCAGTTCTGTCTGAATCCCCTTCTCCGGGCATTCTTCATTTAAAACTGTCCCATCCGTCTGAATCCATTCCGCATCCTCCGGTGTCCAGCGGACCCGGATGCCCTCTTCTTCCAGCCAGCCGACGAGATGTAGATCTTCCCTTACCTCCTGCAAGGACAGATTGTTTCCCCGAATTAAATCCGCCAGTTTACCTCCCGCCTCCAGCAATGCTTTTTTTGCATCCTCTTCCGCATATTCCCGCTCTCCGAGCGCAATCTCCACCGGAATCTCCTTCTCGCACAGTCCGCGCACCCACACTTCCTGCTGCCGTTCCCCTTCTCCGTATGCATAGCGGTTCAGCCGGTTCCCATCTTCCAGCGCCCCATCCCGTTTTTCCACCAGATATCCCGCAACTGCCAGAATTATCCCCAAAAGAATGCATAAAACCTGCTTTTTCCCCATTTTTCCCATGCTGTTTCACACCTCAATCTGAAGAATTTTCCCCGATACCCTCCATGCCAGCAGATAGACCACCAGACACCCTGTCATCACCACCCGCCCACCGCTGTCTCATACATCTGTGAGAAAAGCCCGGCGATGACAAATCCACGTAGAGCACGATCAGGTACGGCATCAGGTTCATAATTCTCTGTTCAAACTGCTTTTCTGCCGTCATCGTGAGAATTTCCTCCCGCACCTGAATGCGATCCGAAATCACGTGAACGACATGGTGAACCACGCTTGCCAGCTCGCCCCGGCTCCGTTTGGATACAGTAAAAATAACAGAGAAATTTTCCACCTCATCCAGACCGCTCCTCTTCGCAAAGGAAGAAAGCAGCGCCTCCACGGTCCGGTTCATTTTAAGCTGGCTTGCCAGATATGAAAACTCACGGGTAATCATCCCTTCTTTTCCGTATTGTTCTTCCAGATCGCGCACGCTCGCAATAAACGCATTTTCCACCGAATAGCCTGCAGCCAGCGCCGAAGCCACGATCTGAATCGCTTCCTTAAACTGGAGCCGAAGCTCCTCTTTTCTCCGGCGGCAGAGCTCCCGCCTCTTAAAAAACGGCCGCAGCATCCCGCCGGAAGCATCAGAACGAACGCCAGAAATGAACGGTAGAATACATATGCCGTCACGGCGCACACCGCTGTTCCCTCCAGAAGGTAACGTATCCACTCCTGTCCCGTCAGGTGGTAAACCCGGTAATCAGAAGCACTTCCTCCCGTGAATCTGCGCCGCCCTTCAAATCTGCCAACCTGGACAAGTGCTCCTTCCACCTGTCCGGAAGCAGTCTCCCCGCTTTCCTGAAACTGATAGATGGGAGAAAGGCGGATTTCCCCATTTTCATAACCTATCACCTCCGTGATCTCCAGCACCTTCCGGCTCCGGTGCATCCGCCCGACATGGACCATCAGATCGAGTGCTGAACCGATCTGGCTCCGGACCGCCGCAAGCGGCAGCTCTGCTGCCATCAGAACCATCGTTTCCAGTCTTGAGAGCATATCTTTGGCGCTGTTTGCATGTCCGGTTGAGAGCGAGCCATCGTGCCCCGTATTCATCGCCTGCAGCATTTCCAGCGCCTCGCCGCCCCGACCTCCCCAACGATGATGCGGTCGGACGCATTCGGAGACTCGCCCGGATCAGATCGCGCATGGAAATCTCCTGCGAACCATCCCGGTTTTCTACCCTTGTTTCCAGGCTGACAAGATTCGTTACATGGCGGATTTGAAGTTCTGCCGAATCCTCGATCGTAATGACGCGGTCCTCCTGTGGAATATAGCCGGACATGGCGTTTAAGATCGTCGTTTTTCCCGATCCGGTTCCGCCGCTGATAAAATATTGAGTCCCCGCTCGACCGCTTTCTGCAAAATGCCGCTGCCTCCCGGCTGATACTTTTTAACTCAATCAGGCGTTCCATCGTAATCGGTTCCGGGAACTTCCGGATCGTTAAAATCGGCCCATTTAACGCCACCGGTGCCAGCACCACGTGGACACGAGAACCATCTTCCAGTCTCGCATCCGCAATCGGGGATGCCAGATTGACCGTCCGGTTGACACGGCTTACAATCTGCTGAATCAGATCCTCTAGCTGCCCTACCGAATCAAAGTGCTTTTCTAACTCTTCCACACGCCCCTGCCGCTCGACAAAAATGTGCTCCGTGCCATTTACCATGATCTCCGTGATCGTCGGATCATCGACCAGCTCCTGCAAAATATCCAGCCGTCTGAATGAATCAAACAGCTCTTTTCTCAAACAAAGCCGCTCTTTTAACGGCAGATACGCCCCTTCTGCCGCTTCCAGAATCGCCATGTCGATCAGGTCGCGCAGCTCCTCATCCTCCACCTGCATACGGCTCTCCATCTGCTCCATCAGACGCTGCCTCAAAACCATTTTCTGCTCCTGCATACTTCCCCCTGCCAGTTGTTTCTCTCACAACCGTTTACTCTTTAGAATGACTGGCAAAATCCCGCTCAATTTATCCCTGTCAAAAGACTTTGCCCCTTCTAATTTAACCCACAATGAACATTATCCGCCCACACTGCTTCCCCGCAGCAGCTGCCGTACATAATCACCCAGTTCTCCCCATAAGAGCTGGTCAATATAATCGCCCCGTCCAAAACTGCCGTGATACGGAAGCTTCAGGCGTTTAATACGTTCCCTTAGCATGCCATTTCCTGTCTGTGAAAAATACTGCTCCAGCTCCTTAAGCTTTGCCAAAGACACCGGATCTTCCCGGATCGGCATATAAATTACCCGGCACAGCTTCATTACCGAAAGCGCCGTCCTGCGCCCGCTTCCTATATCCACTACCAGCGTATCATACGCACTCTCCCCGGCAATTGCCCGTATAAGCCCCGCGATTGCCTCCTCTCCCGCCTGATCCAGATCCTCCGGATAGCGCACCGGCGGAATATAGTCCAGCTCCCCCATCGTGTGGACAACGCTGCTCAAACGAAGCGAATTATAGCTTCCACCATTGTAAAAATACAACAGATCCGACAAATCACTCTTATATTCTTCTTTCATCAAAACCGACAGACCGGAAAATTCCTCCAGGTTCAGATACAGCACCCGCTCCTCCTGTGCCAAAAGTTTTCCCATTGTCAGGGCAAACGAGGTCTTTAAACACCGTCCAACCGGCGAATACACTCCCAAGACCTTCGCCAGCCCCCGCCCGGACACCTCCGGCAGCTCCCCCGGGCTTTCCCCATACCAGGTCATCACGTCGCGCACAATCGCATCGCTGGACTGGTATTTGTAGACACAGGGAACTGACGGACTGACCGTTTTTCCCCCATTATCCGATAAAAGAATAACCTTTTCCGCCCGGATGGACTCCTTTTCTTCCGCCGGAACATGCTCGCCCAACAACAGAAGCTTTACCGGATGTTCCGCCGCAAATGCCCGCAGCCGCTCGATCGAGCTGAACGCCACCACCTCAAACGGTATTTTTTCCTTCTGGTTAACTACCTCTGCAAACCGCGCCGCATAGACCGGATCCACATCATACACCGCCAGAATATGCTTCATCGCACCGCCACCTCCCTAATCACAAGCCATTTTCCTTACAGATACCGAATCAGCTCCGCCCCAATCACTCCCAAAAACAGGCACGGTGCCAGACAAAAAGATGCCTCTTTTCCATCCCGCGCTTCCAGATAGTACGGCTCGACGCTTCCCCCAAGCGCGGACCGGTACAAATAAAACACAAGATATGTAAGCCGCTGCCTGGCAATCCCACGCCGGATAAGTAATACAAGCGACCATATTCCGGCAGCTGCCAGCCCGCACAAGAAAATCCGCCCGCCCTGCCGCAGCCCGGCGGCACCAAACAGGACGGCTGCCATTTTGATGTCCCCCGCACCTATCATGCGAAACAGATACAGAGGGAACAGGACAATCAGTAAACTCCCGATACGAATCAAATATCCACAAGTCTCGCCAATCCCCATCATAAGCGCCGCCCCATATCCCGGCAGCCGCCCGTCCCATCCGGCCGTATATCCCATCTTCATCCCCAGACCAAACCGAATCAAAAGAAACAACAGGCCGCCAAGCAGAAGCATCCCATTGGGAATACGGCGTTTTTTCAAATCCCAAAACGCACAGCCGCCAGTAAACAACAGCAGCAAAAAGGTCAATCCATCCCCTCCTTCTCTTTCGCATACATGAAACGAACAATTTCTGCACAGTATGTCCTCTTTTCAAAACTCCTGCCGCAAACGACAGCTGCCAGTCCTGCGCCAGCTTTTACCACCACTTTTTTCCATTCATTTCCTGTATGCACTTCAAACATTCCTGAAAAATCATCGAACATTTCTCTGAACTTAACTTTTAGAATCTTAATAATAGATCAACGGGAAATCCGGATTCCCGTGACAGATGGAAGAACCCATCCATGAATGTTCCTCCATTATGAACAGTTTTTGGTCAAAAGTCAATCCCAAAACACCCGAAATATGCGCCAAAAACATCTCAAAAACTTTGTGCATCTGATCCCATTATTTTAGCTAGACAATTTCGTTATTTGAAAATAATTGCCAAAATATCTCTTTATTTTTTATCTATAAATACCCATTCCAGCATTTTCCTTTCCATTGACTGACGAAACAAAAATGCTAAAATACTATTAGTTTAAATTTTTAAACCATTATGGAAGGAGGAGCCGCGATGAAAAGGAATAGAACTCAGACAGCATTTTCATACCTGTATGCCTCTTTTATCGCGCTGGGCGATGAAATACGGCTGACGATCATCGAAGCACTGACGGACGAAGTCCTCACGGAGCGCGCACAAATCAGCGATGTGAACACAAATCAGCCCGATAAGAACAATGACCGTCAAATCAGCCTGCCCGACCAGTCCGTCCGCATGGCTTAAACGTCCGGGAGATCACCGAACGGACGCAGCCTGTCGCGCCCGGCAGTTTCCACCATTTGAAGATCTTAAAGACAGCCGGGCTGATCGACGTCCACCGGGAGGGAACCTGCAATTATTATTATCTCTCGATCGAAGACAGCACCGGAAACTGATGCAGCTCGGACATCTGCTGGAATCCGTGCTTTCCATGGACGCCTGAACTAAGATGCATATCTTTCCATTTTCTGAATATACTGATCGTTGTACCAATTTATAGGATTCAGAAGAGAGCATCAAACCATGAAGCACAACCGAACCCACCGCTCCGGGAGCACCGGCACGGACATTTCTTCCGCCCACCCTGACCCGGAGCTGCTGACAGAACTGCGACAGACCATGAGCACGATCAACACCGTTTTCAACCATTTTGAAGAGGTCGTCGATCCGACTCTGATTGACTGCTATATCTACGAACTGAAAGCCGCACATCTCCGGTATCAGTTCCTTTTACGACATATTAAACAACAGGAAAATACCATTTAACCGCCACAAGGAGGAATTTTCTCATGACAGCCTGGTACGACAAAGCCACCTTTTACCATATGTATCCTCTGGGAATGACCGGATCGCCGTTTGCCAATCCCTATCCCGTCTCCGATGGGGCAGCGGATGGCACAAACAGGGACGTTTCCGCCGATTCTCGCATGGACGAACTGATGCTGTGGATTCCCTATTTAGAGAGTCTGCATATTTCCGCAATCTATATTGGACCGCTGTTTGAATCATCCACGCACGGCTATGATACCCGCGATTTCCGGCTCATCGACCGGCGGCTGGGAACCAACGTCTCGTTCCGCTCTTTCGTGGACTGCTGCCATGAGCATGGCATCCGCGTCGTCGTGGACGGCGTATTCAACCACACCGGTCGCGAATTTTCGCCTTCCGCGACCTGCAGGCGCACCGTGACCAGTCCCCTTACGCCGGATGGTACAGGAACGTCAATTTCGGCTGGGGCAGCCCGCTCGGCGATTCCTTCGGCTACGAATCCTGGCACGGCATCTGGGGCTTCCTGCTTAAACCACGGAAACCCGGAAGTGCGGAACTATCTGCTTGACACTGTCCGTTTCTGGGTGCAGGAATTTAACATCGACGGTATCCGCCTCGACTGCGCGGGCGATCTTTCCTTTGAATTTATGCAGGAACTGCGCCGGCTGGCAAATGAAATCAAACCGGAATTCTGGCTGATGGGCGAAGTCATCCACGGCGAATACGCCCGCTGGGTCAATCCGCAGATGCTTCATTCCGTCACCAACTACGAGATGCACAAAAGTATCTATTCCGCGCACAACGACCACAATTATTTCGAACTGGCACACAACGTCCGCCGCCTCGAAGCAGTGGGGCGGGATCTCTACACCTTTGTGGACAACCACGACGAAGACCGGATCGCAAGCAAACTGTTAAATCCGGCACATCTTGCGCCGCTTTACACGCTGCTGTTCACTCTTCCGGGCATTCCATCCATCTATTATGGAAGTGAATGGGGCATTCAGGGACGCCGCGGACACAACTCTGATACGGAACTCCGTCCGAGAATCCTGCCGCCGAGACCGCTTGCAGAAGAAATGCAGACCAGCGACGGACAAAACACAGGCATCCGCACAGATGGCAACTGCCAGAGCTTTTCGAGCGCCACAGGCACAAACATACACGCAGGCGCAAACACCTGCTGCCAGACCACTTCAAGCACCACAGACTCAAACACAGATACCAGCGCAGGCACCGTGACACCGCTTACACTTCTGATCCAGAAACTCGCCGCCATCCACGCCGCCGAACCGGCGCTTCACGGTGGGCGTTATCAGGAACTTCTGCTGACAAACCGGCAGTACGCATTTGCCAGACACGGTGACCACCAGGCGATCCTTACCGCTGCCAACAACGATGACAACGCCGCTTATTTACAAGTTCCGCTTCCATTCCACACGACAGCGGAACAAGCTACGGATCTGATTACCGGAAAATCGTTTTTGATCGATAAGAATACAAACAAAATTCAGATAGAATTAGAGGGTAACAGCGCTGTTATTCTCGGAATCACGGAGGGGTAACCTTATGAAAAAAGCAGCTTCCACTACTAAACGAACCACATCGAAAAAACCAAAGACAGAGGGACTCGGCGTGATCGGCGAGCTTGACCGGTATCTCTTCGGAGAAGGCCGCCACTACCAGCTCTACCACAAGCTGGGCGCACACCCTTATACATATCGCGGACAGGACGGCTACTATTTCGCGGTCTGGGCGCCGCACGCAGCCGCCGTCAGCCTGGTCGGCGACTTCAACGCCTGGAATCCGGATGCAACCCCGATGAAGCCGGTCGCAGACAGCGGCATTTACGAGCTCTTCGTACCGGGACTTGGCGTGGGACAGCTCTACAAATTCGCCATCACCACGCACACGGGAACGATTTTATTTAAGGCAGATCCATATGCATTTTCGGCAGAATACCGTCCGGGAACCGCTTCCGTGACCGCCGATATCCGCGGCTTCAAATGGAACGATTCCAAATGGATGGAATCGCGCGCGGGCACCGATCCGGTCAAGGCGCCAATCTCTATCTACGAGGTTCACTTAGGATCCTGGAAAAAGAAAAACCGCCCGGAAAAGGACGGTTACTACACTTACATGGAAGCCGCGCATGAGCTGGCTGACTATGTCCTGGAAATGGGCTACACCCATGTAGAGCTCATGGGAATCGCCGAACATCCGTATGACGGCTCCTGGGGCTATCAGGTAACCGGCTATTTTGCCCCGACCTCCCGCTACGGAACCCCGGCGGAATTTATGTATTTCGTCAATTACTTACATAAAAAAGGCATCGGTGTCATCCTAGACTGGGTTCCGGCGCATTTTCCGAAGGATGCACACGGTCTTGCCGATTTTGACGGACAGCCTCTCTTTGAGTACGCAGACCCGCGCAAGGGCGAACATCCGGACTGGGGTACCAAGGTTTTTGATTATGCCAAACAACGAGGTCTCCAATTTTCTCATTGCCAACGCGCTCTACTGGCTCGATGAATACCACATCGACGGTCTGCGCGTGGACGCCGTCGCTTCCATGCTTTACTTAGACTATGGACGCCAGGACGGACAGTGGGTACCAAATAAATATGGCGACAACAAAAACCTCGAAGCCATCGAGTTTTTCAAACATTTAAACAGCGTGATCCGCGGCCGGAAGGACGGCTCCATCATCATTGCCGAGGAATCCACCGCCTGGCCGAACGTTACCAAGAGCCCGGAGGAGGACGGTCTTGGATTTACCTTCAAATGGAATATGGGCTGGATGCATGACTTCCTCGAATACATGAAGCTCGACCCGTATTTCCGTAAATTTAACCACAACAAAATGACCTTCGGCATCACCTACTGCACCAGCGAAAACTTCATTCTGGTGCTCTCGCACGACGAGGTCGTCCACCTCAAATGCTCGATGATCAACAAAATGCCGGGCGAATACGAGGATAAATTTGCTAACCTGAAAGTCGGCTACACTTTCATGCTCGGACATCCGGGCAAGAAACTTCTCTTCATGGGACAGGATTTCGGTCAGTTCCATGAATGGGATGAAAAAGTCTCCCTCGACTGGTACCTTACGAAAGAGCCATTCCATGCCGACCTCCAGAATTATGTGAAAGGGCTTTTGACGCTCTACCACAAATATCCGGCGCTCTACCGCCTGGACGAGGAGTATGACGGCTTCCAGTGGATCAACGCCAACGACGGAGACCGCAGTATTTTCAGCTTTATCCGCCGCGATGAAACACAGAAAAAGAATCTTCTCTTCATCTGCAACTTCACCCCGGTAGACCGCGACGATTACCGCGTCGGTGTTCCGAAACGCGGCACCTACACGCTGCTGCTTGACCAGGAACACGGCTACTACAAGCGCGGCGATAAGATCAGCCATTACCGCTCCATCAAGAGCGAATGTGACGGACAGCCATACTCCTTCGCGTACCCGCTTCCGGCGTATGGAACTGCGGTGTTCCGGTTCTCATAAAATAATGTTCCTATGAATTCAAAAAACCTGCCGCAGACAGACTGTTTATATGGGGGATACAGTCTGCCTGCGGCAGGTTTTATTTATACGGGTTCTGATTCGTGACCCAATCAATTTTATCCGCGGATCGCCGCTTCCAGCTGCTTCAGCGCTTTCTCCACCGTCGCCCGCGGGCATGCGATATTGATCCGCTCGAAGCCCTCGCCGTCCGGTCCGAACATCGCGCCGCTGTCCAGCCACAGATGTGCCTTGTCCACGATCAGATGTTCCAGCTCTTTTTCATTCAAATGAAGCGCCTTAAAATCCAGCCACAGAAGGTAGGTTCCCTCCGGCTCGATCAGACGGATTTCCGGCAGATGCTCTTCCAGATACGCCTTCACAAACTTCCGGTTCTCCTCCAGATACGCTTTTAGCTGTGCAAGCCACTCCGCTCCCTCTTCATACGCCGCCTGGCATGCTACCAGTCCCATCAGACCGACCTGGCTGTAGCCTGCCGCCGCGATCTCCTTTAAGAGTTTCTTCCGAAGCTCTGGGTTCGGCACAAAGATATTGGAAATCTGCAGTCCCGCCAGATTGAACGTCTTGGATGGTGCCGTGCAGATCAGACAGTTCTGCTCAAACTCTGCACCCAGCTTCGCAAATACTGTGTGCGGATGTCCCTCGCGGGTAAAATCACTGTGGATCTCATCGCTGACCACGAGCACACCGTGACGCAGGCAAATCTCGCCAACCCGGCGCAGTTCTTCCTCGCTCCAGACACGTCCGACCGGGTTGTGCGGACTGCAAAGCAGGAACAATTTGACCTTATTTTCCACGATCTTCGTTTCCAGAGCATCCAGATCCATCGTGTAATAGCCATCCGTGATTTTCAGCGGGCTGTTGACAATCTTACGCCCATTGTCCGTAATTACTTCCGAAAACGGATAGTACACCGGCTGCTGAAGCAGTACGCCGTCACCTTCCTTTGTATACGCCCGGACAGCCGCCGCCAGCGACAACGCCCGGTGTCTTCCAGCCACCGGTTTCGTCTCCCAGCCAAAGCGCTCCCGGTACCAGTTCTGGACTGCCGCAAAATAGCCCTCTTTTCCATCACTGTAGCCGAAAATACCATGTTTTACTGTCTCTTCCAGCCGCTCTAAAATCGCCGGAGCCGTCTGAAAATCCATATCAGCCACCCAAAGCGGTAAAATATCCGCTGGTTTTCCTCGCTCGATGGCAAAATCATATTTTAAACAGTTGGTACCATGCCGGTTTTGTCAAAATCGTATTTCATGCATTTTCCTCCCAATCCATCGTTCCTGTCAATGAACGGTTTTCACTCTGGCATCCTGTCATCCATGCCCATATCCCACTGCCCATGCAAAACCGATACCAGACATATCTATCCTCTTTTGTAACTGTTCAGTCCCTTCACAGTCACGCGCAAAATCCATTAAAATTGCCTACGGCAATGGGTTTTGCCTGCTGGCCATGTTTTCGTACGGTCAGCGCAGTAAATGCGCAGACCTACTGAACAGTTATCCTCTTTTACGCTAACGCCTGTTCCAGATCCGCAATCAGATCATCCACATTTTCAATACCGACAGACAGACGTAAAATGTCTCCGTAATTCCAAGACGTTCCCGGATCTCAACCGGCACATCGCCGTGTGTCTGCAGCATCGGATAGGTAATCAGGGACTCCACGCCGCCCAGACTCTCCGCATAGAAATAAGCTTCACGCGCTCCAGCACCTTTCTCGCCGTCTCCTCTGTATCAGTGCGGAACGAAATCATGCTGCCCGCGCGCTCTGTTTTGGTTGATCTCATAACCCGGATGCTCCGGAAGTCCTACATAGTAGACATCCGTTACTTTTTCTGCTCTTTCAGCCAGCTCGCGATCTTCATCGCATTCTCCTGCTGCCGTTCCACACGCACTGACAGAGTCTTGATGCCGCGCAGGACTAAGAAAGAATCAAACGGAGAAAGTCCGCTTCCGATCGTCTTGAACAGATACCGGATCTGCTCTGCCAGCGCCTTGATCGGCGTACATAAAAATCCAGCCAGCGTATCATTGTGACCGCCTAAAACTTCGTGCCGCTGTGGACAACCAGATCCGCGCCCTGCGCGATCGGATTCTGCAGATACGGGGACAGGAAGGTATTGTCCACGATCAGAAGCAGTCCGTGCTTCGTCGCCAGACGGCTCATTTCCGCCAGATCGGTCACCTGCATCGTCGGGTTGCTCGGTGTCTCGATGTAGAGTGCCTTCGTCTGATCCGTGATCGCCTTCTCAACCGCCTCCACATCGGCTGTATTTATATAGGAAAATGAAAACCGCGCTTCTTTCCAGTGCCTCAAAATACGGACGGAACCGCCATACAGATCCTCGGTACATACAAAATGGCTGCCGCTGTCAAACAGCTCCATCATCAGCGGATCGCAGCCATACCGGATGTGCAGGCAACGGTATCAACCGCTCCTTCCAGCGCCGAAACAGTCTTTTCCAGCTCATCTCTGGTCGGGTTGCTCTCACGCGTATAATTATGACCGGTCGATTCCCAATACCGGGTGGGCAAAGTCGCCGTCTGGTAAATCGGTACTGAAACAGCGCCAAAGAATGGTTTTAGAAGTTTCGGATCTCCGCAAATACAAGTTGTCTCTATCTGATAAGCCACGATGTCATCCTCCTGTGTCTATTTGCTATATCAGCAAATTTGTTTTTATATATTTTTCTTATTTCATATTATTTTAATTGGTTTATCAGTGATTGTAATGCGGAATTCCTACTTTGTCAATAGGAATTCCATGCAGTCTGCCATTTTCCCGGGCGTTTTCCTTCCTCAGCGCAAAACCTATCAAGGTACATTTTTGTTTTTTCACAGAACGCACCTTCCAAACAATTCAAGTCGAACGTCCGTGAGACTTGGCGTGATTCTGGTCAGCGAAGCTGACATATTCTTTACAGAATCACTGCGCATCCTCGCGGAGCGTTTATCTCAGTCGGAGAATGGACTCCCACTGAGACAAATTTGCTATTACTCACCACCTGAAGAGGTGGGAGTCTTCTCGACTGAGATAAAAACGGTCAGAATCAATGACATCTTCCCACATTTCAGAAATATATCATCCATTCTGACCGCTTTAAATGGCTGCAGTTCTCGCTCCCCTTACCAGTAGGTTTCACTTTTCATCAACCACACGCTAATTTCTACCAAATTACACTCTTAATTTCCTTTGCAGACTTCCTCTAGAAAATACCGGTGCACCGTCACATCCTCATTCAATTCCGGATGAAATGCCGTCGCAAACTGGTTTCCCTGTCTGGCTGCGACTATCTTTCCGTCCACTGTCGCCAGCACCTTAACATTTTCCTGAAGCGAAGCGATGTACGGCGCGCGGATAAAGTCATCGGAATCGTCCCCAGACCGGCAAATTCAGCCTCCGTGTAAAAACTTCCGAGCTGACGCCCGTAGGCATTCCGCACCGCCGACACATCCATCGTCGCAAAGCACGGCGTTCCGCCCTCGATCTCCTTGGCCAGAAGCAGAAGCCCCGCGCACGTTCCATACACCGGAAGCCCTGCCGCAATCTTTGCCCGAAGCGGCTCATAAAGCCCCAGCTCATCCAGGAGCTTACGCATCGCGGTGCTCTCGCCGCCCGGCAGAATCAGTCCGTCCATCGGCCGCTCCAGATCCGGAAGCTGCCGGATCTCAAACGCCTCTGCGCCCAGTTTCTGTACCATGGCAATGTGTTCGGCAAACGCGCCCTGCACCGCCAGCACGCCTATCTGTTTTTTCTCCATCTTACTGTCCCCGCTCTGCCATCAAAATCGCAATCTCATTCTCATTGATACCAACCATCGCCTCGCCCAGATCCTCAGAAATCGCAGCAAGTAATTTTGCATCCTTGTAATTCGTTACTGCCTGCACGATCGCCGACGCACGTTTCTCCGGATTGCCTGACTTGAAGATACCAGATCCAACAAAGACTCCCTCTGCGCCCAGCTGCATCATCAGAGCCGCATCCGCCGGGGTAGCCACACCGCCTGCCGCGAAATTGACAACCGGGAGACGTCCATTGTCATGTACATAGCGGAGCAGATGAACCGGAACTTTTAACTGTTTTGCTGCCTCGTAAAGCTCATCCTCACGCAGGTTCTGAACCCGGCGGATCTCCGAATTCATCGCACGCATATGGCGGACTGCCTGTACGACATCGCCCGTTCCCGGCTCGCCCTTGGTACGGATCATCGAAGCACCTTCCTCGATCCGGCGCAGCGCCTCTCCCAGGTCTCTCGCACCGCAGACAAACGGAACCTTGAACTGTGTCTTGTCAATATGGTACACATCATCCGCCGGAGATAATACCTCGCTCTCATCGATATAATCAATCTCGATCGCTTCCAGAATCTGCGCCTCCACAAAATGACCGATCCGGCACTTCGCCATAACCGGAATCGAACTGCCTCCTGAATGCCGCGAATCATCTTCGGGTCACTCATACGGGACACACCGCCCGCTGCCCGGATATCCGCCGGAATCCGCTCCAGCGCCATAACCGCACACGCGCCTGCCGCCTCCGCGATCTTCGCCTGCTCCGGGGTGTAACATCCATGATGACGCCGCCCTTTAACATCTGTGCCAGCTGTTTATTCAGTTCATAACGATTCTCTGCCATTTTATTCCTCCCGTGGTTGAATATGATTTTTCTTTGTAAGCCAAGCGTCCTTACGATCCTTGCAATCAATACCCGAATCCACTGAATCATTCACAGGCAAGCGCCTCTTCTGCCTTTCTATTCTGCCTTGCGAAAACAATTCACTGACATTCTGTATTTTTACATTCATTTCCGCATCAACTTAGTAGGAATTATAGCAAAACTGTACTGATTAAAATATACACTTTTAAATATTTTAATCAGTACAGTTTGTTCTTTCTCAAATCTTATTCTATTTTTCTTTTATCTGCACAAACCGGAGCGCCCGGCATTCCACCAACGCCACTCCACTTATCCATTTTTCAGCTTTCTGTTTGTGTCTACGCCTCTTCCGCCTCCAGCAGCGCCTGGTACACATCCCGCTTCGAAACCCGCGGTCCTTCGCCACCAGCTTCATCGCTTCCTTGCGGCTGTTTCCCTGTGATTCATAATGTTCCATATGCTCTTCCAGGGACATCTGCTGCCAGCGCGCCTGATCCTCTGCCTCGATCTCCTGGACGGATTTGCCCTCGATGACGATCACGCACTCGCCCTTCGGCTCATTTTCCGTATAATACGCCACCGCCTGCGAAAGCGTCGTCCGGAATGCCGTCTCGTATTTCTTCGTCAGCTCCCGGCAGATAGACGCCTTTCTATCCCCAGCGCCTCGTAAAGCTCCGTGAGCGTCCGCAGAAGGTGGTGCGGCGCCTCGTAAAGCACAATCGTGCGCGTCTCATTCTGAAGCTCTGCAAGCACCCGCTGGTGCTCCTTCTTGTCCGTCGGAAGAAATGCCTCAAAACAGAACCGTCTCGTCGGAAGTCCCGAAATAATCAGCGCCGTAACACACGCCACCGCTCCCGGAAGCGCGGTTACTTTAATTCCGCCTCGCAGCACTGGCGCACCAGTTCCTCGCCCGGATCCGAAATACCCGGCGTCCCGGCGTCCGTGATGCAGGCAATATTCATGCCCGATTTCAGCTTTTCCACCAGCACACGCGCCTTCTCGACCTTATTGTACTCATGGTAGCTCGTCATCGGTGTATGAATATCAAAATGATTCAGAAGCTTAATACTGTGCCGCGTGTCCTCCGCCGCAATCAGATCCACCTGCTTTAACGTCTCCAGCACCCGGAATGTGATGTCATCCAGGTTGCCGATCGGCGTGGCACACAAATATAATGTTCCTTCCATCGTTCTCCTATTCCATTAATACCCGTAAATATCATAAATCTCATCCGTATACACGCCCGGCTCTTTGTACACAATGATCGGCTTTTCCACTGTCATCAGCGCGCCGCCGCCGCACCGCCTCGATGAGAACCATATTTGCCTCTTTATCTGCAAACGGATGGACAAATTTCATCCGCTTCGGCTCCAATTTCTGACTTTTCATCGCCATCAGAATCTCAATGAGCCGTCTCGGACGGTGCACCATATAGAGTCGTCCGCCGGGACGAAGTGCCGAAGCTGCCGCGCGCACGACATCCTCCAGATTGCAGAGAACCTCATGGCGGGCAATCGCCTTGGGAAGATCGGGATTTTTCAGCCCGTGGCTGTCGTTCATGTACGGCGGGTTCGTCGTTACCACATCAAAGGATGCCTTCTCAAACAGCGTCGGAACCTCCTTGATATCGCCCTGCACGATCGAAACCTTCTCTTCCAGCCTGTTGAGCGCCACACTCCGGGACGCCATCTCCGCCATCTCCGCCTGGATTTCCAGACCTGTAAAATGGCTTCCTTCCGTCTTTGCCTCCAGAAGAATCGGGATAATACCAGTTCCCGTTCCCAGATCAAGCGCTTTCTCGCCCGGCTCACCGATGCAAACCGGACAAAGCACCGCGTCCATGCCAAAACAGAACCCGTTCGTCTTCTGGATGATCCGGTATCCGTTCCGCTGCAGTTCATCGATCCGCTCGCCCTCTTTAATTATCATCCAGCTTCGACTTTCCTTCCTTTTCTCCAGTGCCTCCAGCGCTTTCAGCTCCGCATCGTTGACATTTCCCCTGTCACGGCGGCGCTTCGGCTTAAACTTGAGCTGATCCACACGGTAATCACGGATCTCCTTCTCATCCCGTCCTACCGTCACAACCACCTTTACCTGCTGGCGCAGGACGCTGACACTGTGAACCTCGCCTTTCAGCCCGTCATCCGTTGTGACGTAATCGCCGACACTCGGCAGATGGCTGTTCAGATCCTCATACGTCTCTTCCTCGTATTTCAGGCAGCACATCAGACGACCGCACACACCCGAAATCTTCGTCGGATTTAAGGACAGGTTCTGCTCTTTTGCCATCTTGATTGAAACCGGAATAAACTCCGATAAATATGAATGACAACAGAGCGGACGACCACAGATACCGACGCCACCCAAAATCTTCGTCTCATCCCGGACGCCAATCTGGCGCAGCTCGATCCGCGTCTTAAAGACCGCCGCCAGATCCTTGACAAGCTCACGGAAATCGATTCTTCCATCCGCCGTAAAATAAAACAGCAGCTTATTGTTATCAAAGGTGTATTCTGCATCGATCAGCTTCATCTGCAATTCATGCTTGCGGATCTTTTCCTGACAGATCTGGAATGCCTCATGCTCTTTTCTTTATTCTTCCGTTCCAGCTCCTCGTCATTCTTCGTCGCCATACGAATGACCGATTTCAGCGGCTGGATCACCTTCTTCTCATCCACCTCGCGGACGCCAAGAACCACCTCTCCGAACTCGATTCCGCGGGCGGTCTCCACGATCACATGGTCGCCCATCTTGATTTCCATCTGCGCCGGATCGAAGTAATATACCTTTCCGGCCTTGCGGAACCGGACTCCGATTACCTTTATCATAAATTTAATTCTCCTTCATCGTCAAAGCATCAGCTCCAGCGCCAAATCGGTGTTGACGTTAGCATTCAGCCGGACTTTTGCCTTTCAATCGCACTCAATATCTCTTCCAGCCCCTCATAGGAACTCTTCTGGCAGCAACTGCTGACCGCTGAATACTCCTCCTTAAAGATCAGCGAATTCATGTCCTTTGTGACCTTAAACATCAGAATATCCCTGTACCAGAGCTGCATGAAATCCAGGCACTCATACAGATCCAGATTGTCCTCCTGCAGCTTGCGGATATAATCCAGAAGCATCGGAATATCCATGTCCTTGATATTTTAAGCAGCGTCAGCACCTCTCGGTACAAAAGTGCAAACTCCTCCGAAGAGGCGAGATGAATCGCTTTTCCTAAATTTCCTCTCGCAAACGCCGCATAAATATCTGCCTGACCATCCGAAACGCCCATTTTCTCCGTCAGGTAATCGCTTACCACCGAATCCTTGAGCGGACGAAGTTTCAACTGGATACAGCGGGACAGGATCGTCGGCAGAAATACCTCCGGTTCGTCGTGATAAGCACCAGCACCGCATAGGCCGGCGGCTCCTCAATCGTCTTTAAAAGAGCGTTCTGCGCCTGCACCGTCATTTTCTCCGCCTCATCGACCAGATATATCTTATATGGACTGCTGTACGGGCGGATCGAAACCGTATCATTGATCTGAATCCGGACATCATCGACACCAATGCTCGCCGGTTTCTCATGTGTCACCCAGATCACATCCGGATGATTGCCCGACAAAACTGCTTACAGGAATGGCATTCCATGCATGGCTCCGTCCCATGTTTCTCGCACAAAGCGTCATGGAAAATGCCTTCGCGATCGTCTTGCGTCCCATTCCTTCCTCGCCCGACAATATGTAGGCATGTGAAACTCTCTGATACCCGATCGCCTTCTGAAGGTGCTCTTTTATCTTCTCATGTCCAATAATATCGTGAAAACCTGCCATCTTGATGCTCCTTTCAGGGCTGGACTCTGAATTTTAATTCTAAAATCGTTTCAATCGTATGGATCGGTTGGGATCCCTTCTATCATGCCCTTCTTTTATTATTTGTAAATCTCTATCATCTTAGTATAACACAAGATTTAACCTCTGCCTAGTACGATGAAATTCCGATTTGTTACTGTTCACGCATACGTGCCCAGTAACGGAATTTGCCGTGGCTTCGCATTTAAATACGGCAAATTCCTGCTGCCACCACGTTTTCTTACGGCACTTTCGGTTCCAAAAGTGCCAATCCCTGAGCCCGAATTTCCCTTACCAACGTATCCACACACGCTTCCAGCTCGCGGTTTTCAAACCGGTTTTCCGCCCGGATCCACATTTTTCCATATTTTCGGCACTGAAATCTGCCTCATCCGCCAGAAACGGCGGCACAGCTCCGCATACTTTGGCTCTGTCTGCTGCCGTTCCGGTCAAGCGCACGCTGAAGGCGTTACCGTCCTCCACCTCAATGTAAAGCGGCACCAGCACATCCGCACCGAAATAATTCCGCGTCCCTCATACGATTCCAGCGTCCCGATCATGAAATAATCATGCGATCCCAGATCGATCTGCCCATCGTCCACCGTTGCATAACTCCACGGTATAAATAGTCTGGTAGGTTCTCTTTTCAATGATCTTTCCCTGTTTCTCCAAATCCGCAAGCCTTTTTCCGGTCACAAAATAATACTCCACACCGTCCCGCTCGCCTGCCCGGATCGGTCTGGTCGTATACGGCACCACCGTCCGGATCTGCGGCAGCCGCTCTCTCAATATCTTATAGATCGTGTCCTTCCCGGACGCGCTCTTTCCCATCACGTAAAATATATGTCCCATCTTCCTATTATGCCTTTCCAGCCAGTATTTTCACACGCATTCCATCGTATATATAAATCCGATTTTTCTCTGTTTCTTATGGCAAATGTGCGAACCTGCTAAATAACAACCTCTATCCACAAATTCAATTTATCTGATTTTTCACAAATTCCTTCCACCGTAAGTCCCAGCTTCCAATCCTCACGGATCCGCGCGATCTCCCTTGTTCCAATCCGCTCTCCCGGCATCAGCATCGGCACCCCGGCGGATAAATGGTAACGCAGGTCGCGCCGCCCTTCCTTCCGCCTCCTCAAGCGGCACCAGCATGCCATCCCCATGCCATGCCTGCCAGGGAGACACATCTGCTGTGGATAGTTTTCTGAATCATTTTCTTGGTTCGGTTTCTGATTCGATTGTGCTCCCGAAAATGGTTCCTGCCTGCCTTGTTTCGCATCTTTCAGCCCAACACTTTCCGCCTCCAGCTTTTCCACCCGCGCATCCAGCTCCAAAGTGCCCGCTCCAGACGCGAAAATCCTTCCTCCGTATCCATAAACGAAGTCATCAGAAGCACATACCGCCCGCTCGACATCTCCGCCTCCAGATGGTACTCTGTCCGCAAAACCTCTGCCAGTCTGGTTCCCGTCATAAAATCTGGAAATAGCACCAGTTTTGACGGATCATATCCATACACACCTGCCGCACCACAGATTTCCTCTTTCAGAAGCCGGAAATGTTTTAGCTTCGCCAATTTTTCCGGAGTTCCCGCAATCGTGCGCCATACCGCGCCATCTCCCCGCTCCTTTTTCTGCCATATACCGGACGCAGTTCTCCATCGACGCAATCAGAATATACGACGGGCTGGAACTCTGGTAAACCGATAAATACTGTTCCACCTTCTTCGCATCCAGAATCTGGCTTTTCAGATGCAGAATCGCCGTCTGTGTCAGGGATGGAAGCGTCTTGTGAAGACTCTGGATCACCAGGTCCCCCCTCCTGTAACGCCCCATCCGGGAAATAGTTCCCATCCCCAAACGGCAGATGCGCGCCGTGCGCCTCGTCCACAATCAGCGCCGCTCCATGCCGGTGCGCCGTCGCTGCAATCCCTGGATATCCGACACGATCCCTCATAGGTCGGAGAGTCACAAACACCACCCGGATCTCCGGATGCTCCAAAGTGCTCGTTCCACCTGCTCTGGCTCGATCCCCCGGAATCTGAAACTCCGGCACCTCCTCCGGATATAAATATACCGGTTCCAGCTGGTTTAAAACCACCGCGTGATACGCCGATTTGTGGGAATTTCGAGCCATGAGGATTTTTCCCCGGCTCACCGCAGCCGCGATCGCCGCCAGAATCCCGCACGTACTGCCATTCACCAGATACCAGCTCCGGTCTGCTCCGTACACCGCAGCTGCCGAATTCATCGACTCTTTCAAAATATCTTCCGCATGATGCAGGTTGTCAAATCCATCAATCTCCGTGATATCCACCGAAAATGGATTCGGGACGGAAGTTATCCCCATTTCACCTGGCGTTTGTGGCCCGGCATGTGGAACGGGTAGGCATCCGATGCCGCATAGGTGGATAAACGTTCTAAAAGCGGCACTTCCGGACGTAGGATGATTGTTTCCGACCGCATTTTCCTGTCTTTATTCACTTTTTCTTCTTCCTTCTGTTTCTCTCTTTTTCGTTCATGTCTTATTTCTATCCGCTGCACCACATCTCAGGATTGTTCCATTTTCCTGAAATCAGCTTTTGAAATTTTCTTTCAAACTTTCAAATGCTACTTAATCAAATATTTCTTCTATAAATGAACAAATTTGAAAACTTCACCATCAAATCCATTATATACGAACACGAAGAATATTAAGCAAAACTGTCATAAAAACTTGCTACCGTAATATCTGATCGCCATCCTTGACACAAAGATTTTTCTTCACACCTAATGTTACCATCCATCCACGGACAATCGGCGTCTTATACGAACCAGCGCCCGCGACGCCATCCTGCACATTATCCCAGAGCCAGTCCGGCGTCGGCCATAAGCAGACCTCCGAAATCTCCTGGTAGAGCTCCTCTTCCACACCTCTCTGCCCATGGTGCGCCATCTGTAGCACATCCGATTTCAGTTCCTCCTGCGTATGATTGGCAAGAAAATCTTTCCCTGCCTGCCAGCCCATATCACCCAAAACAGGATCCGTTTTCCGCCCATCTCCACGCGGTACGCGACCGAGCTGTTATTAAAACTATTTTCCGTGCAGGCAAATGGCTCGTTCATCACTGTGATCTCCGCGCCCGCCACTGAAATCTTCTGCCCTTTCGTAAGCGTCCCGCATTTTTCTGCTTCCGGCAGTTTCGCAATCGCTTCCGTGATCCGATCATAACACTCCAAATCTGAATCCCGTCTTGAAACCTGCTCCTGACCTAAAATTCTTTATCCAGAAATGAATAATACACCTTACCGATCGAGATCGGCATCGGATCCATGTTTAAAATCTCCGTGATCGCCCCCACATGATCGCTGTGCGGATGGGTTAAAAGCCATGCATCCACATGACCGCCCAACTCCTGAATAACCTCAATCAAATGCGGTGCATCGACATCACGACCGCCGTCTACCACGATCACCGCGCCTTCCTTCGTCTTCATGACGCAGGAGAGGTTCTGCCAAATATCCGCACACGCTAAAAGCCGAAGCTCTCCCCGTCCAGATACGGCTCCTCCACGCCGGCTCCGCCGCCTCCGCCGCAGCTAACGCTTCCATTTCTGCCGCCGACTGCTGTTCCCCAGGTTATCTAAATCAATCGGCTGATCTGGATTTTCTCCATTTTCATCTCGGACAGCCTCCCGCTCTGTACTGTCCACGATTGCTACCGTTCCGGCTGTCTCCGGATAGTTCGTGAACCGGCGGCTGCATCCGCTCAAGTTCAAAGGAAGGTCATGCCAAGCGCCGCCGCTGCATATAAATATTTCCGGCGTTTCTGTTTCATCTTGTTTGGCTCCATTTTTCTTCTCCATTTTAAAATTTCTGCATTTGCCTATTTCTATTCTTACTTCCATTTTGGTTTTCTATTTGCTTCTGTTTTCAATCAATTATAACAGCTGCCATATCCGAAAACAAGAAATTATATATTCAAGAAAGACTCCTGTCTGAATGCCTTTTTTACTTAACATGAATGTTAAACGAAGTTTCCTATTTCTTCTTCGCGCGAGTGCGCATCATTGGCACGTTAGTGCCTTTTTGTGTAATAGGGAATTCCAAGGAATTTCCTATTACACAAAAAACCGCCACACTGTCTCCAGTGTGACGGCTTCTCATCTTCATGAGGCATCGGGGATTCGAACCCCGGACAACTTGATTAAAAGTCAAGTGCTCTACCGACTGAGCTAATACCCCATATGCCCAGAACCGGAATCGAACCAGTGACACGAGGATTTTCAGTCCTCTGCTCTACCAACTGAGCTATCTGGGCGTAATGGTTATTTGGTTTTATGCGGATTAAAAGTTTGCTTGTCGCTTTTTTTAGTCCGAAGTGGCTCAGCTCAAGACCTGCGGTCTTTCGCTTACGGCATTCGCCGTATACATCTAAAAATATATCTGTTAAAAAACATGCAAGCATGTTTTTAACTTCTATATTTTTATCTGTGCACTTCTCATTGCATAAAAAAATTGCGGGGGCAGGATTTGAACCTGCGACCTTCGGGTTATGAGCCCGACGAGCTTCCAGACTGCTCCACCCCGCGCTAATTCTTACTCTATTATTATATACAATTTCTGGAAAAATACAACCATTATTGTAAAAATAATAATGGATGGAGGTGGATTCGAACCACCGAAGCGAGACGCAACAGATTTACAGTCTGCCCCCTTTGGCCACTCGGGAACCCATCCATTTTAAAAAGCCGATGATCGGACTCGAACCGATAACCTGCTGATTACAAATCAGCTGCTCTGCCAATTGAGCCACATCGGCATAAAACATTGGTAACAATGGGGCCTACAGGGCTCGAACCTGTGACCCTCTGCTTGTAAGGCAGATGCTCTCCCAGCTGAGCTAAGACCCCATCTACGATACTGCACCAGTCCATATTCATTTTTCAAAGAATTGAAATAGTCGTATCTAAACGACCCGGATGGGGTTCGAACCCACGACCTCCGCCGTGACAGGGCGGCGCTCTAACCAGCTGAGCCACCGGGCCAAAAGGTATATACCTTCAAAACTGCACACTGAATTTCTTCTACTTCTATCTTTCATCCTTCAGGAAATAACTTCCTCTTACCTATCCTTAACCATAACCTTTTGGTTAAGCCCTCGACCGATTAGTAACAGTCAGCTTCACGTATTACTACGCTTCCACCTCTGCCCTATCTACCCGTCGTCTTCAAGGGTCTTACTACTTGCGTATGGGATATCTCATCTTGAGGGGGGCTTCACGCTTAGATGCCTTCAGCGTTTATCCCGTCCCGGCTTGGCTACTCTGCCATGAGCCTGATGGCTCAACAGATACACCAGAGGCCAGTCCACCCCGGTCCTCTCGTACTAAGGGCTCCTCTCAAATATCCTACGCCTGCGCTGGATAGGACCGAACTGTCTCACGACGTTCTGAACCCAGCTCGCGTACCGCTTTAATGGGCGAACAGCCCAACCCTTGGGAACCGACTTCAGCTCCAGGATGCGATGAGCCGACATCGAGGTGCCAAACCACTCCGTCGATGTGAACTCTTGGGAGTGATAAGCCTGTTATCCCCAGGGTAGCTTTTATCCGTTGAGCGATGGCAATCCCACTTTCTACCACCGGATCACTAAGTCCCATTTCGTACCTGCTCGACCCGTCGGTCTCGCAGTCAAGCTCCCTTCTGCCTTTGACTCTTTGAATGGTTTCCAACCATTCTGAGGGAACCTTTGAGCGCCTCCGATACCCTTTCGGAGGCGACCGCCCCAGTCAAACTCCCACCTGACATTGTCCCACCTCCGGGTCACGGAGGTTGGTTAGAAATCCAATACAACAGGGGTAGTATCCCAACAGCGACTCCGACAAGACTGGCGTCCTGTCCTTTCAGTCTCCCACCTATCCTGTACATGCAGTACCGAATCCCAGTATCGCTAGAGTAAAGCTCCATGGGGTCTTTCCGTCCTGGCGCAGGTAACCAGCATCTTCACTGGTATTTCAATTTCACCGTGCATTGTCGAGACAGCGCTCAAATCATTACGTGCGGGTCGGAACTTACCCGACAAGGAATTTCGCTACCTTAGGACCGTTATAGTTACGGCCGCCGTTTACTGGGGCTTAGATTCAAAGCTTCGATTGCTCTAACCTCTCCTCGTAACCTTCCAGCACTGGCAGGCGTCAGCCCATATACCTCACCTTTCGGTTTCGCATAGACCTGTGTTTTGCTAAACAGTTGCTTGAGCCTATTCTCTGCGGCCACATCTCTGTGGCACCCTTTATCCCGAAGTTACAGGGTCATTTTGCCGAGTTCCTTAACAATGCTTCTCCCGCCGGCCTTAGGATTCTCTCCTCATCCACCTGTGTCGGTTTACGGTACGGGTACATATCACGCAATAGCGGCTTTTCTCGACAGCTCGAACCGGACTTCGCTACTTTAATCGCTCCGCATCACGTCTTCGGCTTACTAAGGTTTTGCCAGCTTAGCACCTACCTCGCTTGCCCGGTATCTTCATTCCCAGGTTCCGGTATCTCTCTGTGTCCCCACAGTTCTGATGATATGTAGTACAGGAATTTCAACCTGTTATCCATCGACTACGTCTTTCGTCCTCGCCTTAGGCCCCGACTTACCCTGAGAAGATCAGCTTTACTCTGGAAACCTTAGATATTCGGCCTGGAGGATTCCCACCTCCATCTCGCTACTCATTCCGGCATTCTCTCTTCTTAAAAATCCACAGCTCCTTATCGGTACTGCTTCGTCTCTTTAAGAATGCTCCTCTACCAATGTATAATTACATTCCTAAGCTTCGGTGTTGTGTTTTAGCCCGGACATTTTCGGCGCATAACCTCTGACTAGTGAGCTATTACGCACTCTTTAAATGTGTGGCTGCTTCTGAGCCAACATCCTAGTTGTCTTCGAAATCCCACATCCTTTTCCACTTAACACACACTTTGGGACCTTAGCTGTAGGTCTGGGCTCTTTCCCTTTTGACTACCCAACTTATCTCGTGCAGTCTGACTCCCTGTACATCATTTATGCGGCATCTGGAGTTTGATATTCTTCGGTAGACTTTGACGCCCCCGGAAATTCAGTGCTCTACCTCCGCTAAACTAATACGAGGCTAGCCCTAAAGCTATTTCGAGGAGAACCAGCTATCTCCGGGTTCGATTGGAATTTCTCCCTATCCACACCTCATCGCCACCCTTTTCAACGGATGTGCGTTCGGTCCTCCATTCCCTTTACGGGAACTTCAACCTGGACATGGATAGGTCACCCGGTTTCGGGTCTGCACATGCTGACTTTACGCCCTATTAAGACTCGCTCTCGCTTCGGCTCCGGAGCTTTACTCCTTAACCTCGCCAGCATCCGCAACTCGCCGGACCGTTCTACAAAAAGTACGCGGTTGCACCTTAACGTGCTTCCACAGCTTGTAAACACAGGGTTTCAGGTTCTCTTCACCTCCCGGGGTCCTTTTTCACCTTCCTTCACAGTACTATGCGCTATCGGTCACTAAGGAGTATTTAGCCTTGGGGTATTCCCCGAATTCCCGCAAGGTTCCACGTCTCGCGGTACTCTGGATCCTGCTGCTGCTTATCGTTTTCATGTACGAGGCTTTCACTCTCTGGCCGGTCTTTCCAGGACCGTTCCATTAACGAATCAGCTCACTTATGCAGTTCAACCCCAGAGTGCACGCACTCGGTTTGGGCTCTTCCCATTTCTGCTCGCCGCTACTTTGGGAATCGATGTTTCTTTCTCTTCCTCCGCCTACTTAGATGTTTCCAGTTCAGCGGGTTCCTTCCATACGTTATGTATTATGTATGGATGACTGAGGTCTCTCTCAGCCGGGTTCCCATTCAGATATCTCCGGATCAATGGATATTTGCTCCTCCCCGAAGCTTTCGCAGCTTATCACGTCTTTCATCGGCTCTTAGTGCCAAGGCATCCACCCTGCGCTTATTAGCTTAACCAATTGATTCACACCGCGGTACGGGTTCCTCCTCAGATGCATAGTTGCATCTTGGCTTATGGTGTCAACTAATAATTGCTTGTTTTGGTTTGTTTTGGTTACACTTTCGTGTAACACCTCGGATGTCTTGATATTTGTTCAAACTTTCAGTTTGAACTTTGTATCAGATTTGTATGCAGTTTTCAAGGTACATATGAGTATGTTCACTCAACTAAACTCACTTGCGTTCGTTAAGGTTCGTGAACTGCCTCGCACTAAATTCAAGCTTCGTCTTCGACTTGCTTTCATTCAGTTGCTTTCCCGTATGGAAATGGAGATGGAGATTCGAACTCTTGACCCCTGCTTGCAAGGCAGGTGCTCTCCCAACTGAGCTACCCCCATAATGAATCCGGCATCCACCTGCTTTCCCATGCGGTCTCCAGCATAGTATCATCGGCCGCTTAGGTCTTAACCATCGTGTTCGGGATGGGAACGGGTGTGTCCCACAAGCGCATCGACACCGGAAATCTTTCATTTCCTGGATTTCCAATCTTTAATTGTCATCCTCGAAACTCAACGAGTATATAAAACCCTTACTTCTTCTTCCTTAGAAAGGAGGTGATCCAGCCGCACCTTCCGATACGGCTACCTTGTTACGACTTCACCTGGTTATCGGTCCTGCCTTCGGCAGCTCCCTCCTTGCGGTTGGGTCACTGACTTCGGGCATTACTGACTCCCATGGTGTGACGGGCGGTGTGTACAAGACCCGGAACGTATTCACCGCGACATTCTGATTCGCGATTACTAGCGATTCCAGCTTCGTGCAGGCGAGTTGCAGCTACAGTCCGAACTGAGACGTTATTTTTGAGATTTGCTCCCCCTCGCAGGCTCGCCTCTCTTTGTTTACGCCATTGTAGCACGTGTGTAGCCCAAATCATAAGGGCATGATGATTTGACGTCATCCCCACCTTCCTCCAGGTTATCCCTGGCAGTCTCCCAGAGTGCCAGCCGAACTGCTGGCTACTTAGGATAAGGGTTGCGCTCGTTGCGGGACTTAACCAACATCTCACGACACGAGCTGACGACAACCATGCACCACCTGTCTCCTCTGTCGAAGGAAGGCGACATTACTCGCCGGTCAGAGGGATGTCAAGATTTGGTAAGGTTCTTCGCGTTGCTTCGAATTAAACCACATGCTCCACCGCTTGTGCGGGTCCCGTCAATTCCTTTGAGTTTCATTCTTGCGAACGTACTCCCCAGGTGGAATACTTATTGCGTTTGCGGCGGCACCGAAAGACTTTGTCCCCCGACACCTAGTATTCATCGTTTACGGCGTGGACTACCAGGGTATCTAATCCTGTTTGCTCCCCACGCTTTCGAGCCTCAACGTCAGTTACTGTCCAGTAAGCCGCCTTCGCCACTGGTGTTCCTCCTAATATCTACGCATTTCACCGCTACACTAGAATTCCGCTTACCTCTCCAGCACTCTAGTTAAACAGTTTCCAAAACGGTCCAGGGTTGAGCCCCTTCAGACTTGCTTTACCGTCTACGCTCCCTTTACACCCAGTAAATCCGGATAACGCTTGCCCCCTACGTATTACCGCGGCTGCTGGCACGTAGTTAGCCGGGGCTTCTTAGTCAGGTACCGTCATTTTCTTCCCTGCTGATAGAGCTTTACATACCGAAATACTTCTTCACTCACGCGGCGTCGCTGCATCAGGGTTTCCCCCATTGTGCAATATTCCCCACTGCTGCCTCCCGTAGGAGTTTGGGCCGTGTCTCAGTCCCAATGTGGCCGGTCACCCTCTCAGGTCGGCTATTGATCGTCGCCTTGGTAGGCCGTTACCCCACCAACTAGCTAATCAAACGCGGGTCCATCTCACACCACCGGAGTTTTTCACACCAGACCATGCGGTCCTGTGCGCTTATGCGGTATTAGCAGTCATTTCTAACTGTTGTCCCCCAGTGTGAGGCAGGTTACCCACGCGTTACTCACCCGTCCGCCACTCAGTCAATTTAACTTCCATCCGAAAACTTCCGCTAAATTGCTTCGTTCGACTTGCATGTGTTAAGCACGCCGCCAGCGTTCATCCTGAGCCAGGATCAAACTCTCATGTTAAAGTTTTGATTCCAGTCAAAATTCGCTTGGCTAATTTTAACCGTTATTACTGTTGTTTTGGTTTTGTTCTGAATGTTCTCTTGAACTTCAAGGCTTAACCAAAAGCCTTTGTTCTTAGAATTTTCAGGGTTTTACATACTGTTCAGTTTTCAAGGTTCTTTGTTGTCTCAGCGACAGCTCATATATTTTATCATAAGCATTCTTGCTTGTCAACAACTTTTTTAATTTATTTTTTGTTTTTCTTTTTCAAAAGCGCTGTTTCTTCAACAGCTCAGCTAGTTTATCACGAAAACTCATCAGTGTCAAGCACTTTTTTGTTTTTATTTTTTCTAGCTTTTTTAAAAAAGAAACGGAGAAAGAGGGATTTGAACCCTCGCGCCGGTTGCCCGACCTACACCCTTAGCAGGGGCGCCTCTTCGGCCTCTTGAGTATTTCTCCGCAGTAATAAAAAAAATATTCAATTGCATCTTAACGCATTTCTTTGTCAGACGCGTATCTCATTGTATCAAAGAAAATTTAAAATGTCAAGCAAATTTATCCAAGTTTTTTCTTTTTTTTTATTTCCTTTAAACCACCATTTTTCAATATATTTTATGATATGATACTATAGATGTTTTGGCGGATTGCAGGAGTGCATCGCATCGCACGCAGCAATCCAGATTAGGATTCAGAAAGGAGTTTTTTTATGAATTTAAAATATATGATCCTGGGAGCCGGCGGTACTGGTGGAATTCTTGGCTCTGCTCTTACAAAAGCTGGAAAGGATGTTACATTCATTGCCCGTGGTTCCAACCTTGATGCTATGCGTAATAACGGTCTCATCATTCGTCATCTCTGGGATCAGACGGAAGAACATCTTGAGGTTCGTGCATTATCCATGGAAGAATCCTGTGCTCTTTCCCTGGCTCCAGAGGTTATCTTTATATGCGTAAAAGAATATTCCCTTGATTCCGTCCTTCCTTTTATCCGACAGACCGCTGGTCCCCGAACAATTATTATTCCCATCTTAAATATATATGGAACCGGTGCCAGGGTGCAGAAAGAATTACCGGATTGTACCGTTCTGGATGGATGCATCTATGTTTCTGCATCCTTAGAACATCCCGGTGTTCTGGTTCAGCACGGTCCTATCTTAAGGGTTGTCTTCGGTCCCAGGGATCCTTCCTATATTTCTCCGATTTTATCAGCCATTCAATCGGATCTTTGCGAAAGCGGTATCGATGGAGTTTTATCCACCCATATCCAAAGGGATGCTTTGGAGAAATTTTCCTATGTCTCCCCTATCGGAGCTGCTGGAGTCTACCTTCATGCCGTGGCCGGAGATTTTCAAAAGGAAGGACCTGCCCGTGAATTATTTAAATCCATGATTCGTGAAATCAGCGCTCTGGCTGCTGCCATGGGATATCCCTTTGAAAAAGACTATGTAAAAATAAATCTGGAGATTCTTTCCAACTTATCTGCCGATGCCACCACTTCCATGCAGCGTGACATAATGGAAGGAAAACCATCGGAACTGGACGGACTTGTCATGGAGCCACTCCGACTTGCAAAAAAATATTCTGTCTCTATGCCCTGTTATGAGGAGGTAGCAAAAGTATTATGTCCATTGGAATTTTAGTTGGTAAAATTGCGGCATTATTTATCATCATGTTTTTAGGCTTTGTTTTGGTAAAGACTGGCATTTGCCGCTCAGATGACAGCCGCATTCTTTCACGCCTGTCTGTCTATATCGTAGTCCCCTGTTCGATTTTATCTGCTTTTCAGGTCAGCTGCAGCCCTTCCATCCTAAATGGGCTTCTTTTGGCGGTGGCTGCTGCTGTATTGATCCATCTCATCCTGATTGTCCTTTTTTACTTTATAGGACCTCTTCTTCATCTTAACGGAGTTGAAAAAGCCTCTATCATCTACTCTAATGCAGGAAATCTTGTTATACCGCTTGTTTCCTCTATTCTAGGACCAGACTGGGTTATTTATTCCAGCGCCTACGTCTCTGTACAGCTTTTTCTTCTCTGGAGTCATGGCAAAATGATGATCTGTGAAGAAAAGAAGCCTGATTTTAAAAAAATCATAACAAATACAAATATGATTGCCATTTTATTCGGTATTTTTCTATTCTTGGCACAGATTTCACTTCCCGATCCAGTGGACAGCGCTGTCCACTCCCTGGGAAGCATGATTGGTCCTTTGGCCATGCTGATCTCAGGAATGCTGATTGCCGGAACCACGCCCCAGGAAATTCTGGCTTTTCCCCATATTGGACTTGTCACGATTCTGCGACTCATCGGTGTACCGCTTTTGACAATTTTACTTCTTAAATTCAGCAGCCTTGCTTCTTTTGCTGAGAATGGTTCACAAATTCTGCTTGTCACCCTGTTAGCCACAATCACCCCATCCGCCTCCACAATCACGCAGATGGCCCAGGTATATGGAAAAGATGCCCGCTATGCTGGTGCCATTAACGTAATTACCACTCTGCTTTGTATGATAACCATGCCAATCATGGTTTATCTCTATCAATTATAACTTTATTCTTCACGACAAAAGAGAGGTTATTTGCAAAACAGCCAATAACCTCTCTTCATAAAACTCAAAAATGCATCTGCATTCTTGCTGCGGGATGGGAGTCATCCCACATCTGATATCTTATTATCCTATCTCTGATATTCCTTTACCGCGGTCTCGTAAAGATTGTTTCCTTCGGAATCAATTACCACAATCATAGGCATATTTTCTACCGTCAATTTTCGGATCGCCTCTGTTCCCAGATCATCGTATGCAATCACTTCCGATTCCTTAATGCACTTTGAAAGAATTGCTCCGGCTCCGCCCACTGCCGCAAAATAAACGGCACCATTGCGAACGATGGCATCGATGACTGCCTGGCTTCTCTTTCCTTTTCCGATCATGGCTCCCATGCCGAGATCCAGAAGTCTTGGAGTATATTTATCCATACGGCTGGCTGTGGTCGGACCTGCAGAACCAATCGGACGGCCCTCTCTGGCCGGTGACGGTCCCATATAATAAATTACATTATCTTTCAGATCAAGGGGAAGTTCTCTTCCTTCATCCAGTGTCTCTATCATGCGCTTATGAGCTGCATCACGTGCCGTATAGATGGTTCCGCTTATATATACATAATCACCTGCATGCAGGCTTTTTAATGTCTCCCTGTCAATTGGAGCTGTGATTGTTCTATCCATATTTTCCTCCAAATCTATCTTATGTGCTCTCGGTATCCTTTTGTGCAGGAAAGACTCCGAGAGTACATTCTTTATACTATCAAACGATGTTTGGGTCACAAGAGATTTTTCCCCTTTTGATACCGGATTGCTATGTGCTTCGCACTTTCGCAATCCTAAAAATATTCATCAAATCACTCTGTGCGCATGACGGTTTACATGACAGCAGATATTGATGCCTACCGGCAGCCCTGCAATATGGGTCGGGTAGGTTTCAATATTGACAGCCAGGGCGGTTGTCCGTCCGCCTAAACCGCCAGGACCGATCCCAAGGTTATTGATCGTTTCAAGCATTTCTTTTTCCAGATCACGCACATACTCAACCGGTGATTCCTCTTCCAGATTTCTGGTCAGCGCGTGCTTCGCCATCTCTGCACACTTTTCAAAGGTTCCACCGATTCCAACGCCTACTACCATCGGAGGACAGGCATTCGGTCCCGCATCCCGCACCGCTGTCAGAATAGCATCCTTGACTCCTTCGATTCCATCTGCCGGTTTCAGCATGAACACACGGCTCATGTTTTCACTTCCAAATCCCTTCGGAGCCACCGTGATCTCTACCTGCTCACCCTCTACGATCTCATAATGAATGATAGCCGGTGTGTTATCCTTCGTATTCTCACGGTAAATCGGATCCTTAACCACGGATTTACGGAGATATCCGTCTACATATCCCTGACGCACGCCCTCATTGATGGCATCGGTCAGAGAACCGCCGATCAGATGTACATCCTGTCCTACCTTGATAAACACAACTGCCATTCCGGTATCCTGGCAGATCGGAATCATCTCCTCACCAGCGATACATAAGTTTTCTTCCAGCTGGCCTAAAATCTGACGTCCCAATGGAGATTCTTCACTCGCTGCCGCCTCATCAAACACCTTTTTCATATCCGGTGACAGAAAATGGTTGGCCTCAATGCACATTTCTTTGATATTCTGTGTAATGGTTTCAACATTGATTCTTCTCATTTGAAAACTACCCTTCTTCCATGAAATTTTTATCTGCCCCTGCTGACAGAACCGCATCTCTTAATCATTAATGACTCTTATATCATCATAATAGAAATTAAATAATCTTGCAATCATTTCTGAATAGATGTAATAAAAATACCCCTGAATAGATTTTGATCTCATGCGCAGTGATTCTGTATGGAATATGCCAGCTTTGCTGACCAGAATACGCTCCAAGTCTCACGGACGTTCGACTTGAATTTATTTCTATCTATTCAGGAGGTATTATATTGTTACAGTTCAGCCATGACATCTTCTTGTTTCCATATTCATTCAAACCAGCGCATGGCTGAACTGTAACATCATATTATCTTGAAATTTCTCTTGTCACGTGTTTTAACCACTCTTTTCTTCGTCATTCATGTACGGAGAAATGGTTTCGTATACGTCTTTATGGTATGTATTTAAGCGCTCAATATCCGCGTCATCCATGAAACGTGTATCCAGTGCCTCTAAGTCAATCGGCGCCTTGGTCAGGAATTCGAACTTCAGGAACTGTCCGTACTCATTCTTCTCATCCTCGACACATAAGATCAGGTTCTCTGTTCTGGTTCCGAAATCGCCTGCAAAGTACAGACCCGGCTCATCGGAGCAGATCATGCCCGGCTCGATGACAGCGCTGTCCTGACGCTCCGGAACAACCTTCCAGCGCAGTCCGTTCGGTCTCTCATGTACGTTAGAAAGATATCCGACACCATGTCCGGTACCATGTGCAAAATCAAGACCACGTTTCCAGAATGCTTCACGGATGGTGTAGTCTAAGTTGATTCCCCGGCATCCGTGAAGGAACTTCATCGTTGATACCTTCAGCATAGCGGCTGCTACGATTGTGTAGTACTCTTTTTCCTTCTCGGTCAGAGGTCCTAACGCATAGGTTCTTGTGATATCAGTAGTTCCCTCTAAATACTGTCCGCCGGAATCTACCAGAAGAAGACCTTCCGGTTTTAATTCCTTGCATACCTCATCACTTGGATGATAATGGCACATAGCTGCATTTTCTTTGTATGCGGCAATGGTTACGAAGCTTGGCTCAATATAATTTCCCTGCTCTGCACGAAGCTCTTCGATCTTGTGTGCAGCGGTCATCTCTGTCATCGGGCAGGTTCCGATGGTGTGCTTCAGCCAGTACATAAACTTGGTAACAGCAATACCGTCTTTTAAATGAGCCTTACGCATATTTTCAATCTCAGTCGCATTCTTTACAGCCTTCATGGTCGCACATGGATTCATCTCGTCTATGATGCGGCAGGAAGCATCAATACTCTCGCATACGGCAAAGCTTGCTTTCTTGCGCTCCAGAAGAATCTTCTCATTTTCAGAGCTGCCACATCCTGTAAGAATTCTGCATACTCTTTATCTGAACCTTTGCCTCAGCTAAAGCCGCACAAACTTCTTTTCCCATCTTAGTATCTTCTTTGATGGCTTCTTTCTGTACGTATAAATAGGCTTCATCCTGTGTAATAAGTGCATAGGACAGGAATACCGGGTTATTTACAATATCGTTTCCACGAAGGTTGAATAACCACGCGATTTCATCCAGAGCCGTCATCAGATGAATCTGTGCTTTATTTTTCTTCATGACTTCGCGAAGATCTGAAAGTTTCTCTACGGTACTCTTTCCGGCATATTTTACATCCAGACTCCAGATAGGCTCGCAGGACATAGCCGGACGGGAAGTCCAAATCTCACCTACCAGATCATTGCCGCCGTTGATTGTTACATTTTTCCTGCAGTAAGTTCTGAAGACCATAACCCAGCTCAGAGTTTACAACACGACCGTCAAATCCAAGGCATCCATCAACCGGAAGCTCCGCCTCTAAAACTCGTCCAGAGTCGGGAATTCAGGTTCGCCCATGCGGTATAATTTGATCTCACTGCCGGAAAGCTGCTCTTCCGCCTGTACAAAATATCTTCCATCTGTCCAGAGTCCGGCTTTGTCCATAGTGATAACAGCCGTTCCTGCGGTTCCGTTGAAACCGGTCAGAAAATGACGGCATTTAAAAACTCGCCTACATACTCAGATTCATGAAAATCCGCAGTCGGAACTAGATATGCATCGATTCCCAGTTCTTTCATGCAATCTCTTAATTGTCCAATTTTACATTTGTCTGGTTCATTATTTCCTCCTTCATGCATGATCCTCGTCCCCTTTTGTAAATCGATCAAAATACAGGAAAAGCCTTGAATCATACAATTTTTTAAAATATACTCCTGGAATGTCTATGCATTCCGCATAAAACATTCCCAGAGTACATCTTATTTTAATTATTTAAATTATCGTAACGATTCAGCCCCCATTAGCCAAGGAACATTCCAACGCCCGTCCTAACGGAAGGTTAAGTACGATCCATAATACTAACAGGATACTCCATCCAATCAGGAAGCAGATACTGTACGGAAGCATGGTGGAAACCAGAGTTCCGATACCAGCCTCTTTATCGTATTTCTTCATGAATACGATAATCATTGCAAAATAAGACATCATCGGAGTGATAACGTTTGTACAGGAGTCACCGATACGATAAGCAACCTGAGCGAACTCCGGTGTATAACCTAACAGCATGAACATCGGTACGAATACAGGAGCGATCAGAGCCCATTTTGCAGATGCAGAACCCATGAACAGGTTGATGAATGCTGCAAAGAGAACGAATAAGATCATGGTCGGTATCGTTCCGATACCGGAATTTCTGAAGAACTCAGCTCCCTTTAATGCAAGGATCGTTCCTAATTTGGTATAACCAAAGAAGTTAATAAACTGTGCTGCCACAAAGGTCAGAGCGATGTAGGAGCTCATGGTTCCCATGGCACGTCCCATTGCGTTGCAGACATCCTTCTCTCCGTGATATACACCAGTCATATGACCATATACAACAGACGGTACGAAGAAAAGTACAGTGATAATTGGGATGATGCCCTCCATGAACGGGGAGTTTCCTAACAGTGTTCCGTCCTCAGCTCTCATAACAGAGTTAGCCGGGAGACAGAAAGCTACCAGAACCAGAATCATAACCAGTAAGGTTAAACCAGCTACTTTCAGAGCTTTTCTTTCCTGGTCGTTTAATTTATACTCAGAGCTTGTTTCATTCTCTTCCCCATTGCCGTGATACTCACCAAAACGCGGTGCAACGACTTTCTCAGTGATGATAGTACCTAAGATTGTGATCAGGAAGGTAGACACCATCATGAAGTACCAGTTTCCGGTCGGCTCAACTACATAAGTCGGATCTACCATCTTTACAGCCTCGTTGGTAATACCGCAAAGAAGCGGATCCAGAGTACCGATTAATAAGTTTGCAGAAAAACCACCGGATACACCTGCAAATGCTGCAGCCATACCAACTACCGGATGACGATTGTATGCCATAAACATCAGTGCTGCGATCGGAATCAGAACGATGTATCCAACTGCATCGGCCAGGTTGGACATAACGCCTAAGAATACGATCATCGGAGTAATTAACTTAGCCGGAGTAACCTCTACAGCAGACTTTAATGCGCCGCCGATTAAACCACTGTCCTCCAGAAGTCCGATACCAAACATAGCTACCAGGACAACTCCCAAAGGAGCGAATCCTGTAAAGTTAGTGATTGCATGTGTCAGCATATACACAAGCCCCTCACCATTCAAAAGGCTGACAGCCTGAACCGTCTGAGTCTCTACGACTCCCTTAGAACGGTTAACCAGTTCACCTGTTGCCGAAACTCCAGCCATCTCACAGACAGCAGAAAGAACGATAACAAAGAGAACTAAAATTGCAAAAATAGAAATCGGATGCGGAAGTTTATTTCCGACTTTCTCAATTCCGTTCAGCCAGCGGTTTAATAACGAAGGCTTATCTTTTGCTTGTTCGTTTGCTTTTCCCATTTTTTCCTCCATTCCCAACTTATACGTATAAGTGAATTTTGTATTGTTAGAATATCACAAAAGGATCGGCATTTCAATTATTTTTTTAGCAATATTAAATTATTGTGTATTTTAGTGAATTTCTATAGACATTTTTAGAGAAATTTAATAAACTGTAAAAGTGTTATAAGGAGTCTACAAAATTATGAAAAAAAATGTTACTGCAAAAGACATCGCAAAACTCTGCGGAGTCTCTCAGGCGACTGTATCTTATGTGATCAATAATCGCCAGAATCAGAAGATCAGTGAGGAAACCAGACGCAAGGTTTTAGATGCCGTTGAAACACTTCACTACTATCCCAATGCTTCCGCCAAAAGCATGCGGACCAAAAACTGCACGTCCATCGGAATTGTATGTGCAAAGGATTACAGCCGCCAGGCTTTCTTAAACGCTTTTACCGGAATCAGCCAGTACCTGTCCCAGATCGACTATACCATCACGATTTTCAATGAAATGGATGATATAGATTCTTCTCCGGATTATGTCAAAAGCTATTATTCCAACGTGATCGATGGACTCATTTTTATTTCCAACGATGATCACGCTGCTTTTACAAAACCGGCCGATGAAAATCATATCCCCTATGTGGTTATCTGTATGGACGGGGTTTTCTCAAAAAAAACGCCGTTCCCCCATGCATTTGAATATGCCCTGCAGGAATGTGCCTCCTTCTGTCTGGAAAAGGAAATCCGCGAAGTGCGGTATTTTTCCATCAGCAACGACGGTCTTTTAGTTAATAATAAATATCCGCTTTTTGAATCCCTGCTTCGCCGGACGGCACCGAACTGCCATCTGGAGCACGTGATCTGCCCTATCAAGGATCGTGATCTGATTCATTTGCAGCAATTTTTAGCTAAATACATGGAAAACCGCAGTTTTGATCTTGCCATTTCTCAAAACTACGACATTGGACTGCTGCTGCAGCGTGAAATATTAAAAACAGGCTTTTCCATCCCTCAGAGAATTCGCCATATCTTCCTGAACGAGGTGAATTTCTATGAAATGGACTATCCTTCTATCAGCGGCATTGATATTCCCTACGATCAAATGGGCGAGTATGCTGCCAAACTTCTTCTTGCTATGATCGAAAACCGTGAATCTGAATTTACCTACCAGGAATTCAAGTGCCGCCTCATTCAGAGAGAAACGACGCTGTGACGCTGTTAAAATACTGCGCCTTATAAAGATCAAAAAGAGAACACCCGCTAATTCCAGTTTATGAATTGCCGGATGTTCTCTTTTTGATGATTTTCTTTTCAAAGATCAAGGATATCTGATCTTTTTTACTTTTTATTCGTTACAGTTCAGCCATGACATCTTCCGTATTCTCAGATTCGGTTTCTTCTCCGTCCTGTTCCTCCAGAAATTCGTCTTCTTCATCCTCATCCTTGTCGCTCTCCCGCACCTTGGCGATGCTTGCAACTGCTATGCCGGATTCAGCATCAATACTCATCAGCTTCACACCGGAGGTATTGCGTCCGATAATCGAGATGTCGCTGACTGCCATCTTGATGATGATACCTTCATTGGTAATCAGCATGATCTTGCGCTCATTATCTACCAGCTTTGCACCCACCAAATCACCGGTTTTGTCGATGATCTTATAGCAGCGCACGCCCTTGCCGCCACGGTTCTGGGCTGTAAATTCATCAATCGGAGTGCGTTTTCCATAACCATTTTCCGATACTACCAGCAGGCATTCTCCCTGGCTGGCCATCTGCATACCGATGACTTCATCGCCTTCATCAAACTTCATGCCGATAACCCCCATGGAAACACGGCCTGTCACGCGGACATCGGTCTCATGGAATCGGATACACATACCTTTCTTTGTGATCAGGAAAATATCTTCGGTATTATCGGTAGCCTTAACTTCGATCAATTCATCGTCATCACGAAGTACAATCGCCTGAAGACCGTTCTTGCGGACATTGCTGTATTCCTTCATCGGAGTCTTCTTAACCATACCATTGCGGGTTGCCATGAAGAGATATTTCTCATCATCGATCTCCTTCATAGGAACGATGGATGTGATCTTCTCGCCTGGCATCAGCGGAAGCAGATTCACGATGGCAGTACCTCTGGCAGTGCGTCCTGCCTCCGGAATCTCGTATCCCTTCAGACGGTATACGCGTCCCTTGTTGGTAAAGAACATCACATAATGATGGGTTGTGGTCATCAGCAGATCTTCGATATAATCTTCCTCAATAGTCTGCATGCCCTTGATTCCCTTGCCTCCGCGGTTCTGGCTCTTGAAATTATCGCTGGACATTCTCTTAATATAGCCAAAATTGGTCATGGTCACAACGATATCGTCATCCGGGATCAAATCCTCCGCAGACATATCGTATTCATCATATCCGATGGCGGTACGGCGGTCATCTCCGTATTTATCAGCGATGAGGGAGATCTCCTCCTTGATAACACACAGAAGTTTCTTCTCATCTGCCAGAATCGCTTTCAACTCTGCAATCTTTGCCTCCAGCTCTTTATATTCATTTTCCAGCTTCTCGCGTTCCAGACCGGTCAGAGCACGCAGACGCATATCTACGATGGCCTGTGCCTGTGCATCCGAAAGATCAAAACGCTCCATTAACTGAGCTTTCGCCGCCTGAACATTGGCAGAACCGCGGATGATCTTAATAACCTCATCGATATGATCCAGTGCCTTTAAAAGACCTTCCAAAATATGGGCTCTCTCTTCTGCCTTGTTCAGATCATATTTGGTTCTTCTGGTTACCACATCCTCCTGGTGCTTTAAGTAATATTCCAGGATCTGCTGCAGATTTAAGATACGCGGCTCATTATTAACCAGCGCCAGCATAATCACACCAAAGGTGTCCTGCAGCTGTGTATGCTTCAGCAGACGGTTCATGATGACATTGGCATTCACATCACGGCGCAGTTCAATGCAGATCCGAAGTCCCTCACGGTTGGATTCATCACGCAGATCCGTGATTCCATCAAGCTTTTTATCCTTTACAAGCTCTGCGATCTTTTCGATCAAACGAGCCTTATTCACTGCATAAGGAAGCTCTGTCACGATGATACGGCTCTTGCCATTTGCCATGGCCTCGATATTGTATACAGCCCGTACACGGATCTTGCCGCGTCCGGTTCTGTACGCTTCTTCGATGCCTGCTTTTCCAAGGATGGTTGCTCCTGTCGGGAAATCAGGTCCCTTTACGATCTCCATCAGTTCTTCGATGGTAGTCGGGCGGTCTTCCTCCACCCGGTTGTCTATGATCTTGACAACGGCAGCAATCACCTCACGCAGGTTGTGAGGCGGAATATTCGTTGCCATACCAACGGCGATACCGGTGCCGCCATTTACCAGAATATTGGGAAAACGAGCCGGAAGAACCGTCGGTTCTTTCTCAGTCTCATCAAAGTTCGGCATGAAATCAACGGTATTCTTGCCAATATCCGCCAGCATCTCCATGGAAATACGGCTCAGTCTTGCCTCGGTGTATCGCATCGCTGCGGCGCCGTCGCCGTCCATGGAACCGAAGTTTCCATGTCCATCTACAAGCGGGTAACGGGTAGCCCATTTCTGAGCCATATTTACCAACGCACCATAGATTGAACTGTCACCATGTGGGTGGTATTTACCCATTGTATCACCGACGATACGGGCTGACTTACGGTGGGGCTTATCCGGTCCATTATTCAGCTCAACCATCGAATAAAGCACTCGTCTCTGCACCGGTTTCAAGCCATCCCGCACATCCGGAAGTGCACGGGCAGCAATAACGCTCATCGCATAATCGATGTAAGACGTTTCCATTGTCTTTTTCAGATCAATGTCATGAATTTTGTCAAATATATTTGGTTCCATCTATACTCCTTTCGTCCTCAAAAGGATTTAAGTGACTTAAATTTAATTAAATATCCAGGTTCTTTACGTACTTCGCATTTGCCTCGATAAACTCACGGCGCGGCTCAACCTGATCCCCCATCAGGGTAGCAAATGTCAGATCAACCTCCGAAGCAGTCTCACTGTCGATCTGGACACGGAGAAGAATTCGGCGCTCCGGATCCATGGTAGTCTCCCAAAGCTGTTCCGCGTCCATCTCACCCAGACCTTTATAACGCTGGATCTTATTGTTGTTGTCACGGCCAATCTCAGTCAGAATCGAATTCAGCTCATCATCGCTGTATGCATACCAGACACGCTTATTCTTCTCGATCTTATAAAGCGGCGGCTGTGCCAGATATACATGTCCTTCCCGGATCAAATCCGGCATAAAACGATACAGGAACGTCAGAAGCAGGGTACTGATATGTGCACCATCCACATCGGCATCGGTCATGATAATGATCTTGTTGTAACGAAGTTTTGAAATATCAAAATCTTCATGAATACCGGTACCAAATGCCGTGATCATCGCACGGATCTCCGCATTGCCGTAAATTCGATCCAGTCTTGCTTTTTCTACGTTTAAGATCTTGCCTCGAAGAGGCAGAATAGCCTGATTGGATTTATTTCTAGCCTCTTTCGCAGAACCACCCGCGGAATCTCCCTCTACGATGTAGATCTCGCAGTTTTCCGGATTCTTGTCGGAACAATCGGCTAATTTTCCTGGAAGCGCCATGCCGTCAAGCGCTGATTTACGTCTCGTCATCTCGCGCGCCTTGCGGGCTGCGTCGCGGGCTCTCTTGGCAAGAATTGATTTCTCACAGATGATCTTGGCAACCGTTGGATTCTGCTCCAGGAAATATGTCAGCTGCTCGCTCACGATCGCATCGACCGCCGCGCGGGCCTCGCTGTTGCCGAGTTTCTGCTTCGTCTGTCCCTCAAACTGCGGCTCCTCGATCTTAACGCTGATGATCGCTGTAAGGCCCTCGCGGATATCCTCACCGCTGAGTGCCGGCTCATTTTCCTTCAGAAGCTTATTTTTCTTCGCATAGTCATTAAAAGTCTTCGTCAGAGCACTCTTAAAGCCGGCCAGATGGGTACCGCCCTCCGGTGTGTTGATATTATTGACGAAGGTGTAGATATTTTCCGTGTAGGAATCGTTATGCTGCATCGCCACCTCGACAAATACCTTGTCCTTGATGCCCTCGCAGTAGATAACCGGTTCATAGAGCTTCTCATTGCTCCGGTTCAAGTAGGTGACAAATTCCTTGATACCGCCCTCATAGTGAAAGGTCTTCTCATGCTTCACTTCTCTGTCATCCCGCAGGGTGATCTTTAAGTTTTTCGTCAGGAATGCCGTCTCACGCAGGCGTACTTTTAACGTATCATAGTCGTAGACCGTTTCCTCGAAAATCTCCTTATCCGGCAGGAATACGACCCGTGTGCCGTGCTTATCCGGAGCACACTCACCGACTACTTTCAGCGGATACATCGTTTTGCCGCGCTCATAGCGCTGTTTATATACCTTTCCATCGCGGCAGATCTCAACCTCCAGCCACTCGGAAAGAGCATTTACAACCGATGCGCCTACGCCGTGCAGACCGCCGGATACCTTGTATCCGCCGCCGCCGAACTTGCCGCCCGCATGCAGGATCGTAAATACGACCTCAACCGCCGGAAGTCCGGCTTTTTTCTGAGTATCAACCGGGATACCACGACCGTCATCCTGTACCGTGATGGAATTGTCCGCATTGATCTGCACCTCGATGTGACTGCAGAATCCGGCTAACGCCTCATCCACGGAGTTGTCAACTATCTCATACACCAGGTGATGGAGGCCTCTTACAGATGTGCTGCCTATATACATACCAGGACGCTTTCTGACCGCCTCCAATCCCTCCAATATCTGTATTTGATCTGCACTGTATTCTGAACCCATAGTTCCTCCTTCACTTGCTGTTTTATGTCTGACTAGTTGTCTTGTTTGGACGTTCACAGGTGACCGTCCCGCTCACGACCCGAAAGGTCTTATCTATCTGGAAGCTGTGGCTGATAAAATCATCCAAGCCCGTACAGGTAATGATCGTCTGTATGTGGCGGATGCTGGCGAGCAGATGATCCTGCCGTTTTCCATCTAACTCCGACAAAACATCGTCGAGAAGCAGAATCGGATACTCCTTTTTGATCTTTTTAACCAGCTCAATCTCCGCCAGTTTGAGCGATAATGCCGCCGTTCTCTGCTGTCCCTGTGAACCGAAGCGCCGGATGTCAATTCCGTTGACATAGAAACTTAAGTCATCCCGGTGTGGTCCGACCAGCGTTGTCTTCTGCTTCCGGTCCGCCTCGCGGCTCTTTTTGACTGCCGCTTCCAACTGATCTGCCTCCGTGTTCGGCTCATACTGGATGACGAGTTCTTCCTTTCCACCCGACAATTTCTGATGGATCGGACGGATCAATTCGTTTAATTCACCGATAAATTCCCGCCGGTACTGGCTCACCTCCCGCCCGTAGGAAGCAAGCTGCATATCCCATATATCCAGCATCTCCTCGTACTCGGGATGGAAAAACAGCTCCTTTAAGAGCTTATTTCTCTGTATCACCACCCGGTTGTACTGCACCAGCGAATGAACATAGAGCCGGTTTAACTGGCATAATTCCAGATCAATAAAACGGCGCCGATCCGCCGGCCCGTTCTTAATGAGATTCAGATCTTCCGGCGAAAAAAACACCACGTTAACAATGCCGAAAAGCTCGCTCGCCCGCCGGATCGGAATCCCGTTAACCGCCACGCCCTTCGTCTTATTTTTCTTTAGGTGCATGTCGATCCGGTATGGCACATCGTCCTTGCGAAGCTGCATCTTGATGTGGGACTCGTCCTCTCCGAATTCGATGATCTCCCTGTCCTTGCTGCCGCGGTGGGACTTGGTCGTCGCACACACGTAGACCGCTTCGAGAATATTGGTTTTACCCTGCGCGTTGTCTCCGTAGAGAACATTCGTCCCCGGATCAAAATCCATATGTAATTCCCCGTAATTGCGATAATTTTTGAGTTCGATCGATTCGATAAACATGAAACCATCCTTTATTTGGTGATTGTTACGGTTTCTCCGTCATACTCGACTTTGTCCCCGTCGTAAAGCTTCTTGCCGCGCTGCATCTCCACCGCGCCATTGACCTTCACAAGCCCGTCCTGAATCGCAAATTTGGCGTCCACGCCGGACTCTACCAGACCAGCTGCCTTGAGCGCCTGACCCAGTTTTATAAATTCATCTCTCAGTTTGATCTCCATCTTATTTCAGATCCTTTCTGTTACTGTCTGCACCTGCCATGTCTAAAAATGGCAGGTTAGATCGCTGCCGCATTGAAATTGACCGGCAGGATCAGATAGATGTAAGTCTCCTCCTCGTCCCGGATAAAGCACGGGGATTTCGGATTCATCATGTACAGAGTCACTTCCTCATCATCGATGATTCGTAACGCATCACCTAAAAACTTCGGGTTGAAGCCGATCATCAGGTCTTTTCCAAACTTGGTAATGGCCAAACGGGCATCCATCGTACCGAAGGCGGAGTGCATCTTTAACTCCATTTCTTCATCGGTAAAGTTTAAGATCAAAGGTTTCTTATCATTTTCACGGACGAGAATGCTCGCACGGTCGATCGCATCCATGAAATCACGGCGGTTCAAGGTAACTTTCGTCTCATAATCGGAGGAAAGCATCTGATTGATCCGGAAATACTCGCCCTCAATCAGGCGGGATAACACGATCGTGTCGTCAAATTCAAACATGATGTGGTTGGTGCTGAAGAAAATCTGTACCTCAGAGTCGTTGTCACCGTTTAAGATCTTGCTGATCTCACCTAAAGTCTTGCCAGGAACGATGACTTTTATATCACTGTACTGTTCTTTTAATGCAACTTTGCGGATCGACATGCGGTGTCCGTCGAGGGAAACGAGCTTAAGTTCATTGCCGGTGACCTCCATCAGCTCACCGGTCATCATCTTGTTGCTGTCGTTCGGCGAGATCGAGAAAATCGTCTGGCGGATGATCTCTTTTAAGGTAAACTGGGAAAGTGTGATGAATTTATCCCGCTCAATGTGGGGAATATAGGAAAATTCATCGCCGTCCTTGCCCTGAATCTGGAAAATAGCCTTGTCACAGGTGATCGTCGTGTTGTATTTTTCATCCGATTCGATCGTGATCGTAGAATTTTCGCCGGAGAGCTTGCGGATAATATCGGAAAAAAGCTTGGCATCAAGAGCGATTTTTCCACGTTCCAGGATCGTTCCTTCGACCTTCGTCTCAATTCCCAGCTCCATATCGTTGCCGGTTAGTTTGATCTCATCCGAAACAGCATCGATCAGGATGCATTCGAGAATCGGCATGGTGGTTTTGGAAGGAACGGCCTTCAGAACAATGTTGATGCCGTTCATTAAATGATCTTTTTCAAATGAAAGCTTCATGTTTGTTGATAACTCCTTTGCTAAAAATAACGTGGAACGGAAAGAAAAGATATATATAAATTTCGTCGCAATCGTAGTAGGGGCTGTGAATATGTGGAATTCTCCGGACAGCCCTGAAAATACAGGGTTCAGACTCCTTTTGAATGGTTAAAAGGCTGTGTAAAACTGTCCGGAACCGGCTGGATAACTTTTGAATTATCCACAGCCCTGAAATGGAGCAAAATGTGGAAAAGTTATCCACAGGTTTTCAACCACTTTCCACGCGAAATTGTGGAAGAAACCTACTGTGGGCTGATCTTTTCATTAAGATTTCCACTGTATTGCGAAGCGATTCGTTTTCTCCATATCGGCAGCGATCTTGTCGTGACCGTGGATGATCGTCGTGTGATCCCGACCGCCTAAATATTTGCCGATATTCTGCAGGAAGTTCCGAGCATCGAACGGCAGATATACATCACGATCTGGCGCGGGAATACGATCTCCTTGTTGCGCTTCTGGGAGGAGATGTCAAGCGGAGTGATACCGAAATGATCGGCAACGACCTGGATGATCAGCTCTGGGGTCACTTCTTTCTCCGCGTTCGGGAAATGGATCCTTGAGCGCTTCCTCCGCCAGCTCCGTCGTGATCTCCTTGTTATTTAACTTGGAAAGGGCGACGATCTTGGTGAGGGCGCCTTCCAGCTCACGGATATTGGACTTGACGTTGGTGGCAATGTACTTGATTACTTCATTATCTATATTGTAGCCCTCGAGTTCCTCTTTTGCGGAGGATCGCCATTCGGGTTTCGTAGTCCGGGGACTGGATGTCTACGGTCAGGCCCCACTCAAAACGGGAGCGCAGCCGTTCTTCCAGCGTCTCGATCTCTTTCGGCGGTTTATCTGAGGAGATAATGATCTGTTTTTCGCTTCATAGAGTGCGTTGAAGGTATGGAAAAATTCTTCCTGTGTCGATTCCTTACCGATAATAAACTGGATATCATCGATTAGAAGGACATCGTTGTTTCTGTATTTTCGCGGAACTCCGTGGTGGAAATGTTGTTTTGTTCCGGATCGCATCGATCAGTTCGTTCGTAAACTTCTCACTTGTAACGTAGAGAACCTTCGCTTTTGGATTGTTTTAAGATAAAATGTCCGATCGAGTGCATAAGATGCGTTTTTCCCAGACCTACACCCCGTAAATGAAGAGGGTTGTAGATCTACCCGGAGATTCTGCCACGGCGAGGGAAGCGGCGTGCGCTAAGTTATTGTTCGCGCCGACGACGAAGGTGTCGAATGTGTAGCGCGGATTTAAGTTCGCATCCTGGATGAGCTGGCGGCTGACCTCGGACGGGCGGTTGATCAGATGGCTTTGTCCGTCTCTTTTTGCGGCTCATCGACCTGTTCGATGGTGACAAAATCGACCTCACACTCGATTCCGGTTAGTTCTTCGATGGTAATCTGGATCAAAAGTCCGTATTTTTTTTTGATATAGCCGAGAAACTGCACATCCGGAACCAGGATCTGAAGGGTGCCGTCTTTCATGGAATAAGGCTGCGTCGGAAGCAGCCATGTTTTGAAAGAAACGTCCGTCAGTTCGTGTTCTTCTTTAATATGGAGGAGAATTTCATCCCATTTTTCCTTAATTTTCTCTATCATACTGTGTCTCCTAAACGTAAAAAGCAGCCAAAACTGCAAAATAACCCAATCTAAGTTCTATTCTACATGATTTGTCCACATTTTTCAATAAAAACCCGCAATGTGAATAAGTGAAATTCAGTTATCCACGTGGAAAAAACGCCGAAAAATAAGGCTTTTTGGTGAATGGGTGTGAACAATCAGAAGCTTATCCAGATCGTATTCCACGGCTTTTCCACAAGTTATCCCCAAAATGTGGATAAGTGGAGGATAAGCTGTGAATAGGTGGCGGGAATGCTGATAAAATAAGGATTTTTTTATCCACAAAATGGAAACGTCCCGGTGTGTATACTGTATACAATAAGGTGCCTCGACAGCAATCGACGATCGATCTGTGGGGACGCAGGATCGAAATGGTGGAAAAACCACAGAAATTCCTTGTTCTATGGGGATTAAAAAGATCAAAATAGTGGTTGACGAATGCGGAATTCTTCTATATAATGGAGAAGATGTTTAATTACAATAGTCTAACTATGTTGAGAAGAATGCGGATTTCGGCGTGAGCCGGAGGAAGCGTGGATTTCTCTTACTATATTATGGATGAGGAGGTGTATGCAGACATGAAGATGACATTTCAGCCGAAGAAAAGACAGAGAGCAAAAGTTCATGGATTCCGTGCGAGAATGAGCAGCGCAGGTGGAAGAAAAGTTCTGGCTGCCAGAAGAGCAAAAGGTAGAGCAAAATTATCTGCTTAATGAACGAGGCCGCAATCGAGTTATAGATTGTGGCCTTTCTTAATATTCATAGAAAAAGTTCTAAGAATATTAAGAAAAGCTCTGCGATGCACACTCGGTGCAGGGGAATTGGTGATTTTAATGAAGCGTTTTAATTCAATTAAGAAGAACAGCGAATTTCAAAAGGTTTACAAGACAGGGAAATCCTATGCCAATAAGCTTCTGGTTATGTACGTGAAGCGGGTGGATGACGGGAAGGAGCCTCGGATCGGTATCTCCGTCAGCAAAAAGGTTGGAAACAGCGTGGTCCGCCATCACGTGACAAGGTTGGTACGGGAGAGCTATCGGTTAAATAAGGACAGAGTCAGACTCGGATTAGACATCGTAGTCGTTGCCAGACCGGCAGCGAAAGAAGCAGACTTCAAAAAAATTGAGAGTGCATACCTGCACTTATGCGGACTGCATAACATTCTGGAGAATCGAAGTGAGAATATTGATTAAGAAGATCTTGATAAAGATGATTCGGGGATATCAGCTCTATATTTCCCCTATGACAGGACCTCACTGCAAGTACACGCCGACGTGCTCGGAGTACGCCATCCAGGCACTTAAAAAGTACGGCGCTGTAAAAGGTATGATTTTGGCATGTAAGCGGATTCTTCGCTGTAATCCATTTGCAGAAGGCGGTTATGATCCAGTTCCGTAAAGATGAGGAGGTAGTTCATTGGACGTTAGCGTTTTAGTTGCGACAAAGGCAGGTTCGATCATGGGACCGATCGCCAGCGTGTTTGGTTATATCATGGACTTTTTATTCCGGATTACCAGCAGCATGGGGATCATGAATATCGGTCTGTGTATCATCCTGTTTACCATTATCACAAAGTTACTGTTATTTCCTCTGACGATCAAACAGCAGGAATCGTCAAAACTTATGTCGCTTATGAACCCTGAAATCAAGGCGGTTCAGAATAGGTATAAGGGAAAAACCGATCAGGCATCGATGGCTAAACAACAGGTCGAGATGCAGGCAGTTTATGAGAAATATGGCTCGAATCCGATGGCAGGATGTCTGCCGATGGCGATTCAGCTTCCGATTATCTTCGCTTTGTACCGGGTTATCTACAACATTCCGGCATACGTACCGTCAGTACGTGTCTTTTTTGACAACGTAGCGAACCCGCTGATGGAGCAGCCGGATTACGTCAACAAGATTTCCGAGCTGGCAAGCGGTGTCGGCATGGCGGTGGACAAGGTAGACTACACCGTGGCAAACAAAGTCGTAGATATGTTATATAAGTTGACACCGGCTGGATGGGATACGCTGGAAAGTTTATTCCCGCAGATCTCTTCGACGATCGCAGAAAATGCGGGCAAGATTGAGCAGATGAACTATTTCTTCGGCATCAATCTGGCAACTCCGCCGTTTACCGGTTTTAACCACATCACGATCGCATGGATCATCCCGATCCTCGCAGGTCTGACCCAGTGGCTCTCCACCAAGCTGATTTCCAATTTACAGCAGGTGGATCAGGACGCGCCGGGCGCGAGCATGATGAACAGCATGATGATCACGATGCCGCTGATGTCCGTATTCTTCTGTTTCTCCCTGCCGTCCGCGATCGGTATCTACTGGGTCGTTCAGGGTGCATTCCAGCTCGTTCAGCAGCTGATCGTAAATGCACATATGAACAAGATCGATGTCGATGATCTGATCCGCCGCAACGTGGAGAAGATGAACAAGAAGAGAGCGAGAAAAGGTCTGCCGCCGGCCAATGTCAGCGAGAAGGCAAGCGTGAATTTAAAGGCGCTTCAGGCACGCGAGGATGCGGAAAGCAAGGCGAAAGAGGACAAGATCTCCCGCAATAAAAAGCAGATGGAGGCGTCTGAAGCATTTTACAATTCCGATCCGAAGCCGGGCAGTCTGGCTTCCAAGGCCAAGATGGTGCAGAAGTACAACGATAAGCACGCGAAAAAATAGAAGGAGGGCGCAGGATGGATATGATTACGGTTACCGCTAAGACAGTCGATGAGGCAGTAACAAAGGCACTGATTGAACTGGAAACCACCAGTGATAAATTAGAGTACGAAGTGGTCGAAAAAGGAAGCGCCGGATTTCTGGGGATCGGCGCGAAACCGGCGATCATCCGTGCTAAGAAAAAAGAGACGCTCGAGGATCGTGCGATCGACTTTTTAAGCCAGGTATTTGATGCGATGAACTTAGATGTGAAGATCGCAGCGGCTTTCAATGAGGAAGAGTGCGAGATGAACATTGACCTCTCCGGCGAGGACATGGGTATTTTGATCGGTAAGAGAGGTCAGACCCTGGATTCTCTCCAGTATCTGGTCAGCCTGGTTGTCAACAAGAAGAGCGAGAATTACGTCCGCGTGAAGCTCGATACCGAGAATTACCGTGAGAGACGGAAAGAGACGCTTGAGACACTGGCAAAGAACATTGCTTACAAGGTAAAGAGAACGAAACGTTCCGTATCTTTGGAGCCGATGAACCCGTATGAGAGACGGATCATTCATGCAGCGCTGCAGAATGACAAGTATGTCACCACCCGCAGCGAGGGCGAGGATCCGTTCCGGCATGTGATTATTTCGCTGAAGCGTGAGGGCAGACGCGAGAGAAGTGACGGGTATGGGAGATATGAGAAGTAAATAAGTATGACGAAGAAGGTCTGGAGGTATCTAGACCTTCTTTTTTGTGGGGGATCGAGCGCGAGAGGTTTATCGTGAAAACATAAAAAAAGAAATAAATATTAGACTAGATTTGTAAATAAAGATGGGAAAATGCTTCCATATGGTATAGAATAAGAAGATAAAAAGCAAGGAAGGATTTATATATATATGGTATATACAGATACAATCGCCGCGATCGCGACGGCGCTTTCGAGTTCGGGGATTGGGATTATCCGGATTAGCGGTTCGGACGCTGTGGCGGTGGCGGAGCGGATGTTTGAACCGGCGGTGGCGGGGAAGAGGCTTTCAGAGCAGAAAACGTATACGATTCATTATGGATATATTCGGGATGGAGAGGAACGGATCGATGAAGTGCTGCTTCTTTTGATGCGCGGTCCGCACAGTTATACGGCGGAGGACACGGTAGAGATTGACTGTCACGGAGGCGTGCTGGTGATGAAGCGGATTCTGGAGCTGGCGGTAAAATGTGGGGCGCGGCTGGCGGAACCAGGCGAATTTACGAAGCGGGCGTTTTTAAATGGCAGAATTGATCTTTCGCAGGCGGAAGCCGTGATCGATGTGATCCAGTCGAAAAATGAGTATGCGCTGCAGTCTTCGGTCAGCCAGTTGAGCGGTTCAATGTCGCGGAAAGTGCGGGAACTTCGCGAAAAACTAATCTATGAGATTGCCTTTATTGAGTCCGCACTTGATGATCCGGAGCATATTTCTCTGGACGGATATCCGGAGCGCCTTCGGGAGACGCTGCAGCCGATAGAGATGGAACTGGAGGCGTCGATCGGGACGTTTGACAACGGGCGTATCATGACGGAGGGGATCAAAACCGTGATCTTAGGTAAGCCGAATGCAGGAAAATCGTCCCTGATGAATGTACTGTTGGGAGAGGAGCGCGCGATTGTGACAGAGATCGCCGGTACGACACGCGATACGCTGGAGGAAAATATCCGTCTGCGCGGGCTTAGCTTAAATTTGATCGATACGGCGGGCATCCGGGAAACGGAGGATATCGTTGAAAAGATTGGCGTGGAACGGGCGAGAAAGATTGCGGATGAGGCAGATTTGATCTTGTATGTGGTCGATGGATCAAGGGAGCTGGATGAAAATGACCGTCAGATCCTCGATTTGATCCGGGGACGGAAGGTGATCGTCCTCTTAAATAAGACAGATCTGGAACCGGTTCTCACAGAAGAAGCGCTTCGCGAAGCGTGCGGGCAGGAAGTGATTCCGGTATCGGCGAAGGAACAGCAGGGAATTGATCGATTGGAGGAAAAAATTCAGACGATGTTCTTGCAGGAAACCTGAATTTCAACGATCAGGTCATGCTGACAAACGTCCGTCACAAGACGGCGATGGAGCAGGCGCTGAAAGCCTGCGTCTGGTCGAGACAAGCATCGACAATGCGATGCCGGAGGATTTTCTCGATTGATCTGATGGATGCCTATGAACATCTTGGAACGATCCTTGGGGAATCACTGGAAGAGGATCTGGTGAATGAGATTTTCAGCCATTTTGTATGGGGAAATAGATCAATTTTTTGCAAGGTTTCTTTCCTTGTGGTATGATAGGGTGGATCTGAAAACAAGAAAGAATATAAGGCGTTTGATCGAATTGAAATGTGCAGCTACAGTAAAATCGGCTGCGAATCATACGGCGCATGAGCCGCAGTGTTTATCTCAGTCGAGAAGACTCCCGTGGTGAGTAATAGCAAATTTGTCTCAGTGGAAGCCTTGTCTCCGACTGAGATAAACGCTCCGCGAGGATGCGCAGTGATTCTGTAAAGAATATGTCAGCTTACGCTGACCAGAATCACGCGCCAAGTCTCACGGACGTTCGACTTGAATAGAACGCAGAGATAGAGAGGAAAGAGGAAACATGCCCTGTTTAACAGAAAATTATGATGTAGCGGTCGTCGGGGCGGGACACGCCGGCTGTGAGGCGGCGCTGGCAAGCGCGAGACTGGGACTCGAGACGATCGTGTTTACCGTCAGCGTGGACAGCATCGCCCTGATGCCGTGCAACCCGAATGTCGGCGGAAGCTCGAAGGGCCACTTGGTGCGCGAGCTGGATGCGCTCGGCGGCGAGATGGGAAAAATATAGATAAAACCTTTATACAGTCCAAGATGCTCAACCAGTCCAAGGGACGGCGGTGCATTCGCTCCGCGCGCAGGCGGACAAGCAGGAATACACCCGCCAGATGCGCCGTACCATGGAAAATACCGATCACCTGACGATCCGTCAGGGAGAGGTGGCAGAGCTGATCGTGGAAGAAGGTCAGATCAAAGGACTGAAAACGTACTCCGGCGCGACGTATTACTGCAAGGCGGTGGTGCTGGCAACGGGAACGTACCTGAAAGCGAGATGTATCTATGGTGATGTGAGCAATCCGACCGGACCGAATGGTCTGCAGGCGGCAAACCATCTGACAGATTCCCTGAAAAGCTGGGAATCGAGATGTTCCGTTTCAAGACGGGCACACCGGCGCGTGTTGATAAGCGCAGCATCGATTTTCTAAGATGGAAGAGCAGTTCGGCGATGAGAGGGTTGTGCCATTTTTTTTCCACCGATCCGGAGTCGGTGCAGAAGGAGCAGGTGTCCTGCTGGTTGACCTATACCAATGAGAAAACACATGAGATCATCCGCAACAACCTGGATCGATCGCCCTCTTTTCGGGCGCGATCGAGGGAACAGGTGCGTTACTGTCCATCGATCGAGGATAAGGTGGTAAAATTTCCAGATAAGAACCGTCATCAGGTTTTGTCGAGCCGGAGGAATTTATACGAATGAAATGTATCTGGGCGGCATGTCCAGCTCCTGCCGGAGGATGTGCAGTATGCCATGTACCGCACCGTGCCGGGACTTGAAAATGTAAAATTGTTCGAAATGCATATGCAATTGAGTACGATTGTATCAATGCACGCCAGTTGAAGGCATCGCTGGAATTTAAGGCGATCCGGGATTGTTCAGCGGCGGCCAGTTTAACGGAAGCTCCGGTTATGAGGAGGCAGCGGTACAGGGCTTCATGGCAGGTGTCAATGCGGCGCGCGAAGTGCTGGGAAAAGAACCGATCATCCTCGACCGTTCCCAGGCATATATCGGTGTCTTAATCGACGATCTGGTTACCAAAGAAAACCATGAACCGTACCGGATGATGACGTCGCGTGCGGAATACCGCCTGCTTTTGCGTCAGGACAACGCGGATCTGCGTCTTTCCCCGATCGGGCATGAGATTGGACTGGTCAGTGATGCGATGTATGAGCGTGTTCTCTGGAAAGAAAACATAATCGAGGAAGAGGCAAAGCGTCTGGAGAAGATCAACATTGGCGCTGGAAAGAAGTGCAGGAATTTTAGAGCGCCACGGAAGCACCCGCTCAAGACCGCGGCAACGCTGGCAGAGCTGGTACGCCGTCCGGAGTTAAGCTATGAAGCACTGGCAGAGCTGGATCCGAACCGTCCGGAACTTCCGGAAGATGTGATCGAGCAGATCAACATCAACATCAAGTATGACGGCTATATCCGCCGCCAGCTGCAGCAGGTTGCACAGTTCAAGAAGATGGAGAGCCGGAAGCTGGATGAAAACTTCGACTATTCCACGGTCGGAAGCCTGCGCCGTGAGGCAGTACAGAAGTTAAATCTCTATAAACCGGCAAATATCGGTCAGGCATCCCGAATCGCGGGCGTATCACCGGCGGATATTTCGGTGCTGCTGGTACACTTAGAGCAGAGCCGCCATGCGGGGCATGGGGAAGAGAAGAAAGAACTGTAAATATAGAAACGAGCAGATTCAGAGTTACTGTACACGGGCAGGCACTTTTGGAACCGAAAGTGTCGTAAGAAAACCTGGTGGCAGGAGGAATTTGCCGTATTTAAATGCGAAGCCACGGCAAATTCCGTTACTGGGCACGTATGCGTGAACAGTAACGAGTCAGAGACTGCATGGAAACAGGTAAACGCATTGCAGCAACTCAAAATGTAAGATAGATAAGAACCTGAGAAAAATAGAACATATCATAAAGGATATATTTATGGCAGAAGAAAATAAAGTAGAAAGCGGTGTGGTTCTGCCTCCGGCAGACTTTACCGAGCAGCTTCAGAAAGAAGCGCAGGAGATGGGTGTCACGTTAAATGAACACCAGATCAAGCAGTTCTACGATTACTATGAACTGTTGATTCATTGGAATACGATGGTGAATCTGACAGCGATCACGGAACAGAAGGAAGTTGTGACCAAACATTTTCGGATAGTCTGGCACTTGTGAAAGCGGTGCCGGATCTGGCAGAGAAAGAGTATACGTTGATCGATGTTGGAACGGGAGCTGGATTTCCGGGTATCCCGTTAAAGATTGCATTTCAAATTTAAAGGTCACGCTTCTCGATTCTTTAAATAAGCGGATCAACTTTCTGAACGAGGTAATTCAGGCATTGGAACTGGAAAAATTCAGGCGGTTCACGGACGGGCGGAGGATGCAGCACATGATAATGTTTCACGTGAAACATTTGATTTCTGCGTTTCACGCGCGGTGGCAAATCTGTCCACGCTGTCGGAATACTGCCTGCCGTTTGTCAAGGTGGGTGGCTGGTTTGTGCCGTACAAATCGGGCAAACTGGAGGAAGAGATGAAGACGGGAAAAGGTGCGATCCGCAAGCTGGGCGGCGAGCTGGAGGATGTGATTTCCTTCCACCTTGCCAATGAGGATGAGCGTAACCTGTCCGGATTCATAAGACAGAGAGGACGGGAAAGAAGTATCCGAGAAAAGCGGGAACGCCGTCGCGGGAGCCGCTGAAATAAAGCAATCAAAGGTAGATAGAGAAAGACTGTATATGGAACACGTAGGGTATGCAGTCTTTCTTTTCATATAGGCGGGTTTAAACAAAATATATGACTGAATATTTGTCCTGGAAGATTGTGTTCCAGAAGCCGTATCAGGCATATGACAGAGGAAATCTGGAGAAGCGGGTAGAGGCGATGGCAGAGCTGGAAATAATAGGGAAAATTTATAAAATTTGAGTTTTCGTTATAGAATATAGTTTTTGTGCGAAAGCCGAGGAGATCGAGTGGGAATAATGTAGAATAAAGAGGAGCATTCCGGGGTTTTGTTTGTATATAGATAGTGCGGCGGGACCTGGATGACACATTAGGACCGTTCCTATCAAGAAGAAACAAACAAGGCGCACGGAAGGATGACGCTGTGAATATGAAAGATACTGGAAAAATGGTATCTGCATCATGGTATGAGTATGAAAAGCAATTTTATGGAGATGTGGGAAAGAGAGTAAGTGTTCGCGGGTAGGCACTTTCGGAACCGAAAGTGCCGTAAGAAACGGTGGCAGCAGGAATTTGCCGTATTTAAATGCGAAGCCACGGCAAATTCCATTACTGGGCACGTATGCGTGAACAGTAATAAGCTTCGTCCTATGACGAAAAACGCTCCGCGGTATGCATACTCATTATTCTTTTAAGAAAAACATATGGATCGCATCCATCACGGCATCCGGCTGTTCTAACTGCGGCAGATGTTTGGTCTTCGGAATGATAGAGGACTCGATTGCGGAATTATAAATCTTGTAATCCTGAATCGTCGCCTCGATCATCGGTTCCTCGGAACCGCCGATGATGAAGATGCTGTTGTCGATCTTCCTGAGAGCATTGGAAATATTGCACTTGGTATAGCGGCATTCAATACTGAGAAGATCGCTTTCGGACATTCACGAGATGTGCAGCTTCGTGGCTGCGGTCGATCTGAACCGGTTTTACGGTATACGGATTGTAAAATATTTGGTGCGGAATGCCTCTTCGATCATCGAGCGGCTGCACGCAATGTGGTAAATGAGCGTTCCAGCCAGCGGGAGATCCAGAAGAAGCTTATAAAGCTTGGCATTTTACCCGGAAGCTGACAACAGTCGGTAAGGCTGCTCGGGTTGATGAGCATGATCTGATCAAACAGTTCTGGAGAGTTGCTGCACGCCATGATAGACAGTGCCGCTGAATCACGGTGGAGAGAATGTTGGTCCGATGTCCGATCTCAGATTTGATAAAATCACAGATCAGCTGGACAAACAGGTAATTTGTGTAGGTCAGGTTCGGCTTCTCGGAACGTCCGCAGCCGAGAAGGTCGAGCGTGTAGACGGTGTAGGAGCGGCTGAGCTGTTCGCGGATGGATTCCCACTCATAGCCGCTCGATGCAAAGTGCAGATCGTGAATCAACAGAAGCGGTTTGCCGGAACCGCATTTTGTATAGTAGATATTTCCCAGCCGCCATTTGTAGCAGAGAGAATTCTCTTCCCGGGTCAGACCGCGGGAGGTGGCAGAAAATTGAATATATTTATTTAAAAGTGCCAGTGAAACTGCGCCGCCGGCGGACAGCATCAGGCAGGTCATGATCTTGTTTTTTGTGTTCATATAGAAAGCTCCTTTTGAATCGAAAAATTAAACTCGAAAATATCTCATCAAGTAATTCTATTATACCATAAATACTAAATTCAGCTATCGCCTTTGTCTTGGCTTCATTGAGTATTTAGGTATGACTCGCACTAGGATCGAAAATGCATCGCTAAGTGTTCATATATATCATATGAACGTATTCTCACCCGTCCACTCACGAACCCGCGCTATCGCGCTCTACCGCCCTGCTTCGCATGGCTGTTCGTTCCTTAATGGCGCAAGAAAAGAATATGTCTGCTTCGCAGCCGCATTCTTTTCTTCTGCGCTCATTATATCACGATTCGCATCTTCGATGCTTACCGCTGCTGACGCAGCTATCGTGATCGCCATTCGCCGTTCGCCATAAATCTGCAAGCAGCTTTCTGGCTCACTTGCGCTCATTATATCATATTTTCCTGTATTACAGTTCAGCTATTTCCAGCGTGGTTTTCACAGAATATCTGTTCACAGATGTGTGCCCAAGTAACGGGATTTTGCCGATGCTTCGCATTTCAAATCGGAAAAATCTGCAACCAGAATTGTAGCGTTCGGAATTTTCAGTTCAGAAAATTTCTACCTGTGAACAGTTATGAACATGCCATTTTATGTAAACAAAATTTCATTGAAAATCGATATTAAAATCATTATAATGTTCACGTATCAAAAAATCAATCGATGGGGAAAGAAATGCGCGATATGATAAAGAAGGAAAATAAGTTATGCTTTCAGCATCGTATGGAACGGAAGACAGAGAAATCTTTTCAGTTGTCGGCGGGCAGGCAGCGGCTGCTGGCGGAAACGATACGCGAACTGAAGCAGGAAGGGCGCTTAGACGAGGAGAAGCTGGCGATGCAGCATGGTACGACATCCATTTACCGCCACAGCCTCAATGTTGCCTACACAAGCCTTTGGATGATGGAACGGTGGCAGATTCGCTTAGAACCAAAATCACTTGTGAGAGGGGCACTGCTGCACGATTATTTTTTGTATGACTGGCATCAGAAGGATCCCTCGCACCGCCTGCACGGCTTCCGTCACCCGAAAACAGCGCTTGGAAATGCACAGAGAGATTACCATTTAAATTGGAAGGAAAAAAATATCATCGCACGTCATATGTTTCCGCTGATACCGGTGCCGCCTCAGTGCCGCGAGGCATGGATTGTGTGTCTGGCAGATAAATGGTGTGCTCTGGGGGAGACGGTGGAGCCGATGTTTCACGTGAAACATTTTAAATGAAATTTTTCTAAAAAAGTAGGAAATGAGTTTTAAGTGTGTTATACTATTAGGCAAGACAAGAACGGGAAAAAGCTGGAAATCGCTGTGCGGATGCCTGCGGGAAGGCTTTTTCCTGTCTTTCATGTGAGATAAAACCGAGGAAATGGAAGGAATACGGTATGGGACGAACGATTGCGATTGCAAATCAGAAGGGCGGCGTAGGTAAAACGACAACGGCGATCAACCTGTCGGCATGCCTGGCAGAGGCGGGACAGAGGGTTCTGACGATCGATTTTGATCCGCAGGGAAATGCAACCACTGGTTTGGGATTGGAAAAAGAACAGATTGAAGATACAGTCTATGAGCTGCTTTTGGGCGACTGCACACTGGAGGACTGCCTGATGCGCGATGTTCAGGAAAATCTGGATGTTCTTCCTTCGGATTCGAATCTGGCAGGAGCTGAGATTGAACTTCTGGATGTGGAAAATAAAGAGTCGGTGTTAAACGGTTATCTGGAGACAATCCGCGATCAGTATGATTTTATTATCATCGACTGCCCGCCGTCGCTGAGTCTTTTGACGATCAATGCGCTGGTAGCGGCAGATACGGTGCTGGTGCCAATCCAGTGCGAATATTATGCGCTGGAAGGACTGAGCCAGGTACTCCGGACGATCGGTCTGGTCCGGAAAAAGATGAATCCGTCGCTGGAGCTAGAGGGCGTGGTATTTACCATGTATGATGCGAGAACGAATCTCTCCCTGCAGGTCGTAGAGAATGTAAAACAGAACTTAAATGAGCGGATTTACAAGACGATCATACCGAGAAATGTGCGACTGGCGGAGGCGCCGAGCCACGGAATGCCGATCAACCTGTACGACAGCCGTTCGACCGGTGCAGAGAGCTACCGTCTGCTGGCAGCAGAGGTGATCAGCCGGGGAGAAGAGCTGTAGGCAGGAAAATAACGGTGAAGTGAAATTCAGAAAGGATGCCTGCCGGGGGCGTCGGGAGGTTCGTGAGGAGGAAGGAAATGTCAAAGAGAACGGGGCTTGGCAGAGGACTGGGAGCTTTTTTTGGAAATGATTACGAGGATGCAGAAGCGGGAAAAAGCAGCGCAAAGCCATCGGATGAAGCCGGAAAAAAGACTTCCGTTCGTGAGACGGAACAGGAGATAGAGAAAAAGAGCCTGGAAGAGCTGGATATGGTGCTTCCGGGATCTAAAAAACAGAAAAAATCGGCGTCTGCCGGAAAGACAGCTGCGAAAACAGTGGGAAAAGGAAGCCGCGTGGGAGTTGCAAAGGCATCCGGAAAGACGACGGCAGAAGGAAAAACCCGCACAGCCGGGGAGACGGCGGCAAAATCGAAGACACAGACGGCAAAAGCGGAGCCGGTCGTAAAGATCGTCGAGGTGGAAAAAGAGAAATTTTTAAATATTTCGGAGATTGAGCCAAATGTCAGCCAGCCGCGTAAGATGTTTGATGAAGAACAGCTCGGAGAGCTGGCAGAATCCATCCGCCGTTACGGCGTGCTGCAGCCGCTTCTGGTTCAGAAAAAGGGCGATCGTTATGAGCTGATTGCCGGAGAGCGCCGGTGGAGAGCTGCCAAACTGGCAGGATTTCGGGAAGTTCCGGTGATCGTGCGCGAGTATACGAGACAGCAGACGATGGAGATCGCCCTGATCGAGAATGTACAGCGTGCAGATTTAAATCCGATTGAGGAGGCGAAAGCCTACCAGATGCTGATTCAGGAGTTTGGGCTGCGTCAGGAGGACGTGGCAGAGCGCGTAGCGAAGAACCGTGCGACGATCACGAACAGCATGCGTCTTTTGAAACTGGATGAGAGAGTGCAGGAGATGCTGATTCAGGACCGGCTTACCGGAGGTCATGCAAGAGCGCTTCTTTCGCTGGAAGATGGTGAAAAACAGTACCAGTTGGCGCTTAAAACAGTAGAAAATCATTTGAGCGTCCGCGAGGTCGAGCGTCTGGTGAAAGAGCTTTTGAAGCCGAAAAAGGCGAAAAAGAAAGCAGAGCCGGAACGCGATATGGAGGTCTTTTTCAAGGATGTGGAAGAGAAGCTGAAAGGAGTTATGGGAACGAAGGTTTCGATCAACCGCAAGGATAAGAATAAAGGCAGAATCGAGATCGAATACTATTCATCAGCGGAACTGGAACGTCTGATTGAGCTTTTGGAGTCATTAAGACAGTAATCACACAAAATTCGTCCCAGGGGACGGATGATGGGAAATGAGGAATGAAAGATGGAGAGCAGTATTTTTAGCGGGATTGGCATCGATCCGGGGATTATCGTGATCGTTCTGGCGATCCTGACACTCATATCATTTATTGCGTCCGTCATCTGTTTTTCGCAGTATAGGAAGTTGTATCGCAGATATGATATGTTTATGCGGGGAAAAGATGCGGAGACGCTCGAAGACACGATCATGGAACTGGTGGATGAGACCGAGTATCTGCGGGCAAAGGACGGAGATACAAAACGCCTGGTGGATTCGGTTGTCTCCAAGGCGCAGGCTGGATACCAGAAAACCGGTATTGTCAAGTACAATGCGTTTAAGGGCATGGGCGGCAATCTGAGTTTTGTCATTGCCATGCTGGATGATAACAACACGGGATTTGTGCTGAATTCTGTTCACAGCCGTGAAGGCTGTTACCTGTATTTGAAGGATGTCGTAGAGGGCAAGACCGAGGTGCTTTTAGGAAGTGAAGAGAAGGAAGCACTGGAGCGTGCGCTTGGGTATAAGTAAAGAAAATAAAGGATAGAAATGAGGCGGCTGTATGTGTTGGCAGCAGCTGCGGATTGTAGTTAGAAGGAGTCAATATGCATCGTTTTTTGCGAGCTGCCGGATTTAGTATGTATCAGAAGAAGAAGGACATCCGTGCCCTGCTTCGCTGTCTGGCGAGAGAGGCGGGAACCTCCAGCTGTCTTCAGCTTGACAGGGAGACCGAATTATATGAGATCAAGACAGAAGTTGCGCCGGGGATCGGCGTGGCGATGTATGGGGAGCTGAATGAGCAGGATGAGATGGAGATAGAGTATTATTATCCCTATATCCTGAACGAGGAGGTAACCTCGCGGGCAGAATGTTCCATTCAGCGTCATACGGAGAAGGAAACCTATGCGGGGCTTCTGGATGAGTATAAGGTAGGGCTTTCGCTGATCTTTTATGTCTTGAATCCGATCGAATACAGGGAGTGTTACCGGAAAGAGCGCGAGCGCTTACAGGTGACTTCGGTCAGCCTGGCAGGATTTGCCAATCGGGGCAAGGTGCTTCTTCCGATCAAAAAGACGGCGCTGCAGATTGAAAAAGCCAAAGTGGCGGCGAAAAACCGGGATGAACTTTTGGAAGCGGCAAAAAATGGCGACGAGGATGCGATGGAGTCCTTAACAATCGAGGATCTGGATCTCTATTCGATGGCATCGCGCCGGGCGACGAGAGAGGATATTTATTCGATCGTCGATACAACTTTTATGCCAAGCGGGATCGAGTGCGATCAGTATTCGATTTTAGGTGAGATCAAAGAGGTTATATGTAAGAAAAACCGGTTTACCGGCGAGGAAATCTATGATCTCAAGGTGGAATGCAACGATCTGTATTTCCGCGTGGGTATCAATAAGATGGACCTGCTTGGAGAACCGCTTCCGGGACGTCGGTTTAAAGGAAAAATATGGATGATGGGAACGGCTCATTTTGCGTAAAGGTCTATAAAAAATCATCGGTTCCAAAAGTGCCTACCCGTGAACAGCTACACAGAAATTGCATACGGAGCATGTGAGAAGAGAAAATAGTTGCGGAACACATGAAAATGAATTATAATAAAATGCAGTATGAAAATACGATATATGTTTCACGTGAAACATATAAATCTCTGTAGCTCAGTAGGATAGAGTGTTCGCCTCCTAAGGTAGAACCATGGCGGAACCCTTTTGAAGAAAAAGGGTAGCGTTTGAGGATCACTTAAGGAAGCGAAATCTGAAAAATCAGAAGAGATAAGAAAGAGATAATTCATCACGAAAGTGATTGAGTTCATAAAGTTGGTCGCCGTGACCGAAAAGGCTGAAAAAGCCCGAAAATACGGCATTTGTTCCCATAGTTAAATGGATATAACAAGCGCCTCCTAAGCACTAGTTGAGGGTTCGATTCCCCCTGGGAACGTGCATTTTTTGCAGCAATGATCGTAAAAGTTCATTGCTGCTTTTTCTTTTTTCCGGTGCTCGTGAGCACCGAGAGAACACTTAAACGCAGATATTGAGCACCGAAATTTCTTAACGGGCACCAATGCAATAATTCAGTCCTGGTACCGAACGGAGATAACTACAGCGTAGGATAAGGATTGGGGTGTCAATGAATGTAAATATGGTTTTCTTGCCTGAACAAAACAGGCCTGACGGATCTATCCGCTCAGATTAGATTAAGAATCTATTCTGGGCGGATTTTTTCATTACAGATATTTTAGAGGAGGATAGCTTATGGATAAAAAAACGGATGTAAGAGATCCGGATGAAAAAGTTGTTGAGATTGAAATGGAACGGTTAAGAGCATTTTCAAATCATCCATTTAAAGTGATCGGAGACAGTCAGATGATTGAGCTGCAGGACAGCATAAAAAAGTATGGTGTACTGAATCCATTGATTGTTCGTCCAAAGATTGAAGGCTACTACGAAATTATTTCTGGCCACAGAAGAAAATATGCGGCTGAGAAGCTGGGATATAAGAAAATTCCGGTAATCATTTGTATGTTGCAGGATGATGAAGCAGTAGTGATCATGGTCGATTCCAATTTGCAGAGAGAGCAAATTACACCAAGTGAAAAGGCCTATGCCTATAAGATGAAATATGATGCCATCAAAAAAAAGGCAGGCAGAAAGAATTGTAGTCAAGTTGACCACAATACAGGAAAGAGGAGTATTGACGTAATCGGAGAACTTTGTGGTGACAGTGCGAAGCAGGTGCATAGCAGTATCAAATCAAAAAGGTGGAGTTGGAAAGACGGTATCGTGCGTGAATTTAGGAATCGGATTGGCACAGGAAGGGAAAAAGGTTCTTCTGATAGATGCAGATCCGCAGGGCAGTCTCACAATTAGTTTAGGGTATGAGGAACCGGATGAAATGGAGTATTCTCTTGCAACGCTGATGCTAAATATTGTGAATGATGAAAAACTGAACATGGAAAAAACAATCCTTCATCATAAGGAAGGTGTGGATCTGATACCGGCCAATATAGAATTATCAGCGATTGAGGTATCTTTGGTAAACGCAATGAGCAGGGAACTGATTATGAGGTCACTTATTGAGAGATTAAGGGAATTTTATGATTTTATCATTATAGATTGTATTCAGAAGTAGTAGATACGAATGGAAGCGGACATGGTGCATTGGCAGGAGTTCTTAATGCATTAAATGCCGATGTTTTGATCTGCGGCGGAATCGGAGGAGGTGCCCAGACTGCGTTAGCGGCAGCAGGCATTAAGCTTTTTGGCGGAGTTTCAGGAGATGCAGATAAAGCAGTAGAAGCTTTTATCAATGATACACTTGATTATAATCCAGATGTTAAGTGTTCTCACCATGAGCACAGCCACGGAGAGGGACATACATGTGGTAAACATGGATGTGGAAACCATAGCTGTCATTAAGAAGAATAGAAAAAATACAACACGAAAGGATGCGTCAAGGTAATGGAAGAATTATCGTGATACATCCTTTTGTATTATTTGATAAGATGGCAGATTACATTTTCAATATGGCAATTAAAAACTGTGAATGCTACATCGATCTCTATATGGATTGAGTATTTAGCTTTTCTTGCTTGTAGAAAGTGATGAATGGAAGGTATAATATTGTTAATGATCCAGAGATATTTATTTTGGAAACAGCTTAATCAATTTGGAGGTATAAAATGAAAGCACATAAATATTGGTCAATCGGAGCAATAGTTACAATGGTTGGAACTTTTTATACAGGATATAAAGGGTTAAAAGCAGCACACAAATACTTTGCATTTGGATCTCTGATATGCATGATTATGGCAGTCTATTCTGGTCATAAAATGATTTCAGGTAATAAAAGAACAAGAAAACAGGTGGAAAATACAAAAGCGGAGGAATAGTAAATGTTAGAGTTAGGAATAAAAGCACCGGATTTTGAATTGCCGGATCAGAACGGAGAAGTGCATAAATTAAGTGATTATTTAGGTAAAAAAATAATTTTATATTTTTATCCAAAGGATAATACACCAGGATGTACGAAGCAGGCATGTGGCTTTTCTGAGCGTTATCCACAATTCACCGAGAAAGGTGCAGGTGATCCTTGGAGTCAGTAAGGATTCTGTAGCCTCTCACAAGAAATTTGAGGAAAAATATGGATTGGCATTTACACTTTTGGCAGATCCGGAGCGTAAGGTGATCGAAGCATATGATGTCTGGAAAGAAAAGAAAAACTATGGCAAGGTTTCTATGGGTGTGGTAAGAACCACATATCTTATTGACGAGCAGGGAATCATTAGAAAGGCAAATGATAAAGTCAAAGCAGCAGATGATCCTGAAAAGATGCTTAAGGAATTAGAGTGATGAAGATTATATTGTCACCTGCAAAGAAAGATGATTGCAGATACAGATAACATAGCACCGGTTGAACTGCCTGCCTTTATTGATAAGACAGCAGAGATATTAAGCTGGATGAAAAGCAAATCAAAAGAGGAACTGAAAGCTATCTGGAAATGTAATGACAAGATTGCAGAGCAGAACATTAACAGATTGGAAAATATGGATCTTTATAACAGACTTACTCCGGCTGTTTTAGCATATGAAGGAATTGCATTTCAATATATGGCACCAGCTGTGTTTGAAATCCAGCAGTTTGAGTATTTGCAAAATCATTTAAGAATCCTGTCTGCGTTTTATGGCATTTTAAAACCACTGGATGGTGTGACTCCTTATCGCCTTGAAATGCAGGCAAAAGCTGAGATTGAAGATGCAAAAATCTGTATGAGATTACTGGGGAGACTTGTTATACCGCTCAGTAATTGATGACAGCAGGATTATCATTAATCTTGCATCAAAAGAATACTCGAAATGTATAGAAAAGTATCTGACACCACAGGACAGATATATTACGATTGTATTTTGTGAGTTATCCGGAGATAAATTGGTAACAAAAGGTACCTATGCCAAGATGGCTCGTGGTGAAATGGTCAGATTCATAGCGGAAAATAATATTGAAAATCCGGTGGAGATTCAGAAATTTGACAGACTCGGATATTCGTTTAGGTCTGATTTATCTTCAGATTCAGAATATGTATTTGAACGCAAAATAAAATAGTTATTCAGGTAAAAGATGCTCAGTTTAGCAGCCTTTTATAATAATGAGAATCATTACTATTTTTATTGACAACAGGATGATAGTGGTATATAATCCTTATTAAGAACTAATCCTAATAAGGAGGATGAATGACAAGTAGGAGAAATACCATTCAAAAAGATCTCGTAAGAAATACCGTATACGAAATGAGAAGACACGTTACGGCAATTGAAGTGTATGAATTTATAAAAGAAGCATATCCTTCAATTGGAAAAGGAACTGTATATAGAAATCTTGATATATTGGTAGAGGAAGGTGCATTAAGAAAGGTTGAAGTTCCGAATGGACCGAACCGATTTGATTTTACATTGAAAAATCATTACCATGTAAGATGTATAAAGTGCGGTGAAATTTTTGATGTGGATATGGATCAAATACCGGATTTGCTGGAAAGAATTCATAACACTCATGGAATTGAATTTGTGGATTACGATATTTCATTTAAAGGCATTTGCCCGAAATGCAGGGAGAAGGTAAAGGAGGAACAGCATGGATAGGAAAGCAATGTATAAGTTGAGTTATGGACTGTTTATATTGACCGCTAAAGAAGCAGCAAAAAGATAACGGATGCATCATTAATACAGCCATTCAGGCAGCTTCGGAACCGAACCAGTTAAGTATCTGCGTCAATAAGGCAAATTATACGCATGATATGATTCAAAGAACCGGAAAATTTACTGTATCAGTCTTAAGTCAGAAGGCACAGTTTGAATTGTTTAAACATTTTGGCTTCCAATCAGGAAGGGATACAAATAAGTTTGAAACATTTGAAAAGTGTGCCAGGGGAACAAATGGTATTTATTATATTACAGAAGGTACAAATGCATACATTTCTGTAACAGTTAATAAAACTGAAGATTTGGGTTCACATACGATGTTTATCGGTGAGATAACCGATATGGAAGTTTTAAGCAATATTCCTTCAGTAACATATGATTATTATCAGAATAATATTAAGCCTAAGCCACAGGAGGTTGGAAAAACAGAGGACGGTCAGACAATATGGCGTTGCAGAATTTGCGGATATGAATATGTAGGCGAGGAATTACCAGATGACTTTATATGTCCTTTGTGCAAGCACCCGGCATCAGATTTTGAAAAAGTAGTAAAGAAAACGGAGGTAAAAGAGATGGCAGAAAACAAATATGCAGGAACACAGACAGAGAAGAATTTACAGGAGGCATTTGCAGGGGAGTCTCAGGCAAGAAATAAGTATACCTATTTTGCTTCTGTAGCAAAGAAAAGAAGGCTACGAGCAGATGTCAGCATTATTTTTAAAGACTGCAGATAATGAGAAAGAACATGCAAAGATGTGGTTCAAGGAATTAGCAGGAATTGGTGATACAAAGGAAAACCTGGCGGCAGCGGCAGAAGGCGAGAATTATGAGTGGACAGATATGTATGATGGCTTTGCTAAAACAGCTGAGGAAGAAGGTTTCCCTGAACTTGCAGCAAAATTCAGAGCAGTAGGTGAGATTGAGAAGCATCACGAGGAGAGATATCGTGCACTTCTTAAGAATATTGAAACTTCACAGGTATTTGAAAAGAGTGAAGTTAAGGTATGGGAATGCCGTAACTGTGGACATATCGTGGTAGGAACAAAGGCACCTGATGTATGTCCGGTATGTAATCATCCGCAGAGCTATTTTGAAGTACATGAAGAGAATTATTAAGGAGATAAGATTATTAGCAGTCAAGAACAGTGCTTATGAAATAATAAATAAAAAGCACGCTACATATTATGGAATGGCAATGTCTGTAAAAAGAATCTGTGAAGTGATTATGAGAAATTAAAAATCAATACTTCCGGTATCGCACATAATTCATGGCGTATATGATATTGACGGAGTATCGTTAAGTATGCCAGTTATTGTAGGTGTTGATGGTATTGAGTCTAATATACCTATTAATTTAAGTGGTGAGGAAGCATTAAAGCTTAAGAAATCTGCAGATTCTTTGAAAAAGATTATAGAGACAATTGAACTATAAATTATACACATGGAAGGAGATAAAAGCATGGAAGTAAAGTATTATATATGTAAGCATTGTGGAAACATTGTTGAAAAGGTAAAGGATAAAGGTGTTCCTGTAATTTGTTGCGGAGAACCTATGCAGGAATTAAAAGCCGGAGTGACAGATGCTGCTGTTGAGAAGCACGTACCTGTATATACAGTGGAAGGCAATTATGTTCATGTCGTGGTCGGAGAGACAAAACATCCAATGCTTGAAGAACATTTCATTGAGTGGATTACATTAAATACCAATCAGGGAATATACAGAAAACAGTTAAATCCAGGGCAGGAGCCGATAGCAGATTTTTGTCTTTGCGATGGTGAACAGGTAGAAGAAGTATATGCATATTGTAACCTGCATGGATTATGGAAATGCTAAAAGCATTTATACATATTAAGATTTAAGAACAACACAAATATAACCGTAATATAGGCTGTGTATTAATGTATTTACAAGGAGGAACAACAAATGAAATATGTATGTGATGTTTGCGGATGGGAATACGATGAGGAGAAGGGATATCCAGAAGGTGGTATTGCACCTGGTACAAAGTGGGAGGATATTCCGGAAGATTTTGAATGTCCGTTATGTTTTGTAGGCAAAGACCAGTTTTCAAAGGCTGAATAAAAATGAAAGCAGGACTAATGGATGTATGAAATGAAACCAGAATATTATAATGGAATAAATATGATAGAATTGACATAATATTGGAAAATCTTCGTGATTATACAGTAAAACACTTTACTGATGAAGAGCAGTATATGGAATCTATTAATTATAAGAAGTTATTTACACAGAAAGTTCAACATCTGAAATTTATACACAAACTTGATGAATTTATAGAACATCATAATGATGAGATAGAAGATCAAGATGAACAGATTATGGTTATATGTGTAGAGTCTGCGGATAGAGGATAGGGGAATGTGCAGCATGTTTCCGTATTACTCCCATGTTGTTACCAATTACTATCCTTTTGCTACCATTCTACCTCTTTTTTTCAGAATTGACCTGTGCTAATATTATCATAGACAAATGAGACATGAGCTACAAACTTACATTTCATTTGTTTCTCTTTTGCAAAAGAATACGGACAAAATATAAAGCGTCTGCTCATTGCCGGAATGGTGATGAGTATGGCGCTTTTTTTGATGCCGAAAACCGGGTGATGACCTGAAAAATGAAACAGGAGGAAATAGCATGGCATATGAATATGGCCACGATTGCCCATTTGAAGCTTACATCACGAATCTCGGAAAATATAACGAAGGGGAGTTGGTAGGCGAATGGGTAAAGTTTCCTACCACATCAGAAGATCTGAAAAAAGTATTTGAACGAATTGGAATCGGTTCAAAAGATGACTTTGGTAATCCTTATGAAGAATGGTTCATAAGTGATTATGACTGTTATGTCGATGGGCTGTATGAAATGCTGGGAGAATACGAAAGTCTGGATGAACTCAATTATCTGGCTTTCTTTAAAAAGAAGCCGGTCATATTTTTTTATGAAAAATAAATTTTGTTGAGGTTAAATTGAGATTGACTTTGTATTGTATAAGTATGAAATAAAAAGGAATCAGGTGCTGTACAATGAAAAAGCATAAAATATGTAAAATCCTTCTTGTTATACTGGCAATTTTTTTATGTGTGGCTTTTTATGAATTGCTCGGAATCTGCGTTGCATATAAAAAGCAGCCGGAAGTGTCCAATACAACCAAAAAAGAAACAAAAAATGGGTCATGGAACGAATGCAGTGAAAATACAGAACGGGCAGTAATCATAGAAAAGAATCCAGAAGCGCTTTTACAAAGAGTGCGTTTGATCAAGAATGCAAAAGAAGACATTATTCTTTCTACTTTTGCATTTCAATCCGATGAAAGTGGAAAATTGATCTTAGGAGCACTGCATGATGCGGCAGACAGAGGTGTGCATGTTCGCCTGTTAGTAGATGGAATGGAGAGCTGGATTGATATGGAAGGAAATCCGTATTTCTATGGATTATCTTCCCATGAGAATGTTGAAATTAAACTGTATAATAAGGCCAATCCGTTGAAACCGTGGAAGATGATGGGGAGAATGCATGATAAATATTTGATTGCAGATGGTAAGACATATATTCTTGGTGGAAGAAATACATACAATTATTTCCTGGGTGATTTTCTGGGACATAAGAACTATGACAGAGATGTGTTAGTGGTTTGCAATGAACCTGAGAAAGAAAATTCAGTTAACCAGTTGTCAGAGTATTTTGAAACCATATGGAATCAGGAAGACAGTGGTTATTTTCATGACAATAAAAAACTGGCAAATAGAAAATCTGTAAAGAACGCAGTTTTAGAGCTGCAGAACGGCTATCAGAAATATTTTGAAGAGAATAAGGAAAGAATCTGCGATACCGATTACACGGACGAAACTTTTGAGACAGAAAAGATTGCATTAGTGTCAAATCCTATCCACACAGGTCCCAAGGAACCAGTAGTCTGGTATCAACTGGGAGAACTAATGAAAAATGCAAAAGAGCGCGTGAAAATTCATACACCATATATTATCTGCAATGATATGATGTATAATACATGGAAAGAGATTGCGGAGAGAGTTCCGGATTTTTCTATCATGACCAATTCGGTTGCCAACAATGGAAATCCGTTTGGTTCTGCTGATTATGCGAGAAACAGAAACAGAATTTTAAATACAGGAATTGATATCTGGGAGTATGAAGGCGGTTATTCTTACCACGGAAAAAGCATCCTGATCGATGATGATCTATCCGTAATCGGTTCCTTTAACATGGATATGAGAAGCACGTATCTGGATACGGAACTGATGCTTGTAATACGTAGCAAAGAGATTAATAAACAGTTGGAAGAAGGCATGATGGAATATGAAAGAGTGTCCCGACAGGTATTGGAAGATGGAACCTATCGTGATCCGTATCATGTAGAGCCAATTGAATTGACAAAGAAGCGTCAGAGAAACGTACTTTTGGTACAGCATCTGCTTGGATGGGCAAGATATCTGTTCTGATAAAGGAGGAAGAAGATCGTGTTTCAAATATTAATTGTAGAAGATGATAAAGAATTAAGCCAGCTATTCCAAAAAGTGCTTGAGAAGAATGGATATCAGGTCAAAAGTGCATCGGATGGAGCACTGGCATTAGAAATATTGGATAAAGAGTATATTGATCTGATCATTTCCGATATTATGATGCCGGTTATGGATGGTTATGAACTGGTGTCGGAACTCCGTTCAGCAGGATATCAGATACCGGTACTTATGATCACTGCGAAAGGTTCCTTTGATGATATGCGCCAGGGATTTCTTTCGGGAAGTGACGATTATATGGTAAAACCGGTAAATGTGAATGAAATGGTTTTAAGAGTCGGAGCACTGCTTCGCCGTGCACAGATATTGAATGAACACAAAATTGTGATCGGTTCAACAGAGTTTGATTATGATGCAATGACGGTTACAACTGATAAGGAAAGTCTTGTTTTGCCTAAAAAAGAATTCCTGCTTTTATATAAGCTTACAGCTTCGCCAGGCAGAACATTTACAAAACAACAGTTGATGGATGAAGTATGGGGATACGAGACGGAGGCAGACCCACATACGATAGAGGTACATATAGGAAGAATCAGGGAGCGTTTGAAAGATAACCCGGATTTTGAAATCGTAACAATGCGTGGAATTGGATACAAGGTGGTGAAAAAATAATGGAACAAAAGAAAGAAAAAGGATTGCGGATCCGATCCTGTCTGACTGGTGCAATCTGGCTGGCACTTGTATTTTCAACAGTCATATCTGCGTTATTATTTGCTTTTTTGAATCAGTTTTTTTAATCTGCCTGGTAGCATACCTGTGCTTGGCTGGCTTTTGATTTTTAATACATTGATTGCAGGGCTGATTACTTCCTTTATCAATGCAAGGTTGCTGGAACCAATTACCAGACTCAGTAAAGCAATGAAGGAAGTTTCGCAGGGAGATTTTGAACAGCACTTGGAAACGAACAGCCGTATCGCAGAAGTTGGAGAATCTTACCAGAGTTTTAATGTGATGACAAAAGAGCTTCGTGCAACAGAAGTACTGCAGATGGATTTTGTCTCCAATGTTTCTCATGAGTTTAAGACCCCGATCAATGCCATTGAAGGGTATACAATGCTGCTTCAGGGAGAAGAACTGTCTCCGGATCAAGAGGAATATGTAGAAAAAATCTTATTTAACACCCAAAGACTTTCTGGATTGGTTGGTAATATTTTGCTGTTATCCAAGTTAGAGAATCAGAACATACCAATGAAAAAAACAGAATATCGTTTGGATGAACAGATCCGTCAGGCATTTCTTTCCCTGGAGACAAAATGGACAGAAAAAGAAATTGGTTTCCAGGTAGAGCTGGAGGAAGTTAAATATACTGGGAATGAAGGACTTTTTATGCATATATGGATGAATCTTTTAGATAATGCGATTAAGTTCAGTCCTGCAAAGGGGACAATTATGATGTTTCTGAAGCAGGAAAAGGATTCTGTAATGTTTATTCTGGAAGATGAAGGACCGGGAATAGAGGATGATGTGAAAACCAGAATATTTGATAAATTTTATCAGGCAGACGGTTCTCACAAAGCAGAAGGAAATGGTCTCGGCCTTGCACTTGTGAAACGGATCGTAGATAGTGCTGGCGGGACAATCAAGGCAGAAAACCGGGAATATGGTGGATGCAGATTTGTTGTAGAGCTTCCAATACAGAAAGATGAGGCCATATAAGTTTAAGAAAAACAGATAGAGGAGGAATTACATGACATTTTATCAGGAATTGCAGTTAAATCAGGCAGGTTCTAAAAATCTGTTGAAAAAGAGTGAAACAGTGAAAGAAAAATTATATCATATGTGGGTATATCTGGTGAAGATAGCTGTTACAATGGCATTTTGTTTTTTATTTGTTACTATTTTCAGTATCTTATTTGGAAATGAGAATAGTATTGTGGGTGTAGTAGTTTTATTATGCCTTATGGTATTTCGGAATGCGGATCTGGGGATCCACACCGGACAATCTACGATGCTTTTGGCTTTGTTCTTTGTAATTATGACCGTATGTCCGCATTTAGCAAACCAGCTTTCACCGGTACTTGGAATGCTGTTAAACATTGCTGCACTGGCAGTGCTGATTCTGTTCGGATGTCATAACCCATTCATGTTTAACCAATCCACATTGGTTCTTGGTTATCTGTTATTGTATGGATATGATGTAACAGGAAAAAGTTATCAGATGCGATTAACCGGAATGGCATTAGGTGCAGCACTTACCTGCTTCGTATTTTATCGAAATCATAAAAACAGAACGTATAAAAGAAATTTGAATGATTTGGTACAGGAATTTGATATATCTTCTTCCAGAACAAAATGGCAGATATGTCAGATTTTATGCGTACCGATTGTCCTTTGCATTGCAGAACGTGCAATGTGGGCTGGTATTGCGGCCATGTCCGCGATTTTGCCGTTTATGGAAGATATGCACTACAGAGTCCGTAAAAGAATTGTCGGAAATATTGCAGGTGTTATATGTTTTACAGTATTATATTTTCTGCTTCCTTCGTCAATCTATGCATATATAGGAATTCTTGGTGGAATCGGTGTAGGACTTTCTGCAAAATATGGCTGGCAGGCAGTATTTAACACATTTGGTGCTTTGGCCATTGCTACAGAGAGTTATGGACTAAAAGGAGCAGTTGGTCTTAGAGTGATTCAGAATGTTTTTGGCGTTGTATTTGCATTAATATTTTGTGCTGTGTTTTATTGGCTTATGTCAAAAAAAGGAAACGTGGTAACCGTAGATGCAGAATAACGTGGGATGGAAAGAAAAAGGGTTAATCCGGAAATGGCAGCTTTGCTGACGAGTCTGGCGAAGAGTATGAAGATGTAAGGGAAAATTTAAGATCTGTTGGCTTTGGGAAGAATCCTAAGGGTGACAGATCTTTTTTTATACCTGCCTATCTTCCTTCATTTTAACACAAAGGTATTCTTCGTATTTAAGAAAGTCCAGGAAAAGAAGAAGGAACAGGAAGCGGCAAAGCCTGATCCGGATGCTGATTATGTGGACGATGACGAGGACTATGGGTACGATCCGGAGTTTGAGAACGATGATGCAGATAGCTCCGTCGATGAAGATGATAATGAACCTGTGTAAACAGGATAGGCTTGATGCCTGGGGCAGCCTTCGGAGTGCCTTTACATAATTTCCACTTTCAAAAAATAAAAAATTTTATGTTTTTGAAAGCGACATCTTGCATATACTATTAGCAGACAGTATAATAAGTACAGTGAAGCGGTTTCGATAAATGAAAAAATTTCAATTTTTGAAAGCGGGTGACGATATGAAAACAATTACGAGAGCAAAATATCTCAATAGAATCATTGAACTGAATGACACTCCTGACATCAAGATCATCACGGGCATTCGTCGATCCGGTAAGTCCAAGCTGATGCAGGCGTATATTGAGTATCTGAAAAGCCATTTTGAAAACATCAATATCATATTCATTGACTTCATGGATTTGGCGTATGAAGAAATCAAGGAATACCATGCCTTACACGCCTATGTGGAAGAACATTATCAGGAAGGTAAAACGAACTACCTGTTTGTAGACGAGGTTCAGATGTGTCCCAAGTTTGAGTTGGCAATCAACAGCCTGTACTCTAAGGGAAAATACGACATCTATGTAACAGGCTCCAATGCTTTCCTGTTGAGTGCAGATCTGGCAACTCTGTTTACCGGACGCTATATTGAAATTCATGTGTTTCCTTTCAGCTTCCAAGAATATTGTCAGTATTATGATGATGTTAGTGATAAAGATAAACTCTTTGATGATTACACAATCAAAGGCGGTTTAGCAGGTTCTTACGCTTACAGAACTGAAAAAGACAGAACAAACTATATCAAAGAGGTCTACGAAACGATTGTAACAAGATTTGGTGCAGAAATATGCGCTCCCGGACACTTTGGTTTTACAGCGTCTGAGCGAGTTCCTTATGGATAATATCAGCAACCTGACTTCTCCGAATAAGGTCAGTCAGCTACTGACAGCAAATGAGACTCCAACCAATCATGTAACCGTTGGCAAGTACATTAAGTATTTGTGCAATGCTTTTGTATTTTATGATATTAAGAGATACGACATCCGAGGTAAGAAATACCTTGAAAGCTCTGAAAAGTTCTATTTATGTGACAGCGGTATTCGATATGCAATACTTGGAAGCAGAAATATGGATTATGGCAGAGTATATGAAAACATCGTTTGCATCGAGCTTCTTCGCCGTGGATACGATGTCTATGTCGGCAAGCTCTATCAAAAGGAGATCGACTTTGTTGCTCAGAGAGGCAGCGAGAAGATTTATATTCAGGTCAGTGACAACATTTCCGGGCAGGAAACATTTGAGAGAGAATGCTCTTCTCTGCTTCAGATCCGAGATGCTTATCCGAAAATGATTATTGCCAGAACCAAACATCCAAAATATAGTTATGAAGGAATCGAAATCCATGATATAGCCGATTGGTTGCTACAAGAATAAGCAGGGCGAAATATCTCCGTCATTCTCTTTTGAAATGATGGAGATATTTTTATGTTGATGGAGATTCAGGGACAGAAAACTGTGTCCGGTTGCAAAATTCTTTCTGAACTTTTTACATAGCAGTCATGCATTACGGTGTGTGGCTGCTTATTTTTTTGCGAAAGGAGCAGATGCAAATGAAATTAGTTTTGGCTGAAAAGCCTTCGGTTGCACAGAGCATTGCCAAGGTGCTGGGTGCAAACAAACGTGAGGAGCGGTAAACTTTTGGCTCTATCCCTATCAAGAATATAAATCACGCGAAATGCAGATTATATCTAAGACACGATAGATGCGATAGGAGGAGTGAACAATGGAACAGAAAATGTTTTGTTATCAATGTCAGGAAACGGCCGGATGCAAGGGCTGTACGGTGGTCGGTGTCTGCGGTAAGCAGCCGGATGTGGCGGCAATGCAGGATTTGCTTGTGTGGGTGACGAAGGGTATCTGCGCGGTGACGACACGGCTTCGAGAGGAGGGACGTGCGGTGGCAGATGAGGTCAACCATCTGGTTACCGAAAATCTGTTTACGACGATCACGAATGCCAATTTTGATAAGGCGGCGATTGAAAAAAGGATTGAAAAGACGCTGGAAATGAAGACGGCACTGTGGGAGCAGCTGGAACGTCGGGACAATCTGCCGGAGGCGGCTGGCTGGACAGGTGAACCGTCTGAATTTATAAAAAAAGCGTCGGAAGCGGGCGTTCTGATCGGGCAGAACGAGGATATTATTTCCCTTCGCAGCTTGATTACGTATGGCTTGAAAGGTTTGTCTGCCTATACCCGGCATGCGAACGTTCTGCTGCAGGAGGACCGGGAGGCGGATGCATTTTTACAGCGGGCGCTTGCGGCGACGCTGGATGACAGCCTGAGTGTGGATGATTTGATTCACCTGACGCTGGAAACTGGCGAATATGGTGTCCGGGGAATGGCGCTTTTGGATCGAGCAAACACAGAGACTTATGGAAATCCGGAGATTACTACGGTTGATATCGGTGTCGGAAGTAATCCGGGTATTCTGGTTTCGGGACACGATCTGCGCGATATGGAAATGCTTCTGGACCAGACGCAGGGAAGCGGCGTCGATGTATATACGCACTCGGAGATGCTTCCGGCGCAGTATTATCCGGCATTTAAGAAATATCCGAATTTTAAGGGTAATTACGGCAATGCGTGGTGGTGCCAGAGGGAGGAATTTGAGACGTTCAACGGACCGATCCTGATGACAACGAACTGCATCGTGCCGCCGAAGGACAGCTACAAGGATCGCCTCTACACAACCGGTGCGGCGGGATATCCGGGCTGCACATATATCAACGGTGGAATCGGAGGAAAGAAGGATTTTCAGTGATCATCCAGCATGCGAAGCGCTGTGAGCCGCCGGTCGGGATTGAGCAAGGACAGATTGTCGGCGGCTTCGCCCATGCACAGGTGCTGGCACTGGCAGATAAGGTAGTGGATGCGGTCAAATCGGGAAAATCCGAAAGTTTGTCGTCATGGCGGGGTGTGATGGGCGTGCTAAGAGCCGCACTTACTACACCGATTTTGCAAAGGCGCTGCCGGAGGACACGGTAATTCTGACGGCTGGCTGTGCGAAATACCGCTACAATAAGCTGAATCTGGGCGATATTGAAGGGATTCCGCGTGTCCTAGATGCGGGGCAGTGCAATGATTCATATTCCCTGGCGGTCATTGCGATGAAGCTGCAGGAGATTTTTGGGCTGGATGACATCAACGACCTGCCGATTATTTACAATATTGCCTGGTATGAGCAGAAGGCGGTCATCGTTCTTCTGGCGCTTCTCTCACTCGGTGTCAAGAATATCCATCTTGGGCCGACGCTTCCGGCATTTTAAGTCCGAATGTGGTAAATGTATTGGTGGAAAAGTTTGGAATCGCGGGAATTGACAATGTGGAGAGCGATGTGGAATTATTTTCGGGGAGAAGTGATAAATACAGGACGGAACTGGATAAGAGGGAATCGAACAAAGCCGGAATTTGGATCTGAAATCTGGAGATAGATTTACAAAAATCTGTGTTGGTTTTACAAAAGCGGTCGGAACGATCTTGAAAATAGGAATTAATGAAATAGGGGCGGTTCTCTGGCAAATGCAAGGAACCGTCTTTTTTCGTCTATAGAAATATTGATATGGAAAATGAAAGTGTGATATGATGGGAAAGATGAATGAGTTCTAAAATATAAAAGAAATTGATACGGCAGATCAATCGATAGAGGATACGGGAGGAAAACAGCCATGTCACTGGAAAAAGCAGAAAGTTACTTAAAGGAAGCCGGATTTTTGGATCATGTTATTGAGTTAAAAGAGTCCACAGCGACGGTTGCGCTGGCAGCGGAGGCATTAGGCGTGGAGCCGGGGATGATTGCGAAAACGATGTCCTTTTTGCAGGGAGAACAGCCGGTATTGATTTTGACAGAAGGTACTGCGAAAGTGGATAACCGGAAATATAAAGATACGTTTCACGTGAAAGCAAAGATGATCCCGTTTGAGCAGGTGGAGGAGGTTACCGGTCATGCGCCGGGTGGGGTCTGCCCGTTTGGTATCAAGGATGGAATTGAAGTGTATCTGGATGAGAGCCTGAAGCGTTTTGAGACGGTTTATCCGGCAGCAGGAGACGACCACAGTGCGGTACGTCTCACGATCCTGGAGTTGGAAGAAGTGTCCGGAGCGAAAGGCTGGGTGGATGTCTGCAGGGAGCCGGAGGATCAGCAGCACGAGTAGGTGTGGGAGATTTTAGGAGAATTCATATGAGAGATGTGAAAGCAACGGGGAAAAGCAGGGGAGAAAATGAAAACGGCGGAATCAGGGTGGGTTCCAGATTGGGAAAGAAAGGTCGCCTGTGCCGGAAAACGTTCGTCCGCCTGCTTTGCCTGACAGCAGCCATGATGGTTCTTGGATCTTTTACCGCCTTTGCCAGAGCGGGAGGTGCTTCCGGCGGCGGAGGCGGCGGAGGTGGTGGAGGTGGTTCTTCCCATCATCATACAAGCAGCAGCCGGGGACAAGGCGGACGGGCGGGTGCGTTTCAGGCGCTTTTGCTTACGGGAACCTTTGTGATTCTGGGAAGTGCCGGAACTATTACATACCTGCACCGGGCAAAAAAGAAACAGGCGGCAGCCCGTGAAAAATTGAAAGAATTTTCCATCGGAGAAGATCATTGGGATCGGAGTGAGATACAGGAGCGGGTGCGGGAATCATATTACCGGATTCAGGAATGCTGGCGGGATCGAGATCTGGAAAAAGGGCATCCTTACCTGAGCCAGAAGATGCAGCAGGAGTTTCAGACGAAATTTGAGTGGAGCAGGATGCGCCATGAGGTGTTTGTCATGGAAGGGATCCAGCTTCTGGATGCGATTTTGGTGGAAGCGGAGAATGAGGACGGCGACGACCGCGACTATATCTGGTATTTGATCCATGGAAAGATGATCGACTATGTGTATCACGAAGAAACCGGAGAACTTTTGAAGGGATCCCGGAAAATGGAAGATTTCTTCGAATATTGGAGGTTTGTTCTGGAAGATGGAAACTGGGTGCTGGATGAGATCTGCCAGAAGGAAGAAGTGGATAATGGGCGGAAGTTGTGCTGAGAGGTGCTTTGAGTTGAGTGCTCGAAACACGGCAGCTGCGGATGCTGTCCGGTAGAGATGTTTGAAGAGGAAAAGTATAGAACCTAAAAGTGAATGGAGCAAGGAAAGCGGAGCAGCAGGAAGAGTGTGGAGACTTTAGCTGCGGCGCAGAAATGCCAGAATTGCGCGCAGATAAGGTGCCGGTGTACGGAATATGGAAGTATGCCGTCCCCCGGTCATTAAAAGAAGCCGACTGGTTGGAATCTGCCTTGCTAACCAGCGGGAGTGTGAGGGCTTAATGAGATCCCGGGTTCCGGCGATCAGCAGCACAGGAACGGAGATGGTTTGCAATTTCCGGGCACTTAAACGGGGCGAGTGAAGTAAAAGAGAAGTCAGATTTCGGCGGCGGAGGACGCGGTGCATCAGCCGGGTAAGAAAGTCAGGCTTCTTTTTTTGTTCTGCCGGAATCCGGGGAAAAATTGACCCGAAATGGCATTGCCTTTCTTTGTCGGCACAAACTGCGGATGTGGCGGAAACAGAGAAATTCTTCTGAAATGGCAGGGAAACTTTCGGGGTGGACAGTGCAGAGACCACAGAGGACCCGGAGGATGCAGAGGCATAAGAGAAGCTGCATTTTAAAACAGGCAGCAGGAGATTCCCCAGGAGATTTAAAATGCTGTGTAGCATTTGGGCGGCAAGGTGCAGCGGCGTGAGCAGCCCGTCCGGTGAGGCGTTGGCGCTGATACAGATGAGCGTTTTCAGCCGCTCCGGGTATTTGCATGCGATCTCCAGCCCGATATTGGCACCATCGCTGAATCCCAGCAGGTGGACGGAGGAAAGATGTAAGTGGTTAAGCAGGGCGATAACGTCGTCTGCCATATCCTCTGTAGAGAACCCGTGGAGCGCTGTGTGGACAGACAGCCGGGAACGCCCATGTCCCCGGCTGTCCATCAGAATCACCTGAAAATCGGGCAGAAACGTGCGCAGAAATGGGTAAAAGACGGCAAGGGACTGGCTGTTTCCATGCAGGATAAGGAGCGGTGTGCCGCTGCCGTACTGTTCATAGTAGATTTCTGCGCCGGAGGTGGTAAGATAACCGGAATGTTTCATCATAAGAGCGCCTCTTTTCTGGTAAAAAAATGAAATTTATCAGGCTGCATCCAGCATGATAAAAGCTAAGTTTAGTCTGCCTTTTTATCTGCATCTGTCTGCTTTCTTGTGTCGGGCTGCTTCGTGCTGGAAGAAGCAGTCCAACTTACCTGGCGAGATGGTTTACTTTGATGTGTCGGGGAAGTCCTCTTGTTTCTCAGTCGCTGCGCCCATCCTTTTACCAGATCCTCCGCTGCCTCGCGGATCTGATGCGGATTCTGAATCGTCACAAGGGCATAAAACATGTCTGGTGTTGGAATCTTCGGCAGGTAAATATAATAAGAAGGAACCCATTCGGTCGGGCTGTATTTTTCCTTGGCACGGTAGAGATCGCGGAATCCATAACAGTCATTCAGGTGGTTGTAAGCGAAGCAGAGCAGCTTTTCGACCGGATTAGAGCTGTCATTTTCCAAGCCAGCGAGCGGGGCAACACCGAGGCTGCCATACTCAATGCCCTCGTCTTTGAAAACCTGAAATGCGTCGTAAAGAATCGTCTCCATCACGCCGCTCGGTGCGCCGGTTCCGTGGCGGGTGACGTCCGCCATGTAGCCTCTTTTGCCGAGAAATGGGACAAACACGATGAATGCCACGATTTTTCCGTCGGCGTCGGTGGCGTAGAAATAACGCTTGTCCATCGGATTTTCCAGCCCGACAGTTCCCATAACGAAAGTCAGCATCGAACTCTTTTTCTGTTGCAGCCATTCGTTCGTGATGCGGTTCAGATCTGCCTCAATCTGTGCATCCCGCTGTTTCAGCGGGCAGTATTCATGGACGACGACCCCGGCTTTCCGGGCGTGGTTGATGTTCATACGCATCTTGGCGCCTTTCTTGCCAGAGATTTCATAGTCCGCAAGGTGGAAACGGGCTTCCTCCCCGTTTTTGACCCATCCAAAGCCCTGCTTTTTATATTCTTCCAGAAAATGGTCAGTGACGCTGATAAAAAACAAGTTGTGAGCGCTGCGCTGGCAAAATTCTTTAAATTCTGCCAGGAGAACCGGAAAATCGCTGTCCGCGCAGATGGGATCGCCGTTGATGACGATGGTGCTGCCGACGACTCCGTAGGGGATGACGCCGTCTACCTTCTGACCGAAATATAGGAGTTTGTCATCCTCCAGCGTCAGGTAGGCGCTGGGATTCTGGCTGTACAGGTTGACGAGGGTGCGGGCATGCATCAAATCCGAAGCATGGCTGACTGGATGCAGCAGCCATGGGCGGACCGCATACAGAATGGAGGCGAGGATGCAGCCCCAGCTGAACCAGAATGTAACCAGTTCGACTACATGTGTTTCACGTGAAACATTGCTCGGATTTCCCATGCCGAAAATCATGGCAGTTCCCTGAATGAGACTATCCATCAGCGAGTCAAGAGAGGTTTCTCCCAGCGGTTTTACCGAAAAATGATAGCTGATACCGGCATTGACGATGATGGCTGCCAGTGCCAGCAGCAGAAACAGGAGAGAGCGTCCGAGGCTGCGCCGGTCAGACGGGCAGCAGAAGTCCTTCCGAAAACACAGGAGAAGCAGAAATAATACGGCTTCTGCCAGGTGGAACGGAAGATACAAAGGCGAAGAAAGTGCTGTCAGCCCGCGTAAAAAGCTTAAAAACAGCAGGATAACAGCAATGTTCCAGGCGGCGCGCTTCCGTTTCCAAAGCTGGAAGGTCAGGATGAAGAGCACGACAGAAAAAGCACGCTGTACCATGTGACCCATTTCCAGAAGGATACCGACGCGGTTTGCCAGTCCCAGCCCTGGCAGGAAGCTGAGAATAAAAAGTACAAGGGAAAGAACGCCAAGTGCGCCGATCAAGGTGTTTTCCAGTTGGATTCGTGAGTTCTGTTTCATATTATAATGTCCTCCGTGTCAGTCTTGTACAGATATAATCTGTAAGGTGCTATGAAACGGGCATAAGCGCACAGGCGGCTTATGCTTGCCCTTGTTATAGTACGGAAAAACAGGGATGTCAAGATAAGATTTTGCATGGAAATAGGCGTGGAGAAATTCCGTTACTGTTTACGGGTAGGCACTTTTGGAACCGAAGGTGCCGTAAGAAAACATGGTGGCAGCAGGAATTCTTTATGATAGAGGCAAAGGCACAGGGGTATTATGCAGACAGAAAAGGAACGGTTCAAAATGGAGAAAAGAAGCAGTTTGTTGGATGATTGACAAGCGAAGAACGCAGTTTCTATGGAAATCAAAGTAATAAAATGTAAAATTTTTGAAAAATACACAAATATATCAAAAGTGAATAGTTAAAACAGTTGAAATCCACCAGAATGCGTGCTATAATCTGGACATAGGGTGGTTAAAAAATTAACAGGAGGTAGTATCAATATGGCTAGATTTACATTACCGAGGGATCTCTATCATGGAGAAGGATCTTTAGCGGAATTGAAAAATCTGAAAGGCAAAAAGGCAGTCGTTGTCGTTGGCGGTGGTTCCATGAAACGCTTCGGTTTCCTTCAGAAAGTAGAAGATTATCTGAAAGAAGCTGGCATGGAAGTGGCTCTGTTTGAGGGAGTAGAGCCAGATCCGAGCGTTGAGACCGTTATGAAGGGCGCAAAGCTTATGCAGGAATTTGGTCCGGACTGGATCGTAGCGATCGGCGGTGGTTCTCCAATTGATGCAGCGAAAGCGATGTGGGCATTCTACGAGTATCCAGATACCAAGTTTGAGGATCTGATCACTCCGTTCAATTTCCCGACACTGCGTACAAAAGCAAAATTCTGCGCGATTCCGTCTACTTCTGGTACAGCTACTGAGGTTACGGCATTCAGCGTTATTACCGATTATCATAAGGGTATCAAATATCCGTTAGCAGATTTCAATATCACACCAGATGTAGCGATCGTGGATCCGGAGCTGGCTGAGACCATGCCGCAGAAGCTGACCGCAAACACCGGTATGGATGCGATGACCCATGCGATCGAGGCGTATGTATCCACACTTCATTGTGATTACACCGATCCGCTGGCACTTCACGCAATCAAGATGATTCATACCTATCTGGTTAAATCTTACAATGGCGACAAAGAAGCGAGAGCACGTATGCACAACGCACAATGCCTGGCAGGTATGGCATTCTCCAATGCACTGCTTGGTATCGTCCATTCCATGGCACACAAGACAGGTGCAGCTTACTCCGGCGGACATATCGTTCACGGTGCAGCGAATGCGATGTATCTTCCGAAGGTTATTAAATTTAACTCCAAGGAACCAGAGGCAGCTTCCCGTTATGCAGATATCGCGAAGTTCATCGGTTTACAGGGAGACAGCGACGAGGCTCTGGTTGACGCTCTGATCGCCGAGATCAAAGAGATGAACAAGCAGTTAAATATCGCTCCGAGCATTAAGCTCTATGAGGGCGGAATCATTGATGAGAAAGAATTCAATGACAAACTGGCAACCGTAGCAGAGCTGGCAGTTGGCGATGCATGTACCGGTTCCAACCCGCGTTCGATCAATCCGGAGCAGATGGCGAAACTTCTGACCTGCTGCTTCTATGATACAGAGGTTGATTTCTAATTTAAGAAGCTTCTGAATTTAGAATGCAAAATTAGAATGTAAAACATCGTGTTTCGATGTTGGAAGCGGTTCTGAAAAAAATTAAATATGTAAAATAAAGAAGCCATCCGGCTAAAAACTGGATGGCTTTTATCGTTGTGTTTTTTTTTGCTATCTGGTGTTTTGCATTTTTGGTGAATGGCGCGTTTGTGTTCTATGTGTTTTCTGCGTGGCTGTTTTTCTCACCGTTTTCTCCGTCTGCCATTGCGTCATGCTGTCCGGTCAGCTGTGCCAGAAGTGCTTTCGCTTCCTCCGTACAGCGGAGAATCTGTGCCTGGTCCGGCAGCTCGATGTCGTGGATCAGGACATTCCGCAGCTTGCGGAGCTGGACAATCTGGTTGATCATTTCTTTGTCAAAGAGATCCATCCGCTTGAGCGTATTGATATTGAAGGCACCGCGGGAACGCGTCGAGGTGCGCCGTGCAGTCTTGTTGAGCAAGCGCTCTAATGGTACCCATTCCTCGAGGAACTGGTTGACTGCCTGCCGGGTTTCCGGTGAGGCGGTCTCCGGTTCCGTCCGCAGCTCCTGGTAGCACTGGTAGCGCTTTTCATTGCCGGAGATAATCTGATCGATGATCTGCTGGGAAATGGTGCGCCGATCCTTTTCAAATTTGACAGACCGCAGAATCGGGGTAATATCTTTGAGACCGGTGAGCTGTAAACGCTGCAAAAGCCGGTAGAGCAGGGCAATATTTCCCATTCGAAGCTCGATGTCCTCGGTTTTGAGATGGCTGCTCAGGAAATTATAGAGATAGGACGCCAGCTCGTACTGGCTTCCAAACGCGGCATTGCGGCTGCGGAGCCGCTCATTTCCGGCTGCCTGTAGGCGTTCCAGCGCGATCTCGCCGGCAACCAGACCATTTAACTCATCTAAGATCGACAGCTCTTCCTCGGATAAAGTTCCCTGCATTGGCTTGTAAATCAGATCATGTTCAACCTCACCAGGCGTGCATGATCAGGGACGCTACCTGGATCTCGATGCGCGCCGATCCGTATTTTTCTGTGATTCATTCAAGATTTCATCGCGCATCCGCGCGCGCAGTAATGGTTCGCCCAATAGCCGGAAAACCGTTTGTGGTAAGTCGGGGGTTTCGACTGTTCCGGGAACTGTTTAAATTCCAGGATGTTGAAAAGCTCCGAGATGATCGCATCTACCTTGCCGCGGTCACCGGGGAAATACAGGGAGACGCGTACACCGGACAGATCGGCAATGTCGTCGTAGATTTCCTCGATTGTCTGGTATGGTTCTTCACGTCTGGAATTGCGCCGCTGCACTTTGTGCGGAGTCTGGCGGGATTCTTGGCACGAAGGTCACGATCGCCCGGATACCGGCATTTTGCAGGGCGAGCTGGAGTTTCTCTGCCGCGAGCCGCCCGGCTGCGTCGTAGAACGTCCATTTCATCTTGTATGTATCGATAAATTGTTGTATTAAATCCATAAGCAGCCCCTCCCAAGGTGCATAATAAAGCTTAAGAAAGCATTCTGATAAAGAAATGCTTCTTCTTTCTATCATGAAGTATAGCAAAGATGGAAGCACTCTGCCAGTGGTTCTATGTAAAAATATGTTACTGTACACGCATACGTGTCCAGTAACGGAATTTGCCGTGGCTTCGCATTTAAATGCGGCAAATTCCTGCTACCACCGTTTTTTACGGCACTTTCGGTTCCAAAAGTGCCTACCCGTGTATAGTAACAAAATATTACTGTCCCCACATGTGTGCCCGGTAACCTAATATGGACTTATACACAGATTTGTGGTAAAGTTATGGACAGTGACAACGTGAAGAAAGAAAAGTAAGAGGTAACGCGGAGAAAACGGAACCGTTACAAAGAGACGAGAATTATGGGACAGTTTATAGTATTGATCTGGAATGGAACCAAAGTCCGGCGGGCAAGGAAGGCTCGATGAACCGGCTTCCATTTGAGATTATTGAGATAGGCGCGGTAAAATTAAATAAAAATCTTCAAATCATTTCGGAATTTCGCCGTCTGATCCGCCCGCGGGTGTACCGGCAGATGCATTATAAGATATCAGAAGTGACGCATATGTCGATCGAGCAGCTTGACACAGAAGGCGAGGATTTTGTGCGTGCGATGACCGAATTTTAGAATGGTGCGGGATGATTACCGGTTCTGTACGTGGGGCTCGATGGATCTGACCGAATTGCAGCGGAATATGGTATATCACGGGATGGAGCTGCAGTTTCCATCGCCGCTTCTCTATTATGATTTGCAGAAAATCTATGCCCTGATCCACGGCACCAAGCAAAAGGAGTCGTTAGATACCGTGGTAGAGGAATTGCACTCACGGAAGACCGCCCGTTCCACCGGCGCTGGATGATGCGTACTACACGGGGCGTGTCATGAGTGAGATGGACTTTACAGCATGATGGAGTATGTTTCAGTGGATTATTACCAGCCGCCGCTGACGGAGGAGGAAGAGATCTACCTGGAATTTCCAGAATATGCGAAATTTGTGTCGCGTGAGCATGAGACGAAGGAAGAGATTTTGGAGGAACGGCGTGTGGCGGAGATGGTTTGTTACAAATGCCGCCGGACTTGCGGAAAAGATCCGCTGGTTTCCTCAAACCAGAAATTTTACTTCTGTCTGGCGGTCTGCCCGGAGCACGGTTATATGAAGGGAAAGATCCGGATGAAGAAGTCGGAGGACGGCTCGTTCTTTGCTGTTAAGACGACGAAGCTGGTCGGTGAGGGAGCGGCCTACGTGGAGCAGAAGAAGGAGGAAACGAAGAAGAAGCGCGCGGAACGCAACAAGGCGAAGAAGTCTGGAAGGCGGCAGAAGCAGCCGAGTAGGGTAAAGGCAGCCGAGCGGATGGAGCGTATGAAATAGGAATTAGAGAAAAGAAAATTCATAGAAAGAGTTACTGGATATGGAAATGTTTCTCCTGCCTGTTTAGAGTAAGGTAAAGAAGAGAATTTCCACATCTGGTAACTCTTTTGTGTCAGTTATGGGATTTTATGCGATCGTTTCTTCCTTTTTCGCCAGCGCCGTTCGGCGGTCCATCATCAGGTCGAAATCTGCTTCGGACATTCCGCTGTCGCGCAGACGTTCCGCGCGCCGTCTGCGGCGTTCTGCGAGGGCGTCCTCCTCCTGGCGGCGCTGCATCTGGAAAACGGATGCCGGCGGTGACCGCGCCGATCACGACAAGAATGGCGGTCAGTGCAGCGATGAATGCCGGTGGAACGCGGACGGAAATATGAAACAGCTGTCAAAGGATTTACCGGTGGAACTATTTTCCTGATTAGCAGCCGATTCGGGCGGATTGGAGGCGGCAAGGCCTCCGAGGAGCCGTTTGAGAGGGCAGTGTCGGGTTGTCCTGCGCGGCAGCTGTTGCCGCCTGGGATACAAGCTTTTCAGGAATATCTGCCGCTGTCTGGCTGCTGTCGGTGAGGGTCAGATATGCCTGGCCAACCTTGTGATCGCCGAGCGAATAAGTGACACAGGCGATCGTGCCGTCCGGTGCGCCAGCCGGGATCTCATAGTCGAAGGAGGTCGTTGTCTCCGAGAAATCCGCTGTTTTGGAAGTACCACGCGGCTATCTGGGTCGATGGACAGGGATTCGCCCCGGCGGTAGACACATCTGCAATTTTAAATCTTTTCCGATATTTGAAAAGTTTGATCATAATCTGCAATTTTGACCGACTGGAAATTGTTAAATCCAAAGTCGAGCAGCCGGCTGGTATCCTCATACTGCGTGTTGTTGCTGTGCAGGATGACGGTAATCAGTGTCGTATCGCCCTGTCTGGCACCATTGACCAGTGTGTTGAGGGCGATGGAGGTATAACCGGTTTTGCCGCCGAGGACGTCCGGACGGTAGTACTGCGGCCAGTTCTTTGACCAGCTATTGCCCGGGAGATGCCCTGTCCCTCGGGATTTTCTGGTTCGGCGGCAGTTTATAGTAGGTTGTCTCGACGATCTTGGCAAACGTAGGATTTTCAAATGCCGCCCGCGTGATGAGCGCCGTCGTAGGCGCTGACATAGTGTTCTCGTTGTTCAGGACCGCTCGGATTTGCAAAATGCGAATCCTGGCACCCAAGCTCGGCGGCTTTTCATTCATCAAAACAGCAAATGCATCAGCGGAGCCAGCTACGTGTCGGCGAGGCGTTGGCAGCCTCATTGGCTGATTTTAAAAGCAGGGCGTAGAGGCAGTCCTGACGCTGGCAGTATCGCCTGTATCGTATCCGGCGCTGCTGCTGGATTCCACGTTGTAGACCGCGCTCTCGGAAAGGAAGGACTTGTCTCATCGAGGGAACAGTGCTCCAGAACGATGAGGGGTCGAACCTTCGTGATACTGGCGGGAGAGTAGGTTTCGTGGATGTTTTTCCATATAAAACGACTCCGGTGTTGGCGTCCATGACGATCCCGGCATCAGAGTCATGGAAATGTCCGACGGCCATTCGGTGGAGGCAAGCGCCTGCATCGGGGCGGCGAGCAGGGACAGCAAAAGTGTACCAATTAAAACAAGGACAACTTTGCTGCCTGTGCTGCCAGCTATTTTCGTCTTCAAACGGAGCAGCCGGGTGGCTGGAACTACCTGGAGAGCTGCCGCCTCCGGAATTTCCGGAATTTTCTGCTCCTGATTTGCCCCTGCGGTGTTCCTGCAGGATACATGCAAGGCAGAGAAGAAACAGGGCGCCGGTCATCAGGCAGAAGGTGATGCCGATCCGGGCGGCGGTGTCCATGAAAAATGGTTCCGGCACGATGTTGATCAGAAGATCGGTCCGCGGATCGAGCTGCCAGAGATCATTGGTAAAGAAGATTTTGTGGAAAATAATAAAATATTTCGTAAAATCAGTGGAAATGATCCCGGCAAGCAGGGCGGTCACGCCCAGAAATAAAACCGTCCCGGCGCAGAGCATCCGTGGCAGCAGGTGTTTTAACGGAACCTTGAAAAGTGCCAGCAGTGCAACCGATGCCGCTGCCAGAAACAGGCAGAGGCGGCGCAGCGCCAGTCCTCCAAGAAAGAGGTTACGGACATCCGCCATGTGCGCCTTCTCCCTGGCGTTGAAAAATTCGCGCGGCGTCCCGTCTACGACGGTGTCAATGTTCAGATCGTCGCGGCTGCCGCGCAGATACGCCATCATCTCGTCCGTCACGTAAAGCAGGTCGTCCATCTCCATATGGACATCATCGGCAACCTGGTAGCGGGTGTATTCATTTTCATAATAATGCGGCGTCCAGTAGGCGACGGCTTCCACCGAAGTGATCAGAAACACGATCATCAGACTGAAAGCACAGATAAGCCCCAGAAGCCAGCTTAAATATGTTTTTTTCTGTGTCATATAAAACCTTTCGCGGCTGTCGGGTTGTGGTACAGCTGCAGCCTTTCATTTTATGTGATAAATTTGTAAAGAGGTCGTTTGTTCTATTTTCCTTGAAACGGCTCTGTATGTTAAAGTTTCCGTTTCGTTATCCAGTATAACAGTTTCGGGGAAGCATGAAAAGGCGCGAAATGGAAAAATATGTGAAATTTTTGTTACTGTTTACGGGTAGGCACTTTTGGAACCGAAAGTGCCGTAAGAAAACATAAGTAAGCAGGAATTTGCGTATTTAAATGCGAAGCCACGGCAAATTCCGTTACTGGGCACGATGCGTGAACAGTAATAAATTTTTCGAAAGAATGGCGGGAGGGAGGAATAGGGGCTTGCCAGATGGCGGAGGATTCCTGTATACTGGGGGAAGATGTTATAATCTGGAGCAGAAAGAGAGAGGATACGAATATGATAAAGGCAGTCATCTTTGATATGGATGGGGTCATCATTGACAGTGAAGGAATTTATCTGAATTATCTGTATGAATATGCAAAAACGAAAAATCCGGAGGTGACTCTGGAGAGTCTGCACGGGACGGTGGGGACGACGAAGCAGGACTGCTGGATGGTTGTGGAGAAGGCGATCCACAATGGTCAGACCTGGCAGGAGCTGCATGACGAGTATCTGGGGCGCTGGACGGACATTTTTAACTCGATTGATTATCTCTCGATCTTCCGTCCGGAGATTCTGGATGTGATGGATCGCCTGAAAGCAGAGGGCTTCCGGCTGGCGGTCGCATCCGCGACGAATATTGAGCAGGTGGAGCGCATTTTAAAGGAAAATGGCGTGGCGTCCCGTCTGGAGCGGATGATCAGTGCGAGTACGTTCAAGCGCAGCAAGCCGGATCCGGCGGTTTACCTCTATACGGCGGAGCAGATGGGTCTGCAGCCGGAGGAGTGCCTTGTGATTGAGGATTCGACGGTCGGCATCACGGCGGGGCACTGCGCGGGAATGACAGTAGCGGCGCTCATCGATAACCGTTTTTCCTTTGACCGGAGTCTGGCGGACTATGAGTTAAATTCGCTGGAGGAGATTGTGCCGCTGGCGGAGAAAATTCGGGATTTGAAGTAAAATTTGAGTTGAGTAAATTCAGGGATTCATTGCGGAAAGTATAATTGCGAAAGTGATGAACCATTGTACAAAGAAAATGAAAAGGAACCATGTATGTCAGGGAGAAGAATCACTGCATGTATGGTTCCTTTTTTGGCTGATTACTGCGAAACCTGCCGGATAAAGTCTCTGGAAACGTAGGCTTCCTGTCCGTTGTAGCTGATTACCGCCCATTTTTCGTCGTAATCACGGAGATATTCCACATCGGTATCTGGTGCCAGAACGCCAATCCTGTCAGTGTCGGTGGATGGTTCTGGACGGACATTGACTGTATCGGTGGTCGGTTCGGTAAACGGTCGATTCTGCGGCAACGGTCTCTGCCTCGGTTTCTGGAGCCAGCGATTCGGTGCTGACGGCTGCAGTAGAATCCGGTTTGGCATCCGTCGCAGGGCGTATCATCTTGATGATCAAAAGCAGCAGGATGATAATAATAATCAGAAGCACTGGTTTAATAATGCTTCGAAATTCAAAAGACGGACCGCCTGCATAGGCGCGCGGACGGCGTCCCCCGGAGCTGCCGGAACGTGTGCCGGCAGGTTTTCCGTTTCCAGAGCCGGCAGAGGGATGGCGGCTGTTCCCGCGGAGGCGGGAAGAAGCGGAGGTTGGAGCTGCACTTCGGGAAGCCCGGGTGGATTTTTTTGTGTCATTGTAGTCATTTGCGAAGGTGTAGACCTCCTGCGACAGAAGGTGATGCGCCTGATTGGCGTTGTAGGCGCTGTTGTCTCCCTCATGGATCGCCTTGTTGCCGATCGTGCGGATCTTGTGGTAATGTTCGCAGGTGGTCTTGCTGATTTTTCCGGCGCTGTAGAGGGCATCGATCATCTCCAGAAGGCCGGTCTCCAGGATGCCATACCGCTCGCAGAGGCATTTGACCATGTATTCAAGGGTCTGGCGGGCTTTCACCATCGCCAGGTTATAATTCTTCTGTCCGATCAGGCGCTCGGTCTCGCGAACCCCGCCGTGGATTTGTTCCCAGGTGCTCTGACCTGTGTTAGCTGTTGTTCCCATAGGCATATCCTCCTGTGTATATGATGCAGGTCCGAAACCGGCGTGCCGACGGCTGTTCCCGGACGGATCCTGACTTTTGAATGTCCGGCGAAGGGGTGAAAAGACGGCAGCCATTTCGTGACCGTATGTTTGGTTTTGTTCTAAAATTATTATAATATAATCGGTTGAATTATTCATCTATAAAATGATGAAAATTGGAAAAGTTATGAAATTTGTAAGAAAAGGACACAAAGTCGGACGGATTAGAAAGGACGGCATGGAGGAGAGTGGAGGCTGTTTATGGGCAGGCATTTTTGGAACCGAAAGTGCCGCAAGAAAACGTGGGGGCAGCAGGAATTTGCCGTATTTAAATGCGAAGCCACGGCAAATTCCGTTACTGGGCACGTATGCGTGAACAGTAACACGGTGATCGTAAAATGGTGTGAAAATAGAGCACCTTTGCTTGCGAAATGGGGGCTTCAATGGTAAGATAAGGATAGATCCGGCGGGTAAGCCGGGGCGTCTCAACGGAATGATACGGTACGGAAGAAAGTCCATCCGGGACGGCGCAGATTGTAGACAGCAGGAGGAACGAAGATGAGATTACGCCATATACCGGGCGCAGAGCAGATGATAGAAGAAAACCCGCATGTGGTTCATGGGGCGAAGGAGAAGAAGGGAACCTGGCAGCAGATTTTTGGAAATGACCATCCGATCCGCATCGAGGTGGGTATGGGTAAAGGTCAGTTTATTTTGGAGCAGGCGTCCCGCAACCCGGATGTGAATTTTGTGGGTATTGAGAAATATTCGACGGTTCTTTTAAAGGCGATCCGCAAGAGAGAACAGATGGAACTGTCCAATATCTATTTCTTATGTGAGGATGCCAGAGAACTGGCAGAGATTTTTGGACCGGGGGAAGTAGAGCGGATTTATTTGAATTTTTCGGATCCGTGGCCGAAGGACCGCCATGCGAGACGGAGACTGACCTCGCCGCCATTTATGGCAGTGTACGATCAGGTTCTCCAGAAGGATGGAAGAGTCGAGTTCAAGACGGACAACCAGGATTTATTTTCCTATTCCCTGGAAGCCATCCCGGAGGCGGGCTGGCGCATCACAGAATATACCCGTGACCTGCACCACAGCGAGATGGCAGAGGGCAACGTCATGACCGAGTACGAGGCAAAGTTCTCGGCGCAGGGCAAGCCGATCTGCAAGCTGGTGGCAGTGCGGTAGGAAAATCGTTACTGGGCACGGGTAGGCACTTTTGGAACCGAAAGTGCCGTAAGAAAACGTGGTGGTAGCAGGAATTTGCCGTATTTAACGGTTATCTGAGCTGGCAGAGCCGGAATAAAGAAAATAAAAGCTGCATATATTTACTATAATATAAAGAAGGATGGCTGGATGCGCGGCGGTGCTTTTTGTGAGAAACCTGGACTCACATGAATGGTAACGAGGTGCGCAGAGCGTTTGCCAGAAATCAGGAATGGATATTAAAAAGCAGCTTACACGGAAACTCATTCAGGCGACCAGCGATAAGGTAGAACTGAATAAACAGGCGTTAAAATGGAAAAAATCGATGGAAGAGGCAGCAAAGGCACTGGGAGGCGGTAAAAAGAAGCCGTCGTAAAGAGAAACAGGGCACTTCTGTTGACTGCCTGTATGGATAGAACGAAAGGAGGAAATGAGTGATGGAAATGAAGTTTACGACCGCGAATTTTGAGGAGGAGGTACTGAAATCGGAGATTCCGGTACTGGTTGATTTTTATGCAGACTGGTGCGGTCCGTGCCAGATGATGGCGCCGGTGATCGGGCAGCTGGCGGGCGAGTATGAGGGAAAAGTGAAGATCGGAAAGCTGAATGTCGATGAGAACCCGGATATTGCAGTCCAGTATAAGGTTATGTCGATCCCGACGATGATTATTTTCCGGAATGGGGAAGTGTTCAGCAAGGAAGTCGGCGCTAGTTCAAAGAAGGAAGTGGAGAAGGCGATTGGGCGGGCGCTGTAAAAGCTGCGTCTTTGGAGTCCGGCGTGGGGCAGTTTGAAAAGAGTCGCATCTTTGAAATCCGGCGTACGGCAGCTCGAAAAAGCTGGCGCTTTTCCTCGCTGTCGGGCATTCGCCCTATAAAGAAAAAAAGAGATAACGGATGCTGCTTATGTGCAAGCACAACGCGTCATCCGCCATCTCTTTTTTTTTTGCACGCCTCATTGCTAACGCACAAAGTGCCTGCCCCACAGCTCTCGGTCTGCGAAACAAGCACTTGATAGTGCGCCTTCAGGGACTCGAACCCTGGACAAATAGATTAAGAGTCTACTGCTCTACCAACTGAGCTAAAGGCGCTTATTTTGTTTTCTTGCGGATGCCTCATCCGTAAGACATGAGTTATTCTACTCCATCCAGAATAAAATGTCAACAGTTTTTTAAATATTTTTAAAAATATTTTAAAAAGCATTATTTTCGGTATTTTTAAAACAGATAAGGGTATGGGCGAAGGAGACTCAGAGGGTATATGGGATACAGCCATGGGAGAAATGACGAGGTGGGTTTTGCACATGGGACGGTGGATAAGTCTGGAAAGAACGTCGTGGAAAGGGGATCACAGATTTGGGTGTTTGTAAAGGGAGAAAATGATTTTTGTGCAAAATTCTGATTCGAAAAAATATAGGGGAATCCTCTTCCATTTTTAATCTAATTGGTGTATGCTTAAATACGTCACGACGAACACACTATATATTGTGTTATGAAAGAAAACGAGTTCAATATTTTGTGTGTAATTCTAAAAATTACCTAAATACAAATCAAAAATAAAGCCAATCGTAAGACAAGTCGGAACGGAAAAGAATCCTGTCAGTGAAGGCATCCGGACATGAAAAATAGCCTGTCAGAAGAAGGCGCTGCTCTCATGAATGAGTAAGCTGGGGGACGGGAAATGGATACAGATGGATGTTCGATGTATGCCATAAAAGTAGAAAGAGAAATCACAGAAACAGGAACCGGCGAGTCAATTTATAGATTATAGAAGACAAGTCATAAAACGGGCTTAAGGGTAAGGAGAGGGAACAGGGATGGAAGACACAGTAACAACCAATGTAATCAAACGAAATGGAGAAGAAGTACATTTTGACCGGGCGAAGATCGTAAATGCGATCACGAAAGCGAACGGCAATGTGGAGCGTATTCACCAGATGAACCCGTACCAGATTGAAGCGATTGCAGATACGATCGCCGAGCAGGTGCAGGAGATGCCGCACGCGGTGAATGTGGAAGATATCCAGGATATGGTAGAGACCAGCATTATGGAGATGCGTGGTTATGAGGTTGCACAGAAATATGTGCGCTACCGCTACCGCAGGGAGTTAAAACGCAAGTCCAACACGACCGATAACGGCATCCTGGCACTTTTGGACCATATTAATGAAGAAGTGAATCAGGAAAACTCCAACAAGAACCCGGTCATCAACTCGACCCAGCGTGACTACATGGCGGGCGAGGTCAGCAAGGACTTATCCAAGCGTGTGCTGCTGCCGGAGGAGATCGTCCGCGCGCATGAGGAAGGCATCATCCATTTCCATGATACCGACTATTTTGCACAGAAGGAGCACAACTGTGACCTGATCAACCTGGAGGACATGCTCCAGAATGGCACCGTGATCAGCGAGACCATGATCGAGAAGCCGCACAGCTTCTTTACCGCCTGCAATGTTACCACCCAGATCGTGGCGCAGGTAGCCAGCAACCAGTACGGCGGACAATCCTTCTCCCTGGCACATCTGGCTCCGTTTGTGGACATCAGCCGTCAGAAGCTGCGCAAGAACGTGATTGCAGAGCGCACCGAGTGCGGCGAGGCACTGGATGAGGATATCATCAACCGCGTGACCGAACGCCGTCTGCGCGAGGAGATCAAGAGCGGTATCCAGACCATCCAGTATCAGCTTATTACTCTGATGACCTGTAATGGACAGGCTCCGTTTGTCACGGTATTTATGTATCTGGACGAGGTTCCGGAGGGACGGACCAGAGATGACCTTGCGATGATCATCGAGGAAGTGATGCTGCAGAGAATGCAGGGCGTCAAGAATGAAAAGGGCGTCTGGATCACACCGGCGTTCCCGAAACTTATCTATGTGCTGGATGAGGACAATATTACAGAAGGTTCGAAATATTGGCACCTGACTGAGCTGGCAGCGAAATGTACCGCGAAACGGATGGTTCCGGACTACATTTCCGCTAAGATTATGAAGGAATTAAAGAAGGGCGAGGTTTACCCGTGCATGGGCTGCCGTTCTTTCCTGACGGTAGAAGATTCCCAGATGCTGTCGAACGGCAAGCATAAATTCTATGGACGTTTCAACCAGGGTGTTGTCACGATTAACCTGGTCGATGTGGCTTGTTCTTCGGAGGGAGATATGGACCGCTTCTGGCAGATCCTCGATGAGAGACTGGAGCTGTGCCACCGTGCGCTCCGCTGCCGTCATGAGAGGCTGCTCGGCACGATCTCCGATGTGGCGCCGATTCTGTGGCAGAATGGTGCGCTTGCCCGCCTGAAAAAGGGTGAGACGATCGACAAACTCCTGTACAACGGCTATTCTACGATTTCTCGGATATGCAGGTCTGTATGAGATGTGTGCGGATGTTAGGAAAATCCCACACCGATCCGGAGGCGAAGCCATTTGCACTGAAAGTTATGCAGCGTCTGAATGATAAATGCAAAGAGTGGAGAGAGGCGGAGAACATCAGCTATTCTGTATACGGCACGCCGATGGAGTCTACGACTTATAAATTTGCAAAATGCCTGCAGAAGCGCTTCGGTATCATTCCGGGCGTTACGGATAAGAACTATATCACGAACAGCTACCATGTACACGTATCCGAGAAGATTGACGCATTCAGTAAGCTGAAATTTGAGGCAGAGTTCCAGAAGCTCTCCCCGGGCGGTGCGATCAGTTACATCGAGGTGCCGAATATGCAGACTAATATTCCGGCAGTTCTCTCTGTAATGCAGTTTATCTACAATAACATTATGTACGCGGAGCTGAACACCAAGAGTGATTTCTGTGAGAAGTGTGGCTATGACGGCGAGATCAAGATTGTTGAGGATGAGGCTGGCAAGCTGGTGTGGGAGTGCCCGAACTGCGGCAACCGCGACCAGAACAAGCTCTTTGTCGCACGCCGTACCTGCGGCTACATCGGAACCCAGTTCTGGAATCAGGGACGTACCCAGGAGATCCGCGATCGGGTGCTGCATCTGTAGGATGTGGTGAAAGCCTCCGAGAGTACATTGGTCTAGGGGAGGAAGATATGTATTACGGAACCATCAAAAAGTATGATATTGCCAACGGTCCTGGCGTGCGCGTCAGCTTGTTTGTGTCGGGCTGCCGCCATCACTGCAAGGGCTGTTTCAATGCGGAGACGTGGGATTTCCGATATGGACAGTTATATACAGAAGAGACGGAGAAAGAGATTTTAGCGGCATTGGAGCCGGGATATATACAGGGCTTTACGCTGCTCGGCGGAGAACCGTTTGAGCCAGAAAACCAGATGGAACTGGTACATTTACTCCGGAAGGTGCGCGGGACGTATCCGGAGAAGGATATCTGGTGCTACAGCGGCTATCTCTGGGATCGGGATCTGGCAGCCGGCGGCGTTGTCCATACAGAGGTGACAGACGAGATGCTGTCCTACGTGGATGTGCTGGTGGACGGCGAGTTTGTCGAGGCAGAGAAGGATCTGACGCTCCAGTTCCGCGGCAGCCGGAATCAGAGGATTCTGGAGCTTAAGAGAATAGGAAGAAAATAATAAGAATGAGATAAAAAGCTGCTGCAGATCGGAAAAAACTTTCTGATCTGCGTCAGCTTTTTGCATTACAAGGGAGATACAGCAAGCATATACGTGCCTTTGTAATCCGGGGCAGGCTATCATAAGTGGATATTTGCTTCAAGGGGCATAAATAACCCACCTAAGCATCCGTATTTGTGGTAAGATGGACTTAATAGGGGGTATAGCTATGGAGTCTGGAATTCTGATGATTGTGATAGTGGTTATGGGCATCTTTTATCCGGCATATACGGCCTGGATTTCCCTTGTGGAGGCACCGGTGTATCTAAAGATAGGTTTCTTGTTTACTATGTCAGGAGCGCTTCTCGTCATGAGAATCCTGAGGAAAGAAAAGCAGATAAAATGGATGGTTCTGCTTGGCATTCTGGGGGTATATGCCTGGAGTCTATATAGTTGGTATGACGAAGAGTGCCATTACCAGTATGCGAGAAGCGTGCATGGAGATTCGGGCAATGCTTTGATGCTGTTTGTTGGCACCTTTACATGTCTGATACCGTTGTTTTTGCTGGATGCTGAACTGACCAGGTGGATGGAGTCCCGGAAGAAAAAGAAAGAAGAGAGTCCTGAATCTGAGAAGGAAACAGAGAAAAAAGAAAACCGTCTGGCAGCAGGAATGAAAAACTGGTTTGGAAAGCATCGCCAGACTCTCTGTACGCTGCTTATCTGTGCGATGGGCTGTGGACTTCTTATGATCCTGCTGTATCCGTATAAGTGCCGGGAGGAAGGATGTTACAATCTGGCCTTCGATGACTTATACTGTGAACAGCACTGGGCAGAGAAGATAGAAGAAAGTAAACGGGAAGAAGAGGAACGTAAAAAAAGAGAACGGGCTGAGCTGATAGAATTACAGAAGAAAAAAGAAGAAGAGGAATCCAGAAGCCATGAGGAATATCTTAAGCGGATAGAAGAGGATCCCTTGTGGGAACTGAAACAACGGAGCCGCAAAAACACACCTGTGCAGAGGGAAATACCATCGGTGCGAAAGAAGCTCCAGAATCCATATGCAGCGTATGATGCGGGATATGATGATGTTATGGAAGGCGATGATTATGACTGGGATCGCTACCGCCGGGATTCAGAATATGCCGATGGCGTAGATGATGCCCTGGATGAACGGGAAGAGTATGGACGGGATGACTGGTAAGGTATCTTGTTGGTGGACACCTTATATATAATATTCGGATAGGTTAAGCGATACTGTCTTTTCAGAGGCGGTACCGCTTCTGTTTTTAAAAATAGGATCACCAAAAAGAGCTGTCACAAAAGCCGGTGCAAACCGTCGGTTGACAGCTCTTTTTTGGCGTGCGATCCGCACATGAAATCACTTGTTTCCGAATGTTTAATACATTCCATCGTAAGGATCTTCTTCCTCATGAACTTCAAATAGATCGCCGGGCGTACAGTCCAGTGCGGAGCAGATGCGGGCGATGGTGCTGAAGCGGATGGATTCAGTTTCATTGTCCAGAATCCGGCTGGCATTTTTATAGCCAAGCCCGGTCATGGCGATAAAACGGTATTTCGTCAGACGCTTTTCAGCCAAAAGTTTATGAATGCGAAGTTTAATCGTGACAGTTTTCAATTCGGAATTTCCTCCTTTGTATACACACAGTGTTACCTTAAATATAAAGGATTTTCAATGTGCGGATAACTGGCTTAAACAATAGCTGATGTAGAGGAACTTATAGATACATTAGAAACGATTCACTGGTTTGGGTATAAAAAAAGAACTGCCACGCTCATGGCAGTTCTTACGAAAACAAATAGATAGTAAAAAACATCAGCTGTGAATCGCCTTTAAGGCGCCTCACTCCCCCCATTCTCTTCTGCGTAAAACATCCGGTACTGCGCCGGGGTGATGCCGATCTCCTGCTTAAATACGCGGATAAAATAGGAGGGGATCCGCAGTCCTACCATCTCACCGACCGACTGGATCGTGGCGTCGGAGTGGAGGAGAAGCTGGGAGGCGTGTTCGATGCGTAGTTTTTTCAGGTACTGCATCGGGCTGGCGCCGTATGCCTGGTGGAAACTGCGGATTAAGTGGGACGGGCTGTAGGAATACTGGCGCGCCAGATCGTTTAAGGAGATCTCCTCCGTGTAGTGGGCATCCAGGTAGTCGTGCAGCGTCCGGGCGATGCTTTCCTTCTCGCGACTGTAGCAGTACGGCGCATAGAGAACCTGGAGAAATTCAATGAAATCATTCTGGAGCTCAAACGGCGTCCGCACGGAGGACGGAAAGCTCTTTTTCTGTGTGTATTTGCTGAAAGAAACCAGGTTCATCCGCTGCAGATACTTTTCCAGCTTCTCCCGGTTGGCTTCCGGCACGGTGCCGGTGCGCGGCAGGGAGAGAATGAAATTCTGCGGCGAATAGTAAAATTTCGGCGCGGCGCGCCGGGTTACGTTGTCCGGGTAAAATTCATCGGACAGGCTGTATTTGCCGTTGGTATAGAAATGCACCCAGCTCGTCGTGGTCTTTTCCTGGCAGACGCGGCTGCCGCGGTGCGGGGTATCGGGGGTAATGATAAAAAACTGCCCGGCATTCAGTTCAATGCGGAACGGATCCTGTTCGAGATACAAAGTTCCGCTGTGAACATAGATAAGATCAAAGACATTTCGGATCGTCCGGCGCTCATGGATATCGCCGGGGCGGTAAACACATCCGCCTCCAACGATAAAATAAGGAAGGGGCGGACAGTTTAAATTAATAAAATTCATGATGTATGTACTCCCGTTTAAATAAAAACAGCCACGTAACAGGAATCCTGTCTGAACCGCAGAGAAGCAAACGAAAAACAGGACAATTTTGTCAGGTTGTTAAACAAATTTAAAATATCAATTTTATTATATCAAATAGAGAGAAAAACAGCAAGAATCTGTTTGGAAAATTCCTTATATTTGCAGAAATAAAACACTATACTTGGGAAAACAAGAGAGGATGAATGAAAAATAAAGAAAAATCAGAGAAAAAGAAAGAATGAAATCAGGCTGATTTTGTTCTATAAAAATACGCGTATTCTTTTCTATAATATGCAAAATGTGTTAGATCGCTTTTCCACTATTTGAATGGTATACTTATAAGAAAACATACAAAAAAAGAAGTCTTTTTCAGATTATTAATAGGCGCTTACGGATAAGTGAATAATAAATCAGGAGGTTTTCTGTGAATGATAAAAAAGGAGACAAGTTTCATTGATTTGAAACAGGTAAAGATAGACGACCCGTTCTTTTCGCGGGTACAGAATGTGGTAATTCACACGATGCTTCCGTATCAGGAACGGGTGCTTCACGATGAGGTGTCCGGAATCCGAAAGAGCCATGTGATTAAAAACTTCCGCATTGCAGCGGGTGATATATGCTCTAAGTGACTTCTTAATCATGATTTTGTCATGGTTAGTGAAGCAATCACTTAGAGCATTTTTGTTTCAGGAGGTACAGCCATGAGAAATGAAAAAATTACCCCACTGTACGAGCGCCTGAGCCGGGACGATGAGTTACAGGGCGAGAGCAACTCCATATCCAACCAAAAACAGATGTTAGAGGATTTTGCCCGCCGGAACAGGCTGCCCAACCCTACGCACTTCACCGATGATGGTATCTCAGGCACCCGTTTTGACCGCCCCGGATTTTTGGCAATGATGGAGGAAGTGGAGGCAGGGCGTGTAGAGGCAATCGTCATCAAGGACATGAGCCGGTTAGGACGCGACTATCTGAAGGTCGGTCAAGTTATGGAGGTTTTGCGGCAGCGAGGCGTTCGTCTGATTGCCATCAACGACGGTGTGGACAGCCTGAAAGGCGATGACGATTTTACCCCGTTCCGCAACATTATGAATGAATTTTACGCCCGTGATACCAGCCGGAAAATCCGATCTGTTTTTAAGTCAAGAAGGCATGAGTGGCAAGCACCTGACCGGCACTGTGATTTACGGCTAAAAAACGGGAGCATTGGCTGGTAGATGAGGAAGCTGCCGAAGTGGTACGCCGTATATTCTCCCTCACGCTGGAGGGATATGGGCCTTATCAGATCGCCTGCAAATTATCCACAGACCGGATTGAAATTCCTGTCGTACACCTTGCCCGCTTCAACGAGGGTGTGAACCGTTCAAAGCCGGTCAAAGACCCCTATGGATGGGGATCATCTACCATCGTGAACATTTTGAAAAAACGAGAGTATTTAGGGCATACCATCAATTTCAAGACCCGCAAGCACTTTAAGGACAAGAAAAGCCACTATGTTTCTGAGGACGAATGGACGATCTTTGAGAATACCCATGAAGCCATTATCGACCAGCAGACCTTTGATTTGGCGCAGAAAATCCGCAGCAATGTACGGCGTTATCCAAACGGCTGGGGCGAAGCGGCTCCCCTCACAGGATTGCTCTATTGTGCCGATTGCGGCGGCAAGATGTATGTCCACCGCACCAACAATGGCAAGAGGATTTCAATATACCTGTTCCAATTATACCAAAGTTCCGTGTGGGACACTATGCCCTACACAACACCGTATCAATGAGAGTGCTGTTCTGACATTGGTTTCCGACACGCTCCGGGCTATCGCTGAATATTCCAAAAATGACCGGACGGAATTTATTCACACCGTTCAGGAAACGCAGGTTGCCCAACAGAGTGCCGATATAGCGAAAAAGCGCAGGCGTCTGGCCGCTGCTCAAAAGAGAGCCGGAGAACTGGAAAAACTGATTTGCAAAATCTATGAGGACAATGCCCTCGGCAAGCTGCCGGATGCACGATATAGGGCGCTTGATGCACAGTATGCCAAAGAGCAGGACGCACTTGAGATTGAAATTGTGGAGCTGGAAAAGGCTGTTACCGGCTACGAGCAAAGCCAGAAATCAGCGGAGAAATTTATAGCCCTGATTGATAAATACGAGAATTTTGACACGCTGACAAACACCATGCTCAATGAGTTTGTAGAGAAAATCCTTGTCCACGAACGCGCCCGAAAAGGCAGTCAGGACACCACGCAGGAAATTGAAATCTACTTCAATTTTTTAGGACGCTATATCCCACCATCCTTACAGCCGGTTCCTTTAACCCCGGAGGAACAGGAAGAACTGCGGAAAAAAGAAGAACGCAAGGACAGGCTTCATCAGAATTATTTGAAGCGGAAAGCCAGCGGCGCACAGAAACGATATGAGGACAAAATCAAGGCGAAGAAAAAAGCGGAAATGGACGCTAAGAAAGCCCTGATCCGGGCTGAGGATATGAAAAAAGGCGTTTTTTCTACTGTCGGACAGCTGCCGAAAGAAGAACCACGCAAAGGCAGCATAGCAGCCAGCGCAGCAGTCTAATCATCACGAAGCAAAGGAGAATGAATATGAGTAAGTTGACTTACATTCGTTGTGGAGATTATGATATACCCAACCTAAAACTTTCTGAACAGCCGGAAACTTCTATCGGCAAGTACGGCAGAATGCGAAAATCCTACCTAAAGGAACATCGCCCCATTCTCTACAACCATCTGCTGATGAGCGAGAAGCTGTATCCACACCTGTTAGAGATTGAGCGGACAGCACAGGGGCGTGTGGAAACCATGTTGCCTCACATGATGGAAGTTGCGGGTGTCACGGAAGAACTGAAAGCCTGTCACCCTATGCGTTGGGTGGGGCTGATGAACACATTAACGGCACAGATTGAGGAAATTTTAATCAGGGAACTGATTTGCAGCTGAATGGGAGGTGCGGGAAATGCTGACCTTTGAAAAGGTTTTGAAAGTGTTTCAGGCATATCTGGATGATGACCCTTTGTATGAGGTGGTTCAGACCAGCCACGGTTATACATTGATGGCATGGGAGCCCCACCGGAATGACTGGTACAGCGCCGAGATACAGAAAACCCCGGAGGATTTACGGAACGCTTTGTTGAGTACATACGCTAACTTTCTGGAAGATAAGATTACCGGAAATGACCGCGAGCTGACTGTGACAGAAACCGGAGAAATCCAGCAGAGGTGTCGGGAACTTTGGAAAAGTGCCGGAACCTTGATATAGAATGCCAGAAGGAGGCCGCGATTATGCGTCCTCCTTCTGCTTCGCAGTCTGTTCCATTTTGAGCGCCCCGTCTATGGCACCTTCGATAATCGGCAGGTATTGTTCAGGACAGAGCTTCAGCTTGTGGCTGACCCGCTGCCGCTGTGCGCTTTCTTCCCGCATGATCTCCGGGTTAAAATACCGCTCTACGGGAAGTCCGCAGACCTTAATCAACTGGATCATCACAGGCAGGCTCGGAATCGCACCTTGATTTTCAATGTTGGCAAGATACCGCCATTCAATCCCAACCATTTCTGCCAATGTTTTTCGTGCAAGACGCTTTGCCTTTCGTGCGGCTTTTACATCTGCACCGAAGGTTTCAAAACCGGGACAATCTTCAACTTTCGCCATATAACATCACCCGGTTACATTGTATAATTCATACTTTGCCCGTGGAATGTTTCTATATGCAGGTTGGTTAAAGTTTATAATTCATATTTCATTTCTTGTATTATTCGAGGTAGAGAACTATAATATATCCTGTGGAGGTGCGAAATGGACTATATGACATTAAAAGAGGTCGCCGAGAAGTGGGGCGTGACACCTCGTAGAGTAAATTATTATTGTGCTGGTGGGCGTATCTCCGGCGCTGTGAAGATGGCCGGTGTTTGGCTGATTCCCAAAACTGCGGAAAAGCCGATTGATGGTCGAACAAAACAAGGGAAGGAATTGCGTCATGAATAAAATTTTGATTATAGATGATGACAGAGAACTGTGTGCTTTGATTAAACGCAGCGTACAAGCGGAACATATAGAAGCCGATTTTTGTAATACTGGAAAAGAGGGCTTGCAGAAATTAAAAGAGCAGGAGTATCAGCTTGTGGTGCTGGATGTGATGATGCCCGGTATGGATGGCTTTGAAACGCTGGAAGAAATCCGCAAAGCGAACAGCCTGCCGATTTTGATGTTTACATCCAAAAATGACAGCGTTTCTAAAGTGCGGGCTTACGGGCCGGTGCGGACGATTATCTGACAAAGCCGTTTGACATGGACGAACTGATTGCCCGTATTGCGTCCCTCATTCGCCGCTACACCCGCTTTAATCAGCAAGCCGGAACCATGCAAAGCTGGATTTTGACGGATTACAGATTGATCTTGAAAATCGTTCTGTTACGACGGAAAACGGCACTTTGAACTTCCACCAAAGGAATTTGATCTGCTCCTGTACTGTGCAAAACATCAAGGGAAAATTTTGACAAAACAGCAGATTTATGAGGAAGTTTGGGGCGAAGAATATTTCTATGATGACAGTAACATTATGGCGATTATCAGCCGACTTCGTAAAATTAGAAGTCAATCCTTCAAGCCCAAAGTATATACAAACGGTCAAAGGGATTGGCTACCGGTTTAATAAGGAGGTGTAGTCAGCATGGAAATTATCGTATTCTTGTCCATTGTGATTGCTGTTCTGGCTGTGCTGACCTCCATCTTTCTTGTTCGGCGCGTAAAGAAGCAAATTACAGAAATGACTGATGCGCTGGTTGATGTGAAAAATGGAAATGGCAATCGGCGTATTTTGTCTGCAACAAATGAACTGGTATCCCCTCTTGCCTATGAAATCAATGAGATCGTTGTGTCCTATGAAAGCAGACTTTCGATTGTCCGGCAGACAGAGGAAACCAACCGCCAGCTTATGACGAGCCTTTCCCACGATGTTCGGACACCCCTTACAACCCTCATCGGCTATCTTGACGCTGCACATAAAGGGCTTGTTACAGGGAAAGACCGGGATGATTATATTGAAACCGCCCGACGGAAAGCCCATGATCTGAAAGAATATATTGATGTGCTCTTTGACTGGTTCAAGTTAAATTCTAACGAGTTTGCTTTAGAAATCCAGAGCGTTGAGGCCGCAGAGCTGACAAGAAATATCCTGATTGACTGGATACCGATTTTTGAGGATAAACAGGTTGATTATGACATTGATATTCCCGAACAGCCTGTCCGGGTAAGATTGGATAGGGACAGCTATATGAGGATCGTCAACAATCTCATTCAAAATGTAATCGCTCACAGCCATGCGGACAAAATCAAAATTGTCCTGTCAAAGAAGGAAAATAACATGGAGCTGCTGCTGGCGGATAATGGAGTAGGAATTGAGAAAGACGATTTGAAACACATATTTGAACGGCTTTATAAGTGTGATAAAGGACGCTCCGAGAAAAGGAAGCGGACTTGGTCTTCTATTGTCCATCAGCTTGTAGAAAAGATGGGTGGAAGCATAACAGTTGAAAGCTTTCCGGGAGAAGGAACTGAATTTATGTTGCTTTTTCCTTTGGAGATTTAAGCGGGTTCCCGTCTTTATGGCGGGAACCTTTGTCATTTTGCCGGATTTCAAATTGCAAGGTTAATGCAAGGTTGCGGCAAGGTTAATGCAAGGTTGGCGTGATAGAATACTTTACAGAACAGGAGGTTTTGAATATGGATACAAATTACATCATTGAAACAAAAAATCTGACGAAGCAATACGGCTCACAAAAGAGTGTGGCTGACTTAAATATCCATGTAAAGCGCGGGAGAATTTACGGTCTGCTGGGGAGAAACGGAGCCGGAAAAACCACTACTATGAAAATGCTGTTGGGCTTAACGAAGCCGACTTCCGGAGAGGTCAAAATTTGGGGAAAGCCCTTGCAGGGGAATGAAAAGAAATTGTTGCCCCGTATTGGCAGTTTGATTGAGTCTCCCGGCTTTTATCCCAATCTGACCGGCACAGAGAACCTGCGTATCTTTGCTACTCTGCGGGGCGTACCAAACAATCATGCCATTAAAGACGCTCTGGATCTGGTAGGACTGCCCTACAAAGATAAAAAGCTCTTTTCACAGTATTCCCTTGGTATGAAGCAGCGGCTTGCGATTGCCCTTGCCGTTATGCACGATCCAGAACTTTTGATTTTGGATGAGCCAATCAACGGCCTCGATCCCATCGGTATTGCGGAGGTACGCTCCTTTATTCGGGAGCTTTGCGACGCAAGAGGAAAAACGATTCTGATTTCCAGTCACATTCTTTCGGAGATTTCCCTGCTGGCTGACGATATTGGAATTATCGACCACGGTGCATTGCTGGAAGAAGAAAGCCTTGCTGAGCTGGAGCAAAAAAGCAGTAAGCATATTCGTTTTACGCTCTCTGATACTGCACAGGCGGCAAGGATTTTGGAACGCAATTTCCATGAAAACCATTTTTCTATACAGGACGACCACAATCTGCGCCTGCACAACCTTGATCTGCCTGTGGGGAAAATTGTAACTGCCTTTGTAGAAAACGGATTGGAGGTATCGGAGGCGCATACTTGTGAAGAAAGTCTTGAAGATTACTTCAAGCGTGTGACAGGGGGCGAAGGAATTGCTTAAACTAATCAAATGCGAATTTTTGAAATTAAAACGGAAGCCCTTGGTATTTATTTCTCTGCTGCTTTCTGTTTTCATGCCATTGGCTTATGCTTTCTTTCTGGCAGATGTAAACACTGATGTGGATGCTGTAAATGGAGTGATGTCCAGCCTGTTCCAGCTCAGTGCTTATTTGCTTTTGATGCCGCTCCTTGTGATACTGGCTTCCAATCTGCTGTTTGAGGAGCTGGACAATGACACACTAAAAAACCTTGTTACCATACCGATAAACAGAACCAAGTTGGTGCTGTCCAAGATGCTGGTTTTGCTATTGTTTGCCGTTGGCTTTATGGCAGTTGGAGGATTGGTAAATCTTGCGGTTTTGCTGTTTCAGGGCTGGGAGCCGGTTGGGTTTTGGATCTTGTTTGGCGTTGGGATAGAAGAAGGGCTGATTATGTGGGTAGGCGCACTTCCATGTATCCTGCTCGTTGTTCTTCTTAATAAAACTATATCGTGTCGGTCGTGATTACCTTTTTCTATACGACTGCAAATTATATCCTTTCGATGAGCGATGCGTTCCTCACACAGCCTTTTGGTTTGAATATCGGAACCCTGTTTCCGGGACCGCTGGCTTTCCGCTGGACCTTCCAATTTTATGACCAAAGCCAGACCAGTGCGGAATTGGCAGACTTGTTGGAACGGATCAGTCCGTATTTTCTGAATGGTGTTCAGGTGTTCGGTGTGATTGTTGGGGAAGCCGTTGTATTTCTTGCGCTGATTGCGTTGGTTTACCGGCGCCAGGAAATCTAAGGGGGTGTAATTATGTGGGATTTATTAAAAGCAGAATTGCTCAAGCTACGCCGGTGCCAAATACTTTGGGTGGGGCTGGTGGCGCTTGCACTCTGTCCGTTGGTGCAATATGGGAGCCAGCTGATTGTGGAGGCGGAGTACCGAAATCCAAACTATGATTTTTCCACTCTGTTTGAGAATGTTGTCTGGGGCAATACGCAGATGTTTTTTCCGATTTCACTGGTGATGATTGGCAGCTGGCTGATTGACAGAGAATCCACCCATGATACGCTGAAAAACATCATGACAATTCCTGTTTCCATGCCGAAAATGCTGGGAGCTAAGCTCTTTTGGGTCGGGATTTTTGCAGTCCTGCTGGGAATATACAGCGTTGGCGTTACCTTGATTACTGGATTGACGGTTGGATTATCGGGACTGACAGTGGAAGTGTTTTTTCATGGAGGTACACAGATCGTGTTGGCAGCTCTGACGACCTATTTGGTCTGTATGCCGCTGATCTTGATTTTTGGGCAGATCCGAGGGGCATATCTGGGAGGTTCCATTCTGGCGTTTTTCCTTGGATATAGCATGCTGTTCTTCAAAGGCGGTATCCTTGCCAGCATCTATCCGTTTTCTGCTGCGCTGATTTTAGTGGGCTTTGACATGAGTGGATATGCCGGAACAACCACAGCCCCGAATCCTTTGCTGGCAGTCATTGGGGTTGGCATCATGGTTCTCTGGGCGGTGCTGTTGTTACTGATGTCCAGTAACAAAAAAGAAATAAAATCCCGTAAACAGGCAAATTCCAAGGGAAAAGGAAAGCGTGCTGTACGCAGGAAAGGAAGGTGATACCTGTGAAGAAAATAGTTCTATCATTATGCTTGATACTGTTGGGCGCTTCTGTGCTTTCCGGTTGTACAAAAGATGAAGTTCTCGATCAGTATAACAATATTGTTCAGTCTGCTGGTTCCATAGCACTTACCGGAAATTCATCCTTACAAGGTACGAAAGAAAAAGGAATTGATGATTATACAGGAAGCTATACAGCCAACTATGAGGATTTTTCAGATACAGAGTATTTGTTCGGCGGAACTTCCATAAAGCGTGAAGCGGGTAAGGATCTGTCTATTGACTGCGCGCTGGAGGTTACGGATGGAACTGCAAAAGTATTTTGGATTTCTGGAGCTGATGAAGAAGTCACTTTGCTTGAAACAACCGGAACATATAGTGATACAATTACACTCCCTGAAGGTGGAAACTATATCGGCATTGAATGTGAAAATTTCACTGGAAGCATTGAATTGAATATGGAGTAACATTCTGCCGGACGACGGCAAAAGAAAAAAAGCCGTCGTAAAGCAGACACATTTCCACGCGCCTATGAAGCGGCGGCTTTGATTTGCAGAGCCGCCGTTTCTTTTCGTTTATCCTAAACCAACGACGACCTAACACCGTGTAAATCCACGGCGGCACATAGGAGGATTGCCGCCGTGTCTATTTTTGCCTTTTTTCACAGTGCCCGTGATCTGCACCAGCTAAAAAAAGCCTGTTCCCAGCAGCGGAGCAATGCGGTCAGCAGTATGCACTATGCCATGTAACTGAACAACAAAATATACTCTATTACGCTCGTATGGCTTTATGCCGTCCGGGCGCTTTTTTGTCTCTGTGGAGCCGGAACATCGGGTCAGCATGGCCCGAACTTTATCCCCGGTGCCGCTCCCCGCCGCCTCATTCAGATTTACCCAAAAAATCTGAATGGAGGAAAGGCAGATGGAAGTTACCATCAATTATAACGGACAAGTTGTGGCCGTGGAGGTCACGCTGGAAGTCTATGAATTTCTTGACCGGGCCGATCACAAAACGGAGAACCTGTTTCATGAACAGCGGCGGCATTGGGATGGCCGGGAGTTTGACGAGTACATCATTACCACCGAGGGTGTAGGAGCCTACGGTGAAACGCCGGAAGAATACCTTTGCCGCATGGAAACGCTGCATGAGCTGATGGCGGTTCTGGACACCTGTACCGAGGCTCAGCGCCGCCGGTTCCTGCTCTATGCGCTTGACGGGCTGAGCCTTGCAGAGATCGGTGTGCTGTGCGGCTGCTCCAAAGTGGCTGTGTATCAAAGTGTGGAGGCGGTCAGAAAAAAATTTATAAATTTCTTTGAGAACAGGCTTAACGAATGACCTGTTTTCTGGCTACCAAGTGAAAGGGATCATTTCCCTTATCTCAGCGAGGGGCGGACAGCGGACGAGCTGCCCGCCTCTCCGATTTTCAGGAGGTAAGCCTATGAAAACAATCAATCTGCGGTGGATGTATCCCCACTACCGGCATGACGAGTTTGTGGATGTTACGGACGAGGTATGGGCAGCGATGTATCAGGCCCAGCGGGAGATGGAGAACTATGAGCGTCGGAAAGTCTACCACCGCGCCTACTACTCTCTGGACGCATACAGCTGGCTGGAAAATTACGCACTGGAACACAGCAGATCGCCGGAAGATATTTTGCTGGAACGAGAAGAAATGACCACCCGCCTGCACCTGATAGCAGCTCTGCTGGTGGCTCTGACTCATGCCACTCCGACACAGGCCCGCCGTGTTCACGCCTACTACATTGCCGGTATCAAGCAGCCGGAAATCTCCCGGAGAGAGGGCGTCCACAGCAGCAAGGTCAGCGTTTCCATCCGTCGGGGGCTGCGGAATATGCGCCGCTGCTATGATGACCTTTTTCAAACAGAGTGAGGGCGTGCCTATGCAGACCATCAATCTCAAACAATATTATCCATTTTGCAAAGAGGACATTTTTGTGGAGGTGTCCGATGAGATCGTCGAAGCGTTTCTTCTGGATAAGAGAGCCGAGGCCGCCAGAGAGCGCAAGATGTTCCGGTATAAGGCGTTTTATTCCCTCGATTGTAACGACGGAATCGAAAATGCCGCCATCGGCTGGGCACAGCCATCGCCGGAGGATCATCTGATAGAAAAAGAAGAATTAGCCGAATACGAAGAACTGATACGGCGATTGTATGAAGCCATTTTCCCCTGCCGCCTATGCAGGCCCGCCGTGTCCACGCCCGCTATATGCTGGGTATGAAAGTGAAAGATATTGCCGCAATGGAGGGTATCACGCCATCACAGGCGGGAAAATCCATCCATGCCGCACTGCGGAGGCTGCGCCGGTACTTTGTGCGTCAGAAATGGACGGTCAATCTATGAGTATTTCCAAAGAAAAGAGGTGCATGACATGAACGAACAGAATACAGCCCAAACAAAAAGTGAGGAACAAGAGGAAGTTCTGAAGGAGATTCGGCAGCTTGAAAACCGAAAGAAGATTTTGGAGAACAAGCAGCGAAACGAAGAACGCAGGGTTCGCACCCGCCGCCTGATTGAGCGCGGAGCCATTTTGGAGGGGATTTTTCCGCTGGCTCCCAACCTTTCCGGCGCAGAGGTCAAAGCATTTCTTGATTGCCCTGTCCCATCTTCCGGGGGCTGCGGAATTGACTGCAAACCTGTCAAAATCCGGGGATACGCCATAAGTCCCTTGTTTACAAGGGCGCACTTATACACCGTTGCCGGTGCTGTGCGCCCTGCCGGGGGCGTTGCGTACTTCGTCCGCGATGGGAAGCTACGCTCCCCAAACCCCTTGTGCGCTCTGCGCAGCCAAACACCCACTTTGCGTTTGTCCGGCTCCACAGAGCCTGTTATCCCTCACTGAAAGGAGGTGTTCCCCATAGATTTCTGTCATATCCCCGTCAGTATCATCAAGCGCAGCGCAGGCCGTTCTGCCGTTGCCGCAGCTGCTTACCGCAGCGGAACCAAGTTGACAAATGAATGGGACGGAATGACCCACGACTACACCCGGAAAGGCGGCATTGTCCATGCGGAGATCATGCTTCCTGCCCACGCCCCGCCGGAATTTGCAGACCGTTCTATCCTCTGGAACAGCGTGGAGCAAATCGAGAAAGCAAGGGACAGCCAGCTTGCCCGTGAGATCGAGGCAGCCCTGCCCCGTGAACTGTCCGGCGAACAACAGCTTGCCCTTGTGCGTGCCTATGTGAAGGACAACTTTGTAGACAAAGGAATGTGCTGACTTTGCTATCCATGACAAGGGAACCGGCAACCCTCATGTCCATATCATGCTGACGCTCCGGCCTCTGAAGAAAATGGACAGTGGGGCGCAAAGTGCCGCAAGGCATACGATCTGGACGAGAATGGACAGCGTATCCCGGATGGGAAAGGCGGCTGGAAAAATCACAGAGAGGATACGACCAACTGGAACGATAAAGGAAATGTGGAGATTTGGCGGGCAGCGTGGGCGGCCTACACCAATCGGGCGCTGGAATCTGCCGGCAGACCGGAGCGCATTGACCACCGCAGCTACAAGCGGCAGGGCATTGATAAGATTCCCTCTGTCCATCTGGGGCCAGCCGCCAGCCAAATGGAAAAGCGCGGCATCCGCACCGACAAGGAGAAGTAAACCGGCAGATTGCCGCTGACAACAAGCTGCTGAAAGAAATCAAAGCCCGCATTACCCGTCTTTATCGCTGGTCGAAAGATGAAGCGGAAAAACCACAAACACAGCAAAGCAGCTTGACCGCCTTGTGGGAGGCCCAGCAGCAGCTGAACACTTCCGCACCCGCACCGGCAAAATCCGGGCCTTGCAGGAAAGCGCTGCACTATTCAGCTTTTTGCAGGCAAACGGCATCCAATCTATGCAGCAGCTCCATGAAAAAATCGCTGATATGAACATCCGTTACTATGACCTGCGGGGAAAGATCGTCAAGGCAGAACGCCGGATCGCTGCTCTTACCGAGCGCGGGGAGATGTGGGAACAGTACAATCAGTACAAGTCCATCCACAAACAGCTTGCCAAAGTAAAGCCGGAAAAGCGGGAACAGTTTGAGCAGCGCCACAGCAGGGAACTGATCCTGTATGACGCAGCAGCCCGGTATCTGAAAGAATTGAAAGACAGCGGTGAGGCAATTACCCCGAAGGCATGGCAGCGGGAAATCGACCAGCTGACCGCCGGAAAGCAGACGGACACGCTTTCCATGAAATCCATGCGGGAGGATTTGAAAGCAGTGGAACGGCTCCGCAAAACCGCCGATCAGCTGTCCCGACAGGAAAGGGATAAGTCTCACGACCGTGGGCCGGAGCGGTAAAGGCTACCGCGTTTTGGCGTATCCCTGTCAAGTGCGTCGCGTTTCACGACATACTTTTGCATACAGAAAAACCGCCGTACAGGTTTCCCCATACGGCGGCAGACTGTTTATTTGCCGAACAAATCGCTGTGTGTGCCGGTGCGGGCCAGCGTCAGCACCAGAACATCATCCTCTATGCGATAGACAAGCAGCCAGTCCGGGAGAATATGACATTCCCGATGGCATGCCCAATCGCCGGACAGGTCATGGTCACGGTTTTTATCCGGCAGCGGCTCGCCCATTGCCAGCAATGCTACGACCTGCTCCAGCAGCTCAATCTTCAAGCCACGCTTGATGGCTCGTTGTAGTCCTTTTGAAACTGGTCGTGTACTTGACGGTATATTTGGTTTCTTTCATCTTTTCAGGTCAGCAAACAACTCGTCAAGGTCATTGTAGCCCTTTACAGACGGGTCTTTTGCAATCCTTTCCGCTTCCAGCATGGCAGCAACCGTTTCTTTGTTCGGCTGTTCCAGCCTTACTTCAAAGGGAATGCCGCCTTCACGAAGCGACTGGCGCACAAAGATGTTAAACGCCGTAGTCAGGTTCATGCCAAGTTCAGTAAACAGTGCGTCCGCCTGCGCTTTCAAATCTGCGTCCATGCGGATACTGATGTTTGTGGTATTTCCAGCCATACGATCAACCCCTTTCTGCTGGCAATTATAGTATATGCCATTTGCACGAAAAAAACAATACTTTGCACGAATATTTAACAATAAATTCACTGGAGGAGGTTACACGCTTTATGAAAGAAATCATTTATGAAGAACAACAAGACTGAACCTATCCTTGTCATGGATTACCGCCAGTACCGCAGAGCGCGGAGGCTGGTGCATGAGTGCTGCAACTACATCGACGGAAACTGTATCGCTCTGGACGATGGGGAGGAATGTGTCTGTGTCCAGTCTATTTCCTACTCCCTGTTGTGCAGGTGGTTTCGGACGGCGGTATTGCCGCAGGATAAGGAACTGGAAACGGCGCTGTTCCATCGGCTAAATGCTAAGAAGTGCGCCGTATGCGGGGCGCTGTTTACCCCCGGTTCTAACCGGGCCAAATACTGCCCGGAATGTGCCGTACGCATGAAGCGGATCAACGCCGCAAAGCGCAAGCGGAAACAACGGGAGAAATGTCACGCTTTAGGGGCTGAAAAACCCTTGTAAATCAAGGCTTTTTTCGAGGGTGTCAACGGTAAGCTGATAGATTTATCCTCTGACCCCTAAAATAGCCTTAAAATGCGTACAGAATCCCAAGAGAACCCCAAAGGAGGAACCCTATGTCAGACAATCGAAAATATTATTACCTGAAACTCAAAGAAAACTATTTTGACGATGATTCCATCGTGCTGCTGGAAAGTATGCAGGACGGTGTGCTGTATTCCAACATTCTGCTCAAGCTGTATCTGAAATCGCTGAAACATGGCGGACGGCTTCAACTTGACGAGGACATCCCTTACACGGCGCAGATGATTGCCACCATTACCCGCCAGCAGATCGGCACTGTGGAGAGAGCCTTGCAGATCTTTTTGAAGCTGGGTCTTGTGGAGGTGCTGGACAGCGGCACATTCTACATGAGCAACATCGAACTTTTAATCGGCCAGTCCTCTACCGAGGCTGAGCGAAAGCGGGCTGCGAGGCTTCAAAATAAGGCTCTTTCTGCGCTCCAGACAAGTGGCGGACATTTGTCCGACATTCGTCCACCAGAGATAGAGATAGAGTTAGAGAAAGAGATAGAGATAAAGAGAGAGATAGAGAAGGGACACCCCGCCCACGCCTATGGCCGTTACCAGAATGTTTTCCTGACGGACGGGGAACTGGCAGACTTACAGGCCAGCTTTCCCACTGTATGGGGCCAGTACATCGAAAAGCTGTCCGAGTACATGGCTTCTACCGGCAAGCGGTATCAGAGCCATGCCGCCACCATCCGGCGCTGGGCCGGTGAGGACGCTAAAAAAACGATCACACCCTCACGCAACCGGGATTACAGCGTAAAGGAGGATGAAACTGTATGATTGAGATTACCGCAGAAATCCGGGCGCTGATCGACAAGGCAGCCGCCAGTGTGGAGCTGGCCGGGGACGAGTACATAGACCCGGCAGACGGCCTCATTCACTGTAAGATGGTGCGGCGGCCAGAGGCAGACCGTTGTGCCATGCTTTGGGAAACCCGGCTACTTCATGCCCCGCTGTATCTGCCAGTGCCAGCGGGAGACCGAGGAACAGCGCAAGGCCGCTGAGGAACGGCAGCGCCGCATGGAGCGTATCAAGCGCCGGAAGGCCCAGGGCCTGCAAGACCGCTATCTGTACGACTACACCTTTGCCAACGACAACGGCCAAAATCCCCTGATGGACAAGGCCCGCGCCTATGTGGAGAACTGGAAAGAGGCATATAAGAGCAATATCGGGCTTTTGCTGTTTGGAGATGTGGGAACCGGCAAGTCTTTCTTCGCCGGATGTATTGCCAACGCTTTGCTTGACCAGGATGTGCCGGTGCTGATGACGAACTTTCCCACCATTCTGAACCGCCTGACCAGGATGTTCTCTGAGGACAGGTCGGAGTTTATTGCCAGCTTTGACGAGTATGACCTGCTTATCATTGACGATCTGGGAGTAGAGCGCAGTACCGAATATGCTATGGAGCAGATGTTTTTCGTCATCGACAGCCGCTACCGCAGCCGCAGGCCCATGATTATCACAACAAACTTGAAACTGTCCGAGCTGAAAAACCCGCCTGATCTGGCCCACGCCCGTATCTATGACCGTATTCTGGAACGGTGTGCGCCGATTCTTTTTGACGGGAAGAATTTCCGGGAAGAAAATGCCGGTGCTACCCGACAGACAGCAAAAGACATTGTAAACAGTAAGCAAGACTGATTTTTTACCGGGCGGCACAGACCCGTTCGGAGAAAGGAGCGCCATGAACAGAGAACCCCGTACTATGCAGATGGCAGATGCCGTTACTGCGTCCAGAGCGCTGGAAAACACGCCGGCGATGGTAAAGAAAATCGGTAAGACAACCTACAAGGTTCATGTCCATTTCAGCAATACCAGCACAGAAACCATGAGCGATAAAATCAAGCGTATGCTCAAAAATGAAATTCAGCAAATGTGACAGACTGATAAACGAAGCCGCCTTGTGCTAAACTGATGATGGTACGCGCCAAAATTTTTGTTAAGGAGGACAAGAAAATGCTTTACACAGAAAAAGAGAAACATGAAATTGAGCGAGTAAAGGAAGTCTTTGCGGAACATCTGCGGCAAAGCCCTGATTTTGAACTGCTCTGGTCGGACAAGGTGGGCTATGTCTGGCTGACGATTGGCGTCAATCCAGTCTATGTGGATACCGGTATCAGAATCGAATCAGCCGCCGATCTCTGCGGCAGGTGTTTGGATGATGTTGCTATGGATGTTTTGTATATGACGGGCAACGATCATGCACTGGAGGAAGCCGATCCGCTGGAATTGGCCGAAATCAAGCGGCGCTGGGAGCCATATATCAACCAGCTGCCGGAATATGCGTATATCTGCGACGATTTACTAAGTGGACGCAAATAATTCACATGCAAACGTGCCAGAAGCAATAAAATGCTTCTGGCACGTTGTTACGAATTTTAGAGCTTTCTATGGTTTCGATACTCTATTATTCCCCAAAACAGTCCGAGAATAAACAGCGTGACCACAATAATAAAGCTGTATTTGAATGGTACACCAAAATGTGCTTCTATGACATCAAGAGTTCCGATAGCACTGAGTAAAGAAATAATGTATAGCAGAACATTCAAAATCGCAGAGTTTCTGCTTTTCTTTAGTTCATTTTGTGCAGTCAAATAGGATATTTTTAGGTGAAGAGCTTCTGCGTGTTTTTGTAAGGCTCGCTTTCCTTAATGTAGTTCAATAAATTATGAGTTTCAATTGGAAGATTAGGAGAGCAAAAAGATTCTGCAAGTAAATATCATTTCGTACCGACCGCCGAAGATCTGTTTCATTTTCAAGGTTAGAGTTTTGAAAAATATGAATATAGAGTTTTAGCGATTCCAATATAATGGCCGAATATAAAATTGGTTGAAAGTTATCACAATCAAAGTCAGAAACTACACTACAACCAGCTTGTGGATAATATTGGTATATTTCCACTGTACTATGTCCTTAATTGGTTCAGCAGGCGCTTTCGTATCAATGAGTTTGCAAAAGTAATCTGAAATATTTTCAATATTATTCGAAAAGACCAATGTGTCATGCACAAAGAAATATTCTTGGGAACGATAACACTTATTTGTCAATTCCCAGATAAACTCAGAAATATTTTCATATATTATTTCAGAAATTTTCATTCCTGCCTCGACAGGTTTCTCTTCAAAAGAATTGATATTTCTCCACAGACAGTAGGTTGTAGTTTTCTGCTTTTGCCCCGACATCATCTTTGGCAAGTGGTTTTCCTGTTTTGTAGTTTATGACTTCAAAACAATGAACAAAACACTGTTCATCATAAAGGCACCGGCATCAATTTGATACATCTGACCATTTATCAAACTAAAATGGCTCTAGCCAGAAAGTAAATTCGATTTTGAAATATCGTTCATCAACTAAGATAGATTGTGCGTGCCTAAGATTGATATAGAAACCGGAATCTTTCAAAGAGTCACTTGCATCGTTTTCTTTTCAGCTGAATCTTTTGATTTGAAGGAAAATGTAGTCGCTTGATGTACATAATCATATTGGGCCGTTACCTCCATTTTCCCATCAACAGAAGTAATAGTCTCGTCTGTTGCCACGAAAGAAAGATGATGCTTTTCCAGTAAGGATTGCATCTGCTTCTTTGTGCGGGATAACATTACGAAGTTTTCGTAAAACCAGTTTGTCGCTTTATACTGTGTCGAATTATATGCGCTTAAAATAAAACAGTATCATCCACTTGCAATGACCTCCGATCTCGTCAGTAAAATTTATATTATTAATTATACAGCCAAATGACATACACAACAAGCATAGTGCAACAGATAATACTGTTGCTTATTTTTTGATAAAAAGTCCTTGACAACTCGTTTCGGGAGATGAGAAAGGAACGTATTACGGGCGTGTATTTCAGGACAGCGACCTGGCGAAATGGCTGGAGGCGGTGGCGTACTCACTGACCGTCGAGGCAAATCCAGAGCTGGAGGCGCGTGCCGATGCGATCATCGACCTGATCGGGCGCGCAGCAGCCGGACGGCTACCTGGATACCTATTTCATTGCGGCGGAGCCGGAACATAGGTGGCAGAACTTGACGGACTGCCATGAGATGTACTGTGCCGGACATATGACGGAGGCAGGCGTCGCGTACTATCAGGCGACGGGAAAGACGAAGCTTTTAGATATCTGCTGCAAGCTGTGCGATCATATCGATCGGCGGTTCGGACGGGAAGCAGGCAAAGTAACCGGCATTCCGGGACATGAGGAGATCGAGCTGGCACTGATGCGGCTTTATCAGGCAACCGGGGAAGAGAGATACCGGAAGCTGGCGGCATATTTTATCGATGAGCGCGGACGGGATCCGGAGTTCTTCCATAAAGAAGCGGCGGCTAGAAGCTGGAGCCGCACCGATTACATGGACAAGCAGCCGCCGTCCTACATGCAGAACCACAAGCCGGTGCGTGAGCAGGATACGGTGGAAGGACACGCGGTCCGTTGTATGTATCTTCTGACGGCGGCGGCAAACCTGGCAGCGCAGAATCATGATGAGGCGCTGATGGCAGCCTGCCGGAAGATGTGGGACAACATGGTAGACCGGCGGATGTACATAACGGGTGGAATTGGTTCCACCTATTACGGCGAGGCATTTACCGTGGATTATGATTTGCCGAATGACACCGCTTACGCGGAAACGTGTGCGGCGGTGGGGTCTGCTTCTTCGCGAAACAGATGCTGGAGGCGGATCCGGACGCGCGGTATGCAGATATTCTGGAGCGGGAGATTTACAACGGAACTATCAGCGGCATGCAGTTAGACGGAACGAAATTCTTTTATATCAATCAGCTTGAAGCCAATCCGGGCATGCCGACCAACGCATATGGCGAAGAAGAATACACACCGGAGCGGATCGGCTGGTATGACTGTGCATGCTGTCCTCCGAACCTGGCGCGTCTGATGACCTCACTTGGTTCCTATGTATGGTCTTCAAGTGAAGATACGATCTATTCCCACCTGTTTGTCGGGGGAACGGCTTCCTTTGAAACAGCGGGCGGCGTGAAGATAGCGCTTACATCGAAATATCCGTGGAACGGCTCCGTTACCTACACGGTAGAACCGGAGCAGGCGGGAGCAGAATTTACTTTGGCAGTCCGTTATCCGGGCTGGTGCCATCAGATGCAGGTGAAGGTCAATGGCATACCGGTTTCCGGGACAGTCAAGACAGACAAGGGCTACTGGATGATCCAGAGATGTAGGACGGATTTTGCGGACATTCAAAATAAAAAAGAATGTGGAGGTAACAGACAATGGCAAAATCATTATTTGAGGAACTGGGCGGCAAATACGAAAGGCAAGGGGATTATTTGATACCGTGCTTAACTGTACCCGCCGAAGAAGAACAGGCAATAGGCATCTGGGGGCAACGGCATTTAGATTATCTAAAACAGTACCGTAAAGTTACATACACCAATCTTCTTACAAGCGGCAGACTTAACGCTTACCTTGCCGACATTGACAGACAGGCACAGGAACGCTTTGAAAGGCTCATAGAGGGTATGAAACAGGCACAGGGCATAACGGAACAGCTAAAGGCAGAAAACGCCTTAGAATGGAGAGAATGCCCAATAACATACGGGCTTGTGCGAGGGAGATTGTGGAAAAGGAAATTATTTTTGCATAAACAGATGATTAGTGGCAGGGGGAAATCCTGCCGCTTTTTCTGCTTTAGTTTGTCAGCTTGACAAATAAAGCTTGACAAATAAAGGGTTAAGGAATATAATTAGATTCAGTATTATACAAGGAGTTAATAAATATGCGGCAAGGTATTCTTAAATAAACTGTCAATTTGATAGTGGGAACAAAAAGTAGCAGTCCCGTTTCACTTTTAATATGGGGCTTAGTTTTTTGTACCCAGTTTAAGAATACTTTTATCATGTAATTTTATATGCCCGAAAACATATAAGTGTTTTGGGGCTAGTTATTTACCCAGTGATAGGAGTATTTATCACTGGGTATTTTATGCCCTTTTTTTTTTTTTTTTTGGAGGAAAATCACATGAAAATAATTAACTTAGGCATTCTGGCTCACGTTGACGCAGGAAAGACAACATTAACGGAAAGTTTATTGTATACCAGTGGTGCAATTGCAGAACCAGGGAGCGTAGATAAAGGCACAACAAGGACAGATACAATGAATTTGGAGCGTCAAAGGGGAATCACTATCCAGACAGCAGTGACATCTTTTCAGTGGGAGGATGTAAAAGTCAACATTATAGATACGCCAGGCCATATGGATTTTGGCGGAAGTATACCGTTCTTTATCCGTATTAGACGGAGCAGTATTATTAGTTTCTGCAAAGGATGGCATACAGGCACAGACCCGTATACTGTTTCATGCACTACAGACAATGAAGATTCCGACAATCTTTTTTTCATCAATAAAATTGACCAAGAGGGGATTGATTTGCCAATGGTATATCGGGAAATGAAAGCAAAGCTTCGGAAATTATAGTGAAGCAAAGGTTGGGCAGCATCCCCATATAAATGTAACGGACAAATGACGATATGGAACAGTGGGATGCGGTAATTATGGGAAACGATGAACTATTAGAGAAATATATGTCAGGGAAACCGTTTAAAATGTCAGAACTGGAACAGGAAGAAAACAGGAGATTCCAAAACGGAACGTTATTTCCCGTTTATCACGGAAGTGCTAAAAACAATCTGGGGATTCGGCAGCTTATAGAAGTGATTGCCAGTAAGTTTTATTCATCAACGCCTGAAGGTCAATCTGAACTATGCGGGCAGGTTTTTAAGATTGAATATTCAGAGAAAAGGCGGCGTTTTGTTTATGTGCGTATATATAGCGGAACATTGCATTTGAGGGATGTTATTAGAATATCTGAAAAAGAGAAAATAAAAATCACAGAGATGTGTGTTCCGACAAACGGTGAATTATATCCATCCGATACAGCCTGCCTGGAGATATTGTAATTTTACCAAATGATGTTTTGCAGCTAAACAGTATTTGGGGAACGAAATGCTGCTGCCGCAGAGAAAATTTATTGAAAATCCCTTCCCATGCTCCAAACAACGATTGCAGTAAAGAAATCTGAACAGCGGGAAATATTGCTTGGGCACTTACAGAAATTTCAGATGGCGACCCTCTTTTAAAATATTATGTGGATACTACAACGCATGAGATTATACTTTCTTTTTTGGGGAATGTGCAGATGGAAGTCATTTGTGCCATCCTTGAGGAAAAATATCATGTGGAGGCAGAAATAAAAGAGCCTACTGTTATATATATGGAAAGACCGCTTAGAAAAGCAGAATATACCATCCACATAGAAGTCCCGCCAAATCCTTTCTGGGCTTCTGTCGGTTGTCCATAGAGCCGCTCCCTATTGGAAGCGGAGTGCAGTATGAAAGCAGAGTTTCACTTGGATATTTAAATCAATCGTTCCAAAATGCGGTTATGGAGGGGGTTCTTTATGGCTGCGAGCAGGGGCTGTATGGATGGAAAGTGACAGACTGTAAAATCTGTTTTGAATATGGATTGTATTATAGTCCCAAGTACCCCCGCAGACTTCGGCTGCTTTCCCCTATCGTATTGGAGCAGGCTTTAAAAAGCAGGGACAGAACTATTAGAGCCATCTCCACTTTGAAATTTATGCACCGCAGGAATATCTCTCACGGGCGTATCATGATGCTCCAAGGTATTGTGCAGATATTGTAAGTACTCAGATAAAGAATGACGAGGTCATTCTGAAAGGAGAAATCCCTGCTAGATGTATTCAAGAATACAGGAACGATTTAACTTATTTCACAAATGGGCAGGGAGTCTGCTTGACAGAGTTAAAAGGATACCAGCCAGCTATTGGTAAATTTATTTGCCAACCCCGCCGCCCGAATAGCCGTATAGATAAGGTTCGGCATATGTTCCACAAGTTAGCTTAACAGCTTGCAAAAGTCATATAAAATGAGATTTGAAAGGAGAATGTAACTTCATGTTTGCTAAAAATTCAAAGGCATATTCTGTCTACCTGCTGTTCCGATTTGTCTGTTCCCTGGCGGTTTCTATGTCCACAGTGCTTTCCATCAAAACCACCTGGAGGTGGTGCAGCTGGATGCTTTCCAGCTTGTCCTGGTAGGGACGGTCAGGAGACCTCCTGCTTCTTGTTCGACATGCCCACCGGTGTGGTGGCGGATTTGTATAGCCGTCGGCGCTCGGTGCTGATTGGAATGTTCCTCTACGGCCTGGGCTTTCTGATGGAGGGTGCGCTACCGTGGTTCGCGCCGGTTCTGCTGGCCCAGGTTGTCTGGGGTTGCGGTGATACCTTCATCACCGGCGCTCTGGAGGCGTGGATTGCCTCGGAGGAAGAGGACAAACCCATAGAAGGTGTCCTGCGGGCAGTCAAATGGGGCAAATCGGCGGCGTTCTGGCGTGGTGCTGGGCACACTGCTGGGAAACATAAACCTGCAAATGCCTGTCATCTTGGGGGGCAGTTTGTGCTTGTTGTTGGGGCTGGTGATGGTTCGCATCATGCCAGAAACCAACTTCTCCCCGCTATTGAGGAACGGCAGGGCTTTGCTTAAAGACTTTATTCGCCTGTTCAAGCTCAACCTGGGCTTTGTGAAAGGCGCACCTGCTGGCGCTCTTAGCAATCACATATGCGGGGACTTGCCAGTGAAGGCTTTGACCGGCTCTCCACCGCTCATATTTCTGGATGACACGGTAATACCTGTTATCGGGCCGCTGAACAGCGTCACTTGGTTCGGTGTTATCAGTCTTATCGGCAGACGGCTTAGGTATTCTGGCTTCCAGTTGCTCATCGCCCGCATGGAGAAAAAGGACTGTCAGCCGAACCAGTGTGGTCATGTCCACCAGCGCCGGGTATATCCCTGCCTGGTTCTCTGCGGTGGGCGGAGCTTTGGTTCATGTTGTTGGTGTTCCTGCTGGCGGGCTTATGCGCACCATCAAGGAGCCTGTGCTGGCCGCCTGGATGAACGACCAAGTGGATGAGAAAAGCGCCACAGTCTCTTTCCACCAGCGGACAGCTGGACTCTTTCGGGCAGATCATCGGCGGGCCTATTGTGGGCTGGTAGCCCAGCAGGTGTCCATACCTGGGGCTGGTCTGTACCGCTTTCCTGCTGCTGCCCGCGCTGTTCTTAGTGCCGGTGGCGGGAAGAAGCGGGATTGATATGGCATAGTTGTTTACTGACGAGCGGGAGATTACTTCCGATCGTCTTCATTTAGTAGCGCAAAATTTGAGGACTCTTTATTCTTTATTCGGTATAGCGGAGGCGGCTGTCAATTCGACATAATTTTCTTGTGATATTTTACCGTACATGAGCATTTTGTTTTTGCATTTGAAAGAACAAACTCTCACCAAATAAAACGTATATTCGCGGGTTATTTTGTTATACCCTAAATTACCCCTCTGAATTTGTTTTTAAATTTGGAGGATTTTTATGTCCTTTTTCGGCAGTTATCTATCTGCTCATACGAAGCAAAAATTTATCAATACATAGCATATCAGAGAACGGCAGGAAACCAGTTAAAAAATTTCTGCCAGTGCAACGGTAATTCTCCACCTTGAAAGTAGAAGTACACCTTACGCCAATAGAATTACTATTTCTATAACCGTAAAGGTCACAGAGCCTTTGCGGTTTTTTTTGTCGATTTTGTTGGAAAGTGCCGTAGGGCTGTTTCTGATATGCGGTGTCGTTCTCCGCCTCTCCATCTGGATTTTTACATTTCAAAAATTCAGATGGGAGGTATTTATGCAATATGCACCAAGAAAGGTATATATCAGAGAAAGTGGCGGCTATGGAATTATCCTACACGGATTTCTGCCGCCGCAGGGAATCCGACCAGACCTACATGGACAAGCTGTTTATTCCCATTCAAGGCTGTCTGGGTTTGAAGTCGTGAGGGAGCAATACACAGACTTCTACCGTGACAAGGAACGGTGGCGTTATCTGCAAAAATTAGATACAAAGAATAGACTGCTATCTCTCGACGGATTTACGGACAGCGAGGGGAATCCTCTGGACTTTATCACTGATGAAGCGGTGGACATTGCAGAAACCGTTGTCAATGCGGTCATGGTGGACAGGCTGAAAGCCGCCCTGCCTTTGCTGTCGGATAGTGAACAGGAGCTGATACAGGCAATCTTTTTTGACGGACTTTCCGAGCGTGAAGTCGGGGCGAGGTTGGGCATAACCCAGAGCGTTGTAAACAAACGCAAAGCCAGAATCCTAATAAAACTAAGAAAGATAATAGAAAATTAAAATTTAAGGCGTTCAGCCCCCTTGTTTTTTCCTTTGGGAAGATGAGGGGCTTTCTGCCCCTCCTCAATCAATTCTGATTGGAGGAAGTAAGAATGGCATACAACCACGGACGGGAGGACAGGAAATGGCGTATCTGGAAAGAAGCGGAGGAAAAGCTGCTGCGTGAGTGCGGCGTTGATGAAGCGACCATTGAGCAGATACGCATGGCGGACAGGGCAGACTTCAATTCCAACAGGCGGTTTTACCGATGGACGAATGACGTTGCGGAATATCTTGAGGACATGGCAGGCAGGGAGCGGCAGGCGGAAGTGGGTACGGTTGCGGAGTTACTGGAAGAGATTGAGAGCGAAAATCTCTATCAAGTATTAGTCACGGTGGACGGCGTACCTTGAAAATCGTCCTGCTGAAAATGCAGGGGTATTCCACAAAGGAGATTGCCCCGCTCGTGCATTTGACGACTGGTGCCATCTATGCGAGGTTAGACCATCTGCGGAAGAAGCTACGAAAATTTTATAGCGTCTAAAACAGCCTGCCATCCCAGGGCTACTAGTGAGGGATGGAAATCCCTCACTCATTTTTTGCAGGAGGACAACAGGATGGCATACAGGGTTAAGGCATACACGCTTCGGGAGGAATCCACGGAAAGCGGCACAAGGTATTTTATCAGCTTTAAGGACGGGCAGGGCAAATCCCACGAGTTGGAAGTGTCGGAACAGTTCTTATGGAGTTTCGGCAGATGGAGCGCAGGAACAGGAATCTTTTCTAATGGGACGAGCGGCACAGGGAGTTTAACGAGGTATGGGACGAAACCCTTTACAGACGGGCGTTGCGTGTGCCTAAGAGCCTTGATGAACGCATGGTTGAGGAAGAACGGAATGAAACGCTCTATAAGGCGGTTGGGAGCCTTCCAGAGATACAAAGGCGGCGTTTCCTGCTCTACTACGAGTATGAGTTCAATTTTTACCAAATCGCCGCTATGGAGCATTGCACCGCTTCGGCAATACAGAAATCTGTTGCGATTGCAAAGGAGAAAGTAAAGGCGGAAATTGAAGAAATATCTCCAACCGTGACCGACACCGCCCGAAAAAGAAATCTGTTTTTTATTTGTGTGGGATTGGCGGCATTACATACTCTCACTTTTTTTTCCGTGGGAGTAAATCTATTTTTAAGGAGGTCAACGCCTATGTGCAACGAAAACAAAGACACCGCCCGAAAGGAGGAAAGCCATGCAGAAGTTACAGACAGTCAACGCCGAAACGCTCCTTTATGAACCGCTTGAGAAACCGTCCTTTGTGGTGGACAGCCTTATCCCGACAGGCTTATCGCTGTTCTGCGGCTCACAGAAGATAGGCAAAAGCTGGCTCATGCTGAAGCTATGCTTATGCGTGTCGCAGGGAATCCCTTTATGGGATATGCCGACAATGGAGGGCGATGTGCTTTACCTCTGCCTTGAGGACACGTTCTGCCGCATACAGGACAGGTTATTTCGTTTGACGGACGAAGAAAAGGCGGGCTCTACTTTGCCGTGGCAAGCTGCAAGCTGTCAGACGGTCTTATCGTGCAGCTTGAAGATTATCTGAAAGATTACCCAGACAGCAGGCTCATTGTCATTGATACCTTGCAGAAAGTCCGTACCGCATCTAAAAGATAATGCCTATGCAAGCGACTATGGGGACATCTCCCTCATCAAAGACTTTGCCGACAGGCACTCTCTGGCGGTCATTGTCGTACACCACATCCGAAAGCAGAATGACAGCGACGTGTTCAACAAGGTGTCTGGGACGACAGGATTAACGGGGAGTGCGGACGCTACCTTTGTTCTGGAAAAGGAGAAACGTGCGTCTGACACCGCCAAGCTGTATGTGACGGGCAGGGACACGCCTTATCAGGAATACGCTGCGTTTCCGTGATTGCCGTTGGGAGCTTGTGGAGCGGAAAACGCAGGAGCAGCTTGCGAAAGAAACGATACCAGATGTCCTTTTTCGGTTGGTGGATTTTATGAGGGATAAGGAAGAATGGATAGGCACGGCAACGGAACTGTTAGCCGCTATGGGGGAAACGGAAACCATACCCACGGTGATTACGAAATGGCTGAATGAATACCGCACCACATTTTTAAGCGAGAACCGTATCTGCTACCAGTACAGCCGCAGGAAAGACGGCAGGCGGATTGCCGGGAGGGCGGGTGACAGCGGTGATGGTGGTGACAGCGATATTAGGATACCCCCCTCTGTTACTGTCATTGACGCTTAAAGCCATGTAAAGCTGGCGGCTCTGCCCTGCGGGTGACAGCAGTGACGGTGGTGACAGTGATTTTAGGATACCCTGCCGCTGTCATCCCTACGGGAGAACACCCCGTAAACGCAAAATGCAGGCGTGAGATTTACTCGCCCTTTTCGGTCGTGTAAAACCACCCCTGCGGTCAGAAAAATCATTCCGATTTTTCCGACTGCGTTTACAGGGTGTAACACACTACACTTTGCACTGCAAAGTCGTGTATGAACGTTCCCTCTGGACTCCCTTAAGGCAGGGCTGAGCCCTGCTATCCTACGCCACGGCTTCGGATAAAAGAATGGCGGCATGACGGTGACGGCTCTTGCGAGGGGGGTATCCCAAAAACACCGTCATCATCGACATGACCGTCATGCAGGGGGTGACGGGTGACAGTTGCGGCAGTCGGCAGGGGGTATCCCGAAACTGCTGTCACCACCGTCACCGCTGTCACCAAAGAACGGTCACCCGCCGAAAAAAGAAAGGAGTTGAACGCCTATGCCTTACGCAATCCTGCGTTTCCAGAAACGAAAAGCGGGCGGCGTTGCGGCTTGTGAACGCCACAACGAGCGGAAGAAAGAAGCCTACAAAAGCAACCCAGATATAGATATGGAACGCTCTAAAAACAATTACCATCTCATAGCACCACCAAAGTACACCTACAAGAAAGATTAACCGCATGGTAGCCGAAGCGGGGTGCAGGACAAGGAAAGACAGCGTGATGATGGTGGAAACCCTCATTACCGCCTCTCCTGAATTTATGAACAAGTTACCGCCCGAAGAACAAAAAGCGTATTTCCAGACGGCTCTTGACTTCATTTCGGAGCGTGTGGGAAAGCAAAATATCCTCTCTGCTGTGGTGCATATGGACGAGAGAACGCATATATGCACCTTTGCTTTGTGCCGATTACGCCAGACAATAAGCTGTCAGCGAAAGCTATCTTAGGCAACCAGAAATCATTATCCGAGTGGCAGACCGCCTGAGCGTATGTCCGCACGGTGGAATGAGTTGGAACGGGGGCAGTCCTCAATGGAAACCAAGCGGAAACACGTCCCCATGGCTCTATAAATTAGGCGGCAGGCTTGATAAACAGTATGAAGAAATCGTGTCTGCCCTATCCGACATCAACGCCTTTAACGCAGGGAAGAAAAGGGATAAAGCGTTAGATTTACTCTCTGCATGGCTGCCAGACGTGGAGAAATTCTCTAAGGAAATCGGGAAACAGCAGGCGTATATCGACAGTTTGAAAGAGAGTGGGCAGGAATCAGACTATGCGGGGCGTATGCGTGATGAAAAGTACGAGCAGGAATTAAAGGTGCAGAAAGCCAATCAGAAGATATTTGAGTTGCAGAGAACCAACGAGCAGATGGGGCGGCTGCTGTCAAAATCCCGCCCGAAGTGTTGGAAGAATTGCAGAAAAATCATAGAAGCAGAGCGAAAGAAAGGTAGATATGTGAATGAAGAAACAGGATTTTAAGGTGTTAAAGACCAAAGACTTGTACCCGTTCCCCGACAATCCGTTTCATGTGGCAGAAGATGAAACACTGTCAGAGTTAGCGGAAAGCATCAAGGAATTTGGCATTGTCACGCCGATAATCCACGCCCGAAGGAGGACGGGAACGGGTATGAAGTGATTGCAGGACAGCGGCGTGTCCGTGCTTCTGAACTTGCAGGGATAAATACCGTGCCTGCGTTTGTCCTGCCCTTAGACCGTGACCGAGCCATCATCACCCTTGGACAGCAATTTGCAGCGTGAGAATATCCTGCCATCGGAGCGGGCGTTTGCTTACAAGATGAAATCCGAAGCCATGAAGCGGCAGGGTTTCCGCACAGACTTAACCTCGTCACAAGTTGTGACGAAGTTGCGGACGGACGACAAGGTGGCACAGGGCTTCGGCGTGGGCAGGATGACCGTGCAGCGTTTTATCCGCCTGACGGAACTGATACCGCCGATTTTGCAGATGGTGGACGAGGGAAAATCGCCCTCACGCCTGCGGTGGAACTGTCCTTCTTGAAGAAAGACGAGCAGGAAAACCTCTTTGCCACGATGGAGAGCGAAGAAGCAACGCCCTCACTCTCACAGGCACAGCGGATGAAACAGTTAAGCCAGAGCGGGCGGCTGACATGGATACGATATTTGCGATTATGACGGAGGAAAGGGCAACCAGAAAGAAACCTTGAAAATCAACACAAGCAAGCTGAAAAAATACTTTCCGAAGAACACAACGCCGAAGCAGATGGAGGAAACCATCATCAAACTTTTGGAGGCGTGAGTTGCAGAGGAAACGCAACCGTGACAGCCGCTAATCTTCTTTTTTCGGGAAGTAAATACAGAGAGTTGAGGTATGGAGAATGAGAGAAATCCAGTATGAAATCGTAAAGGAAATCGCAGTATTGTCTACGGGCGACAGTGGCTACACAAAGGAAATCAATCTCATTTCATGGAATGGGAAAGAGCCGAAGTATGACATCCGCAGCTTTTCCGAACCGTGAAAAGTGCGGCAAGGGAATCACGCTGAACGCTGATGAAGCGGCGGCACTCCTTAAAGCATTACAGAAAGAATTAAACAGCGAGGATTAATGGTATCTGATTGGCAGGGACATTTCAAACTCTTCCCTGCCCTGTCTGGAAAGGAAGATTTAAGTATGGGCGAGGATAAGAAAGCAGATAAAAGAAAGCGTATCGTGCCAAAGCACCAGTGCAGATGATAATCAGCCGTGAATATGTCGGCACACAGACCGTTACAAGCGTTTGTCCCGATTATCTCCGAGGATATTCGGAAGAAGATTGCCGAGGGCGACACCTTCGACAATGAGGGGCTGTCCGCTTAGAATGTACGCAATGGGACATGAAAACAGATAGGACAGATACGGAGGTTTTACAGTATGGTAGGAATCAAAGAAGAAAGAAAATCTATTTAGTCGGCATTTATTGCCGCTTATCTAAAGACGATGGTACGGATAACGAGTGCGAGCATTGCGACACAGAAATCCATCCTCACGGATTATGTGAAAAAGCAGGGATGGCACATAGCAAAAACGTATGTGGACGATGGTTATTCTGGTACAAATTTACCAAAGACCAAGTTTCCAGAATATGATAAAAGACATTGAAAGCGGTCTGATAAACTGCGTGATTACGAAAGATTTATCCCGTCTGGGGAGAAACTATCTTGATTGTGGGTTATATCTGGAAGTTTTCTTCCCAGAGCATAACGTGAGGTATATAGCGGTCAATGACGGCGTAGATACCTTGAATAAATCTGCTATGGACATCACGCCTTTCCGCAACATTTTAAACGAAATGTATGCCGCTGACATATCTGTTAAGATAAAATCGGCATATCGGGCGAGGTTTCAACAGGGGAAATTCATGGGAACTACCGCCCCTTATGGCTATATCAAAGACCCTGCCGACCACAACCATCTGCTGATAGATGATAAAGTGGCACATGTTGTAAAGAGATATTCGACCTTGCATTAAAAGGAATGGAGTTGCCAAAATTTGCAGACATCTTAATAAACAGCATATCCGCCCTGCCGCTTATGCGGCGGAGCGTGGCGAAACAGGCTTTGAACGTCATTTTGAGGGGAACGAGGACAAACGCTATATTTGGAGTGGGAACAGCGTGAGGAGCATTTTAAGAAGCCCGATATATGCGGGAAATCTTGTAGGCTACAAACGGATTGCCGCCAATATGAAAAGCAAGAAACGCCCCTCTAAGCTGCCCGAAGAATGGGAAGTGATACCCAATACCCATGAGGGAATAGTCACGCAGGAGGAATTTGATATTGTCCAACAGCTTATTACAAGTCGTAGGCTTCCACAGAACAAGGGAGGATTTGTAAATATTTTTGCAGGCGTTATCAAGTGTGTGGACTGCGGATGTGCTCTGCGGGCAATGAACGTACACAGGAGGAAACGCCCAGAGATTATCGACTGTGTACAGTATTCATGTAATAATTATGCAAGAAACGGAAGAAGCGAGTGTAGTGCCCACAATATAGAAGCAAGGGATTTATTCAATGCCGTTCTTGCCGACATCAACTGTTTTGCGGATATGGCAGTGAATGATGAAAAGGCGGTCAGGGCCATAGAAAAGCGGCTCACGGAAACAGACCAGAGCAGGGCGAAAGCATTAGAGAAAGAACGTAAGAAGCTGAACAAACGCCTTGCGGAACTGGACAGGCTGTTTTCCTCTCTCTACGAGGATAAGGTCATGGAGCGTATTACCGAGCGGAATTTTGAGATGATGTCGGGGAAATACCAGAAAGAGCAGCTTGAAATTGAAGCAAGGCTGAAAGAGGTGACGGAAACTCTTAATGAAAGCTACGAGAAATCACGGGGAATCCGTGACTTCCTCGCCCTTATCCGAAATTATCAAGGCTTAAAAGAACTGGATGCAACAGTTATAAACGCACTCATAGACAAGATACTTGTTTCGGAGCGTGAGAAGATGGCAGACGGAACAGTGAAGCAGGAAATCAAGATTTACTATAAATTCATCGGCTTTGTCGATGAATTACATATCATACCTACAAAACGGTGGGCAGCAATGCGCCGCTAAAAATTGTACGGTGTGCGGCGTTGAATATGTCCCGGGCTCTGGTGCATCAAGGTATTGTCCTGCTTGTGCCAAGAAGATACGGAGGGAGAAATCAAACGAGAGCAAACGCAGGAGCAGAGAACAGAAAAGGATAGCATGTATGAACTGTCCGCAAAAAATGACCGACTGATATTGAACAGCAGGAGGGGCGTATTTTGCGGCAGGGCAACAGGAATCCAAAGGTTAAGATTTTCCGGTATGTGACAGAGGGAACATTTGACAGCTACTCATGGCAGCTTATCGAGAATAAGCAGAAATTTATCGGTCAGATTATGACAAGCAAATCTCCGGTGCGAAGTTGTGAGGATGTGGACGAAGCAGCACTTTCTTATGCAGAGGTTAAGGCTCTGGCAACGGGGAATCCCTATATAAAAGAAAAGATGGATTTGGATATTCAGGTCAGCAAGCTGAAACTGATGAAAGCCAACCACACCAGTCAGAAATACCGTCTGGAGGACAACATTGCAAAGCATTATCCACAGCAGATAACCATTCTGAAGGAGCGTATCAGTGGCTTGCAGGCAGATATTCAGACTGCAAAAACCAATCTCCCAGCAGATAAGGAGTTTTTCTCTATGAGGGTCGGGAATAAGGTCTATACGGATAAAAAAGAAGCCGGAACTGCACTTGTGGAGATGTGCAAAGAAATCAAGAGCGTTAATGCTCCGGCAGTCATTGGAGAGTATGCAGGCTTTAAAATGGCGGTGTCCTTTGATTCCTTTAACCATAAATTCGTTATGAACATCAAAGGACAGCTCAGTCATAATCTGGAGATTGGTGTTGACCCGCTGGGTAACATTTCCCGTATCAACCATGCGTTGGAAGCCATGACAAAGGAACTGGCAGAAGCATCCACAAAGCTGGAGAATGTGGAGCGTCAGCTTGAAACAGCGAAGGTAGAGGTTACAAAGCCATTTGCACAGGAAGCAGAGCTTTCAGAGAAGTTAGACCGCCTTTCTGCCTTAAATGCCCTGCTCAATATGGACGAAAAGGGAGATGACGGAATAGGTATGGAAGATGATAAATCGGAACTGGGTACTGAGCAGGTGGCAGATACCAGAAAACCGTATCCCATAGAAAATACCCGACATAATTATGCTGTGGAGAATGGAAATCCGCAGGGAATGAGGCTCACAGCAGCGATGGCGGATAAGCCGGCACAGAGGGTATCCTTGAAAGAAAAGCTTGAGACTATGAAAGTAAAGGCTGCGGGGAATAATATAGAAAATTCCGTGCAAAGAGATAAGGGGAAGGAGGAGTATTTGTAATTATTATATTTCTTTTTATGCAAATATGAAATATAATATTAGTTCAAGGGAAATATAGTGATAGAGCGATTTGGAAAAAGCTAAAGAGAAATGGAGACAACGTAATACATAAAAATGGAAATTGAATTTGTCAGACACTGTCTGACAAATTCGGAAAGGATATATTATGAATGATTTAGAGCAGACAAATATGCTTCAGCCATTGGTGGATGAGATTGAAACAGCAGTTTCAAATGCCAAAAAAGAGATAGCTGAAAAAGTAAACAGTGTAATTACAGAGACGTATTGGAAAATCGGAAAATATATTGTTGAGTTTGAGCAGGATGGAAATGTTAAAGCAGCATACGGTTCAAAATTATTAACAACACTCTCGCATCAATTAACTTTGCGATTGGGACGAGGATACAGCCGCCCAAACCTCAACAATATGCGGAAGTTTTATCTTTGTTATGAGAATTGTCAGACGGTGTCTGACAAATTGACATGGTCGCATATTTGTGAGCTGATAAAGATTGATGATGAATTAGAAAGAAGTTTTTACGAAAAAGAATGTTATAAGGAAAAGTGGGATGTAAGAACACTCAGGCGACAGATGGATTCCGCTTTGTTTCTTAGATTAGCTACAAGCAGAGATAAAGAAGGAATTCTGGCACTTGCCAGAGAGGGAATTACTTATGACAAGCCAGAGGATGTTATCAAGGATACTTACACATTAGAATTTTTGGGACTTCCGGAGAAAGAGCGTTATAGTGAGGAAGACTTGGAGCAGAAAATAATAGATAATCTCCAAAAATTCTTGTTGGAATTAGGAAAAGGATTTACCTTTGTGGGCAGGCAGTATCCCTTAACTGTAAACAATATTCATTACCATGTGGACTTGGTATTTTACCACAGAATTTTGAAATGCTTTGTGCTGATTGATTTAAAGAAAAATTCCGTCCAGCATATAGACATCGGTCAGATGAATATGTATATGGGGTATTTCGCAAAAGAAGAAAATATGGCAGATGATAACCCACCGATTGGCATTATCCTGAGTCATAACAAAGATGAACTGCTTGTAGAATATGCAACTTACGGTATGGACAGCAATTTATTTGTTTCAAAATATGAATTGTATCTGCCAAATCGCAATGAACTCCAAAAATTAGTGAACAATATTTTAGAGAAGGATACAGAAAAGAAAGAAGAGTAATAAAAAAGCAATCTAAAAAAGATGCAAATTGAATAGGCATATCGAAAAAGACAATCAGAGATGGTTGTCTTTTTTGCGTGGAAAAAAGAAAGGACAATCGAATTATGGAAGATAAAAATACCGTTTACATGAGTGAAAAGCAAAAAGTCAAAGAGATTACGGATAAGCTGGAAGCTGGTTTGAAAGAGCTTTTTGAGAGTGAAAAATATAAAAGCTATCTCAGTACCATGTCAAAATTTCATAATTACAGTTTTAATAATACGCTGCTGATTGCCATGCAGAAGCCGGAAGCTACGCTGGTGGCAGGTTATCAGGCGTGGCAGAAGAACTTTGAGCGGCACGTCAATAAAGGAGAAAAGGCAATCCGTATTCTTGCACCAGCTCCTTATAAAATCAAAGAGGAACGTGATAAGTTAGACCCTGTAACGGGAGAAATGATGTTTGATGAAAACGGTATGCCGCAGAAAGAGGAAACAGAGGTTACCATTCCTGCCTTTCGTGCGGTATCTGTTTTTGATGTATCGCAGACGGATGGCAAGCCTATTCCGGAACTGGAAGTGAATGAGCTGTTATCTACGGTGGAGGGATATGAGGATTTTGTCCAGGCGCTTATGAATATTTCTCCTGTTCCGATTGCATTTGAAGATATTCCCGGCGATTCCAAAGGGTATTTCAGTACAGCAGAAAAACGGATTGCTGTTCAGGAAAATATGAGCGAAAGCCAGACTTTGAAAACAATGGTGCATGAGGTGGCTCATTCCAGGCTGCATGATAAAGAAGTTAATCAGAGCATGGATATTCCGGTAAAGGACAGGAATACAAAGGAAGTGGAAGCGGAGAGTGTGGCTTTTACAGTGTGCCAGCATTTCGGTATAGATACATCCGATTATTCCTTTGGATATATCGCAGGCTGGAGCAGCGGCAGGAATATGAAAGAGCTGAAATCTTCCCTTGATACAATCCGAAAGACAGCTTCAGAACTGATTACAGGCATTGAGGGGGCAATGCAGGAGCTTCAGCTTAACCGGGAGATGGAGCAGGAACATGGAAAGGAAAGCATTCTGCTGGTACATAACGAGGATTTTTCAGAATACAATCTTGTCAGTGTCCGTGGAATGGACAGTGCAGAACTTATATCCGCTCTTTCTACCATGAATGAAGAGGATAAATCGAATATATCATCTTATCTTGAAAGCAAAGGAGCATGGACTACCGAACTTGCTGACGAGCAGACGGAAGAAGCGGAGGAATATCATATTGATGTCCGCTATAACATGGATACAGACGAGCTTATTGATGTAAAGGAAAGAATGGAACACCCCATTGATACCAATTTATCTGTCATGGGGCAGGCAGAACAACTTATCAATCAGTTGGAAGCAGAAAAAAATATTTTCACGTCTGAGGAGCGAAATCTGATTGTAAATTATGCCTATAAACTTGATGATATGAATAAAACAAGGGAACTTGCAGAGAAACTGGCATATAGGGAGCAGTATGCCCAACAGGATGTGGCATTGACCATAATTGATGCAAAGGCGGAGATTGATGCCCTGCCTGATCCGATGATTGGTTTGTCGGAAATGAGGGAATATGGCTATCAATGGAATGAAATGCTGCCATTAACACAAGAGAAAGCATTGGAATTATTTGAACATGATTTGCCTGTATATTTGCTTCATACTGACGGTGCGGAATCATTGGCAGAAAGCAGGGAGCGTATAGAAGAGCATGAAGGTATCTTTGGGGTTGAAAAGGAAACATGGAATAAAGCATTGAAACAGCAGACTAAGATTACACTTATCTTAATGGACGAACAGGAGCGAGAATATACATACCCGTATCCAGTTGTGGCTGTCGATATAGAAGAAATGGGTGGGGATAGAACTGCGGTATTCAAGACCTCAGAGCCTATTTCAGATACTGATGTGGCAGAAATTCATAATGCTTTTTATGGAACTGATTTGGAATTTGAAATAGAAAAAGAATTAGGTATCACATGGGTGGAATCTATTAACTATGAGGACGGATCTGTTATTACACCTGAAATGGCAAGAAAAGAGCAGCTCCTATATGCTAGTACTGATAAATATGGAATTTATCAATTAAAGCCTAATCCGGAATTAGATTCCTTACGTTTTGAGGGGACGGAATCCTTAAAGCGTATGGGCATTACAAAAGATAATTTTGATGCAATTAAACCAGAGAATTATACACTTTTATATGTGGGCGAATTATCTGAACTGCAAAAAGAGACGCAGGGGGCAACTTTAGAGGCAATCTTTGAAAAATTCAACCTTGACCACCCAGAAGATTTCAGAGGACATTCGCTATCTGTCAGCGATATAGTGGTGCTTCATCAGAACGGACAGAATACGGCTCATTTTGTGGATTCTTTTGGATATACGGAAATACCGGATTTTTTACGGGAGCAGACACCGGAAAAGGAAGAAATGCAGGACACTTCTGGACACAATGTCCAAAAGACAGAACCGGAAATAGATGGAGATGAAATCATTGATCTTGGCGATGAAACAGAACAGGTGCTTGCGGAAATGAAAAAAACTTTGGAAAGTGAACAGGAAACAGAACTGGCATTTTCTATTGCAGACCGTTTTATCAGCATTCAGGAAGTGGATGGCGGTTATGATTATTCCATTATGGGAGCTGATTATAAGGAGATTGACGGAGGAATTTATGATAATCCTGATGTGACGATAAGGGAAGCCTTGCATGATATTTTAGAGGATTTGAAGTCACAGCCGGATTACAATGGTGCAAAAGGAAATATCCAAAGAGAAGATGAACTGATACCGATGGATTATGATGGACTGATGGAAAAAGCAGAGGAAGCAAATCGTATTATTCCGGAGAGTACACCAAGCAGTGTGGTGGCAGATTTTAAGGCAAAGACCGGGGAATTATTCCACGATATTAGTGAAATGAATCCGGAAGAAATCGAGGAAACTGTGAAATGCCATGTGCAGGCGAAGATTGAAGAGTATGATATTAATGCAACAATCGTGGATGTTGCTGTAACAGGAAGCAGATGCAGGGGATTAGAGCATGAAGGTTCTGACCTTGATGTGGTGGTGGAACTTTCCACAGCGGAACGGGAGGACGATTTATTTAATGCCTTTAATGAGGATGGACTTCATATCGGAGAAGTAAAAGTTGACATCAATCCAATTACAGCCCAACGAACAGGTACGCTGGAATCCTATCTGCCACAGATGGAAGAATATTTGGAGGGCGTCAGACAGGTAAGAGAGCAGGAAAAGGAGAGCGCAGAAGTAACTTTAACTGTTTCGGAATGTGGAGAATTTCATAATCTTGGTGAGTGTTATGAGAATATTCCTACGGTGGATGAAGCTATAGCAATCTGGAAGCAGATACCTTCAGAGCGGATGAATGGTATTCCGGCAATCGGAATCAATATCCTAGGGAGAGGGGCGGAACCCTTCGAGGATTACGAGATTGATGTTTTATCTGGAAAGAGGATTGACCTTGGGGTTTTGGACTATGTTCCTGATATTAAAAACAATCCGCAGGCAATGGAAGTCATTACGGAACTGGTGGCTAAATTGCCCGATATGGAGATAGATGGCGTGATGAGTGAAGAAATGGAAGCAAGAGTGTGGGAACTGCGTATGCCGGACTTGCCACAAGAGGAACAGCTTGCAGTAGAACTTGACCGACTTTCCTACGATTATGATACTGTACTGTATCACGATAGTACAAGAAATATGACCGAGAATGTATCAGAGCTTGCAGAATCCATAAAACAGGGCGATACCGGACATTTAACAACGTGGCTTGCAGACATTATTTCGGAGGGAGCTGTACCAGAGGAAATAAAACGAGCAACGGAGCTTCTGGAAAAACTGACAGAGTATAAGCCGCTTGCCAAGATTGAGGAGGCAGAAGAACAGAATTATAATATGATTGATAATGTGCTGAATAATGGTGTTGGGGAGAAAGCCCAAAGGGAAGAAAATAAGAGAATGGAGGAGAAGCCTACGGTAAGGCTTTCCTTAAAATCCCGTCTTGCGGAGAAAAAATCACAGGTAGAAGGGCAATCGAAAGAACATGATGTTCAAGAAAATGAAAAGAAAAGTCAGAGGGAGATGTAAGTGATGAATAAGAGATTTACCGTAGAAGAGGAAAGTAATTTAATCAGTATTTTTATGGAAGAAGGTATAGATTCAGATGTGGGAGGCAGAAAAAATGTCATAAATGGTATCAATAAGACACTGAAACATCTGGAGGATGATGAGATGGTTGAATTGTCATTATGTGTCCTTGCAAAATTAAAGGAATTGACGGATCATGAATTTATGAAGATGGAGTTTGTAGCGGCAGAGTAACATCAAACGTAAGGCAGAACATGGCTTTTGGTGGCTGTGTTCTGTCTTTTTGAATAAGAACTTGACTGATAAATATTACGGGTGTAATATTTATAACGAAAGGGAGTAAATTTTTTTGCTTCAAAATCTTACACTTGTAATATATAAGCGTAGTACATTGATACGAATAAGAAATGGAGGTAACGATGAAGGCAAAACATAGAACCAAAAGAATACAAAGATATAGAAAAATGTTGGGCATTATAGTGTTAATGTTAACAATTACTTTGATTGGAGTAGTTGTGAGTGCAACAGTATTATATAAAAGAAAAAATGCGTGTAAAACACCAGATACTATCTTAGTAGAGTATATGATGCATATTCCAAAACAAGAATACGAAGAAATGTATGCAATGATTGATTTGGAGTCATCTGGATATATCAGTAAGGAAGATTTTCTGAAGAGAAATTCCACTATTTATGAGGGAATTGAAATGCAAAACATGTCGATAAAAAATGTCGAGTATGTGGAGGAAGATAAAAAAGTAACATATTTGACTTCGTTTGATACAGTGGCAGGAACTATCAGCTTTGAGAATGAGGCATTTTTTATAAATGGAGAAGAAGGATATAAATTGGTTTGGGATGATTCCATGATTTTTCCTAATCTGACTTCTGCAGATAAAGTAAGAGTTTCTACTACACAGGCAGAGCGAGGAGAAATTCTGGATAGGAACGGACGTGTCCTTGCAGAAAAAGGTACAGCATCTTCGGTTGGAATCGTTCCGGGCAAGTTGGAAAACAGAGAGGAAGCAATCGCACAGATTGCAGGACTATTGGAAATCACACCGGAAGCGATAGAAAAGAAACTGTCTGCAAAGTGGGTAAAGGATGATTCTTTTGTTCCCATTAAAACAATTCCAAGAGTGGAAGAAATTGAGTTAATGTCTATCAGTCCAGATGAAGAAGTCCTAAAGGAGAAAGAAAGGCATGAAAAGTTGCTGGAGATTCCCGGAGTGATGATATCTGATGTTGAAGTGCGTGAATACCCATTAGGGGAAGCCGCTGCGCATTTGGTCGGGTATGTTCAAAGCGTTACTGCGGAAGATTTAGAGGAACATGCAGGAGAAGGTTATACAGCCAATAGTGTAATCGGCAGAAGCGGAATGGAGGGCTTGTTCGAGAAAGAACTGAAAGGCCAGAACGGTTGCAGGATTTACATTGTAAATTCGGAAGATAAAGAGAAGGAGGAACTGGCTTGTATCCTGGTACAGCATGGGCAGGACATCCGGCTTACGATAGATACTGATTTGCAGGTTTCCTTGTACGAACAGTTTAAGGAAGATAAAAGCTGCTCGGTAGCCATAAATCATTATACCGGAGAGGTATTGGCTTTGGTCAGCACACCGGCCTATGACAATAACGATTTTATTATGGGATTATCGAGTGAGCAGTGGACTGTACTTAACGAGGATGAGAATAAGCCAATGTATAATCGGTTCCGGCAAGTGTGGTGTCCGGGATCTACCTTCAAACCAATTATAGCTGCGATTGGTTTACAATCAGGAGCAATCGATCCAATGGAAGATTACGGGAACGTAGGATTAAGTTGGCAAAAAGATGCATCGTGGGGTTCATATCATGTAACAACGCTTCATGCGTATGAACCAGTCATTTTAGAGAATGCCTTGATTTATTCTGATAATATTTATTTCGCAAAAGCAGCATTAAAGATTGGATCGGATGAGTTGGAGAATTCTTTGATACGGCTTGGTTTCAATGAGGAACTACCATTTGAGATTAAGATGGCAGAATCACAGTATTCCAATACAGAAGGCATTGAAACTGAAATACAGTTAGCTGACAGCGGTTACGGACAAGGACAGATTTTAGTGAACCCGTTGCATATGGCATGTATTTATTCTGCTTTCTGTAATGAGGGAAATGTAATAAAGCCTTATTTGGTATATCAGAATGAAGCGGAAGCTGAGTATTGGATTCCGGGTGCCTTTTCTAACGAGACAGCAAGTCGTGTATTGGAAGGAACAAAGAAGGTTGTGAATGATTCTAATGGAACTGGATATGCAGCCCATCGAGATGACATTCTTTTAGCAGGAAAAACAGGTACGGCAGAAATAAAGGCATCGAAGGATGATACTTCGGGTACAGAATTAGGATGGTTTGCAATTTTTACAGCAGAAGATACGGAATGTCCTATATTGATTATCAGTATGGTAGAAGATGTGAAAGGAAGAGGAGGAAGCGGATATGTTGTTAAGAAAGACAGCCTGGTTCTGGAAGAGTGGTTTAGCAGTCATTAGTTTTGTACTGATGTTTAGTATTTCGGGGTGTAGCGATACACCACCGGAAGAAGATACAGTTTCGGAAACAGTAATTGATGTTCAGGACGTTTCAGAAGAAGAACAGGAGAATGAAGAAGAAATTATAAACATCTGCATAGATCTTTATGACAAGGCAGCAGAGGAAAATAAGTTAGATGATTTGGAAATAATTCGGAGTATTGTAAATCGTCTTGGAGAAAACGGGTATCCTGCTGTTGACAGCAGAAATCAAGTGAATATGACGGAAGCGGAGCAGGTACTGGAATTTTGTGAAAAGGTGGATGCACAGGAAGAAGCAGATATAACGATTCTTGAAGTCGGCTATTTGGGCGGATTTGTAAAATACGATTTGCACACAAAAGACGGAAATGTAGATGTGGTCAGAAGCTATTATGGATACGAAAATGGAGAAATACAGAAAGAAGTTACTGGGAGGTATCAAGCAGAGTATTGGAATTATACAGAAGAAGGTTATCTGATGTTTTCTGGTGTCTGGTTTTCAGAAGAATTATACGTTCTTACATTGAGTGGAGCAGAGGAACATACCGCATTACGAGTACAGCCATTGGATGAAACATATAGGGAACTGAGTCGGAAATATCTTCTTCCAATCAGCTTTGAACAGAATAATATGTTTATTGTGGATTGGAGTGAAGAAGATTTTGGGGATTTGAATTTCTATGATATGTATGACATTCTTTATCCAAAAGTGAATGGTCAGTATGTTCCTTATGTTGCAGATGACAATTTAGGAGTCGGTGCGGTTTACCGGATTCCGAAGGAGGAATTTGAAAGCGTTATTATGAAATATTTCAATATCGATAGTGAAACGCTGCAATCAAAAACGGTCTATGATTCGGAGGATTCGACCTATGAATACAAACCGAGAGGCTTCGAAGAAGTAGAGTATCCGGAATATCCATATTCAGAGGTGGTTGGGTTCACGGAGAACAGCGATGGAACAATTACACTTACAGCTAATGTGGTATTTCCGCATTCGGGAAATTCCAAAGGTATATGCCCACGAGGTTGTGGTCCGTCCTTTGGAGGACGGTGGGGTACAATATGTTTCCAACCGAATTATACCTTCCGAGGATAATAGTGAGGAAACATGGCATACACCACGGTTGACGTTAGAAGAATGGGAAGAATTGTACGGAGGCGAATAATGGAAGATGTGAAATGGCTGCTTAGAAGATGTGGTCTTCCGATTTTGCTGCTGTTGATTTTCGTAATAGCCGGAGTGGTCTGTTGGGGAGAACTGCATACAGAAAAGCAAAAGGTGGCAGAAGAAGTATGGGAGCCACCTGTAGAAATCGAAAATAGCGAAGCAGAAACAGAAGAAGCCGAGAATGCGGAAACTTCCACAGAGTCAGCATATTGGTTTATTCCGCAAGCCAGTGATGATCTCCTTACAGAAGAGGAGAAGGAGCAACTGCAGAGTACGGTTTTGTCAGCAGCAGAATCGGTCAGAGAAATCTATAAGGATATTGTAATTGCAGATGCACTAAGCTACTCTTCCGGTATTAGCGAATTTACCAAAGAGCAGAGGAAAGCTGTGGTGGAGCAATTGGGCAGAAACGGTCTGGTAAGTGTTGAAGAAGATACTGCTATGCAAAATCATGAAGCAATCGAAGCATTTTATGCAGATTACCTGGATGGACAAGACTCGATGGTTACGGTATTTGAAGTACAGAGAGATGGGCTGATTGGAGCAGTTACCTTTATCTATCGGAAAGGTGAGTTGCAGACCTATTACATAGGAATTCGGTGGAGAGAAGGTGGTATGCCAGAAATACAGGGAACTTCGGTAAGTAATGTGGCTGAGATTAAACTGACCGAAAAAGGATATTTTATCTACGCATATGAATATGTGATTGCACATGCAAGTTTGAGACAGTATTGGAGAATAGAACCGCTACCAGAAGACTGCCGGGAATTAACGCAAGAATACATATCAGGACTAAGTTATGTGAATTACAATCTGCTCGTTACAGATTGGGATAGCAGCAATGTGGAGGACATTCTGATGCCTTGTATGTATGAAGATGTTTATAGGATTTCTACGGGGGAAAATCTGAAAACTGAGGGTTGGAAGATTCCGGCAGAGGAATATGAAAGGATAATGACCACTTATTTTCCGGTATCGGTAGAACAGTTGAGAGAGCATTGTGGATATGATGAGGGCAGCAACAGCTATGAATATGAGATGATTTATGCCAGCCCATACCCACCTTTTGGAGAAGTAGTTGACTATACACAAAAATGCGGATGGAACGATTACACTTATCGTAGATGGAGTATGGCCGGATTATAATTCTGATCTCGCTTTTCGGAATACGGTTGTGGTCCAGCCATTTGAAGACGGAACTTTCAGGTATCTTTCCAATTCTATAGAACAAATTGAGTTGGAACTGCCGCCAATAGCAAAAGCACATTAAATTTGCTTTGAAAGAAAGGATGATATTATGGCATTAAAGAAAAAAAGCATTCTGCTGATTATGGCATTTCTGATTGGATGCTTCGTATGTGCCTGTGGAAAAGAAGATAGTATTGTGGATGAATCTCTTGTGGAAGATACGGAAGATGTATCTTCCACGGAGGAAAAAAAAAAGTGCCGAGGAAGAGGCTGCAGAACAATGGGAAAAGGGCTACGACCTTCCAGTAGATGAACAGGAAAGGGAAGAAGCTGAGACTGACTGTAAAAAGCTGATGGAACTTTATCTTGACATTTATGAAACTGCAGATAAAGGGATAGCATCTAATGTTGCTTTGGATGATCAAACAGTTTTGGAAATGCAGAGGAAGCTAAAGGATGCAGGATGTCCGGTTACAACAATGGTAACATATTCTAACATGGAGAATTATGAAAGTGTTGACAGTTTTCTGAAAGAATGTATGGAAGGGAAAAGTGGTTCTGCAGTAATTTATGAAATCCACAACGATGGTGGACTGGGCAGAATGAAATTCATTTTTGATGGAACAGATATGTATGTTGTAAGTGCAAAAGGAATCTGGAATGCTGATAATAAGCCGGGGATTTCATACATTTCCTATACAAGACTAAAAGAGTGGAAATATACAGATAAGGGATGGTTCTGCTACGAGTTGTGTGTGCCGGAGCCACCGGAGGTCAGTGAAATTGTGGATGGAAGCTGCGTGATTAGAATAAAACCTATGACAGAGGAACAGCGAGAGATGTCTGAGCGCCTCGTCTTGGGACTTGGATATCAGGGAAATAACCTTTTGTGTTCAAACTGGAATATGGAAAATCTGAATGAGTTGGATTATAACGGGATGTTTGAATATCTGTATGGAATGAAATATGGAGAAAAGTTCAATTCCGAAGATTATCCAAATGGTATCCCAAAAGAAGAATTCGAAAGTCTGATTATGGAATATCTTCCGATAACAGCAGGGGCAGATACGAGAGTACGCAGTATTTGACGAGGAAAACCACACATATGATTGGGCTCGATTAGGATGTGGAAATTATGCACCTACTTTCTTTGGAACTTCTTTGCCAGAGGTCACGGATATCAAAGAAAATGATGATGAGACAGTCACGTTAACGGTGGAGGCAGTTTGCGACATGGTCATTTGCGATGATGCAGTCATTACCCATGAACTCACGGTAAGATTTGCAGAGGATGGCAGTTTTCAGTATTTGGGGAATGAAATCATAAATGACGGAATTATGCAGATACCCGATTACCAATACCGGATTAAAGAATGATTTGATAATAATGGTGTTCTATGGTAATCTTACAGGTGTAAGAAAAGAAAGGAGGACACATGAAGAAATTAAAATTAGTTGGAATGCTGGCAGCAGTTGTATTAATAGGCGGTGTGATTTCAATTCCGCTTATAAATAACCACACTGCTTATAAAGTGGAAAAGGAATTATGTGAAACACCACTGCCAGAGAAAACGGAACTGATAGAGTCAATATCACGGGTAGAGAAGCTGACAGATAACGGAAATGGAATGCAGTATTTCGGAGCAATTCTAATTCGAAGTGACTTGTCTTTGGAAGAATTGGATGCTTACTATTCAAGGTACAGAAGTAATGAGTGGGAATGTTTGGTGAAAATTCAGGAAGGGCAGTCCATTGAGGGGATTGATCACGGGACACTACAATTTGCGGAAGAAATAAAGGACAGGGGTTATTACATTGTATATTCTTGGGGAAGTGGAAATTCTCTATTGGATGAATTGGATATACGTGGACACTAAAAACGAGATGGAGACAAATTATGAAGAAAATTTCTAATATATGTGGTTTTATTGGAATTGCTATATATGCGGTGCTGATGATTCGCATTTCAAATCTATGTCAATACGGTGGGACGAAAGTGGACTTGATTCCAATATTGATTTTGGGTGTTGTTCTTATAGCAACAATCATTTTTGGAATTGTTAGCAGTAGAAAAGAAGAAAAAATTGAAAAAGGTAAACTGTTCTGGGGAAAATGTATTGTAGTTGTTGCCCTGACCATTTTGTTTGGAGGCAGGATTATTTATTCGGCAATCCCTTATAATGGTGCATTGTCATGGAAGATTGACGAATGGCGTAACCAAAAGAAAATTGAACTTACTCATACCAACTTCTTTGAGACAGGTGTAGAAGGAATCTTGGAAGACATTGAGACAGAGTTGGATTTACCGGATGAACTTTATGTTCAAAATAAGTTCCAGCTTTCCTTTGACAAAGATGGTGAAATTCAGAGTATTTATACTTATATGTATGGAAGATATGAAAATGGAGACGAAAATACATTCCTTATTGACTATGATGTGGATGCAGATTCAAAAATGACTGTGTGTATTAATGGAGTTGCGAGCAAATCTTACGATGATGACATGAGATTACAGCCGATGCTTGAAATTTTGAAAAACGCTGATTACAAAACAAGAGTAAATAACTGGGCTGTGGAAGGATATGCAGACGATTATGAAATTCTCTATTATGGCAAGCGGGAATTTAACACAATGGAAGGATTTGTATATCTTCAAGGTGATGTGGATGGTGACGGAGTGGACAACACAGACAATGCCATTTATTCGGAACTGAATGGTGGAGCTGTTTATGGATATGAAGTCTCGCTTCATATTCCAAGTGAATCTGAGGTGACTCCGGTACGTTATTTTATGGAACCGGAAGTGATTCCGTTAGAAACTATCATCGACAGGGAGGAAGAGCAGACTATTGATGATGCTAAAGAAACAGAATCCTGGTATGTAGATAATTCCAACGGTTCTGTATATTACTGGTTGTCTGAGAATAAAGAAATTGGATGGAGATTAGTAGTTACTGATGCGGCAGCAGGAAGCCGTTATTATGAATTGGAAAAGTCATCAGATGGTGGTGAAACATGGAATGTGATAAATGCCAATCCGTTTAACAACAAGATTGGCGTGGCACTGGGAATAGAATTTTACGATGAAAATCTTGGTGTGATTGGTATGACAGGCGCTTCACAGGATGCCTCAACTTTATATGTGACATCAGATGGCGGAGTTACTTTTACACAGATGGAATTTCCAATGGAAGAGGTTACGGAACTGCCGGATATTGCTGATGAACTAGGATACACAATCGCAGATTATGATTACGCAGAGATGCCACAAGTATCCGATGGACAATGGACTGTAATCATCAAGGCAGAATACAGCAGTTACGGAGGCTTGAGATTTACATCTAACGACAATGGAAAGACATGGATGTATGAGGGATTAAGTACAGGCGAAGGTGATTTACAATAAGAAATAAAAGATACGAATAGTGTTAAAACACAAAAAATCGGGTAAAAGATTGTACGACTGACTATGACCTTTACCCGATTTTATTATGTTTTATTTCCAGATATTCATGTCTGACAAGATAGACATGGTTATTTCAGTTGCGTTGCCTCCGGTAGCATCGCTGTCTGCACTAATGTTGGTGGCAAAAAAGTATGTATTATCTGCAGTTTCGATATAACCGATGAACCATCCGTTTACATCCTGTCCATTAACACGGCCAGTTCCGGTCTTTTCCGTAGAATGTTCCGGCATCGGAAGAGGAAAGGCAGATGGCATCTTTTACTGCATTGATATTTTCAGGGGCGAAGCCGAAGCTGTTATTCTGCAGCTTGGTTAAAAGTTCGACCTGTTCTATTGGAGAGATTTCCAAGGAGGATTCCATCCAATAAGAGGAGAAATCGCCACTCATGTTTTCGTTACCATATCCGATTTCTTGAACATAGCTGTAAACGTCAGAGGCTCCAAGCTGTTCGTCTACTGCTTGAAAATACCAATTCACAGAGGAGTTCATTGCAGACTGTAAGGTCTGATCTGCGTTCCATGCTTCAAATGGATAGGTTTCTCCATTCCATGCAATGAACGAATTTTCCGGTGTAATGACGCCTTCTTCCAATCCGAACAAAGCATCGTATATCTTGTAGGTGGAGTTTGGAGCAACCCGTAAGGTGGCATGCTCCATGTCGTGTATGCTCCATGCATCATTTTCTAAATCGTATAAAACAAAGCTGCCTTCGTATTCTCCGAAGTATGTGGAGAGGTCTACATAGGAAATATTCTCAGAAGAGGAATCCCATTGGTAGTGGCTTCCATCTGCTGCGTATGTAGAAATAAAAGGTGCGAATCCAAGGAGAAGAACAGCAGTCAACATGAATGCAGTCATACCTTTTATTCTTTTTATAAATGTCGGTTTCTCATAAGAGGCAATGTTGATAATTCTTCGTTTCATCTGCTTCATGTTTCCACCAAGACCGGCGGCAAACGGAAATGGAGTAAGTGAAATCTTTTCCGCAAAATTGATCAGTGTATTACCATAATCTGCATAATCATCCTCCTCAAGCATCTTTAAAACAGAGGTGTCACAGGCAACCTCTCTGTCATTACGCATTTCTTTCAGAGCATACCAGACAAGAGGATTGAACCAATATATTACTCCGGCAAAGTTCATTAGATAGTTGGCAATAGCATCTTTGTGCTTATAGTGCTGTAGCTCGTGTAACAGCATGTATCGCATGTCCGATTCGTTATAATCTGAGATGAGATGAATCGGCAGATAAATACAAGGTTTCAAAAGCCCCACAATAATCGGAGATTTCAAAAATGCAGTACTGTAAACATGGATATTTCTGTTAATTCCCATTTCTTTCATACATCGATGATATAGTTTTCGGACTTCCGGGTTCTGAAGGGGAAGTGCAGATTTTTTCAAGTTCTGTAAGCGGATAGAGGACTTGATTACCAATATAATCATTGCAAGGATGCCTACAAGCCATATTCCAAATAGTATGTATCCGATGCTGGATGGAGTCTCACTATTTACCGAAAGGGCAAAGTCATTCATCCAGTCTGCATTTCCGGCTGGATTGATCCCAACAGCTTCTCCTATGGCGGTTCTGGTGCCAGAAGTAGGAGAACTTTTCAGGCTACTGAGCCACGAGAGGATTTGCGGAAACCCAATTAAACGGAACGGTATAAAAGGAACTACCAACAATCCAAGTAGCAGGAACCATAGATTATACTGCATCCGGCTGGATAGGTTGACTTTGAATATCCGCTTGGCTATCAAAAGAATTCCGATGATACCGCTGATAAATACATTGCATATTAAAAAGCGTATCATAAAATCAGCCATGTTAATTACCTCCTTTTTTTGACCTCTTGGAAAGAAGAGAGCGGAGAGTGTCTATTTCCGTTTCGGACAGACTGTCATTTTCTATATATGCAGACAGCATGGCAGTGATGTCTCCATCGTAGTATCGTTCTAGAAAAGAGTTACTTTCCTGACCGATGTATTCACTTTCTTTCACAACTGGAGTGTAAACAAACACCCGACTTTGTTTTTCATAAGTCAGAACGCCCTTGTTCACTAGACGTTTAATTAGAGTTTGTATTGTTTTTGGACTCCAGTTCGTAGTCTGTAATAATTTATCAGTTATTTCATTGGTGCTGATCGGCGCATGTTTCCATACGATTTTCATAACTTCAAATTCAGCTTCAGAAATCTGTGGTAAATCGCTCATTTCAAATCCCTCCTTAAATCTTACGGCTGTAATAAAAATATTATAGATGTTATTTGTGTAGTTGTCAATTTAAGAGAAAATAGATTGACTTGAAATCTTACTTATGTAATAATTCAAATATTACATAAGTAAGAATTAAAAAAAGGAGTGGAATCAGGATGATTGAAATTGTAAATAAAGTGCTTTGAAAATAAGAAAACCAATAGAGTCACAAGGAGTCTATTGGCATTCTTACAGAGTTGGATGGTCTTGCTTGTGCAGCAGATCAAGCAGATAACGAACCATAGGCAATAAATCCGCAGCCTCCTGTTCCGTGCAGTCATTCAGCAGGGTCAGGAGTTTTTGGAGATTTGGCTGTTGGTTTGCGTTGGCTGGGTAGAAAATCTTATCGGCGGGTATCTTCAGATATGTAATCAAAGGATACAGCTTATCATATTTGGGGTTACCACGTCCGGCTTCAATATTTAGTATGGTGCGGGTATCCATATTAAGAGTTTCAGCCAGCTTTTCTTGTGAAAGTCCGAGTTCGGTACGGGCTTCACGCACTGCAATGGCAAGAATTTGTTTTATGTCATGCATTATAATTCACCTCGATAGTAGTTTACAATACCTATTAAAACGAGTGAATTGCAATAGAATACAGTGTAGATATGGAGTGTAATACATGGATGTAAAGTATGTGAAAATACATAGAAAAAGAATAGTGAAAAGTTTTGAGATAGCAGCATATTACACACTAAGGTGTATCGCAAAGAAGTATAAAACTTCAACGCGATACACCTTTTTTGTGGGGAAATCAGAGCGTTGTAAAGTCTTTTTCCGGTTTGCGGTTTGTGGTCTGTTCCTGTCCCGGAGTCCGGTCAAGATACTGGTTCAGATTATCCAGTTTTCGGTTGAGAGCCTGTATGTCTTTTTCAGCAGATTTATAGGTTTTCTGCAAGGCTTCTTTCTTGGCATACAGAGCATTGTAATCATTACGAAACTTATCAATATCAAAATGTTTTAAGCTGATTCCAAAGCGTTTCAGCATATTTTCTGCACCGTCATGGAGCAGGAGTTCTGTTTCATGGTGGCGGAGATAAGCGTCAGGGTCTTTCGATTTCCGGTAACGGATGTGATAGATATGATTGCTCTGATATTGTTCAGCGTATTTCAATATCTGTCCTAAATCCTTTAGCTGACGTTCTGTTTCCACAAGACTGTTCCGTGCGGTTTTTGCAAGAACAGACTTACTTTCAATCTGTTTTTCAAGCTCGATGATAGAACCTGCTTTACTGTAACTGCTGGCAGCGATTTTGAGATTTTCAATCGCTGCCCAATGCTGCAGACCGGGGCTTTGCGTGAACTTTTCTTCCGAGGTGTCAATGAGCGTTCGGGAAGAATAATCCTTGATAAGAGGTTTTTTTCGGGCAGGGAATGGGACACGTTTTTGTGTCTGTGCTAAAGCCTTTGTTTCTACCCGTTCCTTAATCCGTTCTTTGGTGTATTCTGCACCCAAAGACTTTAAGCTGCCACGGACAAAATGCTCCCGGTCAAGGGGGCGGAAGGAAATGTACTTTAAGGCGTTTTCTCCAATGGTTTCGCCTTTGATTTCATAACCTTTTGCCCGTATCAGCTCCATGCACTGTTCATATGTATCAGCGTTTTGAATTGCTTCATCAATGTCCTGCTTGAGCTTGATTTTCCACGAGGTGCCATTTCTGCCGGATGTCCATTCTTTATAACTTTTACCACGCTGGTTTGTGGGAGAAATGACGGATAACTGATGCTTGGAACACAGCTCATCATTCAGGCGGCGAATGTGGTAGTAGGTCTGTTTACAGTCATGATATTTTTCGTGATTCACATTATCTGCGGCACAGAAAATGATGTGGTTGTGAACGTGACCTTTATCAATATGAGTGGAAACGATATAAGAAAATTTCCCCTCTAACAGCTTGTCGGCAAGCTCCACACCGATCTGATGTGCTTCCTTATAAGATACCTCTCCCGGAGCGAAAGCCTGTATCAGATGAAAGGCTTTGTTGGGGTCTGCCTGATTTGTTTTTGACAGAGCAAATTTGAAGTCAAAGGCAGCGGTTTCAGGACTGCATCCGAAGGAAGAAATGAGACTACTTTCATCTGTTTTTTGGGAATTACAGATATAGTTTACTGCCTTATGGACGGTTGCCTGGATAGCATGGATTTTTGTGATTGCCATACCTGTTTCATCAGCTCCTTTACTTCGTTTACATCGGCTTTATAGACATTGCCAGTAGCATTCATCCGCTTGGCAATCTGGTTCAGATTATTGCCGATACGGGCGAGCGTGGTGTTGTATTCCCGCAGGTGTTCGTAGTTTACATCGTAGACATAGCCATACAAAATCAGATGCCGAATAAATGCGGATTTGCTCTTCATGCCGGAGGCTTTCCATTTCTGATCTAAGATGTATTGCTCGTCATCGCTGAGATAGATTTTAAGTTCATTTTGTCTTTCTCGGTTTGCCATTGCAGTATCAGTCCTTTCCTTATTTGTATAAAAGATTTTCAAATATGCCGTAGCCGGCGGTTGTTTTTTGCTTTTAGGGGGACAGGGGGATATGCCCCATGCAAGCCAATTTCTGCAAGTTTTCACTTGGTAGAAATTTGCGGAAATGGTGCCTGTGAGGGAACACAGGCAGTGCTTGCTATTCTTCTGCAAATTACCCGTAGGGAATTTGCGTGTTGCGTGAGTATAGGCGAGCGGTTTGCAACACAGTAGGGCGTTACCGCCCTTGTTATGGATAGCGTTGATAATTCGACTTTGCAGTTGGGCAGAAGCAATAAAAAAACTGCCACGGTTCATAAGGGCATTGATTGCCCGTAAAAACTCCATAGCAGTTTGTGTGACTTTTTATGATTTTTGATTCTATCCATAATGATTTTATCAATGGGAAAGGGGAAAGTCAATGGCTGGAGAGAGATAAAAGATTTACAGAGAAATTTAGGGGAATAAGCAAAGATACTGCATATTCTGCATTTAAAATTAGAATTGGAAAACCAGAAGAGAGGGGGTGAAGCATGAATACCGTACATCGTAGAACGGAAATAATCAATATTCTTATTATCAGACGACATACAACAGCGAATGAATTGGCACAGGAATTTGGCGTTTCCATTCGCACGATACAGTATGATATTCAGGCTTTAACTCCGGTTTATCCGATTTATACAAAACAGGGAGAGAACGGAGGAATTTTTATAAGAGAGGATTACAAGCCTTATGCCAATTCGCTGACACCTATGGAAGTAGCTGCCTTGCATGAATTATATGATTGGACGGAGGGCATACATAAAAAAGTTTTATTTCAAGTCCTAAGAAAATATGGACCGGATAAATTACAACTTTGATCTTGTCATTCTGATAAAGCACATAATTTTTACAGAACCGTTCATAGCAGACGGAAGTGTGCTTATGTGCTTTTTAGGCTGACAATTTCAGCTTTGATTTTATCCAAAATGCAGACGATGTCTGCGATTGTACCTTGACAATTTCATAAACCAATGCGTACAGGACGTGTGGAATATGTGGAGCCGCTTTGAGGATACGCCATAAGACACCTGCTTTTGCCTTTGGCAGAGGTGGATACGAAGGAATATTGAAAGCAGATATTGAAGTTAAGGTGTGGAGCGAGAAATATCCGGCATAAATGTGTAGCAGTTACACGGAGGCGTTGATACATATTTTTGATAATGATACTTCCGGCTTAGTCCGGTCAGATAAGATGACGGTGCGATACCGATGTGGGTAGTGTAATGAGCTGCTACCTGTACGGATTTTTTAATATCTTCCAATAAAAGCATATTTGTTTGTTAAGTATGTTTTTATTGGCAGATATGCCATAACCATAGCAAGAGAAAAAGAACACACTTTGAAAAGGTAGGTGGAAGAATGCAGGCAAAAGTGAACACAAAAAATTTTATAAGGTATGACGAGGGTGCGGAGAGGTATTCTATGAGTAAACACAGCTTTATGAAATTGGCACAGGATGCTCGTGCTGTTTATAAAATTAACCGTATCACATTGGTAAACGTGAAGATTTTTGAGGAGTATTTGGAATCTTTTCGGGCGTAGACATGATAAGAAAGAGGAAAACGAATTATTGTATATCAAAAAGTATTTGACTTTTTGATATACAAGTAGTAAAATGAAGTCAGGTTATGAAAGGCAGGTGTTGACGGATGGCAAGAATGGGTAGACCTAAGTTAGAAAATCCGAGAAGTGAAGGTGTATTCATCCGTCTTACAAAAGATGAGCATACAGATATAACAGAGTATGCCAGCTCTCATGATCTGACCATAACACAGACGCTTGTTCAAGGATTTAGAAAGCTGCAAGAGCAGGATAATACCGAGAATGAGTAATGGCATTTGTGACCTCTTTCTTATATTGAGAGGAAGGTGGTACATAATGTCAATGTCGAGAAAAGATTCAAAAGGCAGAGTATTAAGGAAAGGCGAAAGTCAGAGGAAAAACGACGGAAGGTATATCTACCAGTACACCGATTCGACAGGTAAAAGGCGGGTCGTTTATTCAAATGACCTGTTGGAGTTAAGGGAAAAGGAAAAAGAACTTGTTCGCAATCAGTTGGACGGTCTTGAAAGCTATTGCAGTGGAAAGACAACTTTGAACTATGCATTTGACAGGTATATTTCAACGAAGTATGATTTGAAAGAACACACACGGGTAAATTATAAGTATATGTATAACCGTTTTGTCAGAGATACTTTTGGAAAAAGAATCATCAATGATATAAAGTATTCTGATGTGAAATTCTTTTATTGTTCGTTGATGAACATATTGGGGTTACAGGCGAATACATTGGATAATATTCATACGATTCTGCACCCAACCTTTCAGATGGCAGTTAGGGACAATGTGATACGCAATAATCCGGCAAGCGGTGTAATGGCAGAAATCAAAAAGGCGAATGGAAAGAATAAGGGCATAAGACACGCACTTACATTGGAACAGCAGAGAGCATTTTTGAACTATGTATCGAACAGTCCTGTGTATTGCCATTGGTTGCCACTGTTTACAGCACTTTTTGGAACGGGATGTCGCATAGGAGAAATGATAGGGCTGCGTTGGGAAGATTTGGATTATGAGAATAAAACCATTAGTATAAACCATGCGGCTATCTATCGAGTAATGGAGAATGGAAAGAGTGAATTTCATATTTCTTCGCCAAAGACAGAAGCCGGGATTCGTACTATTCCGATGATGCAGGCTGTAGAACAGGCATTTAAGGATGAATACGAAGCACAGAAAGAAACCGGTTTTAATGTGCAAGTGGTTGATGGTATGAGTGGGTTTATCTTTTGCAATAAAGACGGAATTATCCATAAACCCAGCGTAATCAACAGTGCAATCAAAAGAATTTACGAAGCCTACAATGCCGAAGAAATTATTAAGGCAAAACGGGAGAGTAGACGCCCGGTATTGATTCCTCATTTTTCGTGTCATCATATCCGACACACATTTTGCACCAGATTTTGTGAAAATGAAAGAAATCTGAAAGTGATTCAAAGTATTATGGGTCATGCAAATATTGAAACAACGATGGATATTTATGCGGAAGCAACAGATGTGAAGAAAAAGGAAGCAATTAAAGCTCTGGAAAATAATAGTGATATATTTTAGGAAGAAGTCCTTGCAAGGGGACGATTTCCAAGACAAACCTGACATCAAAAAAGTCAGAATACATCAAAATGACATTAGTTTGTTGGATTTTGGTGGACAAATATGGACTGGCGATATATAATGAAAATCGTGTAAAAAAGCGTTTATCAACTTATTTGGACTGTGGTGGATTAGCTTCGGTTATATTCCCGACGATGAAGAGCTTGGATAAATAAACCCAGTGTTTATGCGGGATTGAGGCATTTGAGTACGTCAAAGGACGCATTAAAAGACGTATTTTGGCATAGTCATTTACATCAGTATGAAAGAGTACACAATCTGAAAAGAATAAGACTCAATCGAATATGAACTACTAAGAGGACATTTTCTAAAGAAATTTAGAAGATGTCCTCTTTTTTGCGTTATGGAGAAAATACGTCATTTGTTATGAAGTCAAAGTGAAAGGAGCACAGCAATGGATGAATCAAAGAAGAAAGATAGATATGAGGCTGCAAAAAAGTTTGTAAGATATTCAGATGGTGCAAAGATGTACAGTATGGGAATGACAAAATTTCAAGAAGTGGCTAAGGATGCCAAGGCTTGTTATAAGATTGGTCAGCTTGTACTTGTTAATACAGAAATATTGGATAAGTATCTTGAAACTTTTCATATTACAGATGCTGAGTTTTATAAGTAGGTGATGTTATGGTAAATACATTGAGTGGTTCAGTTAGTGCCTATAGAAAAGAAAATGTAAAACCAAGATTTATTCGTATTGATGAAGTAATGGCTTTATTAGATGTAACACGAGATGAGGCAATGGATATAGCATTAGCTGCTGGAGCAAGATATCAGCTTGCAAAGATTATATTAGTACATAAGGAAAGGTTGATGAAATTTATGAAACATTTTGCAAGAGTGCCTAGTTCAAACAAAATCGTAGAAAAGAAGTTTGTAAGAATTGGGGAAGCTTCAATGACTTATAGCATAGGGCATCATAGATTTATTGAAATGGCTAGAGCAGCGGGTGCTGTATATAAGATTGGAACAGCTAAGGGAAATACTATATTAATAAATTTGGAAATTTTTGATGATTATATGGAGCAATTCAGAGAACCGCCAACAGAAATGAAACATCCATTGCCAAATGTGAAAGGAGACTGATGAATGAGTTACTCATATAAGTGCTATTCAGATACAAAGGATTTTATGAAAAAATTTGTCAATGCAGAGGAAGGAGCGATTATTTATGGGATAAGTAAATCGAGAATCATAGTAATTGCGAGAGAGGCAGGAGCAGTCTATAAAGTCGGTAATTCAGCATTAATCAATACGGAATTATTTGAAAAATATCTTGAACGATTCAGAGAGCCGGCAAGAGAACTGCCTAAGCATACATGGAACAAATTAAAGGAAATGACAAATACACCAAAAACTGGTGAAAATTCGTAAAAATACACCAGTGGTGTCACTTCCGTAAAATTAAAGTGCATTGTAGAATATCAATTGTCCAAGAGAGATTGGACATAACAATTGAATAATCAGTTACAGATTTGCAAAGTAGTTTGCACTACAGAATTTCTGTAGGTAGTAAAATTACGGGGCATGTACCTGGAGGATGAAAGTCACAGCTATCATATTAGTAGTCTGATGGATCGAAAGATGAAGGGCGAGAAGCTGGATGGAAATCTGGTAAAAAGGAATCGGCATGTTGCGTAAGGATAATTAACCACAGAGGGCGAGAAGTTCGTCCTTATCCTCAAAAGGCTAAAAGAGGAGATAGTGCTTCTGATAATTCAGAAGGGCGTCGTGAAACACATTTTGTGGCTCGTCTGTAACTCCCGGAGGTGAGAACACCTCTTTGTACACGGGGCGATATAGGAGTCTAGAAGACTGGCGTGTACCTACATGCTTAGCGTTAAGCATAGCCATGTAGACTATATCACTTCCAAATTCAAATTCTGTCTATATGGCAACTAATTTGAAGGAGGATAAAGTGGTGATGGGATTTAGCATAGCATTAATAATTATTGTTCTTATCGTATTGTATTCGTTAGCTAGGACGGCAGGAGAGTCGGACAGGACAATGGAACAGATAAGAGAGCAATCACTCCTTGGAAGGGAGGAGAGCTCTGGTGGGAACAGTTGAAAAAAGAGATAAGCATAAGAAACGCAGGTTTGTATCTTCAGAAGAGAAGCTTGAGAGAGAATTAAAAGATTGTATGCATTGTAGATTCTTCTGGGGACATAACAACAGATGTGCCAATGGAACATGTTGTAAACCATCTAAGAAAAAAGAACAGAAACTTCCGACGGAATGTGTCGGATGTCCATATTATCAAGGGAATGGTTATTGTTTTCCTTGTATGCGAAAGCTGATAGGAAAGTAGGTGGTTAAGATGTTCAAGTGGCTGTTTAAGAAGAAAGGATGTGCAAAACACATGAATAACAAGTTAGAAGTAATTGGCATTGATCATGGATGGTCAATGATGAAAACAATTTCTCAGGTATTTGTCACAGGCGTTAAGGAGATTACAACTACTCCGGCACTTTTTGGTGATGTACTTGAGTATGAAGGAAAGTTTTACAAGGTTGGAACTGTAAGGCAGGAAGTAAAGGATACAAAGGTCGAAGATGACAGCTTTTATCTTCTCACTCTTGCAGCAGTTGCTAAAGAACTTAAAAGAAGAGGTCTTGCAGAGGCAAAGGTATTCCTTGCTGTAGGACTTCCACTTACAAGGTTTGGAGCAGAGAAGAATGATTTTATCAAGTACCTGACAAAGAATAAGCGTGTAAGCTTCAAATATGAGAATGAGTCATATCATATTGAAATTGATGATGTGGCAGTATTCCCACAGTGTTATGCAGCAGTAGTGGACAAGATTCCTACAATGGCAAAGAAAACACTGATAGTAGATATTGGAAGCTGGACAATCGACATTATGCCGGTAATCAACAAATCACCGGATGAATCAAAGTGTGTGACGATTCCAAAAGGTCTTATCGGGATGAGTATTATAACCGCAACGCTCCCAGTGTGTCAGATGAGGTCTATGACAGACTCTTTGACGAGTTGAAAGAGCTGGAACAGGAAACGGGAATCCAAATGGCAAATTCGCCAACCCAGACAGTAGGCTATCCTGCGGTGAGCAGGCTGGAGAAAACCAGACATGAGATCCCGCTGCTGTCTTTGGATAAGACTAAGAGCAGTATGGATCTTCTGAATTTCATGGGTGAGCAGCAGGTGATGCTGATGCTCAAACTGGATGGCTTGACTGTAAAGTTGACCTATGAGAATGGAGAACTTCTGGAGGCGGCTACCCGTGGCGATGGTGACGAAGGGGAGATCATTACCCATAACACCCGAGTCATCAGCGGTATCCCTTCCCACATCACCTACAAAGAGAGACTGGTTGTGACGGGTGAGGGCTTTATCAGACCCAGTGATTTTGAGGAACTGAAGACCAGCCTGCAGGACAGCAGCGGTAAGCCCTATAAAAACGGCCGCAATCTGGCTGCTGGTTCCATCCGTCTGATGGATGCCAAGACATGCCGGGAGCGTCGGCTGGTTTTCATGCCGTTTGGTGTGCTGGAGGGCTTTCCGCACCTGACCCGGAAATCAGATAAGCTACGGGAATTGCGTGCGCGTTGGGGTTCCAGCCCTGTAAGTATCTGGTCACAAAGCAGAAACTGACGCTGGAAAATGTGGAAGCCGGTATCTATCAGCTGCGGCAATATGCCACTGACAAAGATATCCCCATTGACGGTATCGTGGTTTCGTTTAACGACATCGCCTATGCCCAGAGCTGCGGCCGCACCGGACATCACTATAAGGACGGTCTGGCTATACATTGAAGATGACTGAGAGCCTGCTGCAGCAGTGTTTACGCCGGTGGAAATCAATGGCTGTGAGGTCAGCAGGGCCAGTCTGCACAACCTGTCCTTTATTGAGGATCTGGAACTGATGGCTGGAAACCGGATTCTGGTAAGCAAACGAAACATGATTATCCCCCACGTGGAGGAAAATCTGGACAGAGGCGGCTTCTCTATGGTGGATACGATTCCCCATGTTTGTCCCTGCTGTGGACAGCCTACCCGCATCCATGAATCAAGTGGAAAGGGCGAAAATGGCGAGAATCGCATCATCAAGACGCTGTACTGTGATAACCCTGACTGCGAGACACGTCGGCTGAAAAAGTTCGTCCATTTTGTCAGCCAGAAGGCGATGGACATTGAAGGGCTGTCGGAGGCTACATTGGAAAAATTCATCGGTCAGGGATTTATCCATAGTTATCTGGATATTTACCGTCTGGATCGTTACCGGGCTGAAATCGTCCGCATGGATGGGTTTGGTGAAAAGTCCTGGCAGCGCCTTTGGGACGCTATCCAGCAGAGCCGGAATACCACCTTTGAACGGTATCTGATTTCTATGGACATTCCTATGATCGGCAACACTGCCAGCAAGGTATTGGGTCGTGTGTTCCACTATGATTTGGATGAGTTTCGGGATGCGGTCTATGGCGGCTATGATTTCCGGCAGCTTCCGGATTTCGGGGAGACATTGCATAACAATATCCACGACTGGTTCTGTGTAGAAGATAATTTTTGTATTTGGGAGGAGTTACAGACTATGATGAGTATTCAAAAGCCTGCTGTGGCAGAACACAGCGAAGACAGGGTGCAGGATAATCCCTTTGTAGGAAAAACTATCGTAGTTACCGGCAAGGTGGAACCCTACACCCGGGACGGAATCAATGACCTGATCGAATCACTGGGCGCCCATGCCGGCAGCTCGGTGTCCAAGAAGACGGATTATCTGGTCTGCGGCGAAAATGCCGGCAGCAAGTTGTCCAAGGCCAGGGATTTGGGCGTTACGGTACTGTCACCTGCGGAGTTCTTCAGCATGGCCGGCGCTGAGTAAGAAAATATAGCATACCATCGGTATGCTGTCAGTTGATCAATGGGGAGAGAGCCATGTTGCGGCTCTCTCCCCATATCTTTTATGGAAGATTTCAAGTAGGAGGAATTTTAATGCATATCGACAGGATACCGGTTTACCGGGTATATCAGAGGGCTATTGATTTGGAGCTTTACCATGCCTTTGCCGAATTGGTAGTACAGACTTCTCAGGACGATACGGCGGGAAGGACTTACCGACAAACAAGGGCGATGCAGATATGGCAGGTGGAAACGGATGTGTCCGGCTATTTTGAACCATATCATCTGCGTTATCCTGGCGAGGTGTTGGAGCGGTTTGAGGAAAAACTGGGCAATGATGTCCGGGTTCTCCGCGCTCTGGCCCTGGCGCTGGGAAATACCTGTGCGATCCAGTCTGACAATATGTTTGTGGGCAATCAGCGGGGAGCGTTCCTCCAGAAATTGCGGCGGTCTGCCGGAGAAGATGTGTACCTGCAGGGCGCTCTGTATCTTTTGGAAACAGATGCGGCACAGCGCCATGCCCTGTTGGAGAAACTGGCAGAAAGGGAGTGTACGAGAACGGAAGAAGCCCTGTTTGTACTGTCGTTATTTGATGATAGGGAACGCGGCTATGAGGTGATGCATACCCAAATCAGTCATCTATTCACACAAAATCGGACACTTTCACTGGTATATGATTTTGGTGTGCTGGAATGGTTCATCCGGTTCTATGCAGAGCAGGCAAAGAAATACCGCGGGAAAGCCGACCTGGTGCTACGCACGCTAATGAAACTGCCGTATATGAATATGAAGCCCGACAGCCGCGAATTTTCGGTTTTGACTAAAGCAGGGTATCGCTGCGATGAAATCATTTTGGCAAATTCTCTCGCTGTATGGGCGGACAGGCTGCCGGACCGGTTGAGTTCCAAGAGCATCACTGCCGAGAAAATCGCAACAGCGTGTGGGCGGATGCTTCTGAATGCTCCAAAGGATCTTTCGGAAGAATTTTATGAGTATCTTGGCTGGCTGTTTCAGTTCTATAACAGCTTTACGGTCAAGTACGAAGGATTTCAGGGACTCTGGGAAGCGGTTCAATATGGTTTGAACCCCACAGCACCGAAAACACTGTTATGGATGAATCAAACGATACAGAAGGATTTTCCGTACCGATTTGATGTGTTTGATCCTCAGTACGATGATCTGGCGAAGGAACTGGAGCGGGATAACTATATGGAGTTGTTTACCCTGCAGATGCTGCATTCCAGGCAGAGGATCCCTTTGAAACAGTGGCTTTCCAGATATCAGGAACTGACCGGAGCTGACTATGGAGAATATTTCAGAAGTTGGCATACGAACGGTAGGCGGGTATTTGCCTTTCTGGTGGAAAAGAAGGAAATCAATCTATGGGAGTTTTTCAAGCAGCATCGGCAAGATGGTGAAGATGCGCCACAACTGAAACTGCTGCGGGAGTATGCCCTGAGAATTTCAAGTTGGAGGTGTTTCCGGTTTGTAGAGAGGCTACTGGCTGAGTACACTTTTTCCCAACTTCAAACGATTTTTGGCGAGCGGTTTTACTTTCACGAATGCTTTGTCAGGAGTGAGGGGTATTACAGCAGAAGGGAATATAAAACATACATCAGCCGTCCATTCCTATCTGCAGAGCAGCATCGGCAGCTCTATGACTGGGTGGAGCGTTCAGTTTTCCAGACTGAGCCGGAAAAATATGAGGACTTCGTTTTAAGTGCCTTAAAAGCACCGGAGATCCAACGCCTTTATGATAAAAAAGCGCTGGCAGCGGTGTTGCGGCAGTTTTTGCTCCACAGCGGAGTATAACGGCTATGAAATCAACCGGCTGAAGGAAACATTCTATTCCAAGGAAGAGTTGGAAGATGAGCGCAGAGCCGAAGCTGAGAGAAAGAAGCAGGAAAAACGACTGGAGCAGGAAAAACGGACCATACAGAAACGGGAAAAGCTGCAGCAACTTTATAACGGCAGCGCCGAATCTCTGGTGAAATTCATAGGGGGATATTATTACAGGGATGAGAAGAAAGAGGTACTGGATATGGCATTTGATAAGTTGGTGGAATGGCCCGCCGGTTGTGTGCAGACAATGGATGCCAAAGATGCACACGCCTTTTTTGAGCTGTGTGGTGAACTGGTAAGGTCTGAACCCCGGCCAAGGCATGAGATTTTGAATATGGTGCTGACAATGATCGGAGGTGAAGCAGCATGAGAAATACATTAAAACATCTGACCCTATTGACCAGAATGAAAGATGACGGATTGCTTCCCGGCGCTTACAGGCAGCTTTTCAGAGGATGCCATAGCGCAGGCATGTGGACAGGTGGAGACACTTCAATTACAGGAACGGCTGCACATCCGAAAGACAAAGCGGATACAGGAAGAACTGATTCGGGTGCCGAACTTTGCAGCGCTCTATGGTGTGTTGTGCAGGCAGGAGATTGGCGATGAAGAAATTGCTTCAGTCTTAGAGTCGGCAGACGGGTATGGAGAGAAACTGACAGCGTATCCCCAAGAGCAGGTGCTGGCAGTCATGAAATTGGAACTGTTGCCTTCCCTGCGGTTTGAATACCTGAAATACTATTTTCCCTTTGTGATGTATGAAGAAGAGGAGCAGGTCATATTGGATAACCTGCAGACTTTTCCCATTGCGGAGTGGAAGGGACTTTCCATGCTGACGGAGCACCAGCGGGATATGATGCGGCAGCCGTTTCTTGGCTCGTATCTGTTTTTCTGGCATCAAAATGAACGGAAAGCTCTGGAACTGTTGGAACAGAATCGTCCGCTCCAGAGAGTCTGCATCTTGCTTTATCGGTATGGTGTGCGGCTGTTTCTGTCAGTAGAACGCCTGAAAGATCTCCGGTGGATGAAAATGACCGATGTGGGAAAATTCCGCCGGCTGTTGGCTGTATTTGAATATGACGCAGAGGATTTGTCTGCTTTTTTTGACCTCTGGCTGGACAACCATGCCGGACAATATGACCTCAACTGGTTTATCTCCCAGCCACATCCTTTGAGCAAGGAACGGAGGGAAGAAATTTTATGCAACCAACTGAGTTATCTGAATGCTCTGTATGCCGGCAGGCTCCATCTGGATTTTAATGCTGTCCGGCAATTCCAGTTTTCAATTCTCATTTATGCGGTGGAGCATAGAAAAAAGCATTTTTTGGAATTGGTGGATCAGAACAGTGAAGTGTTCCTGTCCTTGGGGCGATACTCTCTATTGTTTGAGCAGGGCTTTTGTGAGCACTGTAACATCAATTCCCTGACGCTGAAGAATTTGAAAGCCAGCGATTCTGTGAACCGCAGCGACAGCTTTTTTACGCTTCTGGAAGAAGGGCAGCAGTACACCTTTGAGGAAATGTATCAGCTTTGGCATCAGAAAGAGGTTTATGTCCGGTTATACACTATGCTGACACCTCTTTCCATAGATCAGCGTTTGCTGACACTGCGGCAGCTGATAAAACGGGATCTGGTCAGCCAGTATACAGGAGATGCAGAGTTGGAGCAGCTTGGAAAATGTCTGCTGGAAAGGCCGTTTAGCGAATGGTATCGAGGCTCATTTGGACATATCTGTGGGCTGACCCGGCGGATTGCCATGGGGTTGCTGCAACACTATATGCAGCTGCAGGCATTCATACCGGATTTCACTACAGAGTCGGATGCGGTATTTGCCCTCAATAATATGACGGCTCTTCTTGGAAATGACGGATTGGAAGCAGGTGCGGAAAGATATTCTGACAACAGATGCAGACTGGCTGGATCTAAAAGAAAAACTGGCATTTTCAGACGATTTTGTGGAGCAGAACCGGGAGACTGTCATGGAATTTTTACTGCAGGGCGGCGCGGCTATGGTATGCGCTCTCTATGGGGAACTGGACGGGCAGGAGCTGGCTGTTGAAGCGCTGCGACGGATTGTACAGGCTGAATTGATGGGCCAGTTCTATAAACTCAAATATTTTGCCGGTGACCTGCAGCGTGAGATTCGCTACCCTGTCAGCGAGATGCAGGAGAGCCTCTGGAAGAAAAATCTTTCGTTGGCGCGAGGTGCATTTTTGGCAGGGGAGGAGGATGATTTTTACCACACGCTGCAGCTTGGCGAACTTCCTCATAGTACCTGTCTGTCTTACCGTACTGGAAGCCAGAGGGAGTGCCTGTTAGCTGCCTTCGACTCTAATAAGAAGATTGTCCTTGTGAAAAAGGATGAAGCGGTGGTGGCTCGTGCCTGTCTCCGCTTGACAAAAGGGTGCATTTCAAAAACCGCCTGCCGTCGATTTTTCTTTTGCTGATCTGTCGCAGGAGAACATGGATATCGGAAAGCCTGTCACCAGTGAGAAGCCTGTGCTGTTCCTGGAGAGCATCTATACTTTCGGACTCAACGATATTGAAAAAGAGGAAGTAATGAAACTGGCAGTTTCCCTAACGACACAGAAAGCGGCAGAGCTGGGTGTTGTGGCAGTACTTGCAAGACGGTATCTGGGCTGCTATGAACGGGACGAGTATGTGCTTGCACCGTTCTATGTGTACATCTCAAAATCCAAAAACGGATGGCAGTATCTGGACTCTCTGGGCGGAGCGGCATATACCTCAGCAAAAGAGGAGTATGTAGAGCATCCATTCCTGGTCATACAGACTGCCATGCATCATGCAGGAGCACATAACAGAAACGAGGTGGATTATGAATAATAGGACAATGGCAACAGTTTATGTGGATCGGGATAGTATTTCCCTCAAGACCCGTTCCAGAAGTGGCTGTTCGCCGCAGCACTTTATTATTTTGAAAAAGGAATTGCAGCGGCTGGAGGAGAAAAAGTATTTGATCACCAAAGATATCCATTCCTATGCAGAACTGCGGCTGTGTGATGCCGTAGGCGGTGCCAAAGTGCTGGAGCTTTCCTTCACATGGCTGAAGGATGCTGGTAGAGACAGCGTTTCCGGTTATACCGAGCGAATAAGGCTGCCTTATGACCCATTCCGCTCATATGCGGCAGGTGAGGGAGAAACCGTTGATAGAACACGGTGGCGGCTGCTGTCCATTCCGGAACAGAACCGGCCAAAGCTGGAGTTTCAAAGCCGGAAAAATCTCAAGGCTGTAGTGGAGAATCCTATCCTGCGGCACAAACTGGGGAAGTTTCTGGACCAGCATTTTAATTGGTACAACTACGAGCGCATCGTCCTGACGGATGATTACTTGCCTTACAGCTTCTTTTTTGAGGGCTACATGGTACAGGGCACAAAGACCTGTGGCGGAGTAATCCTGCATGGTGAAGAGAACATCCGAACGGCGAAATACGGGATACATACTTAACAGGTTAATAGGAACAGAGCCGCAGGTCAGAGATGATCTGCGGCTCTTTATGTAAGCATAATCACAATAGTCAGCTTGTATTATTCGAAATAAAGAACTATAATATGTCCTATGGAGGTGCAAAATGGACTATATGACACTAAAAGATGCCGCCGAACAATGGGGCGTGACACCTCGCAGGGTAAATTATTATTGTGCGGGTGGGCGTATCCACGGCGCTGTGAAAATGGCCGGTGTTTGGCTGATCCCCAAAACTGCAGAGAAGCCGATTGATGGCCGGACAAAACAAGGGAAGGAGCTGAGCCATGAATAAAATTTTAATTATAGATGATGACAGAGAACTGTGTGCTTTGATTAAACGCAGTGTGCAATCGGAACATATAGAAGCTGATTTTTGTAATACTGGAAAAGAGGGCTTGCAGAAATTAAAAGAGCAGGAATACCAGCTTGTGGTGCTGGATGTGATGATGCCTGGTATGGATGGCTTTGAAACGCTGGAAGAAATCCGCAAAGAAAACAGCCTGCCGATTTTGATGTTCACATCCAAAAATGACAGTGCTTCTAAAGTGCGAGGGTTACGGGCCGGTGCGGACGATTATCTGACAAAGCCGTTTGACATGGACGAACTGATTGCCCGTATTGCGTCTCTCATTCGCCGCTACACCCGCTTTAATCAGCAAATCGGAGCTGCGCAAAAACTGGATTTTGATGGATTGCAGATTGACCTTGAAAATCGTTCTGTTACGACGGAAAACGGCACTTTTGAACTTCCACCAAAGGAATTTGATCTGCTCCTGTACTGTGCAAAGCATCAAGGAAAGATTTTAACAAAACAGCAGATTTATGAGGAAGTATGGGGCGAAGAATATTTCTATGATGACAGCAACATTATGGCGATCATCAGCCGGCTTCGTAAAAAATTAGAAGTCAATCCTTCCAGTCCAAAGTATATCCAAACGGTCAAAGGGATTGGCTACCGGTTTAATAAGGAGGTGTAGCCAGCATGGAAATCATCGTTTTCTTGTCCATTGGGATTGCTGTTTTGGCTGTGCTGACCTCCATCTTTCTCGTTCGGCGCGTAAAAAAGCAAATCGCAGAAATGACCGATGCACTGGTTGATGTGAAAAACGGAAATGGCAACCGGCGTATTTTGTCTGCAACAAATGAACTGACAGCGCCTCTTGCCTATGAAATCAATGAGATCGTTGTGTCCTATGAAAGCAGACTTTCGATTGTCCGGCAGACAGAAGAAACCAATCGCCAGCTTATGACGAGCCTTTCCCACGATGTTCGGACGCCCCTTACAACCCTTATTGGGTATCTTGACGCTGCACATAAAGGGCTTGTTACAGGGAAAGATCGGGATGATTATATCGAAACCGCCCGCCGGAAAGCTCACGATCTGAAAGAATATATTGATGTGCTTTTTGACTGGTTCAAGTTAAATTCCGACGAGTTCGCTTTGGAAATCCAGCCTGTTGAGGCCGCAGAGCTGACAAGAAATATCCTGATCGACTGGATACCTATTTTTGAGGATAAACAGGTCGATTATGACATTGATATTCCCGAACAGCCTGTCCGGGTAAGATTGGATATGGACAGCTATATGAGGATCATCAATAATCTCATTCAAAATGTAATTGCTCACAGCCATGCGGGCAAAATTAAAATTGCCCTGTCAAAGCAGGAAAATCACATGGAGCTGCTGCTGGCGGATAATGGTGTGGGGATTGAAAAAGAAGATTTGAAACACATTTTTGAACGGCTTTATAAGTGTGATAAGGGGCGGTCTGAAAAAGGCAGCGGTCTTGGTCTTTCTATTGTCCATCAGTTAGTAGAAAAGATGGGTGGAAATATAACAGTTGAAAGTGTACCGGGAAAAGGAACTGAATTTATGTTGCTTTTTCCTTTGGAGATTTAAGCGGGTTCCCGTCCTTGCGGCGGGAACCCTTGTCATTTTAGCCGGATTCTAAATTGCAAGGTTAATGCAAGGTTGCGGCAAGGTTAATGCAAGGTTTAAGTGATAGAATACCTTGAAGAACAGGAGGTTTGAATATGGACACAAATTACATCATTGAAACAAAAAATCTGACGAAGCAATACGGCTCACAAAAGAGTGTGGCTGACTTAAATATCCATGTGAAGCGCGGGAGGATTTATGGTCTGCTGGGAGAAACGGAGCCGGAAAAACTACTACCATGAAGATGCTGTTGGGCTTAACAAATCCGACTTCCGGGAGGTCAAAATCTGGGGAAAGCCTTTGCAGGAATGAAAAGAAATTGCTGCCCCGTATCGGCAGCCTGATTGAGTCCCCGGCTTTTATCCCAATCTGACCGGCACAGAGAACCTGCGTATCTTTGCTACTCTGCGGGTGTACCAAACAATCATGCCATCAAAGATGCTCTGGATCTGGTAGGACTGCCCTACAAAGATAAAAGCTCTTTTCGCAGTATTCCCTTGGTATGAAACAGCGGCTTGCCATCGCCCTTGCTGTTATGCACGATCCGGAACTTTTGATTTTGGATGAGCCGATCAACGGTCTTGATCCCATCGGTATTGCAGAGGTACGCTCCTTTATTCGGGAGCTTTGCGACGCAAGAGGAAAAACGATTCTGATTTCCAGTCACATTCTTTCAGAAATTTCCTTGCTGGCTGACGATATTGGAATTATCGACCACGGTGCATTGCTGGAAGAAGAAAGCCTTGCTGAGTTGGAGCAAAAAGCAGTAAGCATATCCGGTTTACGCTCTCTGATACTGCACAGGCGGCAAGAATTTTGGAACGCAATTTCCACGAAACCCATTTTTCCATACAAGACGACCACAATCTGCGTCTACACAATATGGAGTTGCCTGTGGGGAAAATTGTAACTGCTTTTGTAGAAAATGGATTGGAGGTATCAGAAGCCCATACTTGTGAAGAAAGTCTTGAAGATTACTTCAAGCGTGTGACAGGGGCGAAGGAATTGCTTAAACTGATTAAGTGCGAATTTTGGAAATTAAAGCGAAAAAGACTGTTGTATGCACTGATGTCATTGTCGTTATTTTTCCGTTGATTTTGGCATATATGGCAAAGGCGGGAACTGGTGCAGATACAACGGAACACTATCTTCAAACCCGATTTGATTATGTCTATACAATGATGTTGGGATATGGTTTAGTTTTTGCTTCCATGTCTAATTGGTATCATTGCCGCTATTTTGTTTTTATAGAAAGAGATTGTGATACTTCCAAAACCTTAGAACAATTCCAGTTACAAATACACAACTCATTATGGCAAAAATTTCTATGCTCTTTATTTTAGCGTTGCATTTTGTCTGATAAGCACATTGTCTGTTGCGTTGTTTTGTAAATTGTTTCATGTAGGAATGGTTTACGGTATGACTTATAAGATATTTATGAGCCTTATTTTTGGAGTTCTTATCGTAGCAGCTTCTTTACCGATTGTATTTTTAATTATTTACTTTAACAAAAGTTTTTTCTTTCTATCCTGCTTGCATTTTTATTCCATTTTAACTGGGGCATACTGGGAACGATTGGGACATCTATAAGTGCTGCAAAATTGCTTTCTTAAATTCTTTTCCGGTTATATGTGTTATGAACTGGACAAGCGGCTTAATGATGGATAATTTGCAAAAGATAATCTTTTGCCGGAAGCCTATGCGATTGTACCAACCACTTGCCATACAATTTTTATTATGGCAATTACAGTTATACTTTCTTTGTGGCTGATAATTCGCTTTTATAAAAATGGACGAGGTAAAAGATATGAGAAATATAATAAAAACGAATTTTTAAAATTAAAACGATATTCTGTAATAAAAGCCGGAATTATTATGACAACACTTTCTCCGTTGCTGTCACTGTTTTATTCCACAGCCAACGGTGGACAGACATGGACATTTGACTATTTTATGCAACAGGTTATGATTAGTAACTGTACCTTATTTTTCCCATTATTATTGCGCTGATTGCAGGTTATATCATAACAAGGGAATATACAGACGATACTATGAAGAATATATTAACAATTCCTATTCCATATAAACAGTTACTTTCTGGAAAATTACTTATTCTATTGCTGTTGACAATCAGCTTTAGTCTTATAGGTTGTGTGATAGCATTAGTAATCAATATTATTGTCGGATTTCCGGGAGTTCATTTTGGCAATCTACTCAATATGTTTATTCGCGTTACTGGGGCGAATATAGGAATTTATATTTCAGTCTTGCCGATTATTCTGATATTCTGTTGTTCGGCAAATAATTTTTGGGTGGGTTGCACTAGCTTTGTGTATGGATATTTTGGAACTTTTGAAGGAACACTGTTGAATTATTATCCGATTAAAGCAAGCATGATTTTAGTAGACTCTGCTTGTGATGCGAAGTATGGTGTTATTTACCAAATTAGCCCGGCTTGTATTACAATAGTTTTGACTTTTTGATTTCTATGATTATTCTTGCAAATAAAAGAAAGAACCCGGTACATCAATGAGTGCTAAGAAGAAAAAAATAGTCAGAAAAAGGGCTGGTAATGATTCTATGAAAAACATTTTAGTATTGCTCCTTGTCCTTTTAGGAAACCTGTGGGTTCCCGTCCTTACGGCGGGGCCTTTGTTATTGGGGATGGATTCTAAATTGCAAGGTTAATGCAAGGTTGCGGCAAGGTTCATGCAAGGTTGGCGTGATAGAATACCTTGTAGAACAGGAGGTTTGAATATGAACACAAATTACATCATTGAAACAAAAATCTGACGAAGCAATACGGCTCACAAAAGAGTGTGGCTGACTTAAATATCCATGTGAAGCGTGGGAGAATTTATGGTCTGCTGGGGAGAAACGGAGCCGGAAAACCACGACCATGAAGATGCTGTTGGGCTTAACAAATCCGACTTCCGGGAGGTCAAAATCTGGGGAAAGTCCTTGCAGGGAAACGAAAAGAAGTTACTGCCCGTATTGGCAGTCCTGATCGAGTCCCCGGCTTTTATCCCAATCTGACCGGCACAGAAAACTTGCGTATCTTTGCCACCCTGCGGGTGTGCCAAACAATCATGCCGTCAAAGACGCTCTGGATTTGGTAGGACTGCCCTACAAAGATAAAAGCTCTTTTCCCAGTATTCCCTTGGTATGAAACAGCGGCTTGCCATCGCCCTTGCCGTGATGCACGATCCGGAGCTTTTGATTTTGGATGAGCCGATCAACGGCCTTGATCCCATCGGCATTGCAGAGGTACGCTCCTTTATTCGGGAGCTTTGCGACGCAAGAGGAAAACGATTCTGATTTCCAGTCACATTCTTTCGGAGATTTCCTGCTGGCTGATGATATTGGAATTATCGACCACGGCGCGTTGCTGGAAGAAGAAAGCCTTGCTGAGTTGGAGCAAAAAGCAGTAAGCATATCCGTTTTACGCTCTCTGATACGGCACAGGCGGCAAGAATTTTGGAACGCAATTTCCATGAAAGCCATTTCTCCATACAGGACGATCACAATCTGCGCCTGCACAACCTGGAGCTGCCCGTAGGGAAAATTGTAACTGCCTTTGTGGAAAACGGGTTGGAGGTATCGGAGGCTGCAACTTCAGAAGAAAGCCTTGAAGATTACTTCAAGCGTGTGACGGGAGGCGAGGGAATTGCTTAAACTGATTAAATGTGAATTTTTGAAATTGAAACGCAAGCCGCTGGTATTTATTTCTGTGTTCCTTTCCACCTTGCTTCCATTGGCTTATGCTATTTTCTGGCAGATGCGAACACGGATGTGGATGCTACGAACAATATGATGTCCGGTCTGTTTCAGCTCAGCGCATATCTTCTTTGATGCCGCTTCTTGTGATACTGGCTTCCAATCTGTTATTTGAGGAGCTGGACAATGATACTTTGAAAAATCTTGTTACCATACCGGTAAATAGAACCAAGCTGGTACTTTCTAAGATGATGGTTTTACTGATATTTGCCATTGGTTTTATGGCGGTTGGAGCGTTGGTAAATCTTGCTGTTTTGCTGATCCAGGGATGGAATCCGGTGGGATTCTGGAAATTGTTTCAGGTAGGGATAGGAGAGGAGTGATTATGTGGGTCGGCGCGCTCCCTGTATTTTGATAGTTGTCCTTCTTGATAAAACTATATCGTGTCGGTCGTGATAACCTTTTCTATACTATTTTGAATTATCTTCTCACCAACAACGATGCTTTTCTGACACAGCCCTTTGGTCTGAACGCAGGAACACTGCTTCCGGGGCCGTTGGCGTTTCGCTGGACATTCCAGTTTTATGATTATGGCAGCATCAGCGAAGAGCTGGCAGAGCTGCTGGAACGGATAAGCCCGTATTTTTTGAATGATATACAGTGTTCGGCGTGGCATTTGCGGAAGCCGCTGTATTTTGCGCTGATAGCGATGGTTTACCGGCGTCGTGAGATTTAAGGGGTGTGATTATGTGGAATTTATTAAAATCGGAATTACTGAAACTGCGCCGGTGTCGATCCTTTGGGTGGGTTGGTGGCGCTTGCACTCTGTCCGTTGGTGCAATATGGAAGCCAGTTGATTGTTGAGCCGGAGTATCGAAATCCAAACTATGATTTTCCCATGCTTTTGCGAATGTTGTATGGGGCAATACCCAGATGTTTTCCCGATTTCACTGGTGATGATCGGCAGCTGGCTGATTGACAGAGAATCCACCCATGATACGCTGAAAACATCATGACAATTCCTGTTTCTATGCCGGACGTGTTAGGGGCCAAGCTCTTCTGGGTTGGTATTCTTACGGTTCTGTTGGGAATTTACAGTGTTGGCGTTACCCTAATCACTGGACTGGCGGTTGGATTATCGGGACTGACAGCGGAAGTATTTTTCATGGCGGTACACGATCGTGTTAGCGGGTCTGACGACCTATATGGTCTGTATGCCCCTAATCCTGATTTTGGACGATCCGAGGGCATATCTGGGAGGTTCCATTCTGGCGTTCTTCCTTGGATACAGCATGATGTTTTTCAAAGGCGGCATTCTTGCCAGCATCTATCCGTTTTCTGCTGCACTGATTTTAGTGGGCTTTGACATGAGTGAATATGCCGGAACAACCACAGCCCCGAACCCTTTGCTGGCGGTCATTGGGGTTGGCATCATGGTTCTCTGGGCTGTGCTTTTATTAGTGATGTCCAGCAACAAAAAGAAATGAAAGCCCGTAAACAGACAAAGGCCAAGGGAAGAGGAAAGCGTGCTGTACGCAGGAAAGGAAGGTGATACCTGTGAAGAAAATAGTTCTATCACTATGCCTGATACTGTGTGGTGTCTCTATACTTTCCGGTTGTACAAAAGATGAAGTTCTCGATCAGTATAATAATATTGTGCAGTCTGCTGGTTCCATAGCGCTTACCGGAAATTCGTCCTTACAAGGCACGAAAGAAAAGGGATTGATGATTATACCGGATGCTATACAGCCGACTATGAGAATTTTTCAGATACAGAGTATTTGTTTGGGGAACTTCTATAAAGCGAGAAGCTGGTAAGGAGTTGTCTATTGATTGCACTTTGAGGTTACGGAGGGAACTGCAAAAGTATTTTGGATTTCTGGATCTGATGAAGCAGTCACTTTGCTTGAAACAACCGGAACATATAGCGATACAATTACACCCCTGAAGGCGGAAACTATATCGGCATTGAATGTGAGGATTTCACGGGAAGTATTGAATTGAATGTTGAATAGCATTCAGGCAATAGGAAAATTAAGTCATTGTATATTATGTATGTTCAAGGGAGGGATATATGGGAAAAATTTTGTACTGTCGGTAACAGACCATGAAGAATATATACTTAGCAGAATTATGGAGATTATTGCGGCTGAGCCAGAATTTGACCATATTGTGTCATCCCACCCTCGTAATATTCTTGTTTTTCCAGGCTTGGAGCTTCGCCTGAAGGAGAGAACGGTACATCGAAACGGTGAGTTGATTTCTATGACCCATCGGGAATTTGCAACATTGGTATATTTGGCAAACCACCCATCCTGGTATTTTCTGCCAGCCGATCTATGAGGCTGTGTGGAATGCGGATGGTGAAAACTGCGGAACAGCCGTTGCCAGCGTCATTGGTCAGATTCGCAGAAAACTAACTCCGGATATGCCGAAAGCGGGCTATATTCGTACTGTTCTGGGAGTGGATACAAATTTGAAGTTCCGCAGGGTATAGCAGAATAGAGGGATTTTTAATTCAACTGCACATACCCATGTAACTACAAAAAGATTTTATACATAGTCAGCACCGCCGCAATCGTATAGTTTGCGGCGGTGTTTTAATGTGTTCAACATGGCAAAAGCCATTGTATGTATTTGTATTTTATTCTTGTGCAGAAAAGTAGGCTATCCTATAATTAAAAAGAAAAATATTTGGCTGGGACATTTCTGTAACATTTAATGTTTAGAATATCAGTATGATCGGAAAATTGGGAAAGGAAGTGAAGGTCTTGAAGAAGATTCTAATTGTAGAGGACGATCAGCTTTGAACCGGACCTTGGCATATAATCTGACCTCTGATGGATATGAGGTCATTTCTGTTTTAATTTTGACAGCGCGGTAAGAAAGCTGCGCGAAAATGAATTTGATGTGGCACTGTTGGATATTAACCTCCCGATGGCAGCGGACTGGATCTGTGAAGAAATCCGGAATCGCGGTCAGCATACCTATATCATCTTTATCACAGCCAATGATAAGGAGAGCGATATGCTCAAGGGATATGAAGTCGGCGGTGCGGATTATGTGACCAAACCATTTTCTGTGACGGTGCTTTGCAAAAGTAGCGGCGGTTTTGCAAATCTGGAACTGCGGACACCCCGGCATGATCTGTTTGATGATGGCTTTCTGAAAATCGACTTTTCCGAACAAAGTGCGTCCCTTGCCGGAGAGTCCCTGGACTTTACACCGAAGGAATACCGCACCCTGTTCCTGTTCGTAAAGAACCCCGGATTATTCTGACCAAGCGGCAGATTTTAGAGAAGCTGTGGGACATTGATGGGGACTTTGTGGATGAGCATACGCTGACGACGATCATCAGCCGTATCCGCAAAAATCGAAACAGACGAGAGGAAATATATTAAGACAGCTTATGGAATGGGCTATCAGTGGATCGGCGGTGAGCCTCGATGAAGCTGCAAAATTTATCTGTCAGGGCATTTTGAGAAAAATTGTGGCGGGGACTCTGCTCACTGCCGCTTTGCTGCTGTTGATTTTTTCCTGTTGACGAAAGATGTGCGTGTTGTCATCTGCGGCATTATTTTGACAGCTGCATTTTTCATTTGGGGCATGGTTTTCTGCACTATTTTCAAAAGAAACTTTCTCTGTTCACCGATGGTTTGTGCCAGACATTGGATCACATGATGGACAGTACAGACCGGCCCCAGGTAGATTATGAAGCGGAAACACTGCTGTCCCGGATCAGCCACCGTCTGGAACGGCTCTATAATGTGATGCAGAAAACCAGACATACGGCAGAGGGAGAAAAGGAAGAACTGCAATCCCTGGTATCAGATATTTCCCACCAGACCAAAACCCCCATCGCTAATTTGAAGCTAATCAACGATACGATGCTGACAAGGCCATTGACAGAAGAAAAGCGCAAGGAGTTTTTGCAGGCCACAGGCACACAGCTGGATAAACTGGATTTTCTTATTCAGGGAATGGTGAAAACTTCCCGGCTGGAAACGGGTGTCATTACGCTGGAGAAACAGGATGCTGTGATCGGGGATACGCTGGTGAGCGCCATCAATGGTGTTCTGGCGCCAATGGAACAAAAGAGATCAGTCTGTCGGTGGACTGCCCATCTGATCGACAATATCCCATGACAGCCGCTGGACTTCCGAAGCATTGTTTAACATTCTGGATAATGCGGTAAAGTACACCTCTGCCGGTGGCAGCATCCAGGTAAGGGTACGGGATTGGGAAATGTATTTGAGGATAGATGTGACGGATACAGGCAGAGGCATCCCGGAGCATTCTCAGGGCACGATCTTCAAACGCTTCTATCGGGATGAAGCGGTGCATGATATAGATGGGGTCGGAATCGGCTTATACCTTGCCCGTGAGATCATTACCATGCAGGGGCTATATTACCGTCGAGTCTAAAGTTGGGGAAGGATCAACTTTTCCGTGTTCCTGCCCATAAAATAATTCTGAGGCAGTCTGTTTTGGCAGGCTGCCTTTTGAAAAATTTTTAGAGGACAATGGATTTTAGGACAATTCTGCAACATTTGGGATTTATGCTGACAGCAACATCATGAAATTGAGGTGGCCTTATGGAAATCACAAAGACATTACTCATCAATGCAGCTTGCTTGCTGATCCCGCCGGTCGTTGTTGTTCTGCTGTCCGGCACTTCTTTCCAAGAAAAATCAGATGGTCGGCTGGTGTGGTGGCTCTGGTAGATCTGGTGATCTTCTGGACAGATATTTTTATTATGAGAGCGTTTGGCTGACGCTGTTTTGTTGTAATTCAGTTAGCAATGGTTTTGCTTATATCTATCCGGCTTTATAAAAAGGCACACGAAAATGAATTGTCCTAAAATTGAAGCAATTCACCCTTAAACTGTTGAGCCTTTGGGATATTTCTGCAACATTTGGGGTTAGGATGACAGCGAAAGGAGTGAATGGCTATGACATTACCATTTGAAAATGATACTAGCCGGATTGTCAAGTATGCCAAGCACAGTATCAGTCAAAGCCGGGTTAAAACATTTTATCTGTTTTGACCATCGCGTTGGCAGTTGCCTTGCTGTCTGGCTTTGCTTTGTCTGTGATTGGGATGGAAACCGAAGCAAAACGAGAATTGCTTGTGTCAAGTCAGATGTTATATCACAATCTGAACGATGAACAGATGCAGACCCTGCGGCATGATGAAAGAATTTCGGATTCAAAGATATATATGCAGGCGGCCAATACGCAGATTGAAAACTATCTGGTGATCCCTGTCTATATCGAGCAAAATAACAGCCAAATCGTTATGGATGAAATTGTGGAAGGACAGTATCCCATAGACCTTTATGATGTAGCTGTGGATAAGGCATATTTGGAGCAACTGGGGCTTCCGGTGGAGTTGGGGTAACAATCACAATCCCGTTTTATGATGGAAATACGGAAAACTTTACTGTGGTAGGCCTTACAGACAGTGGTTCCACAGAACGGGTCTACTCCCTTTCTGTTCCAAACAATATACAGAAGCGGGAAGCCAATTCCAGCATTCTGTAACAGCGCTGGCTGTTCAATTTGCTCATGCGGATGAAATGTCCAAGCAGGTATTTGAAGCCATGACCAAGCAGATTGAAGCTGACTATGGTATTCCAGCGCAAAATTCTGATCCGAACGATGGTTTTCTTTCCTCTGGAGCCGAATTGGGAAGATATTCAGATTGTTATGATCTTTTTTTGCTGTACTTTTGTTAGTTATTTGGTGATTTACAGTATTTTCTATATTTATGTGCATAATCAGGTGCGGGAATTTGGGCAGTTGCGTACAATGGGAACAACTGCAAAACAGATTAAGAAAATTCTTCGGGTACAAGGCAGGATTTTCTGTGTTTATGGTACAGCTTTGGGGCTGGTAATCGGTGGGATTGCAGCCTTCTGTTCAAGCCAAACGGATGGAGCTGGGGTAATACCGCAATAACCAGTATTGTAATTTTCCTTCTTGTCTATGGCATGATATGGCTGGCTATGAGCAAGCCTGCAAAATTGCAGGCAGCATTTCACCGATCGAGGCAGCAAAAACACCGGATATGAGAGTTTTCCTGCTGTTTCAAAGAAACTACATCGGAAAATCACCCCTTTTCATTGGCTATTATGGGAAGTTCCCGCAACCGGAAAAAGTGGATTGTAACTGTTCTTTCGTTAGGTATTGCAGGAATCATGTTTATGGGCGGAACAACACTTTCTTCTCTGGATATGGAGCGCCTTGCAAGACATGGGCTTTTAGAATATGGAGAATTTGAAGTTGAGCTTTCCGAAATGCGATCAAGAATGACCCGCATGGACAAACTGGAGTCCAGTTAAAGAATCCTTTGAATGAAGATTTGATACAGACCATTGCGCAGATGGAGGGTTGCAGAAGTTTCGGAATATAAAACATTAGAGGCAAAATTTGAATACAACGGAGTGACTAAAAGAAAATATTACCCCATTCACACCAGATCAGCAGGCCCTCTTGGAAAAATATTTGGTGACTGGCACGGCTGATTATTCAACTATGTCTGAAAACCATGAGATTCTGTGTTGCGAAATGAATATGCAGACTACATCTACGACTGGACATTTCATGTTGGAGATACGGTGAAGTTCCGCTGGTTTGATGGGATACGGGAGCAGGAGACAGAGTTTAGAATTGCTGGAGAAATCAGCGATGGTATCTTTGAAGATGATGGTGGAGGTAAACTTTTTGAAAACAGGATTTTCCTACTGCCAGAAGAACTAATGAATCAAATGATGCCATCTGGCTTTAACTTCAACAGTCAGTTGCTGGTTCGTATGGATGACCTTTCACAAGAGCCAGCCCTTCGGAAAACTATGAATGATCTGCTGATACCACACCGATGGTAACAATGGAATCTTTCTATGACTACTATCAAGACAGCGAGGCTATGTATCAACGCACCAGCCTTGTGATATGGGGCTGTGTGGATTCATCATGCTGTTTGCAGTTATCAATCTGGTAAATACACTGATTGCTACGACACTCTCCCGCAAACACGAATTTTCTGTTCTGCGCTCTGTTGGTATGGCGAAAAAGCAGTTACGGCAGACAGTACAGTGTGAAGGCATCTTGCTGGCTTTTGGAACATTTGTATCACTGTCCTAATTGGAACTGCGGTCGGTTATGGAATTGTTCGCTATCTGAATTATGTTGGCGACGATACTTGGGTGTGGCATTTCCCAGCAGTACATTTTGCTGGATATATGATAGTGGCAATTTTGCTTCCTGTTTTAATTGCTGCCGCTCTGATCCATCTTTTGGAGAAAAGTCTATTGTGCAGCAGTTGAGAGAGATAGATTAAGCAATAGAAATATCCTAAAGTGGAAGCAATTCACTCTCAAACTGTTGAACATTTGGGTTATTTCTGCAACATTTGGGGGTTAGGATGATAGCGAAAAGTGAAGGACTATGACATTACCATTTGAAAATGATACCAGCCGGATTGTAAAGCGGCTGGCGAAACAGAATATGAAAGCAAACCGGCGTACATCCATTTCTATCATGGTAGCCATATTGATCGCATCAACTTTTTGTGTTCGTTATGCACATTCGTCCAAAGCTATTGGAATCAAAGTGTGCAGCAGGAGATCGCAGCCTACGGTGATTGGGATGCACAGCTTTGGAGATTCATGCCGGCCAGCTGGATTTGATTCAGAATAACGAAAATATCCAGACCATCATGGTAAAAGGAGATAATCAGACCGCCTTATTGCCAGCTGCATCCGGCCTGCCCTATCTTTTGATCCAAAACTGTGATGGAGCCTATTGGGGCGGTATGCGGGAAAAGAATCTGATCCTGCGCGGACGGGTTCCCCAGGCGCCGGAGAGATTGTGGTTGGAAAAAGCTTTTGAGCAGAATCCATCTGTTGAGATTGGAGACCGGCTGAACCTGGATTTGGGCGAACGCAGGATTGGAAATACAACTGTGGATTTTCTTTCCCCATTCAAAGCGGGAAGAATTTGTGAAAACAGAAAAGTGCAGTACACCATCGTTGGTGAGATTGATATGACTGTTTCCAGCGCATACAATGGCTACCCTGCGTATGGGTGGCTGGACACGGCCGCATTATCGGAGGACACGGATCGTTGCTTATCTTCGTGACGCAGCCGCGAAAAGTCTATGAAATCATCCCGCAGATAGCAGAGGACATTGGCTTGCAGCCGGATGAATTTGGTGACTATCCTTCCGTTACCACACAGCCCTGCTTGGGATGTATGGAATTTATGCGCCGGGGCATTTTAAGCAGTGACCTTCCCAAACTTGCGCTTGCGCTCGGTTTGGTCATGGCAGCATCTATGGCGGTATTTGCCTATATCATTCGGGGCGCTTTTTCTATTTCTGCGAAACGCAAGGTAAAGGAGCTGGGAATCTTAAAATCCATTGGAATGACGCCTAGGCAGATCCGCATGATGATCGTATATGAGGCGCGCTGGCTGTCTGTGCTTCCCATTCTGGTTTCTGTGGGACTTGGATACCTTTTTCCTATGGCGTATTGGCAGCATGCCTGACCTGACGCAAGAAGTGACCGGGAGCCGGATAACAGCTTTTCCCCGTGGGTCGCAGTGGTTTCCGTGATTCTCTCGTTCCTGACGGTTCGCCTGGCTGCTTCTGGTCCTGCCCGGCAGATGGGAAAACTTCGCCCGATTGAAGCGGTCAAAGAAAGCTGGAGCAATCCTTCTTTGAAAAATCAGCAAAGCATCCGATCCTGAAAAGTGCTTTGGATTCCTTGGAAATATTTCTGCAAACTCCATGACGGCTAATAAGAGGCTGTTTCGTACCTGTACGGTAACGCTGAGTCTGTGTATGCTTTGATGTTCAGTTTTCTGGCTGTTTTTTCCGTTTCAGATATTAACAATACAAAAGCAGAACAGGACAGCCACTTTAATGTCAATCTTACAATGGAGTCTGGTCAGAAAATAGAGCCAGCGCTTATGGAGGAATTGAAGCTGCTGCCTCACATAGAGGAACAGGCCACCTATACGATGGCGAACTGTGCGATCTGGGTTTCAGAAAGTGAGCTGTCGGAAGAATTTCTGTCCTCTGGAGGATTTGGCACAAAAGCGGCTGGTGAGTATGTAGCAAAGCGCGATGGCCGCTACCGTATCCCATGTGTATTGATCGGTTTGGAACAGGATGCCTATGAAGATTATCTCATGCAGTCAGGGGTGCCTTATTCTGAACAGGGTGCTGCGCTCATTGTCAATTCTGTTGTGAAAAATCCTGACTCCAGAGGTTATGAAGCCAAAAAAGATATGGTCCCATATCTAAAACTCAAAGAAGGTCAGTCTTTAGAAGTAACAGAGAAGTTCCTGGACTCCATTCAGGGGGATTACCGTTTTGATGTGACGGTGTCATCTGCACTTTCTGAAATGCCGGAGATTGGGCGTAATATGGCCTTTTATACATTGCCCATTCTGGTGCCGATGGATCAATACTATGAGATTATCCAGAATTTCGGAGAGGATCGTGCAGTTTACAATTACAGGACTTACATGAATCTTCTCGTGGAAGATGGGCTGGATGCCGAAGTACAGGCGCAGGCAGAGCATATCTGTGGTACTTATCTGGGGACGAGTGATTTCTATACCTCCAGCAAGACACAGCGCGCTTTGGACAGAGAGCGGCTGACCGATGCGACCATGCTGATCGTTTACAGTTTGACTGCACTATTTGGTATCATTGGAATCTCATCGGCAGCAGTGGCGATCCTGAACAGTCTGTATCAGAGAAGAAAGGAATTTGCCATGCTGCGTTCTGTGGGGTTGGATAGAAAAGGTCTTGACCGTTTACTGCATATAGAAGGGTTCTTCCTTGGAGGAAAGCCTTTGGTCATTGGATTGCCGATCCTGTTTTTGATCGCCGCAGTTTTGATGTGGATGCAGGATGTGACTTTCATGGAGTTCATTCAGGTATTTCCGTTATTAGGGCTGGCAGCCTATATTGTTCTGGTGTTAATGGTCATCAGTGGGATTTACAGGGCGGCTTCCAGAAGAATCCGCAGGGACATTATTGTAGAAGTCTTAAAGGATGAAAATGTGTGAGTCTTACTGAAAAATGAATTGTCCTAAAATTGAAGCAATTCACCATAGATTTTCATGCCATTTAGGACAATTCTGCAACATTTGCTCTTTACTCTATACTCAACAAATTAAGAAAGGCAGGTAACTGTTATGAAAATTTTGCAGACAACTGATCTTAAAAAATACTACGGCACAGAGCCGAACATTACCCGCGCCCTGGATGGCGTGAACTTCTCTGTGGAGGAAGGCGAATTTGTGGCGGTGGTCGGCACTTCCGGTTCCGGTAAGTCCACCCTGCTTCACATGATGGGCGGTCTGGACACACCCCACCTCCGGCAGCGTGATGGTGCGGGATAAGGAGCTGGCGAAGATGAACGATGAGCAGCTTACCATCTTCCGCCGCCGCAATATCGGCTTTATCTTCCAGAACTACAATCTGGTGCCGATCCTAAATGTCCATGAGAACATCGTCCTGCCGGTGGAGCTGGATGGGGATACGGTGGATCAGAAATTCATGGCGGATGTGGTGTCCATGCTGGGACTGGAGGATAAGCTGAAGAATATGCCAAACAACCTCTCCGGTGGCCAGCAGCAGCGTGTGGCTATCGCCCGCGCTCTGGTGTCAAAGCCCGCTATCGTCCTTGCCGATGAACCCACCGGAAACCTGGACAGCAGGACCAGCGCCGATGTGTTGGGGCTTTTGCAGAGAACGAGTCGTGAATTTAACCAGACGCTGGTAATGATCACACATAATGATGCCATTGCCCAGCTTGCAGACCGTATCGTGCGGATTGAGGATGGCAAAATCGTTGGATAAAGGAGGTGGCAGACATGACATTGCCTTTTGAAAATGATACAGGGCCGGTCATTAAAAAATTGGCGTCACGAAGCATTCAGACAGATAAGCGGCGCAACCTGTTTGTGATCGTAACGATCGCTCTGGCAGCCGCTTTGATGGCAGCGATTTTTTGTGCAGGAGCGGGAAGTGACAGAAAACTGGAGGCGGACATTCGGGGACAGTATCAGGCGGTTGTGGTGAATTGTGACCATGATACGATTGAAAGACTGAAAGACTGCCCGGAAGTGGAACGCTGGGGCCTTTCCCAGAATTACGGTTCTGCCCGCTATGGTGACAGCGTTCTGACTGTGGAGTATGCGGATGCCAACTGGATGGAATTGGGTAAGAAGCCTTCCTTTACTGGGACACTTCCGCAGGCTGCCAATGAAATTCTGGTAGAACGGGCATTTCTTGATTATTTTGAAATCCCCGCAGAAGTCGGGCAGACCATAGAAGTGAATCTTGGAAACGGAAAGCAGACCTATACCGTCAGCGGTATCATGGATGTGGAGAATGACTCCCGTATGTTCCAGCTTTATGTATCTGAAGCATTTGTGGAGGAGATAGCGCAGGGAGAGCCGCTGTTTGAATTTCGGCTTCGTTATACTGGTGCTGATAGTATGGAGCTGGAGCAGCTCAAGGCGGATATTGCAGCATTCCTTTCTGCCAACGATGTCTCAGAGGATCAGATTTTTTACAGTTCCAACTATTTCGATATGCAGGGCTTTAAGTCCGGCGTGATGAAATATTACATTCCCGTGGCAATCCTTTTGCTGATTGCCTGTGCCGTGGTCATTTACAGTATCTTTTTCATTTCCGTAAAGGGCAAAATGCGGGAATATGGACGCCTGAAAGTGATTGGCACAACACCAAAACAGATCCGGCGGATCGTGCGGCGGGAGGGATTGCTGTTATCTCTTTGCGGTATCCCGCTGGGGCTTTTGGTTGGAGGGGCCATCGGGTTTGCCATTTTCCCGGCACATTGGAGCTGGATGGGCAATCTGCCCTATCTGGCTGCGACCGCAGCAGCCTGCGCCCTGACGGTATTTCTGTCCATTCATGCGCCTGTCCGCATGGCGGCGAGGGTATCCCCAATCGAAGCGGTCCGCTCCAGTGGTTATGAAACGGCAACAGACCGCAAAGATCAGAAAAACCACCGCATTACGCCGTTCTCTATGGCACAGATGAACTTTAGGCGGAGCAGGAAAAAGACGGTCATCACTCTGGTATCTTTGGGATTGACGGGTGTGTTTCTGGTAACAGCCGCTACGGTACTTAACTCCATCAGTCCCGAAAAGATGGCGATAGAAGCTATGGGAGATCACTGCAACTATGAGGTCAGCTGGATGGATTCGGGAGGCGCGGAAGGATTGCCTGCCATCGCACGGGAAAATCCACTGACAGAAGAACTTCGTCAGGAACTTCTTGCCATAGATGGTGTGGAATCTATCACCAGCCATGAAGTAACATCCGCAACGGTGAAATTCCCCCAGGAAAGTGTTGCATTAAAGTTCCCTGTATTTGACAGAGAGCAGATGGAACAATGGCTGCCGGAGGAAAATCTGGAACAGGGCAGCGTAGATTATGAGGAGCTTGCCGCAAACAACGGTGTGATCGTGACTGATTCGGAAGATCATCTTTTAAGTATGTTTTATGGCTATACGCCTGCTGTCGGGGATGTGCTGACCTTTGAATCCATGGATGGTAAGGCCATAGAAGTAACGGTCATGGGGATTGCGAAACCGTCAGTAACATCAGGCACCGGCGCATGGGGCCTGTTTACCCTTACAGAAGAACTGGCCGATCAGCTCTACCCGGACATTGAGAACAGAGAGGCTGTTTGGAATGTCCATACATCGAAGGACTCGGATGCGCTCAGGGCGTCTATTTTCAGCCTGCTGGAAAATCCGGTGCTGACGGTCTTTTCCAGAGCAGACCACGCGGCCTCCCTGGAATCGCAGCTAAAGATGATGACCCGCGGGGTTTATCTGCTGCTGGCGTTCCTGTTTGTGTTCTCTATGGTAAATCTGGTCAACACCCTGATGACCAATCTGCTGGCAAGGCAGCAGGAGCTTGGGATTTTGCAGTCTGTGGGCATGAGCGGAAAGCAGGTTTCCCGTATGCTGATTGCAGAATGCCTGTGGTACGCGGGGGTTACGGTATTTTTGTCAGTTGGCATTGGCGGAATCCTGGGCTGGATTTTTGACTATGTGATCAGCAGCTTTAATATTTTTGGGGAACTGTCCTATCAATTCCCTTTGATGGAAACGGTTGTTTTTGTTCTGGCACTTTTGGTCGTGACCGGAATCTTCTCTGTGGTTGCTGTCCGTTACTCTAAACGGCTTTCCCTTGTAGAGCGGATCAAGACCATGGACTAACCAGAGGCGGCGGCTTCCGATGTGAAGTCGCCGCTTTGCTGACAGCAGAAATATAAGACTTAAAGGAGATGATCAAAATGACAGTACCATTTGAGAATGATACAGGAAATATTGTCAGGAAACTGGCAAGAAAAAGTTTGAAAAGTGAGAAACGTCGGAATCTCATGGTGGTGATTGCCGTTGCGCTGGCATCCTGTCTGATCTGTTTTTCGATTGTGATGGCTTTGTCTACCCGGCAGATAGAGAAAAATCATGTGGAGGATACTTATGAGGCGGTCTATACCAGGATTACTGAGGAAGATGTGTCCACCCTGAAGGGGCTGGATGACTTCTCGAGGGTAGGAGAGTATTATATGCTGGCTGTGGAACCTGCGGAGCAGGGATACAATGCCTCCTATATTTATTGTGATGAGGAAACGATGTATATTGCCCGTGACCAGATGAAGCTTTTGGAAGGCCGCCTGCCACAAAAAGAGGATGAAGTGGTGGTGAGCCGTTATTTCCTTTCCAACTATGCTGCAGACGCCGGGATTGGTGAAAAGGTTATGCTAAGCAGCGAGAGCTTTCACGGAGAATACACGGTGACTGGCATTATGGAAGGCTATAAGGAAAAAGAGGTAAATGGATCTTCCATCCTTCTTTCCAAAGAAGCCCTGAAAGGATGGAGCGGCTATGACCCCGCTGATTATCGTGCCTATGTGCATTTTAAGAATGAGCAGCAAATGGATGAAACAGAGCTGACTGCCCGCAGCAGGGAGATTGCCAAGGAATATCAGCTGGAAATGCCGATCATGAACCTCAGCTATATGAAATTCTATAAGCAGCCGGTGAATGTCAGTATGCTTGCGCTGGTTGCAGGAATCGCAGTCCTGGTCATCATCGGAGGGTATGTTGTGATACAAAGTATCTTCCGAATTTCTATCAATGATAAAATCCAAAGCTATGGACAACTGCGGACCATCGGCACAACGCCAAAGCAGATCCGCCGTATTGTCAAAAAAGAAGGCCGTTTCTTAGGATGGGCTGGCATTGGAATCGGTATTTTGCTGGGATGTGCAGCCGGGTTTGCACTGTTTCCCCGTGGGTTTAATCTGCTATTTTATGCAGCCGCGATTGTTTTGACGGCACTGCTTGGCTGGTTTATGGTATCTATTGCGATCCGCAGACCGGTAAAGATTGCCGCAGGTATCTCCCCGATTGAAGCAGTCCGCTTTACCGGCAGTCAGAGCGGAAAGTCCCACACACATAAGAAGAATATGCGGTTAAATCCTCTCTCCATGGGAATTGCAAATTTCAGGCGTGACCGCAAAAAGACGATCAGTATTGTGGCTTCCCTGAGTCTGGGCGGGGTGATCCTTTTGGTGACAGCGTCTATTCTTTTGGTTCGTTCGCCGGAGCGGATCGCAAGACAGTTTTTCCCGGATGGGGATTATAAAATCTATATCAATTCTGAAAAAACAGAATATGAGGTGATGTCGAAAGGAAATCCTTTGAATGAAACGCTTCGGCAGGAGGTGCTGGCCGTAGACGGCGTAACAGATGTGATAGAAAATCGTCAGGCGGTTCATGTGCGGTTTGAAAATGAGGAAAGTTCTTCTGGCGGAATGTGTGATCTGTTGAGTGATCGAAATAGGGACCAAATGCAAGCGGCACTTGTGTCCGGAACTCTACCTCAAGATTCCCATAGTATTGCACTTGATATGGACTATGCAGAAGATATGATTGGTGTAGATGTGGGGTCAGTTATAAAACTTACCATAGGGGATCAAGAGATTCCTGTCACTGTTTCCGGTCTGTTCCTAAACGACGGGCTTAAAAATGGTCATGGTCCTCTGGCATTGGACAGCACCTGCATGGTTGCAACCAAAGAGCTATTTCAGGAAGCAATGCCTATGATCGATTGTTTTGATTATTCCTGGAGCATTGTCAGCGATCCCCAAAAAGGCGGAGCAGATTGAAAACAGTCTGAGTGCGATCATTTCTTCCAATCCCGACCTTGAACTGGATACCATTGGGATACATAAGGATTATGAGGAAATGGAAAACAGGGTCGTTTTTGGAGGGTTTCAGGCGCTGTCCTGGCTGGTATTCCTCTTTGGCGTGGTCAATCTCATCAACACCACCCTCTCCAATCAGATGTCCAGAAAGAGGGAAAACAGCGTCTTTCGCGCCATCGGTCTGACCAGAAAACAGCTCTGTCAAATGACCATCTATGAGGGAATTTGCTATGCGTTTTCTGCTGCGTTGGCGACCCTGGCAGTCGGCCTCCCGATTGCAATAATAGCTGCCCGAAAATTCAGCGAAATGACTTTTCATGTAGCAATGCCCTATTCCTTCCCCTTCCTGCAAATGGGGCTGTTCGTTCTGGTGCTGTTTGGCCTGGAGGTGATTCTGTCCTTCTGGACAATGCGCAGGCAGAAAAATCAATCGCTTGTGGAAGAAATGCGAGCGATGGAATAAGCATATAGGATCGGCGGGGCGGCGTGTGCTGCCCCGCTTTTTAAGTTTGCTGTTATATTTTGGATCGTTATTGACTTCTATTACGGTTAGTGATATATTTATTACAGTAACCGTAATAAGGAGGCAGGTGTTATGCGAGACAATGCGAAAGGCGGTGCGCTCACAGAGGTGACATTCTTTATTTTGCTTTCCCTTTATACCCCGAAACATGGATATGCTGTCATGCAATTTATTGAAGATAATACAAAAGGGCGGCTCACGCTGGGGGCAGGTACTTTATATGGTGCGTTGAACTCGTTGCAGGAAAAAGGCTGGATTGCGCCTTTTGGAGATAGTGCGGGACGAAAAAAAGAATATCTCATTACAACACAAGGAAAAGAAATTGCAGAAAAGGAACTGATAAGGCTCAATGAACTTGTAGGAGTGGCCAATGGAATTATTGGAGGTGCAGTATGAGCAAAAAGTGTTATCGTTTCTTTGGCGGTTTGTTGACTGCCCAGGAACATTGGCTGAATAAAATGTCTGAAAAGGGCTATCGTCTGATTCGGGCGGAAAAAATGTTGTATGAATTTGAGGCGTGTAAACCGGATCAGGTAAAATACTGCGTGGAGTTTATCGCGCAAAAATCGAAAGCCAACGCGTCCGATTATCATGAGTTTTTAGAGGGGATGGGTTACAAAGTATTTTATAAAAACATCAACCTGAACTACTCTGTTGGTAAAGTACGCCTACGGCCATGGGCTGAAAAAGGCGGACGCATAGCAACAAATGCCACCACCTTTAATCGGGAACTGTTGATCGTAGAAAAAGATAATGACGGTAAGCCGTTTGAACTTCATACTTCTTATGAGGACAAGGAAAACTATTACAGAAATCTGCGTAATCCGTGGTTGCTGATACTGCTCATGTTTGCAATATTTGCGGTTGTAAATCGCTCGGTAGTTTTTGGTGTGCTTGCCCTGGTTTCTCTGATTCCTGTTCTCGTATATCAAACCCAGGTTATGCAGAACAAACGCGAAGGTAAGACAAAAGAATGGTGAGGTGTTTATATCATGAATGAACGAGAAAAAACAATCCGATTATGGTTTGATATGTGGCTCAATCAGCAGGATATGGGGATTGATGATATTTTTACAGAAGATGTGATCTATACAGAAAGCTGGAGTCCCCAGTATAACAACCGAAAAACAGTAAAGCATTGGTTTCAGGAATGGAATACCCGTGGCAAGGTAGTTATTTGGGAAATCAAGCAATTTTTTCATAAGGGAGATCAAACGATTGTAGAGTGGTATTTCAAAAATGAAATGAACAATGGAAGTATAGAGGAATTTGATGGAATCTCGCTGGTTGAATGGACAGAGGATAATAGAATAAAGGCGTTAAAAGAATTTGGGTGTAATCGCAATACCTATAATCCATACCAGGAAGGCGGTACTCCTCAATTCAAAGCAGAAAAAGCGAATTGGTTTTGAATTGAGTGCTTATGGAGGTAAAAATATGATGTATCGGACAGAATTAGTAGAAGGAATTACCGTGGAAAATGTAACAGAGAAAATCAATGCAAAAATAGAAGAAATGGAAAAGGAAAGCTATCGACTTGTTACGATGTCTTTTTGGGGAACCGAAAGAGCTGTACTGGTTTTCAAAAAAGGGTTAAAGGGTAGTTTGCTTTAACACATAGTTTGCTTTTGAACTGTCGTCTATGGTGCGTTGACAGACTGGTAATCTCGACTATTCGTTAAAGGACTTTATTGTGGACTGTTCGAGCAAGCCATTGGGCTTTGAGGTGACAAATATGAAAGTATTGGTTAGTGCTTGTATTATGGGAGAGAACTGTAAATATAATGGGAAAAACAACAAAAATTCAGCAGCTATCCATTTTTTAAAAGATAAAGAAGTGATTTCTATCTGCCCGGAAGTATTAGCAGGAATGGAAACTCCCAGACCCTGCGCAGAAATTGTGAATGGGAGAGTAGTTGATGAAAACGGAAATGATGTTAGTTTAGAATATAATAAGGCAGTGGCAGTTGCATTATCGAAAATTCAGAATGAAGAGATTGATTTAGTTATATTACAATCCAGAAGCCCTACCTGTGGTGTTAATCAGATATATGATGGTAGCTTCACTGGAAAGTTAGTTTCTAGAATGGGTTTGTTTGCAAAGGCATTAAAACAAAAAGGATATCATGTCATTGATGTTGAAGAAATATAAGTTTACCATTTTTCATTTGTTGAGGGATAAGGTTCCTAACGCATTAAGGCTGCATTTTATATTCGCCTGATGCAAATGTCAATGGGAGCATGAGCGACTATATCATAGAATATTATTTTTCACGGAGGCTGATATGAAAGAAAAATATTGATAATAGAAGATGATCCGTTGATACGGAATGAATTGAAAACGCTGCTGCAAAGCAATGGCTATGAAGCGGCGGCTCCGGAAGATTTTTCTGATGTGATTGATCGGATCAAAGCCGAACAGCCACACTTGATTTTGCTGGACATCAAACTGCCGGGGACCAGTGGCTTTTCTCTCTGCACCGAGATTCGCACATTTTCCGAAGTGCCAATCATCTTTGTGACAAGCTGCAACACGGATATGGACGAGCTGAATAGCATCATGCTGGGTGGAGACGCTTTTATCACGAAGCCCTATAACACAGCAATCCTGCTTGCGAAAATTGCTTCTCTGCTGAAGAAAGCCTATCCCGCACAGCAACGGGAGCAGATCGTCTATGGAGATGCGGTGCTGCATCTGGAATCCAGCAGTTTGGACTATAATGGACGGAGCGTAGAACTTACTAAGAACGAATTGAAAATTCTCTATTACCTGTTCAGGAACGGTGGAAAAATCTGTTCTCGTGGAGATATGATTGAGTATTTGTGGGACAATCAGTTATATGTGGATGACAATGCTTTGAGCGTCAATATCAACCGCATCCGGGAAAAACTTGTGGGCATCGGCCTGACGGATTTTATTAAGACAAAGCACCGACAGGGTACACGATATGAACAGCAGACGATATTGGAAAAACAGGCTGCCATTTCTGCTGACGAACCTTGTTTGTATGGCTGCACTCACTGTATTTCTGCTGGTGTGCGGAAATTCGGTTTCCGCAGTATTATTGATCCTGATTATGGGCATTGGTTTTGCTGACAGGACTTATCCTCACTTACTGGAAACGAAAGCGGCAGATGAAAAAACTTCTGGATATGGCGGAGCAGCTCTCCGAGAGATACCTTATTTCCGAAGTGATGGAGCTGCCGGAACAGGCTGAGGATCAGGTTTACTATCAGCTTTTGAAAATGGCTGGAAAATCCATGTTGGAGCAGATCGGGGAGGTCGAGCGGGAACGCCTGGAGTACAAGGAATACATTGAACAATGGATTCACGAAATCAAAACGCCCATTACTGCCATGAAACTTCTATGTGAAAACCATCGGATGGACTGGACAAAGAACTTCTGCTGGAACTGGAAAAGACCAACCGCTTTACCGAACAGGCTCTTTATTATGCCCGCAGTGAGCATACAGAGAAAGATTATTCTGTCCGGGAAATGGCACTGTCCCAAGTGGTGCATCAGGCGATTGCAGATAATAAATATCTGCTGCTCCAAAGTGGTATGCGTCTGGAAGTGGAGGAAATGCAGGACACGGTTTATTCAGATGAAAAGTGGGTGCGCTTTATTCTGAACCAACTGATTGCCAATGCGGTCAAGTATCGTACGGAACAGCCGGTTCTCCGCATTTCTACTCATAAACAGCAAGATCAGGTTGTTCTTGTCGTGGAGGACAATGGAATCGGGATTGCTGCGTCCGATCTGCCCCGTATCTTTGAAAAGGGATTTACCGGTCAGAATGGTCGTCTGGTCCAGCAATCCACAGGCATTGGCCTGTACCTATGCAAACGGCTTTGTGAAAAGCTGGGCATTGGCATTACGGCGGAGTCGTCGGAACATGGCACAGCAATTTCTCTTTCTTTTCATATTAACTGTTTGATTCATGAAGTGCAGAGCTGAGAACCGTTCTGCACTTCTTACATTTTTGTTAGAACTTTGTAAGAAAACTTGATACAAACGAAGCCGCTCTTATTTTACAATAGAGATCAGAGGTGATAACAATGAAAGAAATTTTGAAACTGGATCATATCCAAAAATATTACGGAAATAGCGGGAATGTTACAAAAGCAATTCAGGACATCAGCTTTTCCGTTCAAGAGGGAGAATTTGTAGGAATCATGGGAGCATCCGGTTCCGGCAAGACCACCCTGCTCAACTGTATTTCCACCATTGATATGGTCAGTGCGGGACATATCTATCTGGATGGAACCGATGTGACGGAAATCAATGAAAAACAGATTGCCCGGTTTCGCCGGGAAAATCTTGGATTTGTGTTCCAGGATTTTAACCTGCTGGACACGCTGACCATTTCGGAAAACATAGCTCTGGCGCTGACCATCAACAAGGTTCCCGCAGGCGAGATTGATGGGCGGGTGCGGGAAATGGCCGGAAAGCTGAATATCACGGATATTCTGGATAAGTACCCCTATCAGGTGTCCGGCGGCCAGAAGCAGCGGTGCGCCTGTGCCAGAGCCATTATCAACCAGCCTAAGCTGATTTTGGCGGATGAACCCACCGGTGCGTTAGACAGTCACTCGTCCCAGATGCTGCTTTCTACGATTCAGAGTATCAACGAAGATCTCGGAGCCACGATCCTGATGGTGACACACGACGCTTTCTCGGCAAGCTACGCCAATCGCATTCTCTTTTTGAGGGATGGCGCGATCTTCACGGAAATCCGTAAGGGTGGTGATTCCCGCAGGACTTTCTTTGAAAAAATCCTGGATGTCCTCACCATGATGGGAGGGGGCATGAATGATGTACGCTAAACTGGCACTTCGCAATGTCCGCCGAACAGCCAGAGATTACTTGATTTATGTGGTTACACTGGTTTTGTCGGTTGGAATGTTTTATGGATTCTTTTCTCTGGTAAGTCCCTATTACAATGCGACACTTCCCGTACCCATCCATTTAGATGTACTGAAGAAAATGATGCGGATCGCGGTACCATTGGTGGGACTTTTTGTAGTATTTTTGATGTCCTATGTTAATTCCTATATGCTTCGGCGTAAACAGAAGGAATTTGCGATTGAAACGATTATTGGGATGGAGCAGAAAACAGTTGCCTTCTTATTCTTTTTGGAAACTTCTGTTATGGGAGCTGCTGCGATTTTATTAGGTGTACTGTTGGGAATGCTGCTTTCTCAGATTATCAGTGTGATTGTTGTTCAATCTTTCGGTGAGAATTACCATTTGCATTTGTCTCTGTTTCCGGACACTTTTCTTGGAACTGTTATCTTTTTTGGTGCGATTGTACTTTTGCTGGGAATTAAGAACCTGTTTGCTGTACGAAAACTGAAAATCATTCAGATGTTGCAAAATAGCCAGAAAGGTGTAGAAAATATTCCTTTAACGAGGCAGGTTGGGAAGTGGGTGGTGGTCTGTACCGCAGTTTCAACTGTGATCCTTGGGATGATGGCTGCTCTAAGCTGTTTGGTTTTACATTATCCGGCAGCTCTTTTCAGGGTATTGTTTCTGACTTTCCTGGCTGCTGGCTTTTTGGTATCAGCTGTGTTTTTCTTTCTTGCCGGCAGAAAGAAAAGAGATGGAAGTGGTCCGCTAATGGCACTCACAATTTTTGGAGCTGCTGAAGGGATTGCTCTTTTGGTTCTTTCCCCGCTTTTTGATTCGTTGGTACGCCAAAGAATAGCGATACAGGCGTATTTGACGATGCCACCAGTCTTTGCACTATTGCTTCTTGTATTTTCCTTGATTGCTTTTTTTAGCAATCTTACTTGGTGGCTATCAAAATGATTCGTAAGCCTTCTGCCAGATACTATCGGAATCTGTTCTGGCTTGGGCAAATCAAAGTAGAATGGGAACCAGTTCCAAGACGATGGGGTCATCTCCTGCGTCCTGACAGCAGCTCTGGTCCTCTTTTCCTATCTTCCCGTTCTGGCGCTTCGGATTCAATCGTACCAGCTCGCTCTTTCTGTATACGATGTGCAGGTAGGGACGATGTACCGGGCAGAAGAATCTTTGTTACCAACAGGGACTCTGGACTATGATGCGATTACCGACTATCTGGAACAAGGGGATACTCTGTAACTGGAAAGGCGCAGGGAGAGCTTTACTTCCTTGCGAATGAGGATATTGGTAACGGGCAAAGAAAATTCCGTTTCTTGCGGTTTCGTTATCTGACTATAATGAATTGAGGGCGTTGTCTGGTCTGGAACCGGCTGTGTTGCCCAATGATACATTTGGGGTTTCTTGGAACCGGGAAGCAGTAGAAACGGAGATGCAGGAAATTGACCGAAATATCCGTCAGATCCAAGTGAATGGCATTGTTCTTAATAAGGCCCAGGACGCCGACTTTCAGGATTCGATAGGAATTAACCTGTTTACCAGCAGGACAAAAGCGGTTTATGTTTTGCCGGACGTAGCTATCTCAGACCTTCGGATTGCGACCACATTTTATTCTGCAAATACCGATAAGCCTTTAACTTATGAATTTGCAAAACAATTTGAAGAAAATATGGGCACATATCAGAGAGAACTTGGGAATTTCCCGCCGGAGTCTGCATTTATTCGTTTGAATACCTTACAGTCCAATGAGGGTATTTCAAATATGCTGTTATTGTCACTGATTGGCACTTATGCGGCGCTTGTGTTGTTAGTAAGCAGTTTTACTATGTTATCGGTGCAACAGCTTACAGATGCTATTGAACAAAAACATCGTTTTGACATCATTCGTAAATTAGGAGTGGAGCGTAAAGAATGCCAGAAAACTGCTCGTCGGCAAATGTATTTCTGGTTTGGACTTCCGGTTCTGATGGCGATAGTTGGAAGTATTGGAGTTTTTTCCTATTTGCTTTGGAGCAACTACAATGAGATTATCGCCTATGTTTTGCCTTCGCAAATTGGAATAATCCTGACCCTATCCTATATCTCTTTTATAATCGTCTTTGGATGTTATTTTGTGTCAACCTATTACCTGTTTCAAAGGAACATAGAAAAACATTAAAGGAAGGGAGGTCGTAATGATGTACTGGAAGTTAGCAATTCAAAATATCCGCAGAAGCCTGCGGGATTATATCATTTACTTTGTGACGCTTACCTTGACTGCGGCATTGATGTACTCATTTTTGGCATTGGGCTTTTCATCAGATGTTCTTGCTATGGCAGAAAATATGTCGATGCTGACGACTGGAATTTTGCTTATGTCAGCTCTGGTTGCTTTTATGTCCTCGTTTGTGATCGGTTATGCGATCCGCTTTATGCTAGGACGACGGAAAAAGGAGTTTGCAACCTACGAATTGATTGGCATGGAAGCAAAGACAGTACGGAATTTGTTCCTTGCTGAAAACAGTATCATCGGCACTGGGGCCTTTCTGCTTGGTTCTTTGGTTGGCACAGGGCTTTCCGGATTGCTGAATCAGGTGGTAAAAAATATCTTTGAGGTGCCGCATACCTATCAGGTTTCCTTTTCTCTCCAGGCATGGGCAGTAACATTTTTGTTTTTTGCCTTGATGTATGGTTTTGGGATGTTTCGGGCGGCAAAGATTATCCGGCATCAGAAAGTAATCGATCTGCTGTATGATAACCGCAAGAATGAAGAATACCGTTTCAAATCATTCTGCCATAGTCTTTTGGTAGTATTGCTTTCAATAGCCGCAATGGTTGCAGGCGTGATTTTGCTTGGGCGGATGCTTCAGACACAAACCAATGAAGCATTTTTGTACCTTGGCGGAGCCTGCTTGCTCATTCTGGTGGGTGTTTACGAGCTGCATCGCCAGATACCTCTTTTGCTGCACCGATTTGCAAAACAAAATTTGCGCCATAAGTACAAAGAAGAAAATCTGTTCTTCCTGGGGCAGATTGGGCGGCGCATCCATTCTGCTGGCCGGACAATGGCTGTGGTGGCAATCCTGTTGACCATATCCCTGGCAACCATGTTTGTGGGGCTTACCATGGGGGCAGGCTACAAAGCCAATATGAAAGCCTATTATCCCTATGATGCAGGCGTAGCGATTGATGCACCTTTGGAAAAATCCAGCATGGATTCCATCGTTTCCTTTACAGAGGAGCATTGTGGAGTCGAGGATTCTGTGAGCTATTATCTGTATGCGGTTCCTGAAAAATCTATCGAAGCCTTGTCCTTGTCCGACTATAACCACCTGCGTGAAATCCTGGGGCTTTCTCCTGTTGTCATGGGCAACAACGAATTTTTGGTTCATTGTGATACATGGAACTATATGGACGGAATCCGGCAGGGCTTGAAGCAGCAGCCGGAGATCACATTAAATGGTCGAACCTTGACTATTGCGGAGACACCAATCTTGACGGAGCCGATGGAGCAGTATCAAATGGCCGGAACGAAGGGATATGTACTTGTTCTGCCGGATGAAGCAGCTTCACAATTAGTCGGAGAAAAAATCCGTCTGGCAATGAAACTGGAAGATGGCGGATACCCGGAATTGAAAAGCGACTTGAAGCAATTCCTGAACAGTGGGAAATGGCAGCCGGAATTGCAGGCAGGTCAACAGCTCCCGGAAAAAGTAACGATGGGTGTTACAGTAAAGGCGTGGGGCGTTGCCAATTCGCTGACTGGATTTACAGCCATTTCGTTCTGCGGATTGTATTTAAGCATTATTTTTATCATTCTATCCTGCTCGGTTCTTGCATTTGAGCAGCTTTCTGCCATAGACAAAAACCAGAAGAATTATGCAGTCATTGACCGTTTGGGTGTACCGGGCCGCAGGCAGGCTTCCCTGATCCGCAGGGAACTGTCCACAGTCTTTTTGATCCCACTGCTATTCCCTCCTTTTACTGACGGTTTTGCTGATTGCAGGGGCACAGTTCTTTTTCGGAGAAGCAATCTTGCAGCAGGGACTTGTACCTCTTTATGGTCTGGCGACGATTCTGCTATTCTGTGCAATCTACCTGACCTATTTTGGTGCAACAATGTTCTTATTCAAACGGGTTATTCTTCGGCCTGAAATGAGATGAAAAATTGAATTGCTACAAAAATGAAGCAATTCCGCCTGTTTTCTTGCCGAAAAAGAAAGCGGTTAGGAGATTTCTGCAACATTTGGCCTTTATCATAGAGTAATAAATTAGAAATGCTGATACCTTACACTATGCAAAGGAGTGGATTACTATGGCAAACAAAGAAAAGCGCTTTGAAACAATCTATACACAGGGAACTTCCTTGAGTATTGTTGTAGACACCGAAACAGGTGTAAACTACCTTGTCCATGATACGGGGATTACCCCTTTGCTGGATAAAAACGGAACAGTCGTTATTACTGAAATAAACAAGTAAACTTTATATTGGCTGCAGGGTATCAGCATTCTAATTATGAATAAGGGAGGGACATATGGGAAAAATCTTTGTATTGTCGGTAACAGACCATGAAGAATACATACTTAGCAGAATTATGGAGATTATTGCAGCCGAGCCAGGATTTGACCATATTGTGTCATCTCATCCTTGTAATACTCTTGTTTTTCCGGGATTGGAGCTTCGCCTGAAGGAGAGAACGGTACACCGAAACGGCGAGTTAATTTCTATGACCCATCGGGAATTTGCGACATTGGTATACTTGGCAAACCACCCGTCCTGGGTATTTTCTGCCGGGCAGATTTATGAAGAAGTGTGGGGTGAGGATGGTGAAAACTGCGGAACAGCCGTTGCCAGCGTCATTGGTCAGATCCGCAGAAAACTGACACCGGATATGCCGAAAGCGGGTTATATCCGTACTGTTTTGGGGAGCGGATACAAATTTGAAGTTCCGCAGGGTGTGGCAGAATAGAACAATCAAATATATATTAGCTGCGCACATTATGAAGCAGCCAAAAGCGGGAAACCTTTATGATGGGTCTCCTGCTTTTTGTTTTCATAAAAATAGTGTGTGATTGTTGAGAATAGGCGTCATATAGGCGTAAAGGATATGTATAAAGTAAAAAGGAGGCATTACATATGCTTATTGGCGTTGATCATGGCAACAAACAAATTAAAACGGTTCATTGCAACCCCTTTGTGTCCGGTCTGAAGCAGAGTGTCACCCGTCCCTTTGGACAGAATGTGCTGAGGTATCAGAATACCTACTATACGCTGTCTACTGAGCGGATTCCTTATCGGAAAGATAAAACGGAGGACGATCGCTTCTTTATCCTGACCCTATTTGCTCTGGCTGGTGAGATTGAAGCGAGGGGAGCATATTCCTCAGAGGTTCAGCGTATCCAACTGGCAGTAGGGTTGCCGCCGGCACACTTTGGCGCCCAGGTGGAGCGGTTTACACAATACTTTGGGCAGCGGGGAATGGTAGAATTTGAGGTGCAGGGCAAGCCGTATTCCATCTATATTGAAGATGTGGCCTGCTTTCCACAGGCATATGCAGCGGCGGCCACTATGCTTCACGCGCTTGTTGAAGAGCCAAAGGCGGTAATTTTGGATATTGGTGGGTTTACTGCTGACTATCTGCTGATGAAAAACGGAGAGATTGACCTTACCTCCTGTGATTCGTTAGAAAATGGCGTGATCCTGTTGTACAATAAGGTGCGTTCAAAGGTGAATTCGGAGCTGGATCTGTTGTTGGATGAAGGAGATGTGGATGCCATACTGATGGGAAAAAAGACTCAATATCCGGATGCAGCCATACGGCTGACAGAACAGATGGCGCAGGAATTTATCAATGACCTGTTCAGCACGCTGCGGGAGCGAATGTTGGACTTGCAATATTGCAAGGTAGTATTTGTAGGCGGTGGCGCCATTCTTTTGAAGCGGCAGATCGAAACTTCGGGCAAGGTGGGAACACCATTCTTCGTACCGAAAATCAATGCAAATGCGGATGGCTATGAGTATCTGTACCGGATTGAAACAGCAGGCAGGTGATGGTATGGGCGAGAAAAAAGAACGAGGACGGTTTACGCTGCGCTTTAATGAGGGCGATCCCATACACGAGACTGCCATTGGATTACTGGAGTTACAGAGTCCCCGCACAAAAGCGCAATATGTGGCAAATGCAGTGGTCTACTATAATGAGCACTTTGGGCAGGAGCCGCAGCCGCTAAATGCTTCGATTATCAGCAAAGAAGCGGTGGTAGCTATCGTCAAAGAGATTTTGCGGCAGGAAGGTATGGGACAGGAAAAAGCAAAAGAGCAGATTCCCACAGCCAGATTGGTGGAGAAGCCTGCAGCGCCTGTGATGCTTTCGGCTGCACAGGAAGTGGACGATGATCCGGAAATGGACGATAGGACACGCAGCCTGATTGCCAGTACTTTGTCTGCGTTCCGCAGCAGGGGATAATCAAAAGAGGCATGGGAGCCAGTGATGCTCCTATGCCTCTTCCTGTATGGCCGCGATAAAACTGTCTAAAATATCTTCAAAATGCCTGTATTGTTTGGGCGTTAGTGTGGAAATCTTCTTCATAAGAAGAGAAGAATCTGCTTCTGTGATGACGCCTCGCAACAAATACTCGGTGCTGATGTGAAGTGCATCACAGACTTTGAGGATTGTCTCAGGCCGCATAGCCTTTTGCCCCAGTTCTGCGGTGGAGATGGTCTGTGGTGTGACATGAGCCAGCTCTGCCAGAGTTTCTTGGGTCATATTCAGTTGTTTCCTCCGGTCGAAGATCCGTTTACCCATATCTTTCAGTAGATTTTCCATGCGCCACCTCCATGCTATAGTTACATTTTATCCGCTATGACATGGATTATTAAGCGGTCATGGTTGATTTATCTCGTCTATGGCAAGTATAATATGCAGAGGAGTACGCCAGGAAAGGAGAATTATATGAACAGTTTTTCGTGTGTGATTACAGGTCACAGACCGACCAGATTTAAGTTCAAATATAATGAAAAGGATAAACGCTGCCAACGGATTAAAAAGTGTCTGCAGGAGCAACTCATACGACTCTATCATCAGGGTACGATGCTTTGGGTTGGAGGAGCAATGGGCGTTGATATGTGGGCAGCGGAGCTCCTGCTGCGTATGAAAGAGCAGCAAGCGTATCAAGATGTGGAATTGTGTCTGGCTCTCCCTTTTGAGGGTTACAATGCAGACTGGGATGACTGGCACCGAAGAGGATGGATTTTATTCGCAGATATGCTGAGAAGGTCTTAGTGCTGGGCGAAATGCCCTCAAGCGAAAGCTATAAGAAACGCAATTACTATATGGTGGAGCAGGCCGGATATATGATAGCTGTCTATGATAATGCACACAATATGCGATCCGGAACCCAGCAGACGGTCAACTACGCCAAGAAGAAAGGACTCAAATCATTTATATCCATCCAGATACAGCACAGGTAGCGATGGAAGATACAACTTTATGGAAAAATAAAGGAAGGGCTCTAAAGCGGAACACTGAGAGAGGTTGAAAAGCAGTGTGTCCGTTTTAGAGCTTGTTTTGATCATATAATGTCGAATGATTTTCTTTTGCTCGAAAGAGACTCCAATGCAACTCCAAAAGTTTCCGAAAACTGTCAGTTACACTGTAATTATGGCAGTGATCCCAAAACCAATGAAAACTCGATAAGTGGAGGTGGGGGTATGAGATCAGTACAGTATCCAATGAAAATCGGAAGAAGAGGGTGGTCTTTATCCTGACAATAAGGATGAAGGCCGCCTTTGTTTTAATTTAATAGAATAGCTGGAATAGCATTTGAAAAAGTTTTATTTCACAATTTAACAATTATCAGCAGGGCGGCAGCGTTGCGCTGCCATATCGCGAAAGAAGGGGATGATGCAGGCCGCCTGTGTGCCGTCCGCATAACTGCGGACAGGGAGTAACGATGTTATGGAGAAAGGATTCCACAACATCGAGCAGTTCATTGCTTTCATAACTCCAGGACACACGGCTTTTCATGAACGGCTCTCAATAGGGTATATCGTCGAGGCAGGACGAGAGAGTTTTCTCCACATAAAGAAAAACCTCCGGACGGAATCTATTGAACTGCTCGATGCAGCAATTCAGGGAACAGCTGGTTTTGTCCATTGGTACAAAGCTGGCTGTTTTTTTTATCACAGCCAGGTTTTGTCCGGTGCAGGTCACCGCCAGAAGCTCAGGAAATTCATAGAAATTCTTGAGACTTTTGGAGGTAAAGCCATGTGGCAACGGAACAATGGACAGGCAGAAGATGACCTGCAATTCAGGTTTACAGCATATTTGGTGTCGGCGGTCAAGCGCCGCAGAAAGATTATTTAATCCAGCTTTATAAGCGCAGCAGCATAGAGAGTAGTTCGGAAGTGGTTTACGAATCCGAACCCAGCTCAGAGGAAGTGGTTTTAGACAAATTGCCGCTTATGGATGTCATTGAAAATGGAGCGCTTCTGGAGGCACTTCAGAAACTCAATGAACGGGAGCGCCAGATCTTTCTGGCTCGAACGCTGGAGGAAGAAGATTTTGAGACTCTGGGAGCAAAGTTTGGGCTGTCCTATAAAGGGTGGCTGCACTTTACTACAGGACGATTCAGAAAATCAGAAAGAGCATTGAAGGAGGTGACAAGAGATGAATTTTGAATGTCTGCTTCTCAGCGCCAAGGCGGGAAACGAGAATGCCATTACGACGATTTTACAGATGTATCGTCCATTGCTGTTAAAGTATGCCATTATAGATGGTGTGCTGGATGAGGATCGTACCAGGAATTGAGCATTATTTTGTTGAAGGCGATCAATTGTTTAAGATTTAAGTCAATGAGAAGGCTCCAGATCACACGGCCTCGGGCTTTTCTTACTGACTTAAAGGGAGAACTGTTAAATTTATATCCGCTGCCCAGTACAGTACGGATATAGCCCGCTTTGGTGTGTCCGGCGTCAGCTTGCGCCGGATCGACCGATGACGCTGGCAACGGCAGTACCGCGGTGTTCGCCGTCCCTATCCCATACGGCCTCGTAGATCGGCTGGCTGAGAATACCCAGTCAGGGTGACGAGCCAGATATGCAAGAACTGCAAACTCATGGTGAGTCAGTGTAACAAGTTGACCGTTGCAGGATACAGTTTGCTCCTTTAGCCGAATTTCAAGGTCTGGAAAGGAGGCTGGCGTTAGAGGGTGGGAGAGCAATATGGTCAAGCTCTGGTTCGTTTGCAATAGCTTCTATAATTTTATTGAGTATATGTTCTTCGTGGTCTGCAACGGATAATATTAAAATTTGCCCATATTGTTCACATCCTTTCTTCTCCTTATGTGCATAAGCAGTGGTTCTGTTTTGGAAAATCTTAAATGAGATGGGGGTATAGTGCCAGAGCCTTTTCTATTTGTAAAAGGTTGCTGAATATAGAGACTTCAAAACTCTGGGACTGGGGCCATTTGTTCTAATGCTTAAATATCACCTTACCCAGAATTAAACTTATAACCGTAGCCAATTACAGTTTTATATACTCGTGCCTTGCAATATGGTTTTAGCCTTTTGCGTATTTGGAAAATTGTATTTTCTACTGCGTGCAAATGGTTATTTGTAGGCTCATGCCAAATCTTTTCATAAATCTGCTCTTTTGTGAATGTGGTTTGAGGAGACTGTTGCAGCAGATAAAGGACTTCAAATTCGTTTGTTGATAAATAAACTTCCTTCTGTTCTAATATTACACAATGCCGGTTAACATCAATGTGTAAGGTGTGACTTGCTTGCTTCAATCCCAAAATTTTAGTGCCATTGTCCGGTCGTTTGCAATTTGTGCAAGCAGCAATGATAATTCGTTAAATTTTCTAACTTCTCTCAATTTCTTATATAGGTTGACAGTTATCGTACTCCCGTATATGTCCCTATCAAAATCAAAATATGTGTTTCGATTGAAACAGAATCATCATTATCAAGTGTGGGGCGTGCCCCAATATAGACACCATAATATCTGTTGTCACTTAAAGAATATCTGCCACATATACCCCTGTCTTTGGCAAAATGTATTTTTTGCTATTTCCATGTTTGCGGTAGGTGTCCCCACATGCTTTCCAATACCTCGGCCGTGTATAACGGTTCCTGTTAGTGTGTAAATAGGCGCATTCGTATTTTCTTTCATTTCGATCCTCATATAATCCCATTCATTGAAAGGATGATCAAAACACAAGTCACAATGATGAAATTTGCCAGTATAAGCAGACCGGTATGTTGCTGCCTTGCTTCTTTTTCCAAAGTAGAAATATATCCACTTTTCTTAAAGCGGTAACTATGGGCTTATACAGTAAAAGGTAATGGATGCATTTAACCCGCCTTTCAACAAGTTAAATGGAAGAAAGGCAGGGAGTAACAATTCCACAACCGCTTCTCTTGGATACCCCATATAAAGTGGTGTTACCAAATAGTTCCACAGCAGCATAACAATAACCGTTATTAGCCACCCCGATGCCAGGCCAATCAGTGCACCAGATAGAGTGTGCTTTTTTGTAAATGATAGACGCCGTACACGCAAAGATAGTGTTTGTACGATATTCATGATACAACCTAATATTCCGGTATCGCTTACTGTAATCATTTCAAGGGTTGCCACAATGACAGATACGATACAGGAAGTCATCGGTCCCCAAATAAAGCCGCCCAAAGTTACAATAACATCTGATGGGTCATACTTTAAGAATAGAATAATCGGAATCCTGCCAACAACCATGGTGACATAAGTGATTGCACATAGCATCCCAATAGCGGTGATTCTTTTTGTTTTACAGTTCATAATTGCTTTCCTCCGTGACAAAATTAACACCAAAGAAAAGGTCTTTCAGGTGTTAACATTATAATTAGGCCACAGAAAAGAAAGTAAGCCTCTTAAAATCTGCGGAAATCTAACCATATCTTCTTTCATCCAGACTATACTGTTGGTTTTGGAATTACACCAAATCGTGCGTTTTACGCTCGCGGACTTTACCGCCAATCGGGAATTTCACCCTGCCCCGAAGACACTTTTATTCAGTTGTTTCCCCGCAATTATAACATCAACTATTTTTGGAAGCAATGAGTTGAAGAAAGTTCGGAAGCATTTCGGAAATCGTGTCATACTCAGTTACAGTTTTTCATACGAAACTAAGTCCGTGAGTGGAATCCTCAGATGTTCATGTCTTTCTGTATCTGCAACTTCTTCATTTCCATAACCGATTACTAAAATATTGATTGGCTCTAAATTATCGGGCAAATCAAATTCTTTCCGGATAACATCAGGCTGAAAGTAACATACCCATACGGTACCTAAACCTAATTCTGTTGCCTCCAACATCATATGGTCTGTTAGGATAGCTGCGTCAATGTCTCCGGTTTGCTTTTGGTCAAATGGGCGAACCCATGCTTTGTTATGATCTGCACATACAATAATTGCAAGAGGAGCATTATAAATATTTGCCCCTTTGCTGATTTTTTCCAGTCCCTCTTTGCTTTCTACTGCAATTAAGTGAACCGGCTGTAAGTTTGCTGCTGTTGGTGCAACATGAGCAGCCTGCAGAATTTTATCAAGCTTCTCTTTTTCTACCTTTTTGCTGCTGTAATTGCGTACAGAATACCGTTTTTTTGCAATCTCAATAAAATTCATCATGGTCAATCCTTTCTTGGTGCTGTATAATTTAGTTGACATATTCAATCGTCGTACTAATTTTAACATGGTGCAGTAGAATAACAAGATTGCACTTTTCAGGTAGATACTTCCCTCAAAGAAAGTACCCAAAAAGGAGTGAATTTATAAAAATGAATTATCAAAAAGATCAATTTAGTTGTCCAGTGGAAGCCACACTTTTTCTGATTGGAGGAAAATATAAACCTCTCATTCTTTGGCATTTGATAGAAAAACCTTTGCACTACATGGAATTACAACGCTTAATTCCAAAAGCCACACCTAAAATGCTTTCACAACAACTTCGCGATTTAGAAGAATGTGGCATGATTCACAGAGAAGTAATTCCAGAAAAACCACCTAAAACCTTGTATTCACTTACCGCCTTTGGAAAAAGTATCATTCCGGTATTAGATTCTATGTGTAACTGGGGAATACACTTTCTTGAAGGATTGGATATTACACCGCCTTGTGGTTCAAAACTGTAAATAGTCTATTTGGGGAAGAGTAGACTGCCGTTTGTCGAATTTATATATGTTTTTTTCAAGTAACACAGGAAGCAATACTTGCAGCCTTATTTTATATAAAAAGAAGCGCCGGACAGAGCCAATAAGCCTATGTCCGGCATTTCCTATATCACGGATTCAAATTTATATCCACTGCCCAGTACAGTGCGGATATAGCCACCCTTTGGTGTATCCGGCGTCAACTTGCGCCGGATCTGACTGATGATACTGGCAACGGCAGTGCCGCAGCGTTCACCGTCTCTATCCCATACGGCCTCATAAATCTGGCTGGCTGAGAATACCCAGCCAGGATGACGAGCCAGATATGTAAGGACAGCAAACTCATGGTGAGTCAGAGTAACAAGTTGACCGCTGCAGGACACTGTCTGCTCCTTCAGCCGGATTTCCAGATTTGTAAAAGAAAGAATGTTGCAAGGGAGAGGAGGCGCAATATGGTTAAGCTCCGGCTCGTTTGCGATAGTTTCCATAATTTTATTGAGTATATGTTCTTCGTGGTCAGTGACGGATAATATTAAAATTTTGCCCATATTGTTCGCCTCCTTTGCTTGGGGTAAATGCGGAAAACTGCTGCGCCAGTGGCCGCCAACAGTACCAGAATCAGCATCGCGAACAGGCCGAAGCTCTCATAGTAGAACAGTTCATCCCAAAACAGGAGAATATCACAGAGAGCAGTCAAGGCAACCGTCCAGCGGACATACCGGGCCAGCCATTGCCGGAACACCAGCACAAGGACAACTGGCGGGACGATCAGCAGCGTCAGATTTAAAATCAAGGTCGGGGTCAGTTCCATTGCGTTGCCTCCCCACTTTTGTTGATAAGGTCATTGTAAAACCCAAATGTCCGCGAAATGTTACAGCGGCCAAAAAATTTCATTGAAAATCGGGGTGAAATGTTACAACGCTCGGACATTTCAAAAATTTCCTTGAGGAACGGTAAAAAAGCGGGGTAGCACAGGCCACCCCGCCGATTCCATACAGTTATTATTCCGTTCTCAACCGTTCCACCAAAGTATCTTTTTCAATGGATCGGCTAACTCCATAGCTAATGCAAATCTGCAACCCGACGAGCAAAATGGAGAATAAAAGAACCGGGAATATATTAAACTCAAAAAGGATAAATTTCAGGGCTAATACCTTATTTGCCAAATAACATAGCAAGGCACCTACTGTAACGCCAAAAAAGGTTGCCAATATTGCAGACTTTACACTAATGCTCATTCCCTCTCGGTAAAGCATTTTTCTTAGTTGTTGATTTGTCATTCCAACTGCCTGCAAAAGAGCAAATTCCCGTTTACGGACAATAGCGCTGCTGATCAGCATATTCACCATGTTTAATAACCCGAAAAGAATTACAAATGCAGAAATACCGTACAGACTGCTTGTGGTTGCCTTTATGAATCCTCTAATTGTAGAAAATTCTTCATTGTAAATTTTGAGCCTCAAATTTGGATTTCCGCTTATAAGCGCCATTATCCCATCTTGAACAGATTCCTTATAATCCGGGTCACAAAAAACGGATAAATGTGATGTATTATTATAAGGGGAAAGTTCTGCTATTGCTTCGCTGGTACAATAGAACAACCCTGTTGATGGGAAGTAAGCAATCCCGGCAACGGTAAAAGTTTTTTCAATGGTTTGTCCGGCAACATCAAAATGGAATAATAGTGTATCCCCAATTTTCAAATCGCCATAGTTTGTATCACTTCGATCTGTACGGTATTTATTGACAACTATGCCATCCAGACCGACTTCATCATAATTGATTGTACCGTCCACAAGTTCACTTGCATTAGCAACAAGTTCTGGTGATAGACTGTTTACAGTTTCTAAATTGTCCTCTGGCGAATCGTAGACAACTTTTGATTCTACTAAGCGGCCCACGACACATCCATCCAATACAATCTTTTCTACGCCGGGAATTTTATATATTTGTGCCTGCAAATCCTCTGATAGAGGATTGTCTTGAATGATAGTCGGAAAACGCTCATAAAAGTTATCCATCTGTATGCCAATCTGGAAATCCTCGTCTAATGGATAGCTTTGTCGCAACATAGCTGGAAGATTGATGGAAGAAATGAGGATAGCTAATGCAATCATCAAGGTTCCACTAATGCTCAATGAAATAATTGACATACGGTTTTTCTTCTGATTCATTTTCAGGTTGCTTTGCGCCAAAGTGTTTGGTGTAATCCGCTTCAATGTTTTGTGTCCTTGTCCGACCTTTTCCCCTTGAAATTTCATTGCTTCAATAGGAGAAGTTTTGGCAAGAAGTTTCGCTGGCTTTCTCAAAGCGAACTTGATAACAGCAAAAATCAAGAAACCAGACAATAAAACAATCGCCATATCATATAAAAGCCATCGTACCCCGGAGAGAATAACTACAATCAAAATAGAAATCAATGCTCCCAAAGGGATAAACCGTAATGCCAGTAAATTCCCCTGCATTTTCAAAAAGTAACGCAACTGTTTTTTCGTCGTCCCTAATGAAATAAACTGGGCATACATAGGCATCGAATTGACAATGGAAATATAAAAAATACTGTAAATTACAAAGCTGCTGGCGAACATAATGAATATCGCAAAAAAGATAATACCGACCGCCACAGCACCATCAATATAGATTCCATCAATATATCTGTCATTTAGTATGATGTCAAAATCTTTAATACCTTCGGCTTCACCCTTACTTTTTAAGAAATCTTTTTGAGTGTCAGGACTCATATCGGCTTTTTCCGAATTAAGTGAAACTAATACATCAACAGTCGAGGCAGTTTGTGTGCTGTAAGTTAAAGAAAGCTCGCTGTACTGTTGTGCGTATTCTGTGCGGAAATGATCAGAGGTCAGAATATAAAACTGTTTTCCTTTTTCCTGCGTTTTGTTTTGGATAATGCCGCAAACAGTAAATGTGTTTTCTTTCAATTCGTTTGTCAAGGTGTCTACATATTCAAAGGAAAATGAATCACCTAATACCAATTTGTGAATAGACAGATAAGTTTCAGATACAAGTACCTCTGTATTGCTTTGCGGTAGGTTTCCATCCATCAGTTCAAAGCCCAAAAAGGACATTGCCGAATCATCCATGTATGCCAGATCAGTGCGCCCATCACTGTTCACAATATTACCAAAAGTTTTGTAAACACCAACTGTTTCAAAATCATTATCGGTCTGTAACTTGTTTTTCGTATCTTCGCTCACAGCGCGAAACATAGCATGATAAGGTGCTTGTGTGGATTGTTTCAGTGCGTCATTTACTAAAATCGAAAAGACGGTTGCCATTAGGCAAGTCGCAATTACAATAATAATTGCAGTGATTAAAGTCTTGAGCTTATGTTCCTTTAGGTCAGCTTTCGCCAGTTTCTTTATAATGGTGCTAGTGTCATTCTCAAAAGGCCATGTCATAGCTTGCCACCTCCTTATTCCACAATTTTTCCGTCCTCAATGCGGACAATCCGATCTGCAAGGCGGGCTATGTCGTCATTGTGGGTAATCATCACAACAGTTTGCCGGAATTCCGCACTGGTGCGCTTGATAAGCCCCAGCACCTCGGCGCTGGTCTTGCTGTCAAGGTTGCCGGTCGGCTCGTCGGCCAGCACAATAGCCGGTTTGGTAATCAGGGCGCGGGCAATCGCCACACGCTGCTGCTGGCCGCCGGAGAGATTGTTCGGCATATTTTTCAGTTTATCTTCCAGCCCCAGCAGGTGAACGATCTCGTCCAAAAACTTCTGATCCACCGTGTCCCCGTCCAGCTCCACCGGCAGGACGATGTTCTCATACACATTCAGGATGGGAACAAGGTTATAGTTCTGGAAGATAAAGCCGATGTTGCGGCGGCGGAAGATGGTGAGCTGTTCGTCGTTCTTCTTTGCCAGTTCTTCGCCCCGGACAGTCACGGTTCCGCTGGTGGGAGTGTCCAGCCCGCCCATCATGTGAAGTAGGGTAGACTTGCCACTGCCGGAGGTTCCCACAACGGCCACAAATTCGCCGTCATTTACGGAGAAGTTCACGCCGTCAAGGGCGCGGGTGATGTTCGGCTCTGTGCCGTAATACTTTTTCAGATCAATCGTCTGTAAAACGCTCATACTCAAAACTCCTTTCAAGGCTTTCTGCCTGTTGATAAGGGTATTGTAAAACCCAAATGTCCGCGAAATGTTACAGCGGCCAAAAAATTCATTGAAAATCGGGGTGAAATGTTACAACGCTCGGACATTTCAAAAAAATTTATGGCGGGCAGCCGGAAATGGCCGTCCGCCGCGTTCTATTTTGTAGGTAGCATAATGGAAAATTCCGAACCCTTGCCCGGCTCCGAAACCACTTTGATATAGCCGCCCTGCCGCGTTACGATCTCGCGGGCCAAATATAGGCCAATGCCAACGCCCTGCTGTTCGTGTACTTCTTCCTCACGATAAAAGCGCCGGAAGATAGCGGCCTGATTGCTTTCGGAAATGCCCTTGCCGGTGTCGGTTACTTTAATCTCCACATACATTTCCCATAGCACCACCGACACAGCGATTTTTCCGCCCGCCGGGGTGTATTTCACCGCATTGTCCAGCAGGTTAAAGAGGGCTTCGGATGTCCACTTGCTGTCATGGGAAACGGTCAAATCCTCCGGGCAGTCCACGGACACAGCGATTTCCTTTTTCTCCGCTGCATACACGATCCCACTCATGGCCTGCGCCACAGTATCAAAGAGGCGGCCCGGTTTCTTATCCAACTGGATCACGCCTGTTTCCAGACGGGAGGTTTTCACAAGGGCCTGAAAGAGAAAGTCCAGCTTATCCGTCTGGCTGCGGATTCCCCGGATAAAGTCGGTGCGCTCTGCCTCGGCCATAGGCTTTTCCAGCAGGGTGTCCGTCGCCATTTTCAGATTGCTTACCGGCGTTTTCACCTGATGGGAAATATCCGATACAAGGGTCTGTAACTCCTGCCGTTCCTCGTCCACCCGGCGGCGGTTCTCCTGCATGATCGGTAGAGCCTTGCCAGACGGTGCCCAATTCTGGCAAGCTGGGTTTCGCTGTCCTCTGGGCGCTGGGGCGCTTCATTCCCGGCGATCATGTGGTCTAAGGTCTGGCACAGGTCAGCGGTAAACTGCGACAGCCGCTTTCCAAACGCCTGCGTCAGTACGAAAATCCCCACAAGGGCACACAGCAGCAGCGCCCCGCCTGTCAGCAGCACCGCCGTCTGTTTTGTCACAAAAAACAGGACTATGGTGATCCCGGACATGGAGAGGACAAGCCCTATTGCCACCCGGCCAAACAGCCGCTTTACCGAGAGGTTTTGAAACTTCATTTTGCCTCGCCTCCCGTCCATTGATAGCCCATGCCGTAAACAGTCTTGATGTAGGGTGCGCCGCCGTCGGATTCGATCTTGCTGCGAATCCGGCTGATGGAGGTTGTCAGGGTGTGTTCGTCCACAAACCTCTCGTCTATATCCCACAGCTTTTCCAAAAGCTGCCCACGGGTCAGCACTTGCCGGGGATTTTTGCGAAACAGGTTCAGCATTTTGTACTCCATCGGGGATAGGGTCAGGTGCTTGCCATTTAAGGAAGCCGTCTGCTCCGAGAAGTCCAGAAACAGCCGCCCGTCGTCGTAAATGTCCTTGGCCGGTTTGTGGTGTTCCAGCATGGCGAACATGGCTTTGATTTTCCGCTGCAAGGCCCCGATCACAAAGGGCTTTGTGATGTAGTCCACCGCGCCCACCTCATAACCCCGTATCTGGTCGCTCTCCTGATCGTTGGCGGTCAGGAAAATCACGATGGTATCCGGGTGCTGGGGCTTTATCAGCTTGCACAGCTCAAAACCGTTCCCATCTGGCAGGTTAATGTCCAGCAGCACTAAATCAAATTTCCGCTGGCGGATGGCGTCGGCTGCGGTTCTGGCATTTAGGGCAGAAGTCACGCCGTAGCCGTCTGCGGTCAGGTTATAGGCCAACATCTTATTCAAAAAACTGTCGTCCTCGACAATTAAAATCTGCTTCATATCCTCACTTCCTTTGCTTTTTGCAGATAGTATAACAGGCAAATGTCCGCGAAATGTTACAGCGGACGGATTTTTTCAAAAAATCTATCAGCAAAATATAGCTCTATTAAAAAGCAGCACCAAAGAAGATATTTTCATATTCCTCCCGGTGCTGTTTATATATTATTTCAGCTTATCCTTATTATCTTCTTGTTTCTTTTTATCCCGATATTTCCGTATGAGTTTATTACGGATAGGAACGCCAACACCAATCAAAAGCACAACTGCCAAAATTGTGAAATCCATACAATCACCTCACATTTCCTTATTCTTCATAACCCGAATGGACAAGAAGATTGAAACCGCATACATCACGACAATAGCAAAAACCGCAAGCAAAACGAGAAGTATCGGAGAAGATTCAACGACTGAAATAATTGAGTTCCCGATAGCTGGCATTTTAGAGAGAAGAAGTAAAGTCACCAAAAAACCGGCCACTGGAATATACATAAATACCCGTCCTTTGATTGAGCCGTACTTGTAATATCCCGGAATCTGGAACACGGTATAGAGTGCAAATAAGAATACTCCTGCAATAGCGGCAGTTACAATATCAAATACGCCAACTGTTTCACCCAGCACTTTCAAGACAAGCGGCTGTGCAATCAAAGAAATAATCAAGGAAAGAAGCCCCATTGCAAGGACGAAAACATAGCGTCCGATCACAAGCTCGCTTTTACGAACAGGTAAAATACCAAACAGACGATCCATACTGTTTTTTTCTGTGATGGAAAAGGTATATCCCGTCGTCATGGCAATAAAGCACATAGCAAATGATACCCCTGTCAGCAAAGAACGATTGATTGCGGCAAACACAATCGGCAGAAGCAGGGTAAAGCAAATTGTCTTAAAATATGGTTTTACCAATGCAATATCTAATTTTGTGGATTTCAAAATATTACTCATAATCGTCACCTTTCTTGCTTGTAAACACTACAATTTCATCAATGGTGGCAGGCTCAACGGTCAGGTTAGCAACACTGTAGTCATTGGTGCCGTTGTTCTCACGCTTGAGACCAATCTGCACGATACTGCCGTAAGTGGCGCGGCGGCGGAGCATGAAGGCCCGGTTCAGAAATTCCTTGAAGGGCTTGATGCTGGTAGGAGGCAGATTTACCTGCAGAGGCATGTACTCACCACTGCGAAGCAGGTAGAGCACACGCATATTTTTACAGGCTTTTCCCTTGCTGCCATCAGGTGCAGAACCAAAGCGGTTCATCACGCAGGCAGCACAGGCGCCTCCGGGAGTGCCGATGCCAACCTTGCCATCCACAGACGAACAAAGCGGCGTGGTATCGTCGTCATATTCGCTGCCAGCCGGCCAGTAGGCGCAGGTGGCGTGGTTATGCAGAATGACGCCTACCAGAGTCTTTTCATAGTCGGGATTGTCCGGATCATCGGACGGCATCTCAAATTGGAGTGTGCCGCCGGCGGGAATCTTGACACGCTGAAAGCTCATCTGCAGACCATCGGCGTCCTCAGCCAGTTCCTCGGCGCTGAAATCGCCTTCGATCATAGTGGGGAGCATGAATTTTTCCTGTTTCATCAAATCGCTGTTCTGATTATACATAGTGGTTCCTCCTTAAAAATGTGATGGTTGCAGATGGTCAGGCGGCCATCTGATTGATACGGTTCCACTGCTGCCGAGGCATGGACAGGATATTGTATCCGATCCCCTCCAGGGCAGTGGCGCGGTCATAGTTGTCCACATCCTGACTAAAGCGTGTTACGGCATTGGATAGCCCATAGAGGGTCAGATCCTTGCCTTCAATCAGACGCTGCAGAACGCCGGTGCTTTCTTCCTCGGTGATATTGAAATCCTTGCTTGCCAGACGGACGACGCCGGGAATATCAGTGGTATTCATCTGAACGGTTGTGGCTTCACGCATCATGCCAACTACCCGTGTAAACCGCGTTTCATCCACGGCGGCCATCACGGTATCTTTGATCTTCATGGCAAATGCGTGGTCATCAGCGGCCAATGTCTCCTGTGAGAACAGTTGGAAGTTTTCATCTGCCTCATTGACCCGGCCGATGTGAGTGCGGCGAGTCTGGGCATCGTTGACGACCATGCCGTTACTGCATACCAGCCGATAGACCAAAGGCTGGATGTTGACGGAACCCAGCCCAACCTCACTATTGCTGATAATAACGCCGGACTGCACGATGTCACCAGGTACAACTTCTGCTTCAAGCCGCTTGTTGACTACCTTGATGTACATACGGCTGTCTGTGATCTGGCAGCTTTCAAAATAGGCGTCCTCCATTTGCTGAATGACAGGGAGGACGATTTCTGCAATGTCCAGATTATCAATGCGGCGATAGCGGTTGCTCAAAAATGCTCGTACAGTGCCATCCAGAGTGCGGACCATACGCTGGGTAGGTTCCCGCTGGAACCAGGAATTCACATTCTCCGCCAGCAGTTCCGGATAATCGGAAAGCATACGGTCATAGTAAGCAGCCGGAATCTTCAGATGTGTGCCGATCTGCCGATGGGCGATCTGGTTGATCTCCAGTGGCTCCACCAGTGGGTCATCATGGTCGTCAAAGGTATGGAGATAAAGTTGAGAACCAAAAGGTTCTACTTGAAGCCGTCGGGTATCAAGCAAATAGTCTTGCTTGAGTTTGGATTGGCGTTCAATCTGCTGTGCCATTTCCACGATGGTAAGTCCTGATTTCATTCGTCAAGTTCACTCCTTTCTCTACTACAATATATTTATGGTTAATATCCCTTACAGCCAGTAAGGAATTATCCATCTTGTTGCTTAAGCTGTTAGAATGTAGGTAGCAATTGGATATCTTCTCCTTTCTTGGACTTCGCGTCCGTAACACAGACTGATAACCAGCTCCTCATTCGCAGCGTTCGTTTTATGCAGGTTGAATCACCTCAGGTGCATTCGTGTCACACCACAGTAGATTGAATAGGCAATGAGTAAAACTGGTACTTATCCATTGCAATAATCTTAAGGAGTGACAAATTTATGAACGCAGTAGGTATCGATGTTTCAAAAGGTAAAAGTATGGTTGCTATTATGCGGCCTTTGGCGAAATTGTTTCCACACCCTTTGAAATTAAACACACATCCAGTGACATCAATTCGCTTGTAAAACTTATCAAGTCTATCGAAGGTGAGTCCCGAATTGTAATGGAGCATACCGGACGCTATTACGAAGTCCTTGCCCATCAACTTTCCGAAGCAAATCTTTTCGTTAGTGCCATTAACCCAAAGCTTATCAAGGATTTTGATAACGATTCCCTTCGTAAAGTCAAAACAGATAAAGCTGACTCTGTTAAATTGCCCGATATGCACTTGACAAGTGGCAAAATCTGAAACAGTATAGCGTTATGGATGAATTACGCAATCAACTCAAAACCATGAACCGTCAGTTTGGCTTTTACATGAAGCACAAGACGGCTATGAAGAATAACCTTATCGGCATCCTTGACCAAACCTATCCTGGTGTTAATACTTATTTTGACAGTCCTGCACGTAGTGACGGCAGCCAGAAATGGGTCGATTTTGCATCTACATACTGGCATGTAGACTGTGTCCGTAAAATGTCCATAAACGCTTTTATTGATCACTATGAAAACTGGTGCAAACGCAAAGTACAACTTCAGCAAGTCAAAGCTGAAGAAATCTATGGAAAAGCAAAGGAGCTTGTTCCTGTACTTCCTAAGGATGACATTACAAAGCTTATTATCAAACGGGCAGTTGACCAACTTAACAGTGCTTCTATTACTGTTGAGTCGCTACGCACTCTCATGAACGAAACTGCATCCAAGCTTCCGGAGTATCCCGTTGTTATGGCAATGAAAGGGTTGGAACGTCACTCGGTCCTCAACTGATGGCTGAGATTGGTGATGTTTCCCGTTTCACTCACAAGGGTGCCATTACTGCTTTTGCCGGTGTAGACCCTGGTGTTAACGAATCCGGCTCTTATGAACAGAAAAGTGTTCCAACTTCAAAACGAGGTTCTTCTGACCTCAGGAAAACACTATTTCAGGTAATGGATGTCTTAATCAAAACACATCCACAAGATGATCCTGTGTATCAGTTCTTAGACAAAAAACGGGCTCAAAAGAAACCGTATTATGTCTATATGACTGCCGGTGCTAACAAGTTTCTACGCATCTACTATGGACGAGTGAAAGAATATCTTGCATCTCTTCCAGAATCTTAATTATCTACTATACCTTTCAGACCAGCACTGGTGTGGTGGTCTTGTTTTGATGTCTAATTTTCAACCTGTATAAAATTTTCAAAGTTCTTTCATTTTAGCCTTGACTTTTTATTTGCAGGCTGTGTTCCTTGGCAGCAGAAGCATTACCAGGATACCTGAATGCCCTGGGCAGTGACTTCAGCGGCCAGACCATTGCTTTCCAGAACCTCTGCCAGACGGGGCCAGTAGACCTTCTGGGGAAAGTTGTTCAGATGCTCCTGAGAAATAGCATCTTCGCCCTGCTCAATGCAGATATCACCGTCTTCCCGAAGCGTCAGTTTGCTGTGTCCACGGGAATTAAGGTCGGAGATCAGTGCTTCCAGTACAGAGCGTCCCTGCGTTTCATACCAGATACGGGGATCAACAGGCTGCCTGTTCGGAGGTGTTGCATCATCCTCGTTTGTTTCTCTGCCGACCTTGGACAGCGGAACGATCTTGACCATATCGCATTTGATATTGGCGTTCTGATCCAGTGTCACATCGGCGATCAAACTCGTCAATGCCAAACACACGAATGCGGCCGGTACCGCCATTGCGGATCAGCTGCTCCGGCTGCTTTTCACACCACTCAAAGGTGGCTTGCGGATAAGCGGAGCGCAGATATGCCAGAATACGATGGTTGGTGTGGCGCACCAGAAGGTCATCGGAGTTGGTGGCGCCCGATCAGGATCTCAAAACTTCTTGTTTGGTTGCCTTCTGCATGGAGCTGTCTGGTGCTGTTGACGCTGGCGACGCCGTTGGGCCTGCCATATAGGGGAGAAGCGATCAAAACTACCCACAGTCCCCAGAGAGTGAAAACGCCCAGAAGCAGCCAAACCTGCCAGGGCCCGCGTACCAGAGCCATAATTGCGATGACCGCACCAATCAGGATCGTGATGCTGCCGCTCAAAAGTCCTCTGTCATTATTCATGTTTGATACCATCCTTTTTTCTGAATTTGTTGGAAAACAAAAAAAGAGGGAGCGCACCAAGCTTTCAGTTTCATTCTGAAAAACTTGATACGGTCCCTCTTGGGCACCGAAGTAAACTACTCCGGCAGGGATTCACGGTCACCGTCCAATACCTCTGTGGGAGGCGGTGCGGGTTCCGCAGTAATGTCCGGGTCATTCTCCTGCCTGTTCGCTGCGGCGGGCTGTTTGGGGAGGAAACCAAAGTCATTTAGACTGACCTTCAGTTTCTTTTCCAATTTGCCATCCTTCATGCGAACATCTACCAGCCGCTGTGAGCCGGCAAGCCAGATCATACTGCCTTTTGACCTTGAATTGCATGAGCCGGTGACATCTGCATCCCAGGCCCATACCTGATAGAACTGCGTCCAGTTTTGGTGCGTTCCATCGATCAAAGCATACATAGCTTTGTTTGACTGGCTTTCTTTGGGTACGAGGTCGTTCATGACGCGCCCAAACACAAAAATCTGTGCCATAACACTCCTTTCTGCCATTGGCATTATTATCTATATAAAAAAATGCCAGCAGTTTTTCGGCCCTAAAAGGGCGCAAAAAATCACTGACACTTGCATACAAACTTAACAGCGTGTGCAATGCAGGCTTTGGCCTACGGTACGATCAAAAGACCTGTATTCCCAAATGGGATACGCACAAAAATCAATTACAGATACAGTATAGCACTGCATCTTGTGCCTGTCAAGATGTAAAACACTATATATAGATTTGTAGCCAGTGACAAGTACGATATGTAGTAGTTGAAAAGGTTTTACTCTGTAAGATGGTTCATAACACGGTAGTAGTCATCCAATAGGTAGAACTGAGTCTTTGTTGGGGATGCCGTTTGATAGTCAAAGGTCAGACCGTACAGGCTGCCGGTACCATCTACTCCCAGAGGACCAAACCAGCAGGACATTGTATGGCCGTTGAAATACCATAGCTGCAGGTCATTATATTCCGATTCGGTAACGAGTCCTTTGCGTGCCAGCCGAAGGGCCTCATCTTCACTGATCAAAGGATGGGACAGAAAATGGCGGTAGAGATCATCGGACATACCAAGTGCCTGATGGTAGGTAAGCGGGTTGGGATTGTTCAGCCACCAGCGGGTCAGCGCTTCAAAGTCATGGACGACTGGGTGGGGCGTAAGGCTGCGGAATTGTTTTAGAAAAGCGGTTACTGTTTCCGGAGCAGCTGGAGCCGGTACGGGTATTTCCTGCACACAGTTATTGAGAAAGGCAAACGCGATTTTCTCACCGGTTTTGTCCTCCAGTATCAGTCCGAAGCGTGACAAAGGGGCGAGCAGGAAATGCTCCAGCGCAAAGTTTTCCTCCAGAAAGCGATAGACTTTATATTGTTCAATGGTATGGGGCTTATACATAGGAAACCCTCCTTTCCTTGATCTACCCAATAAATAGGGGCAGAAGGAATGTATTCTGCAAAATATAAGGAAAATGAAATGCTCCCTTTATGGGAGACAGTGAAAATAAACTGTCATCATAAAAGGAGCATTTCAAAACAACTTCATGCTTGTCGGTTTGTGACTTCTTATGCAATATTCTTCTTTTTCTTTGCCATAATAAATCCAATTATCATAATCACATTCAAAACAAATACTACAACACTGCCTTCAATTTTATAAATTCCACCAGATAGCAGTTGATTGCCACCGAATGTCATATTAAACAAATGTGGATAGTCCTCTGCAAGTGATACTCCTCCCAAAATAATCGCTCCTACACTATTCCAGAGAAAATGAACGATTATAGGGGCAATCAAAGAATTTGTATATTCCAAAACTGCTGTCATAAACAAACTCATTGTCAAAACATTCAAAACAGGGAGAGTTCCTGCTTCAAAAGCACCTCCATGTGCAAAAGTAAACAGTATGGTAGACACAACAGTTGCCGCAACTACATTGTAGTTTCTCTTTATCATCTGATATAGATAACCACGAACCAACATTTCCTGCATAATTGTGTTGATAAAGGCTGATAGTATCCAGAGCCAGAGCATAGAAATATGATTAGTACCTTCTATCCGTGCAGACCCGGTAAAAAGCAAAATACCGACAGATATACCTAACCAACTTAGTCCAACTGTCCCTCCTAATACACTGCTATAGACGGGGCGCTGTGTGAGATGTAACTTGGTTTTTTTACGATCTACAAACCAAAAAATGACACTCATAACGACGATTGCTAAAAATGGTATTAGTTCAGCAAAAAACCTCCACAACGCTGCATTGTCAATATCAGGAATCGGTATAACTGATGCGCAAATTGCCCATCCAATAAAGAAAATGATAGATTTTAATGATACTTCTATTAGCTTTTTCATATCTCTAAAACTCCCTGATGCTAATTTACATAAAGTACATTATACATCACTTTGTCAAGGAGTTGCATCCTTTTTGTAAAACGATTGCAAAATAAATAGATTTCTGTTCCCTCAAAAAACATTAGGGGGCTGTCAGTCAGATCCTTCAGTTCCGCTTTCTACGGCTCGCTGATTGCTTCATAGCCCAAAAAGCTGTTCGTTGAAAGTGCGGCATCCAGATAGTCATTTCCAATGGCAGGCCGTGACCCTTTCTGAAAGTAAAATCGGTAGGGTGCACCTATTTTAAGCCGGGCCGATTTGCTGAGAAGCAGTGTGATCTCCATGCCATGGCTGTCTACCAAATGCACTTTGCGGTAACGGCGGAGCATAGGTGTACTGATACCAGCGCAGATGCCTTCCACTACCTCGTAGTTCTTATGTGTTGCAGTCGCCCAGATCCCTCGACAGGATATAAGACAGGCGCAGAGTACGACAATCCCCAATGTCAGCAGGATATGATCTTTTGTCGCCACGCAGATGATGACGCTGATTCCCGCACTGGCGATTCCGGCCAGCAGAGTGAGCAGAAACTTTCGCTGCAATACGGTGGGAAAAAGCGTCCATTGTTCTATCATGCTCATACCCTCTCAAAGATAATCTGCTGCCGCAGATACAGGTTGGCAACGGCTAATGTCACCGGCTTGCTGCTCTGGCTGATTTTGACCATGCTGGCAATGTTGTCACTGGTGGTCGTTTCATCTCCATAGAGGGAATCCAGAAGCGCGCATTCATTGGGGAGGCGGGAAATATTTTTATCTATGCACTTGATGATCTCTGCAGTGGAGAGCAGGGCTTGTCCGGCAAGGCGCATGACCAGAGCTTCGTATTTGGTGCGTTTATCTTTCTGGAACAGTTTCCGCGTAGCGGATACCGGAACATGTGCCAGCAGCGTCAGCTTGACAAAAGAGGCGAGCCGGAGGAAGAACGGTCCGCTGGTTGGGATAATGCTGAGTGAGGCAAGCAGGTCATACAGAGCATCGTATTCTGTTTCACCGCTGCCGGATACCAGAAGGCCACGGGTCAGCAGGCGGTTTGTACAGTCTTCCCAAGAACGCTCGGTACAGTAACCAGATGCGGCGGATAGCTTTTCGTATTCTTGTGCGATGTCATCCCAGCGCAGGATTCTCCAGTTGAGCATGCTCCAAATCACCATTTCCTGCATATCGGCCATGTACTCCTGACCGCCTAACAGGATGATTGGACAACTGCGGTTGCAGCCGTTTGTCCTTCGTTCAAACCGGCCGACCGCAGTGTATAGGGTTTTGATTGCCATATTTCGATACCTTCTTATACATATCCCTTACTGTTGCTGATGCTGATTTTCAACAGATCAAAGCAGGCAGGTTAAAAAGTCAGGGTCATTGCGAAGTTTTTCCAGGGAGCGGGAGATCCAGGCGCCCACATGGGAAGGAGGGACTTGATAGAGGGCGGCGATGTCTGTAATGCGCATTCCCTGAACCTTCAGCGCCAGTGCTTCGATGCCAAGTCTGGCAACGCCCTGATAGTTCTGTTTGCTGGCTTCCAGCAGATCAAGGGTCTCCAGACGAGAAGGTGGGAGTCAAAATGGTCATCCGGCTGGTCTACCTGCTCCATCTGCGGCCAGCTCGCCCTGTTCTCCGATGATCAGCCGACTGACGTGCCGCCCCTGACTACAGATTTTTCGGCAGTAGGAGAGGAGTCCATTTTTCACAACCTTTTTGGCGTAGGTTGAAAACTGCGCCTGTCCGGCATGGTAGGTAAAAGCGGCCTTGCAGAGCCACAGGCATCCTTCCTGAAACAGATCTCCATACTCCAGACCACAGATGCCGGGATTTACATGGATGTTGTTGACAATGACCCAGTGAACGATGGATAGGTTTTGTTCTACCAGTGTCTGCTGGTCTTTGGTAAGCTTAAAGTTTTGCTTCATCAGGCTTCACCTCCGTTCAGGCAGCACGCCCGGATGTGTACGCCGGAGCCTGCTGACAGAGGGAAATGACTTGCTCGCACGTATATTCGGAAAACTGGCCGATGTGGGTCTGGTGTGCATCCAGCCCCAGTTTGGCTTGCAGCCAGATATAGACCTCCCATTTTTCCATATGGCAGTCCTGCTGCAGTTTTTTTAGGGCACGATGGGCCAGAATGCGTTTGTGGCGCAGATCGCCATTCGCCAGTGTCCCCATGGGGAGCAATGTGCGCTCATGAGCACTGACATAGGCATTGCAGGCCGGCCATCTGTCGCAGACATACAGGAATTTTCCTCTGGTCTGTGGAGTGATCCATACACAAGGCTTGCAGGCCGAAGAGAAGCGTGAGCATGACAATAAGGACATTTGATTTGCTTTTGTTTCAATAAAATCACCTCCATTACGCGCCGATGACGGCGGCATTGCGTCTTAACAGGCAGAATCATCCGAAGTAGGTATCCCGGTCTGGGCATAGCTGTAAAAACGGACATACATGGTCCGAAGAGGTATGCCATTCCAGAAACCTGGTATAAGCAGTCCGGAACGAGCGGCACTCCAGAATTGCAGAGCATTCTTCGGGTCCACTGCTTCTCCACTCAGCTTCCGCACTGTCTGGACGGACAGAAAGATCGGCTGACAGCCTGCGTCTGCTGCCATCAGGAATCCTCACAGGATGCCTGCCGGATCATTGGACAAAGTGAACCGCTGCAGCGGATGAACAGGGCGTTGCGCCAGTTACCCCGGACTGCCTGCAGAAAGGAATAGAACTGACACGGTTTTGATTCATGCTTTCACCTCCGTTATTCGTTATCTGCAATAAAGGGGCCAGCTGCAGAAGTTCTGCAAACTGGCCCTGATTTGGTGCTTAGGAGAACAGACTTTCAATCTCCTGGGTGATGCGGGGGATGACCGTATCATTGAAGATGAGGGTCAGAGCCGCCAGGAGCAGCGCACCCAAAACTACGGCGATAATGATCTTGACGGCGTCCGAAATGTAAAAATCGCCGCGCTGATTGGACAATGCCATACGGCCGCGGTTGAGCAGATAGTTGGCTTTGGTATAGATATGGGTCGTGAATTTTCTCATGGGTAACCTCCTGTTATATGTTTGATGATTGAGTGGATAGGTATATCAAGTCCACCGTCTGTTAAGCGCGGCGGATAGGCTTGATCAGATTGTTTTTGTTGGAACGGGGCCGGTTCGGATATGCTTTAGGCCGCTGGAACAGCAAGCAACGAAAGCGGCGTTTTTTGGTGCCGGTATCATTCGGCGGATAAAATTTCTTTTTGGGCATAGGCATTCTCCTGTAAAAAATGGAGCCGGGCTGATGAAACAGACCGGCTCAGTCCAGATGAAAAAGAATGGTGTACCTGCCGCTATGGAAAATCGCTTGGGTACAATCGCTCACCTCCCTGTGTATTTGTCTTCCCTATGAGGAGCAGGTATGAAAACGCCCGGAAGTACCGGGTCGGATACCAATTAGCCAAAGAATGCCCTGAGCGAACTCATAACCTCGGTACAGAGCACCACCAGATAGACGATCATAATGCAAATCAGCATCATCATAGAGTAACGCTGATCTTTTGGGACGTTTGGCAGCTTCCTTCTTTCAGATTGTTCTGCTCGATCTGGCGCATATCGAAAGTAATCATTTTGAAGTACATCCGCTGGTCATCGCCGCGCAGGACACCAATCAGGCCACGGATCACATCGGACAGCATGGGGCTGCCAATGCGGGTTTCAAATCGAATGAGGGCATTTTCATAGTTGCCGGTCTTCATATCAGCAATGGTCCTGATCCAGCTCGGCGCCGAAGTCTTCCAGCCACACGGCGGTAGGAAGTCAGAATTTTAAGTACATCCCTGTCATTTTCAAGTCTCTGGCCGACGGTCAAAGCAAATCGGGGGATTTCGCCCTCGATCAGTTTGCGGCGCTTTTTAACAAAATCAAAGGCTGCATAGTAGGTTGAAAACCACAGCGCTACTGCAAGGCCGATCAAAATAGGTACCAGCAGCGGAATAAGAAGTGCCATGGGATGGCACATAGGCCAACTGCCCCTGCAGTTACCCAGGCTCTGGCTGTATAGACCTCCGGGGTAAGCTGCAGACCTGCAATGTCCAGAGCGCGTTGCACCTTATTGCGCTTGAGCCGGTCCAGCCGCAAATAAGGGGCGATCCAACCGGCGATTTTTGTCACATAGACATCAAGCAGCTTTCGTTTTGGTGCCCTGCTGTTTGCGGGAGAGCATCATCATTTGTGAGGTCTTCTTGGTCGGGATGTCCACAAAGGCGCAGGTCAGGTTGTGACAGCAAAACCGAAGAAGATGATGGCGATGAGCGCCAGAAAAGTCATACGCTATCACCTCCATATTCAATGGGCTTGCTCAGTTTCACGATCTGGGTCAGCGCAAATAGGGATGATGGCTGCGCAGATCGCCAGTGCAATTTTGCCCGGTGTGGTGAAGATAAGGGTGTGGAACCAATCCTCATTCAAGAAATAGAGCATCGGCACATTGGCGATAACCAGAAATATCATGGTGATGGCTTCACGCCGCGGTCCTTGCATCATTGCCTCCAGTTCCGACTGCACCACACGCACATCGGAGAATTTCTGGTTAATGGTAGGCAGAGTATTCTTCATACTGCGGTCGGACTGGCACTGGATGAGGGTGCCGCACCATTCATGGAAGACCCGGTTGGGAATCTTCATCTTCAGGCTGTTGATAGCGCTGGTGATATTGGCGTCGATCAGTTCCGCTTCATAAACGAAGGCTTCAAAATTGGCTTTTACCGGCTCGTTGATATAGGGCAGGTTTTCCTGACAGACCGGATCGATCCTCGGTACGCAGGTAGGAAGTCGTGATGATGGAAATAGCGGTTTCCAGTTCTTCATTCAGATGCTTTTATAGCTGGCGGAAGTGCTGCGCAGATACCAGATAGGTATAAGGGAAAACTGATACCCAGAATGGGCACCATGTACACATTCCCAATCAAAGGGCAAGTACAGCCCCACAGCGAACAGAATCAGGGACAGTCGTTTTATTGCCTCATAGCGGTCCGCCCGTCCGGTACCCTTCAAGATCTGTTTCAGTTAGTAATCCTGATTAAAAGCCCTGGCCGGCGTGCCCAGGAGAACATTCAGTTCATCCGACAAGGTGGCGGATTTTCGCTGGGAGCGGAAGAAGGCGTCAATAAAATCACCCGGCTTCACACCAAACAGAGCTAAAAGCCCAGCACTGGAGCAGGATAAAACAGATAAGATAGATCCATTGCAATTAACCCACCTCCTTTGGCCTGCATGAATTCTTCCAATTCCTTGTTGGAAATGCCATTGTCCAGCAGCCTTTCTTCAAGGAATCGGAGATCAAGCCGATTTTTATGGTGCCCCACCACATGGGTTTCACCACGGTCATCAGTTACATTGTCCTCCACTTCATATTTGTATAGGGAATGGGCGATCAACCGCCCGTCCTGATAGTCCTCGCCCTCGACGATCTCCATGATCTTACGGGAACGATCCTCCAGCTGCTTGGTAAAGACGATGATGGATACGCCTCTACCACGATCTGCATGAGGATGGAGTCGTCCATGTTGTACTTTGCGTTTGGCAAGGGTCATCATCCTGCGGTAAGTACTGTTGCAGGAGTTGGTGGATGGTGGTACATACGGTATGGCCGGTGCGGGAACTTTCGGCTGCGGACAGGCTTTCTGCCGCTGACCGCATTTCACCTACACCGATGACATCCGGGTGCTTACGCAGCACCCGCTCCAGAAGAAAATCCTGATTGATGTTCAGCGCAGGGTTCTCGCTGGGCGGGTCAGCAGATGTACCACGGAATTAAGGATATTGCCCTGCGCATCCCGCTTGACCAGATCAAATTCGCGGCTGCCTTCTTCAATGGTAATAAGGCGCCGGTTATTGGGCACATTGACAGCAGCCAGGCCATGATCGTGGTCTTGCCGGAGCCGGTGGAGCCGGCAATGCAGACGGACACCCCATATCGTATACAGGCAGTCAGAAAGTGAAGCATTTCAGCGGTGGCACTGCCGGAGTTCAGCAGTTTTTCTTCACTGACGGTCTGCTGATTGACAATACGGATGGAGGCATTGACGCCTACATCTGCATCCACAATGGGAGTTTTGTCCACCGAAATACGGATGTTCTTGTCCAGAAATCCCACAATGCTGGGCATAGTATCATCAATGACCATGCCGCAGGCGTTGAGCATCTCGGATCACATCGATGGCGTGCTGGGGCGAACTGAATTTATCAGGATCTTGATACTGCGCCCACTGGATTCGATCACTTCAATGTCGTTGTAGGCGTTGATGTTGACCTCCTCAACACCGGGCTTATGATCCATTTCTTCAAAAGGAGTAGCCGGCCATGTCTTCATAGAGCTTGGAACACAGTTCTTTGTAGAGCCCGTCAAGGGCATATTTGCGTTTGACAATGTAGTGTTCCATCAGTTCTTTCAGCAGGCTTGTGGCATCGCTCTGCATTGCCTTCCCAGCTTCAGCAATGGTGGAGGCATGGTTTTCGGCAAAATACCGCTGTACATCCTCCAGTACCTGGTCATAGGTCAGCTCCTGATTGGCGGCCGGTGTGAAGAATATATCATTCAAATTACTCATCGGCATCCTCCTCACATTCATACGCTGCATCATCCTCTGACTGTTCGGCCAGTTCCATTTGCTCCAGAATTTCCAGTACCTTGTTCAGTGAAGCAGTGTATTTGGGGTTACAGTAGGTGATAGCCTTGAACATACCGCCTTCGGTAGCACAGCGGTCGATCTCCTTACTGTAGGGAAGCAGGCCGTCAAACCCGCCAATGATATAGCCCATTTCATCCAAGGCGTGGAAGGGACGGGCCAGACCGGCGAATGTCATATGCTCAGAAAACCGGAAGCGCTCGTCCACAAGCAGAGGTTGATGGGCTTTCAGGTAGTTGATGCCCTTTAGGTCCGGGGTGGGATACGGATGACCACATCGCCGGCTTCAATGGCGGCGGGAGTGAACACATTGGTCATGCTGGTGCTGCAGTCCAGAATGACGAAATCTACCAGTTTGGCGGCAGCATGAATGAGCTGCAGTACCATGGTATATTTGACCTCTGGGTAGCTCAGCGGGTTTTCTCCTGCCGCATAGCCCATCATCCCAATGAAGGGATAGTTTTTCAGCACTGTCACATGACTGGCGACCAGAGATGTATCAATCTCCACACTGCTCAAAACCTGGCCGATAGAGGTATTGGTCTGACGATCTGTTCCGGCAGCCAGACCGGCAGCATAGGGACATTCATATCGGCATTGATAATGATGGCTTTCCGCTTGTCCCGGGTCAGGGCTTTGGCCAGAATACAGCAGAACATGGATTTGCCGCTGCCGGGGCTTCCCCAGACGGTGATAACTTTACCCATAACGAAGATCCTCCTTCCTTGATTTGATTATTCTGCCGAGGGTGCAGTTTCATTAGTAGATTGTACAGACTCTGCAGTTTCCGTTTCCTGGGGTTCACTTTCAACATCAGAATTTTCCGCATCTGCAGCTTCTTCCTCAATCAAAGTTTCGGGGAAGTAGATTTCCTGCAGAGTCTTATCCTGCTCGGCAAGCAGCTCATCTGCCAGTTTGTCATTGTTGCGGGAGATAAGAGCCACATGAGCTACGCCGTCATTTTCAAGACCGGTAATGATCTTCGCCTGTTCAGGGCTTGCCAGCACAGTGATGGTGGCTGACTGCTGCTTTTCTTCATCCTCCGTGGGCTCCTTGGCATTATCCACATTGATGCCGTCTGAGTCTGTGACGGACAATACTTTGACAAAACGCAGTTCCGGTACTTCGGCCGCCGTATCAAGAAAGTGGTAAATACGGATGATGTCACCGGGCTGAAGCTTGTCAGAGAGGCCGGAAGCAAGTGTTTTAACGGTCAGCGAGATAGCGACCTTACCGGAAGGGATGCTGTTGAGCGCCACATCGGACGAAACCGGTACAGAGCTGATCTTGCTGGTAAGGATATAGTCACCCACAGCCAAGTCGGCGGTAGCGTAAAGACCATTTACATCAGAGAGCTGATGGGCGATGTTGGAGGGGAGGTTATAGCCGCCTACCTCAACCACCTCGGCATTTTCTGACGAGATTTGTTCGCCTTTCAATACCGGCTGGGTAATGCGGACGATTTCCTCCTTTTTCCATTGGTCTGACGGGCGATGGTTGGAAGTGCCACAAAGGCGATAACCGCCGCCAGCAGCAGAGGAAAGGATACCGAAGATGAATCGGTTATTGAGTTTCATAAGCGTTGTCTCCTATCTTAAAAATAGTTGGGCCAGGGTCGCTGTACAGCAGCCGCAGGCGAGAAATGGCAGGAACGGGATAGCAAGGGGCTGCCCGGTTCGGTAAAGCCGCCTGAGAAGAAAGATCACAGGCATTGCGGTAACAGCGGCAGTCAGAAAGACCAGCGCCATGCCGGAAGGACCGTAGACCAGCCCTAATATCCCGCAGAACTTGATATCCCCGCCGCCCAGACCAGTGCCGTTTGTTGCCAGTGCAGCTGCCAATGGAATACAAAAGCCGAGCAGGGCACCTACCAGAGCATGGGTAGCGACCGGCCAGAGAAAGAGCGGCGGGAGCCCGTGATTTAACAGGAAATACCCTTGAAGGACCGGCGCCAGGGCAGCTATGGATAAAAGACGAGTGCCCGGTCAGGCACCCGTCTGTAAAGCACATCGTAGACAGCAAAGCCGGACACCACAAAAAATATGGTAAGCAGGTAAGCTGTCCAGAGGTTATTCTCGATTGGTATACCAGTCATCATAAAGGCTCCTTGGATCGAAACATAGTCATTTAGGTTGATGGATAACATACCGTCAGGAGTCCAGGTATCCCACACCTGTGTATAGATGGTGTAGTCGGTGGCATCGGGGAACCACAGCGGTGTGAAATGCACTGTCCGGTCATAGGTGGAAAACTCGTTGGGCTTAAAGATGAATTTTGCACTTTGGCGCCGGAACGCTGCAGAAGCCGCAGATAGGTCTGATACTGGAACTCAGGAAATACGGAAAAAGCAGTTTGGGGATAAGTAATGTGGCTGGTCGGGGCATCTGTGGACAGAGTTGCCCGCACTTCGGTTTTAACGCCGTACCCGCTTTTCATCGTCTTGCCGGATGCTGTGGGTACAATATCATCTGGCATTAGAGACATCTCGCCGCTGATGGAAGCGGAGCCCGTATATTCGTATTCCCAATATCCTTCATCGACCCAGGGGCCGCCATCTTCACCGTGGTCGCACCATACCCATACCGGCACCCAGTAGCAGCTTCAGACACCCCAGTTGGCAGTCAGCTTCTGTGTTTCGCTGGGGAGGGCGGCACAGAGTAGCCGGGATTCGTGTCGGTTGCCACAGGGTCAGGCGGAATGTGTTCATTCAGGTCCACGATCTTTTGCGACAAAGGTATCCTGGGCGGTATAGGCGCCGCTGACAGATACTGTAATGGTTATGGTCTGGGGGGTGGAGGGTATGCCATTTGACCCAGACTACCTGACTGTCACCGGCTGGATCACTATATCATTGACCCGGTAGGTGGTGCCGAGAATATGGAAGGTAACCGATGCCGGATTATCCGGCGTCGATCCCCATCTGTCCGCAGTGTGACGGCGGTGATCACATCCGTATCTACTCGGTATTCGACATCAGGGCCTCAATTCTCCTTCCGGCGGAGCTTCATCAAACCAGACGATACCAACGCCGAGGGTATTGATGATGTCGGAGTTGTTCTGCTTTCCAGTGGTGCTGCCTGTCCAGGCGGAGATGCCAAGGTCGCTGAATTCCAGGAACATTGACAGCGGCAGATTTTTATGGGTAAGCGAGGTCATGGTTTTCGCAGATTGCCGCCGGACATCCGATCATAAGCCGGCTTCAGTAGCTGTCATGCAGTAATACTGGCCGTTGTGCGTGAAGTAGGCAATGGGTTCAATCAGAAGCTTGTACTCGCCGGCAATCATCCGTTCATAATCGACCCGGCTGCCTGAGCGACCATCATGCACGCATATTCAGAACAGAAATACCGTTTGATGGCTTCGATGTTGCTCTGCCCCTTGCTGCTGACGATGGTGGGCATAGACTGTGTAGGTCTAATGCAGGAATAGGCAACGCCGGACTGAAGGGAGAGGCCGGTGCCGCCCAGATATTGCAGCTTGTTGACTTTACCAAAATGGAGAAGACTGGTTTTCTGCGTCCGGTTTGAAAAGTCCAGCGGCGAAGATACGGCAGTTCCACTGGATGCGTCAACAACAGTAATGCGAACGCCATCGTTGCCTGAGTTCCAGAAGTTGCTGCTTGTGCCGTGACCCATGCTGCCACCGCCGCCATCTATGTTTCCATTTCCGCCCGTTGCAAAGGCAGAGGAGGGGAATAGACAGAAAACAAGGGTAAAGCAGCATAGGAAGGCGAGAAGTCGTTTCAAATACATCACGCTCCATTCCTTTTGAAAATAGGAAGGCCGCCACAATCCTGTGACGGCCAAGTAGTGTCATATTCAGTTGTAGTAAATCAGCCCATATTGCCGACCTGTTTATTCAGATCGCCATCGCTGTCACCGGTGGACTGCTGTACATCTCCAGGAACAACCCAGCCAACCACTGGATCGTATACAGCTCCATTTCCGTTGCTGGAGCCGGGAACCGGGTCATTGCTGGGCGGCGTTTGCTCGGCGGGTGGGGCAGTGACCTCCGGAACTGACGGGTCAGGATTGACGGTATGCTCCTGACCAGGATCTTTGATTTCGGTCTTACCTTCCGGCACCGGAGGAGGTGTTTCTTTAGGCTTTTCGGTGTCAGTGAAGTCGATCACAACCTCATCCTCCGTTTGGGAGGTTACTTTGGGATATTCTTCTTTGGCGTCTGTGGACTGGCCGGGGGCATAAGCATCTGCTCCATTATCACCATCTGTCTGTGTGCCGCCATCTGACCAATCGCCGGTGACGCTGCTGGGTGGGGATTCATCCGGTCTAAAATCTCCGGTACGGTCGCGGCTTACGAACCAGCAGACGCCCAGAATAGTGATGCAGAGAAGAGCCAGCGAGGAAACAATAAAGCCTTTGGATTGGAAAAACTTTTTCATATTTTACATACACTCCTTTTTTGCTGTTATATAAAGCCTATACGGTAGAATGTGCCGGGCTTTCAACAGTATTGTTAGAATTTTGTGTTGTGGTAGCCTGTCAGCTCCACCCGTTGGGTGATAGCCGGATAACTGTGACCGAACATCCGCACATAGAATTCCACATCACAGTAGAAGATGTACTCAACCCGTCCATTCTCTACATTGAACTCCAGGCTGATGTCGGAAACCTTGTAATCCTCCGTTGAAAGCGGAATCTTGGAGTCCAGGCCGCCTGCTACTGTAGCCTCCAGCATGTCGGTATAATCATTGCTGGAGTAAAGGGTATTTAGGTACTCTTCAAAGTTGGTTTCACGCTGGGAGCGGTAGGTGTCTGCATAAATTGTGCCGCTGAGGTTATTTAACTCCATTTTAGCGCCGTTGCGGATGTTGATACAGGTGATCCGTATGGAAGCGTACAGGAGCAGGAAGGAAATCAGCATCACGATGCCTACCACAAAAAAGCAGGCGAAAAGGTGATCTCGCCCGTTCGTTTCGCAGCGGCTGTTTCAGTCGCAGGAATATGCGTTTCATAGGTCACCTCACTTCCAGTAGTGCTCACTGACGCTGCCGCGGGCAACAACTGTAATGTTTACCAGGTCAAAATTCCAGAACCCGCCCAGTTTAGCATCTCCCTCGATAGTAATGAAGAAGGGGGTGCCCAACTGGATGGCATTTGTCATACCGGATGGCCTGGGTGATGTGTAGGTAGCGTCAATGGAGTAGGAAATATTTTCGGCTCCTTCGATCTGGAGAACTCAAAAATTCAAACAGCTCATCGGTCTCGCCGTTGACGCCGCCGGAAAGCTGGATCTGTTTGACCATCTGATCGGCGGCATGGTCAAGTTCCTGCTTGGTGGAAATGATGCTGAACAGGTCAATAATGAAGGCAAGAAGCAGGACGGCAATGAAGATGAAGACCACCGTACTGAAATAGTTGGCCTCGCCCCGCTCGTTGTTCAGCATCTTCCGGGCTTTTGAAGAGAATAGAAACCACCACCTTTACTGAATTGAAACAGCCGCTCCAAACCGGAGCGGCTGCTATGCAAAGTTTGACTGTACCAAGTATAACAGATATGGATTTACGGCGAAAGGGCAGGACTGTGCCAATGTAGAGACAATTTTGTGCCAACCATTTTTCTTTGCAACATTACAGCAGTGATTCCACCAGCTGATAGATGTCGGTAAATGGATTGACAGCAATTCCAAACGGTTTGCTGCTGTCATTTTGAAGATGGTATTGCTCTACACGTTTGGCGTTCTGAATCGCAATGGCTGTATGCTGTGCTAACTGGTTATATACATCGCCAGCTTTCTCATAATCAGGGAGATAAGTGGTCAATGCGTTTTTCACTGCGGGGTAGTCTTTGAAAAATTTGGTGGTGTACTGGAAATGCAACAGATACCAAAATTCAAAGCAGGGATTGGAGAGTGCAATCTGAATCCCCTTCGCATCTGCCATTTTCCTTGCCTTGGAGAGCAGACTGTCCTTTGCAGTGATGGGGTCAGGGTTGTTGTAGTTCACATCTCCATCTGCAACTACCCATACAGAGTCTCCCTCTGATACGGAAATCTGATTTTTGTTATGATATTCCACGGCTTTCCGGATCAGGCTGAGATAATCTGTTTCACCTCCGCTGGTGCGGCTGCCGACCACACGAATATCAATGTTTGTCTGACGGTTGCGGTAGTGTTCAAAATACTTAGGCTCAGTTTGAGAACCCTCCGTTACAATCAGAATGACAGGCTTTATTTTTCTGCGTCGCTGTCCACGCTTTTCAATTTTCCACGTGCCATTTTACAGCCCTCCCTTGATAAAGGGATTGCACCATAACGGCCAATCAGATAGCCTTTCTCCACCTTGGCATCCTTGCGGATGGAAAAATCGTAAAGGGAGAACAGATCGGTAGCCGCTGTTTGCTCGTCTTTTTCGGTAAACCAAATCTGATCTCTCCTCAGTACATCCAGGTCAAGAAGATTGGTGTTGTGTGATGTGAAAATCAACTGGGCTCCATTTGGATTGAACTCCACGCTGTTAAAAAGCGAGACCAGATGCTTTGTCAGAAGAGGATGCAGATGAGCGTCCATCTCGTCAGCGACAAGAAGCGTTCCTTCATCCAGCACCTTTTACAACCTCGATCGGTTTGAAATAACTGTTGGTGCCATCAGATTCCTCTGCCATGTTCAGCGCGTAGGAAGAAGTATTTCCCTCTGTATCCTGTACCGTGTGAATGGCCTCGATATTGGTAAAGATATCATTACGCTGAGAAGGAGCGGGTTCTGTATCACGCATCTGAAGGGACTGTATGCCAAAATCTGCAACACGCAGCATAGAGGCGATCATGCCGGTAGTCATCATCTTTGAGTTGTTCTGCTTCAAGGCCGTAGGCGTCTGCAACAGAATTTTTCGTGATGATCTGGCAGGAAGCAAACCATTCCAGAACCGGAATCACTTTGGAATAGCTCCAGTTTGATGCGACAGACAGATAGAGCTTGTTGGCCGAAGTGCGATCCTGAGAGTATTTTGTTCATCGACATCAACGGTAAAGCGAAAATCTTTTGTGTCTTTTCGCTCAGAAAATGAGTGCCTGCCTGCCATTGGGATAGTAATACAGATATTCTTCAATAACAGCTTTGTCTGTTACAGAAAAGCCATACGCATATCGGATGCCATTTGTGGTGAAGATGACCTCAAAGCTGCTGGGGCGAGAGGTGTTTCCCGGTCAAACTTGAACGGCGAACGCTCAATGGTTTTGTGGAGCTGCTGGTTATGCGAAGTCAGCACATAATTTACCATGAACCAAAATGCATTCAAGACATTGGACTTTCCGGAAGCATTGGCACCGTAAATCACGGCAGACTTCAAATGCTTTTTGTTTCCGTCCACAATCAGGTGTTCCGGATGTTCGTTATCCTTACTGGCAAGCAGGGATAACACGACATTATCTTTGATAGAGAGAAAGTTCTCTACACTAAATTGAATCAGCATAAAACAACCTCCTAAATCCTTGCTATAATATATTATATCCGCATTTTTGTGAAAAATCAACGCAAATGAAAATAAAATCTATATAGAGGATTTAAGAGAACAGTCGTGTGAGAGGATATGTGGTTGTCAATCAAAATGACAACCACACATTAAATTACACATAAGTAATGTGCGGCTGTCAAAAATCTAATATAAAGAAAGTGGCGAGCCAATGATAGAAGGCAGCCTGGGAAGCAGTTTATTTTGCTCCCCAGGCTCTTTTGCTTACAGGTTCTGACGGATGATCCGGGTGATAATACCTACGGCCACACCCCGCTCCATATCCAGACGGGTGACGGCAAAAGATACATCGTCCTTTTTGCCGGGCATCCGGTAGTCATAGCAGGAATGGGCTACCGCATTGACGCCATTGGAGAAGACGCACATAGACAACGCCCTTGTGGACATCTGTGACACGGCCGGCATACTTGCCCTGGATACGGCACTTCTGCAGGTTGTCCCTGTCGGTGTTCTCGGAAATACTCTTGATGTCAGCCTTGATGCCCAAGTCCTCCAGACTGTTGCGCCGCACGCTGAGAATACGGACCAGAACCTCATCGCCTACGGAAAAACGCTCATGGGCGTCACCGATCCAGTCCCAGGCAAGGTCACGGGCAAGGATGGAGGTTTCAACGCCGAAAACTTCCACGCGCACAACCTTTTCAGCCACTGCAATCACACGCGCCTGGACGATGCGGCCCTCATAGACACGGTACATACCGGCAGCATCCGTATCCAGATAGAAAAATCTGGAGTTTGCGCAGCATGGCTTCCTTGCGGCTGGCAACTACGCTGCGAGTTTTGGAGTCGATACCACGCACGATGAAGTCAATGTCAGCACCCAGCATGTTGCCAAGGATCTTATTTTGGCGCAGCATAAGGTCGGTATATTCCTGGCCGGAAGGGCTGCGGCCCAGATTGATCATCATTTCCTTGATAGGGATAATGACACGGAACCCCTTGTAATCCACAACTGCCACTGTCTTGCGGTTGTCCAGCTGTTCAATGCCGCCCAGCTTGCCGGTGATGATCTTGCGGGTACGGTAGGCATTATGGATCTCATGCCAGATTACATCATCTCGGTCTTCGGCAGTCTCGACATCATCCCGGTTGCGGATGGTAAGGACGGGGGCCTCGCTGCGCTGGGGGCGGGGCTGGCGCCGGGGAGGAGAGGGAATGGGTGCAGGAGCGGCAACTTCTTCCACAGCAGGAACGTCAGGCTCCACAGCAGGTTCCTCCGCAATAGAAAGGGTTTCGGCTGTATCCGCCGACTCTGTTGTTTCGGCAGGAACTTCCTCTGTGACAGTTTCTTCAGGAGCAGCTGCAGCTTCTTTCTTCTTTCGGCTGGTACGCTTGGGCTTTGGAGATGCAGGGGGTTCCTGCAAAGCGTCGGCGTTATCTTCGTAAACATCAGGCGGCTGCACATCAGAGTCTTCCGGCATATCAGTGGGAGCAGCGCTTTGATCGTCTGTTTCAGAAGGCGTATTCCCGAACATTTCCTCCTCGGTGAGTTCAGGAAGGGGATCTTCATCCATATCTTCGCCAGAGGTGTCCTGCTGGGGCTGATCCATCTGCCCCAGCAGTTCGTTCAAATCCAGACCATCGCCAGCGTCAGCAGGAAGGGATTCAGGTTGAGCGGTATCGACCAGCAGAGTTTCGCCTTCCGACATAACGGTTTCGGTAACAGGAGCCTCCTGTTCCAGAAGTTCTTTTTTCTTGGTTGCCATAGATTAAACCTCCTATGAATTTGATAGTTTTGTTTAAGACAGGATGGAATCCTTGTCTGTGGTGATAATGCCTTCCGGCGTACCGGCAGATTTGGGAGGCCGGAGCCTCTTTGGGTGATTTATCAATGGGGGATGCCGGTTTGGTGGCTTTGCGCTTTGCCGGTTTCTTTGCTGCCGGAGCCGGTTTCGGCGCGGGCTGCGGTGTTTTGGCGGCTTCTTCTTCCAAGCGGCGCCATTCCGGTACATGGGCAGATGCTTTGCAGGAACGCAGGTACTTGGCTTCCGGGTGTTTGGAGTAATCCATTTTGTCTACTTGCAGAACCTTCTTGCCACGGATGATGATGAGTGCCTGATCCAGCGGGAGTCGCAGGACTTCATCAGGAGTAAGTACAGGGCGTTTTCCAACACCGGAGGTTTCACGAAACTCCGGTGTATAGTTGGAGATACGCCAGGTGCCCAGCTGTTTGGACTTACTGGATACTGCTACGGAGGCAAGCCCTGTCCTGGCAGAAATAAATTCGGCAGTAAGCTGGTCTGTACAGCCTAAAAACAACTGCGCGTCACAGTTTCCAATGATCTCCTGCCACAAATTCTGCGGGTATCTGTTCTGCAATCCTGCGAGATTTTGGAATACACAGGACATGGAGATATTCCGGGAGCGTATTACGCTGAGCCGGCGGGAGAGGTCGGGGATCGTGCCGCACGCTGTCAGTTCTTCCCCAAGGATATGGACAGGCACAGGCAGTTTGCCACCCTCGCAGTTGTGGTCTGCATATCGTACCAGTTTGATGAAGCAGAAGATAGAAACAGCGAGGCCAGAAAATCAAAGGTACTGTCCTGGTCGCTGGTAACGAGGAAGTAGGCACAAGGCTGCTGACCCGGAAGCTCAGATCGATCTCATTCTTAGCGGTAATTTTTTTGATCAGTTCAGACTGGAATACCTGGAGGCGGCTGCCCAGACCGATAATCACGCCGCTTCGCACTGTGTCGCTGGCCTGCTTGAACAGGCTGTAGGGTGCTTTGGCAGGATGAGTGGAAGGAAGCGCTTCGAGCAATGTGTCAAGTTGGGATTCCCCATTGAGAGTCAGCAGCCGGTAGACTTCGCCAATGTTGCGGTTTTCTTCCGCATAGCCTTGATCCACATACAGTACCAAGGCCTTGAGCAGATTCATCTCGCAGGCATCCCAGAAATGGTCGCTCTTGCCGTTGTTCGTGGTGTTCTTGATGATGACATCCACAAAAGCTGGGCCATTAGTTCCTGCCCTCAACTTCGGCAAGGCAACACCAGGAATCTGAGTTTTCAGAAACGAGGTTGAATACCTTGACACAATAGCCCCGGCTGCGGAGAAATTCGCTTGACTTCTCGTACAATTCCGATTTGGGATCGCAGATGATCAACGATTCTCCGGCGCCATTTTCGCCTCGGACAGTGGCCTGAAGAATACGATTCATACAAAACGAACGGGTTTTCATGGAGCCACTGGCGCCGTAGACTGCCAGATTGCCGTTGATTCTGGTATCTTCCGGTATGCAGACTGCTTTGCCATCCAGCATACCCAGTACAACACCCTTGTGCTTGCGCAGGTCGGGCACCAGATCCAGTACGCCGGACATCTCTTTGCGGGACATCCAGCCGGAGGTGCCATAAGTGCCTTTGGCGGAGTAGGAGAAATTACGGTCTTCATCATACTCGTCGGCATCACCATATCCCATGCGCATGACCATGATGAGCAGCACTGCTAACAAGCCAATGCAGATCAAAATGCCATACACGCCATAAGGCGGTCGGAGCACAGAGGAAAGGCAGAGAAGGAAGTCGGGCGAAGCGGCCAGCGGTGAAGTACCATCGCCGGGAATACCGCCGCCCTGTTTCCAGGTTGCATAGTTACCCAAAAGCTGTGCCAGAAAGCCGCCTGCGTATAGGATTGCAAGAATGGCAAAGGGCGCTGCAATCAGGCTCACGATCAGTTTTTTCTTGTTTATGGGAATAACCTCCCCTCGAATTTTGTGAAGTCAATGGTCTGGAAGCGCACTCGGGAACCGCAGTAACTGCGAAGTACCTCTGCCTGGAAGTCAAAGCAGATCAGTGTGCCCGGGCGCTCGGATAGTTCGAGAGAGGTGTTAAAGCGTGCGATACGGGGCAGATCGCAGAAATAGCCAAACAGGACTGGTGAGCCATCTGGTGAAATGCCGTCATGCTCAATAGCCAGCCCGGGTTGCCTCGCCGTAAGACCTTGGAGTAGAATGCGATCCAGCTCCGCAGTTTTCCCAGGGTCGCACAGCAGTGCAAGTATCACCTCCCCCTGATGGTCGTTGGTAAGATAAAGAAAATGCTCATAGCTGCCATCCAGCATGAAGAAATCATGTTTGCGACCTCCGGTGCTGGTCAAAATCTGGTAAAGCCAGATCCATGCTGTTGCCAGAATCAGTCCATGAACATCCTCATGGCGAAACTGTGAGGACAGGCGTTGTTGGCAGATTACACTCCAGATCAATGCTTTGACCCGCATTTCCGATTTGTAGCGCCATTTCATCAGGGCGCTACTGCTGTTGTAGGTCACGAAGATGCCGGAGGGCGCAAGGAGTATTCCAGTGGAGCGGGAACTGCGGATCTTCGTGGTGTCGATCCCCATTTCTTTCACTTCTCTGGAACTGAAAAAAGCAGGATAGACAATCATGCCACCAGCGTAACCCTCCGGCGCAAAAATTGCCGGTTTTTCATCCCGATACACACATACACCCGCATTATCCATGGTCACATAGGTTTCTGCCAGGCGGTGTAGCCGGAGTCTTCGGTCAATTTCGCATTTCAAACGGTTGGTGTCGGTATCTCCTGTCAGGTAGCTGGCAAACCTGTCCGGCCGGCTTTCCAGCAGAGTGGCTTTGGCTCGCGGCCCCAGACGGTAGCCGCGCAGTTTATCCCGGTAATAGGTACGCAGCAGCCCGTCTTTTTTCAGTGCAGTGACAACAGACTCCAGATAATATGGACTGCCGGGAAGTCTGTTAAGCTGGTCTGTGGGGAACTCGCCGGAGATGGCAGTCAGAGAGAGAAGCCTGTACGCCATCGTGTCTGGCTGTGGGAATTTCCCAAGTGATCACCTCCTTGTGGTGTGTGGCTTTTACCGAGACTGCAAGGAACTTCGGTAAAAATCCGTGGTGTAACGACAGAAAAAAGCCCCGAAATCCGGGGCGAAATACGATGTTGCGGCAGGTCGGACAAGCAATGGCTGAAAATGCTCAAAATCCGAGATGGATTTTAGGGTGTTTTCATGCTCAGCAAGCCAGGCGGGAAACCGCTTTTTTTCCATGACACTGATTCTGGTACAGTCCTTTTCGCCCAGCGCAGCGGTGTTGTAGGCATCGCAGAGCAGGCCGGTATCGTCAGCCATGACGAAGGTGGAGAGGACATCCAGAAGCTGCTTTTCTTCCAGATTGTCGTAGTCACGGATACGCCGGGTGGGAAGGCACTGGTCATAAACCTGCGTAAAGCACACCACACAATCGCTGAAGTGGGGCATGGGATGCTCTTTGGCGTATTGCTCCAATGAGAAGTAGAACGGGTCGAGCAGAAACTCAGTGTTTTGTCTCTGCTTGCGTTTTGGGAGCAGACCAGGCAGGGTGACCTCCAGTACACCGTCCTCATAGACAACCTCAATTCCGTGTACAATACCGGCGGATGTCAGGTAATCGCCTTTGTGGATGGTGGTGCTGGAATATATCAAATGCCGCAGCCTGCAGGCAATTTTCTCTGCCCGTAGGGCGGCGTCAGTGGATAAGACTTCATAGTTGTCCGGATAGCGCTGAATATCCGTGGTATCCATCGCGTAAAGAGCATTGCTCAAACGGGATATATCATCAAGAATGCTTCCAATCCGGTGTGAGATGATTTTTCGTTCCAATCAAGTTCCTCCTGTCTTCTTAAAGTAATGCACCTGGCCCGCTGCATCCACAGTGCAGAAACCGGAAATGCCAGGGCAGTCAATGCGGCGAATGTCTTCCGGATTATCGACCAAAATGATGCGGTGTCCACCGCTGCTGTCATCCCGAAGCGCATGGTTGATCAGGGCCTCCTGGCCGGAAGCTGCGTAGACGATTTCGTATAGTTCACCGTTTGCAAAGAAGATAAGCTTGGCCGGAAAATCACCGGGAGCATGGTATTCCACCTGCCCGATAAAATCCAAGAGTACCCAGGCAGCCCGTATCAGGAGTTGTCTGATTTTGCTGCCCAACCAGACGGAAAGTAACCGCCTGTATCAGTTTGAAAAATACGGCCCTGCTTTTGCAGATGGGAGAGCAGGGTCTTGATGATTTCTTCTTTGCCAGGGTGAAAGCAGAGAAGCTGCTGCATATTGAGACCGGGATACATCGTGACGATCCGCAGCAGAGCCGCAGCTTCATTTCCATAGATTTCAGCCCTGGTCTTCATGGGTATCACCTCCAATGGCGTAATATAGGCGTATTCAAGACGCATTAAATAGGAAGGAAAGCCAGTCAGTGTAAGCTAAAAAGATGATCTGGCTGGCAAAACTGGCTTTTAGGCGTAATACAGACGCAAAGCAGACGCATAGCGGCGTCTGGAAGGAAAGTTGCACATGGGAATCACCTCGCTTTTCAAATTGTTATATCTGCTGTTCGGCAGATGTGGATTGTTCACGGCGTTTTCGCTCTACGATTTCACGCAGCTCGCGGCGGTCGGTAGTGATCAGATCCTTTTCCAGAGGGCTGGCTTTGAACTCCACCATAATATTGTTGTTATTGGTAGAAATCAGACCGTGACCTCTTTCAAAGTGAGTGATCTCCATTGTTTCAGCATCGGACAGGTGCAGGGCTTCCTGTACCCGCTGGGCTTCGTCGTCCTCCAGATTCAGAATGATCTTGGTCTTGGAGTTGTTGATGATGCCCTTACCAAATCTGCCGCCGTCAAGGTCAAAGAAATCGGCAAGATCCTGGCTTGCAAAAATCGAGGCGCCGCCGTAACCGCGTATGGTTTTGGCAATTTCCAAAAGAAAATCGCCGGCCAATCTTACACCAGCAGCACCGGCGCCGGATAGAAGCTGCCAACACTCATCGATGAAGATGGCTTTTTCTTCTGTACGGTCGGCTTTGGCTCTGTCCCAAACAAAGTCCAGCGCCACAAACATACCTACGGTGAGCAGATCTCCGGTGAGGGAGGAAATATCCAAAACAGTGTACTTGTTGTCGAGCCGAACATTGGTCTGCTTATTGAAGGTGCTGGCGCTTCCGTTTACCAGACGATTTAGGATGTGGGCCATGCGCATCGTTTCCTTGGAGGTTTTCAAAATTTCGTACAGGTCACCAAGCACCGGCATCTCACGGTACTGGCCGGGCTTTGCAGGGTCTTCCAAAGAGGCATTATCATGAGTGATGCCTTTTGTGTTATAGGTACGAACAAGGGCTTCGTCCAAAAGCTGTCGTTCCTCGTGAGACATATCGGGGATCAGCAGACTGAAAAATATGTGGAGCTGCTGGATCTTTGCTGCAAGTTCAGATAACTGGATGCCTGGACCGTCCAGAAGTTCATTCACCGAGCGGTCTACCCGCCGAATCTCCATAACATTGATGCAGTGGGGACTGGCCGGTGAAATCTGGATAAAGGAGCCGCCCACATTGGAGCAGGCGCGATGGAATTCATGGCCTTTTAGGGGCGCGACAATGAAAATGGGGATATTTTTCCGCCTCATTCGCAGCGCCATCAACTGCATGGTAAAGGTTTTGCCGGCTCCGCTCGTGCCAAGGATCGACATATTGGCGTTCTTATAGACCGCAGAATTGAAGATGTCCACGATAATAAGGGAACTGTTGTACTTGTTGACACCCAGCAGGATACCGTTATCATCACACATCTCATAGGATGTAAAGGGATAACAGCTTGCCGCACCGCCTGTCAGCAGGTTGCGCTTACCCCGCTCATACAGTTTCTTTTCCATTGCCACCAATGGCAGGGCAGATAAAAACGCCTGTTCCTCCCGAAAATGGCAGGTGCAGGCGTTCATGTCCTGTGAGAGCAGGAGCTTTTTCATTTCGCTGACCTTCCATTCCAAGTCTTCCTCGTTGGAGGCAGTAATGGTAATCAGCAGATTCAAGTAGTAGAAGTCCTCGTTGTTGGCAAGGCCCTCTTTGAGAAAGTACCCGCTTCGGATAGCACCATCAATGTCATCAAAGTCGGTGTTGGTGTCGCTGGCGTCCTTGATTTTGGAACGGTTGATACGTAGCTGCTGTCCGACTTTCTGGATGATGGTTTCTTTGGGCTGACGGGAGAGGAACATATCCATATCGATCCCGTCACCGGCATTGACGATAAGACTGAGCCAGCCGGCTGGAACCTGCGTTTTGTAGCCATCAGAGGGCACCAGCAAATAAGCATAATACAGACCGTCAATGCAGATATGGTGACCATGCGTGAAGTCAATGCTTTTTGGCGCACAGAATTCGGTGGCAGGGATATGGTCGATCTCACTGTCGCGCCCTTTGGCAAGGTACTCAGCCACAACCTCCTGTGCCCGGACGGAGAGCGTGGCTTTACAGCACTTTCATTTCTACAGAGCAGGTTATAGAGGACATCTACGGTAAACTCATCCCAGTTTTTCGGAACGATGACCTCGTTACCGCACTGACGGAGGTAGTTGGTAGCAGTATGGACTGCACTTTGCAGGGCATTGATTGCCTCGCCTTCTTCATCAGAGCGCTTGGTGTTGCTCCACGGCTCATATTCAAAAATCAGGAAGAAACGTCGGGTAATTGCCTCACGGGAACCAATCTGCTGAACGAACTGGAGGTAGTCTTCCTGCATGAGCAGACACTGTTCATTGGTCTCCTGTTCCATCTCCTTCCGAACGGTATCCAGATGGCGGTTGATCTCTGCCCGACGTGTCAGTACCTTGATTTGCAGCTTGATGGGGCTGATTTTCAAGTAGGATACAAAGGAATAGATGATGTTCCGCTGTTCCTGGGCACTGCGCAGCATAAAATTGATGGGTACTACCTCGACGACCTTGACATAGCGGTGGTCCTTCGTGTAGATGATGCCGTTTTCAATTTTGGAAATCGGCAGATAATCTGCTACCGGGTTAAGGCAGGCGGGCTTCGGCTCCTGAGTGCGGATAGGGCGTTTTACTTTGCGCTCCTTGGAGACCTTCTTTTTTTGCTTGGCGGCTTTCTTCTCCTTGGCAGGCTTCTGCTTTTTCACAGGACGGAGTTTTTGGCGGATTTCGTAGCTACGAACTTCATCAAACTCCGCTGGGAAATCCTCTCTGCCGGAGCACCGTGACCGCCTGGGAGCCTTATCGGGCTTGTGTGCCTTCTTTTTAATATGCTTGCCGCCATGCTCTGCCGCAGGAACCGCATCTTCTGCGCTGTTACCGCCTACAATGCGGCGGTTTCGCAGGTACTTTATGAAAATCAGCAGAAAAGAGGAAAGGCTCTCACCGGAAATTCCGATAAGCGCCACCAATGCTGCTGGCAGTGCGGTCAGGCACAAAGCGATGATACGGGCAGTCAGGCCAAGAGGGAAGCAATGAAAAAACCGGCACACCAATGGCAAATGCCAGGATGCCGGCTTCAATCACATTGCGGGCTTTGAACATACCACCAAAGAAGGTGCCTGACTCGATGAAATTCGGTGGTATTATGTAGGTATCTCGGTCGATTTTATGATTCATGATTAACCTCGTTTCCGAAGCCGGGCGGGCACATCAGCCGATAATCCAGAACGGACCGCCAGCTCCAGCGCGCCGGCTGGCCTCATTTAAGATAATGGACAGATCCCAGAGCTGTTCGCTCCGTGTGTAACTGGCAGGGTCAGCCACCATGATCTTGCCGTCTTTTACGCCACGCAGGACAATGAAGTGACCGGAAGAGGTAAAGTGGCCTTCAGACATGATTGCTACTACCAGTTTACCATTAGCCAGTGCGTCTGTGATGCGCTGTGGTTCCGCAGTGGTACAGCCGGAAACCGGAAGCCCCCATTCCCCAGCGGCGGCAGGTATCAGCGCATGGTAAGAACCACTGCTTTTACACCAGTAGCCGTTGTTGTAAGACCACTCGGCCATCTCCACAGGGTCAACCATATCGTCTGTCAGAGAGGACACCACGATTGCCATAGCGGTAGGGCCGCAGCCATAACCGCCAATATTGTCCGTACCATATGCTTTACCGGCATAGCGTTCATCCAGTTGATTGTAGTAAACAACAGGTGTGATCCCGTCGGTGAAAGTAACATCGCCCAGAGAGGTGATGCTGTTTCCGGTCCACGCTTCCAGATTCTGCAGCAGACCATCGCCCAAGAACAGGCTTAGGTTGGAAGCGTAATCAGATGCAAGCTCCTTTTGGTCATCGGTAAGCTGGAATACAACATCAGAAAAATAGGACTCACCGTTGTAACGGACAGTATAGACCATCCATGTTTCGGACACCGTTGTTTCTTCCCCAGTCTCCGGATCAGTCACGGTGCTCTCACGAATCTCTTGCTTGCTGGTGTAGGAATATAGATGCTGCTTGTTTTCCCGCAGGGTGGCGGCAAGGTCATTCAGAGAAATGCTTTCAAAATCCTTGTCTTTGGCCGCACAATACTGAGAGATAAACAGGTTGGCGTTATAAATAGGACCGCCGGAATAGGCATTTTTGACCTCCATATGGTCGGCTCCCGATGCCGCAAAGTCAGCTTCGATCCGGGCAAGTACATCATCCAGTGCCTCACCCAAGATGCCGTTGAGGGTAAAGGTGATCTCGTTGGCGTTCTCAATAATCGCTGTTTCGCTATTCAAAATCGGAATTTCGGGGTCAGATGGCGAAAAGGCATTGGTCAGTCCACCGAAAATAAGACCAGGGAGCATGAGAACAAATAATACCGGCAGCATAAGCAGGGCAATGACTGCCACAATGATTTTTCCGATATGCTTCCGACCTGCCCACACTGCGCCTGCAACTGCACCGTAAGGACCGCCTGCGGCAGCGCCTTTGGCAGCGGAGGAAATAGCTTTTCCGGTTTTGATTGCGCCGCAGATGGTATGCGCTGCGGAGGCGCCGGTCTCCACAGCTTCGGAAAAACTGCTTTTTTGATCTTCTGGCATTTATATCTTGTCCTTTCTCCTCGGGGATGGAGGCAGCTTTTTTGACAATGGACTCGTTGAAAGCGATAGAACCGTCAGGAGCCATATAGGGCGATTTGTCAACAGCATCCACAGCGTACTGTTTATACCATGCTGTGCCATCCACGGCATGAATGGTGGTGTACTGGCCTTCCGGGGCAACATATTGGTCTGCGTGGTACATACCAAAGGAGATGCCTTCGGGATGTTCCGCAGTCACTTCTGTGCCGGTGATGCGGCCGCCGCCAATTTCGACATTTTGGAAGGTCGGAACATTTTCAGCTCCGGATTCCAGTGCCGCATATCCCATGTAAGAGTGCAGGGCTTCGGCGGCTTTTTCACCGGAAATGGAACCCATCTGGCTGATACTGCCCGTGGCTACGCTGCCGATTACATTGTTGGCAAAATTGCCGCCCTTACTAACGGAAGAAGCGTACATATGGCCGCCGATCCCTCCGGCTGCAGCATCGCCTAAAAGACTGCCAAGACCGGAAGGCTTGGAGCCGGGAGTTGTGGTGGCTGTTTTGATGGCGCTGTTTGTGACTTTTCGGCTCACCACTCCAGCAAGACCGCCGCTGGCAAACCCTGCTCCAAAGCCGCCGCTGCCTTTACTACCGTTTGCGTTGACATTGGTGGAACTGCTGTTTCTCCCGCCGCCAAAGTGGTGACTGGAAAAGTTCTTGATGCCGCCGATGCCTCTGGCAGCGATCATAGCCTCAGCCAGCATGCTGCCGCCGGTATGTCCTACATTGACACCAAGACTGGAGAGGAAGGAATCGATTTTCTGGCCGACTTTGAGAAAGCCGATAGCACAGAGAAACCAGATAAACACATTGCCGGAAACGGCTTCTTTTCCCACAGCGTCTACCTGAGTTTGCACATCGCTTTCGGAGATAGCGGCAAAAGCCGGCTGGCAGAACAGGCAGGAGAGAATTGCGACTGTAAAGGCCGCAAACAAAAATTTTTTGAGTTTCTTCAAGGATAAGACCTCCTTACAACGAAAGCGGGTTCGCAAGGAAGGACCCCACCATGCTTGTGAACAGGCGCAGGCACCAGGCGTTCATGACCAATAGGAAAATTTGGCCGCCAAGCATCCGGCACCAGGATTTCCAGATGTTTGCTGTGGTCTGGCTGGCGCCCATAGAAAAAGCCACAGGAGCCGTGTAGACCAGTACACCGAGCAGCACATACCGTTCGGCTGCCTCGAATAGAAGTTTTAGGTAGTTCCAGGCCAGGATGAGAACCAAAATCAAGGTAATCAGCGCCACAGCCCCATTGGCACACACACCGATGATGACCAGCATCACGGAATTGAAGTCTGCAAAGCTTAATGCAGGAAGGTCGGACTCCATGATCCAGTGGTAGGGGGTGCCGCCGATGGTAAGAACAATATTGACGATCTCATCTGAAAAGAGCGTCAGCAGGATAAAAATAACGGAACGGATACTCAGCTTTACCGGGTCTTCTGCTTCCACACCTGCGCCAAGACCGAAGTTTTTGAATAACTGCCAGACCCAGTTGAGCAGGATGATCCCGATTGCCAGAGCCACGAAAACAGAGTACATAGTCTCTGCTGCGGGAAAATAACGCAGAAATACAGCCATATCACAGCCCAGCGCACCCAAAACCGATGTGGTCACCAGATCAAGACCGGCCATTACCTGTTCTGCGATCCATTCCACTATGCCGTCTAAAATGCCCATAAATGCAAGCCTCCTTTCCGGCGAGCAATCAGACGGTCAATCAGCCTGTCCATTGTCCGCCACTAAAGAGCGGCGTCACATACGCCATGATAAAGCCCAAGCCATTGAGGATAGCCCAGGTGATACAGATTCGTTTGAGCCAGGCGCGGCTTTCATCCACCGTCCGTCCGGAACGGGAGAAGTTCATGAGCAGCAAGGCTACCGAAGCAGTGACGATGGCGGCGATAGTGGAGATGGCAAGGATTTGGGTGTATACATCCTGCATGATCTCTTTGGCCTTGGTCCATACATCTGTTGCCGCATAAGCCGGCTGACAGAACATCATGGACATCATCACACACAGGAAGGCGCTGTAAGCCACTTTGGGCAGCGAAAGCCTGCGCTTGGACTGGGTATCCGGCTCCTGAAGCTGCGGAGTTTGAGGGGTTTTCGTTTTCTTCAATTTGCGATCCTCCAATTCTGAATGATTTTTTGATGCTCAATAGGGAACAGAAAAACCCACACCTGTCAAAACAAATGTGGGCTTTCAAATGGTCGGGCGGCCATCTGGGCAGCAAAAAAGCACCCTGATGAAAGGTGCCGTTACTGTCCTGTTCGGTTTTGGGTGCAAGTTTGAGCATATTCAGTTTAACACATCGGTATTTGCACTGAAAGAGCAGAACCATGCCAATTTTGTTCCCGAAATGTGCCAATTATTTGCCCGATTGTCCGGAAGGTGATTTTGTCTCTGGCAAGAACTGTTCCAGCATGTCTAAACTGTCCTTGGAGGTATAGCCCCAAAGGACGGAACTGAGGGCTTCAATAGCTTCCCGGCGTTTGCGGTAGTAGGTTCTGAAACTGATGTCACGAATGTGCGGCCGCAGGGTCTCGATGATTTCCTCAACATTTTTGAGCTGCTGGGGCGAGAGGAAGGAGTAGTACAGCAGCCAGTAATATGCCTCACCGTTTTTGTGCTTGGTACGCAGCAATTCGACTGCGGAATCCAGCAGCTTAAGCATTTTGTGGCTGCGTTCAATGCACTTGGCATGATGCTCAATGTCACTTCCGGCCAGATCGGCGCCGGCCAGATAGACTGAATCCAGAAAATCCTCGATGGAGGTGCCATACTCGATCTCAAACTTGGTGCGGACATGCTGGACAGAAAGCTCCAGACTCCACACAACATCCCGGTATTTTTTCAGCAGTTTCCAGGTATCATGGTACAGGGGATTATCAGCAACATCAGGTTCAACAAATTTTCTCATTTCAAGTTCCTCCTATTTTCGTGCTCCTCAAAGGGAGTGAGTGTAAGTTCAAAAGTGGCGATTGAAGTGTTTGTGCCGCAGAGGATGGTCAGACCAAAGTGGGCTGTGGATTTCCCTCGCGCACGCGGAATCAACTCTTCCCAGCAGTCGTCCGATAAGGGATATAACTTATAGCGGGAGAGCGGGCAAGAAAAGCAGGAAATCCCTTGCGTAGATAGGATGTCAGCCATCTTGCGGAGTATCGTTTCAATGTGCGATTTTGAAACGCTGGAAAGTGCATCCGAAACAATGATCTCATGCTCAGAGATGGAATGGCTCTCTTCGGTTTCAGCAGTTTCCGGAAGCTCCAGATGAATGTTTAAGGTCATGGCAACTTCCTCCTTGTCGATTAAAACATCGGAAATCTCAAACATGGTGGATAGGTAGTTCTGCAGGTAGATCACGCTTCCATGCCGGCCGGGAAACGACATGATAGAGATATACCCAAGACCGTCCAGCTTTTTCAGTATCCGGCATACGGTAGCGCGTGACAGCCCCCAGCGGCAGGAGAAGTTCGGTATAACTGACCAACGGGTTTCCTGTACCATTGCGAAAGTAGGCTACCGGGCCGACCTCTGACCCCTGCACCTGCGTATCGTTGTAGACAGCGGATACCCACAGATCCAGAACGATGTCCATTTCAGAGCAGCGGGCAGAGCTGACCAGTTCCAGGGCAACAGAGACTGGCAGGAAGAAAAAACCGGTATCCTTTTGGCATGGGGGCATTGTACTCCAGTGCGGAATTGTGGCGGGCCCAGTGGAGGATTTTATATTTTACTACATTGCCACGGCCCAGCAGTGTATAGGAAATCAAGTGCTGCTTCTGAAGGGTATCCAGCATGGACAGCGCCTGCCGATGAAAGCGGGTGCGGAACCAGCAAGACAGTTCCTTGACGGTGCACACCCATTCGCCGGGCGGAGACTGTATAACTGATCCCGTCAATACGGCGGTATGAGGTGCGGAAGTTTGCATAGCTGCAAAGTACAGTAAAATGAAAAAGGCCGGAGCCTCCGTTTATGCGGATGCTCCGGTCGTTGATCAGTTTGTGGATGAACTCACGATAAATCCGGCATCGTGGGTAATCTACCACTTGTTTGATTTGAAGTTGGTATTCTGGCATAGTGAACCTCCTAGTTTTTTATGCAGACAAGTAGTTCGCTGAAAAATGTTGACTTGAATAACTGATGGGGGTATACTCATATTTGTATGAGCTGCAAATAAGCAGTTTGTGCATTGCTGGTTTCCGCAGTTTTAGCATTGATACCTTATAATATAGGCTAAAAGCGATAAAGAAACAGTATCAGGGATGTTCTTCATGGCTCTACAATGTGCCAGTCCTTTTCATGGAAAATTTATCCAATTTTTGACATTTTGGAGCTGATACACTTTTTCGCAAAAAAATATGCCTACAAACAACTACAATTTTTATACAACTTTTCGAGTGAAGCGGACGGTCAAATAGGACACAGGACGAATGATAAATAGTTTCAAAAACCCAGCAATTATGCGGATTTTGCGCACTACGGAGCGGCATGGGGCGGGATGGAGAGAGCAAAATTTTATTCCCCACGATGAAGAGCTTGGATAAAAAAGACCAGTAAAATCAAGGCTTAATAGTGACAAGTAACTATTTTGTCGCAGAGAACGGTGTGACCCGAAGGTCACGCCGTTTTTCTGTGTTCATAGGTTGTTTGCGTGATGATAGGCTCGGAAATAACGGGAATATCTACATCGTCCACGAAGTTGAAGAAAATCTTCACTTTCTGCTTGCGCTTGCCGCTGGATTTGTCCGGGGCATAGACGATGATTTTCTTGATATACTCGTTCACGATGGTCTGTGTCAGCTCCTCCACATCCACATATTTCTGTGTCAGGGCGATAAAGGCATCCAGACCGTCGTTCATTTCTTCCCGCTGTTCCACCCATTCTTCGATAACTTCAATTTCGAGCTTTAACCGTTCCTGCTCCGCTTCATAGTCCGCAGACATCTTTCTGTATCTGTCCTGATTGAGATTTCCAAGAACATAGTCCTCGTACAGCCGGGCGATGATGACATCCAGATCGGCAAGGCGTTTCTTTGCCTGTTCCAGCTTCTTTTTGTCATCCCGGATGCTGCGCTCCTGGTCAGTCCTGCGGCATTGCAGCCATTCCTCCTGAAAACCGTCCACATCGCTTCGGATATACTCATTGACTGCCCGGATGCGTTCCAGAACGATTTCACGAAGCACATCTTCCCGGATATAGTGGGCAGTACAAGTACCACGGTTGCTCTTGTAGTTGTTGCAGACGTAGTGATCCTGCTTGCCCTCAAAGCTTTTGCTTGTGGCAAAGTGGAGCTTGCCGCCGCAATCGGCACAAAACAGAAGCCCGGAGAACAATCCCTGCCGTTCCGCTTTTGCGGGGCGGCGTTTGTTTTTCCTCAGTTCCTGCACCCTGTCAAACTGTGCCTGAGATACAATCGCTTCCTGTGTGTCCGGCAGATAAAACATATTCTCCGGCTCATTGGGAATCCGCTTTTTCAGCTTGTAGGACTTGGAATAAGTCTTGAAGTTGCAGGTACAGCCTGTGTACTCCTGCCGTTCCAAAATCCCTGCAATGGACTGGTTGCCCCAGTGGTACGGTCTTTCCGGCATCGGCTTTTTCTTTCGCTTGGCATAGAGTGCCTTTGCGGTCATAATCTGCTTTTCTTCCAGAATCCTTGCAATCTGCTCCGGGCCTTTGCCGTCAATGCAAAGGTCGAAGATGAGCTTGACTACCGGAGCCGCTTCTTCATCCAGAATCCAGTGATCCTTGTCCTCCGGGTCACAGCGGTATCCGTAGGGCGGTTTGCCCATGTGCTTCCCACTGGTTCCTCTCTGCCGCAAACTGACACGGACTTTCTTGCTGGTATCACGGGGATACCACTCGTTGAACAGATTACGGATTGCGGCGAAGCCCTCGCTGTCTCCCCGGTTGCTGTCTACGCCATCATTTATAGCGATAAAGCGGACATCATAACTCGGAAAGATAATATCCGTATATTGTCCAACAGTCAGATAGTCACGACCAAAGCGGCTGAGGTCTTTGACCAGCCAGCAGCCCACAAGCCCCTGCTTGACAAGCTCAAAGCCTTCCTGCACACCGGGACGATTGAAGTTCGTCCCCGTATAACCGTCATCCACCAGAATTTTCAGGTTTGTATACCCGTGGTCACGGGCATATCGGGTTAAATACTCTCTCTGATTTGCGATACTGTTACTCTCGCCTTCCTGGGCATCCTCGTTGCTCAGACGGCAATAGAGAATGGTAATTTTCTGCTGATCCAACATAATATCCTCCTTCGGTGGTTGGTCAGCCGACAGTACCGTTGTGCATATTGGAATTATATCATGCTTTTGTGTCGCAGTCATTAACAAATCACCCCCTTGTCAGAAAAAATGAGCCGTTTTACCTTGTCGGTAAGTGGCTCATTTCCATCACACTCCGTTTCAATCACATACCATGTGTTTCCGATCTTGCACTCAATGGTTTTGCAGAAAGAGGACTGTGCCGCTTCCCAACGCTTGCGGCATTCTTCCAGAAAATCAATAGGCGGCTCAAAAATCGGATCGAAGCAGGAGCAAATATCAATATAGCCGATGGCATCGTTGATTTCTTCCATCGGGGCATCTTCCATAATCATCTTGTTAATTTCATCTACGGTTTTCTTCATAGGCAAATAGTTCCTTTCTTAAATTTCCATGTCCTGTCCACGATTGCGGGCAGGGTGTTTGTGTTCATACAGTTCCTTTCCCCTGGCGAGGATGGCATTGATAAAAGCCCAGACCTTTTCAGATGCAATCTCAATCGCATCCAGGAAAGGCTGGGCTTTTTGGTTCAGCTCCTCATAGTCTTTGTTCAGTTTTTCAAAACGGTCTTTCCATATCTTTGCGTTTTTATCTGCCTGCTCGAATTTCTGCTTGTATTTCAGCTTCTCAGACTTTTCCGCAAAGCTGCTGACCGCATAATCCTTTAGCGTGCGGCACTCATCCGCCGTCATGGTAACATTTCCCGTAATGGGATTTTTCTTGCCCATCGACTCAATCTCATGTGCAGTCATAGCAACAGACTTAGCAGCCTGAGTTTCCTTTTTCAGAGCTTCCAGTTTCTTTTTCTGCTTCTCCGTGGCAGCTTTGGCATCCGCTAAGCTCTGCTCGGCCTGTGCCACCTGTCCGGTCACAGCTTCCAAACGCTGCTGTTCGGCCTGTACCTTGAACTGTGTCACCGTCAGATGTTCTTCGGTGCTGCCACATTCTCCACGCTCTACATCGGTATAACCAGCGTTTCGCATGAAATTGAAAAAGTCATCCTGCAGCACACTGTAGGACGACTTCAAAATCTTTTTCCCTTTTGCGTTCAACATAGGATTTCCGTTTTCATCAAGAGCGGGTTTGATTCCCACTTTACTGCGGCTGACCTGTGTGATCGTTTCCTTTACCGTTCCCCGGAGGGATTCATCCTTGCATCGCTTCGACCACAGGATTTGTTTCTCCACCACCGGGATATAAACCACATGAAGGTGATAGTGGTACACATCCTCACCCAGAGCTTCCGACATTGCCCGGTTGCGCTCGTCGGCATGCATTACAGCGGAGAGGATATACTGCTCACCGCCCACGATCTCCACGGCGGCTTTATAGGCATCGGCATAAAACTGTTTTGCAAACTCATAGCCGCCGTGGTTGTAGAAATAAGCGGAGTTCACATCGAAACCAACTCGCCATATTTGACGGCATCCGGTTTCAGCCCTCTGGTGGAGATGATCTTGTCCTGCTCCATCTGCTCAAACATTTTACATAATCGTCAGTGGAGACTTGAAGTGAACATTCAGCGCAGTACGTTCCGGCACGATGTCCACATTGGAATAACGGTCTTTTCACGCTCATTGTGTTCCTGTACTTTTGTCACATCATCCGGAGTTTCCAAGTCCTGATTTCTGGCTAAGGTACGATCAATTCCATCATTTCTTGCCATAGATTTTGTCCTTTCTTTAAGATTTGCAGACAGCGGAGGGCTGAGGAACGGCACTTTTCAAAGTGTAATAACCCACTATTACACTTTCATCCATGCTGGCTACAAAGTGCCGTGGGCTCTCCGAGGGCTCTCCGAGGGGAATGCGGTCACTGCGGTGACCTCTGCTGACCAAGGCAAAATGTCTGCGCCTTTTACCTTGTCAGCCCGTCTGCATGAAGCTGTTCTGCGGAACATTTCTTGCAGACGATGGCAGCGAAAACCGTATCTTTCACTGCTGTCCATGGGCAGCACTGCGGTGCGCCTATGGGGACGGGAGATGCGGAGGGCTGTTGCCGGGGTATCACTTCTCCCGTCTTTTCTGCCATACGATGTCGTAACCAAGCACAGCGGCAAGCTCCAATACTTCCTTGTATCGTATACTTTCCGCTGTAATTTTGCGGACAGGTTGGAAACGCTGTCGCTCCATCCGTATTCGTCCGAGAGCAGGTCAACAACTTCCTGCATGGTCATCCCGGCATGGATGATCTGTGCCTTTATTTCGTTGCGTATATTCATATTGATAAAATCCTCCATAATTCAGTTCATATGTCGGTGCAACCTCTGCGCTCCAAGGTGGAGTGGATGCACCGAACAGTGAAAATCTGCAATCTCCGAAATCCGTTCAGAATTTCGCTTGTGATGTCCTGTCCATATATGACCATATCCCACTTTGCCGTTTTGTGTGGTTTGGTCTGGAACAGTGAAAACACCCATTGTTCCGTGAACAGGTTACACGGTTCAGAGAAGCACGATTTCGTGAAATAGTTTCGTCCTGCGGTCAAAACTTTGCTGTTTCCATTACCATTGATTTTAATGCCCGAAAACAGGTCAGCTTTGAAAGCTGCTGTTTCCTATAACGGAAGAAAACAGGGTAAATGCTGCGTACATACGTACAGAGCATGACTGGCAAAATCAATCCCGCCAGTCCTCCGGTACGTACGTACACGGCGAAACATCGTAAAATCCATTTATATGAGGTCTTGCCACAGCTTCCACGCCCATAAAGCCCCACCCGCCGTCCGGCAGAGTTGGTGATGTTGTTGCAATGCTCCAGATTGAATCTCCCGGCATTGGCAATCATGGCATCGCTGAAGCTACGGGCTTTCAGCGGTGCAAGGGAGTTTTCTCACACCACATCCGGTAGATTTCATAGAAATCCTTAGAGCTGATGGAAGCATCCGCTTTCAATCGGATGTATCCCTCCGACTCCATGAAATCAAAGATATTGTTGTTGTCACGCTTGACCGCTTCCCGGTTTTCCGGATACGGTCACTCCGTAAACTTAAAGTTGTTGGCAACAAGCCGCTGTAAGCCTTCAAATGCCCACAGGAAGATACCCTCGGCTTCAGCTTTCTTCTCTGCAAGGTCAGGATCATCGGCTCTGTCCATGGGCTTTTCTTTGGTGGTCAGCACAAGCTGTCTGCGGTAAAACCATCGCTGCGATCATATAGGGCTTGCAGATCACCATTGCTGAATGCCAGCAACCGGGCAAACATCCAGCCCTGATAACTCTGCTTGCCCTTGCGTTCCAAGTCCATTTTGCCCTGTGCAGTCACGATGGATTTTACATAGTTGGTCTGACGCAGAGCTTCCATCCGCATATCATCATCCACGCACAGCAGGATGTGTTCCAGATCGGCACGGGCAAAACGGTTTTCAGAAATCTTCCCGATGCTGCCGTCTTTCATATTCGTGCCGAAGATGGTGGACAGCACCGCACCGATTTGAGATTTACCCTCGCCGCCGTTGCCTTTAATCACCATCATGCGCTGCCTTGTTGGAGGGAATCAGGCAATAGCCGATAAACTCCTGCAAAGTTGGAATGTCCTCGGCGTAAAGCAACCCATCCAGAAAGTTCAGCCGATCACCGGTGCAGGAGCATCGGATTATAGCCGACAGGCAGACGGCTTCGCACGATAGCCGGTCTGCCTTCGGTGAAAGTGCCGTTCAAGAGCAGCGTACCGTTGGCAACATGGATGCGATCCTGCTCCGGAGGGAAGTCAGACACCTGCGCTTCCAGTTTCAGCACTTCCAGAATGTTGGTGATCTTCCGGGGGATATTGTTTACGGCACAGAATTTCAGCTTGTCGTAAATCTCCCCACGCAGAGGAAGATCGTCCGTCACTCGACCATCGGGCGTGAAAAGCTCCGTTTGCGAAGATGATTCTGCGCTCATGCAGAAATTCTTCACAAAACAGAGCTTCGTTGATGTTCTGCCCGTCAAACCAGACAGGAAAATTCATATTAGGCGTTTTCCGGTTCTTCGCCACGGTGCGCCACCTCCTTTCTTTCGTGCGGTATACTCTTGCAGAAAGCAATTTTGCCGTCCTGCATCAGCTTGTCCACCAATGCCACCCGTTCTTCCAGATCACCCACCGTCAGCACATCTGCCATATATTCGATATAGCAGTGCATCTGGCAGGCTTCCACAAAACGGTCATCCAGAGCATCTTCCGGTGTCTTGGGTGCGTATCGTATTTTCCAATCTTCCAGCAGATGCAGATAATCCGTCAGCACCCGGAAACACAGCATTTCATTCTCCCGGAACTGACGGATATAGGGACGCTTTGGCTTGACCATAGCTGCGGCAGTGGGCGGTTTCGGGTCAAGCCCGAAGTCCGCAGCCAGCTTTGCGCTGCTTCATAACTGCTCAGATCGAACAGTCTTGCCACAAGGTCGATTACATCCCCTTGGCTCCGCAGCCGAAGCAGAAGAAATAATCCTCGTTCAGCTTCAAGCTCGGATGCCTGTCGTTGTGGAACGGGCAGCAAGCCATACCATTGCGGTTGACATTCAGCCCGTAGTGTTTTGCGGCTTGCTTTACGCTGATTGCCGCCTTGATGATTTCATAGATTGTCATAGAAAACCTCCGTTCATAGTATTTAGAAAGCACGAAACACCCGCCGTGATTGGCAGGGGTTTGGCTCCTTCTACTATGGTTATGCCGGATTTTTCAAAAACAGGCTAATCGGAGGACAACCCGTTTCAAAAAACAGGACAACTTATGGATAGATGTAGATTTCTTTACATTAGCATGATAGAATTAAGAAAATGAAAAAACAGGACAGGAGGGGCAAGCATGAACCAAGAACTGATGACATTGGATTTTTGGCAGGATACGGTCATATATGAGGGAAAAACACTTCCTGTCGGCGCTCTTGCCTGTGATGCGCTGAATGTCCCTGCGGATACCATCGCAAAGATGAACGAGCAATGCGAGAAAATCAATCTGCTGCTTGGAATATTAAACGCCGGACAGGATGCTTCTGCACTCTGTCCTATTGCAACGGAAGCTGCTCTGACGATGCTTGATATTCTCAGTCAAACACCGCCGTTCTCCTATATGAATATCTCAAAGCACAGAGAACGGATTGAAAAAGTCTTTACTGTGGACAATGCGCTGAAATATGTGGAGTTTGCCATAAAAGCCGCAACCAATTCTTTGCAATTTGAAGAAATCCAGAACTTTGCCGATGCGATGATGCTCCAACGCTATACCGCAGTTTTCGGGCATCTGGCATACTCCCTTGGGGAATACCAAACGGCCATGCTTGATTTTGCAGAAAAATCAGACGGCAATGAAGCAGAACGCACCGCAGAGGGTTTTGCAAAAATGTTCGGCGACTATTTTCCGCCGGAGTTCTCTATCACGGAGGGCAATGCCTGGATGTCTACTTTGAATAATTCCGTTCAGTATATATCGGTCATCCGTCCCGGCGAAAAAGTTGCGAAGCTGGTCAAGCGGATGCACTATGTATCCTTTGTAGGGATGTTCCGGTCTGATCTTTTTGAGGGCTTATGTGTTGGTCATGCCCCGAAAAAATGCAAAATCTGCGGCAAGTGGTTCCTCACCACCAACGCAAGGCACACCAAATACTGCGGCGGCTATGCACCGGGGGACAAGCTGCACCGCACTTGCCGACAGATCGGCAACCTGAAAGGCAGAGAACAACGGGAGCTTGCGGACGATCATCCGGTGAAACAGATTTATGAGAAACGGCTGAACACCATAAACCGCTATGTGAAGCGTGGTACTCTGGACGCTGATCTTGCAGAGGTTATGAAAAAGCTGGCAAAGGATAAAATGCTTCGAGCGCTGAGCAATGTCGCCTATACCAAAGGTGATTACGAAAAAGAGATGGGACAGGCTGCTTTGAAGAAAGAAGCAAAATTACGGACGAAATGAGGAATATGTAATGGCACAGAAATATGATTTAACTGATATTGGGAATGCGCTTAGCCGGGTTATGGACAATCCTATGACCAAAATAATCCGTTCTGGCTCTATTGGTGTGTTGGGCGTAGTAAACCCAGTTGCGGGAATTGTAGGCGGAATAGGAAATGATCTTCTATCTGAATACAATACCTTCAAACTCGGCCATCTACTGAACGGTCTTGCATCTGGCTTTAATCTCGAAAGAAGATTGAACGAGCTTTACAACTATGTAAACTCCAGCCCGGAAAAGGCTATTATCGTAGCCAATCTGTTCAAACAAACCGTAAATGCAGAATGCCCAAAGGTTTGCGTTATTTATGGTCTAATTCTTGCAAACCATTTAGAAACACTTACAGAATTCACGCACGAAGAATTGATTGTCTGTAAAGCTTTGGAAAACGCTACGGATTATGATCTGAAGAATTTCAAAGAAATAATGGAGAACTATCTTAAGCCAACATCAAATGGAAGAAGAATTGTATTTCCAAAAGACTTTGCAGATATTGCTGCTTTCACCACCACATGCGATTGGTGTGTATATAATAGAATCTTTGTTTCTCGCACAGCAGAGTGGGGTGAAATGGAAGAAGGCATTTTGGATATGAGCACGTACTATTACGAGGCAAATCCTGCATCTGTTCTTCTGGATAATATAAATGCTGCAAGACAAACTTGGAATTATGGTTAATTATTCCCGCTGATTACTTAGAAGGGAGGTGCGCTATGCTAAATGATTTTTCGTGGAACATGACCGGATACATACCGAAGCACCAAGTTAATCCACACGGTGACGGCATCATCCCCTATGTGGCAGAGCGCATCTTCCAACTGGAACCGGAACCGCCAGCGGTGGACAGTCTGAATGAATATATCCTGTCTGCTTTGCGGGAAAAGAATTTGCTATATTTTTCGTTCTTTCTGCACCACTACGAAACGCAGCTCAACAAGCGCATCAAAGGCTTTCTCAGTGTGGACGGCGGCAATCTGTACGACACAGACCGATTTATCGATATAAAGATCTCCTGCCGGGAGCAAATGCTCCAAAAGCTGATGGACTATGATCCTGCCAAGGGTGCGGAGTATGCTACATACATCTATCCGTTCATCTGGGATTCTATGCTCCGTTTCCGCATGGGCGAAGAAAAATGGTCGGTATCCTCTCTGACCAATTACAAAATGGTGCGATCAATGGCGTGGCTGTACCATAACACCAAAGATGCGGTCAACCAGTTTTCCAAGAAGTATAACTGCGACCTTGCTCTTGCGGAAGAATATCTGAAAGTTGTCCGTGGAATCCGCACCCAGCAGCCGTTCTATATAACGGACGAGGACGGCGAGGAAACAGGCGAGGATATAGCCCTTGACGATAGCTGGAACTATACCGACATCCTCTGGAACGGCATACAAGCAGAAAAGGTACAGCAGGCATTTGAGAAGCTGAATTACCGGGAACAGACCTTGCTCGAAAAACGGTTAGCAATCTGTATGACCTGCGGGCGAGTTGGCTCATGGAAGAACCGCCCCACTTTTGAAGAATTGGCGATTATGTTTGAGGGCAGCACAGCCAGCGGTGCAGAGCGAGCCTACCGGAAAGCGGTGGACAAACTGACAGAACTGCTGGTTGCCGAAGGTGCGCTCCATGCTGTCCGGCTGAAACAGAAAACCAAAACCAAGCGCAAAAAGAAAATCGCCGCCGCAATCTACGAATATCAAGCAGACTGCGACGGCGAATGGGGCGAAATTTCAGTTGATTTTGAGAACGGCACAGCAGAGATTATCCGACTTGCTGATTGGGATACAATTAAAACGAACTGGTTTGCCAAGGAGGCGATCCGGTATATTTTATCATTGTCGCCTGATGCTCTTAAAAAATATATGCTCGTCCCCCTTGAGCCGCCACTTATATCCTGAATCCTTACAACAACTGTAAGTGGTATTTGCTGTGTTCCCATGCTATCATTTTATTACAAATGATAGGAGGTATTCACATGAAACCCATTTTGAATATTGAAAATTTAACAAAAATCTATGGCAATGTGCCAAGTCAAACAAAGGCACTGAATGGGATCACCTTCCAGGTGATGCCGGGAGAGTTTCTTGGCATTATGGGAAGCAGTGGTTCTGGTAAATCCACACTGCTCAATTGTATTGCGACTGTGATTCAACCCACAGGTGGAAGCATTCAGGTGGAGGGCGTTAATCTGCAAGCACTCAAGGGAAGGACTCTTGCAGATTACCGTGGAAAAAAAGTTGGTTATCTATTTCAGAATTTTGAGCTACTGGATAATCTGACCGGACGTGAAAATATACTGCTTCCAACTTCTCTGCATGGGGTATCCGAAGCAGAAAGCAGCCAGCGGCTGAAGCAGTTGGCTGACTATCTGGAAATCACTGATGTTCTGAATAAGTTTCCGTCCAAGATGTCCGGCGGCCAGCGTCAGCGTGTTGCGGCAGCAAGGGCTCTGATCTTACATCCCCAAATGATCCTTGCCGATGAACCGACGGGTGCGCTGGATTCTAAGAACGCAAGAAGTCTTATGGAGAAGCTGTCCGGCCTGAATCGTGACGAACAAGCTACGATCCTGATGGTAACCCATGATTCCAATGCCGCCAGCTTCTGTAAGCGCATCCTGTTCATCCAGGATGGCGTGATCTTTCATGAGCTTCGGCGTGGAGACGAAAGCCAGCAGGAGTTCTACGGGCGCATCCTGAAGGTGATGGCTCAACTGGGAGGGGGTAGCGCAAATGTTCTCTAATCTGATTTTTCGAAACAGTCGCCGCAGCCGAAAGGAAAACGGTCTGTTTTTCAGCTCCCTGGTGATTTCTATTATTGCCTTTTATATGATTCTTTCCATCTCCACACAGGATGTAATGATTTTTTTGCAGAAAATGGAGAGCGACGCAGTGAACAGGCTCTTGCTTCTGATTCCTGTGTTTTACGGAATGACCCTGGGTATTCTTTTCTTTTTGATTTACTTCGCCTGCAAGTATCAATTTGAGCGCAGACGCCACGAGTTTGGTGTCTATCTGATGTTGGGAATGCGCAGAAGCAAACTGTTCTGGATGCTTCTGGCGGAAGATTTCCTGACCAGTATTCTTGCCATGCTCATAGGCTTACCTGTGGCTGTGGTGCTTTCAGAAATTGTCAGTCTTGTCACCGCCAAGCTGGTAGGCATGGGGATCATCGGTCATCAGTTTTCTTTATCCTGGTCTGCGATTGAATGGACGCTGGCAGGATTTCTGGCAATTAAGCTGACGGCACTTCTGATTTTGAGTGGACGAATCAGCCGCCAGGAGATCGGTACTTTGCTATCCCAGCCAACGAACCGCCCCAAAAAGCAAATGCCATCTGTTATCTATGGACTGGCTGCTATATGCGGAAGTGTGATGTTGGCAGTGGCTTACTACATGGCGATTCAGGGAATTGCATGGACAAAGGTAAGTATGATGGGACTGACTTTGCTGTTGGGCATAGTTGGTACGATGCTGCTTTTCTATGGGATGCGTGCGCTGATTGCTTTGATTGTTAAGAAAGGAAAAGGAAATAAGCAGCTTCATGTATTTACCTTCCGGCAGATTCAGGAGAATGTCATTCATCAGTCAAACTCCATGGCCATCAGCTCCCTGCTGATTCTGGCGGCGCTGTGTTGTTTTGGTGCGGGCGTAGGAATTGCAGGAACGAATAACCTGTCTTCTGGCCATGTAATCGACTATACTTTTGAAGATCATACTGCAGAAGACTCATCGCAGGTTCTTCCGAATATAAAGGCAGTCCTGAAAGAAAACAGTTTGGAAAATCAATTTTCAGAGCTTTTTGAAATGAGGGTTGGGCGTATTCGCACCACAGAAGATTATGATAATGCCTACAGCATGGACGCTGTTATGGACTCTCTTCGGAGCCTGCCCCAGTCGGAAGACCGGGATGTCCTTCTGAACAATCTTGGTTATGCCACATACCCATATTTGATTTGTTTATCGGACTATAATCGTTTGTTGGAATTGTCCGGCAAGCCTGTCATTAAATTAAGTGAGGATGAAGCCGCTGTTTATATAGGTTCCGACTTTACTACTGTAAATCGTACCGCAATGCTGAACGACATACTTACTGAACAGCCTGAAACGGAACTGGTTGGCAGTCCGATTTATCTTACTGGAGAGGTTCAGTCTGTAAATTTGATTACGGATCGTTCTATTACTTTGTCCTTTGCATTGATTCTTCCAGATGAAGCCTTCCTCTATCATACCCAAGGAATGTATGATACGTATGTGAATGCGGTACTCAGTGAGCAGGCTATGGAAGGAAATAGCCTTATGACTGCCTATTTGGATTTGAACGAGAAGCTGGACAAAATAGGCATCGAATATGAAAGCTATCTTCAGAATATGGGCCGCCAGCTTTTCTACACCATAGCATCCAGTTATATTACCCTCTATCTTACGATTGTTTTCCTGGTAGTTGCCAACACCATCGTGGGTGTTCAGTTCCTGATGAGTCAGCAGAAAACCGGGCGCAGATACCAGACTCTGATCCGCCTGGGAGCTACTTACGAAACCCTTTGCCAGTCTGCTGGAAAGCAAATTACCTGGTTTATGGGAACTTCCTGTATTGGTTGCGGCTGTCAGCAGTCTGTTTGGAGTCAGGGCGTTATTTACAGGGATACTCGTCCCGAACCCGTGGACAGTGTCTGAAATGATGTTTGTATCTGCTGCTATGATTTTGCTGCTTTGCGTGATAGAATATATTTATATGAGAGTGGTCAAGCACTCCAGTGATCGGTATTTGCTGACACTGATGCAGCCGCAGAGAGAAGAATAATTTGGAAGGAGGTGCTGTCATGAAAAGAATTGCTGTTGTGGAAGATGAAGTCTATATGCGGGAAGAACTCTGCAATATGCTCCAAAAGGACGGGTATCTTGTGGAGGCAATCACCGAGTTTGAAGATGCCGCTCGGCTCTTGGCAGCCCTCCGCCCTGACCTTGCTTAGACCTGAATTTACCAGAGATCAGTGGCTTTCAAATCTGCCAGGAGTTAAAGAATAAAACTGCTATCCCCGTCCTGGTGCTGACTTCCAGAGATCAGGTAAAGGATGAACTGCAAGCGTTCCAGTTGGGTGCAGATGAATATTTGACGAAGCCGTGCAGAAAAGACCGACTTCTCGCCAGGGTATCCAATATTCTCAAAAGGTATGAAGGTCGTACCAACCTCTCATAGAGGGACCAGATTTCCTGTTAGACCAGCAGACCTACACGCTTTATATTCATAATACCTCTGTGGTGCTTCCAAAAAATCAGGGAAAACTGTTGGTTGCTCTTTTGTCCGGCGGCGATGCTCTGGTCACGACGGAGCAGCTTTGCATGGCACTATGGGGAACCACGGAATACATAGATGAAAATGCCTTGCAGGTTAACCTGACCCGGCTGAAAAAAACGATGTCCGCCCTTGAAATGAAGCAGCGAATCGTTGCAGTTCGAGGAATGGGCTACCGTTTGGAAGCGGAGGTGTCTCTATGAAGCAGCTTTGGCACATGATAGAACGGTACTACCCCTGGCTTCTGTTGCTGCTGGGCGTGGATTGCTTTTGCGCTGTCATTCTTTGGATTTCTGACATTCAGGTATTTCAAACCTTGATCGGGTTAGTAGTTCTGACGAGCATCCTTTTGTTTTCAGCGATTCTGTTTGTACTAAACAAGAGGGAGAACACCCACATGGAACTGTTCCGGGATTTCCTCAGTGATCCTACCATCTGCAATGAAGAACGGCTGCTCAGTGCCATTAGTCAGAAAGAAGGAGAATCTGTCCGATTTTGGCTTCGGTTTTACGGGAATACAAAAACTGAGAGTAACAGTATGGCGTATGCCCTACGGGACTATGAAGAATACGTGGAGGGCTGGGCACATGAAGCGAAAACGCCCCTATCGTTGCTGACCATGCTCTTGGATAACCGGAACGATGAAATCTCTCCTTCCCTGCAAGCAAAGCTGGATTATGTCCGCAGTCAGCTTCAGGAGGATGTCACGCAGATGCTGTACTATGCCCGGTTGAAGAGCAGTACAAAGGATTACCGATTTGAGGATGTCAATTTGAATGACTGCTTGGGTGAAGTTCTGGAGGACTATGCCCCACTTCTTGAAGAGAAGCAGTTTGTCATTCTCAACAAACTGCAATCTGAAACAGTCTATACAGACCGTAGAGGACTTCAGTTTATGTTGGGACAAATCGTTAGCAATGCCATCAAATATAGCAGCGATAGTCCCATGCTTACAATTTCCGTGATACATTCGGAGACTGCAGATATCCTTTCTGTTGAAGATAACGGCATTGGCGTAAAAAAATATATGATCTGCCGTACATTTTTCAAAAGGGCTTTACCGGGGATTCTACTGACAGCAGAAAGAAGGCTACCGGTATGGGACTTTACCTGGTTAAGAAGATGGCCGACGATCTAAATCTTCATCTGGAAGCAGCTTCCCAGTGGGGAAAGAGCTTCAAGATTGTCATCTTCTTTCCTAAATTGAGATCCAACGGAGGGAAATAATATAAACAGAAAAACGCCCGCAGGATTTTCTCCTGCGGGCAGCGTGTTGTCAGCTATCCAAAGGCTTGTATTCTGTTACAGTTTTCAAATAGGTTTCGGGATCGCCGTTCAAGATAAGGTCTGCATACTCTAAAGGAGCGTTGTAGATCAAATAATCCAGCTCTGACCGCTGATACATATTGTCAGCAATCTCGTTCTCAACGACGATAGTGTCAATCGCAATCATACTGCCGTCGCTGAATTTCACTTCCACACAGCAATTATCCATATTGTAGGCACAAGATATTAAGGTTTTCATGGTATGTCCTCCATAATTCGTAATATAAAGCGAAAATCCCGTCTGACTTCCTGTTAGAAATCAGACGGGATTTGTCCGTATGCACCCCGGAAACCGTCAGCTAACAGTTGATAAGTAAATTAGTTCCTTATCACTGTTAAGCCAAGGGTTTGCGGTGTTGAGCACAAAAAATGACATCAATTTGACATCAAATTATTATTGTTTGGTGGACTGATATGGACTAAAAAGGTACGTTCTAGCGATTTGAACCTTTCAAAACTAAATAGTTAAATGCTATTAAAGGACATTTTCCAAAGTAAGGAAAGTGTCCTTTTTCTGTTGTTATGGTTGAAAAAAACAGAATTATTAGATAAAGGGGAAGAATATGCAAAGAAGATCAAGGATTATACGATCGCTCTTTACAAAAAATGTGCAGAATATGCACTGACGAAAGGCATTATCATTGCAGATACCAAGTTTGAATTCGGTCTGGATGAGGATGGAAATATTGTAATCGGTGATGAAATGCTGACACCGGACAGCTCTCGTTTCTGGCCTGCAGATGTATATGAGCCGGGTCATGGACAGCCATCCTTTGACAAGCAGTTTGCACGTGACTGGCTGAAAGCTAATCCGGAGAAGGGATGGAAGTTACCGGAAGATGTTGCACAGAAGACGATCGATATTTATCTGGAGGGCTATGAAAAGCTGACAGGTAAGCCACTGGGCAAATAAACCCGAAGTCCGGCGAAGCACATGAGCTTCATATCCGTATGGCGGAACTGCTCAACAGAACATAAAAAATGAAACATGAGGGAGCATCAATGGGTGCTCCCTCATTCTTTTTTCTGATTTCAGGAAGTATATCAGTACTGTTATCGTGCCCGTTTTAAAAAAGTCAGTAAATTTATCTTGACAAATCATGGTCTCATACTTACAATTGGTTTAACGATTGCGCAAACGTTAAACTAATTGTAAGTATAGGAGGAAACATGAAGCGACAATTATATCATATTGAACCAATTTATAAGTCATTTATCTGGGGTGGTCGTGCACTGATCGATCATTTTCATATTAAAACAGACATGGAAAACATTGGAACTATTTATCATGTAATTGCCATTCCCGGACAATTGGATAATACGGTACGAGAAACCGGGGAACCGTTGTCGGTTTTTTATGAAAAAAACCCACAGGTATTCCAGTGCAGGGAAAAATCATTTCCGGTCCGGATGACTACAACGGCAAACAGTGGATTTCAGTCGTATCAGCTGCATCCGGATGATGCATATGCAGAAAAACACGAAAATCAGAAGGGCAAAGTATCCGGCGCCGTTGCATTAAAAGCATCTGATCATGTATCAGAGTGGCTTTTTGGAAATAAGGCGAAAAATCTGGAAGATTTTAAACGCATGGTGGAAAATAAAGATTGGAAAAATCTTTTTTCTACGATTAAGGTGAAAGACGGAGATTATGTACATACACCTGCAGGCGTGATTCATGGCGGATATGGAAAAGGTCTGATCAGTGCAACTTTTGGAACAAATGGTGATATAACTTATCGGTTTTATGATAATGATAGAAATGATCCGTCACGTCCGTTGCATCTGCAGGAAGTATATGACTGCGTCAACATTCCGGAAGTGCCTGTTGGAGCAAAAGCAGTAGAACCTGTACGTGAAAACGGTCTGTTGATCTATCATTATTATGAAAAGGCCGGAGAATATGTTGCAAAACGGTTCATTGTCAAGGGTAAAGGAAACTATAGCTATCAGGGATTTCTGTTTCTGACATGTGTAAACGGAGAAGGAACCATAGAAGATATGCCCATCGGGCTGGGAGAAACCATATTGGTACCGGCTGATTTTGGTGAAATACACTTTGACGGAGACATGGATCTGATCGCAATATCTTATATTGAGGATGATAAAGATGTGTGATAAACCAATCGTTACAATTATAGGAGCCGGCCGCAGCGGACGTGGCATGCTGGGTGAGATGTTTTATCAGGAGAAAAATTACAGCATTGTATTTGCTGATATAGACACCGGACTCGTGCAGGGGCTGGCAGAACAGGGATACTATACGGTAGAAAAGAAAAATCTTCTGACAGGAAAATCCCGGGAAAGTATTGTAAAGGGATTTCAGATAGTAGATACCGTCAATGATCATCTGAAATATATTACATGCCTTGCCCGGTCGGAAATGATCGCAACTGCACTTTTTCCATCTGCATTTGATCAGGTCGCGGAAGATCTGGCAGAAATGATTCGGATGAGAAAAGAGCAGAAAAACGATTCTACAGCTGCGATAATACTTGGTGGAAATTTTGTCGGGCTGAGGCAATATTTCGAAAAAAAAATCTCCGGATCTCTGGATGAGGATGAGCTGGATTACTTCAAAAAACATATTGCGCTGATAACGGCCAAGGTAAACCGCAAGGTGGTTTATCCGGAGGTCTGCCGGAAAGATCCGTATTTTCTGGAAGGGGACGATAAAGATATTCTGATGGTGGATAACAGCTTTCTGTTTCCTGACGGATATCAGTATCCCTCATTCTTCGTATTGAAGGACAATATGGAAATCAATATGATTGAAAAAATCTGGTCTGAAAATCTAAGACATGTGACATTTGCATTTATGGGTACTTATTATGGATATCAGACGATCAATCAGGCTGTAAACAATTTGTATATCAGAAAATGTGCTTATTATGCATGGAAAGAGGGAAGGCTGGCTCTGAATGAAGAATATGGACTTCCGGTTCCGGATGATGAAGCAGTAAAAGTTGAATTTGAAAAGTTTGCAAGTCCGTTTTTCCGGGATCAGCTTAGCAGAATAGGCAGAGAACCGATCCGAAAACTGAAAAAGAATGACCGGCTTGTAGGACCGGCTTTATTATGTATGAAACACCGGATCATTCCTTACTTTATTACGCGCAGCATTGCGTATGGTATGTTTTATCAGGATCAGAATGATAAAGAGGCCGTAGAACTTCAGAACTACATAAGTGATCATGGAATTGAACGCGCTATTACACATTTCTGCGAACTGGACATGGATGATGTTATGGAAAATAGTTTGTTTCATTTGATTTTATGCAATTATAATGAGATAGCGAAGACTAACATTATACCGATTAACGAAAATGTTACGTACACAAATTGACAGAAAATAACATTCGTGATACAATCAGTTTAACGATTGCGCAAACGTTAAAACAAGAAAGGAGAAGGCAATATGAAAAAGAGATTAGTTAGTACAATTATTATTTCGGCAATGGTTCTTGCTATGACGGGGTGTGGCAAGACAACGGAGGCACCTGCAGATCAGGGAGCTGCCGCACAGGCAGGCAGTGAAGAAGCAGGTCAGGAGAAAACTTATAAAATAGCATTACTGGAGAAGGGAGCGGAAGATTTCTTCCTGTCCATTGATAAAGGATTCATGGATGCCTGCAAGGAGTACGGAGTAGAAGGAACGGTTGTGGCACCTAGTACTTATCATGATTCCGCTCAGATCAATAATGCAATGTCACAGATTATCAGTACCGGTTATGATGCGGTGGTTATGTGCCCGCAGGATTATGATGCGAATGCCAGTGCAATAGATGAGGCTTATAACGCAGGTCTGCCGGTTATATGTCTGGATTCCCTTACAGCATCTGAAAATTATATTACAAGTATCTGCACAGATAACAAAGCAGCTGGGGCAGAAGCAGCGGATAAGATGGCAGAGCTTTTAGGAGAAAACGGTGGAAAGGTTGCAGTTTTTGCCAATGATCCACAGGCTGTATCTGACGTAGACCGTATCCAGGGATTTGTAGATCGTTGTAAAGAAAAATATCCTGCCATAGAATGCATGGATGTCCAGTATTATAATAATGACTTAAACAGATGCTCCACACAGGTAAGTGACACAATTACAGCGAATGCTGATCTGGCAGGTCTGTTCTGTGTAAATAACCAGTCTGCACTGGCAGCCGGAAATGTGTTGGTTTCTTATCAGAAAGAGAGCTTAAAGTTTGTAGGCTTTGACTCTGATCAGGATGAAATCGCACTGATGAAGAGCGGTGTTATTGATGCATTGATGGTTCAGGAGCCATATCAGATGGGATATCTTGGAGTAGAAAAAATGCTGCAGCATTTAAAGGGTGAATCTGTTCCTAAGGATAATATCGATCCGGGATGTAAGATAATTACCATGGATAATATTGATGAATTAGAACAGTAATAACATACAGAAATAAAAAGGCTGTATACATTTACAGCCTTTTTAAATAACAGGAGGCAGATGGAGTGAGTAATGTATTATTGGAGATGAAAGATATCACAAAAACATTTCCCGGCGTGCATGCACTGGATCATTTTTCTTTTAATCTATGTGCGGGCGAGGTGCACGCACTGGTAGGGGAAAATGGTGCAGGAAAATCTACTTTAATGAAAATTCTTTATGGTGTGTATGCACCTGATGAAGGAGAAATTTTTATTGAAGGTCAGAAGGTTGCCATTAAAAGTCCGTCAGAAGCACTTCAGCTGGGTATTGGTGAGGTATTTCAGGAATTAAATGTCTGTATGCAGATGGATGTGACAAACAATATCTTTATAGGAAATCTGAAAACAAAAAAACATCTGGTCGATGATAAAACTTTAAGAAAAGAAGCAGAAAAGATTCTACAGGATACAGTCGGATTATATGTGGATCCGACATTACCTGTCAGATCATTAAGTATAGCAGAACAGCAGATGGTTGAGATCGCTAAGGTAATATCGCGCGGCGGAAAGGTTATTGTATTCGATGAACCTACAACGTCACTTACAAAGGAAGAAACTAACCATCTGTATAAGATAATCGAGAAATTAAAAAAACAGGGAATGGGTATTGTTTACATTACGCACAGATTTGAAGAACTGGAAATCCTTGCCGACAGAGTAACAGTCATGCGTGATGGAAAATTTATCCGCACCATGAACTATGCGGATACAACAAATGAAGAACTTGTAAACCTGATGGTAGGGCGGGAGATGACAGAAAAATATCCTGACTACAAGAGAAAAATAGGGGAAGTGGTTCTTCATGCAAAAGGAATAAAAAATAAAAGTGGCATAAATGTGGATGAAATTGTCGTCCATAAGGGTGAAATAGTTGGAATGGCCGGTCTTGTCGGAGCCGGGAGAACAGAGTCCATGCGTATATTGATTGGAGCTGACAAGGGAAAAATAGATGAACTTACATTATTTGACAAGCAGGTTAAGCAGTTTAAAAATGTGCACAGTTCAATAGAAAACGGCGTCGTATATATGACAGAAGACCGTAAGGCAGACGGTCTGGCTTTGTCATTAAATGTTGAAAAAAATATCAGTATTGCCTCTCTGAAAAAATTATCCAGAAGGGGACTGGTAAGTGAAAAAAAAGCGGAAGAAAATGCGAACACTTATGTAGAAAAGCTGCAGATTAAGATTTCGGGTCTGGAACAGCAGACAAAACTGTTGAGTGGAGGAAACCAGCAGAAGGTAATTCTTGCAAAATGGATGTCGTGTAATCCAAGGATTCTGATATTTGATGAACCAACCAAAGGAATTGATGTAGGTGCTAAATTTGAGATCTATAAGCTGATGAACCAATTATCAGATGCCGGTCTTGGTATTATTCTGATCTCTTCTGATCTGTCGGAAGTGATTGGAATGAGTGACAGAGTATATGTATACCGGGAAGGACATACGGTAGGTGAATTAAGTCATGCGGAGATTGAAGCATCCAATATTATGCAGTATGCAACCGGAATAAAAAAACAGGAAGGGCGATGACCAAATATGAAAAAAAATGAGTTAAAAAATGTAAACAAGTTAAGTGCATTTAAAAAAAGCAGCATATTGGGACCGATCACAATTCTGATTGTGATTATGTTATTTCTTTTTATTACAACACCTCCGTTCAGACAGGCATATAATATCACATCCCTTATGCTTTCTGCTGCTGTCTATGTCATGGTTGCAATGGGAGCAAGCATTGTTATCATTGGAGGCGGTATTGATTTATCACTGGGTTCTATCGTTGGATTGACAGGAGCAGCCTGCTGTCTGTTTATCAGAATGAATGTTCCGCTGATTCCGAGTATAATCGGCGCCGTTCTGGTTGGCGGACTTTGCGGGGCAATGAACGGATTTATGGTTACAGTCATGGGGCTGATCCCTTTTATTGCAACACTCGGAGGCATGTGGATATACAGGGGAATTCTGATGATTCTGACCAATGGACAGACTATTGCGGTTCGGGCTTATGCTTCAGAAGAAATTCTTAACAGTTTTGTAAAATTCGGAAGCGGCTCTATTCTGGGAATTCCGATCCCAGCCTATGTATTTATTGTAGTAGCATTATTATTGTCTTTCATTCTGAAAAAGACCGTATTTGGAAGAAATATCTATTTTATAGGAAGTAACCCGGATGCAGCAGCTATGTCCGGTATCAATGTACCTAAAGTAAAATTTATTGCCTACATCATAACAGGAATGCTCGGAGGTCTGGCAGGAGCCATGCTTGCAGGACGGCTTGTATCCATGCCGACTAATGGTGGAAATGGCTATGAGTTTGAAGGTATCTTTGCATCTGTACTGGGAGGCATCAGTATGGTAGGTGGCGAAGGTGGAATGCTTGGTGCTGTTGTTGGTGCGATCATTGTTGCATGTATCAGAAACGGACTGAATCTGAATGGAATTGATGCATTCTGGCAGCAGGTTATTTTGGGCATTATTATCGTTATGGCTGTATTTTATGATACAGTACGTACGAAAAAAGCAAGAAATGCCAAATCATAACAATGCGAGAAATGAAGAAGGAGAGAATACTGGATCGATGAAAAATGTAGATGTTGTGGCATTAGGAGATCTGATTCTGAACATGGTATACAGAGGAAAGACAGAAGCAGGCTTCAATTTATATGAAAGACAGCCGGCAGGAGCTACAGGAAATCTGTTGTCCCAGATTGTCCGGCTGGGTGGTACGGGTGCACTTATCACTACGGTCGGAGATGATGATCATGGCAAATTCTTATATGAGTATGCAAAGGAAAGTGGAATTGATGTATCCGGTGTGGTAATAAGCGATAAAGTGGAAACTCGTATGATGTTTGTGCATTTTGATGAAAAAAATGACAGACATTTTCTGAAGTATGAAAGCAGAAGAACGGATGTGGAGACGGGTGTAGATGCAGTGGATTTCGATAGGATCAGATCCAGCAGGGCTTTTGTGATACCTATGTGGTTTTATAAAAAGGAAAAACCGATTTATGCAGCCTGTCAGAAGATCATAGAAGTTGTCAGGGAGCAAAACGGACTGTTGGGATTAGATTGTAACTGGCGGGGAAATACGCACACACAGGAAGAAATGACAAGTATTTGTGATGCAGCATTAACGAGTGATATTGTTAAGCTTACAGATGTAGAATTAGAGCATTTCTTTGGCGAGAAAGATATTCTGAAAGGCAGTGAAAGGCTTGTCAGGGAAAAAAATAAACTGGTTGCGGTAACACTTGGAGAAGATGGCTGTCTTTTAAGAAATCGTAACGGATATGTCTATCAGCCTACTTATGCGGTAGATGTTGTGGATACAACCGGAGCAGGAGATTCTTTTATGGGGGCTTTATTATTTCAGGCAACAAGAAAAGGCTTTTCCATAGATCAACTGAGTGTAGATGAGCTGAAAAGCATAGCAGGATTTGCTAATGCGTGTTCAGCCGGCTCTACAAGAAAATACGGCTCCATGGATGTGATGACAACAATGGAAGATGCCAGATGGATCATGGAGAATATCCCCCTGAAACAGCCGACATACGATTTCTAAAATACGGGAAACCATTCCGGCACAAATATGACATATAAGTAAGGAGATGAATAAATAATGCGGTCAAAACGCAGATATGAAATATGGACGGGCGTTAAGGGTGATGATAAACATGGTGGCATATATCTTTACAAGTATGAAGCGGATGAAAATAAATTACTTCTGGTAAGACAGGAGGTGCGATTACGTGGGTTTACCCATATTGCCATGAGCAGTGATAAGAATACGCTGCTTGTAACAGGTAAAACAGATACAGATCAGGATGTATTGCAAAGCTATCGGATAGCAGATCAGAACGGAAGTCTCAGATTTATGAACGAAACAGTGTTGCATACAGCCGGCGATGTCTGTCATCTATCGATCAGTCCGGATAAAAAAATAATAGCGGTTACTGACTTTGCGGATGGTGCAGTTCATTTTTATGAAATGGATAAAGAAGGAAAGATCGGTGCTTTTATACAGAGACTTGAATTTAAGGGGAGCAGCGTCAGTTACAGGCAGGATCGTGCACATCCACATTCGGCTTTTTTTACAGCAGACAGTAAGTATTGTTATGTGGCAGATTTTGGATCTGATAAGGTGTGGATACTAGAGCATAAAAATAATGAAAAAACATTTGATATCACAGGCAGCTGGTCAGCACCGGCGGGTTCAGGACCAAGACATATTGCTTTTCATGAAAAAAATGGATATACTTATACTATCATGGAGATGAGTGCGCAAATTGCTGCATGGAAGGCAACAAAACGCGCAGAGACGGAAGAATTACAGATTATCAATATTGCAAATCATGAGCTTCCCGGGAATTTCGGAGAAGTTGGAGAAGATGGACTGCCGCAGCATTATATGGCAGCAGGCGATATAGCAATATCAAAAACCGGAGAGTTTATTGCAGCATCTGTCCGCGGCCATTATGAGATTGTAATTTTAAGAGTATTACCGGACGGAAGGATGGAACTTGCATCGAGGCTTCCGGTCAGAGGGGCTGTCAGGACGATCCGTTTTAATAAAGAAGGGGACATTCTTTTTACTTTGGGCGAGAGAATGGGACACTCTACGGGAATTATGGAAATCTTTAAACGGAAGGAAGATGATCCGGCTCTGTTTAAATCAGTGAATCAGATTGATATTCCCGATGCATTTGTATGCAGTATAAAAGAACTGGCATAGACTGTTCTTAATGAAGTGAAAGGAATGATAAAAGCATGAGGGTTGGAATAAAACAGGTAGCAGAAAGAGCAGGTGTATCTGCAACAACGGTTTCTCATGTGGTGAATAAGACAAGATATGTGTCTCCTGAAGTTGAAAAACGGGTAAATGACGCGATAAAAGAGTTGAATTATACACCGAATATTATGGCAAGAGGGCTGCGGACGAATACTGTGAAAACAGTTGCTGTAATTGTGCAGGAAGCATCTACGCCATTCTTCTCGAGAGTTGTGGACGAGATTTCTGATGTTTTATATAAAGAGGGTTATTCACTGCTTTTATGTACGGCGAGAGGTAAGGTAAACGACGAATTAAATGTTGTCCGCAGCATGTTACAGCAGCAGGTATGTGGTATTATTCTGGCACCTCAACAGATGGATTTCGATTATAGGACGCTTTGCCCTTCCAAAGATTTCCCTCTGGTTTTTGTTGATTGTAAAACGAAGTTCGTGCCATGTAATGCGGTAACGTGTGATAATTATCAGGTATCCTATAATGCGATAAAATCATTAATTCAAAAAGGGCATACTAATATTGGCTATATTTACAGCAGCAAAAATTATGAGTTATCGACAGGAAGAGATAGATTTCAGGGATATTTGGATGCTCTTGCTGACAGTGGACTCGCACGTGACGAAAAAATTATAGTAGGAAGAAAACAACAGACATTTGAAAATGGGTATGATGCAATGAAACAGCTATTGCAGGAAAAAAAGGCGACCGCTTGTTTTGTTGCTGAAAATCCGATGGCACAGGGGGTTTTTAAATGCCTTATGCATTATAAGAAGCGTATACCGGAAGAAATGGCTATGATATGCTATGATGACTTTGAATGGTCACAGCTGACAGTTCCGACGATATCAGCAATTCGTCAGCCAATGAAGGAAATGGGAAGAAAAGCAGCGGAATTACTGCTTAAGAAAATTGGAGATCCGGATGCCCAGTGTGAAAATATCATTTTAAAATCCGAATTTATTCTGAGAGAATCGTGCTGAGCAGATAAGATATTTCAGCACAGATAAAACAAACAGAAGATTATCTGCCAAAAACAGAGGGTCTTCTGTTTTTTAATTGTATTTCACAGGTTGACTTGACCTGTCGGAAACTATAGGATAAACATAATGGTATAATACAGACTATATTTTGTGACGGTGAGGAAGAATATGGAAGAAAAAGTACACAAGCGCCGTGTCCGCTACGCGGGCAGGTATCCGAAGAAGTTTGAAGAAAAATATAAAGAACATGATCCCGAAAAATATGCCGATACAGTGGCACATGTGATCGAAAAGGGTTCGACGCCCGCGGGCATGCATATTTCCATTATGGTAAAGGAGATACTGGATTTTCTGGAAATAAGACCGGGGCAGCAGGGCTGGACTGTACGCTGGGCTATGGCGGACATAGTCGCAAAATGCTGGAAAAGCTGGAAGGAGAAGGCAGGCTCGTCGGACTCGATATTGATCCGATTGAATCGGAAAAGACGGTCAAAAGGCTGCGCGCGGCAGGTTTTCCGAGGATACCTTTCAGTTTAGGCTGATGAATTTTGCAAATATCGACAAGGTGGCGGAGGAATTCGGACAGTTTGATTTTGTATTGGCGGATCTCGGCGTTTCTTCCATGCATCGACGATCCGAAGCGCGGTTTTCTTATAAAACAGAAGGTCCTCTGGATCTGCGGCTGGATCCTATGCATGGTGACAGTGCGGCGATCGGCTTTACAGGTTACGCAGAAGGAATTTGAAGGAATGCTCATTGAAAATTCCGATGAACCGTATGCGGCGGAAATTGTAGCCAGCGTATTTGGCAGATTAAAGAACGGGAAAAGATAGAAACGACAACAGATTTGAGAAATGCTGTGGAAGCAGCTCTTGTCCGTCTGCCAAAAGCAGAACGGGAGGAAGCAGTCAAAAGTCCTGTGCCCGCACATTTCAGGCACTGCGTATTGATGTGAACAGTGAATTCGAGGTACTTTACAGCTTTTGGAAAAGCTCGATGGTATTTTAAAGCCCGGTGGAAGAGTGGCAATTCTGACTTTTCATTCAGGAGAAGACCGCCTGGTCAAAAAGCCTTCAAGGAATTGAAAAAGCAGGCGTTTACGCAGAAATCTCGGCTGATGTCATAAGACCATCCGCTGAAGAATGCCGCCTGAACCCGCGCGCCCGCTCAACCAAGATGCGTTGGGCGGTGAAAGCGGAGTAACGGTTTTAAAACTGCATACAAACTATCCTTTACGGGGAGTCTGGTTTTCATGAACGCCAGATAAAGGTTATACAGCACTGCGCAGACCGGAACGCTGAAAAGCATTCCCAGGATACCAAATGCTTCACCGCCAACAGTGACTGCCATCAGTACAAGTAGCCCGGGAAGACCAACGGATTTCCCAACAACTTTGGATATATCAGATTGCCTTCCACCTGTTGCAGAAGCAGCAGATAAATAATGAACCACACAGCTTTGATGGGATCTGCCAACAGGATCAGAAACGCACCAAGACCTCCGCCGAGCCATGCACCAAAGACCGGTATCAATGCGGTAAACGCAACAAATGTTGAGATGGCACCGGCGTAGGGAAGCTTTAGAATCAGCATTCCCAGAAAACAGAGAATTCCAATAATGACAGCCTCTGTAAGCTGCCCGCTGACAAAGCTGGAAAAGTATGATTTGTCAGTGAGGCGATGCTCAGAAGTTGTTTTGCCTTCTTTGCGGAAGTATCGTTACGATCAGCTTCTTTAAGTGGGCTGCGACCACTTCTTTTGCCAGCAGGTATAAGGCAAAGATAAATGCCAAAAGCACATCGATCAGACCGGAAAGGAAGGGGTAGCTGCATCCCATGTTATCGAAATGATTCCGCTTCCTTTGTCGTTGATCAGAGCCGTAATTTTCCGGATCAGCAGGTCGGAGTCGATGGCATATTCCGGAAGGACGATATTGTACTTTGCCGCAAAGCGGACAGTATCCATCCACCAATGTCTGATTTCTTCAACGTAAATCGGGATATTTTGAATAAACTCATCGACTGATTTCCATAGACTCGGAATTATCATAAATATTACAGCGAACAAGATTCCCAGCACAAGAACAGAGCTTAACGTGAGACAGACCGGTCTTGTCAGCTTTGCAGGGGTTTTGCATACTTTATTCCAGCAGCGTTCAAGTGGATTCAGGACAACATTGATCAGAAAAGCAATACCACCGCCAATCAGAAACGGAGAGGACAGCGAAATTACTTTGTTAAAAATTTCATTATGATATCAAAGTTCATTAATGCCCAGGCAAATAAAATAACCGCCAGCAGTGAACAAACGATGACGGATCATATTTTTATTCATCAGTCTGTTTTCCGGTGGTACGGAACTATTGTGTTGAGTAGTGTCGGTATCCTGTATTTTTTTCTGCATATTCCCTCCAGGCTGTTATGGATGCAATTATACGATTTGCAATATAATCCTCAATTATACTTTCGTTATGGCATTTTTGCAATATAGAAGCGGTAAAGAAGTACCGGGCGTTTATTTGTTGCTTAACAAGGATTGGAGAATAATCGAATAATCCTGCATGTTTTTCCACATGCTAACTCCAAATCTAATATATAGCAAAAAGAGTGGTGAAGCGCTCTGGCTAAAATAGGAAATTGGAGGAAAAGGTATTGAAAGCGACAGGTATAGTACGAAGAATAGACGATTAGGTTATAATAGGAGCAAGGTCAGAAAGCCTTGAAAACACTGGTGTTTCGCTGATTTTGTCCAACTTTCACGAGCAAAAAGTGAGCAAAGCTCTTTGACTGCGGTAAGCTGCAACCGCAACCGTGAAAGGAGGCAGCAGCATAAAACTGAATATCATCGGGAAGCCCCGGTATTGCACTGCGCATAGCAGAACAATACCGGGGCTTTTCTTGTTTCAATCTGAAAATGGAGGTCGTACAAAATGAATGCACCCGATAAAGCCGTGGCGTTTGAAGCTCTGATGAAAGACACTCCCGGCTTTGATCACTATGACAGCGGCTACGATGGAATCCTTCCTGAATGCCGGAATTGCCGTTTCCATCGTCCCCTATGGAAATATCAGTCCTGCGTATTCGAGGAATGCCCATATTGCATTACCAAGCAGTCCACAAAGAAGGTGATGTCCAATGAGAGGTAAAACCGGCGCAGATCGTGAGATCAGCGTCAACACCTATACCGGTGGCTTCACCACCATGCTTAACCACCATCTGAGAAACAGGAATCTTTCTCTCAAGGCAGTAGGTCTTCTCTCAAAGATGCTCAGTCTTCCTCCCGATTGGGACTATTCCATCCGTGGACTTGCAACGCTGAATACAGACGGCATTGACGGTATCAGAACGGCTATGAAAGAGCTGGAAGACGAAGGATATGTTGTTCGTGTTCAATCCAGAGACGAGCGCGGGAGAATGTCCCGCAACAAATACACGGTTTACGCACTGCCGCAGAAGGAAAAGCCGTCACCGGATTTACCGTCATCGGAAAACCCGACAACGGTTAAGCCGCCACCGGATGAACCGATGACGGAAAAGCCCACGCAAATAAATACTAATCAAGTAATTCCTAAAAAAAGAAATGACTCACTTAGTAAATATCAATCTAGTGTTGAAGACATTACAGATGATATAAGAAAACAAATTGGATGGAGAATACAAGAAAAAAGGATTGAGAAGGGAATTACAGCAGTAGATTTAAGTACCTATTTAAATATAACAGCTAATCAAGTCTCAAGGATTGAAAGAGGTTGTGCCGGGATTGATATTTACAAGTTGATTGTAATTTGTAAAATCCTTGGAGTATCGGCGGATTATATATTGTTTGGAGAAATGAAGGAAGAGAATCCTCTTTTGGATACGGGAGTCATTGTTCCGGGAATGTGTCTCTCAATCATCTGGTTTGTTTTTGTAACGGTTCTGTTTTTGAAATGGTTTGAGAGAAGAGAGGTGAAATAAGATGATTGGAAGATCTCTTAATGCAGACTTGCGAAAGATGAAAGGAACATCTGTGATTCTGGCACACTTACTGATTCCGATTATAACCAGCGTTATATTTTTAATATATTACTTTTTTTCACCATGGAATGAAAATATGAAAGTGATTGCATTTTATCAGGCAATAGGAGCAGGACTTCCGGTACTTATTGGAATTTTTACAGCAAGTGTGATGGAACAGGAACAAAATGCAGGTGATTTTCAAAATCTGTTGTCTTTACCGGATAAACCTGCAGCATTTTTATCGAAACTGTTGATGCTACTGGTTTTGTGTCTGTGCTCTATCCTATTGACAGCAATCATATTCGGAATTGGATTTGGAAGAATCGCATCAAGCGATATCGAAATCATGAAAGGATGTATATTTGCAGCATTGCTGCTGTGGGGAAGCAGTGTTCCACTTTATCTGTGGCAGCTGATTCTGGCTTTCAGTTTGGAAAAGGGGTATCCATTGGAGCAGGGATTATATCAGGACTAATTAGTGCATTGATGCTTACCGGACTTGGAGATTATGTGTGGAAATATGTATTTGTCTGCTGGACGGGTAGAGTACCATATACTTATCTGCAATCTGTATTGGGAGAAACTAGTGTAGGTGAATGGTTGTCATTCATACCAGGTTGCTTAATATTTACAGGGATAAGTATGGTATACTATTTTTGGTGGGTAAACCACTGGGAAGGAAACAGAATATCGGAATAGAATCGAGGGAAACTATGGCAAAAATACTGGCAGTTGATGATGAACCGGCAATTTTGGAAATGATAGAAAGCATTTTGAATAAGGATGGACATCTGGTTACCAAAGTAAGTAATCCACTAAAAATTCATATGGAAGAATTACATCGTTATGACCTGATTTTACTGGACATTATGATGCCTGGAATTGATGGCTTCGAATTATGCAAAAGAATTAGGATACTTGTGGATTGTCCGATTTTGTTTCTTACGGCAAAAACGGAGGAAAACAGTCTGGTAAACGGACTTTCTTTAGGAGCAGATGATTATATTTCAAAGCCATTTGGAGTGATGGAACTTCGGGCAAGGATCAATGCACATCTTAGAAGAGAGCACAGGGAACATTCTGTCCGGATGGTTTTGGGGAGAGTCTGCATTCAGATGTCTCAAAAGAAACTGTTGATGGATGATAAGGAACTTCCGTTTACGAAAGCAGAGTACGAAATCTGTGAATTTCTGGCTAAAAACGGAGGACAGGTTTTCTCGAAGGAACAGATATTGGAAGGGGTCTTTGGCTTTGACAATGAGAGTAATGACAGTACCATTATCACGCATATCAAAAATATAAGAGCAAAATTTGCGGATTATGATTATACACCGATAAAAACAGTCTGGGGGATTGGATATAAATGGGAAGAGTAAAGAGAAGCAATGCACTCAGCTGGATTTTTATGAGATATGTACTGGTCATGCTTGGATCATTAGTAGGTTTGGTGATTGTTGCTTGGCTGCTGCTGTGCCTTTTGATTAGTGTGGGCTGTATTTATCCGGCAAATTATGCAGAGCAAAAGATTAATGAAGCATATGATACGATTCTACGTGCAGATAAAGTGACTGCTGAGATGATTCCCGCACTTTGTGATTATGTAATCTTTTCAGAGAATGGAGAGAAAATAGGTGGAGATCTGTCAGAACAATACGAACAGATAGCATGGAATGTTGCAAAGTACGGAAACGCATCCGGGAAATATTTCTATAAAGTAATTGTAAGGGAAAATGAATATGTTGTATTGCAATATCGCCTGACACCTCAATATCATTCAGCTTTTTTGAGGGAGCATTTTATAGGACCACAGAATGTGATGAGTATTATGTCTGTGATTGGAGCGGTAGCGATTATCATCATTCCGTCCATACGTTTTGGAAAAAGAATCAAAAAGCAGATGCAGCCTGTATTAGACGCAATCAGACAAATAAAGGATCAAAATCTGGAATATGAGACATCCTGTTCCGGTATCAAAGAGTTTGATGACTGTTTATCGGCAATCGATGATATGCGAGATGCATTGCGAGAATCTTTAGAAAAGCAGTGGAAAACAGAGCAGGAAAAGAAACAACAGATGTCTGCTTTGGCGCATGATATTAAAACACCTCTTACGATTGTACGGGGAAATGCAGAACTACTTTCAGAGACTGAACTGACCACAGAACAGAAGAATAATATCACTTATGTTTTGAACGGCACAACACAGATACAAAGTTATGTAAAACAGTTGATAGATGTCACAAAATCATGGAATTGCAGTGATGTTACCTATACAACGGTGAGGTTAGAAGATTTTTCGCAGATATAAAGGAACAGGCACTCGGACTGGTAGAAATCTATCACCAGAAGATAGATTGGAAGGCGGAACAAAGTGATAAAAAGGTAACGATTGCTTATGATCCAATGTTTCGAGCCGTAATGAATGTGATCCAGAATGCAGTGGAGCATACAAAAGAAAATGGAATCATTTATATTGACGCAAAGGAGCAGGATGACCGGCTGACATTCATTGTGGAGGATAGCGGATCAGGATTTACAAAAGAAGCATTATTGCATGGCACAGAGCAGTTTTTTATGGATGACACAAGTAGAAATGGCGAAGCCCATTATGGGATGGGACTATTTTTTGCAAAAACTGTGGCTGAAAAATATGGTGGAGGTATTAAACTTTCAAATTCTGAAAATACAGGTGGGGCGAGGGTAGAAATATTTTTCCTGAGTAGTCAAGAAACAAGCTAAATAGACCGCAATTAAGCTATGTAAAAGAAATTTTACATAAGGGCGAGAATGTGTATATAGATTCTCTTACCTATGAGCAGTTTATGATGCTTGGTGATGCGGAATTAAGCAGAAGATTCTTCATGCAGGATGAAGCAGAGCAGAAAGCAAAGATTGACAGGGAGCAGGCAAATGAGCTTGAGTATGTTGATGAATCACAGAAGTCAGATGCTTCAGAAAGTGCTAACGCTTCTAGTGGAAGTGCAGGTGCTAAGCCTGTAAGGAATCCTGAGAGGGAAAAGCCTAAATGGGAGGATACAGCAGGATATTTGATGGATGGAGATGAGATGGGATTTGATGCTGATGTGATGCTGCTTGCTATGATGCTGCAGGAGATGAAGAATGAGGATGTGAGAAAAGTGGCGATTGAGCAGGTGAAGGTGCTGGCGAGGTTAAATAAAGAGGCATAGGTCAAAAAATAAAAAAGAGTTTACTTTCTCGCTTTTAAATCATATAATTAAAGCGTAGAAGTAAAGTGAAGAGGTGAATAGAATGACTAAAAAGGAAAAAATTGAAAATTTTATTGAAGAAATATAACGGTTATCTTATTACCTCTCTGGTATGTAGTGAAGATATTTCTAAGACCTATATTGCACAATATATTAAGGAACATGGCATGGAGAAGGTCTCAAGAGGTTTATATATAATGGATGATGTGTGGCCGGATGAGTTGTTCATTTTGCAACAAAGAAATGGTGCGATTATTTATTCCGGAGAAACAGCACTATATTTGCACGGTTTGACAGATAGGGAGTATTCATCTGTGTGTGTTACTGTGCCACAGGGATATAATGCGAGCCATCTTAAGGATAATGATTTTAATGTTTCGGTGAAATATGCTGCACCGGATTTATACAAAATAGGAATTTGTGAGATTGCATCCAGCAGTGGAAATTTGGTTAAGGTTTATGATCAGGAGCGTTGCATTTGCGATTTAATAAGGAATCGTAATAAGTATGAAGTACAAGTATTTCAAACGGCTATCAAGGAATATATGTCATCGAAGGACAAAAAGCTATCGCAGTTGATTGTATATGCGGATATGATGGAAATTCGAGATGAAGTGATGAAGTACGTGGAGGTGTTAGTGTGATTAGTTCATCAAGACAATTAAAAGATAAGGTAAGAAATATTTCGGATGGGAACAGTAATAAAAAGCGACTACGCTAATTCGAAATTTTATGATGGAAAGATTTCTGGAAAGAGTATCTGTATCATCATATCGAGATAATTTTATTCTTAAGGGTGGGATGTTGGTAGCGTCAATTGTTGGTGTGGATATGCGAGCTACGATGGATATTGATACAACAGTAAAAGCATTACCATTAAATGAGGCTGATGTACAGAGGATAATTGAAGAAATTTGTAACATCCCGCTGGAAGATAATGTTAGATTTCAAATTAAAAGCACAAGAACTATTATGGAAGAGTTTGATTACCCGGGCATTCGTGTAATGCTGGAAGCTACGTTGGACAGGATGCGTCAACCAATTAAAATCGATATTTCTACAGATGATGTGATCACACCAAAGGCTGTAGAGTACGACTATAAATTGATGTTTGAGGATAGAACGATTTCCGTTCTTACATATAACAAGGAAACATTGCTCGCTGAGAAAATGCAGACAATCATAAATAGAGGTATTGCTAATACAAGATTGAGAGATTTCTATGATGTCTATAGTATTATGAATTTCTATGGGGAGCAGATAGAGAAGCAGGTTTTATACGATGCATTTTCTACCACCTGTGAAAAGCGGAAAACTATTTTTAGCAAGGATGATATAGAAGCTACATTGCATTTGATATCTGACGATTTGCGCATGGCAGAGCTTTGGGGGCAGTTTCAGAAAAACAATTTTTATGTAGGGGACCTAGAGTGGAAAAATGTGATTGACTATGTAGAGAATACGATGAAGAAGTATTTGTTGGGTAATAAACCAAGATAATAGGTTAATATCGTTTCACCTCTGTTGCCCAGGCCAACGGTGGCATCGATGCCATGCTAGATCCAAACTGCAAGGATCAGGATACTCTTGCCCTGATCCGGTATATCGCAGAAGAGGATAAGCTTGAGAAGATTCTGGAGAATCCGCAGGTAATCAAGACACCTGTTGTCAGAAACGGAAAGCAGTCCACACTCGGCTACCAGCCGGATGTGTGGAAGAAATGGGAGTAGGGATTATTGGTAACAATGTTAGAGCAACAGTTTAGAATAAAATACAGTGAAATAATGGAGAACTTTCAATGCATTGAATATGATTTAAAAAGAATCTATTCAGCCATGTCAGCGGATGACTTTGATGAAAATATGGATATGTTGGAGTTCTCAAATATGGGCAGAACTTTGCGAGATCTAGAAGAGATGGATAATAGTGATGGAAATCCATATCTTTCAGAAGCAGATTACGACACCCTAGACGCAATAAGAGAATTAAGAAACTATTGGGCGCATCAGTGTTATTTGGACTGGATGTACTGTCAGGATAGCTGGGAGAAAAATGCCAAACTTCAAAAAGTATATAACAGATTAGTTAATGAATCCAACAGAGTCGCCAAGTTACAGAGTAAGATTCAACGCTTCTATCTGGATACGTTTTGTGATTAAAAAAACATTTAAATAAACACTTCAGAAATGGTGCTCCTGTGCGGGCTTTGAGCTGGCATTTTTAACGGACAGAATTAGATGTAATGTTATAGTTAAGAAGGTTAGTTAAGAAGGCAGAATTTGCACCCATATGCGGGACGGGCTGGGCCACTGAGGTGAACTTACAAAGTGAGGCTACGTTGTACATATAATTTTCATTTAGGGGATGAGAAAATGAGAACAAGGATTATTCGCAAGATGATAGGTGCTTCTTTGCTTGCAGTTACTTTATTGACTGCCTCTTTTGCGATGCATGAAGTCGCTTATGCAAAGGAAACATCGGTGAATATTAGCGGAAAGCAATATGAGCTTGCGGAGAAAAGCAAATATGATTATGACGATGGAACTACACCCACAATTATTTCATCTTCCGGAAGTTAGTTTGGACTGTTTGGAATGAGCGGAGACTTAAAGGTATTGTCTGAAACTAATGGGTTTTCCTCATATGAGGTCTCTAGCGGTCTGGTGACATTTTCATATTTCCCAAATGGAACGGTCATAGGCGCGTCCGACACAGATTGGCACTTGATTGAGGACAGCGCGAGTGAAGTAAATGGAGAAAAAATAGATCAAAAGATACGGAATGGAGTAGTAATACTTCAAACATCAATTGATGGAACGAATTGGATTACTGAGTTGGTAAAGGGCAATATAGCCGGTTCTGAAACTGATTACAGCGAGAATTTCTATGAAACAGCTGAAATCCAGTTGGTTAATGGCTGCTACTATAGAGTAATCGTTGCCTATGAAGTTGAACGTAACTCGATGATAAGCAATACTTGTTTGTTAAAGTCGGCAATAGTGAGAAAAAGAAATTTGTCGAAGTATACGAGTTTTATCTTAAAGATACATCCGAGGCAACTATTGCAGCTGGAGCCCATCCCAATACAAAGAAAGTTGTTGGGGACATGACGAAGGTTGTTAATACAGGAAAGGGATGCACTTGCTCAGGTCTCGCCAGATAAGGCAGTGTATGATATTGATAACCCTAAATTGCTTGCACCATGGAAAGATAACCTGAGCCCGGTTGTTACGTCTTGCGCGAATATGTTTACTACTGCTGATGGTCAAGATTTGCTGTTCGAGATTGTAAGTATTCTCTGCTATGCCCAGGTGACTAAGACAAACATAGTGTCTGAATAAATAATGAGGATGGTTAGCTGTAACGAATATCAAACATATATAAATGTATAAAACATAGACCTGAGGGGGCTATGAAAGGAGACTTTACTATGGTTAAGGCTACAAAGAAACTGATTATTGTTTGCGATGAAAAACTGAGCAATATGCAAATTATCTTAGACAACTGATCAGTACCGAATGATGATAAAGACGGAGAGGTTGTTGGAATCGCAGATGGTACGGTTGAAGCAGCCGTCTGGCTAGAAAAGGAGTATTTGGCTAATAAAGCTCAGATCTCTTCAAATGAGCATATTTTATTTATAGGTGATAACAAGACCAGTAAATCGGAATCTTCGAGTATGGTTGTGAAGTTTGAGAAATATGGAATGCAGTACGGATGGCTTGGGAAGAGAGCAATGATGAAGGTCGATAATGAAATGCTTGAGCCTGAATCATACGATGAGTTTATTGAGTATGCCCTCGGTTATCAGTCGGATTTTGAAAAGATAGCAATGAAACGTGCAAAACGAAGGCTATTGAAAAACAGATGAGCCAGAGGTTGTTGATGTGCAGACCGCTGAAGAGGTTACTGTAGAAGTAAAAGACGAGAATGGTAAGAAGGTCCGAAAGCGTTGGCGCAGGTTGGGGCATTTGCTGCCGGAGTTGGTGTTGCTGCAGCAGCTGGTTTTGGCATGGCCGCCGCATTGGTTCCTGTAGCTGGTGCATCGGCAGCTATGGGTATTACCAAAGGACTCAACAAGATTCAGGTCCATAAAAAGTTAAGGATCAGCAGTACAGAGCCCTTCAGTGATCCTGTATATTGAAGGATTGCAAGAATTCTGGAGGGCTAATCTATGGATGGCTTTAGGGAAGGATTCGAGTTTTCGCAGAACATGCTTCTGACTTTGCAGGCATGGATCTTGGAAGCGGATATGTAGATAGTGTAAACGGCGAAATCAGTGAATTCATTGAAAGCGTCGCACATTTTAAGGGAATGCAAAGCAGCGTAGACACTCTTAAAGGGATTTGGCTGAGTTCTGGCATGCAGGAACCTTTAACATAGACGCTGCGGTAAAAGGATCCGGTAATCGTGTTCAAGTAGACCGCAGTCATGATTTCGGTTCTGTGGATGTCAGCGGTAAGAATATCGAGCTTGATGCTGGTCTGAAATACTACAAAAATGGCGTAGAAAGCGCAAAACAGCAGACTAAGAGCGTGTTTGAAGCGTATAAGAAATATCAGTCAGGTGGCGGAAAAGAAACGCTCGAAGAGTATCTGAAAACAGAAACTATCAGGATGATTCTGTGTTAAATGATGCAGTTTACTCGGACAGATACGGGTCATCCCTGCATCAGCTTACAGAAGCAACTAAGTGGCTTGAGCGTAAAATAGCTGAAGAGGGATCAAAACGTCCCGAACAGGTTGAGAGATACAGGGAAACCTTAAAACTGCTTAAAGATAGAATTTCGGACAATCATGGAATGAATCAATTCCTCTTCAGAGGAAGATGCAAAGAAACTTGCTCAGCTTGCAAAGGAAGGTAAAATCAACCCGGAGGAATGGGGGCTTACGACAGAAGAACTTATCAAGGCTGAGTATATATTGAAACAGGCGCTAAAAGCAGGTCTTACTGCAGCAACAATTTCTATTGTTCTTAGGACAGCTCCGGAAATCATTAATGCAATTAAGTATCTGATTGAGAACGGTGAGGTTGACGAAGAACAGTTTAAGAAGATTGGGTTTGCGGCTTTAAAAGGTGGCTCGGAAGGCTTTGTACGAGGAACCGTCTCAGCCGCAATTACCACTGCATGTAAATCGGGTGTACTTGGAGCGGCACTTAAGAGTGTATCCGACCGTTATAGGGGCCGTGACGGTACTTGTAATGGATACTGTCAAGAATTCCTATAAAGTGGCAACCGGTAAGATGACTCGCTATGAGATGTCAAATGAGCTGATGAGAACCATGTTCACGACTACTTGTTCCCTTGCGCTTGGCGCTACGTCACAGGCGTTTATAGAGGTACCGGTTGTGGGATATATGATAGGAAGCTTTGTCGGCTCACTAGTTGGTTCATTTACTTACTCTGTAGCCTACAAGCCAGCCATCTCATTCTGCGTTGATACTGGATTTACCTTGTTCGGACTTGTTAATCAGGATTATGTTTTACCCGAAGATGTAATCAGGGAAATTGGAATCGATGTATTCGATTATGAGCAACTTGAATATGATAAGTTCAAGCCCGAAGGATTCCAGTTTAGCACATTTACTCCAGATAAATTTGAACCTGAAAAGATTGATATGACATTCCTCAGAAGAGGTGTTATAGGTATAAATGAGATAGGTTTTATAGAATAGAGGTGTTTTGCCTGATATGGATGTGTTGGCGACTGAAAAGAGATACACGAGGTAATTCTGCTAGATCTATCATAATCAGGATACAATGAATAGGAACTAATAAATGGAACAGAAAGCACTAAAATGCATGGAAATAAACCAAACGCTATTATATAAGCAGCTTCCAGCGCATATGATTGTGACAAATTTCATAGCAGGAGAAGATGATTGCAATTATGAAATCTATATTCGTGAATTTATAAATGAATCATCATATTTTTGGCTTTATCAAATGGTCAGAGGTATGAAGCTCCTCAAAGTGAATCAAATAAGGAACCAGATGCCATTAGTGATAGGTATAAACTGGATTTTAAGCTGATGCTTGCCACAAGTAGAATGGAAGCTAATAGCATTCTGAGTGGTAGTATAACAAAATATGGAGAGGGAAAAGAAGATGAGAAGGATCATTTACTGGCTCCAGCGAAAGAAACGGATAAAGGAGAAACGCTGCGGACAGTGTTGTTTGACGTGTCAGTTTTATAGGAGTGCAGTGGGTGCAATTAACTGTAAAAAGAAATCGAACTTAACATCCCGACGATAAAGTCATTAGACTCTGACAAGAAGGCTTCCAAGACTTCCGAAGCAGCTCCTGCAGCTGCAGCAAAAGCTGTTGAGAAGATTAATTTCTCCAATGTAAAGATCGAGCCGATCTTTGAAGAAATGGTTGATTTCGATACATTTGCAAAATCTGATTTCCGTGCAGTTAAGATTTTAGCTTGTGAAGCAGTACCGAAGTCAAAGAAGCTTCTGAAGTTCACATTGGATGACGGAGAGCGTAAAGACCGCGTGATCTTAAGCGGTATTCACGAGTATTACGAGCCGGAAGAACTTGTTGGTAAGACCGCAATCGCTATCGTGAACCTGTCACCGAGAAAGATGATGGGAATTGATTCCGAGGGTATGCTGATCTCAGCAGTACATGAAGAAGACGGTCACGAAGGACTGAACCTTCTGATGGTAAATGACAGAATCCCGGCAGGTGCAAAACTGTACTAAAAACGTGATGTACCTTATTGGTGGAAATTTGTAAAATTACAAAAATACACCAATTTTACGCCAAACGATGCAGAAAATGAGCAGATTTGATGCTTATGGAAGTGACGATATGATATAATCACCTCACTGGTAGAAATACTGGTGAGGTTTTTATTAAATGCGCAATAAAAGGTGCTACTTTGTAATCAGAAAAGAAGGTGTAATATGAGAGAACAATTGTTACTGTTGATAAGAATATCGAAGCCTGAATATAATAAATGTTTATATGATGAATATAAGTTGTATATGAACCCGCAAATGTCATTTAATAAAGTAGGGTTAACAGATGGACAATATGATAAATATGAAGGAGCGATTACAGATATACCTTGTAAGATTTTATATTCTACAGATGAGAAAAAACATGGCATTTATTAGGAGATACATCATTGATACATAAAAATAATAATGCATATATTTATTGTATGTATGGTCTCAAATATGATGAGAAACATTATGATGCGAAAAATAATAAGTATTATTATGTGATTCCGTGGAAATATATAGAACCTTTATGGCAAGGTGAAGATACTGAATTAATGGTTATAAAGAATACACGTATTTTTATAGAAAAATTTGAAAAAGCTGTTGAGAAGTTAAAACTCTCATATGCTTATGGCAAGGTTCATTATGATTTAGATGAGAAATTGTCAGATATAGAATATTATGATTTGGCAATGAAAGATTGCTTTGAATCTGTATTTCACAAGGTGAAAGAAGGATACGAAATACAAAATGAAGTTAGATTTGCTGTAATAAATCCAGATAAACCAGAGCATATGGAACTGATGTTAGAAAAAGACTTAAAACTGAAATTTACATTAATTCCATTGAGGTATGGGAAGGATATATTAATTGAATTGTCGGATTTAGAATTTGATGATAAATTAAATTTACCAATAAGATTTTCGTCAGAAATAAAATATTACGAATCTGAAAGATAATGAAAGTAAAATTCAAAGGAGGTTGAAATACATCTTTTTTGGTGGAAGGAAGGTGGTCTTTGTATCCAGTGAGTGAGGCGTTCCTGCAGGCGGTGCAGGAGAACACAAGAAGATATCATTGGACTGGAAGGATTACAACGAAGAAAAGTGGTGTGTATGAGTTTGGGCCGATGACATTGTAAAGGGCAGTGGCTATATTTCAAGTCGGAGTTGCGGCAATACAGAGATTGAACTTGGCATGGTGTATTCCTCTGAAAGTGGAATCTGACTCAGTATGATGTGGCGGGTGAGACTTCGGATGTGGTGAAGTATTACCGTGTAAGGAAGAGCTGGATGATGCAAAATTTCAGCTTGGTTATACGATTCTTGCCAATGCAAAGGCGATGGCTGATAAGAATCCTGGATATGAGGTTTATGACTGGAATGGAAAGCAGGTTTATCCTGATGTGGCGGAAGGTGCTGCAGGTGGGATGACTAATGCGGATTGTCCGTTCTTGGTTAAGGTGAGCATTCCAGATTTTAATATCAGGAAAGGTGCTGGATGGATTTCGCCTCGACTACTACCAGTGAGTATAATTGAATAGGTTTTGGTCGAAAAGTGCCCGTGGATATCAGTAATTTGCCTTGATATCTGCGGGCTTATTTTGTTATAAGTCAGAAAATACTGACTCTTAGGCTGATTGCACTATGATGCGTCAAAGTTATACCACAAGTATAATGACAAACTAATGTTGCTGTGGTATTATGTCGATAACAAAGAAAGAAAAGCGTCCGAAGCGATGGGTCTGGGAAAGGAAAAAGAATGTTCACAGCTATTCGATCGTTATTTATATCTGGAAAGTGAAAAATGCTCGATTATGAAAAAGAGTGGGGCTTTAGCTTTGTGTATTCAGATAAGAATAAGCTTGAAGGGAATACTTTGGTGACGGATGTAGGCCTGTCGTAGGACAGGAGAGGACAACCGGATACATAGATCTTGAACCGCTTATCTTGTGTGGATGCACATGGTAGGCGGTATTTTTGGCAGATATAAGCCTGATTGGTAAGGCGGTGGTCTTGAAAACCACCAGTAGTCGGGTGGACCGGTGTTTCAGTTCGAGTCCTTCGCGGAGCACTGTCCAATGTAAATATCACAGAAATGAGGTAAGAGAAGCATGGATTTAATTGAAATCAAAGGAAAATAAATACAGCCATCGCTATGCGAGAGTAGTAGAGGATGAAGCGATAGAACAAATCAGACGTATGTGTGATTATCCGATGACGGAAGGATCAAGAATAAGAATCATGCCTGATGTTCATTCCGGTAAAGGCTGCACTATTGGAACCACAAATGACAATTACTGATAAGGCTGTTCCAAATGTAGTGGGTTGATATCGGATGCGGTATGTATACTGTGAACTTAGGCAAGATTGATATTGATTTTGTAAAGGTTGATGAGGCTGCACATTTTATTCCATCGGGAATGAACGTGTGGGAAGGTCGCCAGAGAGATTTGATTTGACAGAACTTGCTTGCTACAGAGAACTGAAGGACACAAAGAGATTAGAGCGTTCACTTGGAACCCTTGGTGGTGGTAACCACTTTATAGAGATAGATGAAGCGGGTGATGGAACCAAATATCTTGTGATTCATTCAGGCTCACGTAATCTGGGTAAGCAGGTTGCAGAGCTTTATCAGAAGCTGGCGATTAATCTAGACAGAGGCTATGGGGACTATCTTGAGAAGCGTGATGAGATTATCAGAACCTATAAGGAGCAGGGACGTAAGTGAGATTCAGGATGCGTTAAAACAGCTTCACTGGCAGGTATATGAGTCTGAGACAAGTATGCCTGAAGATCTGTGCTACTTATCAGGAAAATATCTTGAGGACTACCTTCACGATGTTGAAATCTGCCAGGCTTTTGCAAGACGAAGCAGAGAGAAAATGGCTGAGATTATTCTGGAGAGAACCGGGATGGCTGGCAGAGAAGCCTTCCATACAATTCATAATTATATTGATACAGATGAAATGATTTTGAGAAAGGGCGCAATAGCAGCCCATAGTGGAGAGAAAGTGCTGATTCCAATAAATATGGAGATGGAAGTGTGCTTGCTGTTGGAAAAGGAAATCCGGAGTGGAATTATTCTGCACCTCACGGAGCAGGACGACTTATGTCCAGAACAAAGGCGAAAGCAAATCTTAGCATGGATGAATACAGAGAGACAATGAAGGGTATTTATACCACTTCGATTAATGAAAATACATTGACGAGGCACCGATGGCATACAAGAGTCTGGAGGACATCATTGATGATCCGAGAGTCTGTAGATGTAATCGATGTGATGAAACCTATATACAATTTTAAGGCTTCTGATTAAGGTGGAGGGCATTTTTCCTTCACCTGCAGAAGCAGAAACGGAGGAAGAAATGTTTACTATGCCTACCATCGATATGGTAGCTACCGGAAGGAATATCATGAGACTGAGAGAGGTAGCAGGTCTGACTGTAAGAGACCTGCAGGATATCTTTGATTTGCGACTCCTCAGGCCATCTACAAGTGGCAGCATGGAACGGCCATGCCTACAATCGATAATCTGGTTGTACTGGCAGCAGTGCTGGATGTTCCGATGGATGAGATTATCGTAATCGATGTAAATAGAACAAAGCAGATTAGCGCATGAAAAGTGAATAAACAGATAGCCCTTTCAAGGCTAAAATGTTCGGTTCAAGTCCGGCGTATCACTTATGGGTAGGTCGCATAGTGGCAATTGCAGCGGACTGTAAATCCGCCGACTTTAAGTCTACGCCAGTTCGAGTCTGGCCCTGCCCACTTATGTTTGCGTGTCCGAGTTGGTTTAAGGTGCCACTGGCACATAGCGCCCTTCCGCAAACGCTATTATATTTAACAGGTGATTATTATGGGAAAGGTATATTTAAAAACAAAATATGACAATGAAATGAAAATGGAGATACCTCACAATCATAATTTTGCTTCAGCTATGTTTGGTTTCAGAGAGATGGCTGCGGAAATAGTTCCTTACCATTTGATAGATGATATCTATGATGATTTTAAGCGTGAAGATATTGCCTTGGATTATATTGATCAGTGCAATGTGCTGTTTAACAAGTTTGGGGTGACACCGCATATTCCTGATTATCCAGATGTGCTTAAGCCATTTCTGGGAAGGAAAATATGGAAAGATACAATCAACAGTATTTCAAGAGATGAGAACAAGTGGTCGGCGGGATATTTTGTGAAACCAGCAGTAAGAAGCAAGGCTTTTACCGGCAAGACAATTTCCAGTATAAAAGATCTTATGGGCTGCGGTAATCATGCTGAAGATTATGAGGTATTGGTAAGCGAATCATTAGATATCGCTGCAGAATGGCGTTGCTTTATTACATATGATGAGATAATTGATGTGCGCCCATATGGCATGATAATTGATAAGTCAAGGAAGGGTTATTTATATCATTATGACGCGCAGGTGCTTAATTCTATGATGGAAAGTTTTGTTTCTTGGGAAGATAGGCCTATGGCTTGCAGTATGGATATCTGTGTAACTAAAGATGGCAGGACATTACTCGTAGAGTTCAACGATGCGTATTCCCTGGGGGCATATGGATTGGCAGATATATATTATGCTAAGCTGATTTCTGCAAGATGGAGCCAGTTGTTAGGTGTTAAGGATGAGTATCATTTTTAAGATAAAAGATGAATACGATAGTAATTAAACTATTGGTTAAATGCAAGTATGAGGAGATTCTGTTAAGCTTAATCTTTAGAAGGAAAACTATAAACCCGTCCGCACTGAAAGAAGTGGAAGTCTGCGAGTTGCTGTAAATGACCCGGCAGGACGTTAAAGTAAGGCTGCGATCTATTAATCTCATAGAGTAGAGCAGGTTGGTGAGATTATATTGCCATAGGGAATATGATTAAGCGTTAGTAACCATAAAGAGCTCACGGCAGCGATATCCGGGAAACAAGACGGACTCCACTAATCCCCTCTATACATAAATTGCGAATCCTGATTATTACGAGCCTATGGCATGTAAAAAATCTGTAGCAATGAGAACTTGCAAGGTACTGTAACAGGGAGTGAGTATAGGGAAGCTCGCACAGACATTTTAAACTAAAAGTTTAATGCATTTTGTGAATACATCCGATATAATATAAGTCTACTAATAGAGATTGTGATTCGGGATGGAAGAAAATTGCGGAGGTACAAAGAGATGGAACCAATGTATTTGTCAATCCAGCAAAAGGAGACAGGGAAGCAAATTAAGAAACTGCTCATGGAAAATGGTTATACTGTGAAAGATGTGCAGAATGCTATGGGATTTGAGAATCCGCAGGCAATCTACAAATGGATTTCCGGTAGATCATTGCCGAGCTTAGACAATTTTGTAATCTTAAGCAGATTACTGCATACCAGTATTGAAGATATCCTCGTCGTTGACGGGGATGTTGTTCGTTTATGGGGAATTATTCATGACCATAGAAAACCTGACTGCGGATTTTCTATGGTATTAAACCGTTGGTACAATGACAAAGCATCTGTCATGCATTAAGCTAATATCAGAACAAAAAACAAAAGAAAATGGAGGTCGTAAGGAAATGCAGACAATGACATCAGCATATGCAAATAAAATGCTTAAGAGCCTGGAAGAAGATAAGGCCTTCTGGGTAAACAAAGAGGCAACATCCAGTACCTATGTTGCAGCTATCAATGAGGAACCTGTCGTACCAGAATATGATTATACGGAGGTTGCAGCTACTATTACATCTCTTGATGAGAAAATTGCAATTATCAAGCATGCGCTTAATGTAACCAATTCTAATGAAAAGGTTCAGGTGGGCGATGCAGAAATGAGCATTGATACAATTCTTATAAAGATGGCTCAGCTGAACAAGAGAAAATCAGTGCTTGATCAGATGCGTAAGCAGCTACCAAAAGCCAGAGAGGAGCAGCGCTCTTATATGTCCAGAAATACGGTTCCAGAATATAGGTATATTAACTATGACCTGGAGCTGATTAAGAAGGAGTATGAGGCTGTATCCAAGACCATTATGGAAATGCAGATGGCTCTTGATAAGTACAATCAAACAGTACAGTTTGAAGTAGACATCTAAGGATTTTTCCGTACAAGGCTTTATGAGATTGATGGTGATCCCAGAAGTTTTTGTTCATGGTAAGGGTATGTCTGTTATGGGTTATGTGTTATCGGTTTATGTTCATTGTAGGTTTTAAAATCTGATGCAAGATTTCTTAACAGCGGCCTTGTAGAAAACCTGCAGGAAACTGCGTGTGGAGGTTCGGTTATAAGCACAGGCTGTGGGAGGTCTTCGGATCTTCTGCAGCTATCTTTATGTTGGAGATGATGAGAATGAAGAATTATTGGAAAATGAGTGATTTTTCGTTATTTGCGGTTCCTTATGCTTATGTAGATCATAGTTCTTATCTGGCGGATCAATTGTTTGTGCAGAATAAGATAACTATGAAATTTAAGGGAGAGATGGTCAAGGATGGTTCGGCGTACTGCATTGTATTCTGTAAGGTGCTAAAGAGGGACGTCGCAAGATTTGAGGAAGCTCTAGAACGACTTAAAGATAAAATGCTCTTACTGGGACATAAAGATTATCCTGCCGCCTGTGGTGAAATTGCAAAGATGATTGAAGAAGACACGAAAGCGAGGATGAGAAAATGAAGCAATATGTAACGCTTGATAAAAGAAGTAAGAAAGCGCAGAGGGAATATTATGCTAAGCAGCGAACAACATGGGGAGAACTGAATCCGGTCACAAGATCAGTTCCGAGTGGAAAGGCTTACAACAGAAAAAAGGAAAAGCAGAGAATCGGTGTTGAATTCAGAAATGGATTTGATGCCGATTTTTGCGAAGTTTAGTTTTGCTCATACATTTTAGGACTAGCGAAAGGAGCGAATAATCATGAAGAGATATAAGTTTTGCGGTTTGTAATCGCAAAACAAATTGCCTTTGGAACGAATTGCGATATACTATCTACAAACGGAGGTGGTCACGATGATTTACAGACCTTTGTATGTAGAAGATCATGGCTTATGTGGATACGCCATTTGTAAAATCCTTACGGGAGTACGTCGTTGCGGAAAGTCAACGATCCTGAAAATGATTATGGAGAGATTGGAAACGCAGCATAACATTCCAAAGGAGCGCATTGTCAGTTGCCGCTATGACTCAATGGAATATGAGGATATGACGGCAAAGCAGATGTACGCACAGCTTAAAGAGCGTCTTTCACCCGATGGAAAAACCTATCTGTTTCTCGATGAGGTTCAGGAAATCAAGGGCTGGGAAAAGGTCGTCAATTCGCTGGCATCTGACTTTGATGTTGACCTGTATGTGACAGGTTCCAACTCTCGCATGATGTCCTCTGAGATCTCAACCTATCTGACGGGACGATATGTATCTTTCCGCATCTTCACTTTGTCCTTTGGCGAGTACCTGATGTTCAAAAGCCAATATACCGAGGTGGGAGAGCCGAAGGCGGAGCTTGCCGACTATGTACGCTTGGGCGGTTTCCCGGCAACGCATTTGCAGGAGTTTTCTCAGGACGAGGTTTACACTATCGTGCGTGATATTTACAACCCACGATATTCTCGGATATTGTCAAGCGCAATCAGGTGCGGAAGATCGACCAGTTGGAACGAGTGGTCAAGTACACCTTCAACAATGTGGGCAATACCTTCTCGGCAAAGTCCATTTCGGATTACCTGAAAGCGGAACACCGTGCGTTGGACAATGAAACAGTTTATAGTTACTTGAGAAGCTGGAGAAGGCGTATCTGCTTCATCGATGCTCCCGCTTTGATTTACAGGGCAAGGAGATCCTGAAAACACAGGAGAAATTCTATCTTGCCGATACCGCCCTGCGGTACAGCGTTCTCGGCTATAACGCTGACAGTGTGGCATCCAGTTTAGAGAATGTCGTGTACTTGGAGCTTTGCCGCAGAGGGTATACCGTCAATGTCGGCAAATCCGGCAGCAGCGAGATCGACTTTGTCGCAGTACGGCAAAATGAAAGCTCTATGTGCAGGTGACGCAGGAGCTTCATTCTCTGAAAACAGAAAAACGGGAATACGACCGGTTGTTGGAAATCCGCGACAACTACCCCAAATATGTTCTCACAACAGATGAGTTCTCGGAGGAAACTACGAGGGCATCAAGACGATGCATATAGCGGACTTCCTGTTAAGTCATGAATACTAAACGACAGAATCGCGAAATGGAAGAGTATCGTAGTCTTTGAGACGAAAAGGTGCGATGCACAGTAGAAAGAAGGGAAAATAACGGTATGGGAATGACTTTATCTATGGAGGAAAAGGTGCAGACAGCAGCTGAGACGGTGATCCATGCACCTGCAGCTGACGAAACGGTAACGGGCAGGATAGTGCATGCAGAGGATTTTGATCCGCTGTTTGCCATGTCCGAGGAGGATTGTGTCGAAGGGTTTATCAAGCGTGAAATGCAGCGTGCCGGGATCACGGAAGAACAGAATCTGATCCCGGAGGATATGCTGCGCAGAAAAACATACTGAATGCCGTTTTGGCGGTTCTGTTATTCGTATACATATCTCTGTTTTCTTTCATTTTCCGATGAAAACCTATGTGATCGGACTTATCATCCTGGTGGTATATGCATTTTGACCAGCCGTTATCAGCTGATAAAATATTTGAAAAGGAGATCGATCCAGATCCCAGGAGAAAATCTCGAATATTGTCATGAATGTGAAGGCATCCATGGTGCCGGATTACAGCAAAAGTTAAAATGGGCCTCATGGCGGTGGCTGTGGCAGGTTCGCTGCTGCTGTTCAGTAAGCCCAGGATCTTCTATGAGCAGGCAGATGACGGATATTATGTGCGGTTTTATGTCTATGGTCTGACGAATATGACTACGGCGACCATTCCCGATACCTATCAGGGGAGAAGGTAGTGGGCCTGCGCGGCAACACCTTTCCAATATGCCCTTTTATCAGAGGTAACGCTGCCGGACAGCATTACAGAGATCCGCGGGCAGGCATTTAAAACTGCAGAAGCCTGGAACGTGTCACATTGCCGGAGCATCTGACGTATCTGGGCGGTTTTACCATTGCAGCAGTCTGGAGGAGGTAAATCTTCCGGCGGGACTGACGGAGCATCCGCGGCAACACTTCGAAGAATGCAGCAGCCTGCTGCGCATAGAGATCCCGGATAACGTGACCAGGATCGGCGGACACGCGTTTTATGGAAATACCAGTCTTGAGGAGGTGGTGATCTCCCCGGACAGCAAGCTGCAGCAGATCGGGTCTTCTGCCTTCCGGTGCTGTGATTCTCGGAGATCACACTGCCCCGGGCGTATCTGTCAATGAACGTGCTTCAAGGAGACACCTGTAAGGATCGATTACTATGAATACTAAATTTATTCATTTGTTATATGTGCCGACCATGGCATGTAACATGCAGTGCCGGTACTGTTATCTGGAGGACCACACCGTAGATACCCTGCGGGCGGAGATTGCCTGGAGACCCTGCAATATGCCATCGCAAAATTCCGTGAAGCGGATGTGGTGCCCTTTAATATTTCCCTGCACGGCGGCGAGGTGACCACTTTACCAAAGCAGGAATTCCATGACCGATCCAATATATCAGCAGATACTATCAGGACATGCGTGAACTCATCACAGATGCCGGCTTCAGGGTGAGGCATCCCACATCAAGACGAACCTGTACGGACTGGACAGACATATTGAGACCATCCGGGAGTTCAACGTGTCCATATCGGGCAGCCTGGATCGCCGCTTTCCTGCATGAAAAATACAGGGTGACCAAAGGCGGAGAGGGCACACTGGAACGGATACTGGATAATATCCGACTGCTGGAGGAGATCCCTGACAAGAAAAAGTATCTGCCACAATCTTCGGGAGCATTTCGAACAGCTGGATCAGATCATCGAGGATATCAGATTCCTGGACCGTAACACATGCCTGGACATGAATGATTTTAATTTCATGATAGGGTTTGACTACAATTCCTGTGGCCTGCTGCATCACATGAGTGAAGAGGAACAGCTGATCTTTACCGGCGGATGCACGAGGCTTTGACGGGACCAATCTGGATGCCGGGGTCAACGGTGCATGGTTCGATGAGTTCGGACCGGAATACTGCACCAACTGCGATAATTGCGGAGAGAAATTTTTCCTGTTGGAGCGTAACGGAGACATCTATTCCTGTGTCAGAGGTCAGAAGAACGAAGATTTTACTACGGTAATATCTACCGTGACACGGTGGACACCATTTTGAAAACCGCTGCACGCAAGATTTTCCAAAACCATAACAGACAACCGTTTCCCGAGGAATGTGCGAGGTGCGCTTACCTGTATCTGTGCAAAACGGGCTGCCCTTTGTGAAAATGTATATGGCTCCGGCAAAGCTACACTTGCCTGCTGCAACAGCAGATGTACCGGACCGCGGCTATGCCCCGGATGCTTCTGCTGACGAGACGACATATGAATATGTGACGAAGATGCGCCTCGAGGAGCCGGAAAGTATCTGCCTGCCAAGACATCCGCAGAATATCCTGCACTGGAACATCATTGCACAAGATGCGAAGCTGAAATATATCTATGACAGCGGTGTGTTTGAGCTGGACGTGGATGGAGACAGATATCCGCTGATCTCCCGATCCTTAGGAAGTCCAGACGATCCTATATCTGACACCCATCAGTACGGTAAAGCTGCGTATGAAAAGCATATGTTGCAGGAAGAATGCGATTATCCGGAGAACAACGCATTGTACCTGATGCTGTTGTCCGGAGATCTCGTGACTTACGGGGATGAAGGAGAACAAAGCAGCGGCACATTGCCACGCATCAGATTTATAAAGGGTGCTGGACCATTCCGGGGACAACGAAGAAGAATGGTATGTATATGATATTTCCGGGCCCTGCGCGAATATGCAAAGGAATATGCCACGGGCAGCCCGAACAATCTGTTGTGCACCACCACGGAGCTGAGACTGCCATTACCGGAAACAGGAAAATAATGCCTATTACCATATACAGGCCATCAATCTCCCCTTCAGAACATTGAATTTTACTATCTGACACTGGAGCAAAAGAATGACAAGGAGGCTTTCCATGAATTTTGAACCGCAGACCTATGAAGAACTGATCCGCATGAAGCGTTGCGTGGAACTGACAAAATATTATGAGGTGACAGAGGAGGAGCTTTGGGAAATCTATCATTTCCTGGAGCAGGAGCCGGAGGCTTTCATCAAGGGAGGCAGACAGAATCTGTCCCTCATCATCGGGCAGAATACTGCAACAACCCAGAAGGTGATCATGGCAAACTGCACCGACAGCAGCATTGACGGGATCCTGCTGTCACGGACGGAATTCAAAGTGTTCCCTCATTACACACCATCCTCAGGCTCCGGCAGCAGCGGTGGTTCCTCTTCCAACAACAATAATAACAATAACAACAATAATAACAACAATAACAGATAGGGACACGAAAGCAATGGCATTCATATCCGAAACACTTCAAATGCGCAGGCTTACAGAAAGCGGCGTCAATATCAAGACTACCTACATCGTCGATGGCACCCTGAGGTACCGGTCCACAGACGGAACATGTCAGGATGATGTGCACAGTGGTATCCGATGCCGCAAAGAGTATTTCCGGCAGGAAATTGCTCCATACGGAGAAAATCTTCGATTCCCGCATGGAATATACCTATGTATCCGGAATGGATGAAGAGGCACAGCATACCTGTGAAAACTGCGGCTTTACCGGCAAAGTAAAGGAATTTGTGAACGGCTGTCCCTGCTGTGATGCGGCCTCCAACATTGACTACGCAGACAAGGAGCTGGGCAGCAAGCACCATTATGACCTGGTATTGCAAAGTCCGGTCTACCGGATCGTCACGGGAGTGGTAGACTACATCATATCATTCCTGCTATGCAGTCTGTGGATCATAAATACCTCCAGGACCTTCAATGGCTATGATGTGGGCAAAATTTTTATCTACAGCACAATCCTGGCTATGATCCTCTATTACTTTTCTACCTGTGCGATGCTTATGCGGTACTGGGACCTGTCAGACGCTACAAAGAAAAACAGAACCGTCGGCAGCAGGAATTCTGGACCGGCACCGGCATCGACAAAAGCGGTTCTATAATAACCTGAACTACGAAGCCGGCAGACGCTACTATTCCCGGCCGGATGTCATTGATTACGACATTATGGACTATACCGGGCTGCAGGAGCATGTGGAGAATGGCATACTGTGCGTGGATGTGGAGTTACAGGTCAGACTGGTGTATCTGCGAGGTGGCCGGATCACATCCGCATATCAGAAGGATACCTTCTCCCTCAGCCACAATGACAGAGTCATGACCCTGGACAGGGATCCACGTATCAAATGCCCCAAATGCGACGCCAATATTGATGTGACCAAAGGCGTGTGTGAATATTGCGGGACCGAGATCGACAGCCTGCAGGAATGGAAGTGAAAAATTACAAAATGTTGATGGAGATATACCGAGGAGGAAGAAAGAATGAAAATATGGTTAGATGATCTCCGCCCGGCACCCTGGGGATATGAGAGCGGATCCGTGAATGAAGCCAAGACACGATCGGAGGCGGAGAGAAACGGCATCGAGATCGAGGTGCTGGATCTCGACCATGACCTGGGAGATTTTGCAAATCAGGGCGGCGATGCCATCAAACTACTGGACTGGCTGGTGGAGCGGGAGACCTTTTACCCTGTGGAGATCCATACCGCGAATCCAGTGGGCAGAGCGAATATGGAGAGCGTGCTGGCGAGGTACTGGGGAGAGGAGTACTGGTAAGGATATCAACCGTGTGGGCGGATTCCAGCCACCCTGGATAACCGGCTTAAACGGATCCAGCTTGGATGGCTGTGCCTGAACAACCGGGTGCCGGACTTTTGAGGAAAATCCCTTGCTGATTTCAGGAAATTCTGACGCTTTTTCTGGTAATTTTAGTGTATCATAAACACCCAGTGCTGGTAACAGCCCCTTATAGGGGAGAAAAACCACCGGCCCAGCCGGTGGTTATGGTTTATTTAGAAAGATGCCATGTGATCAGTGGGAGGAGGTGTCCGCTGCGTCTAACAGCCATTTCCAGGCAGGGACAACATCAATGACAATGTCATTGCATTCGAGAACTGCTTCTTCACTGTTAGTGATAAGAAGGCATGTAATATCAGGAATAAAGTTCTTGAGTTTAGTGAAAGCTTTGGTTTCTCTTTCTTCGTATCAATGTTGTCAAGAATCTGCATACTGACCTGAATAGCAAGCTGCTCGGAGGGAACATAGAAATCAATTTCAACATTATTTTCGAAGAAATAAACGTTTTCTATTCCGTAGCGACGAACCAGTTCAATAGCTACGAGATTTTCTAATTGTGCGGACTGACAGTCTAACAGCATAAGACCAAGAAGACCGGTATCCATGAAGTAATATTTGGGTGAGGTTTCTTTTTCAATAAGTTTTGCCGCATAATTCCGGAGTGTAAAAAGCAGATAGGAGTCAGTCATATAACCAACATAATTTATAACGGTTTGTTTTCCCAGGGATGCTCCTGCGTTTTTTAATATATTGGTAAGTCGGCTGAAAGATAAAGGTTTGGTAACGGATTCTGCTATTTTTTTCAAAATCAGTCTCACTGCGAAATCATTTGTAATCTTATTTCTTGTGATAATATCCCCCAGATACACCGTTTGATAAATGCTATTTAGAAAACTTCGTTTATTCCTGATATCGACCAGCTCAGGGAAAGCTCCATAAGTTATATATTCATGATACAAACTGAGAACTTCTGCCCGGTCTTTGTGCGATCACGTTAAGATAATTTTATCTTTGTGATTAGCAACAAGATATTCCGAAAAGAATAGGGGTAAACATTAAGAATCACAAAACGCCCACCCAGAGTAGAAGCAATTTCATTACTAAGCATTTTGCTGTTACTGCCCGTGATATCTATCCGGTATTTCATATCTGCCATTCTGCGGACAAACTTTTCCCATCCGTCAATATTTTGAATTTCATCAAAAACAAGTAAGGCCGATTGGCTGTGCCGGAAAGTTCTATTCCGATTTCCAAAATTATATTCAGATCGTCGGAGGTTATTTCCAGGAGACGCTCGTCCTCGAAATTGACATATACGATTTGGGAGACGGAACCCCTTTCTATCAGAGATTGGATTTTCTGATACATCATATAAGATTTACCGGTTCTTCTGATTCCCACAAAACAGTAATTTACATTCTCCTCTAGAAAATACTTCCGGGGAATCAAGGGATTATTGAGGTAGCTTTCTTTGGTCGATCATTATTTGCTTCAGTGTGTCTCGATTCATATGAAAATCTCCTTTATATGAAACAATTATATACAAATATTGTCTTGCATGCAAGACAAGAAATGCAACAAATTGACTTGCATATAAATAATAGAAAGTATATGCTGTTTTGAGAAAAAATACGGAATATAAAAATCAACCACCGGTAGAATGACATTATTCTCCGAATCTGGTATACTTTCAGTAAACAGGAGGACAGCGGGAGATTGCGCAGATGGAAGAACAGGAGAAACAGCGCCTGTTCGAAATTGCCGGAAATATGAAGACTGCGTCTATATCGAAGTATCCAGCGTTCAGAGTGGAAGCACACTGGTATACCACCTGGGAGATGCTGTGGGAATTGTGAAACCGGGAGTTCACATTGAATGTTTCAGGACAGTGTACTATACATGAAATATGCCACCGAAGAAGATCCCAGCGCATTGATTTCCGGTATTTTCCGAAGGGATTCGGTGATGTCATGGAGACCTACAACTGGTCCGATAATATTAAGCAGGCCTGATCAAAATCAAAGGGGACACAGCCTGATCTTCAATCATGAAGAGATCGCTCCAGGGAGACGAAGGTATTTACCCCAGTCACCCATAGGCAGGGACTGTTCAGTCCAGATTGCTATAATGGGAAATCTTTGTTTACAATGGGGAGGAAGACTGCTCGGGCACAAGTGAAAATAAATAAAAGTTTATAAAATGTGGGAATATATGGAAAAATGGCTCATGAAATGTGGAAGAACATGGAATGAGCTGTTTTATAATAATATGTATGCATCTGCGTCTTGTCGAAGCTCAAAAGAATGATATAATTTTCTGAAATGTTGATAAGTAAAACATTTTATCGTTCTAAAATGTTGATAATAAACATTAATTGTAATAAATTCTATCAATTTGAGGTGTATTATGCTAAAAAGAAAAGCAACAACGTTTATTAAAACTGGCTGGATACAAAGGACAAAATGCCTGGTTGTCCAGGGAGCCAGACAAACGGGGAAAACATATATCATCGAGCGGTTTGCGGAAGAGAACTTTGAGGAACTGCTTGAAATTAATTTTAAGCAGATGCCATCTGCAATGGATATTTTGCTGGAGATCGACAGTAGACAATATGATTATGGCTATGCGTTTTCGTTTTCCGAAAAGAAAATTGTTCCCGGAAAACTTTGATTTTCCTGGATGAAATTCAGGAATGTCAGGAAGCGATCACATCGCTCAAGTTCTGGGCAACAGACAACAGATATGATGTCATTACCTCGGATCACTCTGGGAATCGACTATAAACGAGCATCTTCCTATCCTGTAGGGTATGTTGATTATCTGAGAATGTACGGGATGGATTTCGAAGAATTTCTTTGGGGAATTGGGATTTCCGAAGAAATGATAGGGAATCTTTGCGGGTATCTGCATTTAAAGACAGTAATACCGGAGGCAATTCATTCACAGATGATGAATTACTACAGACAGTATGTTGCAACAGGCGGTATGCCGGAAGTGGTACAGAAGTATATAGATACGAAGGATTTCAGAGAAGTTGACAGGGTCCAAAGAAGTCTCTTACAGGGATATCAATATGACATAGCATATTATGCAACCGCTGAAGAAAAGGTGAAGGCAGAGAAGTGCTATCTTTCACTGGCAAAGCAGCTATTAGATAAGGAAAATCATAAATTTCAATATAAAGAAATCGAGCATGGTGGAAGGGCACAAAATATTATTCAAGTGTGGAATGGCTGCTTCGGGCAGATATGGTGCAATTATGTAAACTGGTTACAGATGTCAGATTTCGATCTGGATGATTATGCAAGAGACGACTTTTCGGGCGTATACAACAGATTTATCACTGTTGATGGCGATGAAGGACTTTTCTTTAAAGCAACATATTGTGGAAAACACATTAGCAGGAAATTCAAAAGGTGGTATCTATGAATGTGCAATAGCGGATGCTCTTTATAAGAAGGGATATCGATCTATTTCTATAAAATGAGACAACGAAAAGAGAAATCGATGTTATCATCCAAAAAGACGGGTTCCCATTGAAGTCAAGAGCGGAAATACCCGGCAAATTCATTAAAATGGTTGATGAAAAATAACAAAGATATATCTTATGGATACAAATTTGTGGATGGCAACATAGGTGTGAGCGAAGAGGGATTGTGACATTGCCATTGTATATGATTGCATTTATTTAGGCAACACAATAGAGTACTGAAAATAGGACATAAAATATAGATAATAGTACTTAATAAGATGACTTGAGAGGGGAACAAACGGATGGATCATTTTGAACAGATCAATGAAACTTCCTATTTATCCGTACAGAATGCACCTGTATATCGAAAAAATTATGAGGTGCTTTTTCGGGAATATGAAAAGATGCATTTTCAGCTATATAAAGAGGATATCTTTCAATTTTAAAAGAAGATGACGCGTTTGAACTGTATTCCATGGAACAATTGGTTCAGGATCTGGAAGCACTTGTAAAGTGGAAAAATCTTACACCGATACAGGATCCCGGAAAAGTGTACACGATAGCGGACTATAAAAATAAGCAATATCGCTATACCATGTCGGAATATGCCGTGGAGATCGAGCGTCTGACGGTACGCCTGGAAAATTTATTTCTGAATCGGAAATCTGTCGACAAACTTTTTCGTTCGTCTGGAGAGAAGTCTGGATGAGACGGAGGAGATGGAAAACGCGGAACTTCGCACGGTGAACGAATGGTGGCAGACATTACAGGAAGATTTCAAGAGACTCAACCAGAACTATCAGGACTATCTGCGGGATTTCTATTCCGGGAAAACAGAAAAGTTGATGAAATCCGTGGAATTCATGGTTCATAAGGACAAATTTATTAAATATCTGAATGAATTTGTGCAGGAATTACAGCGGCATTCCAAGCGGATGGAACAGCTGCTGGAAAAGAATACAGAGTGCATGGAGAATACGGTTCTGGAGCGGGTTGTGGCAAGTGAACTGGATATTCCCCATGCACTGTTGGAAATACATGGAAATGCCGAGCCTAGCATCCGGGAAAATGTATACGGAAAATGGTATTCCCTGAAAAACTGGTTCGTGGACGGACGGGGACAGGAATGCGAAGCTAAAAAAGTATTGAAGATCACCAGTGATATTATACGCAACATTATTCAAAATGCAGCCCTGATCGTACAGGTTCAGAACTGGGGCATCAGCCGAAAGGATGATTATAAAAAATTTCTGGAATTGTTCTTGAAATGTGAGGATCTGGAGGAAGCCCATAAATTGTCGGCGCATGTCTTCGGAGTGCAGCAGATCGAGCATTATAAGACTAATATTCCGAGAGACGAGGATGGCATTAATAACAGTGTTTATCAGGAAGAGCCGGCAATGTTTTTGCTGAAGCCTCACACGAGAGGGTATCGTGAGAGAAAAGACAGAACAGGTTTTGCCGATAAATCGTTGGAAAAAATGGCACAGCGGGAAAGCTACCTGCGACAGGCGCAGAAGCAGAAGGAAGTGGTACTCCGGTATATCAGGGAGCAGAAGATCCGGTTTGCAGAGATTGACGAAGTGGTTTCCGAAGACACACGAGCCATTTTCCTGCAGTGGATCGCTCAGGCCAATATGAGCTCAGAAAAGACGGGGCGGACGGAATACGGACAGGAGTATCAGCTGAAGAGAAAAGACGGCAGCTGTGTCCTGAAATGCGAAGATGGCGACTTGAAAATGCCGGATTATACATTGGAGTTTAAATAAAAATGAATGAAATCAGAACCTTAATGGAAAAATTCTGGATCTGCCGGGACAGTGACAAGGAGACTTTTTATAAAGTAAAACGGGATATTCCGAACTTTCAACGTTTTATCAGAGAACAACTGGGATGGAAGCTGATACATACAGAGAAGCTGTTAAAACTGGAGAAGAGGCCGGCGCATGCAGAAGCATTTATGGGAATCAGTGAGTTTACGGACATTCGGGACTACTGCATACTATGTGTGGTGCTGATGTATCTGGAGGATGCCGAGGAGGGCAGGCAGTTTTTGCTGTCGGAACTGATCGACTATGTGGAGACACAACTGAAAAATTACATGCCGGTGGACTGGACCTCCTTTACACAGAGAAAATCACTGGTCCGGGTATTGCAGTATATGGAACGGCTGCAGATGCTCAGGGTGTATGAAGGAAAAAGTGAATCCTTCAGCCAGGAAGCCGGGCAGGAAGTACTGTATGAAAATACAGGCTATTCGAAATATTTTACCAGCAGCTTTACTACCGACATTTCCGGATATGAATCCTGGAAGGATTTTGAAAAGACAGATTTTGAGGAATTTGAGGAAAACAGAGGATCACGGCGTATTAACCGGGTATACCGGCAGCTGGCAGTCTGCCCGGCACTTTACTGGGACAGTACAGAGGACGCTGATGCATTATACTTGAAAAATCAGAGACAATGGGTCGGCAGATATCTGCGGGAAAACATGGGAGGAAATCTGGAAATCTACCGGAATGCAGCATTTTTTGCTTTGGAAGCAGACGATTGCTACGGAACCGTACATCCCCGGGAGGCCCAGATTTCGGAAAGCGTATTACTGATCTGTGCAGAGATACAGAGGCGGTTGGAAGAAGGAAACATAGAATTACAGGAAGACGAATGTATTGCCATGCCCGAATCGACATTCAGGGATATCATCGTGGGCAGCAGACGTAAATGGAAGGATGCATGGAGCAAGGAATACGGCGAAATGGATGAAGACAGGCTTGTGGAAACCATTTTGAAGTATATGGAAGACTGGATGATGGCTGACCGCAGGGAGAATCAGATTGTGATATTGCCGGCAGTAGGGAGACTGGCAGGGCAGTACCCGGCGGACTACAAAGGAGGCGGAGAAGAATGAGTGAACGTTGGAAAATGAACCGGATCGGTTTTGTAAATTTCTGGTTATATGATGAAGAGGACTTTGAATTCGAGGATGGAAAACTCCTTCTCCGAGGACAGAATGGATCCGGAAAATCTATTACGACACAGAGTTTTATCCCGTTTGTACTGGATGGAGACCGTACACCGAGCCGCCTGGATCCTTTTGGCTCCAGTGACCGCCGGATGGAATATTATTTTCTGGGAGAAGAGGGCAAGGAGGAGTCTACCGGCTATCTGTTTCTGGAATTTTGGAAAGAGGATTCCGGAGAATATCGTACCATAGGAATCGGTCAGAAGGCAAAACGTGGGAAACCGATGGATTTCTGGGGCTTCGTGATTCTGGACGGACGCAGAGTAGGATATGATCTGTGGCTGTATAAGGAAGTGGGATCGAATAAAATTCCCCGGGATAAGCGGGAGATGAAGGCGGAACTGGGGGAGGACAATTTTTTCACAGACAGTCCGTCGGAATACAAAAAGCATGTCAACCAATATATTTTCGGTTTCCGAAAAGAAGAACAGTATGAGCAGTTCATCAAACTGCTGGTGAAGGTGCGCGCTCCCAAGCTTTCCAAAGAGTTTAAACCGACCAAAGTGTATGATATTTTGAATGATTCCTTGCAGACTTTGACGGACGAAGAGCTGCGGCCCATGGTAGATGCCATGGAAAAAATGGACGAGATCCAGGACAGCCTGGAGATGCTCAACCGCGCCTTCGATGATGTGAAGATCATCCGCAACGAATATACCCGATATAACCAATATATGCTTGCGAAGAAAGCGCAGGGTTATCTGGGCAAGAAGCAGGAAGTGGAGAAAGAACAGGCAATATTGGCAGATCAGGAACAGCGGCAGAGCGAGGCATTGGAAGAGCAGAACCGGGCAGTGCAGGATACGGAGAGACTTACAGCAGAGAAAAAGTTGAAAGAAACGGAACGCAACGCTCTTCTGGATCCGGAACTCGAAGATGCGGATCGGAAACTGGAAAAATTAAAGGCAGAGCATCAGGAGGCTGTGGATGGAGAGCAACGCTGGGAGAAAAAGATCGAAGATGGCAGGGAGCGGATCCGGGAAGAAGAGATTGTTCTGAAAAAGCTGGAGGAACAGCTGGAACTGCGTCGTGATACTTTAAAGGAAAAGCGGGAAAATCTGGAAGAACAACAGGAAATTCTGCAATGGGAACATCATGAGAAGGCAAAAGAGAAAATCGGACTGGAGGAATATGAAGAAAGAGACGAGATTGCGGAGCATCTGCAAATATGGAAAAATCAGCTGACGACAGGAAGAACAGCACTCAGTCAATATGAATTGATATCCGGACAATACGAGGAAGCCGCCAGCCGACTGGAGGAGACGAAGAAGAAAAAAGCAGCGGAAGAGCAACGGCTGGAGATGGCAGAAGAACAGGTGGCCGACAGAATCGATGCATGATCACGGAAGTCTTCACAGAGCGGAAACATCTGAGGAATGGCATCCGGAACGTGAGGTTCTCCTGCAGGCGGAGCAGAAAGCAAGACGATACGATACCGTAGCGGGATGGCGTGGAGATACAGGGGATTTCCGCGCAGATTATGAAAGACAGCGTCAACAGCTTACAGACGCAAAGAATGAGAAACAGTATCAGAGGGAAATTCAGGAAGGAATCCTAAAAGATGTCCGGGAACAGCTTAAAAAGGTGCAGGAACAGCAGGAACTGGAGCCAGAACGGGATGAGACAGTCGAAAATCCAGAGTATCCCTGGCACAGGCAGGAATCACAGCCATTCCGTTCTACAGAACGGTAGAGTTTGCAAAGATCTGGAGGAGAGTGCCTGTGCGAGACTGGAAGCACAAATGCAAATGACCGGAATGTTGGATGCCCTGGTGGTGACACCGGAAGATTTTGTGAAAATAAAAGCAGACCATCCGAGTTCCTGGATGCTGTCCGTGCAGACGGACGGGCCGGGGAACAGCCATTTTTCCGGATTGACAGTAAGTGACGATCTACCGCAGGAATTAAGAACTCCGGTATTGGAAATCCTCAGCAATATTTATGAAGAGGAAGGAAAGACACAGGGAATCTGTTTCGGTGCAGATGGCAGCTTCCGGCAGGGAATCTTAGCCGGTAAAGCGGACAAGCAGGCGGCAGAATATGTGGATATCTGGCGAGAAAACGGAGAAAAGAGCAAAAGATCCGGGAATTGCAGGAGCAGATAGAAAGCATCAGCAGGACCATAGAAGAGTGGAACACCGGAATTGCACAACTGCAGGGACGTATGGACAGATTACAGGTGGAATATCAGGAGATTCCTGACTTTTCGGAGATTCAGATCGCATTGTCGGAGAAACGGGAGCTGGAACGTATTCTGGAGACGTTGGAAAACGAATATCTGAAACAACAGGATCAGGAACACAGACTTTCCGAGCAGAAGAACCGGCAATATCAGGAGGTATTGAAAGCTTGTAAAATGCTGCCCTATAGCAGAACAGTGGCGGCTTATGAGGAAGCCTGCGGTGCAGCAGAAGAATATGGAAGGATATGGCAGAGCGCAAGGCAGGAACTGCTGCATATACAGACGGAACAGATCGGCTGTCTGGACAGAAAAGAACGGATAGAGCAATACCGGGAGAATCTGGAAGAAGCCTATACGGAAAAAAGAACTTACAGCACCCGGGCAAAAGCCAGTGAGATTCAGATCCGTCAGCTGGAAGAGTATCTGAGGAGTCCGGAATTGCTGGAAAAGGCAAACCGGCTGAAACGTTTGAAGGAAGAACTTTCGCAGATCGACAAGGAACTGGAGGACCTGAAACTTCTGGGAGCCACCCTCAAAGAAAGGTTACAGACATTACAGAAAGAACTGCCGGAACAAAAAGAAAAGCTGCAACAGTACATTATAGAAGAAACCACGCTCAGAAACTATTTTGAAGAGGAACTGGATCTGAAACTGATTCTGAACCGGGAAGGACGGACAGTCTATGAATGTGCCAGAGAAGCTGTAAAAATATTGCGGGAAAGCGATAAGAACAGAGAACCCGGAGAACTGCTACAGGCATTGCATACAGTATATCTGAAACATAACGGAAGTCTGGCAAGCTACGGAACTTCCATGGAAGAATGCTTCGGCGATACGGGGGACATCGATGCTGTGCGTAAGCGGGTACGTATTATTTCTACCTGGAACGGGAAAAAGGTATACCTGGAGGAATTTTACAATATTCTGAAGACCGCAATCGAAGAGACGGAACTGCTGATACAGAAAAAGGATCGGGAACTTTTTGAAGACATTCTATCCCAGACGATCAGCCAGCAGCTTACGGATCGTATAGCAGAGAGCAGAAAGTGGGCAAAAGACATGTCAAAGCTCATGCAGGAGATCGATACCTCCATGGGACTTCGTTTTTCTCTGGAATGGAAGCCCTGCAAAGCTGACAACGAAAAAGAACTGGATACAGCGGATCTGGAGCAGATCCTTCTGCGTGACCGGGAGCTGCTTACCCTGGATGATATTGAAAAAGTAGCAGGGCATTTCCGCAGTAAAATACGTGCAGAAAAGGCAAAACTGGAAGAGACGGGAACGATCATCAATTACATGGAACTGGTAAGAGATGCCCTGGATTACCGGAAATGGTTTGAATTCCAGATGTTTTTCCGGCGCGGCGAAGAGACGAAAAAGCCGTTGACAAATGCCGCATTTAACCGTTTCAGCGGAGGCGAAAAAGCAATGGCCATGTATGTGCCGTTGTTCGGAGCGGTAAATGCACAGTATAAAAAGGCAGACAATAAAGATCATCCCAGAATTATTGCACTGGATGAGGCATTTGCCGGTGTCGACGACAAGAATATCAAAAGTATGTTTGAACTGGTTCATAAGCTGGATTTCGACTATATCATGAATTCCCAGGCACTGTGGGGATGCTTTGAGACGGTCAAAGGCCTTCGGATTGCGGAACTTCATCGTCCGGAGAACTCCCAGGTGGTATCGGTGATCCGGTATACGTGGAACGGACATGAGAGGATTTTAGATGAACAATAATGAAGCATGTGCGGAATATTTTAGAGGAAATTCTGCGTACCGGAGATGCTTTTCGGAATTTGAAAAGAAATGGAAAACTTACGGAAAAGTAACAGGGATCATTACACTGAAAAATACTTCCGAAGAAGAGCGGAGAGCCATCGGTGGGATACTTGGAAAGACATTTTATGAAAATACCATACGTTTTCCTTTTGCGGAATTTGAAAAGGGATTGCAATACACAAAATTTGCTCCTGTGGATTTTGAACAAGTACTGGAAGCATATTTCGGCAGAAAAATGCTGACCACGCAGGAGAGACAGAAGGAGGCAGAGCGGGGAAAGGCAGATTTTTTTGAAACTGTAGAGAGCTATCTGACAGAGTGTACAGGTCCGGATTCCATTGCGGTCTCCTGGCTACAGGATATGTTTTCTCAAAAAAAGTATGGCTATCAGACAGTAATCAGAGAATATGGAAGGGACAGAGAAAAGACAGAAAAACTGTTGAAAACTGTGGGAAAGGCGATCCTTTTGCTGGAAGATATTCGAGAGACGGAAGAGGAATATCCCCTGGCGGTATTTTCCGCGGAAGTATCTGGAAATCCCCATTACTTTGATCAGGGAACAACCGGAGGACAATTATTGGTTCACGGGATGTGTTATGCCACGGAAGAAGATTATCCGGCAAATGCCCATCAGTGGAGAGAATTACTGTTGTCCAACGGAATCGTACCGGATAATATTTCCTCTATCGTGCATATCTATGGATTGCGATTACAGGTTGACGGTGACTGGCACCCGGCATATGACACCTTTTGCAGACGACAGGAGCCCTGTGCTGTCACCATGGAAAATCTGCAGGAGCTGACAGCGGTACAACCGACAGGAGATAGGGTCTATATTGTAGAAAATGAGATGGTGTTCAGCTACCTGTTGAAACATCTGGAACAAAGGAATGTGACGTTACTATGTACTTCCGGCCAGCTGCGGAGCGCCGCTGTGAAACTGATTCCCTTTCTGCTGAATAGTGGAGCGGATATCTACTATAGCGGAGACATCGATCCGGACGGGATCCGGATTGCCGACAGACTCTGGAGAAAATACGGTGACCGGATTCATGTGTGGAGAATGTCGGAGGAGGATTACGCGAAAAGTCTTTCGGAAGAAGAGATTGGGAAAATATCCATGAAAAAACTGGACGCTGTAGAGAATCCTGTTCTACGCGAGACAGCAAGAGAGGTAAGAAAGAAGAAAAAGGCGGGGTATCAGGAGAATATATTAAAAGATCTGTTGGAAGATATGAACCGGATAAAACGGATAAAAACGGATAAAAAGTGAGTAGAAGCTCATAAAATGTGAGAATGCGTAGAAAAATGGCTCATGAAATGTGAAAAGTAGCATTGAATGAGCTATTTTTTTGTGATAGACTAAAAACAGGAGGTGTTGCTATGTATTTTAGAAGAAAAATAGATGATTTCCTTATTCAATGGAAACAGGACCCTTCACATAAACCGTTG